>Ga0255334_1000035_pt1 | contig 194757 bp, 182 predicted proteins | sample EtOH5_35cm_T3_12_FD_202080 | JGI IMG/M metagenome (GOLD analysis project Ga0255334, IMG submission 202080) | Sandy soil microbial communities from University of British Columbia, Vancouver, Canada - EtOH5_35cm_T3_129 | ecosystem: Engineered > Artificial ecosystem > Sand microcosm >... | reverse complement strand
AGCCACAACCGAAACCGCGCACCGCCCAACGGCGATGTGACCTGTAGGAGCCGGCTTGCTGGCGATGGCGCCATCAGACATTGCGGTGACTTCAACAACGCCATCGCCAGCAAGCCGGCTCCTACACGGGTTGGTGCGGTAGTCGCAGCGATCATGAGGCCGAAGTCGGTAGCCACAACCGGAACCGCGCACCACCCAACGGCGATGTGACCTGTAGGAGCCGGCTTGCTGGCGATGGCGCCATCAGACATTGCGGTGGGTTCAACAACGCCATCGCCAGCAAGCCGGCTCCTACACGGGTTGGTGCGGTAGTCGCAGCGATCATGAGGCCGAAGTCGGTAGCCACAACCGAAACCGCGCACCGCCCAGCGGCGATGTGACCTGTAGGAGCCGGCTTGCTGGCGAGGGCGCCATCAGACATTGCGGTGACTTCAACAACGCCATCGCCAGCAAGCCGGCTCCTACACAGGTTGGTGCGGTAGTCGCAGCGATCATGAGGCCGAAGTCGGTAGCCACAACCGAAACCGCGCACCGCCCAGCGGTGAAGGTTCGACCGTGAGCGTACCGCCCTGCGCTTCCAGCGCCCGACGGCTGATCGCCAGTCCCAGACCAAACCCGCCTGTCGCTCGATCCCGACTGCGATCCAGCCGATAAAACGGTTCGAAAATCCGCTCACGCTCGTCATCGGGAATGCCGATCCCATCGTCATCGACCCAGATCTCACACCCCTTTGCACAGACCTGCACACCAATCTGAATGCGCTTCTCGCAATACCGCATCGCGTTGCGCAGCAAGTTCTGAATCGCGCGGGCGGTCAGGCGCGGGTCGAGGCTGAAGCGTTCGAGTTGGCCGTGAAGCAGCACATCAATCACGATGTCAGGAGACTCCAACTCTTCATCGACACTGCCCAGAATGCTGTCGATGAATTCATCCAGCGACACTTCAACCTGCTCCGGTAAACGCGCGGGGTTTTGCAGGCGGCTGTAGGACAGCAGCTCCAGCACCAGCTCGTCGAGTTCACGGATGTGCGCAACCAGGCCTTGCAAACGTTCGCGGCTGGCGGCCGGCAAGTCGTCGGACAGCGCCAGGGCCAGGCCAAAGTCCAGGCGCGTCAGCGGCGTGCGCAGTTCGTGGGAGACCGCGTTAAGCAAATCCCGCTGCTGGTTGAGCAGGTTCTCAATATCGCCGGCCATGGTGTCGAACACGTTGGCCAGGCTACCGATATTGGAGTTGGCGGAAATCTTCGTGCGCTCGCTCAAGTGGCCTTTACCGAAGCGTTCAGCGGTGCCTTTAAGGCGTTCCAGATCGCGCCAGTGCGGGCGCAGCCACAGCAGCAAACACGCCAGCATCGTCGCGCCGATCAGCACGTTGATACTCCAGTACAACAAATTGACGTCCAGCGGGTCCGGCGGCACAACCATTTGCACCACCGTTTGTTGGTTCAACGGTGTCACCGCCAAGGTGCGCCAGCCCCAGTCGCCGATGCGCACCACGCTCTCGCCACGCTGCAAACGCTTCTGCTCTGCCAAGGTCAAGCCAGGATCGTCATTGCCGGTCAGAACGATGTGCAGCGGGTCGAATTCCTTGTCCATCTCGCTCGCCAACGCCGGCCATTGCGCCTCGGGCACGGCATGGAACTGCTTGACGATGAGGGTTTGCAGCCCGCGGGAATAATCGAGGTTGTAGGAGACGAAGCGCTCCTGGAAGACCTTGATCACCACGTCCGGCACCAGATAGATCGCCGCGCTGTAGGAGACGATGGTTACCAGATACAGGCGAAAGAGGAGTCTGAACATCGCTTCAGCATTCCCACTCGGAGCGGCTGAACAAATAACCCTTGCCCCACACGGTCTTGATCTTGCGCGCTTCGCCAGCGTGGTCGTCGAATTTGCGCCGCAACTTGGAGATCGCCACGTCCACCGAGCGGTCTGTGCCATTGAATTCGATACCGCGCAGGCGTTGCAGGATCTGGTCGCGGCTCAGCACTTCGCCAGCATGCCGGGCCAGCACCACCAGCAGGTTGTATTCGCCGCTGGACAGTTCGACCAGTTGTTCGCGCCAGGTCACGGTGCGCTCGGACAGGTCGATGCACAGATTGCCCATGAGAATGCGGTCGTTGGCGGTCTGCGGCTCACTGAGGCTGCTGCGGCGCAACAGCGTACGGACGCGGGCCAGCAACACTCGCGGTTCGCAGGGTTTGGTGACGTAGTCATCGGCGCCCATTTCCAGGCCCAGCACCTGGTCGTGGCTGTCATCGCGGGCGGTGAGCATCAGGATCGGCAGCGTCGCCGAATCCGCGCGCAGCAAGCGACAGACTTGCAGGCCGTCGAGGCCCGGCAACATCAGGTCGAGGATCACCAGGTCCGGCGGATTGACCCGCGCACGCTCGCGTACGTGGTCACCACGGCTGATCACGCTGACGGAATAGCCGTTGCGTTCCAGGTAGCTGGCAATCAGCTCGGAGAGTGCGGTGTCGTCTTCGACCAGGAGGATGTTGGGCATGGGTGTTTCCAGGGAGTTCTGTGGCGATCATGTGGGCCCCTTCGCGAGCAAGCCCGCTCCCACATTTGATTGCTGTCGAGCACAAAATTCGTGTGCACAGAAATCCAATGGGGGAGCGGGCTTGCTCGCGATGGCGGCCTCGAAGTCGCAAAAGGAATCAAGCCGTGAAGGATATACGCCCTCACCCGCCCCTGAGTAAAACCCTTACACAATTTCACACAGCACCAACAAAGCTTCACCGCTACCCTCGTCGGCTCCCCGTAGGATACGGGAGTTCATTATTGGGGTATTTACATGTCAAAGAACCTGCTTGCCAAGCTCAGCCTGCTGGCACTGGCGTTGATGCTGAGCGCTTGTGACAAGTCCTCTATCGCCGATGAACAGGCGCCATTGGCCACCGTGCGCATCGAAACCCTCGACGCCCGGCCTCTGTCGATCACCAGCGAACTGAGCGGGCGGATTGCCGCGCCCCGGATCGCCGAAGTTCGCGCCCGTGTCGCCGGCGTCGTGTTGCAACGGGTCTTCCACGAAGGCAGCGATGTGAAAAAAGGCGACGTGCTGTTTCGCATCGACCCCGCGCCGTTCAAGGCTGATCTGGACAGCGCCGAAGCGGAACTGCGAAAAGCCGAGGCCAATGCGTTTCAGGCACGCCTGCAAGAGCAGCGTTATGCCCAGTTGATCGAAGGCAACGCCATCAGCGGTCAGGACTACGACAACGCCCGAGCCAACGTGCGGCAAACCGCCGCCCAGGTCGCCGCCAACAAGGCCGCCGTGGAGCGGGCGAAACTCAATCTCGGCTACGCCACCGTCACCGCGCCGATTTCCGGGCGTATCGGCCGTGCACTGGTCACCGAAGGTGCGCTGGTCGGGCAGAACGAAACCACACCACTGGCATTGATTCAGCAACTGAACCCGATCCATGCCGACCTCACCCAGTCGACCCGCGAACTCAACGATCTACGCCGTGCCTTCCGCTCCGGTCAGTTGAAGGAAGTCGGCCAGGGCCAGGCCAAAGCCACCCTGATCCAGGACGACGGCAGTCTCTATCCGCTGCCGGGCAAGCTGCTGTTCACCGACATCACCGTCGACCCGGGCACCGGCCAGATCATCCTGCGCAGCGAGTTCCCCAACCCGGACCTCGACTTGCTGCCCGGCAGCTTTGTGCGAGTGCGCCTGGAGCAAGCTGTGAATCAGCAAGGCATCAGCGTGCCGCAACGGGCCATCCAGCGTGACAGCGCCGGTATTGCTCAGGTGCTGCTGCTCGACGCAGATCAGCGGGTCGGCCAGCAGCCGGTTGAGCTGGGCGCCGTGCAGAACGATCGCTGGATCGTCACCGCAGGTCTCAAGCCCGGCGACCGCATCGTCATCGAAGGCCTGCAACACGCCAAGCCCGGCGAGAAAGTGCAGATCGACGATTCCCCTCTTCCACTTGCCCAGGCCACTGGTCAGTAAGCAGGACGCTTTTTTATGCCGCAGTTCTTTATCGATCGCCCGGTGTTTGCCTGGGTGGTGGCCCTGTTCATCCTGCTGGCCGGCGCCCTGGCCATTCCACAGCTGCCAGTGGCGCAGTACCCCGATGTCGCGCCGCCGCAGATCGAAATCTATGCCGTGTACCCGGGCGCCTCGGCGCAAACCGTGGACGAAAGCGTGGTCAGCCTGATCGAGGAAGAGCTCAACGGCGCCGATCATCTGCTGTATTTCGAGTCCCAGAGCAGCCTGGGCAGCGCCACGATCAAGGCGACTTTCCAACCGGGCACCAACCCGGAAATGGCCCAGGTGGATGTGCAAAACCGCCTGAAAGTCGTGGAGTCGCGCTTGCCGCAAGCGGTCAATCAGCAAGGCTTGCAGGTGGAGAAAGTCTCTGCCGGTTTCCTGCTGCTGATCACCCTGACCTCCACTGACGGCAAGCTCGACGACGTGGCACTCAGCGATTACCTGGCGCGCAACGTGATGAACGAGATCAAGCGTCTTGACGGTGTCGGCAAGGCCCAGTTGTATGGCGCCGAACGGGCGATGCGGATCTGGATCGACCCGCAGAAGCTGATCGGTTTCAACCTGACACCGGCCGACGTCAACGCGGCCATCGTCGCGCAGAACGCCCAGGTCTCGGCCGGCAGCATCGGCGATCTGCCGACCCGCACCACCCAGGAAATCACCGCGACCATTCTGGTCAAAGGTCAGCTGTCGACGCCGGAAGAATTTGCCGACATCGTGCTAAAGGCCAATCCCGACGGTTCCACGGTGCGCATCGGCGATGTGGCGCGGGTCGAGATCGGCAGCCAGGAATACCAGTTCGGCACGCGCCTGAACGGCAAGCCGTCCACCGCCGTCGGCGTGCAGTTGTCGCCCGGCGCCAACGCCCTGAGCACCGCCACGCTGGTGCGGGCAAAGATGGATGAACTGGCGCGCTACTTCCCCGCCAACGTCGAATACAAGATCCCGTACGACACGTCGCCCTTCGTCAAAGTGTCGATCACCAAAGTGGTTTACACCCTGATCGAGGCAATGGTGCTGGTGTTCGCGGTGATGTTCCTGTTCCTGCAGAACATCCGCTACACGCTGATTCCGACCCTCGTTGTACCGGTGGCGCTGATGGGCACTTTTGCGACCATGCTTGCGCTGGGGTTCTCGATCAACGTGCTGACCATGTTCGGCATGGTGCTGGCCATCGGCATTCTGGTGGACGACGCCATCGTCGTGGTGGAGAACGTCGAGCGGATCATGGTCACCGAAGGCCTGTCGCCGAAAGAGGCGACCCGCAAGGCGATGAAGCAGATCACCGGCGCCATCATCGGCATCACCCTGGTGCTGGTGGCGGTGTTCATTCCGATGGCGTTCATGCAGGGTTCGGTCGGGGTGATTTACCGGCAGTTTTCGCTGTCGATGGCCACCTCGATTCTGTTCTCGGCCTTCCTTGCGCTGACCTTGACCCCGGCGCTCTGCGCGACCCTGCTCAAGCCGATTGCCAAGGGCGACCATCACGCCAAGGGCGGTTTCTTCGGCTGGTTCAACAAGCGCTTCGAGCAACTGACCGAGCGCTATCAGGGCTGGGTCGCCTATGCACTGAAACGCAGCGGTCGTTACCTGTTGATCTACGGCGTGCTGCTGATCGGCCTGGGCCTGTGCTTCAGTCGCCTGCCCTCCTCATTCCTGCCGGTGGAGGATCAGGGCTACACCATCACTGACATTCAGTTGCCGCCCGGCGCGAGCAAGAATCGCACGGTGCAGGTGGTCGAACAGATCGAAGCCCACAACGCCACGGAACCTGGCGTCGGCGACAGCACGGTGATCCTGGGCTTCAGCTTCTCCGGCAGCGGGCAGAACGCGGCGCTGGCGTTCACCACCTTGAAAGACTGGTCGGACCGGGGCAGCGACGACTCGGCGAGTTCGATCGCAGACCGCGCCAACATCGCGCTGAGCCAGATCAAGGACGCCATGGCGTTCTCGGTCCTGCCGCCGCCGGTGGACGGCCTCGGCACCTCCAGCGGTTTCGAGTTCCGTTTGCAGGACCGTGGTGGCCTCGGCCATGCCACGCTGATGCAGGCGCGCACCGAGTTGCTGGCAGCTGCCGAGAAAAGCCCGATCCTGATGAACGTGCGCGAAAGCGCGCTGGCCGAAGCGCCGCAGGTGCAACTGATCGTGGACCGCAAACAGGCGAATGCGCTGGGTGTTTCCTTCGCCGACATCGGCAGCGTGCTGTCCACCGCCGTCGGTTCAGCCTACATCAACGACTTCCCCAATCAGGGGCGGATGCAGCGGGTGGTGGTCCAGGCTGAGGGCGATCAACGCAGTCAGGTCGCCGATCTGCTGAAGATCCATGTGCGTAACAGCAACGGGAAAATGGTGCCGCTCTCCGCCTTCGTCCAGGCCAAATGGACCCAGGGACCAGCGCAGTTGACCCGTTACAACGGCTACCCGGCGATCAGTATTTCCGGCGAACCGACGCCGGGTCACAGCACCGGTGAAGCCATGGCGGAAATCGAGCGACTGGTCGCGCAAGGGCCGGCGGGGTTGGGTCAGGAATGGACGGGGCTGTCGTTGCAGGAACGACTGTCCGGCAGTCAGGCGCCGATTTTGCTCGGTTTGTCGCTGCTGATCGTGTTCCTGTGCCTGGCGGCGTTGTATGAGAGCTGGTCGATTCCGACTTCGGTGCTGCTGGTGGTGCCGCTCGGCGTGCTCGGCGCGGTACTGGCCGTGACGCTGCGCGGGATGCCCAACGACGTGTTCTTCAAGGTCGGGCTGATCACCATCATCGGCCTGTCGGCGAAGAACGCGATCCTGATCATCGAGTTCGCCAAGAGCCTGTACGACGAAGGCCACGACCTGATCGACGCCACGCTGCAAGCCGCGCGCCTGCGTCTGCGGCCGATCGTCATGACGTCCCTGGCGTTCATCCTCGGCGTCGTGCCGCTGGCTATCGCCACCGGGGCGAGTTCCGCGAGCCAGCAAGCCATCGGCACCGGGGTGATTGGCGGGATGATCACCGCGACCTTGGCGGTGGTATTTGTGCCGGTGTTTTTTGTGGTGGTGATGAAACTCGTCAAACGTCGCACGGATTCGAAAAACCAAGCGTGATATCCGGCCTGTATAAAAAAACACCTTTGAACTGTCATAAGTGACAGTACACAAGGTGTTTTTTTTATCCTAGATTCACCTCCAGCCCCAGCTATTTTTTACAACTCTGTTGGACAGTGAATAAAAGGATCTATCCATGACCATTGAACAATACATAAAGCCATCAACCCATTCCAACAGTACTGGAACTTTATCCTGCAACACTGAACTTAACCAGAATAGGCGATTTACTGCCGACAAAACCGAGCTGCATTTTAATCAATCAAAACGAAATATCATTCGCGCCTACCAAAGCAGCTGGTCTGAAACCATGATCCAGATTGGTGTTCCTGCGCGATTCACCGACAACACATATGAGATTGGCGAAAGCTCCGATGCCTCTATCTATTTTTACTGGAACGGCGTTGCCTATATTGGGCGAAGTGGAGCGCTCACAGTGCACTACGATATCGATACAGAACGAATGTGGGGCACCTTTTATTTTACCGCTCTCAACAATCAATATAATGATTTCACAAACGGACTGTTTGACATTCAAGGACTAACGATAATCAAATAGCAATCACTGGCTGCTTTTATGTATGCGGACAGGTTCCACTCAAGACGATGGATAAGCCATTACCGGGATGATCAGTGATATAACTACGTCGATGCTGGCGGCGCTTTTTTAGTGGTCATGAAACTGGTGTGCAAGCTGTATAAGAAAATCTATAACCCCACCACCGGCCCAATGTGGGAGCGAGCCTGCTCGCGAAGAGGCCATCATTTTCAACATCCATGTTGACTGTTACGCCGCTTTCGCGAGCAGGCTCCCACAAAGGGATCTTATTGGCTTCAGCGTTGTGGTCATACCTGACATCGCTGGGCTAAGGTGTTTGCAAAGCCCTGACGCATCGAGCCTCCATGCCCTTCCTCGCCCGTACCCACCCTCGCCTGTCCGCCGCTGCGACTCTCGGTGTTGCGGTGGGCATTCTGGCTCCGGCCGATTTGATCATCAGCAAAATCCTCTTCGGCTGGAACGCCGGGGTATGGGCTTACCTCATCCTGATGCTCTGGCTCACCGCACGCGCCAAGGCGCCGGACGTGAAGCGCATCGCCGAAGTCGAAGACGAAAACGCCGGGCTGGTGCTGTTCGTGGTGTGCATCGCCGCCATTGCGAGCCTGGCGACCATCGGCTTTGAACTCGCCGGCAGCCGGGAGCTGGAAACCACCCGCAAGCTGCTGCACTACGGTTTCACCGCGCTGACCGTGATCGGTTCATGGCTGCTGATCGGGGTGATTTTCAGCGTGCATTACGCTCGTCTGTTCTACACCTGGGACGGCAAAGACCCGGCGCTGCGTTTCGCCGAAGGCCTGACCACTCCCAATTACTGGGACTTCCTGTATTTCTCGTTCACCATCAGCGCGGCGGTGCAGACCTCCGATGTCGGCGTGGCCACTCGGGAATTGCGCAAGATTGTGCTCGCGCAGTCTCTGATCGGTTTTCTGTTCAACACTGCGATTCTCGGGTTCTCGATCAACATTGCCGCCAGCCTGTTCAACTGATTCGTGCACAAACGTTCTAGGCATCGCCCTCGCCACGGGCGTTAAATAAGTCGGCAATCCGTCTCACAGGTGCAGCATGACAAGCCACAACTGGATCGATCTGGCCCAGGACGCCGACACCGGCATCGAGACGCTGCGCGCGCATTTCGAGGGCCACGCCTACGATCCGCACTGGCATGACAGCTATCTGGTGGGCGTCACCGAGCAAGGGGTGCAGCAATTCAACTGCAGGCGGGCCCGGCACCAGAGCACGCCGGGCAAGGTGTTTTTGCTCGAACCGGGTGACATTCACGACGGCGAAGCACCGACGGTCGACGGTTTTACCTACCGCATGCTGTACCTCGATCCGCAGTGGTTGAAGCGCGAACTCAGTGCCGTGTTCGACAACGCGCCGGACAACAGTCAACTGAGCTTCGCCAATACCTTGGCCACCGACGTGCGCCTGGCCCACGCCACCAGCCTGGCGTTTCAGGCGCTGCACAACGGCGAGCTGAAAATCGTCCGCCAGACGGCCCTCGACGGTTTGCTCGAACGCCTCACCACTCACCTGCACTGGCGTGCCCGTTATGGCGAAGACCCGCGATTGCCGTTGGTGGCGCAGAAGGCTCGGGAGTATCTGCATGCCCATGCCCACGAGGACATCGGCCTCGACCAACTCGCAGCCGCAACGGGCGTCGATCGCTTTCGCCTGACCCGTGCGTTCAAGGCTGCTTACGGCATCGCCCCGCACGCCTATCTGGTGCAATTGCGCCTGGCCACGGCCCGCAGAATGCTGGCCCGAGGTGAACAACCGGCCACGGTGGCCATGACGTTGGGGTTCGCCGACCAGAGTCATCTGGGCCGCTGGTTCGTGCGGGCCTACGGCCTGACGCCCGCGCTGTATCGCAAGCGCTGCTCAAATCTTCCAGACAGTTGACCGTGGGATTGTGAAGATCGACTTCAAAGATCTTCACCGGAGTTTGCCCGCGATGCTATCCACTTTCCCGACGTTACTGCCCTTCCTGTTGTTCGCATTCGTCGCGTCGATCACGCCCGGCCCGACCAACATTCTGGTGCTGAGCAACAGCGCCCGTTACGGCTTGGCGGCCGCCGTGCCGATCATCTTCGGCGGCTGTGCCAGTGCCGCAACGATTGTGTTGTTGGTGGGAAGCGGCGTCGGTTCAACGATCACAGCGTTGCCCGGCGTGCAAACCGCGATGCAGTGGATCGGCGTGGCGTGGTTGAGTTACCTGTCCTGGCAGATCTTCAGCGCCCCGGCCGAAGCCGTCACCGCGCGGGACGCCGATGCCCGACTCGGATTGGTGGGGGCCGCCGGCCTGCAATTGATCAACCCGAAAACCTGGATGATGGCGCTGGCTGTGGTCGGTGTCTTTGCCGGGGGCGGCGAACAGCGTCTGGTTCACGTGATGTATTTGTCGCTGGCGTTTTTCCTGATATCGCTGCCGTGCCTGGGGGTCTGGGCATTGCTCGGCGCAGGGTCGACGCGGTGGTTGCGCTCGCCCCGGGCCATGCAACGCTTCAATCGCTGCATGGCCCTGTTGCTGTTGGGTTCGGCCTGGTTGAGTCTTTGGGCCTGAATCCCGTTCGTCGGCCATTGTCGGACAATCGACGCTGCGGGACTTGACAGCGAATTGGATTTTGCGGTCTTCTGAAACCGGTTTCAGTGCCATCTCAAACGCACGAACCTTATAAATCCAATAAGAAGGTTTCAGCCCGTGAATGATTTCTCCGCCGCCCAACGCAGCCGCGTCACCATGCTTGATGTCGCCGAACACGCCAAAGTCTCCAAGGCCAGTGTGTCGCGTTTCATCGGCGATGATCGCGCCTTGCTGTCCGATGCGACGGCCCTGCGCATCGAGCAGGCGATTGCCGAACTGGGCTATCGGCCAAACCAGATGGCACGCGGTCTGAAACGCGGGAAAACCCGCCTGATCGGTATGCTGGTCGCCGACATCCGCAACCCTTATTCAATTGCCGTGATGCACGGGGTGGAAACCGCCTGCCGTCAGCACGGTTACAGCCTAGTGGTGTGCAACACCGACCGCGATGACGAGCAGGAATGCCAGCACCTCGCCCTGCTGCGCTCCTACAACATCGAAGGGCTGATCGTGAACACCTTCGGCCACCACCGCGACGCCTTGCGGGAACTGCATCGGGAAATGCCCCTGGTGCTGGTGGACCGCAAGGTCGAGCACCTTGAAAGCGACATGGTGGGGCTGGACAACCCGCAAGCGGTCGAGATCGCCATCGCTCACCTTGAAGATCGCGGTTATCGCGATGTGCTGATGGTGACCGAACCGTATGACGGCACCAGTTCGCGAATCGAGCGCACCAGCAGCTTCAAGGCGCAGATCGCTCAGCGTTCGACGCTGCGCGGGACGCTGATTGAAACCGGCAGTGAGCTCACGGCACACCTCAGAACTTTTATCGACACACCCGGCCCCGGCCCGAAGGCGCTGTTCTGCGCGAACGGGATTGCGGCGCTGGCTGCTACCCATGCGTTGCGTGAGTTGAAATGCAACCTGTTTGAAGGGATCGGTCTGATTGCCCTCGATGACCTGGATTGGTATCCGCTGGTGGGCAGTGGCATTACCGCCCTCGCTCAACCGACAGCCGAGATTGGCGCGAGCGCGTTTGAATGCTTGCTCAAGCGCTTGCGCGGGGATGACGGGCCGGTGCGGACCCTGGATTTTTCGGCGCGGTTGATTATGCGGGGGTCGACGCTTGGAAACTTCGGTGAATGTTATGGCCCCTTCGCGGGCGAGCCTCGCTCCTGCGGGTTATGCGATCACCTGTAGGAGCGAGGCTTGCCCGCGTAGAGGCCCGACAGATCACCACGACTCTTCATGCCATTTTTTTTGAACAAAAATGAAACCGGTTTCAGAGGTGTAGAATAATGCATAAACCACCTGTATCCATCAGCCTCTCCAGCTACGGCGCCGACCTTGTACGCCAACGCGGACAAGGCAGTTTCGTCGATATCCTTCACGCCGCCGGTGCCCATTGCATCGAATGGCGCGAAGAGTTGCTGACGATCGAAGACCCCGCCCAATTGGCCGATGCCACCCAGGCCAAGGGCCTCGAAAGCGTGTATTCCTCGCCGATCGAACTGTGGTTGGCCGGGCAGCCCAAACCCAATCCCGAACTGATCACCGTCCTGCAACGCGCCCAGGCTTTCGGTGCCAAATGGCTGAAGGTGCCCCTCGGATACTTCACCGACACCAGCGACCTGCAGACCCTCGCCCGGACCCTGGGCAAAAGCGCCGTGCAGTTGCTGGTGGAAAACGATCAGACCTTGCACGGCGGACGCATCGAACCGTTCCAGCGCTTTTTCGCCGCGGTCGAGCAGCACGATCTGCCGATCAAAATGACCTTCGACATCGGCAACTGGCACTGGCAAGACCAGTCCGCCAGCAGCGCCGCCCGCCTGCTCGGTCGCCATGTCGGCTACGTGCACTGCAAGGCCGTCTCACGGCGGGCCGACGGCAAACTGATTGCCATACCGCCTGCCGCCAGTGACTTGCATCTGTGGGAACAACTGCTGCGGCACATGGCCCAAGGCGTCATGCGGGCCGCGGAATATCCGCTGCAAGGCGACGATCTGGTACAGCTCACCACCGAGCATGTCGCCGCCCTCGCACGCCTCGGCAACACACGCCTGGAGAGCGCTCATGTCTGAGATCGATATTCTGTCGTTCGGCGAAACCATGGCGATGTTCGTAGCCGATCACAATGGTGACCTGGCCAACGTCGACCACTTCCACAAGCGCATTGCCGGCGCCGACAGCAACGTCGCCATCGGGTTGTCGCGACTGGGATTCAACGTGGCGTGGCTGAGTCGGGTGGGTGACGATTCGCTGGGGCGGTTCGTGATCGACACCCTGAAAAAGGAAGGCATCGATTGCCGTAACGTTGCCATCGACGCCGCCCACCCGACCGGGTTTCAACTCAAGTCGCGCACCGATGATGGTGACGATCCCATGGTCGAGTACTTCCGGCGCGGATCGGCGGCGAGTCATTTATCGCCGCAATCGATCGTCCCCGAGCTGCTCAGGGCGCGGCACTTGCACGCCACCGGCATTCCTGCGGCGCTATCGGAAACGGCGCGGCAGATGTCGTTGGAACTGATGACACGCATGCGCGAGGCCGGGCGCAGTGTGTCCTTCGATCCGAACCTGCGCCCGAGCCTGTGGGCCAACACGCAACAGATGATTATCGAAACCAACCGCCTCGCCGCCCTCGCCGACTGGGTGCTGCCGGGTTTGAGCGAAGGTCGCTTGCTGACCGGCTTCGAAGACCCCGCCGATATCGCGGCGTTTTACCTCGACCAGGGCGCCGAAGCCGTGGCGATCAAGCTCGGCCCCCACGGCGCGTATTACCGCACGCATCTGGATGAAGGTTTTGTGGCGGGTGTGCCCGTGGAAACCGTGATCGACACCGTCGGTGCCGGCGATGGTTTTGCTGTCGGCGTGATCAGCGCGCTGCTGGAAAACCTTAGCGTTGCCGACGCCGTAAAACGCGCCAACTGGATTGGTAGCCGGGCGGTGCAGAGTCGAGGGGATATGGAGGGGTTGCCGACCCGTTCCGAAATGTCCGCCGAATTCGAGACCGCCTTTCGCGAGCAAGCCCGCGCCCACATTCGACCGGGTTCGTCCCCGCATTTTGTGTCCGACACAGATCCAAATGTGGGAGCGGGCTTGCTCGCGAAGGGGCCCGCACAATCACTGAACATCTAAACCCGTTACCTGCTGCGACAAAAACAACAAGCTCAGGAGCACCATCATGAAAACCGAAACGCTCGCCGCCCGCCGCTGGTGGTACATCATGCCCATCGTATTCATCACCTACAGCCTGGCGTACCTGGACCGCGCCAACTATGGCTTCGCTGCCGCCTCCGGGATGGCCGCCGACCTGATGATCACGCCCGGTCTGTCGTCGATGCTCGGCGCGCTGTTCTTCCTCGGCTACTTTTTCTTCCAGGTGCCGGGGGCGATCTACGCACAAAAGCACAGCGTGAAGAAGCTGATCTTCGTCAGCCTGATCCTCTGGGGCAGCCTGGCCACCTTGACCGGGATCGTCTCCAACGCCTACTGGCTGATAGTTATTCGCTTCATGCTCGGCGTGGTCGAAGCCGCCGTGATGCCGGCGATGCTGATTTACCTGTGCCACTGGTTCACCCGCGCCGAACGCTCCCGGGCCAACACCTTCCTGATCCTCGGCAACCCGGTGACCATGCTCTGGATGTCGGTGGTGTCGGGTTATCTGGTGCAGCATTACAGCTGGCGCTGGATGTTCATCATCGAAGGCTTGCCGGCAGTGCTTTGGGCGTTTATCTGGTGGCGTCTGGCGGATGATCGTCCGGCCCAGGCCAAGTGGCTCAGCGACCAGGAAAAGCACGATCTGGAAAGCGCCCTCGCCGCCGAACAGGTCGGCATCAAAGCCGTGAAGAACTATGCCGAAGCCTTTCGCTCGCCGAAAGTGATCATCCTGGCCCTGCAGTTTTTCTGCTGGAGCATCGGCGTCTATGGTTTTGTGCTGTGGCTGCCGTCGATCCTCAAGGCCGGCGCGCAAATGGACATGGTCGAAGCCGGCTGGCTCTCCGCGCTGCCGTACCTGGCGGCAGTGATCGGCATGCTGTTGGTGTCCTGGGGTTCGGACAAACTGCAAAAACGTAAACGCTTTGTCTGGCCGCCGCTGTTGATCGCTTCGATTGCGTTCTACGGCTCATACGCGCTGGGCGCCGAACATTTCTGGTGGTCGTACACCCTGCTGGTGATTGCCGGCGCCTGCATGTACGCACCCTACGGACCGTTCTTCGCGATCATTCCGGAAATTCTTCCGGCCAACGTCGCCGGTGGCGCCATGGCGTTGATCAACAGCATGGGCGCACTGGGATCGTTTGGCGGTTCCTATCTGGTCGGCTATCTGAACAGTTCGACCGGTTCGCCCGGCGCGTCATACCTGCTGATGAGCGGTGCGCTGATGCTGTCGGTGGTGCTGACGATTTTCCTCAAGCCCGGCGCAAGTGACCGGGAGCGTCCCTCGGTTGCGGTAACGCGCCCAACCGCCGCCCATCCTTGAATTGATGCAGAGATGAATACGATGAAAAAGCAGGTTGTACTGTACAAGAAACTCTCGCCGCTGCTGATGGCCCGTCTGCATGAGCAGACCGAGGTGACGCTGATCGACAGCCTCGACGCCGACGGGCTCGCGCAGTTGCGTAAAGCCCTGCCCCGCGCCCAGGGCCTGCTCGGCGCCAGCCTGAAACTGGACGCTGGGTTGCTCGACCTCGCGCCCAATCTGCAAGCCATTGCCAGCGTGTCCGTGGGCGTCGACAACTACGACATCGACTACCTGACCGAGCGGCGCATCCTGCTCAGCAACACCCCGGACGTGCTCACCGAAACCACCGCCGACACCGGTTTTGCGCTGATCCTGGCGACGGCCCGGCGCGTGGTGGAACTGGCGAACATGGTTCGCACCGGTCAGTGGAAACGCAACATCGGCCCCGCGCAGTTTGGCACTGATGTGCACGGTAAAACCCTGGGCATCATCGGCATGGGGCGGATTGGCGAAGCGCTGGCCCAGCGTGGGCATTTCGGTTTCGGCATGCCGGTGATCTACCACAGCCACTCGCCGAAACCGGCGGTGGAGCAGCGCTTCAATGCGCAATACCGCGGCTTGCCAGAGCTGTTGCAACAGGCTGATTTCGTTTGCCTGACGTTGCCACTGACCGCTGAAACCGAAGGATTGATCGGCGCAGAGCAATTTGCGCTGATGGGTCCGCAAACCATCTTCATCAATATTTCACGGGGCAAAGTCGTGGACGAAGCAGCGCTGATCGAGACCTTGCGTTCGGGGCAGATTCGCGCGGCGGGGCTGGATGTGTTCGAGCGTGAACCGTTGAATCCAGATTCACCGCTGTTGCAGTTGAACAATGTGGTGGCAACGCCGCACATTGGCTCGGCGACCCATGAGACGCGGGAAGCGATGGCCACCTGTGCAGTGGACAATCTGCTGGCGGCGCTGGCGGGTGAGCGGCCGAAGAATCTGGTGAATGTGCGGGCGTGGAAGGCCTGAGAAATTTGGCGCCTGAAAGTCCGTCTTCGCGAGCAAGCCCGCTCCCACATTGGTTTTGTGAACGCCACAGATCTAATGTGGGAGCGGGCTTGCTCGCGATGAGGCCGGCACAGACAACGCAAAGCCCTCAGGCCCGCCGAGCCTCAAGAAGATCACCCGCACACAACGCAATCCGCCGACACGCATCCGCCAGTTTCTGTCGGTCGACCACCAGCCCGATCCGGATATGCCCCGCCGCGCTGGGCCCAAACGCCTCGCCGGCCAATACCGACACGCCATAGCCCTCCAGCAATCGCTCGGCGAAGTGCTGGGCAGAGAGCCCGGTCTGACGTACATCGACCATCACGAACATCCCGCCATCCGGCCGCACCGCCCGCAATCCCGGACATGCGTTCAGGCTCGCACACACCAGGTCGCGACGCTGACGATATTCCTCGCGCATCATCGCCACTTCCGGCAGATTCCCGTCCAGCGCAACTTGCGCCGCGTTCTGCACAAAATCCGGAATGCCGAACAGCATGCACAGCGACAGATGTTCCAGATGATCGATCAAGGTTTTCGGCCCGATCACCCAGCCCACTCGCCAGCCGCTCATGGCGTGGGATTTGGACAGGCTGTCGATCGTCGCGGTGCGCTCGGCCATGCCCGGCAGGCTGGCCGGACTGATGTGCTCGCCTTCGTACAACAAATCGCTGTAAACCTCGTCACTGATCAGCCACAGGTTGTGCCGGACACAGAGCGACGCCAGTTCCTGCCAGATCATCAGCGGCAAACTGGCGCCGGAAGGATTGTTGGGACTGTTGAGCAAAATGGCGCGGGTTTTCGGTGTAATCAGCGCCGCGACGTCCGCCGGATCGACCCGAAAGCCGTTCTCCGAGCGCACCGCCACCGGCACCACCCTGGCGCCGCAAGCGCCAAACACGCCTTCATAGGTCACGTACATGGGTTCGGCGACGATCACTTCATCGCCAGGATCGAGCAGGCATTGCACGACCGAGTACACCCCGCATTGCGCGCCGGGCATCACGATCACTTCATCGACACCCACCGTCTGCCCGCTGCGCCGCCGATGACGACTGGCGATACTGTCGCGCAGCCCACGACTGCCGCGCACTTCTGCGTAATGGGTATCGCCGGCCAACAGGCTGTCGATGCACGCCTGAACGATGGGCCGCGGCGTATCAAAGTCCGGATCGCCCACTGACAGCAGCAACACATCGACGCCTTGCTCTCGTAATTCCAATGCTCGGTAATGAATTTGCCAGGCCGCAGCGCCGTCGCCGGCGATTCGTTGGGTCAAGGCTGAATAGCGCATGTATTTCTCCAGTCGCGCGTGTTCCTAGCCTCAACCCTATCTCAAATCACGAAACGCGCCACCATCGCATTCAAATCAACGGCCAGGCGCGACAGTTCATGACTGGCGGCGCTGGTCTGATTGGCACCCGCGGCGGACTGGGTGGCCAGGTCGCGAATGTTCACCAGGTTGCGGTCGACTTCACGGGACACCTGCGCCTGTTCTTCGGACGCGCTGGCAATGACCAGGTTGCGTTCGTTGATCAGATGGATCGACTGGGTGATCTGCTCCAGCGCAATGCCAGCGGCACGGGCCATTTCGAGGGTACTTTGGGTGCGCTGATTGCTTTGCTGCATCGATGACACCGCCTCGCCCGTGCCGTTCTGAATGCCGGCGACCATCTTCTCGATTTCCTGAGTCGATTGCGCAGTGCGATGCGCCAACGCCCGCACCTCGTCCGCCACCACCGCAAAACCACGCCCTGCTTCACCGGCGCGAGCCGCTTCGATCGCCGCGTTCAGGGCCAGCAGGTTGGTCTGTTCGGCGATGGCACGGATCACGTCCAGTACCTTGCCGATGTCGCGCCCCTGAGTCGCCAGGCCTTCGATCATCAGCGAGGTGTTTTGCACGTCATGGGTCATGATCTGGATCGCGTCGACGGTTTCCACCACGCGGTCGCGACCTTCTCGAGCGGCCTGGGTCGACTGGTTCGAAGCTTCTGAAGTCGATACCGCATTGCGTGCCACTTCTTCCACAGCCGCGGTCATTTCGTTGACGGCGGTGGCGGCCTGTTCGATTTCGTTGTTTTGCTGTTGCAGGCCGCGGGACGCTTCTTCGGTCACGGCGCTGAGTTCTTCGGCGGCGGCGCCCAGTTGCGTGGCGGAACCGGCGATCTGCTCGATGGTTTTGCGCAGGTTGCCTTGCATGGTGGACAAGGCGCCGAGCAACCGGGCCGGTTCGTCCTTGCCATCGACTTCAATGGCTTTGGTCAGGTTACCGCCGGCGATGGTTTCCGCTGCCTGCACCGCACGGTTCAACGGCGTAACGATGCTGCGGGTCAGCAGCCAGGCCAGCAGTACGGTCATGAGCGCCGCTACCACTGACACCCCGATGATTCCGTTCACGGCGGTGTTGTAGTTATCTTCGGCGACGTGCCCTGCTGCTTTGGCGCCCTCAATGTTGTGGGCCACCAGTCGATTGAGCTGTTCGCCCATCTGGTCGGTGCCGTCCTTGATCCGCGTGTTGATCAGGGTGCGCATCTCGTCAATTTTATTCTGGCGCGACAGGTCCAACATTTCGCGCTGGGCTTGCATGTAATTGTCCAGGGTCGCGCTGAACACTTTATACAGTGCCGCTTCGTCCGGGCCCGCCGGCAATGCGGCGTAGGCGGCCTGGGCCTTGCGTGCCTTGTCGTTAAGCACGCCGATACGGGTTTCAGCTTCCTGCAAACTGGCCGGCTCGCGGTTGACCAGAATGCGGAACGACAGAATGCGCATGCGCAGGATATTTTCGGTGACATTGCCCAGGAAGCCGACGCTGGGCAATTGGGTGCTGCCCATGTCGATCGAGGACTGGCGGATGATCGACATGCGGTTGACCGCAAACACACCCAACACAATCACCAGCAAGGCGATGAAGGCGAAACCCAGGAAAGCTCGAGGCGCGATATTCAGATTACGCAAGGACATAGGAAGTTACTCGGGTGATAGAAGCTTCGAGCGTCCTTGCCGTAATCACTGGCGGGCAGGCGTTGAGGCGCACCGTTCAGGTTGGCGCCACTGTTGTAATAGGTTTGTGTGCGCCTGATATCTGTATCGGCTGGGGTTGAGGATTTTTGCGGGAATTTGCGAAATATTTTTCATGGGGTTACGAGTGTTTCACCCGTGAAACACTCTGAAAAGTCCGCGATCACCCAAACGCTGTAGGAGCCGGCTTGCTGGCGATAGCGGTGGGTCAGCCAACCTGTTTGTTGACTGGACGGACGCTATCGCCAGCAAGCCGGCGCCTACAAGGATTGTGGGGTATCAGGTTTTACGCGCGGCGATACGCCAGACCCGCGCAATATCGCTCGCTCGCTCACTGAGCAACCGTGGAGCCTCGGTGCACGCCTGTTCCAGTGTCATCGGCCCGCTCACCACGGCAAACGCTGCATCGATGCCATGCTCGTACAAAGCCTGATAGCCCTCGCCCAAGGTGCCGGCGATGACGACGACCGGTACGTCGTTTTGCCTGGCAATCCGTGCAACGCCAAACGGTGTCTTGCCGCGCAAGGTCTGCGCATCGAAACGGCCTTCGCCGGTGATCACCAGGTCGGCGCCCTTCACCGCTTCGGCCAGGCCAACCAGTTCGGCGACCACTTCAACTCCGGCCTTGAACTGCGCCCCGAGAAACGCCTTGGCGGCAAACCCCAGACCACCCGCTGCGCCGCTACCGGGTTCGTCGCGTACGTCTTTGTTGAGGACTTGAGTGCACAGCTCGGCAAAGTGCCCGAGTGCGTGATCCAGGTGCTCGACCTGCGCAGGCGTCGCGCCTTTCTGTGGGCCGAAAATCGCAGAGGCACCGTGGGGGCCGCACAGCGGATTGTTGACGTCGGCGGCGATATCGAAGCGCACCCGAGCCAGACGCGGATCGATGTCACTCAGGTCGATGCGGGCCAGTTGCGCCAGCGCCAGACCGCCCGGCGCCAGGGGTTCGCCCTGGGCATCCAGCAGCTGCACGCCCAAGGCTTGCATCGCCCCGGCACCGCCGTCGTTGGTGGCGCTGCCGCCAATCGCGAGGATCACTCGTTGCGCCCCGGCATCGAGTGCGGCGCGGATCAGCTCGCCGGTGCCGAACGTACTGCTGATGCAGGCATCACGCTGCCCCGGCGGTACGAGTTGCAAACCACTGGCTTCCGCCATTTCGATGATGGCGGTCAGGCTCTGTGGCAGCCAGCCCCACGCGGCGTCGACCGTTGTGCCCAGCGGGCCTCGGACGTTGGTACGACGCAGTTGACCTTCGCATGCCGCCAGAATCGATTCGACCGTGCCTTCTCCGCCATCGGCCATCGGGCATTTGATCAACTGCGCATCGGGCCAGACTTGCGCCAGCCCAAAGGCAATGGCATCAGCCACACCCTGGGCACTCAGGCTGTCCTTGAACGAATCGGGGGCGATGACGATCTTCATGCGAATTCTCCAGTTCCAAGGCCCTCATGCTGCCAGCAGGCCTGAACAATAACGCCGGTCCGCTGCACAAGCGGCATGGAGGATTATTGTTCATTTCTACAAAACCGGAGACTTGCGCATGCCTCTGCAGGAGCCGGCTTGCTGGCGATCGAGTTAACGCGGTGTTCCTGATCCACCGCGTCGTACGCAATCGCCAGCAAGCCGGCTCCTACAGGGGCGGTGTCGTTCAAGGGAGGGTGTCGGTCTGTGGGAGCAGTTGTACGCCGAGATAAAGGGCGAGCATGCCATCGAGCCTCAACGGATCGACGCCACTCAGCTCGGCAATCCGCTCCATGCGATAACGCAAACTGTTGCGATGAATGCCCAACGCATCGGCACAGGCCTGGCTTTGGCCATCGTGTTCGCACCAGCTGCGCAAAGTCGCCAGCAGTTGACCGTTACCATCCTTGGCGATGACTTTACGCAGTGGTTTGAGCAGTTCGTCCAGCGCATCATCGTTGCGGTGCCGCCAGAGCATCACCGGCAGGCGATAACGGGTCAGCGTCAACAAGCGCGAATGCGGCAGGACATCACGCCCATAGGCCAGCAAGTCACCGACCCGGCGATAGCAACGGCGCAAGCCCGACAAGCCATCCGCCTGCCCGCCCACGGCGATGCGCAAGATATTCCAGCCAAGGCCGTCGAGCTTTTCCAGCAGCCGGTCGTTCTCGATGGCCTGGCTCGCCGGTCGGCACCACAGCAACGAAGACTTGGCGGAACTCACGCACCAACTGTCCGGGTAACGCGAGGTCAGCCAGGCGCTGAGCGCGTCGACGGTTTGCCCTGGCCCGTGTTCCATCCCAAGTTCGAACAGATACGGCACCCGTGTCATCTGCGGTTTTAGCCCAAGCTGCTGAGCTTCATCGATCAGCCGCGGCGAATCCCCCGCCTCACTCAGCAGCAGCGCGAGCAAGTCATCGCAACGCTGGCGCCGCCATTGCTGCTCAGCCTGCTGGTTGCGCTGGCCCACCAGCATCTCGGCGGTCATGCGCACCAACTCGGCATAAGTGCGCAATTGCTCGGGCTCACCGGTGATGCCCAACACGCCGATCAAACGCTGATCGAGCAACAGCGGCAGGTTGATCCCCGGCTGCACGCCTTTGAGATGGATCGCCGTTTGCGCATCGATTTCCACCACGCGCCCGTTGGCCAGCACCAGTTGTGCGCCTTCGTGCCGGGTATTGACCCGCTCCGGTTCACCGCTGCCGAGAATCAACCCCTGGCTGTCCATGACGTTGACGTTGTACGGCAGGATGGCCATTGCCCGGTCGACGATGTCCTGGGCCAGGTCGTGATCGAGTTCGAACATAGCGGTAATCCTTGCAAGCGTGATGGATCGGGGGTTGTTCACCCGCACAGGACCGGGTGACAAACCCTGTGCTCAGGCACAAAGACAGCAGCCATGAGGGTGGCTGAGACTCTCAGGGCGATCAACGTTACCCTTTGCATCGCAAAAAATCATAATAAAGAGAGAACCCGCCATGTCACAGAGCGCCGCCGCTACCCAGGCCATCGTTGACGAAAAAAATGCCGTCTACAAACGCATTACCCTGCGTTTGATCCCCTTCATTTTCATCTGCTACCTGTTCAACTACCTCGACCGGGTGAACGTTGGATTTGCCAAGCTGCAGATGCTCGACGCACTGAAATTCAGCGAAACCGTGTACGGCCTCGGGGCCGGGATCTTCTTTATCGGCTACGTGCTGTGCGGCGTGCCAAGCAACCTGGCGCTGACCAGATTCGGCCCGCGCCGCTGGATCGCGCTGATGATGATCGTCTGGGGCACGCTATCGACCTGCCTGCTGTTCGTTACCACCCCGACCGAGTTCTACACCTTGCGCCTGTTCACCGGTGCGGCCGAAGCCGGGTTCTTCCCGGGCGTGGTGCTCTACCTCTCGCAATGGTTCCCGACCTTCCGCCGCGGCCGCATCATGGCGCTGTTCATGTCGGCGATCCCGGTGTCCGGCCTGCTTGGCAGCCCGTTTTCCGGCTGGATCCTCAACCACTTCGCCGCGGGCCAGGGCGGTTTGGCCGGCTGGCAGTGGATGTTCCTGCTGCAAGGCATTCCGACCGTGATCCTCGGCGCCCTCGCCTACTTCCTGCTCAGCGACAGCTATGCCAATGCCAAGTGGCTCACGCCGTTCGAGCGCTCGGTGCTGGAAGCCGACCACGCCGAAGACCTGGCCAACAAACCGAAAACCACCACCGACTCATTGCTGGCGGTATTCAAGAACCCGGCGATCTGGGCGTTCGGCCTGATCTATTTCTGCATCCAGAGCGGCGTTTACGCGATCAACTTCTGGCTGCCGTCGATCATCAAGAACCTGGGCTTCAGCGATAACCTAGTGATCGGCTGGTTGAGTGCCATTCCGTACCTGCTGGCGGCCGTGTTCATGTTGATGGTCGGCCGCTCGGCGGATTTGCGCAAAGAACGTCGCTGGCATTTGGTGGTGCCGATGCTGATGGGCGCTGTCGGCCTGCTGATCGCCGTGAACTTCGCCACCACACCAGCCATTGCGATTCTCGGCCTGACCATCGCCACCATGGGCGCCCTCACCGGCTTGCCGATGTTCTGGCCGGTGCCAACGGCGCTGCTCAGTGCCGGCGCTGCGGCGGGTGGTCTGGCGTTGATCAACTCCATGGGCCAGATGGCGGGCTTCCTCAGTCCGTACCTGGTAGGTTGGGTCAAGGACAGCACCGGCTCGACCGACGCCGCGCTGTACCTGCTGGCGGGCGTGATTGTCTGCGGTAGTTTGCTGGCGTTGCGTATGACCCGCACCCTGCGCGTCTGATAGACGCAGATCCAGTGTGGGAGCGGGCTTGCTCGCGAAGGCGTCGTATCAGGCAACTCAATAGTGACTGACACACCGCTTTCGCGAGCAAGCCCGCTCCCACATTTTTGATTCGGGGATGTTCGATAATTCACTTTGATCCGCGCGGTTGTTCTGGTATTTGATTGAGCCTTTCCCTCCGGTAAAAGGAATTCGTCATGAGCTACCGCACGCTGGGTCATTCGGGTTTGCAGGTCTCCACCCTGACCTTGGGCACCATGATGTTCGGCGAACAGACCGGCACTGAAGATTCCCTGCGGATCATCGACAAGGCCTGGGACCAGGGCATCAACTTCATCGACACCGCCGACGTCTACACCGGCGGCCGCTCCGAGGAAATCGTCGGCGAAGCGATTGCCGGTAACCGCCATGAATGGGTGCTCGCCACCAAGGTCGGTTTCGGCCCCGTGGACGGCGTGCCGAACCGCAGTGGCCTGAGCCGCAAGCACATATTCAATGGCATCGATGCCAGCCTGACGCGCCTCGGCACAGACTACCTCGACATTTATTACCTGCACCGCGAAGACCACAACACGCCGCTTGAAGTCACGGTATCGGCCATCGGCGACCTGATTCGCCAGGGCAAAATCCGCTATTGGGGGTTGTCGAACTACCGCGGCTGGCGAATCGCCGAGGTGATCCGCATCGCTGACAAACTGGGGGTTGACCGCCCTGTCATCAGCCAGCCGTTGTACAACATCGTCAACCGCCAGGCCGAAACCGAACAGATCACCGCCGCGCAAACCTATGGCCTGGGCGTGGTGCCTTACAGCCCGCTGGCCCGTGGCGTGCTAAGCGGCAAATACGCGCCGGATGTGAAACCGGACGCCAACAGCCGCGCCGGTCGCGCCGACAAACGCATTCTGGAAACGGAATGGCGGGTGGAATCCCTGCGCATTGCCCAGCAGATCCAGCAATACACACAAGGTCGTGGCGTGGGAATCGTCGAGTTCGCGATTGCCTGGGTGCTGAACAACAGCGCCGTCACTTCCGCCATTGTCGGGCCGCGCACCGAAGAACAATGGGACGCCTACACTAAGGCGCAGGCGGTGAAGATCACGGCTGAGGATGAAGCGTTTATCGACTCGCTGGTGACACCGGGGCATGCGTCGACGCCGGGGTTCAATGATGTGAGCCATTTCGTATCCGGCCGTAAACCCCGCAACACCTGAGGAAATACAAGACCACTGCAGGTGCGAGCTTGTATCAGCTACATCAGTGTCAGCTGATACACCATCGCGAGCAAGCTCGCTCCTACAGTGGATCGGAGTTGATCAGTAGGTCAATATTCGGCTCGAAAACCACGTATCCTCCGCCCCCCGTTTCACCTTCAACTTCGCGAGGACAGTTTGTCTAAAGGTATCGCTCTATCGGTTTCGGCCTCGGTGCTGTTTGCCGTCATGTATTACTACACCTCACTGCTCACCCCGTTGAGCGGTGTGGAAATTTTCGGCTGGCGCATGCTGCTGACAGTTCCGTGCATGACCGTGTTCATGGTGGTGTCCGGGGAATGGAAGCGCGTGGTCGAGATTGTCCGGCGAGCTACCGCCCAGCCGAAACTGATCGCCGGCCTGATCGCCTCTTCTGCCCTGCTCAGCGTGCAGCTCTGGCTGTTCATGTGGGCACCGCTCAACGGCTACAGCCTCGATGTGTCGCTGGGCTATTTCCTGTTGCCGTTGACCATGGTTTTGACCGGGCGACTGGCCTACGGTGAGCGCCTGTCCTATCTGCAAAAAGTCGCGGTGTTTTTCGCCTGCCTCGGGGTGATCAACGAGGTGTATCAGGTCGGTGGTTTTTCCTGGGCGACCTTGTTGGTGTGCATCGGCTACCCAACCTATTTCATCCTGCGCAAGCGTCTCGCAGCAGACAACCTGGGCGGCTTATGGCTGGACATGGCACTCACGCTGCCCGTGGCCTTCTGGTTCGTGCAGACGGGCGAACAAGGTTTCAGTGTGTTTGACCAGCATCCGTGGCTGTCGCTGTTGATCCCGATTCTCGGCGTGATCAGTGCCTCGGCACTGGTGATCTACATCATCGCCAGCCGACTGCTGCCGTTCAGCCTGTTCGGGTTGTTGAGCTACGTCGAGCCGGTGCTGTTGCTGGGTGTGGCGTTGCTGCTCGGAGAAAGCATCAAGGCGGGGGAATGGCTGACCTACATTCCAATCTGGATGGCGGTGCTGGTGTTGATGTTCGAAGGGTTCAAGCACCTGGTCCGGCAGCGCAAACCTTAAATACACTCAAAACAAATGTGGGAGCGGGCTTGCTCGCGAATGCGGGGTGTCAGTCAACATCATTGCTGAATGACACACCCCATTCGCGAGCAAGCCCGCTCCCACAGTTTTATCGCGGTAACGGCTTAGTCGGTGGAAAGTACACCACGACGAACCTGATCGCGCTCGATCGATTCGAACAACGCCTTGAAGTTGCCTTCGCCGAAGCCATCGTCGCCTTTACGCTGGATGAACTCGAAGAACACCGGGCCCATCAGGGTTTCCGAGAAGATCTGCAGCAGCAGACGCTTGTCGCCCGACTCTGACGAACCATCCAATAGAATGCCCCGCGCCTGCAGTTGATCCACTGGCTCGCCGTGGTTCGGCAAACGGCCTTCGAGCATTTCGTAATAGGTTTCCGGAGGCGCGGTCATGAAGCGCATGCCGATGCTTTTCAGGTGATCCCAGGTCTTGATCAGATCATCGCTGAGGAACGCGACGTGCTGGATGCCTTCGCCGTTGAACTGCATCAGGAACTCTTCGATCTGACCGGCACCCTTGGACGACTCTTCGTTCAACGGGATGCGGATCATGCCGTCCGGCGCGGTCATCGCCTTGGAGGTCAGGCCGGTGTATTCGCCCTTGATGTCGAAGTAGCGGATTTCACGGAAGTTGAACAGCTTCTCGTAGAAGTTCGCCCAGTACGCCATGCGACCGCGATACACGTTGTGGGTCAGGTGGTCGATGATCTTCAGGCCGGCGCCAACCGGGTTGCGATCAACGCCTTCGATGAACACGAAGTCGATGTCGTAGATCGAGCTGCCTTCACCAAAACGGTCGATCAGGTACAGCGGCGCGCCGCCGATGCCTTTGATCGCCGGCAGGTGCAGTTCCATCGGGCCGGTTTCGATATGGATCGGCTGCGCGCCGAGTTCCAGTGCGCGTTTGTAGGCCTTTTGCGAATCCTTGACCCGGAACGCCATGCCGCACACCGACGGGCCGTGCTCGGCCGCAAAGTACGAAGCGACGCTGTGGGGTTCGTTATTGAGGATCAGGTTGATCGCGCCCTGGCGATACAGGTGCACGTCTTTGGAACGGTGGGTCGCCACCTTGGTGAAGCCCATGATCTTGAAGATCGGCTCCAGCGTGTTCGGGGTTGGCGATGCGAATTCGATGAATTCAAAGCCCATCAGGCCCATTGGGTTTTCGTATAAATCTGCCATTTTGGCGCCTCATCATTTTTTAGAATTAACGTAACGTTAGTTTCAAGAAATGCTGAAGCCGGCGGGTGGCGCGCAGGAGATGCCCCGCACGCTGCGGGCGAGGAAGTCACCGTAGATCAATTGAAACCCGAAACTTTTCATTGTCGACCCAAGGCTGATACGGGCGAGGCTTCTGCTGGCAGAAGACGATTATTCTTATATGCGTAACCGGATTCTACACAGCGTAAACAGATTTGTCCGTCTTCTGTATCAAATCCCCTTTTTCCCTGCTCGCGCAAGGGGTTTGTTGCACAGGAAAATCCCCACCAGAATCAACCCGCCGCCCAGACACATCGCCAGGGTCAATTGCTCGCCCAACAACAACGCGCCGAAGATGACCGCGGTCAGCGGGTTCAGAGCGATGAACACGCCTGAACGGGTCGCGCCGATTTTGCGGATGCCATCGTAATAACCAATGTAGGCCAGTGCCGAGCCCAAAACGCCCAGGTACATCAGGCTCAACCATTGCTGCGCTCCCAGGCTGGCCAACGCAGCAATGCTCACCTCGCCCCTGACCGCACTGACAACCCAGAGCATCACCGTGCCGAGCAAGATCGAATACGTCACGGTTTGCATCGGCCCCAGGGTCTGGTTCAAGTCTCTGGAGCACAGCGAATAAACCCCCCAGCTCAGAACGCAGCCAAAAATCAGCAGATCGCCGATCCACGAGTCGGCATTGCCGGCCAGCAATTGGGGGTTGCGACTGACAATCACCAGGCTCGCCCCGACGATGCAGATCGCGATACCCACGACCTTTACCCGACTCAAGCGCTCCTTGAACAGCAGCCACGAGGCCAGTCCGATAACCGCCGGGTTAAGGGCCACGATCAACGACGCCCGGGACGCATTGATGTAATGCAGGCCATAAAAGAAGCACAGGTTATAGAAGAAGATGCCGAAGAACCCCAGCAGCGACAGTTGCAGCCATTGCCTGGGGCTGGGGCGCGCCAGCGGCACGCGGGCCACCAGTAAAAACAGCAACAGCGCCCCGCTCGCCAGCAGGAATCGCAGGCTGGCAGCGAACAGCGGGCTGAGGCTGTCCGCCAGAAAACGCCCGGCGACAAAGGTGCCGCCCCAGATCATGGTGACGGCGGCGAGTTTGAAGTACACCGCCACGTCGGAGCGTTCCGACACCCTGTGTTCATATGCGGTCATAAGTCCCCGGATTAAGAAGTCGAACAGATGACGTATCATTTCGCTAATACTTGATCATCGTAAAATGAGTAAACACTCATGACACTCACACAACTGGAGATTTTCTCGCTGGTGGCCGAGCTTCACGGCTTTACGGCGGCGGCCCATCGTCTGGGCATTTCGCAATCCGCGGTGTCTCACGCCCTCAAGTCGCTGGAACAGGAGCTGGGCGTCGAACTGTTGAATCGGCATCAATCCCGGGTCGAACTCAGCGACATCGGCCAACAGCTGTTGCTGCGTGCTCGGGCAATGCTCGGGCTGGCCAACACCTTGCGCCAGGAAGCGGCCGATGCCCGCGGCATGAAACGCGGCACGCTGCGCATCGGATCGTTCGGTCCGACCTCGTCGATCAAGTTGTTACCGATGATCCTGCAGCAGTACCGGGCCGCTCACCCTGGTATCGAGGTCCATATCGATGAAGGTCCGGACCGACAGGTGATCCAGTGGCTGGAAGAGCGGCGCATCGACATCGGCTTTGTGGTGTTGCCGCAGGAGCGATTCGACACCGTCGCACTGATCGAGGACCAAATGGTCGCGTTGCTGCCCGTCGATCATCCGCTGGCAGTTCGCGACAGCGTGAGCCTGGGGGATTTGTGCGACGACCCCTTCGTGCTGACCGAGGCCGGCTCCTCGGAGCTGGTTTCGCGGATGTTCAGCGCGGCGCACCTGATGCCCAACATTCGTTACCGCTGCTCGCAACTGCTGAGCACGCTGGAAACCGTTGGCCGGGGCGAAGCCTTGACGGTGGTCGCCGAAGGTTCACTGCCCGACGACTGCGACAACCGCTACGTGAAAAAACCGCTGTCGCCAGTGGTCGTGCGCCAGGTCGGCCTGGCGGTGCTGGACCGGCGTCAGTCTTCACCGGCAACGCTGGCCTTTATCAAACTGGCTGCCAGTCTGGACCTGCGTTGAACGGCACACGCCTTGAAGGCCAACTATCATGGCCTCTGACCGAACTCTTTATGGGAGGCGTGCCGCTGTCCTGCCAGCATTTGAGAGCCCTATTTCATCGTTACAGGTTTCGCGAATGCCACTGACTTTCAAAACCCGCCGAAAACGCAGCACCCGGATTGTAGTGACAGTATTGAGCGGTTTGCTCCCGATACTTCTGGGGTTCTCCATTCTTTACTGGCAGGCCGGACGTGCACTTTCGCAAAGCACCCAACTGACCGCCGAAGAAGCCATCCGCCAATTTGACCTGATGCTCGACAACACCGCCGAGGCCGCACGCGAGTTAGTGCCGTTGGCCGGTCAATCCTGCAACGACGTCAAGCTGGCTTTGCGCGAACAAGTCACCCGCCGTCCGTTCGTGCGCTCGACGAATCTGGTGTGGGACGACAACCTCTATTGCAGTTCGTTGTTTGGTGACTATCAGGAAAAAATCAACGCCGGAGACTACACCCAAGGCACGTTATGGCTCATGAACGGCAACCCGGTCACGCCCAACACCGCGCTGCTGGTGTACCGGCTCAGCGAAGGAAAACAGGGTGCATTGACGACACTGGACGGTTATCACTTGAGTAACGTGCTGCGCCTGATTGGTCGCAAGACAGTACTGTTACTCCAAGTCGGCCCAAGCTGGTTGTCGGCTGACGGCAAGGTTCACAAAGATGCCCTGCCCCTCCTGCCCGTCGCCGAAAGCAAACGTCCATCCTCGCGATATGCCTTCACCGTCGCGGCGGGTTTCCCCGCTGGCGAGACCTGGCGTTACATGCGTAGCGAGTATCCGCCGCTGTTCTGTTTGCTGATCTTTTTTGGCGTCGTGTCCGGTCTGATTGGGCATGTTTTGCAAAAGCGCTCGTCGTCACCCAGTCATGAACTACAGCGCGCGCTGGAGGCGGCGGAGTTCATTCCGTATTTTCAGCCGGTGGTGCATGGCACGAACAAGAAGTGGTCCGGCACCGAAGTGTTGATGCGCTGGAATCATCCGAAGGAAGGCCTGGTGCGCCCTGACCTGTTTATCCCGTTTGCCGAGCACTCCGGCCTGATCGTGCCGATGACGCGCTCACTCATGCAGCAAACTGCGCAACTGCTGGCGCCTGTCTCCTCCTCGTTCGAGGAGCCGTTTCACATCGGCATCAACATCACCGCCAGCCACTGCAAGGACTTGGAACTGGTCGAGGATTGCCGGGAATTTCTCAGTGCCTTTGCGCCGGGCTCCATCCATCTTGTGCTGGAGTTGACCGAGCGCGAACTGATCGAGCCCACTGCCATCACGTTGCAGTTGTTCGAGCAACTTCACGCGCTGGGCGTGATGATCGCCATCGACGACTTTGGCACCGGCCACTCAAGCCTGGGTTACTTGCGCCAATTCAACGTCGACTTCCTTAAAATCGACCAGAGCTTTGTCGCCATGATCGGCGCCGACGCCCTCTCCCGGCACATTCTGGACAGCATCATCGAACTCTCGGCCAAGCTCGATCTGGGCATCGTTGCAGAAGGTGTGGAAACCGAGGAGCAAAGTGCCTATCTCACCGCTCATGGTGTGAACTTCCTGCAAGGTTATCTCTTCGGCAGGCCGATGCCCGGTGCAGACTTCATTGATGCATTAAGTCACCATTAACTGGCGCCTTTATGCGACAAAACAACGAGGCCCGTGCACCAATTCGAATCAAAAGACCACTCTTGTTACATGAAGAAAAAGTCAGGATTTACTCTTCGCCCATTAACTACTACAATTTTTCATACCTGCGCTAAATTGGCAGGCGAGCCATCTATCACCGAGTCGCTTCAAGGCTCTTGGCTTATAGCTTTGTTTGCGGTTGGTATCAGCCAAACACACTATTGGAGTAAAGATATTGTCCAGACTCGCTGAATTTCGTGCAGCTGAAAAGGCCCTTCAAGAGCAGCTCAAGCAGCTGGAGTCCCTGAAGAATGATGCCGGGCTCAAGAAAGAAATCGAATTCGAAGAAAAGCTCCAGGGGCTGATGAAAACCTACGGCAAGAGCCTGCGCGACATCATCGCCATTCTCGATCCGAACCCGGCCAAATCCGGCCTGCAACAGGCCGCTGCGCCGAAAACCCGCCGCGCTCGCGTGGTCAAGGTTTATCAGAACCCGCACACTGGCGAACTGATTGAAACCAAGGGCGGCAACCACCGCGGCCTGAAAGCCTGGAAGGAACAATACGGTGCTGCCACCGTTGATTCCTGGCTGCGCGGCTAAGCACTCGCGGTGACAAAAAAAGCCCTGTCTTACGCAGGGCTTTTTTCATGCATACCTTCTAAATGCAACGATTGGAATCGATCACTCGCTACTTGCAGATTAACTTTGTGCTTAGTCCCTTTGGGTATCTAAAGATTGCGAAATGCACGATCGCGCAAACCTTTAACTAAAGTTTCAAGCTGTTACGAACAGTTTCTATTTCATCCAGGCTTGCCTTATAAGCCTCGGCCTGCCCCGCGTACGAAAAAACATAGGCTTTATCGGCATCCACCGCCGCGACCAATGTTTGCGACAGCACGTGTCGGCCGTTTTGGGTAATCGTGCAGGTAGTTTCCAATGCCGACAGCCGGCTCAAGGTCGCCGGATGAATTTTGTTGCAGACGCTTTGATAGCCGCCCTGGAAAAAATCCTTCTGCACTGACTTGCGCATCTCCAGCAATACGCCTTGCAAATTCACCTGATGACCGCTTGCCACTGGCGTCATGGTCAACTCCATCACCATCACCGGCGTGCCGCCCTGATCATTCTTCACTGCGCGCTGGCGGAACACCTCAGGTTTGGCATCATCCTGCGGGATCGCTTCTACTTCCCAGCCAACCGGCCAAGTCACTATCGGCGTCTCTGCATGAGCGCAAGTCATGCCTGACAGCAGGCCAATCAGAACGAACAGCGATTTACAGAATCGGGTCATTGCAATGAATACTCACGGGCTGAACCGCAAAGTCTGAGCCTCGTCCGGCTGTCAGGCAATAGCCGACGGTTTGGGTTTGGTGATGCCTGCGCCCTTGCGTATCATTGTCACCATTCACTTGCCCCACTTATTGTCCGGAGGGCCCATGAGCCTGCACGAATTGAACACCTTCCCGGGTGTTACCGCCCAACCTGATACCGCCACCCAGAAGTTCGTCTTCAACCACACCATGCTGCGGGTCAAGGACATCACCAAGTCCCTGGATTTCTACACACGCATCCTGGGTTTTTCGCTGGTGGAAAAACGCGACTTTCCGGAAGCCGAATTCAGCCTGTATTTCCTGGCGCTGGTCGATAAAGACCAGATCCCGGCCGATGCCGCCGCCCGTACCGAGTGGATGAAATCGATCCCCGGCATCCTCGAATTGACCCACAACCACGGCACTGAAAACGACGCGGATTTTGCCTACCACAATGGCAACACCGACCCACGCGGCTTCGGGCACATCTGCATCTCAGTGCCAGACATCGTCGCTGCGTGCGAGCGTTTCGAAGCGTTGGGCTGCGATTTCCAGAAGCGCCTGAACGATGGCCGCATGAAGAGCCTAGCGTTCATCAAGGACCCGGACGCCTACTGGGTCGAGATCATCCAGCCTGCGCCGTTGTAACCCTCACAGAAAATCCCCTGTAGGAGCCGGCTTGCTGGCGATAGCGGTGTGACATTCAAAGGAATGCTTGCTGACACACCGCAATCGCCAGCAAGCCGGCTCCTACAAATATCTGCGGCGGCACAAACACAAAACCCCATGATCACTCATGGGGTTTTGTGTTTTCAGCGTCCGGTTTCAGGCCGGCGCAGAAGTCCGGATGAGGTGATCGAAGGCGCTCAGGGAAGCCTTGGCGCCCTCGCCCACCGCAATCACGATCTGCTTGTACGGCACGGTCGTCACGTCACCGGCAGCGAACACACCTGGCAACGATGTCTCGCCACGCGCATCGACGATGATCTCGCCACGGGGCGACAATTCGACGGTGCCTTTGAGCCAGTCGGTGTTCGGCAGCAAACCGATCTGCACGAAGATGCCTTCGAGATTGACCGTGTTGAACTCGCCCGAATCGCGATCCTTGTAGACCAGACCGGTCACTTTCTGGCCGTCGCCTTTCACTTCACTGGTCAGTGCGCTGGTAATCACATTGACGTTCGGGAGGCTGAACAACTTGCGTTGCAGCACGGCATCGGCGCGCAGCTTGCTGTCAAACTCGAGCAGCGTGACGTGGCTGACAATACCGGCCAGATCGATCGCGGCTTCAACGCCGGAGTTACCGCCGCCGATCACCGCTACGCGCTTGCCTTTGAACAGCGGGCCATCGCAGTGCGGGCAGAAACACACGCCTTTGGCTTTATATTCCTGCTCGCCCGGTACGCCCATTTCACGCCAGCGCGCGCCAGTGGCAAGGATCAGCGCCTTGGTTTTCAGGGTGGCGCCGCTGTCGAAGCGAACTTCGTGCAACTCGCCAGGGTTCTTCGCCGGAATCAGCGCGGTGGCCCGTTGCAGGTTCATGATGTCGACGTCGTATTGCTTGACATGCTCTTCGAGCGCGCTGGCCAGTTTCGGCCCTTCGGTTTCCTGTACGGAGATGAAGTTCTCGATGGCCATGGTGTCGAGCACCTGCCCGCCAAAACGTTCAGCCGCCACACCAGTGCGAATGCCTTTACGGGCGGCGTAGATCGCTGCCGCAGCACCGGCGGGACCACCACCGACAACCAGCACGTCAAAGGCTTCCTTGGCGCTGATTTTCTCGGCTTGGCGTTCGGCGCCGCTGGTGTCGATCTTGGCGAGGATTTCTTCCAGGCCCATACGGCCCTGGCCGAAAATCGCGCCGTTCAGGTAAATGCTTGGCACGGCCATGATCTTGCGATCATCGACTTCGGCCTGGAACAACGCACCATCGATAGCGACGTGGCGAATGTTCGGGTTCAGTACTGCCATCAGGTTCAGCGCCTGAACCACGTCCGGGCAGTTCTGGCAGGACAGCGAGAAGTAAGTCTCGAAGCTGAACTCGCCTTTGAGCGAGCGGATCTGTTCGATCACTTCCGCGCTGGCTTTCGAAGGGTGACCGCCGACTTGCAGCAAGGCCAGCACCAGCGAGGTGAATTCGTGGCCCATCGGAATACCGGCAAAACGCAGGCTGATATCGGCACCGGGGCGGTTGATCGAGAACGATGGCTTGCGTGCGTCGTCACCGTTATCGAGCAAGGTAATTTGGCTGGAAAGACTGGCAACGTCTTTCAGCAGTTCGAGCATTTCCTGGGATTTCGCACCGTCGTCGAGGGATGCAACGATCTCGATCGGCTGGGTGACCCGTTCCAGGTACGATTTCAACTGGGCTTTAAGATTGGCGTCCAACATACGGGCGATTTCCTTTTTTGCGAGACATAAAAAAACGCCCGAGCGAATCTCGCCCAGGCGTTTTTATTGGGCGGTTGCAGCTTACTTAGGTGCGGAAACCCGCCCTGATGATGCTTTCACAGACTTAGATCTTGCCGACCAGGTCCAGGGACGGAGCCAGAGTGGCCTCGCCTTCTTTCCACTTGGCTGGGCAAACCTGGCCTGGGTGAGCAGCGACGTACTGGGCAGCCTTGATTTTGCGCAGCAGTTCGGAAGCGTCACGGCCAACACCGCCATCGTTCAGTTCAACGATTTTGATCTGGCCTTCAGGGTTGATCACGAAAGTGCCGCGGTCAGCCAGACCGGCTTCTTCGATCAGCACGTCGAAGTTGCGGGAGATGGCGTGGGTCGGGTCGCCGATCATGGTGTACTGGATTTTGCCGATGGCTGGCGAAGTGTTGTGCCAAGCCGCGTGGGCAAAGTGGGTGTCAGTGGAAACGCTGTAGATTTCGACGCCCAGTTTCTGGAAAGCGTCGTAGTTGTCAGCCAGGTCTTCCAGTTCGGTCGGGCAAACGAAGGTGAAGTCGGCTGGGTAGAAGAACACGACAGACCATTTGCCTTTCAGGTCAGCGTCCGACACTTGTACGAAGTCGCCGTTTTTGTAGGCGGTAGCTTTGAACGGTTTAACTTGGCTGTTGATGATAGGCATCGTTGACTCTCCGTCAGGGGTTAAGAAGTTGATGGAGTGAACTCTACCCACTCGATGGACGGATGGCTCATTGGCAAACTTGATGCTGCTGATGGGTTTTCGCTATTAGCCAGCTGTATTAATAGAAGAAAACGATATCTACGGCGTCAACGGCTTTTCAGAAATCCGGGCCATCCCGAGGAAAGGATTAGCTTCCACGTAACGCATCGCCGACTTCATGTCCTTCCAGCCCACGTAACTCATCAACGACTTCAAGTCCCAGCCACTTTGGTGCGCCCAAGTGGCGAAGCCGCGTCGCAGGGAGTGACTGGTGTACTGCTCGGCCGGAATACCTGCGCGTTCCAGCGCCTGGCGCAACAACGGAATGACGCTGTTGGCATGCAATCCCTCCTCGCTCAGGTGCCCCCAACGGTCGATGCCACGGAATACCGGCCCGCGCACCAGCGCCGCCTCGGTGATCCAGGCGATATACGCCTGCACCGGGCACAGACGCTGCAGTGCCGGCGTCTGGTAGGTCTTGCCGAGGTTTTCGCGGTCGCTCTTGCTCCGCGGCAAATACAGGGTGATGCCGGAACCCGCGTTGGCCTGCACGTGTTCGATCTGGACGCGGCACAACTCGTCGCTGCGGAAACCGCGCCAGAAGCCCAACAGAATCAGTGCCCTATCGCGCCGGGCTCTTAACAGGGCCGGTTGATCATGTTGTGATTTCGCGGTTTGCGCTTCTTGCTCCAGCCAGGCAACCACTTGCTCCAGATGCTGAAGTTGCAAGGGCTCGGCCTGTTTCTCCTGAGCCGGGTGCAGCGCGCGAATGCCTTTGAACACCTTGCGCACAACGGGTGCCTTGGTGGGATCGGCAAAACCCTGGCTGTTGTGCCACTGCGCGAGCGCCGACAGGCGCAACTTCAACGTGTTGATCGACAACTCCCCGGCGTACGCCACCAGATAGCGCGCGACGCTGTCGGCAGTGGCCGGCAGGAAACCGCCCCAACTCACTTCGAAATGCTCGATGGCCGCTCGATAACTACGGCGGGTGTTGTCACGCGTGGCGGCTTGCAGGTATCGATCCAGATCACTCATGGCGTTGACTACTGTAGGAGCGAGCTTGCTCGCGATGGACGTAAACGATGACGCTAACGGCTTGAGTGCTCGCGGTGCCTGGAGGTTTTTCGCCAGCAAACCGGCTCCTCCAGGACGTTTGTGTACGGAAATGGAGCTGCGGACAATTCAATATCGTTGTCATATGGGGTAATACCAGTATATCCCGCATCAGTAATATGCACTTATTCCATTTTATGAACGCGTGGTACACTCTGCACTTTAGTGGTATGTACCACAGTACGAAATCGTAGGAGAACACATGGCTCGTGGCGGCATCAACAAAGCAGTGGTTCAAACGGCGCGCCTGGCTATCCTCGCCCGCGGCGAACACCCGAGCATCGACGCTGTACGTATAGAGATGGGAAACACTGGCTCCAAAACCACCATTCACCGGTATTTGAAGGAGCTGGACGATGGTGTAGAACCGGCCGCGCCCTCCCCTGAACCCATTGATGACGAGCTGACAGGGTTGGTCTCGCGCCTTGCGCAACGGCTCAAAGAGCAAGCACAGGAGCCCATCGATCAGGCTCGCGCTCAGTTCGAACAGCAACGAAAAGACCTGGAAAGTCAGCTGGCAGACGCTCAGGAAGCCAACAGCGAATTGCAGCAGCAGTACGAGATTCAAACCCTGGCGCTGACCCAGGAATCCGACACCCTGCAAAACACGCTCTCCATGCTGCAGACCGAGCAAACCCGCAACGCCGGGCTGAACCAAGCGTTGGCCGACTTCGAGTTGCGCTTGCAGGACAAGGACGAGCAGATCCGCTCTCTTGAGGAAAAGCACCTGCACGCCCGCGATGCACTGGAACACTATCGCGATGCCGTCAAAGAGCAGCGCGAACAGGAGCAACGACGCCACGAAGGTCAGGTGCAGCAGATTCAGATGGAGTTGCGTCAGGCCCAGCAAAGCGCCCTTGTACGCCAGGACGAAATCACCCAGCTTCACCGTGACAACGAACGCTTGCTGACTGAAAACCGTGGCACGCTGCGGGAACTGAGCCTGCTGCAAGAACAGCTCAAGCAGACCCATACCCGCCAGGATCAACTGCTGGAACAGGTCAACCGCATCGACAGCGAACGCACCCTCCTCCAGGAACGCTTGCGGGCAGCCCTGTTGGAAAGTCAATCGCTGAAGCAGAGCGTCGAGGAGCAGTCGCAGCTGAATAAGGCGCTAGAGGTCAATCTTGCCAAGACCCAGGCAGAACTTGAAGCAAGCAGTGCAGGAGCGAACTTGCACGCCATGGACGCGAACGATAACGCGTAAAATCAAATGGCCAGCGGTGCGCTTGAGTTTTTCGCGAGCAAGCTCGCTCCTACAAAAACAAGCGTCTGGCGTCTGGCGGCTGCCGTTGCGACAGCGCCAGACGCAGCCGGGGCCGATTAACCGGCGACCGGTGTACGCATGGTGACGAACTCTTCGGCGGCCGTCGGGTGCACGCCGATGGTTTCGTCGAAGTCGCGTTTGGTGGCGCCCGCCTTCAAGGCGATTGCCAGCCCCTGCACGATTTCGCCGGCATCCGGCCCGACCATGTGACAGCCAAGCACCTTGTCGGTCTTGCCATCCACCACGAGCTTCATCAGCGTGCGCTCCTGGCATTCAGTCAGGGTCAGCTTCATCGGGCGGAAACGGCTTTCGTAGATCACCACGTCGTGGCCGGCTTCGCGCGCCTCTTCTTCGGTCAGGCCAACGGTGCCGATGTTCGGCAAGCTGAACACCGCGGTCGGGATCATCTTGTAATCCACCGGACGATACTGCTCAGGCTTGAACAAGCGTCGCGCTACGGCCATGCCTTCGGCCAGAGCAACCGGGGTGAGCTGGACCCGACCGATCACATCGCCAAGGGCCAGGATCGACGGCTCGGCGGTCTGGTATTGCTCGTCGACTTCGATGAAACCTTTCTTGTCGAGTTTGACGCCAGTGTTTTCCAGCCCGAGGTTGTCCAGCATCGGTCGGCGGCCGGTGGCGTAAAACACGCAATCGGCTTCCAACTGGCGACCGTCCTTGAGTGTCACTTTCAGACTGCCATCGGTCAGTTTTTCAATGCGCTCGATGTCGGCATTGAATTGCAGGTCCATGCCACGTTTGGTCAGTTCTTCCTGCAAGTGCTTGCGCACCGCGCCATCGAAGCCGCGAAGGAACAGTTCACCGCGATACAACAACGTGGTTTCGGCGCCCAGCCCGTGGAAGATCCCGGCGAACTCGACGGCGATGTAGCCACCCCCCACGACCAGTACGCGTTTTGGCAACTCTTTGAGGAAGAACGCCTGGTTGGAACTGATCGCATGCTCGTGCCCCGGAATCTCCGGGATCTGCGGCCAGCCGCCGGTAGCAATCAGAATGTTCTTGGCGGTGAAGCGTTCGCCATTGATCTCGACGGTATTGGGGTCGACGATTTTGGCGTGGCCTTCATGCAGGGTCACACCGCTGTTCACCAGCAGGTTGCGATAGATGCCGTTCAGGCGATTGATCTCGCGATCCTTGTTGGCGATCAGCGTTGCCCAATCGAACTTTGCCTCGCCCGGGGTCCAGCCAAAACCCGAAGACTGCTCGAAGTCTTCGGCGAAGTGCGCACCGTAGACCAGCAGTTTCTTCGGCACGCAGCCGACGTTCACACAGGTCCCCCCCAGGTAGCGGCTCTCGGCCACGGCCACTTTCGCGCCAAACCCGGCCGCAAAACGCGCAGCCCGCACACCGCCGGAACCGGCACCAATCACATAAAGGTCAAAATCGTAGGCCATTTTCAATCTCCTCGGCAGGCAAACAGCATACCCGCAGACGTCCGTTGGGCAAGCGCTGCAAACGATATGGGGCCGGAAAATGAAAAAGCCACCCGAAGGTGGCTTTTCAATACAAGCAGGTCAGACGCTATCAGTAAGCCTTGCCAGTCTTGTAGAAGTTCTCGAAGCAGAAGTTGGTTGCTTCGATGTAGCCTTCAGCACCACCGCAGTCGAAACGCTGGCCCTTGAACTTGTAGGCAATCACGCAACCGTTCTTCGCCTGCTTCATCAGGGCGTCGGTGATCTGGATCTCACCACCTTTGCCTGGCTCGGTTTGCTTGATCAGCTCGAAAATGTCCGGAGTCAGGATGTAACGACCGATGATCGCCAGGTTCGACGGAGCGTCTTCCGGTGCCGGTTTCTCGACCATGTTACGAACGCGGTACAGGTCATCGGCAATCAACTCGCCAGCGATCACGCCGTACTTGTTGGTTTCCTGCGGATCCACTTCCTGGATCGCGACGATGGTGCAGCGATACTGCTCGTACAGCTTGACCATCTGGGTCAGTACACCGTCGCCTTCGAGGTTGACGCACAGGTCGTCCGCCAGCACCACGGCGAACGGCTCGTCACCGATCAGCGGACGGCCAGTCAGGATTGCGTGGCCAAGGCCTTTCATTTCGGTTTGACGGGTGTAGGAGAACGAGCACTCGTCCAGCAGCTTGCGGATGCCGACCAGGTATTTCTCCTTGTCGGTGCCCTTGATCTGGTTTTCCAGCTCATAGCTGATGTCGAAGTGGTCTTCCAGGGCGCGTTTGCCGCGGCCGGTGACGATGGAGATTTCGGTCAAACCGGCGTCCAGTGCTTCTTCGACGCCGTACTGGATCAGTGGCTTGTTTACCACCGGCAGCATTTCTTTGGGCATGGCTTTAGTCGCTGGCAGGAAGCGAGTACCGTAACCGGCTGCTGGGAACAAGCATTTCTTGATCATATAAGTCCTTGAAAGGGCTGTGTGTTCGAGTTTCGGCGCAGTCTAATCAGGCGGCGTGCACCTTACAATGCCCCGCACTGGCTAACCGATGCCATCATAGAGAAATATTCTCGCGGATAGTTCCGCAGTTCGCTCCAGCGCCTTTTATTGATAGCAGAAATTCCGAGCGACGCTGACGAATCTGTCACCTACAGATTCGCACTACCATACGCCCATCAGCACCCGTCAAGTGCAATTGGCGCTATCATTGCGCAATTGAACCAGCCAACGAGGCAGATAGATGTCGGTAGCAAAAAGTGTCAACGGGTTCCTGATCAATCAGGCGAAAGACGGCCAGTGGTGGGTAGACAGCGTCGGCGGCGAGAATATCGCCGGACCATTCCCGACCGAAGCGTTGGCGATTGAAGTGGCATCCGTACTGGAGCTTGAACACCCGGCCCCGAAACGTCGCGGCAAGGACAAGTCCTGATCTGAAGCGAATTTGCCTGACCAAGCCCTGCCTCGCGCAGGGCTTTTTTTGCGATCGCCGGCAAAGAAGTGGCCTTTCGCTATAACCTTTTGATTCCGGCGCTGTCACAGGCTTAGCCCTATTATCCTGACGACGACCACACCATGACTAAATTCTTGCCCCTGATTGCGGTACTGGCCCTGAGCGGCTGCGCAACGTCCGAAACCACCTACCTGAACAACGGCGAGCAAGGCCTGAGCATCGACTGCTCGGGGGAAGCCAATTCCTGGGCCACCTGCTATGAAAAAGCCGACGCTTCCTGCGCCGGAACCGGCTATCGGATCGTCGGCACTGACGGCACACCTTCAACCAAGGAAAGTGACAAGACCCTGGGCGTCGATGTCGGCAATTACAAAAACCGCAGCGTGGTGGTGGTCTGCAAGTAAGGCGTTTGTGCCCTACATGTGAATTTCAGCGAATTTGATCCCGAGACCGCGCACGGTCTCGATCAGGTCGTCAAGGCGACCGAAGGATTCGACTTCATCGTTGTCATCCACCAGAAAATAACTTCGCCCGGCGCTTTTCTTGAAAAACACGATCCATTCCCCCGGGTTCGCCGGATTCTGAATCACATGGGTAGCAGAGATGTGACCCTCTGCGTGCCTTTCCCGTACTTGCTCTCGCTTCATGCTCGACTCCAGAAATGACAATGCCGCCAAAGCCTTGCTTTGACGGCATCGGTGCTGACTGTCGCTAGTTTATCAGCCGGAGATACACGCGGTGGCAGCATTGCGCACATCCATCGGGCGCAAAGGCACATTGGAAATGCGCTCATGCAGCTTGATGCTGCTGCCGCTGGAACGCTCTTCAATATCGAATACGGCCGCCGGCCCCGAGGAGAACTTCTGCGGCACGATGACCCGCACGCCCTCTTTCTCCTGCGGTTCGACTTGCAGGGCACCGCGACTGCTGGCCAGTTTCTCGGTCAGGCATTGCGCGTATTCATTGGGCTTCTTGCCGGAAATCACGCTCATGGTGGGCAGCGACTCGTTGATTTCCGAGACACTCGCACAACCACTTATCGCCAATGCAAACGGCAAGACCCACGCACCCCACTTCATACTAAACCTCCAATAAAGACCCTCCGACAGCACAAATGCTGGTTTTCTCCGAGGCTCACTGCTTTTATCGCTCATGGAATTCCGAATAACTGTTTTTAATTGTCAAAGCGGACCCCGACGACCGGATAATAACCTGTTCGGGCTGATAAACTGCGCCAATCGCCCATGCTATCGTTTTGATTTTGTAGAAAAAGCCCTTCTGGAGGCGCCTCATGAAATTTATCCACCAGCGCGAGCACCTCAATGAAGACGACATCGTCGTCATCCAGTGCTCCCAAATGTGCAACATCCGCTTGATGAACGACGCCAATTTCCGCAGTTTCAAGAATGGCGGCCGTCACACTTACCATGGCGGTGCGTTCGACACCTTCCCGGCCCGCATTACTGCACCGAGTACCGGTTTCTGGAACATCACCATCGATACCGTGAACCGTCGGCCGATCAGCGTGACCCGCAAACCGACCCTGACTCACTCAATCAAGATCATCCGCCGCTCCACCTCGAAACTGAGCTGAGCGCCGCCCGACACGAATATAAGCAGGTATGACCGTGGCCCAAACGACCAAGTACGTCATCAAATACAAACTCAACGGCGAACGCCGCTTCGAATTTGCCCAGCTTGAAAACGGCACCGAAGCCGAAGCCAGAGCCGCGCTGGACGCCATTCATGGCCAGAGCGAAGACGTCATCAGCGAGATCAGCGTCAGCAAAGCGCTGTAACGGGATTAGGAGCGACAACGTGGATGTCTGCTCCATCCGTTGAATTCGACCGCAAGCCCCGGAGTGTTCACGAAGGCAGCGCTCCCTAGACTGGCCACCTCAACCTTTGGTTAAGGAGTCAGAACATGTCTGCATCCCCGATTCGTTTCATCAGCGGCACTTCCAGCCTTGGCACCTTGCTGCTGGCCTCCAGCGCGCAAGGTCTTTGCGCATTGCTGCTTGGCGATAACCTGGCGACGCTGGAGCGCGACCTTGCGCGGCGGTTCCCCGGCCAGCCAATCCCCCAACGTGACGAAGGCTTGATGCCGGCACTGGAACAAACCCTTCGCTATCTCGACAATCCTCTGACAGCGCTCGATTTGCCACTGGATCCGGTGGGGAGCGCTTTCCAGCAGCGCGTCTGGGAAGCTTTGCGCCAGATCCCGCTCGGCAAAACTGTCAGTTATCAGGAAATCGCCCGGCAACTGGGGCAACCCAAAGCCTTCCGGGCCGTGGCCAATGCCTGCGGCGCGAACCCGCTGGCAGTCATCGTGCCCTGCCATCGGGTACTGCGCCAGGACGGCAGCCTCGGCGGTTATCGTTGGGGCCTGGAGCGCAAGCGGCAACTGCTGGAGCGCGAGGCGCAGCAATGATCGAGCACTTTCTGGAGGCACTCGACTGGGCAACGCTGGAGCAACAACTGGATCAGGACGGTTGCGCGATCATCCCTTCGCTGATCAGCAGCGAAACGTGCGATGACGTCAGCGCGCTGTACGCCCGATCCGAAACGTTCCGCTCGCAAGTGATGATGGCTCGTCACGGCTTTGGCCGTGGCGAGTACAAATACTTCCGATATCCCTTGCCAGAGATCGTCGCCACTTTGCGCAAAGCGCTCTACCCTCGTCTGGTGCCGATCGCCAATCGCTGGTACGAGCAGATGGACTTGCCGGTCCGTTTCCCTGATACGCATGCGGCGTTCCTCGAACGCTGTCACGCCGCCGATCAGGTGCGTCCAACGCCGCTATTGCTGCAATATGGGCCACAGGACTACAACTGCCTGCATCAGGATCTGTACGGCGAACACGTTTTTCCGCTGCAAGTGGCGATTCTTCTGTCAGAGCCGGGCGAAGATTTCACCGGCGGCGAGTTTGTCCTGACCGAACAACGCCCGCGGATGCAGTCGCGCCCCCAGGTCATTGGATTGAAAAAGGGTGACGCCGTGATCTTTGCCGTCAACCAGCGACCGCTGAAAGGCGTTCGTGGCTATTACCGGGTCACCCTGCGCCACGGTGTTAGCCGCCTGCACAGCGGAAAACGGCATACCCTTGGCATCATCTTTCACGACGCGTTATGACCTTATGAACCCGACTACTCTCGATCTGTTTGCCGACTCAGAGCCCGAGCAACAACCTCGGCGCGAGCAAATTGGCGAACGGTCCTACGTCTTGAGGGGCTTTGCCCTGCCTTGGCTGGAGCGTTTACTGCCCGCACTCGAGGCGGTTCTGGCCGCCGCGCCGTTTCGGCACATGGTCACGCCTGGCGGCTTTACCATGTCCGCGGCCATGAGCAGTTGCGGCACTTGGGGCTGGACTACCGACCGCAGCGGTTATCGCTATTCCCGTCATGATCCGCAGACCCTCGCCCCCTGGCCGGACATGCCGTCGGTATTTTTTGAGCTCGCACAAGCGGCGGCGCTGGAAGCCGGCTTTGCCGCTTTCGTGCCCGATTCCTGTCTGATCAACCGCTATATCCCCGGCGCGAAGATGTCATTGCACCAGGACAAGGACGAAGCGTCCTACGCAGCGCCGATCGTTTCGGTGTCGCTGGGCCTGCCGGCGGTGTTCCTGTTCGGTGGTTTTGAACGCAGCGACAAAAGCCAGCGGGTGCCAGTGTTCCATGGCGATATCGTGGCCTGGGGTGGCGTCGATCGCCTGCGTTATCACGGAGTTTTGCCGATCAAGGAGGGGCAGCATCCACAGATGGGCGAGCAACGGATCAACTTTACGTTTCGTACCGCACAATGAGCCCACGAATTTGACCGCAAGACCCGGAGTGCAACGACCCTGCCGGCTGGTTACTCTGAATCAAACGGGTCAACGGACATGAAGCCATGACAACCACCGAGAACGATCCGCGCTGGGCCGCCGTCGTCGCCCGGGATCCCCGCGCTGACGGGCAGTTCGTGTATGCGGTGAAAACCACTGGCATTTACTGCCGTCCCAGCAGTCTGGCGCGTTTGCCGAAGCCGCAAAATGTCGAATTCTTTGACACGGCCGAGCAGGCCCAGGCAGCGGGTTACCGCCCGAGCAAACGAGCGGCGAAGGATCAAAGTGACGTCGCCGCGCAACATGCTGCGACGGTCGCCGCGGCTTGTCGCCAGATCGAGACCGCCGAGCATCTGCCAGCGCTGAGTGAACTGGCCGACGTCGCCGGCCTGAGCAGTTTTCACTTTCACCGTGTGTTTAAAGCCGTTACCGGGCTGACACCCAAGGGCTACGCCACGGCCCACCGTTCCCGCAAGGTTCGCCAACGGCTGAGCGTTGGAGGTTCGGTGACCGAGGCTTTGTATGACGCCGGTTTCAACTCCAACAGCCGTTTTTATGAGGCGGCGGATCAGTTGCTCGGCATGAAACCCGGTGACTACCGCGCCGAAGGTCAGAACAACGACATTCGCTTTGCCGTCGGCCAGTGTTCGTTGGGCGCGATTCTGGTGGCCCAGAGCGTACGTGGTGTTTGCGCGATTCTGCTGGGTGATGATCCGCACCAACTGGTGTGCGACCTGCAAGACAAGTTTCGGCGGGCCAACCTGATTGGCGCTGATCATGAGTTCGAGCAACTGATCGCCAAGGTCGTCGGTTTTATCGAAGCCCCGGCCATCGGCCTGGATTTGCCGCTGGACGTTCAAGGCACGGCATTTCAGGAGCGCGTCTGGCAGGCGTTGCGGGAGATTCCTGCCGGCAGCACCGCCAGTTACGCGGATATCGCCCAGCGTATCGGCGCACCGAAAGCGGTACGCGCTGTGGCTCAGGCCTGCGGCGCGAACAGTCTGGCAGTGGCGATCCCCTGCCACCGCGTAGTGCGCAGCGATGGCAACCTGTCGGGCTATCGCTGGGGAGTGGAGCGCAAACGGCAGTTGCTGGAACGTGAAGGCCAATAGATCAAAAGATCGCAGCCTGCGGCAGCTCCTGCATTGGATTGGTGTACATCCTGTAGGAGCTGCCGCAGGCTGCGATCTTTGCTTTTAGCGATTCACATCCACCACCACTCGACCGCGCAGCTGACCGGCAAGCAAGCGCGGTGCAGCTTCGATCGCTTCACTCAAACCGATTTCATGGCTGATCAGCGGCAGCAAAGCGAAGTCCAGATCCTTGGCCAGGCGATTCCAGGCGAGCACTCGTTTGGCTTTGGGCTGGGTCACGCTATTGATCCCGGCGAGTGTCACGCCGCGCAAAATGAACGGTGCGACGGAGGCTGGAAAATCCATGCCTTGCGCCAGGCCACAGGCGGCGACAGTGCCGTTGGCCTTCGTGCTGGCACAGGCGTTGGCCAGGGTGTGACTGCCGACCGAGTCGATCACGGCCGCCCAACGCTCCTTGGCCAGCGGCTTGCCGGGTTCGGACAGCGTAGCGCGGTCGATGATTTCGCTGGCGCCCAACTGTTTGAGGTAGTCGTGCTCGGAAGTCCGACCAGTGGACGCAACCACCCGGTAACCGAGCTTGTTCAGCAACGCGATGGCGAAACTGCCTACACCACCATTGGCGCCCGTGACCAGGACGTCACCCTGCTCTGGCGTCACGCCGTTATGCTCCAGCGCCAGAATGCTCAGCATCGCCGTGTAACCGGCCGTGCCAATGGCCATTGCCTGGGCAGCCGTGAATTCCGGGGGCAATGGAATCAGCCAGTCACCATTCAGGCGCGCTTTCTGCGCCAATCCGCCCCAATGCCCTTCGCCCACACCCCAGCCATTGAGTACGACCTGATCACCAACCTTGTAGTCCGGATGCTCGCTGACTTCTACAGTTCCTGCCAGATCGATACCCGGCACCATCGGGAATTTTCGCACCACCGGGCTGCTGCCGGTGATCGCCAGGCCGTCCTTGAAATTCAGTGTGCTGTACGCCACTCGCACGGTCACATTGCCCTCGGGCAACTGATCGTCATCGATCGCTTGCAGTGTGGCCCGATAACCGCTGTCGTCTTTGTCGATCAAAATGCCTTGGAACATCATCGTCTCCCAATCGAATCACTCAGTCGTGGTGCAGTTGAAATATCACACTGCAACATTTTGTCGTACCCGACTTTAAGCCAATCCAGGCGTCTCCATCACCGGCGATCGCGCCCCCATGCAAAAATCGATTGGTCCTGCGCCCGCCATTACTGGTACAAAACCCGTTCCTGTTGTGACGCCGGAGAACCTTGCAATGAGCCAATGGCCAGACACCCGAATTCTTGATCTGCTGGGGATCGAACTGCCCATCATCCAGGCCCCGATGGCTGGCGCCACCGGTTCGGCCATGGTGATTGCGGCGAGCAATGCCGGTGGCCTGGGCTCGATGCCTGCGGCGCTGCTCAGCACCGAGCAGTTGCGCGAAGAATTGAAGACGATCCGCCAACACACTCAGCGCCCGTTCAACGTCAATTTCTTCTGTCACCAGCCGCCGGCAGCCGATGAGCAACGGGCTCGGGACTGGAAGAATCTGCTGGAGCCCTACTACCGGGAACTGGGCGTGGATTTCGACGCGCCGACACCGGTGTCCAATCGCGCGCCGTTCGATAACGCGACCTGCGAAGTGATCGAAGAATGTCGCCCCGAAGTGGTGAGCTTTCACTTTGGCCTGCCGGAAAAATCATTGCTGGATCGGGTCAAGGCCACCGGCGCAAAAGTGCTGTCTTCGGCAACGACCGTCGAAGAAGCGATCTGGCTTGAGCAACACGGGTGCGACGCGATCATCGCCATGGGTTACGAAGCCGGAGGCCATCGGGGCATGTTCCTCAGCGACGATCTGAGCAGCCAGGTGGGGCTCTTCGCGCTGGTGCCGCAAATCGTCGACGCAGTGAAAGTACCGGTGATCGCTGCCGGCGGCATTGCCGATGCACGCGGCGTCGCGGCGGCATTTCTGTTGGGCGCTTCAGCGGTGCAAGTGGGTACGGCGTATCTCTTCACGCCGCAGGCCAAGGTCAGCGCCTCCCATCACAAGGCATTGCGCACGGCCAAGGAAAGCGAGACCGCTGTCACTAATATTTTCACCGGCCGCCCGGCGCGGGGAATTCTGAATCGGGTCATGCGTGAACTCGGGCCGATGAGCGACAAGGCGCCGGCCTTTCCATTGGCGGGTGGAGCGTTGATGCCGTTGCGGACGAAGGCGGAAGCGGATTTCAGCAACCTTTGGGCCGGCCAGGCGTTTACGTTGGGGGTTGAGATGACGACGGCGGAGTTGACGCGACGTTTGGCGGAGGAAGGGTTGGCTAAACTGCTGCGCCGTTAGGCACACCACCTGTGGCGAGGGGATTTATCGGAAGGCCGCACCACCCTGCTCGGCTGCGCAGCAGCCGCCAAGCGGTTGGAGGCAGGGCGAAAATGCGGGGCCGCTTCGCGACCCAACGGGGATAAATCCCCTCGCCACAACAAGCTTCATCTCCACACAAATCCCGGCATCAGATGCAATCCAGTTCCCACACATTCCGTTTGCAGGCAATACGCTATATATTTATCTATACAGCGATTACACCCCTCGCCGTACTTGCCTACCACGGAGCCGCTTCATGAACATTCGTGCCTCACGTTTTGCCCCAGCCTGCCTGGCGAGCCTGCTCGCGGTGTTCGCCTTCGGCGCGGCCCAGGCCGATGAAGTCCAGGTCGCTGTCGCGGCCAACTTCACCGCGCCGATCCAGGCCATCGCTGCCGATTTCGAGAAAGACACCGGGCATAAACTGGTCACCTCCTTTGGTGCAACCGGCCAGTTCTACACACAAATCAAGAATGGCGCGCCGTTCGAGGTGCTCCTCTCGGCGGACGACACCACCCCGCAAAAACTCGAAACCGAAGGCGACACCGTCAAAGGCTCGCGCTTCACCTACGCCGTCGGCACCCTCGCGCTCTGGTCGGCCAAAGAAGGCTACGTCGATGCCAAAGGCAACGTGTTGAGCGACAACCAGTACCGGCATCTGTCGATCGCCAACCCGAAAGCCGCACCTTATGGCCTCGCCGCCACCCAGGTACTGGCCAAGCTGGGCCTGACCGACAAGGTCAAGGATAAAATCGTTGAAGGCCAGAACATCACTCAGGCTTACCAGTTCGTATCCACCGGCAACGCAGAACTGGGCTTCGTCGCCTTGTCGCAGATCTACAAAGACGGCAAAGTGACCAGCGGTTCGGCGTGGATCGTTCCAGCCGACCTGCACGACCCGATCAAACAAGATGCGGTGATCCTCAACAAAGGCAAGGACAACCCGGCCGCCAAGGCACTGGTTGACTTCCTCAAGGGGCCGAAAGCCGCCGCTGTCATCAAGTCCTACGGTTACCAACTCTAAAATGACTCTATCGAGCGCCGACTTTTCCGCGATCTGGCTGACCCTGAAACTCGCGTCCCTGACGACGGTTATCCTGCTGATCATCGGCACTCCGATTGCGTTATGGCTGTCGCGCACCCAGTCCTGGTTGCGCGGCCCGGTCGGGGCGATCGTCGCCCTGCCCTTGGTGTTGCCGCCTACGGTGATTGGCTTTTATCTGTTGCTGGCGCTCGGCCCTAATGGCTTTGTCGGCCACTTCACCCAGTCATTGGGGCTCGGCACCCTGACCTTCAGTTTTGCGGGGTTGGTGATCGGTTCGGTGCTCTATTCGATGCCGTTCGTGGTCCAGCCGCTGCAGAACGCTTTTTCTGCCATCGGCACCCGCCCGCTGGAAGTGGCCGCGACCTTGCGCGCCAATCCCTGGGACACTTTTTTCAGTGTGATCCTGCCGCTGGCCCGACCGGGTTTCATCACCGCTGCGATTCTCGGTTTCGCCCACACCGTCGGCGAGTTCGGTGTGGTGTTGATGATCGGCGGCAATATTCCCGACAAGACCCGCGTGGTCTCGGTACAAATCTACGATCACGTCGAAGCCATGGAATATGCCCAGGCCCATTGGCTGTCCGGGGCGATGCTGGTGTTCTCGTTTGCCGTGTTGCTGGCGCTCTACTCCAGCCGCAAAACCAAAGCGGGCTGGAGCTGATTGATGATTCATACCCGTCTGAAACTGAACTACCCGGGGTTCGTCCTGGATGTGGATTTGCAACTGCCGGGCCGTGGCGTCACCGCGCTTTACGGCCACTCCGGCTCGGGCAAGACCACCTGCCTGCGCTGCATCGCTGGCCTTGAACGAGCGGAAAACGGATTTATCCAGGTCAACGATGAAGTCTGGCAAGACAGCGACAGGAAGATTTTCGTCGCGCCGCACAAACGCGCGCTCGGTTATGTCTTTCAGGAAGCCAGTCTGTTTCCACATCTGTCGGTACTGGCGAATCTGCAATTCGGTCTCAGGCGAATCCCGAAACAACAACGCCGGGTCGACATGGCTCACGCGACTGAACTGCTGGGCATCGGCCATCTGCTGGATCGTCACCCACAAAACCTTTCCGGCGGCGAACGGCAGCGCATCGGCATCGCCCGAGCCCTGCTGACCAGCCCGAAGCTGTTACTGATGGACGAGCCGCTGGCCGCGCTGGATTCGCAACGCAAAAGCGAAATCCTGCCGTACCTGCAACGGTTGCACGACGACCTGGACATTCCGGTGTTGTACGTCAGTCATTCCCAGGATGAAGTGGCGCGACTGGCCGACCACATCGTCCTGCTCAGCCACGGCAAGGCACTGGCCAGCGGCTCTATCGGTGAAACCCTGGCCCGCCTCGACTTGCCATTGGCGCTGGGCGATGACGCTGGCGTCGTGATCGAGGGCCATGTCAGTACTTATGACGCGGACTATCAATTACTGACCCTGCAATTACCCGGCACCGCACTGAACATTCGCGTGGCACACACCCCGATGGACGCCGGCCAGGCGCTTCGCTGCAAGGTTCAGGCGCGTGATGTCAGCCTGAGCCTGCAAAGCGTCGAACACAGCAGCATCCTCAACCGTCTGCCGGTGACGGTGGTCAGCGAAATGGGCGCGGACAATGCCGCCCACGTGCTGATTCGACTGGACGCGGCCGGTACGCCGCTGCTGGCACGGATCACCCGCTACTCACGGGATCAATTGAACGTGCACCCCGGCCAGCAACTCTGGGCGCAGATCAAAGCGGTGGCGGTGCTGGCGTAAATCCGCCGGCACGTCTGCAAAGGCGTGCGGTCAATGGCTGTAACGGCCCCTGATTCGTTGCCAAGGATTACCGCCATGCCCGATTCCGCATTGCCTGACGTGCTGCCGCCCGACCTGCACTACGTCGACGATACCCAGCCCGGCATCACTCGCAAGAAACTGCGCGGCAAGTTTTGCTACTTCGAACCCACGGGTCAGCGCATCACCGATCCGGATGAAATCAAGCGCATCAACGCCCTCGCCGTGCCCCCGGCCTACACCGACGTATGGATCTGCGCCGACCCGCGCGGGCATCTGCAAGCCACCGGCCGCGATGCCCGGGGGCGCAAACAATACCGTTATCACCCGCGCTGGCGCGAAGTGCGTGATGCCGATAAATACTCGCGCCTGCGGGACTTCGGGCAGGCCCTGCCGAAGCTGCGCAAACAGCTTGAGACGCTGTTGGAGGCGCCGGGTTTCAGCCGCGACAAAGTCATGGCCACAGTCATTACCCTGCTGGATGCGACGCTGATCCGGGTCGGCAATACGCAGTACGCGCGGGACAACCGTTCCTATGGGTTGACCACCCTGCGCAACCGTCACGTCGAGGTCAACGGCAGTGCGATCCGGTTCCAGTTCCGTGGCAAGAGCGGTGTCGAACACCAGATCACCGTGAAAGACCGGCGCCTGGCGCGGATCATCAAACGCTGCCAGGAAATTCCCGGGCAAAATCTGTTTCAGTACCTGGATGAGAACGGTGAACGGCACACCGTCAGCTCCTCCGACGTGAATGCCTACCTGCAAACCCTGACCGGCGCTGATTTCACCGCCAAGGATTACCGTACCTGGGCCGGCAGCGCACTGGCGTTGGCGGTGCTGCGCGAATTGCAGTGGGAACCGGAGTCGGATGCCAAGCGTCATGTGGTGGAGATGGTCAAGAACGTTGCCAGGCAACTGGGCAACACCCCGGCAGTCTGTCGCAAATGCTACATCCACCCGGCAGTGCTCGAAGGTTTTCTACTGGGGGCATTGGCCGAGTTGCCGCGCCCGAGACCCCGCAAAGGCCTCAGGGCCGAAGAAGTCGGGCTGGCGATGTACCTGGAACGGATGATCGAAGCGTCTCAACCGACGAACTGACCTGTCCATTTTTTGCACGATCGCGAATGGCTTCTATAGTTGATGTGACAGAAATTAGCTTCGGTGACGCCATGGAAGACATTTTCGTTGTGCAGCGCTGCAACAAGATCATCATTCATGGTCGCCGAGCCGGGGAAGCCGGTCATCCACCACCCGACGCTAAAGTCTGGTATCGCATCGCCGATACCCGCACCCGTGGTTTCATCGGCGACGGCTATGAAGCTGAAGAAGATGCCCAACGCGTCTGCCGTCAACTCAACGCCCGATCGCAGGTGACGGCCCGACAAGGCTGAAGTCCGGGTCTATACTGAAATGGCTGAGGGACCAGCGACCCCATCGGCAGAAAGCTCGCTCCCAGCGGGCTTTTTGTTACCAATTACCAGGTTTCTTGAACGGAGGTGTTTGCCATGTCCGAAAAAGAGTCCATCACCACCCTGCTCACCCTGCTTGATTCCCGCCAGGCTCGTTTGGCCGCGGCGTGCAAAGAAATCGCCGACTGGGTCGATCATCAAGGCGGCCACCCGACCGCCCTCAGAATTCGTGATCGCCTGAACGACATCGAGAAGGATGCGCCACTGATTCGCAGCACGTTGTCCTCGCTCAAGCCTGTCGACCCGCCGCTGCCAAGGTTCAGATGAGATTCGATCTGGACCCCGGATACGCGAACACGGTCTGATGGGCGCATGAACGGCGACGTTTTCGTCACCGTGCGCGTACTTGCCTGATCATTACTGCTGAAACCCACCCGACCTGGCGTCGGGATTTTTTTGCCCGGCCATTTCACACAGCGTTCACAAATCAAGCCGTACAGTGAACCCACTCCTTTTGATGAACCCCTTGGCCCGCCCGCATGCGGGCCATTTTTTTGCCCGCCGAACGTCACTGCTTGCGGAGGGTCCAACGATTACACGTCACCAAGGAGGCGTCTGATGGTTACTCACTTCAAAGTTGGCGGGCATCTGGCCTGCGGTCACAAAGGAAGCAAGCTCACCTCAACCACTGAACTGACCCGGGTGAAATGCAGAAGCTGCCGTAACACCGATGCGTTCAAGGATGCGCGCAAAGACCAGCGAAACGCTGCACGCCGCGCCGCACGCAAAGCCAAAGTCACTCACACTGCCAATGATTGGCGCGCTGCGTGGGTCCAGCGGCTGACCGCGATGCACGGGCTGCAACGATTGCCCCGTGGCTTTACCGGTCAACCTTTCGTTTAACGCACAGGCCTGGCGGTTGCGACGCCCTTCGTCCCAGCCGCCAACCCCGCTATTTCGCGCAAAGACATTCGCTTGAACGCCTCGACCAGTGCGCGTCCTTCTTCGGGTGCACAAGAAATGGCCAGGCGCACGGTCGCTTCGCCCAGGTGCCAGATCAAAAATGCCGAGGCCTGAACCTGCCCCGCGTCACTGCCTGGATACACCCGCAGAATCACGTCAGCCAATAGCCCGCCGGCAATCCGGCTTTCCTGCAGCTCCAGCGCCATGAGTTGTTTGTCTGCCTGCATGCCCGACCAGATGTCGCGCATTGCCGGTGTCGCCCGCACGATCTCGTAATACTCGTCCAGCAACGCTGAAAAGGCCGCCTGCAGCCCTTGCGCGTCTTCAACCGCCACCAGCGCGGCTTCGATACAGCGACGGCTTTCGGCGTTGTAGCGCTCTGCCAGGGTCTGTATGACCGAACTTTTGTCGGGAAAGTACTGATAGAGCGAGCCGATCGAAATACCGCAGCACTCTGCGATTTCACTCATTTTTAGCTGATCGCTGCCTTTGCTCGCAGTCAATTGCGTCGCCGCCGTCAGGATTCGCTCCTGACGCTCGCGACTGCGCTGCTGTGTGGGATTGCGCCGGGCCGGCTCGGAGACAGACAGTTCGACGACTTCGGTGGTTTTTTTGGGCACTTGACGCGCTCTCCCAATCAATAACATGACATAGGCTCACCTTAGCACTGCCCGTACGTCAGTTTCATCGATTCTGCCGGTTGACGTTAAAACATGAGGGTTTATCATATTTAAAACATGAGCATTACTCACATCAAGTCAATGGAGATGAACACGATGAAAACCACCCAGGAAACCATCCTGATTCTCGGCGCAACGGGCAAAACCGGCAGGCGAATTGCTCAGCGATTGCAAGCGAACGGAGTGCCTGTGCGTCTGGGCTCTCGAGGAGCAAATCCGGCTTTCGACTGGGAGGATCGAAGCACGTGGGCAGCCGCGCTCGATGGCGTTAGCGCTGCCTACATCTCGTTTCAGCCAGACCTCGCAGTACCCGGCGCCGTTGAGACCGTGCAGGCATTCACCGATCAGGCGGTCAAGAGTGGCGTCCGCAAACTGGTGCTACTGTCGGGGCGCGGCGAAGTTGAAGCGGAACAAGCCGAACGCGTCGTTCAGAACAGCGGGGCCGACTGGACCATCCTGCGGGCCAGCTGGTTCTTCCAGAACTTCAGCGAGGCCCACTTTCTCGAACCGATTCTGGTGGGTGAACTCGCCCTCCCCGTCGGCAACATCGCCGAACCCTTTGTCGACGTGGAAGACATTGCCGAGATCGCGGTTGAAGCGCTGACCAAACCGGGACACGCAGGCCAACTGTATGAACTGACGGGGCCGCGAGCATTGACCTTCGCGGAGGCCGTCGCTGAAATTGCCCGTGAGACGCAAAGGGACATTGCGTTCGTTGCAGTACCGCCGGACGCCTATCGTCAGGCGCTGGAACAGGCACAGCTACCCGCCGAATTGACCGACTTGGTGCTTTACCTTTTTAGCACCTTACTCGACGGCCGCAATACGCCGGTGGCCGATGGCGTACAACGTGCTCTGGGTCGCCCGGCGCGGGACTTCAGCGACTATGTTCGACGTACTGCCGCCACGGGTGTATGGGCACGCGAAGATTAATATTGAAGCGCACTGAGCAGTCAGGAAGCCATTCGGTGTGCATCAGCCTTCACTCAACTGATGCACACTGGATTCGTCAGTGACAAGCGGACGCCGAGCTTTAAGACGACATAGGTCTTTTTGGCGACAAACCGATTCCTCGACTAGGATTTCTAACGCACCGGAAACGCGCCAAACCTTAGTTTGGAGACTGATCAAGGAGAGATGAATGTCAGCGATTCGTATGGCGGAGAAAACCTACCGCACCTATTCCAGCCCGATCTTGCTGGAGCTTAAGGAGAGAGAGCATCAGCTGGAGCCGACAGATCGCCAGGCACTGCAAAATATTCTGGTGGAGAGACGGCTCGTTGACATCGGCAGCCCTACCGGCGTCGAACGGCGCGGGAAATAGAAAGCGATCAGCCTTGGAACAAGGGAGAGCTTGTAGGGCAACAATGATCGGCAGCGTCAAAAACCATGGAATTCCAACGTAGCGCACAATCCCTTCGAGGTGCGATTTTCTAACCGAATCTGTCCTCCCAGGCGAGCGGCGATCGCCTGGACGATGTTCAAACCCAAGCCCGCCCCCTGATCATTGCCACGGCTGTAGAAACGCTCGAAAAGCCGATCACGGTCCCCCTCGTTAATCCCCGGTCCTTCGTCCTCGACAGACAGTTCGTAGTGATCGGCTTTTTTACTCAGCCTTACCGTGATCAAGCCGTTCTTCGGAGAAAAAGTTGCTGCGTTGGTCACCAGATTGTTCAAGGCGATATCGATGGCTGCGGAATCGACTCTGACAGGGCCGATATCGTCGCTGACATCGAAAGCCAGCTCGAGCCCCTTGTTCAACAACCAGGGTGTCAACTGAACCAGGCTAGCGCGCACGGAGGCAACCAGATCGATGGTGGGGGGCGTATGCATCGCTGATTGCGGTTCAAGTCGAGCCATGGTCAGCAATTGGTTGACCAATCGGCTGGCACGGTCGACGCCAGCGATCAAATGTTCGAGGGACTCGCGGCGATCGTCTTCACTTCCCGCCTCCATCAGATTCTGTGCATGGACCCTGAGCACCGCTAATGGCGTACGCATTTCATGGGCGGCGTCAGCGATAAAGCGCCGCTCACGTCCCATCACTTCCTGAATCTGCGCGAGCATGCGGTTGAGGGCCGCTTGCATGGGCTCAAGCTCAGTGGGCAACGGCGTCAGTTGCAAGGGTTCGAGTGAACCTGGATGCCGAGCCCGCAATGTCGCGGCCATATCGACCAACGGTTTCAAACCCCAGCCGATCGCCAGCCAGATCATGCACGCCAACAACAAACTGCCCAGGATATTGGGCCCCAGCGTATGGCGTACGATGCGGTCCACCAGGTCCGAACGCACGTCGTCTCGCTCGCCAACCCAGATGCGCAGGCCATTCTGTTTGTCTTCGAGCATGAACGCACGCCAATGACGGTTGTTCAGATCCACCACATCGCTGAATCCAGGCGTCCCCGGGGGCGTGCCGAAAGACGGCGCGCTGGCTGTATGCACCAGCACTTCACCCTTGGGACTCCAAACCTGGAAGGCAATCTTGGTTTCATAGGGGTGACCGTCGACTCTCGGCTCCGCTTCACTCAAGGCCTTGTTGAAGGCCTGATACAGATCGGCGTGTTCCTTGCTGGCCATGGGCATACGCATGACCCCCTGCAGCAATCGAGCGTTCTGAGCCAGCTGAGCATCATAGACTTCGGCGATTTCGTGATTGCTGTCGTGCAGGTTGAGCACGCTCATCATCGCAATACCGGCGAGCAACAGGCCGATGATCAGCGTCAGGGTGCGACGCCTGATCGAAGTCATCGGCGCTCCTCTACCAGATAGCCGACTCCACGGATGGTGCGAATCAAGTCGGTGGAGAATTTCTTGCGCAAGTGATGGATATGCACTTCCAGGGTATTGCTCTCGGCCTCCTCGCTCCAGCCATAGAGCAATTGCATCAAGTGATCGCGGGTCATGACTCGCCCCGGTGGCGAGAGCAATTCATGGAGCAACTGATACTCCTTGGGCGTCAGCGCCACCGGCTCCCCCCGATAGCTGACTTGCTGAGTACCGGGATTAAGGCTGATGCCGGCGTGTTCGATCAGCACCTGGGCGCGCCCGGCGCTGCGCCGCAGCAACGCTCGCAGGCGAGCCTTGAGCTCAGCCAGATCGAAGGGTTTGATCAGGTAATCGTCAGCGCCGGCATCCAGTCCGGCGATACGGTCTTCGGTGGCATCCCGCGCGGTGAGGATCAGCACCGGCACGTTCGAGCCGCTGTCACGCAAACGCCGCAGCACCTCAAGGCCGTCCATGCGCGGCAAACCTAGGTCGAGCACCGCAAGATCGAAGTTTTCACTGAGCAGCGAGTGCAAGGCACTGCTGCCGTCTTCCACCCAGTCAACGGTATAACCTTCTCGACCCAGGGCCTGATGGATGCCTTCACCCAAAGCCACGTCATCCTCGATCAGTAATAAGCGCACACGAACTCCTGTCAGTCGAGTTTCTTGTTCACGTCCACCAGCAACGCTTCGATCTCTTTGCGGCGACCGGCATCGGCGGTTTCCCGGCCAGGTCTGGGTGCCGCTTGCAGGGCTTTTTGCAAGGCCACCTTCGCGTCACCATAGCGCTTTTGACGGTAAAGGTGATCACCCCAGAAGTACAGGCTATCGATGCCATTGGGGTTCATTTGCAAGGCGACCTTGAGCAGTTGCTCTGCCTTGTCCGAGTCGCCGAAACCGATCGGCCAGCCCGGCACACGATCATACAATGCTCCCAGACTGGTGTAGGCCGAGCCTTGCAGGGCCTTGGGGTCCAGGGCCATGGCTTTCTCCAGATCGGCTTTTGCATCCTTGACCTTGCTCAACGCACCGAGCCCGCCCTGCGCTCCGGCCCAACTGCTGGTGACGATACCGGACCAGATCCAGGCTTCAGCCACCGACTGACGTTCGTGCGTGAACGCCGAGGCCTGGGCAGCAAGCTTTTCAAACGCCGCGGTGCGTTGGTCCTCAGGCACTTCGTATTGTATGTGAGCCCAGCTTTGCTGGATGCCAGCGAGACGTTGTTGATCGGCGGCGTCCAGCGCCCAGACACTTTGGCTCAAGGCACCGAAGAACAAGCAGGCAAATAGTTTTTTCATGGTTTGAGGTTCTCGTTTTCAGGCTTCTGACTCAGGCGACGGATCAGTGGCAACTGCTTGCGCAGACCGCGATCCACCAGGTTTGGCAACAGGCTGTTCAAACGCACGAAAAAGCGTTCCGGCCAGCCCAGGTACAAGTCGCGGCGGTCACCGGCAATGGCGTGAATCACCGCCGAAGCGACTTGTTGCGGGTCGTCGACACGGGATTTGAGGACGTCATTCAAGGCCTGCGCTGCCGGGCTGTTCATGTTGGTGCGGGTGGCACGGGGCGCGACGTACAACACGCCGACCCGGGTGTCGGCCAGTTCCCGACGCAGGGCTTCGGAAAAACCCCGCAGGGCAAACTTGGTGGCGCAATAGCTGGCGTAACCGGGGTAGCCGATGGAGCCGTAGGTCGAACCGACGTTCACCACCATCGCGCTTTGAGCTTGCTTGAGCAGCGGCAGCAATAACTTGGTCAGGCAGATCGGCGCGTCGATATTCACCGCCAGCATCGCGTGGATATCGCTGTCCTCCAGTTGTTCGAGCATGGCGAAGTGATTGACCCCGGCGGCGTTGATCAGCAGATTGATGCCGCCAATGGCTTCCGCCGCGGTTAGCACCTTGCGCCGGTCGGACAGAACGGTCAGGTCTGCGCCAACCCAGCACAGGTGTTGCGGATAGCGTTCAAGCAACGGCATCAGGGGTTGCTGATGCCGAGCCACCGCGAGCACCCGGGCGCCACTGGCACACAGGGCGCTGGCGATCGCCAGACCGATGCCACCGCTGGCACCCGTCAATACCACGCGAGCCTCAGACAGGCGCATGCAGGTTCTCCCCGTCACGCGGCAAGCCGCGGAACATGTCGGTGTACAGCGCGTACACCACTTTGGAGGCGTGAATCACGGCAGCCTGATCGGCCGGATCGTCGAGGGTATTCATCAGTCGGCGATAGGTCTGCATGTGTTCGATGTCCAGAGAACCATGGGAACTGAGGTAGCTGAAGGCGCTTTCCGGCAAGTCCAGTCGCTGGCGAATGCTGCCGGCAGCGTGGGTGGCCAGGGCGATACTGGTGCCTTCCAGCACGTTGACCATGCCGAACAGGCCGACCGGGTTGTCGCGAGCAATCAGGTCGTAAAGAAAGCTGACCATCAGTTCGATAGGCAATGACGGACGACCATCGCGTACCGCGTTCCTGTCACCGCCGCAGGCTTCGATATCGTCCAAGACCCATTGTTCATGACCGTATTCGTCTTCGATGTACTCGCACACCGCTTTACGCAGCCACTCCAGGCGCGTCGGCAGACGGGCGCCGCAGGCCATCATCAACGGCACTGTGTGGCGCACGTGGTAATAGGCTTGCGCGAGGAACGCCCGGTAACTTTCCAGGCTGACCTTGCCCTCAAGGGCATCGCGGATGATCGGCAGATTGAACAACGTTTGGCGTTCTTGTTGCGTGGCTTCTTGCAGCGTGTCGAAAAAACTCATGATGCGGATACCTCGGGAAATGCTGATTCAGTAAGTTGCGCCCGGTAACGCTCGACAATGGCGTCACGGCGCGGTCGGCCGTTGGCGGTGAGAAGGCCATTGGCGGGCGTGAAGGGTTGATCCAGACGGCTCCAGTGATGGACCTGGGCGTAATCGGGCAAGGCCTCGTTAGCCTGTGCGACGGCGGCGGCCAGCTCTTCGTCGGTGCAATCCGGGCGATGGGGCCAGAGCAACGCATGGTTGCCTGGCATGGCTTCGCCGTAGACGAAGGCCTGGGCGATATGGCGGCGCTGGGTCAATTCGGCCTCGACCCATTCAGGGTTGACGTTGCGCCCGAAACTGGTGACGAACTGATGTTTCTTGCGCCCTTTCAAGTAGAGAAAACCCTCAGGGTCGAATTCGCCGAGATCGCCGGTCGGCCACCATTCATCGGTGTGTGGCGCCTCCCCCAGATAACCGAGCAGGGTCGTGCCCTTGACCAGCACTTCGCCGTCCTGGGCGAGGCGAACCTCTACATGGGGAAGTGGCTGGCCAACACTGCCGGGGCGCCGGGCTTCGGGGCGATTGAGGCAGACCACCGAGGCGCACTCCGACAATCCGTAGCCTTCGTACACCGGCAGACCGATCCGTTGCGCACGGTGCAGCAAGTCTTCGCTGACTCGCGCGCCACCCACCGCGGCAAAACGCAGCGTATAGGGGGAGAAGGCTTTCTGTTCGGCGGCGCTGACCAGCATCAACAGCAGTTGCGGCACCAGGATCAGACTTTCGGGGGCACGAGTGGCCAGGCAACCGAGCAGGCGTGGTACATCAACACCGCTGGCGCCCTGAATGCCCAAGGTTTTCTGGCTCGGCACGCTCAAGGTGGCACCGGCATACAACGCGGCATAGCAACCGAGGTTTTCCAGGAGGATCGCCAAGGGCAACAGGGCCATGTGATGTTGCGGGTCAGTGGGTTTGCTGGCCTGATCCAGTTGGCGTGCGACCGTTAAAAGGCTCTCGGCGCTAAGGCACACGCCTTTGGGTGTGCCGGTGGTGCCGGAGGTGAACGTCAGTTTGGCGGTGCCTTCCGGCATCCGGTTCGGGCCGCTGAAAGTGCGGCGCCAGAACTCCCCGTTTTTTTCATACCCGGCGCTTTGCAGTTCGTCCTCAAGCTCAGGCTCGGCAATCACCAGCCCGGCCTGGCTCTGTTCCAGGCAATGGATGCGTTGCGCCGGACTGAAAAAAGGCGGCAACGTCAGGCAGGTCAAGCCTTCGAACAGGGCGGCCAGATCCCAGAGCATGGCTTCGACGCCATTGTCCAGCGCCAGGGCCACTACCTTGATTTTTTCATCGCGCAAGCGCTGCTGGCGGTACACCACTTCGGCGTACAGCGTGGCGTAATCCACTTTCAGCTGATCGCCCCACAAGGCGATGGCGCTGGTCTTGCGCTCGGCATGGCTGCGCAGGGTCTGTTTGAACCGCTGCAGTTCAAGCGACATGGCTGGATTCCTCGATGGACAACGGCAACCCCAGGCGATTGAACATGCCGATGTTGCGCAAATGGATGAAGCCCGCGCGAATGTTGCCGACGTGCACCCAGGGTTTGCTCTCGTAGTAACTGCCCCAGCTGTGGCGATCATCGCCCAGCCGCGAGGGATCGGCAGCGCAGAGGGTTACAGGCTTCAGGCCAAGGCGATGAAAGCTGTTCACCAGGCCGATATTGCCGGTGAACGCCACCCATTCCAGGCCCCCCATGGCCAGCAGGTAGGTGATGGCGATGATGCTCATTCGCGCACTGCCGGTGTCGCTGGCGGCCAGGTTGCCGACTTCGACGATGCCGCAGCGATCCACGGGACGGTCTGCAGCGGCACTGATCAGCGGCTCGATCGACTCGTCCAGATAACGTTCAAGAAACAACGACTCGTCGTTGGCCAGGCGCACACCGGCCACCGCACAGAGCGTGCCTTTTGCATCGCTCATGCCGAACAGCTCCGGCATGAAATGGCGTATATCGGCGCCGTGGGCCTTACGAAAGCGTTGCTGAATAAAGGCTTCGAAGATGGGGCGTTCGATGGTGTCCGGCAACGCTCTGGACAGGCTCATCGACGGCGTTTCGGCGTGGCCGAAGCGCAGGGGTAGAGGAATATTCCATTCAAAATCAGGCATTGGAAGACGCCTCCCGAGTAAGTGTGGGAGGAGTATCCAAGGGAATTCTTAACGGAGTCTGAAGGTGGGACTGAGTCAGAGTGCCGACGCTGTCTTCAGATTGCCTTAAGACTGGGAAGGCAGAGTTTGCGCCACTCGGCTCTACCGCCATGACACCCCGCAAGAGGCCCCCTATGACAAGTCACTCAGTACCACAGCGGTATGCAGCACTTTCGATCACTTTGCATTGGCTGATGCTCGCGCTGTTTGTGGGCGTCTATGGCTGTATCGAGCTCAAAGGCTGGCTCCCCCGCCAGCATCCATTGAAGGGCCCATTGCTGGGCACCCATGCACTGTTCGGACTGGCGATTTTCACCCTGGTGTGGGTCCGGTTACTCAGTCGCTTACAAAAACGTCCGCCCATCTCGCCCCGCCCTCCTGCCTGGCAGACCGCGTTGGCTCACCTGACTCATTTATCGCTTTATGCGCTGATGATCCTGACACCCCTGCTCGGCTGGCTGATGCTCAGTGCTGCCGGTAAACCGATACCGTATTTTGCTTTCACACTGCCCTCGCCAATCGCAATCGATCCCGATATGGCGAAGCAACTGAAATACTGGCATGAATGGCTGGGCACCGCCGGGTACTGGCTGATTGGCTTGCACGCCTGCGCGGGCGTTTTCCATCACTACTGGATGCGCGACAACACCCTTACGCGAATGCTGCCGGAACGCTTCCTGACCTGGCGTCAGGCCACAGAATCCCGCCAAGGACCTGCAAACCGTCACCAGCCTTAGACGAACGACATTCGCCCCCATCTTTCGCCTCTCTTCTGATTTAAATCAAACACGGACAGCCAGTTTCCACCGAAATTAGGAAACAGCGGACGCTACGGTCCACTGACATTTGTCAGGTTCTTGTTCCGTCGTGGCGGGCCTTCATGGATGACGCTCCGGTCCGGCCCGACTAACCAAGAGGAGATATGAAAATGGCCAACTCTGTGAAAAAGATGCCCGCTCGCAATGACGACAAAGCCAGTCAACATCCTGCGACGACAGATCCCTGGAAGCCCCTGGAAAGACTGCGGCAACAGGTCGATCACCTGTTCGAAGATTTCAATCGTGGATCGGGACTCTCACCCTTCGGCCGAGGGCTGTTTGATATCGAGCCATTCTGGCGGCGGGAGTTGATAGGGCAAGGCATGCCTGCCGTGGACATTACTGAAAAGGATAAAAGCTACGAAATCACGGCTGAACTGCCCGGTATGGACCAGAAGAACATCGAGCTCAAACTGTCCAACGGCAGCCTGATCATCAGGGGAGAAAAGAAAGAGGACAAGGAAGAAAAAAGAAAGGGCTATTACCTTAGCGAGCGTCACTATGGTTCCTTCGAACGGGTGTTCAACCTGCCCAAAGGGGTCGATGCCGACAAGATTGAAGCGAACTTCAGCAAAGGCGTCCTGAGTATCTCGTTGCCGAAAAAACCCGAAGCCATGAAGGCCGACAAAACTGTGCCGATCAAGGCTGATTGACGCCCGGTTGTACAATGCCCCGGCCGTGAAAGCGGCCGGGTTTTTTTATTTGTCGCACCCTTTCACCCGGACCGGTTTATGGCGTGAGTTCAACGCTGTCACGATACTCCGGCACTGAAACCGACCACCCCAGTTCCAGACTGATACGCCGGCGCAGCACATCCGAGGCATTGGGTTCTCCGTGCACGACATAGGTGTGCCTGGGCGGCCGTTTGAACCCGCGCAGCCACTGCATGATTTCATCGGCGTCAGCATGCGCGGACAGGGTTTGCATCGGCACTACCTCGGCCCTGATCGGCACGTCCTTGCCGTGAATGCGCACCGAAGGAGCACCCGCGACAATTTGCGCGCCACGGGTACCGCCGGCCTGGAAACCCGGCATCAGCAGCGTGTTGATCGGATTGGAGGCCAGCGCCTTGAGGTGGTGGATCACCCGCCCCCCCGTGGCCATGCCGCTGGCAGCAATAATCACCGCCGGGGTGCGCTGGCGATCCAGCTCGATCGAGTCTTTGGTACTGCGCACGAACTTCGCGACGCGACACATACCTTCGCACTCCTCGAGCGATAACCGGTGTTCGCTGCGAAAACGCTGGTACAAACGCGTGACGTCCGTGGCCATCGGGCTGTTGAGATAGATCGGCACATCGGGAATAGCGTGTTGCTGTTTCAGACGATACAGGTGGTACATCAGCAGCTGGGCACGCCCTACTGCGAACGATGGCACCAAGGTGATGCCATGACGCAGCGTGGTGCGGGTGATGACGTCGGCCAATTGTGCCTGCGGCGACTCAGCCGGATGCTTGCGGTCACCGTAGGTCGATTCCACCAGCAGGTAATCCGCCTGCTCGACCGTTTCGGGAGCGAACATCAATGGGTCATCTGGCCGCCCCAGATCCCCTGAACAGACTAGCGTGATGCCATCGGCGATCACCTCCACCGTAGCCGCACCCAATATATGCCCGGCGCAACGAAACTGGATGGTCATGCCCGGGGCAATGTAGACCCGATGATGCAACTCCACGGGGCGTAACAATTTCAGTGCCCGCTCGGCATCGTGCTCGGTATACAGCGGCAACGCCGGGTTATGCCGGGAGAAACCATGCCGATTGGCAAACTCGGCGGCCTCCTCCTGTAATCGGCCGCTGTCCAACAGCAGGATCCTCACCAGTTCACAGGTGGCGGGCGTGGCATACACCGGCCCGCGATAACCGCTGCGCACCAGTACTGGCAGGTAGCCGCTGTGATCCACGTGGGCATGGGTAAGAACGATGGCGCCGAGGTCACCAACCGGAAGCTGGAACGGGTCCCAATTGTGCAATCGCAGCTGTTTGTAACCCTGGAACAGGCCGCAATCGATCAGTACGCGTTGGTCGCGATGCTCCAGCAGGTATTTGCTACCGGTGACCGTGCCAGCCGCACCGAGAAATGTCATTCGCATGGCCGTCTCCATGAGCACTCAAGGGGAGTTCGATTGATCGCTCTTTATGGCTCAGGTGCAGCTGATTTTTATCAACTGAGAGCGTTACCGGTCCTGATTCAATGGAGCCAGGGCAAGGGTTTGACGATGGTCAAACTGCAGGGCGCACGGTTCAGCACGCTCTCGGCGGTACTGCCGATGAACCTGTCGATGCCGTGTTGATAGACCGTGCCCAGCACCACCATGTCAAAAGCATTCTGCCGGGCGAACTGCGTAATGACTTTATGCGGGATACCCGTTAATAGATGTCGGCGTGCTTTTTGAATGCCATAACGCTCGGCAAGCGTCTCAAAAGCCTCTTGCTGGGCATCGCTGACCGCATCTCTCAAGCTGGCAGCCAGCGTCACGGTCGGCACGCTCATCGCAGAATCACCCACTACAGACCAACTGTTAACGCTCAACAGGGACAAAGTGGCCCCGCAGGAGGTCGCCAGCGTCGAGGCAAGATCGAGGACCCGGTCGTTCAGCCCTTGAGTCATATCTTCCAAATGAGACAGATCGACAGCGCAAAGTATTTTGAGCGGCTTGGGGTTCCTGGCATCAGTCACCAGGTGCAAGTGGGCCGGGCAATCGCGCAGCAACCGCCAGTCAAGCGGCTGGTGAAAAGCCCGGTCGAGTGCTGGCACATACTGGGTGTCCTTGATCACCAGGTCCGCATGGAAATCATTTACGTACTCAAGCAGGTGCGCCAGGCTCGATCTCGCCCAGACCACTTCCGTTGTCACCTGCAACCCCGCGCACCGTTGAAACCTGGCTTGCTGCTCCAGCCAGTGTCGATGCACTTGCAAATACCCTTCACGCGCCTGCGCCATCGCATCGTGGTCAAACAGCCCGGCCACCGCGAGCGCCTGAACATAGTCGAATGCGACAATATGCAATAACGCACCAGTGGCACAGGCCAGTGCCCGCGCTCGCTCGAACGCCGGAGTGCGGGTCATTTCGGCTGGGGCAATCAACAGGATACGTTTGAGTTTCAACATGACCGACCTCACCCTGATAATGCTTACAGGCCTCGATGCAGCCTGACGTCCTGTCAGCGCTTCGTGCAATTGCCACTCACTGGCCGGGCACCTTTGCGCCCATCCGACGGATACGCACATTCGCCTCATCAGCAGTGCGTTGCGCCTGGCTGGCTAGCTCGACAGCCATTTGTGCCTTCAAGTACGCCTCATCGGCCCTGAGCCGCGCCGACGCTGCATTGTTTTCGGCGGACTCCAATCGGGCATCGATTTCCTGCGTGTACTTATGACTGCAACCGACAGTCGTGACCAACAGGATGCTCAACAACGCCAAGGACAAACACTTGTTCATGACTTTCGCCCTCAATCTATCGCGGCTGGAAAAGCTTCAGATAGCTAGCCCAAGTATCTGACGCCGACAGCTGCACCCTCTGATTTTTATCAATTAATAGCCCGCCGGCGATGGGCAGAGCGCCTCATTGGAGACTTGTTGATTTAGCTCAATGTCTTTGCGCCTCTGCGGCGTAGAAAGAGCGAACCAGGCGCTCGCGGCCCGTCAACGGAGGCTCACTGTCATGAGCGACTTGAGTCTGTGTAATTCATTGTGGAAGTTGCCCAAGTGATCTTGACTTCACTCTAAGGAGCACGTCTTTTCGACACCTCTTATTGCGGGTCGACAGGTATCCGCTATCGTCGCAGGTGCGCCATGCTTGGTGTCACGTTGATCAATACACTGGTGGTCATCGTCGTCGTGGTAATCCACTACGAATGCCTGTTGCGCCTGAACGACTGGCTGCCACGGCTCAAGCTTTGGAGCCGCTTCAGGATTGTCGTCGGGGTATTCGGAGCGTTGATAGCCCATGCACTGGAAGTCTGGTGCTTCGCTATCGTCTATTACCTGATGGTGCGCTCCGGTGACTGGGGCAACTTGACCGGCAATTTCGATGGATCGCTGCTGGACTGTGTCTACTTTTCCTTTACCACCTACACGACCATCGGCTTCGGCGATATTTCACCCGTGGGAAATCTCAAGTACCTGACCGGCCTGCAGGCATTGACCGGCCTGGTCCTCATTACCTGGACAGCGTCCTTTCTGTTTCTGGAAATGCAGAAGTATTGGAAGCGCAAGTAAACCACCTCCTTTACCACCGCTCGCAGCCCGCTATACCGCCAGAATGCAGCAAGGTACCTGATACAGAATGTGTTCGGTCGTACTGCCCAACAGCTTGTCCAGTCGGCGTGACTGAACCTTTCCCATCACGATGACATCGACGTTTTGCTCCTTGGCGAACTCGCTAAGAACCGAAACGGGGTGGCCCATAATGAAATGTCGATGATCGGCGGACACCCCATACCGGCCCGCCAGCGTGAGGAAGTTTTTTTCCAGGTCTTTGCGCAACTCTTTGGTGAGGTCAGCCAGCGTCAGACCATCCATGGCCGCCAGGTAACCGGCCGAAATATCGCAGGCAAACAGCAAATGCAAGTCGGCCCCACACTGCATGGCCAGACCGGTCGCTTGCTGAATAATCCGCTCGTTGAGTTCGTTGTCGGGAGACTCGGTATCTGGCACTTCGACCGCTGCCACAATCTTGCGCGGCAAGACGAAGCCACTGCCGCCCACCAGATACACCGGTATCGGGCAGTGCCGCAGCAGATACCAGTCCAGTGGGGTGAAAAAGGCACGTTTAAGCACTGATTCATGCTGAATTTCTTTTATCAGCAGGTCGGGCTGCATTTCCATGACATGAGCGAGGATGTCTTGCTCCACATCGTCGGCCCATGCCACTTCGGTAGTCACCGCGAGTCCACGCCCCCGCAGATTGCTCGCCTGGGCCTTGAGCCAGTCGCGGTGATCCTGCAGATAGCTTTGCCGCGCCTGTTCCCGATCTCCCTGTTCAAGAAACGATAAAAGGTCCAGCGACTTTATCAGCGCCGCGATATGCAAACTTGCGCCGCTCGCCTTCGCCAGCGCGGCCGCATGATTGATTGCGGGGGAATCGCGCAAGGTCGGGTTGATGATCAGTAACAACCTTTGATACTGGCTCATGATCTACCTCTACTCGGGTGAGTGTTCGATTGCAGCGGCTGCCCAGGGCCGAGGGCGCCGTATTCAGTGAGCTACCACGGCGTCCATTGCCAGTTCAGCACTTCGGGCATGTCCTGCCCATGTTCGATGAGATAGAGCTTGTGTTTCTCCATGGTCGACCAGTAGCGCGATCGCGCGGTTTGCACTTGATCCTGCAGCCGGGGTACCCGCTCGATGACATCCAGCGCCAACTGATAACGATCCAGATTGTTGAGCACCGCCATGTCGAACGGTGTCGTGGTCGCGCCCTCCTCCTTGTAACCGCGCACGTGGAAATTCTGATGATTGGTGCGCTTGTACAGCAGACGGTGGATCAGCGCCGGGTAGCCGTGAAAGGCAAAAATCACCGGTTTGTCCACCGTAAACAACTCATTGAACGCGGTGTCCGGTAAACCGTGGGGGTGCTGATTCGATGGCTGCAATACCATCAAGTCCACGACGTTGACCACCCTGACCCGCACATCCGGTACGTATTCGCGTAACAAGGTCACCGCCGCCAGGGTTTCCAGGGTTGGCACGTCGCCGGCGCAGGCCATCACCACCTCCGGATCCCCCTCATCGCGACACGCCCAGTCCCATCGACCGATACCCGCCAGGCAATGCCGGATGGCCGCATCGATATCCAGCCACTGCCATTCCAGTTGCTTGCCGGCGACGATGACGTTGATGTAGTCGCGACTTCTCAGGCAATGGTCAGTCACCGACAGCAGGCAATTGGCATCGGGCGGGAGATAGATCCGCACTACGTCCGACTTTTTATTGGCCACCAAATCGATAAACCCCGGGTCCTGATGAGAGAAACCGTTATGGTCCTGGCGCCAGACGTGGGAAGTGAGCAGGTAATTGAGCGAAGCAACGGGCTTGCGCCACGGCACCTCGGCGGCGGTTTTCAGCCATTTGGCGTGTTGATTGACCATTGAGTCGACGATATGGATAAACGCCTCGTAACAGGACAGCAAACCATGACGCCCTGTCAGCAGATAACCTTCGAGCCAGCCTTCGCACACCTGCTCACTGAGGATTTCCATCACTCGACCGTCGGCCGCCAGGTTCACATCGTCTGGCTCCAGCGGGTCCAGCCACGTTTTTGCACTGACTTCATACACCGCATCCAGTCGGTTCGAGGCGGTTTCATCGGGGCCGAACAGGCGGAAGTTGTTGGCGGCCAGACTGTTTTTCATCACATCACGCAAAAACGTACCCAGCACCCGCGTCGCTTCGGCACGCAGGCTGCCGGGTCCTTCGAATTTCACCGCGTAATCGGCAAATCGTGGCAGGTCCAGCGCGCGCAACAACATCCCGCCGTTGGCGTGAAGATTGGCACTCATGCGTCGATGCCCGGTGGGTGCCAGCACAGCGATCTCGGGCAACAAGGCGCCCGTTGCATCGAACAGTTCGTCCGGACGGTAGCTGTTGAGCCATTCCTCCAGTTGGCGCAGATGAACAGGCTGCCGAAAATCGGTCAGGGGTACCTGATGCGCGCGCCAGGTGCCCTCGACCCGATGACCATCGACGAATTTCGGGCCCGTCCAGCCTTTGGGCGTGCGTAATACCAACATGGGCCACAGCTGACGTTCGGGGACGCCGGGGGGCGGCGAATGGCGTGCCACACGCTGAATTTCGCGAATGTTCAGCACTATCGTGTCCAGCGTCCGGGCCAGCGCCTGATGCACCTGCACCGGGTCATCGCCTTCCACGAAGTACGGATCGTAGCCGTAGCCATAGAACAGTGCTGACAGTTCATCCTCACTGATTCTGGACAGCACCGTGGGGTTGGCGATTTTGTAGCCGTTGAGGTGCAGGATCGGCAATACAGCCCCGTCACGTGCAGGGTTGAGAAACTTGTTGGAGTGCCAACTGGCCGCCAGCGTACCGGTTTCGGCCTCGCCGTCACCGATGACGCAGGCGACGATCAGGTCTGGATTGTCAAACGCGGCGCCGTAGGCATGAGCCAGGCTGTAGCCCAGTTCGCCGCCTTCGTGGATCGATCCAGGAATCTGTGCCGACACATGGCTGGAGATGCCATACGGCCAGGAAAACTGCCGAAACAGGTGAGCCAGACCGTTGCTATTGCGCTCCACTAATGGATAGCACTCGGTGTAAGTACCTTCCAGGTAGGTTTGAGCCACCACCGCAGGACCGCCATGGCCGGGACCTGCGACAAATATCATGTTCAGGTCATACTGATTGATCAGTCGATTGAGATGCGTATAGATCAGGTTCAACCCCGGCGTCGTGCCCCAATGCCCCAACAGGCGCGGCTTGATGTGCGCCAGGGTCAGGGGCTGCTTGAGTAGCGGGTTGTCCTTGAGGTAAATCTGCCCGACGGCCAGATAATTGGATGCGCGCCAATAGGCGTCCAGTCCCTCCAGTTGTTCAGCATTCAGGAAGTCGCTCATGAACCCTCCCGTCACAGGCTCAGCCTATCGATAGACTTTCGTCTATTGTGAGAGTCTGAACGGCTGATGATTTGATATACATCAAGTCTCGCAGATGGCATTCAAACCGGACGGCTCAGTTTTTGACGGCGGACCGAGCACGCCCCGTTCGTCTATTAGATCCTCGGTAATTTGAATCAAGTGTTTGTCCGCCGATGTGGGAACTAAGCTTACAAAACCCTTTGCGAGGCATTCGGATCATGTCTGAAACCAGGCCGTTGGAAAGTCATCACCTCAAGTCTGCCTGTTCCAACTGCAGCGTTTTGGAGTTGTGTCTGCCGCTCGGGCTGTCCGATCAGGAAATCGAGCGCCTGGACACCCTGATCGTGCAACGCGTCAAGGTTAAAAAAGGCGCGGCCCTCTATCGCACCGACGATCCGCTTCGTTCGCTGTACGCCGTGCGCATCGGTTCATTCAAGACCAGTGTGCTGTCGATCGATGGTCGCGAGCAGGTCACGGGGTTCCAGATGCCCGGTGAAATGCTCGGCCTGGACGCTATCAGCAGCGACCTGCATACGTGTAATGCATTTGCCCTGGAGGACAGCGAAGTCTGCCCCATTCATTACGCGCACCTGGAAAAACTCTCCCGGGAGCTGCCCTCGCTGCAACATAACCTGAACAAAATCCTCAGCCGGGAAATCGTGCGCGATCACGACATGCTGATGCTGCTGGGCAATATGAATTCGGATGAGCGCCTGGCAGCCTTTTTGCTCAACCTGTCGCAGCGTTTGAGTATGCGCGGGTATTCGTCCAAAAACTTCGTTCTGAAAATGCGCCGCGAGGAAATCGGCTCCTACCTGGGGTTGCGGCTGGAAACCGTTTGCCGAGGTATTGCGCACCTGCGGGATCAGGAACTGGTGGAAATAACAGGGCGTGACGTGAAAATCCGCAACATGGAAGGACTCAAGCAGTTGATTTCAGGCTGTCATCGTCCTCCTTTGTGCTAATCCGCCGGTTGACTGGAATTGCATCATGCGTGCCATGGTCCTGCACACGCCCAACCAGCCACTGCAAAGGGAAGAGCGTCCAATCCCGACGCCCGGACGCCACCAACTCTTGCTTAAAGTCCTGGCCTGCGGTGTGTGCCGCACCGACCTGCATCTGGTGGATGGCGAGTTGCCACAAGCGGTGCTGCCGCGAGTACCGGGGCATGAAATCGTCGGCGAAGTCATAGCGGCAGGCGCCGATGTCGGCCCCGACTGGATTGGCCGGCGAGTGGGCGTCCCATGGTTGGGCTGGACATGCGGTCAATGCGGGTTTTGCCGCTCGGGCCGGGAGAATCTTTGCGATCAGGCGCAGTTCACCGGTTGTCATCTGGACGGTGGTTACGCGGAATACACCGTGGCCGACCCGCGCTTCTGCTTTCACATTCCGCAGGCACTGTCGGACCTGCAAGCGGCACCGCTGCTGTGTGCCGGGCTGATCGGCTTCCGGGCCTTGCAAATGGTCAAGGATGCACGCCACCTCGGACTCTATGGCTTCGGCGCTGCCGCCCATTTGGCCATTCAGGTGGCGCAGGGCCGAGGTCAGCAGGTGTACGCCTTCACCCGACCGGATGATCAGGCAAGCCAAACCTATGCACGATCCCTGGGCGCCAGATGGGCCGGTCCTTCGGACCAGGCACCGCCGCATCTGCTCGATGCCAGTCTGATCTTCGCTCCCGTCGGTGCGCTGGTTCCGGCGGCGCTGGCGGTTACCGTCAAAGGTGGCTGTGTGGTGTGCGCCGGTATTCACATGAGTGACATTCCGGCGTTTCCCTATCGGCTGCTGTGGGGCGAGCGCAGCGTCCGCTCGGTAGCCAACCTGACACGGGAAGACGGCATCGCGTTTTTCGCAGAATTGCAACACACGCCGATGCAGTGCGACGTCACCCGATTCGCCCTCGACGACGCCAATGAAGCCCTGGCGTGTTTAAGGGCGGGCCAGTTCAACGGAGCAATCGTCCTCACGCCCTGACGCCCTGCCCCACGGCCAGAATGCTCCCTGGCACCGAGTACAGTGCCCGCTCGGTGTTGCTGCCGATCATCCGGTCAATGCCCACCCGGTGCACCGTCCCCATCACCACCACGTCTACCAGGTATTGCTCGACGAATTCACTGATCACCGGCACCGGCAGCCCCATGATGAAATGCCGACGCTCGGGCGGCACGCCGTAGCGATCCGCCAGGGTGACAAAGGCCAGGTGCAACGATTCACGCAGATCTTCGAGGTAGTCCACGCCCCAGCCGCCGGCCAGCGGCGCGTCGCCATTGAAGGCTGGCGACAAGTCATAGGCATAAAGCAGGTGCAGCGGCGCGTCGCATTGCAAGGCTAATGCGTTGGCGGTCTGGATGATGGTGTCGTTGAGGCCGTTGATCTGGGTTGAGGGATCGGACGGGTCTACCGCCGCCACGATACGGTGCGGCAAGCTGTATCGTGCCTGGTTGACCAAATGCACCGGGACCGGGCATTCGCGCAACAAGTGGCAATCGAGCGGGGTTATAAACACGCGCTTGAGCAGCGGTTCAAGGGTGACGTCCTTGATCAGCAAGTCGGGTTTGAGGTCTTCGACCGTCTTCAGAATGTCCAGCAGCGAATGGGTGGTGAACACCACTTCGACAGCCGCCTCAACCCCTGCTTCATTGAGCCGGTCCGTCTCGTCGGCAGCCCAGTGACGATAGCGGCGTAAATAGCCCTGGTACCTCGCGTCATCGACTTTCTCCTCCCACAAATGCACCACCGGTGCCGGTTCGACAAAGGCCCGCACATCCAGGACCGCCCCGCTTTCCTTGGCCAGCGCGACGGCACGCAACATCGCCGGGGATGGATGCAGGGTTTGGTCGGCGATCAGCAACAAACGTTGATAGTGACCCATCACACACCTCGATTCGACACCAGCCCGCACGGGCCGGCAGGTACCTCAGACTGCACCCGTTGCTCCCTGCCCCGGGTTGATTTACGTCAAACAGCTACAAATGAATGCGCTTCGTCACGACTCTCTGATCCAGATCAGATTCAAACGCCGACAGTGGCGTAGAAAGGAACGAACGGCGCGGTTCATCACTGCGCGCTTCTTTTTTCAAACCCGCTGGAGGATTACCCCATGCTCACCGTCAAAGACCACAATGACCGGGCGGCGGCGGCCTATGCCGCGGTCTCCGGAAAGTACTGGATCGAAGCGCTCAAGGATGGTCGCCACGTATTGATCCGGCCGTTGGCGGAGAAAGACCGCGAGCGTGAATACGCCTTCATCAAACGGCTCTCTCCCGAGTCTCGCCACATGCGTTTTCTGGCGCAGATCAACGAACCCAGCGGCGCTTTGCTCGATCAGTTGATGGACACCGACAACAACAAGCGCCTGGCCTTCATTGCCCTGGTCCACGACAACGGCCAACTGGTCGAGATCGGTGTGAGCCGGTATGCCGCCACGGGCGAATTCGAATGTGAATGCGCCGTTACGGTCGCTGATGAATGGAAGCACCTGGGCCTGGGCACACTTCTGATGGAACATTTGATCAAAGCCGCGCGCAAGAACGGTTTTCGCCAGATGTATTCGGTGGACGCCTCCAGCAATACGCCGATGCGCGACCTGGCCAAAGCACTGGGCTTCGAAACACACAATGACCCCGAAGACAGCCATCAGGTCATTCATCGTCTTTACCTGTAAACCCTCGCCCCGCGATGTCACGGCCAACGTTTCATCACGGGGCGATCCACCTTCAGGACTGCAGCATCCGGCCCGGCTTGATCGCCAGCACACTGCACGGCGCCTGCTGTAACAGCTGCTCGGCCGTGGTTCCCAGTAGTTTGTTAAGTCCCTTGTGTTGCACCGTCCCCATCACGATGACATCGGTGTGATGCTCGGCGGCGAACTCACAAATACTGTTCAGCGGTATGCCCTCGATGAAGTGCCGGCATTCCGGTGGCACACCGTGGCGTTCGGCCAATGCCGCAAACGCCTCGTGCTGCGCCGAGCCCAGGCTTTCATAAATACCAACGGCCATCGGCAGCGCGCCAAAGCCAATGTCCTTGGCATACACGGCCGTCCAGTCATAGGCATGCAACAGCTCAAGCCGGGCGTCACATACCTCGGCCAGTTTGGTCGCAGCATCGATGATCTGGTCGTTGAACACCAGGTCCTGGTCTTCGTTGCGCAGCACATCGACGATGGCCAGCACGTTGCGCGGGCGTGGGTTGAGGGCGTTGGTCACCAGATGCACCGGCACCGGACAATCGCGCAGCAATTGCCAATCCAGCGGCGTGAAAAACACTCGCTTGAGCGCCGACTCTTCCTGCGCATCCTTGATGATCAGCGCCAGCGGCATCTCGTTGACGAAGTGCAGGATTTCCTCATAAGGGTGCTGCACCCACACCACTTCGCTGGTGACCTCCACGCCGTGCTTGCTCATCAACCCTGCCTGTTCCGTGAGCCAGTGCCGGTGGGTTTGCAGATAGCCGTCACGTGCAAGGCTCATTTGTTCGGGAGCGAACAAGCCGGCCACCGCCAGTGCCTGCGAATAATCGAATGCCACGATGTGCAATGGCATTTGCATCGCCCGAGCCAATGCGGCGGCCCGGTCGAACGCCGGTGTACGGGTCATGGCTGAAGGAGCTATTAACAATAAGCGCTGAGTCTGTGACATGGGACACCTCGGCATACGGCCTTCTGGATGGCGTAGGCATACAGATTGCGCGGTCCCGATTCAGTCGACTTGATCTTTATCAGCCCAACGCGAGATGTACCTCAGAGCAGCAAGATGCCGGCCCACATCGCCGCCGTCAGCAACACCTGCCCCGGGATGAGATAAGCGGCGAACCGTCGCCCGCCACTGACCCAGGCCACCAGGCATTTGCTCAGCGAGTTACTGCTGACGGCGATCAGCGTAGGGACGGCAATGGCGTCGAACGGCAACTGGCCCGACTTGGCTAATGTGGCAATCGACGCTGTCGAGGAATGGGCATCGGCGAAACCGGTAAAGATCGCCGTCAGCATCACCCCCACTTCGCCGTAGTGGCTAAGCATCACCGACGACAGGAAAGTGATCCCCGTCATGGTCAAGGTGACGAGCAGGGCCAGCTTGAGATTGAACGCGCCACCCACCTTGATCGGTTGGCTCGCGCCAATTGATGGCCTTGGAAACATCAAGCACAGGCCATACAGCGCCGTGGCGGCGGCACCAAACAACAGCGGGCCCCAGATGTGACGCAACAGATCGGTATCGACCGTTCCCAGGATCAGGCCGACCTGGGTGACGGTAGCGAGGTTGGACAATAACGCCGCTGCGCTAATGACCTTGATATTGTCCGGATCCTTGGCGGCAATATGGCCCATAACGGCAATGGTCACGGTGCTCGACGCAAATCCGGAGGCGATGGCGCTGATCGCATAGCCATACCGGGTGCCCAGCGTACGAACAGCAATATGTCCCACCGCCCCCACCACCATGAGCAATACCGTAAGGGTGCAAATGGTGCGCAGATTGATGGCGGCATAGGGACCGATAAAGCGATCAGGCACCAGCGGCAACACCACCAGTGCGGCAGTCAGCAGGACCAGACCGTCGCGCATCTCTGCATCAGTCAATTGGCTGCGGGCAAAGTGGTGCAGCTTCTGTCGATACGTCAACAATCCCGTCATCACCACGGCAATGGCAATGGCCAGTTCGGGCGCAGTGCTACACAGTGCCCCCAGGACCAACACCGTGAGCAATGCGACTTCGCTGGTCACGCCCGGGTCATCACTCAGGTTGCGCCAGTACGCCACGGTGACCAGCAACCCCAGCGTGATCGCCACGATGCCTACCAGCAGACCGCCACCGACCTGCATTGCTACGTAGCCCAACAGCGCGGTAATGGCAAACGTGCGCAACCCGGCACAGGCACGGCTTTCTCCTTTCCCTTTGTGCCGCTCGCGCTCAAGTCCAATGAGCATGCCGATTCCCAACGCCGCCGCTGCTCCCGTCATGCCGAGGGTTTCATTCATGGGTTTGTCATCTGCGCAGGCCTCGCCTTCCCGGACAAAAATCCCCACACACCCTCACGGCGTAATCGCCACCTTCATCACACCGTCCCGTTGGTGAGCAAATAACTCATAGGCCGCTTCGATGTCGTCGAGTTTGAAACGGTGAGTCACCAGGGGAGACAGGTCCACACCGCCGCTGTTCACCACCGCCATCAAGCGGCGCATGCGTTCCTTGCCACCGGGGCACAGGGTGGTGACGATGCTGTAGTCACCCAATCCTGCGGCGAAGGCATCGAGGGGAATGCGCAGATCACTTGAATAAACGCCAAGGCTGGACAACCGGCCGCCCGGGCGCAACACCCGCAGTGCGGACTCAAAAGTCCCTTGAGTGCCCAGCGCCTCGATAGACACATCGACACCACGGCCTTCGGTCAGGGCCATGATTTGCTCGACGACGTTGCCGTCCTTGAAATTGACCACGTGGGTCGCGCCCAACTGCCGCGCAACGCTCATCCGCTCCGCCACGGCATCAACGCCAATAATGGTGGTCGCGCCCTTGAGACGTGCACCGGCCACTGCGCAGAGGCCGATTGGCCCGAGGGCAAACACGGCAACGGTATCGCCGATGCTCACCTCGCCACGCTCCGCCCCGGAAAAACCGGTGGACATGATGTCCGGGCACATCAGCACCTGCTCATCGCTGAGGCCATCCGGGATGGGGCACAAATTGGCAATCGCGTCCGGCACCAGCACGTACTCGGCCTGGCAGCCATCAATGATGTTGCCGAATTTCCAGCCGCCCGTGGCGCGAAAGCCATGGCGGGTGTCCGGGCCATCCTGCGAGCCGCAGCCGCACAGGCACGCGTAACTTTGCCCGCTGGGCGTGATGGCGCCGGCAATGACTCGCTGCCCCTCGACAAAGCCACGCACCTGCGAGCCCAGCCGTTCGATGACACCTACCGGCTCATGACCCACGGTCAGCCCTTTGGCCACCGGATACTCGCCGCGCAAGATGTGCACGTCGGTACCGCAAATGGTCGTGGTGGTGATGCGGATCAGTGCATCCAGCGGCCCGACTTCGGGGACGGGTTTGTCCTCCAGCACGATCCGGTTTTTTTCAACGAAAACTGCCGCTTTCATGGTCGCCATGGTGATCCCTTATTTTGTTCGATGTGCGCAAGAGTTCAGCACGAAGCCAAGACTGCGCCGGGGTGACGGACGAAAGGTTGATAATGGTCAACAATGTCGTCACTGAACGCAGCGCGGATAACCGTACGTCGGGCGGCATTGTCGCTGCCCTTTGCGTTTGACAAAGATCAAGCCCGCCTCCCCGGCCAGCCGCATGATTGTTGCAAAGCTTCACTTCCCCATTGCACCGGCGTCATTGGAGCAAGCATTTGCACGATTACCTGCGGGAGAATTGTCATGTCTGATCAAACGCGTTTCATGTTGGTCGCCTCGCCCTTGATGGAAAACAGCCCCGCTTTCGACCGGGCCGCCGCGCTGGCAAAAGCGTCAGATGCGGCGCTGCACATCGTGGCGTTCGACTATCTCGAAGGGCTGGCGACCGCTGGGATGGTCAATGGACAGGCGCTGGAACAGATGCGGCTCGGGTACGTTGAACGCCATCGCCAATGGCTGGAAGACCAGGCCCGTCCGTTGCGCAAAATCGGGGTACACGTCACCACTGAAGTGGTCTGGGTGGAGCGTCCCTTGCAGGAAATCCTCATCCATCTCAAAGAACAACCCATGGCTGCACTGATCAAGGCACTGGAACACGAATCGCTCCTGTCGCGCCTGATGTTTACTCCGCTGGATATTCATCTGCTGCGTGAATGCCCGGTGCCTTTGCATTTTGTCAGCCATATGCGCCATGTCCTACCGCGCAAGATTGTCGCTGCCGTCGACCCTTTCCATCGCGATGGGCAGTATGAGGGCTTCAATGACAGAATTCTGCAAGACGCCGCAAAACTGGCGAGCACCTGTCATGCAGAACTCGACGTTATCTATGCCCATGACCTTTCATCCATCAGCTCTGACGAATTCGGTTTCCGCGATGGCTCGACGTTTTTCTCTTCCAGCAAAGCCAAAACCCTGTTCGATGCACAGGCTGATGCCTTCCGCGAACTGTCGGAGCGCAACGGTATCCCGCCGGAGCGCCAACACATGATCATGGGCAACCCGGCCAAGGTACTTTCCAGCTACGCAGCCGCTTATGACATCGACATGATTGTCATGGGCCGGGTCGGGCATCGTGTTTTGGACAGGTTGGTCGGCAGTACGGTGGAACACCTGCTGTACAAGATGCCGTGCAGCGTCTGGGTGGTTGCACCGCAGGAATTGATTGAGGAGTAAAGCGAGTTGGTCCGGGAGGCCAAGTGAATGGCCACCCAATCCCTATTGCGAGTCAGAAACGAACAAGGGTTTGCATCAGCTTTCGCCCGCAAACCCTTGATTTTTAGATGGTGCCGAAGCCGGAATCGAACCTTCCTCTTTGTTGCTGAAAATAAAGGAAATTTTCAAGTTCGAAAATTTCTGTACCTCTATGTGTACCCTCACTGGGCTTCCAATGGTACGACTGGAACGCAGTGGGGCACCGCGTAGACGAAAATATCCCGGGTGTTTTTTTCGTTCCTCGTGGAATTAAGTCAAACTCCATGGAGCAATATTTGGAGCGGGAAACGAGACTCGCATCTGGTGTCCGACCCATTGAAATCTAAGGGGTTTCTTTTATTCCTGAAGCAGGAATGGACTCAATTCTGGACTTGTTTTCAGGGTGTATCAAGAGCAAAAAAAAGATGACTCCAAGCCATGCTAGCGAGCTCTACCTACAGCCACTCGGAAGAGCAGTCGTCCGGCCGACGGTATCAATTGCGTAGGACCAATTCGAGACGAGTCCTAAAGCGAGTGCGAAGCGGCAGGCCGGAAGACTCCGCATTCAGGCTCTGCCTGTAGTGAGTGGCGTTAACTACTGTGCAGTGTGTTTGAGGTACCAGTGCTGTGTCGCATCCAAAGAAGCCGCAAAAACTCCAAGGATTTCATTGATATCCTTCTCCGTTGAGATCAACGGAGGACAGAATGCCAATGCATCTCCCATGACTCGGTTGATCATTCCACGCTCCTGGGTCTGAGAGGACAGATACCGCCCGAGTCTGCCAACAGCCTCAAAAGGCTCTTTTGTGTGCCGGTCGGCTACCAACTCAACGGCAGCAATCAACCCCACACCACGAACCTCGCCAACCATTGGATGATCAGCAAACTGCTGAAGCCCTTTGCGAAGGATAATCCCCATTTCAGCAGCATGCTGAACCAGGCCCTCCTCTTCGATAATTTTAAGATTCTCCAGGGCGACTCCAGTAGCTACCGGGTGCCCGCTACCAGTGAAGCCATGACCTAAGGTGCCAATCGAATGGCTCTGATCGGCAATACCTTGGTAAACGGCATCGTTAATCAATATGGCTGCAATGGGCTGATAGGAGGACGACAGCTGTTTGGATACCACCATGACGTCTGGTTTGATATCAAAGGTTTCGCAACCGAACATATTGCCGGTTCGACCGAAACCGCAGATGACCTCGTCCGCGACAATCAAGACGTCATGCTTGCGGCACACCTTCTGGATCTTTTCCCAGTAGGTTTTCGGCGGAACGATCACACCCCCCGCTCCCATCAGCGGTTCGCCATAAAACGCTGCGACCGTCTCAGGGCCTTCCTTTATGATCAGATCATCCAGTTCTCGGGCGAGGCGATCGGCGAACTGTTCTTCTGTTTCACCCGCTCGACCATATCGGTAAAAGTGCGGGCAGCTGACATGCAGGAAGCCCGGCAGGGGAACGTCAAAACCGCGCTGATTTGCCGGCAGCCCAGTGAGGCTCGCACTTACGGTAGTGGTACCGTGATATGCGTTCTGCCGACTGATGAACTTTTTCTTGGCGGGCTTCCCCAGAGCATTGTTCCGGTACCACAAAAGCTTAACTACCGTGTCGTTTGCCTCAGAGCCGGAGTTGGTGAAAAACACCTTGCTCATCGGCACCGGAGCCATCTCCACCAATTTTTCGGCGAGCTCAATGCTGGGGCGGTGTGCCTTGCTGGAAAACACATGATAGAACGGTAGTGTACGTAGTTGCTTTTCGGCAGCCTCGATCAGCCGTTGGTTGCTGAAACCAAGCGCTACACTCCATAGCCCTGACATCGCCTCGATGTATCGCTTATTCTGGTTGTCATATACATGAACTCCTTCTCCACGCTCGATAATGAGCGGGCCATCCGCTTCATGAAGTCGAGCATCCGTATAAGGATGGAGGTGATTTTCAACATCTTTTTGTGCAAGCAAATCCGTCATGATTTTGCCTCGAAGTGAGAGAGGATTCGTTAAACCAAGGGCCGTGTAGAACCCAAATTAAATACCCAGGCAACCGCACCAGGCTCCACAGCTACAACAACTACCTGTCGCCAATAGCTATGGAGTAAAAAGCGGCATAAACACCGTAATCGGTGTCCGGACTTACTTGACCAGTTCAGGCTCGCCCACAGGTTATGCGCTAAACCTGTGGGCGAGCCCGCTCGCGAAGAGGACTTTAGGGCTGTTGCCAAAAAATCCGGATCAGAAGTAATAACCGATGTTCATGTACAACTGGTTTTCCCACTGATTACTACCACCAGCCCCCAGACTCTGGGTGAGGCTGCCGCCACCGATGACCGGATCATTCTTGCCGTACAACCATTCCGTGGCGATCCACAGTTTGCTGAGGGAGAACGAGGTGCCGAAAATCATCCGTTGCGAGGTCTTGAAATCGTCCGCGGATTTATCGAAGGCGCTGTAGTTGGCGTACAGCTTCACACCGCTGATCTGATCGAACAGATACTTGCCGCTGACGTCATAGCTTACATCCGCCACGTACAAGTTGCCGCGACTGGCGACGTTGAAGGTGGCGTCGTAACTGCCGAAAGTCACCAGTTCATCGGTGCCGGGGTTGCGCGGGGACATCTGCTGTCGCGCGGCTTGCAGTTGCACGCCCCATGGGCCGTTCTTGCCGATGTAGTGCACCGCCATGGCATTGCGCCGGCCATCGTTGTTGGTGTCGCGGTTCTCCAGGGACGAGGTCAGGCCGGAGATCCCGACTTCGGACTTCCACGGTCCCAGGTCCAGCGCCTTGGCCACCCGAAGGACCACTGTGTTGCGTTCCTGGTTGTTGCTGCCGTCGATGACATAGCTGTCCGCTTCGGAGACCACGGTGGAGTAGGTTTCACCATTGCTAGTGCCTTTACCCTGCCAAGCGGGGCGCAGGTAGTAACCGGCCTGAATATTCCAGTCGCCGCTTTGCTGGATGTACTTGGCGCCGACTTCTTCCACGTCTTCCAGTCCCATGACGCTGCCCAGGGTTTGGTAGAACGTGCTGCCGAAGTACGGCTGCAAACCGAACGGCAGTTGGTTCAGGCCGACTTGGACCTGCTGGTCGGGGTTGAACTTGTAGCCGATCCACGCCAATTCGGCGAACTGGACGTCACCGACATGCTTTGTGTAGTTGTAAGGGTAGGCTCGACCGTAGAAACGGTACTGGGCCTCGCCGATCCAGGTGTCGGAGTTGTACTTGGCGTTGAGGATCGCGGTGTCGAAGTTGAACTTCTGGATGTCGCGATCCGGGTCATAGTCCCAACGCGCCCGGACGGCACCGCCGAGATTGAGGTTGTCGGTGACCTGGATCGCCATCGCTGGGGTGGAAAGGGCCCCCAACAGCGCCAGCGCGGTCAATGAGCGCAAGGCCCGGGTGGTGTTCAAGTTCATGGTCGCTCCGTCTCTTGTTTATTTTATTGTTGGCAACACTCATCCCGGCCACGGCAAAAGCGCGGTCTGGATGAAAGGGGTAGGGCCCACCAGAACGAAGGCTGCAAACAGCGTCCAAGTTAGGGCCGGGAGGGTCAGCCGCCGGCGGTCAGCCGGGTCTGGGTGTAGCTATGCCGAGCCTGCACATGGCACCTCTTCACCAAGGCTGGGAAGTGCCTGACAAGCCGCGGTCATTCACACTCCCGCGTCAGCTGCGTTGCAGTTCTTCAACCACAGCGGCACAAGCACGGAAGGTATTCAACGTCCACTCTGCATTGATAAAGTCCGGCCAACTGGAAAGTTTTACGATTGTCACTTCAGAAGCCGGATCCCAATAGATACTCTGCCCAAATACTCCGCGCGCCGAATAGGTACCCTGTTCACTGTCCAGCACCCAGCACTGATTGCTATAGGCGCCGTTAGGAAAGTGTTTGACATAGAAGCCATAGAGGACTTCAAAAGCCGGTGTGGAACCACGGCCGCATGCGCGCACAAATTCCTCTGGAACAATCTGTTGGCCGTTGAAACGTCCCCCCTGCAGATACATCTGGGCAAAGCGCCCCAGATCACGCAGCGTGGCGCTCATCCCGCCATCGGCCAATGCCGTTCCAACGCAATCGAGGGTGATATTCGCGTCTTGTTCTGCCCCCAGTCTTGACCAGATCTCCCGGCTCAGTAAAACGGGGAGCCGCTCGCCGCAGGCCCGCTCACAGACCCAGGCCAACACGTCGGTATCCACTGAGCGATACTCAAAGAACTGGCCATGTTCACGATCTTTACTCAGCGACTTCAACAAACCATAAATGCTGTCAGGCGACTTTAGCTCTCCCCGTTCACGCCAACCGGAGGCGATATCCAACTGGATGAATTCAGCATCCGGATCGGTGTAGTCCTCCCTGAATCTCACTCCCGTGCGCATATCCAGAAGATCCTGTACCCGGGCGTCGCCATAACCGCTTGCCGAAAGCTCGGGCACATAGTCGCTGACACGCGCTTGGGGATCGATTCTGCCCTGGCCGATCAATCTGCCGACCAGGCTACCGACGACGGTCTTGGATACCGATTGCAACAGATGCAACGTGTGCGGCTGCATACCGTTGAAATACTGCTCCGAAACCACCTTGCCTCGGTGGAGCACTAAAAAACCATCGGTGTAGCTATCGGTCAAGAAAGTCGCCAGATCGGTTTGTCCGCCGTCGACCCGCTGGAAACGTACGTCGTCCAGTGAGCGTTCGTTGCGCTCGAGTTCGGTGACCGGCCCGGGACTACGATGAATAGCGGCCACCGGAAACAACTGGCTCATGTGCTGGAACGACCAGCGGTTATAGGGCGGACTGTCCCAATTATGCAGGCCGACTTGCTTTTCCCGGGACGGCGGATAGCCCTGCATCAAACTTAGGTCCTGATAACCAATGCCGGGAGCGGTCATGTCTTTTTTATTGTACATAGGGGTTCAGCTCTCATCGTTCAGAGGGTGGTGGCAAGAAAAGCGGTGGCCGTGATCCTGGGTCTCGGCTGGCACCTCTCGGCGACAACGTTCAGTGGCCCGCGGGCAACGGGGCGCGAAGTGGCACCCGGCAGGCCGATTCAAGGGGCTGGGGATCTCGCCACTCAGGATTTGCAACTGGTCACGGCGCTCCGGGTCGATGGAGGGCACTGAATTGAGCAGCGCACGCGTGTAGGGATGACGCGGTCGGCCGAACACCTGCTCCACCGGCCCGGCCTCGACGATGCGCCCCAAGTACATCACCAGCACCTGCTGCGCCAGATACTCGACCGTCGCAAGGTCGTGGCTGATAAACAGGTAGCTCAGGCCATTGTCGGTCTGCAGCGTCTTGAGCAGTTGCAGCACCTGGGCCTGGACCGACACGTCGAGCGCCGCCGTAGGCTCATCGAGGATCAGCAGTTTTGACTCCAGCGCCAGGGCCCGGGCGATAGCGATACGCTGCAACTGGCCACCGGAGAATTCATGGGGATAGCGCTCCATGTGCTCCTCGCCCATCCCTACATTTCCCAGCAGCGCGAGAATGCGCGCGTGCAAGGCGCTACCGCGCAAACCAAAGGCAACCTTCAGCGGCTCGGCAACAATCGCCTTGATCGTCATTTTCGGGTTCAGCGAGGCGTACGGGTTCTGGAACACCATACTCAAGCTCCTGCCCCGCGCCCTGGCATCAGTGGGCAGCGGCCGACCTTCGACCAGAATTTGCCCACTATCGGCTGGCAGCAGACCGAGCAAGGTCGCGGCCACCGTACTTTTGCCACAACCGGATTCCCCCACCAGCGCGACCGTCTCACCGACCTGCACCTCCAGGCTGATGTGGTCAATGGCCGTCACCAGGCCATCGCGGCTGGCGTAGGTCTTGTGCAACTGATTGACGCTCAACAATGCGGGCTGTTTGTTGTTATTCATAGCCGTTTACCTTTCAAAGAAGCCTCACACCTTGACCAATATGTTGTGGCAAGCTGCCCAGTGCTCCTTGCCGATGACAACCCTCGGCGCAGCGTGATTGCAGCGTCCGGTGGCGCGTTCACAACGTGGGTTGAAGGCACAGCCAGCCGGGGGATCCGCCATGTTCGGCACCTGCCCCGGGATGAAGCCCAGGGCTTGGGGTCCCTGCCCCAACTTGGGCACGGTGCCCATCAACTTCAGGGTGTAGGGGTGTGCAGGTCGCTTGAACACCTCGCCCACCGGACCGCTCTCCACCACTTCGCCGGCATACATCACCGCCACCCGGTCACAGAGCGAAGCCACTACCCCCAGGTTGTGGGTGATAAACAGAATCGCCAGGTCCTGCTCCCGTGCCAGCTTGCGCAGCAGAGCGATGATCTGCGCCTGCACGGTGACGTCCAGCGCCGTGGTCGGCTCATCGGCGATCAGCAGTTTCGGCCGACAGGCCAGCGCCATGGCAATCACCACTCGCTGCAACTGACCGCCAGACATCTGGTGCGGGTACTTGGCTAGCGCCAGAGGGGGGTCGGGCATGCTCACCGCTTCCAGCGAGCTCAGCGCCTCGGCGCGGATTTGTGCCTTACTCAGTTGCCGATGGCAGCCGATGACATCGAACATCTGCCGCCCGATGGTGAAGAACGGGTTGAGCGCCTTCATCGGATTCTGGAAGATCATCGCCGCGCCACCGCCACGCAAAACCGCCAGCTGCGACGCCGATGCGCCGTTGACCTGCTGTCCGGCGACCCTGACACTGCCTCCCAGCCGAGCAGCCTCAGGCATCAATCCAAGGCAGGACATGGCCGTCATAGACTTGCCCGAGCCCGACTCCCCCACCAACCCGAGGATCTCGCCGCGCCTTACCTTAAGGTCGATGCCGCGTACGGCCTTTACGGTCTTGAACAAACCAGGGAAGGACACCGTCAGCCCTTCCACTTCCAGCACCAGGTCTTGAGCTGCGTCGTTATTCGAAGCGGCGAGACTCTCGATAGCAGAATATTGCAAGGATTCGTCGATCATCAGCGCGTCCCCTTCTTTGGATCAAGCACATCGCGCAGCCCGTCACCTACTAGGTTTACGGCCAGCACCAGGACAAAAATCGCCACTCCGGGAAACAGCACCGTCCAGGGATTCTCGAGTAACTGCGAGCGCGACGCTGCGGCCATCAGCCCCCATTCGATCATGGGCGGCTTGGCCCCCAGCCCGATAAAGCTCAGCGAGGCAGCGGCGAGAATGGTGTAACCAAAGTCCATGGAGCCCTGCACGATCACAGGCGTGGTGGCATTGGGCAGTACATGGCGAAGCAAGATACGGCCGTGACTGACGCCCATGGAACGGGCGGCATGGATATAGGTTTCTGAACGAACCCGCACTACCGCACCGCGCATGATCCTCGCGTACCAGGGAAACCAAGAGACAGCGAGCGCTAACATGGCGTTGGCCAATCCCGATCCCAGCGCAGCGGTGATAGCGATCGGCAACAACAGCGGCGGAAAGGCCAGAAACACATCTGAGAAACGCATCAGCAGCGTATCAACTCGACCACCGAAGTAACCGGAAACAAGCCCAATCGGAATCCCGATCAGCATCGCAATCAGAGTCACGCTCACTCCGATGATCAGCGAGGTGCGTGCGCCATAAAGCACCCGTGAAAGAATGTCGCGACCAAACTCGTCGGTGCCCATCCAGTGTGCCCAGTTGGGTGCCAGCAATTTCTGGGAAAAGACAATCTTGTTCGGCTCATAAGGTGCAAGCCAGGGGGCGAAGACTGCCGCCAGGATGATCAGCAGCAATAACAGCGCGCCGAATACAAACAACTTGTTATCGCTGGCAAACGCCAGGGCCTTGATACGCCATGATGGGGCTCGCGGGGGCATGGACAGGGATACGTCTTGGATACTCATTGGACTCGCAACCTCGGATCAACAAGGTGATACAAGAGATCAACGATCAGGTTGATCGACAGATACGTCGTGGCCAGCACCAGGGTGGCTCCCATCACAGCGGGGAAATCATTCTGGGCAATCGAAAACACCACAAAGCCGCCCAGGCCAGGCCAATCGAAAATGAACTCAACGACTACCGCACCACCGAGCAGGTAACCGAAGGTCAGGCCCACCACTGTCAGGAGCGGAATCATTGTCGCCTTCAGGGCATAGGCGTAATGGATACGCCACTTGGGTACACCGTAAGAAACGGCCGTACGGATGTACTCCTCGGATAGCACCTCCACCATCATGTTTCGGGTGATCCGGGTGACAGTGGCCAAGGTCACGATGACCAGGGTGAGCACGGGTAGCGTCAGGTGTTTGATGGCGCTCCACAGTGCTACGAAATTACCGGCCAGCAGAGTGTCGATCAGGTAAAAGCCTGTCACACGCTCAAAAGGGCTATCGAGAAGAATGGAAGCATCGATACGTCCTTGCAGGGGCAGCCAGTTGAGCTTGCCGTAGAACACCAACTGCAAGCCCATGGCCAGGATGAAAACTGGAAACGCCGTCCCGGCGATAGACCCCGCTCGTGCCACATTGTCGACCACAGAGTTCTGCCGCGCCGCTGAGATGACACCGATCGGCACCCCCAGCACCACCACCCAGAACATCGCCAGGAATGTCAGTTCAAAAGTCGCGCCAACCCGCCTGACCACTTCCTCCACCACCGGCCGCCCGGTACGCAGACTAGTGCCAAAATCACCTCGGAGAAGATCGCCGATGTAATTGAAGTATTGGATCGGCAGAGGCTTATCCAACCCCAGATTTTCCCGTGCGACGGCAATCTGCTCCACCGTGGGGTGATTCCCCAGCATCATTTCTACCGGGGAACCCGGAAGAGCTCGGCTCAGAACGAAGGTGATGGTCAACACTCCCAAAAGAATGAAGAACATCACTATCAATCGCTGAGCTATATACTTCGCCATTTGGAGTACCCCTTGTGGCTAAAAAACTTGACCCTGACTTCTTACGCCCAACATAAAAATCCCAAAAGCGGGTTAACCCTTGAGGGAATAACCAGGCAAATTAACTAACTGCCCGGTTATCGATTTACATGGCAAATCAGGCGTTACAGGTACAACTTCATCAAGGACGACTCAGCATTCAGCGATTCAAGTTGTAATAGAGAATCGCCTCATAAGCAGGATTCAGGCTCTTTTCCATACCCTTAATGTCTTTGCGGGAGACGCGTATCTGCTGCACGTCGGCGTACCAGATCGCAGGAGCGTCCTTGGCCAGTAGCTGCTGGGCCTGCACGTACTTTTCAGTGGATTTGGCCCGATCACTGCCTTCTAGCGCCGCCGCCTCTTCGATCAACTGATCAAAGCTTGGGTTGCTGTAGTGAGACAGATTGAATAGCGTGGTTTTCTCTGTATGGAACTCACTGAAAAGCCAATCGCTGGGTGTCGGATACGTCGGCCACCAAGCCATAGATTGCATGTTGGGAGCGGTATCCAGCTTCTTTGCCTTATCCCAGATCACACCCCACTCGCCGGGGCGTAACTCCACCTCAACGCCAACCTGAGACGCCGTCGCCTGGAATAGTTCTGCAGCGTTTGCATAGATGCCACTGATGTACTGCATCGAGACCTTCCAGTCCTGCTTAGGTACACCGGAGGCTTCCAACAATTGCCGGGCTTTATCCAGATCGTAAGAGGCCATAGGCACGCTGGCATGCCCCCAGATACTGGTGGGCAAAGGCCCCTTGGGGACACTGCCGTAGCCATGCAAAATATCTTTGGTGACACTTTCATAGTCCCAGAGGTATTGCAGCGCCTGACGAAATGTCAGGTTGTTCGTAGGGTACTTCTGGGTATTGATCAAAAATTGGAAGTTCTTCCACGAAGGCGCGGTGCTCACCTTGATGGAGGGGTCCTCTCCCAACACCTTGAGTTGATCAAGAGGGATATCCCAGGCGACACCGGCCTCGCCATTTTTGACCATCTGAGTACGGGTGGAGGCTTCGGACACGACCTTCACGATGACCCGATCAAATTGCCCTTCTTTCCAACCTCCCCAGTAGCCATCGAATCGCTCAAGCACCACTTGCTGGCCCTGTTCGACCTGCCCAAGCTTATAGGGACCGGTACCGATGGCGTTGGGAGCCATCATCCAGTCATGCCCTTTCTCCACCGCCGCCGGGGCAATGATGTAAGCGGCATACTGGCCTGCCGCGATCAGATTGGCTGGAGTGGGACTCTTAAACTTGAGCACTACCGTATCGTCAGCGAGGGCCTCGACGGTATCCAGACCGTTCCATACAAATGCAGCGCCCTGTTTCAGCTGCTTGACGTAATCAATGGACTTTTTGACCGCTGCAGCATTAAAGGCCGAACCGTCATGAAATTTAACGCCGTGCCGCAGCTTGAAGGTCCAGGTCTTGCCGTTGTCGCTGCTTTCCCAGGACGTGGCGAGCCTGGGGGAAAACTCCTCTGCACTGCCTGGCGCGTTATATACAACTAATGTCTCGTAGATATTGCCCAGTACCCGCACTTCCTCCGAAAAAGCCGAGGCAGGATCCCAATCCTTGAAAGAAGCTCGATCAGCGACAACCAAGGTATTGTTTGCCGCATACACCAAACCACTGGTCAACGGCGCGGTAACGGACAGCGCCATCAACCCCGCCATTAATGTTCTTTTTAACTTCATCGGTGTTCCTCTTATTTTTATGGTGGGCGCAGCGGATCACTTGTAGAAACAGGCACTCATTCAACCGGAACGAATGATGTGATTGGCCGTTAACGAAACTGACTTTTAAGTGGTGTATGGCATTATTGATCTGACGCACCGCCAGCTCAATTTCGCGAGCACGAATAAAAAAACGCCAGGTGACGCCCTGAAGCGTCACCTAGCGTCTATTTTAAAAAAAGACTAAAACAGCGGAGGGACAAGGTTGAACTCACCTTCTGGTGGATGTACCAGCAGCCGCGCCCTCACTTCGACGGGAATCTCAGGGGCATCAATCGGAAAACAGCTGCAACTGGTGAGAGCGTTACGCAGGTCGATCGACTCGCCCAGGTGCTCAAATACAATATGGGCACCAAAAGGACGGCGGAAATTGTCACCCGAAACGCCGAGTACCAAGCCGTTGAGAAAACGGAAACGACTGCGGTAGGAGGGATAAATCGCCGACCAGATATAGCCCCGGGACGAGAGGTACTCTCGCTCGACGATGTAAATCAGATCCGATGAGGCAAAGCAGAACCCACGATATTTATTGATGCCGAAACTCTTCAACTGATCATCGCCCAACCTCATCCGCTCGTAGGTTTTACTCAGGATCTTTTCGCCGGAGCGGGTCAAGCGGGTAATCGACTTGATCACCTCCCCCGGCGCAGAAGGCGACATCAAATAGACAAAGTAGTAACCCTGGTACTTCGACAACTCCTGCGCGGAGCTCGGAAAAAAATCGGCCGGTACTGCACTGTCCGACTCTCGCGCCGTGCGTTGCCTGTTGAGCAGAGCGCGGAAGGATTCATGCTCGGAGAATATTTCCTCCTCATCCACCCCAAAAAAAGTGCAGATCTTGCGCAGGGTAAAGGACGAGGGAGTCGCTTGCGCCCCCAAGTATTTGTTGAACTGCTGGCGGTTGATATCAAGGGAGCGGCACACCTTCGCCACCGACTTATAATATCCGCAGAGAAGGCGCAAGTTTTGACTGAAGTCTTGCATCGACTGGGATGAACTGGAACTGGCCATAAAGAGTATTCCTAACGCCACAATTGACAACATGCTGAACTAATCGTCGCTTAGGGTCACGGCTTCAAAAGCTCAGTGCAAGACAGTGCCTGAAAGTGGCGCAGAAGCTCGGCATTGCCAACCCGTGATCGACGCGAGCATTGAGCCCGACCATAGCGACTATGGTGAGGAAATATTCAACAAATACACAAGCTTATCCAGCGATTCCTGACGCCTCAGTAGAATTACCATCGGGATGGCGTCTTCCACCGCTTCGGTGGCGGCCTGGCTGAAAAACCGCAGCGATCGATCGAACAAAACCGGGGTGACGCATTAAGCTAGCGCTTTAAACACCCCACTATGCTGTCCTGGATTCCTGCATGAACGTCAATGACGAAAGTTTCGAAGAACTGTTGGACGCCCTGCACGACGGCGTCTACATCACCGATGGCGATGGCAACACACTCAAGGTCAACAAGGCCTACGAACGCTTGACCGGCCTCAACAGTGCCGAACTGGTGGGGCGCTCCATGCAAGTGCTGGTCAATGAAGGGACGATCTCTCAGTCCGCCACCCTGCGGGTTTTACGCGAAGGCTTGCCCGTTTCGGTAATGCAGAGCGTGAGTCACGGGAAAAAGCTGTTGGTCAGCGCAACACCGATCTTCGACAGCGCCAAACGCATCCGTTACGTGGTCAGCACCGTACGCGACATGACCGAGTTATTGCGCATGAAGCATGAGCGTGACGAACTGCATCAGCTCAAACAACTGCGCAACAGCACCGCGCAATTGCATGCCGGTCAACGCGACGAACTGTTGAACTCCCTGCCCGTGGCGGACCAAAAAGTTTCCGGCCGGGTCTTCGCCCTGGCGCGCCAGGTGGCCAGCAGCTCGGTGAAAGTGCTGCTGCTAGGCGAAACAGGGGTCGGCAAGACTCTGGTCGCTCAATACATCCACAATGCCGGCCCCCGGGCCAAGGAGCCGTTTCTGGCACTCAATTGCGGTGCACTGCCGGAAAACCTCATTGAGGCCGAACTGTTTGGCTATGCCCCCGGTGCGTTTACCGGCGCCGGGCCAAAAGGCAAGCGTGGTCTGCTCGAACTGGCCCACCACGGCACGTTGTTTCTGGACGAAATTGGCGATCTGCCGTTGCCGGTCCAGGTCAAGTTGCTAAAGGTGATCGAAGAAAATCGCTTCATTCCGGTTGGCGGGCTGGAGCTCAAGGAAGTGGACGTGCGCATCATCAGCGCCACCCATCATGACCTCAAACAGCGGGTGGCACAGGGGCTGTTCCGCGCGGACCTGTACTACCGACTCAACGTCGTCCCCATCCACATTCCCGCCCTGCGCGAGCGGAGTGAGGAAATCCCGGCGCTGTTGCATTTTTACCTGGAGACCTACAACAGCCGTTACGCACGCCAGGTGCAGTTGAGCCTGGAAGCGCTCGACCTGCTGTGTGAGTACGCCTGGCCAGGCAATATCCGTGAGTTGATCAACGTGGTGGAGCGGCTGGTGGTCACCACCCAGGGCGACACCATCGAGGCGCTGGATTTGCCCGAAGAGATACTCAACCTCAGCCCGCAGGACACCGACCAGGGTCGCCTGCCGCTGCGCAAGATTGTCGAGAACGCCGAACGCGCGGCGATTCGCGCGGCACTGCGCCTGCACAAGACCACTCGCCTGGCGGCGAAGGCCTTGGGTGTGAGCCAGGCCACCGTGGTGCAAAAAATGAAACGCTGGGAACACTCTGACTGACAACGTTTGATTAGTATTTGAATAAAACAGCCCCCAGGCGATCAGGATACTAATCGCAACTCCCCTGTATTAATCCCGTCTGTTTCCCGCAAAGCCCCGCCATCCGGGGCTTTGCGCATTCTGGCACGCCATTCGCTATGTCCGGTTGACACGCCCTTGCACAAACAACAACTACATAGGACGAGCCGATGACTGTCTCAGCATTCAAAATCGCCAATCGACTGATTACCGGAGAAGCTGCCATCGAGCAGCTATCCGTTGAACTCACCCGCCTGAATATCAACTTTCCGCTCATCGTCACCGATGCAGTGCTGGTCAAGTCCGGCACGGTAGACCTTGCCCTTGCGCAATTGGGAGGTCGGCGTTATGGCGTCTTTGATCAGGTCAAGCCTGAACCCGAAATCGCCATCGTTGAAGACTGCACCCGCGCATTCCACGAAGGCGGCTACGACGGCCTGATCGGCCTCGGAGGCGGCAGCGCCATTGACATCGCCAAAGGCGTCGCGGCCTTCGCCGGGCATGACGGCCCGTTGGACGAGCTGTTCGGCGTCGACCTGGTCAAGAAAAAGGGCCCTGCCCTCATCGCCATTCCGACCACCGCCGGCACCGGCTCGGAAGTGACCAGCGTCGCGATCTTTTCCGACAAGCAAGCGCAACTGAAAAAGGGCATCGTCAGCGACTACCTGCTGCCGGATGTCGCCCTGGTCAGCCCGGCCATGACTCTGACCTGTCCGCGCAGCGTCACCGCCGCCAGTGGCGTGGATGCCCTGGTTCACGCCATCGAAGCTTATCTGTCGGTCAATCGCTCGCCGATCACCGACGCACTGGCACTGGGCGCCATCAAATTGATCGCCAAAGCCCTGCCCAAGGCTTATGCCAACCCGGCCGACCTGCATGCTCGCGAAGACATGGCCACCGGCAGTCTCATGGCCGGCATGGCCTTTGGCAATGCCGGCGTCGGCGCGGTGCATGCGTTGGCCTACCCGTTGGGCGGTCGCTTCAACATCGCCCATGGCGTGAGCAATGCCTTGCTACTGCCGCACGTGATGCAGTGGAACAAGATGGCCTGCGTCGAGCGCTTCCGTGATATCGCCGAAGCGATGGGCCTGCGCGTGTCCCACCTGAGCGACTCGCAAGCCTCCGATGTCACTGTGCAGGCCATGGCCGATCTGTGTGAGGCGGTAGAGATTCCCAGAAGCCTGCGCGCCTTTGATGTTCCTGAGGACTCCATCCCGGCCATGGCCGAAGAGGCCAGCAAGATCGAGCGCCTGATGTGCAACAACCCGCGCCGCCTGAGCGTCGTCGATATCGAGAAAATATATCGCTCGGCGTTTTGATTGGGGCCCTCAAACCGTTCAGCGCTCGATGACCCATCGAGCTCTCACCCTACAAGATCAATAAAACAGGTGCAGCCTATGTCCAGTTCCCCTGAACCACGATACGAAAGTCCGTACATCGCCCTTGGCCCGTTCAAGGTGCGCTTGCCCTTTATCCACTACAAATTCGAGTTGCCGGACTACCTGCAAGGTTTGCTGATGTGCGCAGTCGACCTAGCGGCGATCCCACTGATGACCGAATTGCTCGGGATGCCATTCGAAGTGGCACTGGCGGTGGTCATGCTCAACGGCTTGCTGTACCTCACCCACCACTTGCTCGGCGACCCGACCGTACCGGGCTGGATCACCCCGGCGGTGCCGCTGTTGATGGCCTATTGCGCAACCTTTCCGGTGGGCCCGGAACGTGTCCATGCCTTGATTGCTTTTCAATTGATGCTCGGCGTGTTCTCCATTGCGCTGGGGGCCACGGGGATGGCGAAACGTGTGTTCACCTACATACCGGCGGCCATGAAATCCGGGATCATCGTCGGCGCGGGCCTGAGTGCCGTGATCGCGGTGTTTCAGGTGGGCGGCAAGTTTGACGCGTTCCCATGGACGATCTCCATCGCGGTGGGCCTGGCGTTCTACCTGATTTTTTCCCAGCACTTCCAGGTACTCAAGCAAAAGAACGCGTTCTGGTGGAATTTCGCCAAGCTCGGCATCCTGCCGATTGTCCTGCTGGCGGTGGTCATCGCTCCGCTGTTCAACGAGGCGCCGTGGCCGACCATTCAATGGGGCATCAGCCAACCGGACTTCATTGGTTTGTGGACCCACTACACGGTGTTCGGTCTCGGCATGCCGCCTTTATCGATGTTCATCTCGGCAATTCCAACGGTGCTGGCGGTGTACATCATCGTGTTCGGCGACGTGCTCAGTGCTAAGGTACTGCTGGACGAAGCTGAACAGATCCGCCCCGACCAGAAAATCGACTACAACCCGGACCGCGCGCACCTGATCTTCGGCGGACGCAACGCCATCATGAGCATCTTCGGCCCCGACGTCGCCATGTGCGGACCGAAGTGGGCAGCCATGCTGGTGGTGATTATCGAACGTTTCAAGGGTGGGCCGAAGGCAATGGGTTCGATCATTGGCGGTGTCGGTTCATTCCGCTGGGGGACCAATACCGGGCTGCTGCTGTTGCCAGTGGTAACCTTGGTGCAACCGATTCTGGGCGTCGCGCTGTCCCTGACCCTGCTGATCCAAGGTTATGTCAGCGTGCGTCTGGGCATCCTGGAAGCGCGAAGCCAGCGTGACCTGGGTATCGCCGGGGTGATCGGCGCGGTGCTGGCAATCAAGGGCGCGAGCTGGGCATTCGCCATCGGCGTGGTGTTGTGCTTGCTGATCTACGGCAAGAACTTTTTCCGTGGCGAAAACGACAGGACCTTTGCCCGTGACCTGAACACGCCAGAGACGTTGCCCGAGACGCCGTTGAAACCGGCCACGGTTCAACGTGTGGCCGAGACTGCGGCAGTCGAATAAGGCTTCGATCTTCGTTCATGGCGCGCGGCGTAGTGCCGGCGCCATGAACAGGGTCCGCATTTACCACAAATAACCAAACTTGACGGGCGCCCTCCTTGAACGTTGGGTAAGGTTAGAACTCATGGGCTGGTGGTTAGGTATGTCGATAGGCCTGAGTCGCTATATGCCACAAAGCCATCCACTTGTGCCATGCAGCCGCTACAAGTGTTCCGGCAAAATCGGCCGTCGTATCAGGGCGGACGATCGCGCATGCAGTGCGTATACCGGAATACTAGCGCCGAGTGTCTGCAAATAACTACCCAAACGACCATGCCGTCCACCGCTTGTTTCCCTTTGCCCATCGTCAGCACTGGAGCACCGAAAAGTTAGGGAACGCGGAGCGCCATCTCAGCTCACTCGAGGGATGAATCGAGATTGAAATACACTGCAATTGGGTCGCCAGGTTGCGGAATTGTTCCAGCCGTTCAAACATGCCATACACCTGTGGGCAAACTGTAATAACCCGTTACCAGCCCAGTTGCTTGTTAAAACCAAGGGCGTCGTAGTAGTCATGCTGCGTGAGAATTTTGCCGTTCTTGAGGTGTATGAAACTAACACCCTTAAAGCTGAGGGGGCGCTGAGTGGCTGGGGTCTCGGCACTCCAGGAACCGGTATTGGTACCAATGAACTCCCACTCAAAGGCAATGCTTTCGCCATTGACAATCGGCTCGCCGAACATTTTCCATTGCAGATCCGGCACCGCCTGCATGAACACTTGAATTACTTGGGACTTGGCGTTTTCGCGGCCAACTTGAGGTGTGCCCACCGAGGCGTCGAGAAACTCAACGTTATCAGAAAAGTACTCGGCCGCAGCATCCGCATTATGGGCATTCCAAGCCTTCATATAGTCATGGATCACGCCGATTGTATCGTTTTGGCTTGCCGCAAAACTTGCATGACTGGCCAGAACCAGAAACAGCCCGAACAGTAGTGAGTGGATTCGAGACGTCATAGCCTTCAACCTTATTGTTAGAAGATCGGTTTGCCTGCCGCGCTTGGCGGCAGACATTGATGTCAATTAACGGTTTTTCCAGGCATCCGAAGCTGGGGCCTTGCCCTTTTCATAGGGACGAAACAGGGTCATGTATAGGGCACCGACAAGGATGACAATGGCACCGACAAGTGCGATGCCGTAGTTCACATACCAAGGCGCATCCGGGGTACGCGGCCAGGACATATTGATGATCGCGAACATGCCGTAGCAGAGGGCAGCGATGTTCACTATCCAACCCCAACGCCCCATGGTGAACTGCCCCTTGGGTTTCCACCCACGGATACGGGCGTACAGTGCACCTCCAACAATCATCTGGAACGCCAGGTAAATACCGATTGCGGCAAAGCTCACCACCAGCGCAATAGCGTTCTGAAGGTAGAAGCCTACGCACACAATGATCGCGGGCAGCACGCCACACACCACCAGGGCTGCAGTCGGGACGTGTGTCGTAGGCGAGAGTTTTTTCAGCACATTACTGCCCATGAGCATTTCGTCTCGAGCATAGGCATAGAGCAGACGACTGGCGGATGCCTGCAAACTCAGCACGCAGGAAACGAACGAAACCGTAATGACCGCCATGACTACCCGAGAACCCACAGGACCGAACGCGCTGCCGAATATGGTCGACATCGGGTCTTTGTCTTGCCCGGAAATGACCGCAGCCATATCTGGAACTGCAAGGATCAACGCCAGAGCCGCAAAGATCGAGGCGGCGCCGCCGATCCAGATAGTCATCCGCATCGCCTTTGGAACTTGGCGGCTAGGATTTGGGGTTTCCTCGGCAACATCGCCGCAAGCTTCAAAGCCGTAGTAGAGAAACATCCCCGCCAATGAGGCCGTGAGAAACGCAGGCCAATAGGCCCCATCAATGGAAATATCAAAAGTATTGAACAATACGCTCAAAGGCTGGTGGCGCTCGAAGATCAGCAGGTATCCACCGATCAACAAAGCCCCGACTAGTTCGCAGAGAAAACCAAACATCGCCACCCGCGCCAATAGCTTGGTACCACTGAGATTCAAGACCGTCGCCGTCGCCGTCAAAAATAGCGCGACCAACGTGTTAGTTACCGGCGATGACTCGAAACCTAGAAGGTTTGCGATATAGGGGCCAGCCCCCAGCGCGACGGCGGCAATGGTGACACACAGAGAGATGGCATAGATCCACCCGACCATCCATGCCCACTTCTTGCCAACCAGACGACGGGCCCAAGGATAGACGCCGCCGGAAATCGGGTATTGAGATACCACTTCGCAAAAAATCAGACACACCAGCATCTGGCCGAACCCCACCAGCAGGTAGGACCAGAACATTGGTGGCCCGCCGGCGGCCAAGCACAGGCCGAACAAGGTGTAGACCCCTACCACCGGGGACAGATAGGTGAATCCAAGGGCAAAGTTCTGCCACAGACTCATACTACGTTCGAAATTTGAGGTGTACCCAAGGGCGCGGAGTTGCTCCGCGTCTTGATCTACAGCTACCTTGGCGCTAATTGAGCTGTTCATTGCAACATCCTTCAAAAAGGAATTTGTTTTAATAGGCGTTGATCGGACAGTGCCATCCCATCCGTTGCGCGATTAACCAGAGTTGACTCAGAGTTGTATCCAGGTGGCCTTGATCTCCGTGTACTTATCAAAGGCATGCAGAGATTTGTCACGGCCATTACCGGACTGTTTAAAGCCGCCGAACGGCGCCATCATGTCACCGCCGTCATAGAGGTTGACCCAAACACTGCCGGCACGAAGTGCGCGGGCCATGTTGTGGGCTCGAGACAGGTCAGACGTCCAGACAGCTGCGGCCAGACCGTAAGGGGTGTCATTGGCGATGCGTACCGCATCCTCTGCTTGGTCGAATTCGATGACTGACAGTACGGGACCGAATATCTCTTGCTGAGCGATTTTCATCGAATTGCTGACGTTGTCGAACAGGGTTGGCTCTACGTAACTGCCACCGGTTTCTACCTGTGCTACGCGTCCCCCGAGCAAGAGTCGCGCGCCTTGTGCTTGACCCTCTTCGATGTACTGCATCACCCCATCCAGATGACGGCCGTCAACCATAGCGCCGACGTTGGTATCAGGGTCGAGAGGATGCCCCGGCTTCCAGCCCTTCATGGCCTCGACAACCATCGGTACAAAACGCTCTTTGATCGATGCCTGCACCAGCAAACGTGAACCGGCAGTGCAAACCTCGCCTTGGTTGAAGGCGATGGCAGCAGCTGCTGCTTCGGCCGCCACCTGCAGATCGGGGGCATCCGCAAATACGATGTTGGGACTTTTGCCGCCGGCCTCGAGCCAGACTCGCTTCATATTCGACTCACCCGCATAAACCAGTAACTGCTTGGCTACTTGGGTCGACCCGGTAAACGCCAAGGTATCAACGTCACCGTGCAGGGCCAACGCCTTGCCCACGGTGTGGCCATAGCCTGGCAGAACATTGAGCACACCCGCTGGAAGACCCGCCTCCAGAGCAAGCTGTGCGATGCGGATAGCCGTCAGCGGAGAACGCTCCGAGGGTTTGAGGACAACTGAGTTACCGGCAGCCAGCGCCGGACCCAACTTCCAAGACGCCATCATCAGTGGGAAATTCCACGGCACGATAGTCGCAACCACCCCAACCGGCTCCCGGGTAACCAGCCCGAGCTGATCAACCGAGGTCGCTGCCACCTCATCGTAGATTTTGTCTATTGCCTCACCGCACCAGCGGATACTGTCAATGCTCCCCGGGAGGTCGACCGACAGCGAATCGGAAATCGGCTTGCCCATGTCCAATGTTTCCAGCAGAGCTAGCTCTTCGGCATGGGCCTGCAACAATTCGGAAAAACGCACCATCACTGCCTTGCGCATTACAGGTGCTTGGCGTGACCAGACACCGGACTCGAACGCCGATCGGGCGCTGGCTACCGCCAAATCGGCATCTGCCGCATCGCAACTCGCGACCAGGGCAAGCACACGCCCATCGATAGGACTTATGCACTCGAAGGTTGCACCTGAACTGGCCGACACATATTTGCCGTTGATAAAGGCTCGCCCTTCGATGCTCAGCGCCTTGGCTCTGGCTTCCCACTCTGATCGGGTCAACTGACTCATGGTTAAAAGTGCTCCTGGGTTCGGATGGATGCGATCTCAAATCGCCTTAAACCTATGGAACCATATCTTTTAATCCATGAGAACCCCAAAAAAGCGAATGGCAGGTGATTTTTTTGACTTTTTATGCGTTAAAACTCTAGAATCACCACACGAACACGCACAAAAACAATATTAAATATGAAATAGAATTTTAAAAGAAACACACATCCGGACGCGCTTGACGCTACGTCGGACTATTGCCACAGGCGTAAAACGGCGCCGCCCATGAATGAATCAACCATGAGCCCTACTTCAAGCCTCATACGCCTTAACCAGGAAGGTAAAACGGAGTCTGTTACCCGTCGCCTGATAGAAATGATCGATCTGGGTTTGTTCACAGAAGGCGAACAGCTCCCCAATGAAAGTGTCCTGGCCACCCAACTCGGCGTTGCCACGGTCACCCTGCGGGACGCTCTGGCGGTCTTGCGAGAGCGCGGCATTATTGAAACCCGGCGCGGACGCAGCGGCGGGAGCTTCATCTGCGCCGCGCCGCAAACCTCAGATCAGTCCCTGTTCGATCAACTACGTGAAATCAGCACGCTTGAACTGCGCGACCTCGCCGATGAACACGCTGCCATTTCAGGCGCCGCCGCCCGACTGGCGGCTCAGCGCGCCGGGCCTGAGCAACATGCAAGACTGAGCAGCTTTGTCGACGCTCTGGCCAACGCTCAAGAGCGGCGAGAGCGCCGACGAGCCGACGCCAGATTCCATATCGAAATAGCCGTGGCAGCGCAGTCTGTGCGCCTGACTCACAGCGAAGCGCGCTTGCAGGCGGAACTTGGGGAACTGTTATGGCTGCCGTTTGCCGGTCAACCGGATCCACAGACCGTCGAACGGGAACATAGAGCTATCCTGGAAGCCATCGTAGCGAACGACGCCAATCTGGCCGGCGCACTGGCAGAAGCACATGTAACACGAGGCGTTCGCCGCCTAAGCACCCTACGACTACAACAAATGGCAGAAGGCGACTTATGAATGGAACGAAACTTGCTGAAATACTCGCTCGCTATGCAGCTTGGCGTCGCATGCCTCGTCGACTGCAGGCACCGCATTGTCTTCTCTGAGTCATGAGGTAGAGCCATGGCTAACGAAATGTCAGCAAACGAGTTGTCCCAATGCGCCACGTTGATCAACGCTTCCATTAGTAACGTATTCAAGGGGCTCAACGATATGAGCGCCCAAGTATTGAGCATTTGGGAACATCAGTGTTGCAAAACGAAGCGCCCCAGCCAAGGCGACCTCAAGCCATTGCTGCCGATAATCCGGCAAATCCTGAACTCAGAGAGCCTCAAGTTTCATGGTGCCGGAGTTGTCTTCGCTCCTGGTGAGCTGGAAGATCGCGAGATGCATCTGGAGTGGTGGTGCCGAACCCAAAAAGAAGAGATCCAGCCTCTGACACTGAATTTTAATAGTCGTAGCGACCGTTTTTACGATTACCTGCACATGCCTTGGTACACCCGCCCCCAGCAAACCCGGCAGCCCTCCATAGACGGCCCGTTCGTAGATTTGTACGGCACGGAGCAGTACATCGTTGCCTTCTCGGTTCCTATTTTTTTCGCAGAACGCTTCATTGGTGTAGCTGCTGCCGATATTTCTCTGCACTCCTTGGAACCCTTGCTCGTGCGCAGCCTTATGCGGGTCAGTAACGAGGCGTTGTTACTCAACGCCGAAGGTAGAGTGCTGGCGGCTAACACACCGAGTTGGCTGGCCGGTGATTTGATCCGAGGCCCCCTGAGCCTGGACAAAGAACAGGGACGCGTCCTGAGCCTTATCGACACATCGTCATATTGGAGCGTCGTGGAGCGGCCTGTACCAAGGTTTTGATCAAAACTCCATCTTGGTTTGAAGAACCAAATCTCAACCCATGCGCTTCATAGAGAATCCCGTCGAATGAAAGCTCCTGCCATGGATGGCTGGAGGTCGCCATGCACTCCGCTACCGAAAGCCCCCCATTGCAGGCCCACTTTAATGCGTTGAAAATCGCCCCTCCATCCAACTGCCTTTCCCGTCAGGCTATTGCACAAGAACCAACTCAACCGACCTGGCAAGGCTGTGCTCGCTCGCCGCAGCACTGGAAGAACACCACCACTAGAAGGACTGCCATTGCCGTAGCCGCAGGTGGTCGCGCAGCCACTGAGGTTCTTCACGAAGCCCGGGAACGACAGAAACAAGAACTTTGACGCTTCATGCCACACGTTTCCTGCTTGTCGAACCTGTCTAAAACCCGCGCCGCGGTCAGATCATTTTTCAAAGAATGGAGCCCGAGGGTTGTGCTCAAATCGAGGCCGCTACGGTGGACATGAATACAGCTTTTGACCTTGAGATTAGCCAGCATTGCCTGAAAGCACGGTCGGCCTACAACCTTTTCTACGTGGTCATCAAATATGGCCGAGCAGTGATCAATCTGGTGCAAGCCGACGAGACCAATCGACTGCATCACAACAAACCAGCCGTATTAGGTTATCAAGCAAACCCGCTGTTTACTGCTGCGCAATCCAGAAACCTGAAGAAGCCGGAACAACAGGTTTATCTAGAGGCATTGAGAGCCGGGTTCGTTGGTCAATGCACACCGGTCAATTGAAAGGAATAAATCATGGTCATCAAACGGATGGTGTACGGCTACCGGGACAGCGAACTCTTTTTCATGAAGATAAAGAGCATCTTTCCCGGCAATCCGTGAAGTATCATTTTTTTACTCACGAAACGATGGTCGTGGCGCGACCAGTACCCTGCGCCGCGCCGATGCCCGATACGACTTTATGACGCCGAGTAACGCTATCAGGAGTTGTGCGTGTAGCCCTCCCACTGATGCCACAGGCTTTGGTTGGCTCCCAGTCCAAACCAGCGGTCTGTGTCGTCGAGTGCACGGCTGAAAATATCAACCACGAGCTGTATTTCTTCTTTCGTGGAAATCAACGGCGGGCAGAATGCGATCGAGTCTCCCATCGCCCTTGTGATCATGCCGTACTCCTGCGCACGTCCCGCCAGGTAGCGCCCCAGCTTCCCAACCGTATCCATCGGCTCCTTTGTCCGACGATCCGCAACGAGCTCCACAGCAGCGATCAATCCACAGCCCCTAACCTCCCCTACCAACGGATGATCAGCAAATTGAGCCAGTCCGGCCTGAAGTTGTTCGCCCAACTCGCAGGCGCGCTCGACAAGCCGATCTTCCTGGATGATCTTTATGTTTTCCAGCGCAACTGCAGTCGCAACCGGGTGGCCGCTGCCGGTGAAGCCATGGCCCAGAGTACCGAAGGTGTGGCTCTGATCGGCGATCCCCTCGAAGACCTTATCGTTGATCAGGACTGCCGCGATCGGTTGATAGGAAGAAGATAGTTGCTTGGAAACCACCATGACATCCGGCTTGATGCCGAAGGTTTCGCAGCCAAACATTTTACCGGTACGACCAAAGCCGCAAATCACTTCATCCGCAACGACCAGTACGTCATATTTGCGGCACACCGCTTGAACCTTGTCCCAATATGTGCGCGGAGGCACGATCACGCCGCCCGCCCCCATCAGCGGTTCGCCGTAAAAAGCGGCTACGGTATCAGGGCCCTCTCGGAGGATGACATTTTCCAGTTCGGTTGCCAGGCGATCAGCAAATTGTTCATCGGTCTCGCCAGGCTTGGCATTGCGATAGTGGTGCGGACAGGCGACGTGAAAGAAGCCGGGCAGCGGCACATCAAAGCCACGCTGGTTCACCTGCAGCCCGGTCAGACTGGCGCTGACAGCAGTAATGCCGTGATACGCATTGTGACGGCTGATGAACTTCTTTTTGCCAGGCTTGCCGATGGCATTGTTGCGATACCAGATCATCTTGACGACGGTGTCGTTGGCTTCAGAGCCTGAGTTAGTGAAGAAGACCTTGCTCATCGGCACCGGGGCGAGTTCGATCAGCTTCTCAGCCAATTCGATACTGGGCGTGTGAGCCTTGTGACTGAAGAGGTGATAAAAGGGCAGTTTACGTAGCTGTTGCTCTGCCGCCTTGATCAGGCGCTCATTACTGAAACCGAGCGCCACACTCCAAAGACCCGACATCGCTTCTAGATAACGCTTGCCCTGGTTGTCATAGACGTAAATGCCCTCGCCACGCTCAATGATCAGCGGGCCTACTTCCTGGTGCAGACGCGCATCCGTGTAGGGGTGCAGTTGATGCTGAACATCCTTTTCGGCGAGAGAAAGATACGAGTGATTCATGTTAAGGAACTCCGGGGAATGGCGACCATATGGCGTTGTTACAGGCTTTGGTGGGGGTTCATTTCCACCCCTCTTGACGCTTGATGAATGTCCGCCGTGATCACACGCCGATACAGAGGTATTTGATTTCCAAGTAGTCCTCAATGCCGTACTTGGAGCCTTCACGCCCCAGACCCGAGGCCTTGATGCCACCGAACGGCGCCACTTCGTTGGAGATGATCCCGGTGTTGATGCCGACAATGCCGTATTCCAGCGCTTCGCCCACACGAAACACACGGCTCAGGTCGCGGGCATAGAAGTAGGACGCCAGGCCGAATTCGGTATCGTTGGCCAAGTGCACAGCCTCGGCTTCATCCTTGAAACGGAACAGCGGTGCCAGCGGGCCGAAAGTTTCTTCCTTGGCAACGGCGGCGTTGCGCGGTACATCAACCAGCACAGTCGGCTCGAAGAAGGTCCCGCCCAAGGCATGCGGCTTGCCGCCGGCAACCACGCGAGCGCCTTTGCTCACGGCATCGTCGATGTGCTCCTGGACCTTGGCCATGGCTTTGGCGTCGATCAGGGGGCCGGTGGTGATGCCGTGTTCCAGGCCATTACCAATGTTCAACTTGGCCACGGCCGCGGTGAGTTTTTCGGCGAAGGCATCGTAGACACCATCCTGGATATAAAGGCGATTGGCACAGACGCAGGTCTGGCCATTGTTACGGTACTTGGAGACCAGCGCGCCCTCGACGGCGGCGTCCAGGTCGGCGTCATCGAACACAATGAAGGGGGCATTGCCACCCAGTTCCAACGAGACCTTCTTGATGTCCTTGGCGCACCCGACCATCAACTGACGGCCGATTTCGGTGGAACCGGTGAAGGTCAGCTTGCGCACGAGCGGGTTACCGGTCAGCTCGCTGCCGACTTCGCCGGCACTGCCGGTGACCACGCTGAACACACCTTTCGGAATACCGGCGCGCTCGGCCAGCTCCGCCAAGGCCAGGGCCGAGTAAGGCGTTTGCGAGGCCGGCTTGAGGACCATGGTGCAGCCGGCGGCCAGGGCCGGACCGGCCTTTCGGGTGATCATCGCCGAAGGGAAGTTCCACGGAGTGATGGCGGCAGTAACACCGATCGGCTGCTTGAGCACCATCAGGCGCTTGTCGACCTGGTGACCGGGGATCATGTCGCCATACACGCGCTTGGCCTCTTCGCCGAACCACTCCAGAAAGGAGGCGGCGTAAGCGATTTCGCCACGGGACTCGGTCAGTGGCTTGCCTTGCTCCAGGGTCATCAGGCGGGCCAGGTCTTCCTGGTTGGCCATCATCAGGTCGAACCACTTGCGCAGTTTGTTGGCGCGATCCTTGGCGGTCAGGGCACGCCAGGCCGGTAGCGCCTTGTCGGCGGCTTCAATGGCACGACGGGTTTCGGTCGCGCCCATCTTCGGCACGCTGCCGATGATTTCACCGGTGGCCGGGTTGTTGACCTTAAGCGTCTGGCCATTGTCGGCGTCTGCCCAGGCACCGTCGATATAGGCTTGCTGGCGGAACAGTTTCGGATCGTTGAGTTGCACGCGAAATTCCTCGTTAGCGGGTTGCGACGGAGGCCGCCATCGGGGCGGTCCGAGTGGAGTTGTCGGGTGTGACAAAACTGACGCCGGTGCTGGCGAGCTGCTCGCGGACCTTGTCGACGATGTATGCACCGATCGGGATCGCGGAAGTCGCGGCGGGCGACGGGGCGTTGCAGACGCTGACGCTACGGGCGGTGTTGACGAACAGGAAGTCGTCGATCAACTTGCCGTCGAGCGAGACCGCCTGGGCGCGAACACCGGCCGGGTAGGCGGTGAGATCGCTCTTGTTGATGCTCGGGCAGTACTTCTGCACCTGCTTGAGATAGCCTGCCTTGAACAGCGAGTTTTTCATCTCGATCAGGCCGGGGCGCAGGTTCTTCACCAATACTTTGAGAATGCCCGGGGTGGTCAGGGTTTCGAACATGTCCGACAGCGAGAAATCGGTCTTGAGATAGCCTTCGCGCTTCATGGCCAACACCGCGTTGGGGCCGACGGTGACGGTGCCGTCGATCATGCGGGTCAGGTGCACGCCGAGGAACGGCATGGACGGATCCGGGATCGGGTAGATCAGGTGGTTGACGATCTGGTTGTGCTGCTTGGGCAACAGATAGTACTCGCCACGGAATGGGCAGATGATGAAGTTGGGCTTGATCCCAAGCATGCGCACCACACGGTCGGCCATCAGGCCCGAGCAGGTGATCAGGAAACGCCCGTGGTGCTCCAGGCTGCCGGTGCGGACGACCACCTCATCGGGACTCTCGTCGATGGCGACCACTTCACTGTTGTAGCGGATCTCGCCGCCGGCGGCTTCGAATTCACGAGCCATGGCCGCGGTGACCTGGGCATAGTTCACGATGCCGCTCGAAGGCACGTAGATACCGCCCAGGCCGATGATGTTCGGCTCGCGCTCGTGCAACTCGGCCGCAGACAGCCATCCACGCCTCAGACCGTTAGCTTCGGTGCGATCCCAAAGCGCACTCATGCGCTGCATTTCCAGCTCGTTGGTGGCCACCAGCAGCTTGCCGCACTCGTCGTAATGGATGCTGTGCTTGTTGCAGAAGGCCTTAGTGGCCTTGTTCCCTTCCAGGCAGAAACGTGCCTTCAGACTGCCGGGGGTGTAGTAAACGCCGGCATGGATCACGCCACTGTTGTGGCCGGTCTGGTGCTGGGCCGGGCCGGACTCTTTCTCCAGCAGGAGGATTTTTGCGTCCGGGTAAACCTGGATCAGTTGCATGGCCGTGGACATACCCACAATGCCGCCACCGATGATGATGAAGTCGTACGCAGCCATTAGCTTGCACCCACCTGAGTTACGTTTTTGTTGGAAGCACGACAAGGGCCGTACGTGCTGGCCCTCGTCATTTCAGCTCTTGGCAAACTTTATTGGCCGCGTTGGTACAGGGTTTTCTGGTAGCTGATGTAGCCGCGCTGGCGCATCAGCTCACGACGCAGGCCCGGGTGGGCGGTGAAACGGTCACGGCCGTGCAGCCAGAACATGTTGTTGACCAGCACGAAGCTGCCGACCGGCACTGGTATCGAAACCTTCTTCTGGCTGCCTTCCAGGGATTCGCTCATGGCAGTCAGCCAGATGCCTTCCTCGAAATCCTTGGGCTGCACGAACTGGTCGATGTAGCGCATGGTCGGGCGGCCTTCGGCGTCGTTGTCGAACACGGCGTGGAACACGTCTTCACGCACGTTCTTACTCGGTGGCGCAGTGAAGCGCATTTCACGGCGGGCCAGCGGGTGCGTGTAGTAGTGGTTCAGGTCTTCCCAGTCGTCCAGGTGCAGCAGCAGGGTGTTGCCGCCTTCCATGTTCTGCTCGTCGATCTTCATCATCAGCACGTAGTCGGTACGCTCCTGAACAAAGGTGCCGTCGTTGTGCAGTTCCATGACCCGGTGTGGCTGGCGCAGGTAACTGTCGGAATTGTCGGTGTTGACCACTGCGAAGCGCGCGTAGAACTGTCCGCTCATGGCATCGAAGTTGGACCGACCGATCAGGTGTGCGACGGCCGAGGAGAACTTGACCATTTCATCGGCTTGGGTCACGTCATTCAAACCTTCAGGCGTGATCAGCATGCCGCCGGTGGCGCGGTCCAGAATGGTGTTGACCAATACCGGGCGCAGAGTGCCTTCGCACAGTTCGTCAAGGATCTGACCGACCCGGAAACGCAGGAACGACTTGTACTCCAGGGCCTGGACCGGCCATTGGGCCACCGCCTTGACAAATGCGTCGACGGTTTCCTTGGTGAATTTCAGCTCAAGCAGCCGCGGCGACTGGCTGGAAGGGGTAAGGATGAACCCCTTAGTCTCCGATGGGAGTGGCATCACAAGGTCCTGAATCTGAGTAAAGGCGTTCATGGCAGTTCCTGGGCAGAGGTAGGGATTAGCCCTTCCAGCATTGATCTGGATCAGGCGCAGAGCAAAAATATCGCCATAAATTTAAAATGTCTACATTTTTATATATGATCTACAAAATAGCATTCCGTCTTATATTTTTCGTATGACAGATGTTTAGGTATGATTGGACCTTGTCGATATCAGGAGCAGTACCTTTGGATAGCCTCACCCCCAAGCAGAACTCTGCATTCAGCGGGTATGAGCGACTCAAACAGGACATCATTCGCGGGGTCTTCAAGCCCGGAGAGAAGCTCCTCATGAGCGGGCTCAAGGAGCGTTATGACTTGGGGGTTGGCCCGCTGCGAGAGGCGCTTTCGCAGTTGGTGGCCGAGCATCTGGTAGTGGTGATCAGCCAGAAGGGCTACCGGGTCGCGCCCATGTCGTTGCAGGAAATGCAGGACATCTACGATGCCCGCGCCAACCTCGAGGCGATGATCGTAGGCTTGGCTATCGAGCGTGGTGACGACGCCTGGGAGGCGCAGATCCTTGCCCAGTCCCATACCCTCTCGAAAGTTATGGATGTCAAAACCCGAGAGCAGGTCCTGGATGTCTGGGACGAACGGCACAAGGCCTTCCACACGGCTATCGCCGCCGGTTGTGGCTCAAAACACCTGTTACAGGCGCGCAGTTATCTGTTTGACCAGGCCGAACGCTACCGCCACCTTTGGCTGACCCGGACGGTCTTCTCCGAAGAGGCCTTGAAGCTCAAGCGCAAGGAACATGCCGCGTTGGTTGAAGCCATTCTGGCACGCGATGCGCCACGGGCGAGCACCATGATGCGCACTCACCTGATGACGCCGGTACCGATCATCGCTGAGATCATGCTGTTGCAAGGAATGGGCAACGCTGCATGAATTTGAGATTAAACGGGTTGACCAAAGCGAGCATACCCGCCCTCTCTAGCTGAAGCATTGATAACGCCTGCAACCCCCTTACTTCGCGCAGCCCTCCCCGCAGGGTCCCCTTGCCCATGTTCCTGCGGGACGGCACTGCGTGGCTATCAATGCCGCAGTGCCCTCAGCATCAACAACTTAGGGCTCCATCTGAGCAGGAAAATCTATTAATAATTAGCAGCGTTCGATGTATTCAACTTAAGTACGGAAACTATCCACCAGATGCTTGAGTCGGCTGGCTTGTTGCTCAAGGTCATCACATGCAAGCAAGGGGGCCTGGAGATTCTCCACGCCTTCCTGGTTGAGGGATTTGATCTCGGCGATGTCCATATTCAGCGAGTCAATTACGGAGGTCTGCTCTTCGGTAGCAGTTGCCACCGACTGATTGATACCATCAATTTCACCAATTCGCTGATTGACAATACCCAGTCGCTCACCAGCCTGGTTGGCGATAATCATGCCGTCCTGACTGTAACGCTCGCTCTCGTTCATAGTGAATACCGCCTCACGGGCGCCCACCTGAAGCTCTTCAATCATTGTGGATTTCCTGGGCTGACGTCTGAGTGCGATAAGCCAGGCTACGAACTTCGTCTGCTACCACGGCAAAACCACGACCGGCCTCGCCTGCCCGTGCGGCTTCGATGGCAGCATTGAGTGCCAGCAGGTTGGTCTGTTCGGAGATTCCCTTGATCACTTCAAGGATCCGTCCAATGTTCTCCGTCTTGCTATTCAGCGCCTCGATATTGCTGCACGACGTCCGGATTTTTCCTGACAACTCGTCCATGGCATTGATCGTCTGCGCCACCACCTGGCGCCCACCCAACGCCTGAAGGTGGGCATCCGACGCTTGAAACGAGGTATCACCTACACTGCGCGCAATTTCCTGAGCCGCCGCACCCAGCTCATTAATCGCTGCTGCAATGCTGTTAGTGCGATTGGCCTGGTCGTCTGAGGTTGCCATGGAGGAGCTAGAGGTCTGCATCACTCGCTTGAACGAGATGCCTCGACCACCTTCCTCGATTTGCACTAATTGATCCTAGCCCCCTAACAACATAACCTTTTAAGCAGCCAGCGTCTTATTGGCCACGATGACGCCTTCGGCCTCGAAGGCCAGTACAGGCAGTTGCCCCACCAATCTAACTTGCCCTGGGTAATACCTTTAAATCCTCAACACCACAGGCGTGGTCTTCCACCTCTGCCTGCGCAGCCTATTTATCCGCAGTTGCCTTTACTGCCACCAAGACGCGGGACTGGCCATTTGTCGACTGTTCGAGCTCAAACTCATTTCAGGGACTTGTACTTCTGGTATTATGGTATACCATCAGACGCACAGACACTCTCACCCTACACGGAGCAGCTCATGAGTTTCGAAATCCGCAAGATCGTCAGCTACGTCGAAGAAACCTTTATCGAAGGCGGCAAGGCTGCTGACAAGCCCGTGACCATGGTCGGGCTGGCCGTCGTGATGAAAAACCCTTGGCTGGGTCGCGGCTTTGTCGAAGACCTGAAGCCGGAAATTCGCGCCAACTGCTCTGACCTCGGCGCGCTGATGGTCGAGCGCCTGGTGGGCATCATCGGCGGCGCCGAGAAGATCGAGGCTTATGGCAAGGCCGCCGTAGTGGGCGCCGACGGTGAAATCGAGCACGCCTCCGCCGTGATCCATACCCTGCGCTTCGGCAACCATTACCGCGAAGCGGTGAAAGCCAAGAGCTACCTGAGCTTCACCAACAAGCGCGGCGGCCCGGGCACCTCGATCCAGATCCCGATGATGCACAAGGACGACGAAGGCCTGCGTTCGCACTACATCACCCTGGAAATGCAGATCGAAGATGCACCGCGCGCCGATGAAATCGTCGTGGTTCTGGGTTGCGCCGATGGCGGCCGCCTTCACCCACGTATCGGCAACCGTTACATCGATCTCGAAGAGCTGGCCGCTGAAAACGCCCAGTAATCAAGGTCGGTAAGAACAACAAAAAGGCATGCAGGAGCGCTCCATGATTCGGCTCACCGCTGAACGCACCCCGGCTGGCACCAGTTACCTGGCGACCGGCCAAGGCCAGCCCGTGGTTTTGATCCACGGCGTGGGCCTGAACAAAGAAATGTGGGGCGGCCAGGTCGTTGGCCTGGCCACGAAGTACCGTGTGATTGCCTACGACATGCTGGGTCATGGCGCCAGCCCGCGCCCGGAAAGCGGCACGCCCCTGCTCGGCTATGCCGACCAGTTGCTTGAACTGCTCGACCACCTGCAACTGCCTCAGGCGACGGTGATCGGCTTTTCCATGGGCGGGCTGGTGGCGCGGGCTTTTGCATTGCATTACCCGCAACGCCTGCAAGGCCTGGTGGTGCTCAACAGCGTGTTCAATCGCAGCCCCGAACAGCGTGCCGGCGTTATCGCCCGCACCGCTCAAGCGGCCGAGCACGGACCGGACGCCAACGCCGAAGCCGCTCTGTCGCGCTGGTTCAGCCGTGAATATCAGGCGGCCAACCCGGCGCAGATTGCGGCCTTGCGCCAAACTCTGGCAGACAATGACCCGCAGGGATACCTGACCACCTATGAGCTGTTTGCGACCCAGGACATGTACCGCGCTGACGATCTGGGCTGCATCCAAGTGCCGACGCTGATCGCCACCGGTGAACTGGACCCGGGCTCCACACCGGAAATGGCCGAGCAATTGGCCGCACGCATTCCCGGCGCGACAGTTGCCGTGCTCGCCGAGCAGCGGCATATGATGCCCGTAGAATCACCGCGCCTGGTCAACCAGCTGCTGCTGGAGTTTCTCGACACGGTGCACTCCCGACAAAATCAAATAAAGGGGATCGTTGCATGACACTCGCACGCTTCCAGATGTGCATCGGCGGTGAATGGGTCGATGCCCTCTCCGGCAAGACTTTTGAAAGTTTGAACCCCGCCCTGGCTCAAGCCTGGGCTGAATTACCCGATGCCGACGAAGCCGATGTCGAGCGCGCCGTGCAGGCTGCGCAGACGGCTTTCGACAGCCCGGCCTGGCGCGGCCTGACCGCTACCGCTCGGGGCAAACTGCTGCGCCGTCTCGGCGACTTGATCGCCGAAAACAAAGAACAACTGGCGCAGCTGGAAAGTCGCGATAACGGCAAGCTGATTCGCGAAACTCGCGGTCAGGTCGGCTACCTGCCGGAGTTCTTCCACTACACCGCGGGCCTGGCCGACAAGCTCGAAGGCGGCACCCTACCCCTCGACAAGCCTGATCTGTTTGCTTACACGGTGCACGAAGCCATGGGCGTGGTCGCGGCGATCATTCCCTGGAACAGCCCGCTGTACCTGACGGCGATCAAACTGGCGCCGGCCCTCGCGGCAGGCAACACCATTGTGATCAAACCATCGGAACACGCCTCCGCCACCATTCTCGAACTGGCCCGTCTGGCGCTGGAAGCCGGCATCCCGCCGGGCGTGGTCAACGTCGTTACCGGTTACGGCCCAAGCACCGGCGCCGCCCTCACCCGCCATCCGCTGGTGCGCAAAATCGCCTTCACCGGCGGCGCTGCCACGGCCCGACATGTGGTGCGTAGCAGCGCTGAAAACTTCGCCAAGTTGTCGCTGGAACTGGGCGGCAAATCACCCAACATTATCTTTGCCGATGCCGACCTCGACAGCGCGATCAACGGTGCGATTGCCGGGATCTATGCAGCATCAGGCCAGAGCTGCGTTTCCGGCTCGCGGTTGTTGGTGCAGGACGAAATCTACGATGAGTTCGTCGATCGTCTGGTCGAACGTGCCAAGCGCATCCGCATCGGCAACCCGCAGGAAGACAGCAGCGAAATGGGCCCCATGGCCACCGCACAGCAACTGGCTGTGGTCGAAGGCCTGGTCGCCGATGCCATCGCCGAAGGTGCGCGCCTGCGCCTGGGCGGCAAGCGTCCGCAAAATCTGGGCGATGGCTGGTTCTACGAGCCGACCCTGTTCGAATGCGACCGCAACTCCATGAAGATCATGCAGGAAGAAGTCTTCGGTCCGGTGGCCTCGGTCATCCGTTTCAAAGATGAAGCCGAAGCCCTGGCGATTGCCAACGACTCGCAGTTCGGCCTCGCCGCCGGTATCTGGACTCGTGATTTGGGCCGCGCCCATCGCCTGGCCCGGGACGTGCGCTCGGGGATTATCTGGGTCAATACCTACCGAGCCGTCTCGGCCATGGCGCCGATCGGCGGCTTCAAGAACAGCGGCTATGGACGCGAGAGCGGCATCGATTCGGTGCTGGCCTATACCGAACTGAAAACGGTGTGGATCAACCTCTCTCAGGCACCCATGCCTGACCCCTTCGTGATGCGCTAGGAGACCGCCGACATGATCGAACCCGGCATTTACAAAGACGTCATGAGCTCGTTCCCATCCGGGGTCACGGTGGTCACCACCCTGGACCTGGACGGTGGCATCGTCGGCATCACCGCCAGCGCCTTCAGTGCCCTGTCGATTGATCCGGCACTGGTGCTGTTCTGCCCCAACTATGCCTCGGACACGTACCCGATCCTGCGTGACAGCAAGCAGTTCGCGATTCACCTGCTATCGGCCGACCAGACTGCCGAAGCGTATGCGTTTGCGGGCAAAGGCAAGAACAAGGCCAAAGGCATCGACTGGCACCTCAGCGAGCTGGGCAACCCGCTGTTGCGCAAAGCCACGGCGATCATCGAGTGCGAACTGTGGCGTGAATACGACGGCGGCGATCACGCGATCATCGTCGGCGCGGTGAAGAACCTGATTCTGCCCGAGCAACCGGTCACGCCGATGATCTATCACAAAGGCAAGCTGGGCCCGCTGCCCACCCTGGCCTGACGTCTACATTTGGGCTGCGTCTAACCACCCCCCGGTGCGGCCCTTTTTTACTTCTATTATGGGAGCCGGCATGAGCCCAGCAGCCTTGCAACTGTTCCGCCAGCAGGCCTACATCGACGGCCAATGGCTGGATGCGCCCGATGGCGCCTGTCAGGACATTTTCAACCCGGCCACCGGCGAAAAAATCGGTCAGGTGCCGAATCTCGGCGCCGCAGAAGCTCGTCGGGCCATCGCCGCCGCCAACAAAGCCTGGCCGGCCTGGCGTGCACTGACCGCCAAGGAACGTAGCCATGCGCTCAAGCGCTGGCACGCGCTGATGCTCGAACACGCCGATGCCCTGGCAGAAATTCTCACCCTGGAACAAGGCAAGCCCCTGGCCGAAGCCAAGGGTGAAATCCTTTACGCCGCAAGCTTCATCGAGTGGTTCGCCGAAGAAGCCAAACGCATCTACGGCGACACCATTCCCAGTCACAAAGGCGATGCGCGCATTGTGGTCAGTAAGGAACCGATCGGCGTGGTCGCGGCCATCACCCCATGGAACTTCCCGGCGGCGATGATCACCCGCAAGGCCGGCCCGGCGCTCGCGGCCGGTTGCCCATGCATCGTCAAACCGGCACCGGAGACGCCGTTCTCGGCGCTAGCCATGGCCGCGTTGGCGGAACAGGCAGGGATTCCACCGGGTATTTTCAACGTGATCACCGGCGACGCCGTGGCCATCGGCGGTGAGCTGACCGCCAGCCCGCTGGTGCGCAAACTGTCGTTCACCGGCTCCACCGCTATTGGAAAGTTGCTCATGGCGCAATGCGCGCCAACGCTGAAAAAAGTCTCACTGGAACTGGGGGGCAATGCGCCCTTCATCGTGTTCGACGATGCTGATCTGGAGCGTGCCGTGGAAGGCGCACTGATCGCCAAGTTCCGCAATGCCGGGCAAACCTGTGTCTGTGCCAATCGCTTCTTGGTGCAGAGTGGCGTTCATGATGCTTTTGCCGCGCGACTAGCCGAGCGCGTGGCGCAACTGAACGTTGGAAGTGGTTTCGAGGCAGGTGTCACTCAAGGCCCGCTGATTAACGAACGCGCGGTGGCCAAAGTCGAAGATCACGTACAGGACGCCCTCTCCCAAGGCGCACGACTGCTTTGCGGTGGTGAACGTCATGCACTGGGGCACGGCTTCTTCCAGCCAACCGTACTGGCTGGCGTGACCGGTGACATGAAAGTCGCTCAAGAAGAAACCTTCGGCCCGTTGGCCGCAGTGTTCCGCTTCGACACCGAAGCCGAGGCTGTGCACTTGGCCAACGACACCGAATTCGGCCTCGCAGCTTACTGCTACACCCGCGATCTGGGCCGGGCCTGGCGCATGAGTGAAGCACTGGAATACGGCATGGTCGGGATCAACGAAGGGCTGATTTCCACTGAAGTCGCGCCCTTTGGTGGGATCAAGTCTTCGGGGCTGGGCCGTGAAGGATCCAAGTACGGCATCGAAGATTATCTGGAGCTCAAATACACCTTGATGGGCGGGCTCTGAGCCTTGATGGGTAGGAGCCAGGCTTGCCGGCGAAGGGGGCCTCAAGAACGCTTTCGCCGGCAAGCCTGGCTCCTACAGACTAGTTCCACGGAGAGAATCGGAATGAACAACGAAAAATATGAAAAAGGCCTGAAAATTCGCACCCAGGTACTGGGTGAGGCCTATGTGAACCGCTCCATCGAGAACGCCGACGACTTCACCCGGCCTCTTCAGGAGATGGTCACCGAGTACTGCTGGGGCCACGTCTGGGGCCGTGAGGGTTTGTCGCTTAAAGAGCGCAGCATGATAAACTTGGCCATGATTTCGGCCCTCAATCGGCCTCACGAACTCAAGCTGCATGTACGTGGCGCCTTGCGTAACGGACTGACTCGTGAACAAATACGCGAAATTCTGCTTCAGGTCGGTATTTATTGCGGTGTCCCCGCTGCCGTAGACAGTTTCCGGCTCGCCCGTGAAGCGTTCGCCGAAGCCGATGCCGAGGCCTCCAGTTAACCCTTGGCTGTTTGATCTGACCGAGCACGGAGATTCTTGCAATCAAAGTGCTCTTTTTGCATGGACAGCCACATTCAGAGCGGACCCCATGAAACGCCTGCCACTCGACGACAGCTTCAAGGTCAATCGCAACCCCGTTACCCTGCGCGAAATCGTGCTGGATAAACTGCGAAGCGCCATCATGAACTTCCAGCTCATGCCGGGAGACCGTCTGGTCGAACGCGATCTGTGCGATCGCCTGGGCGTCAGCCGCACGTCCGTACGCGAAGCCTTGCGTCACCTGGAATCCGAAGGTCTGGTTGAGTTCGCCGACGCCAAGGGCCCACGGGTCGCGATCATCACCCTGGCCGATGCAGTGGATATCTATGAGCTGCGTTGCGTGCTCGAAGGCCTGATCGTCCAGCTGTTCACCCTGCGTGCCAAGGCCAAGGACATCAAGGCCCTGGAAAAAGCCCTCGAGGAAAACCGCAAGGCCCTCAAGGAAGGTGAACTGCAACAGGTGATCGATTCGGTTCAAGGTTTCTACGACGTGCTGCTCGAAGGCTCCGGCAATCATGTGGCCGCCACTCAGCTGCGTCAGTTGCAGGCACGGATCAGCTACCTGCGGGCGACTTCGGTGTCCCAGGAAAATCGCCGTGGCGTGAGCAATCAGGAAATGGAACGCATGGTCGAAGCGATCAAAAGCGGTGATCCGCTGGCCGCCCACCAGGCTTGTGTCGACCACGTGCGCGCCGCCGCAACCGTCGCACTCGATTACCTCAAGCGCAAACAGGAAGAGACCGGGAAAATCCCCGAGATCACCCTCCCCATCGCGCTCAAAGAACCTCGCATAGGTCGCTAACCATGTTCAGCCCGAGCTTTTGTCCAAAGTGCGGCGGCGGTGACCTCGGTCACCAGCTGCCACCGGGCGATACGCACGAGCGTCTGATGTGCCGTGGTTGCGGCTACATCCATTACATCAATCCGAAAATCATTGCCGGCTGCATCATCGAGCAGGACGGCAAGTACCTGTTGTGCCAACGCGCGATCCCGCCGCGTCCGGGCACCTGGACGCTGCCGGCGGGCTTCATGGAAGGCGGCGAGACCACCGAGCAGGCAGCGCTGCGCGAAGTCTGGGAAGAGAGCGGCGTGCGCGCGGAAATTCTCTCGCCCTACTCGATCTTCAGCGTGCCGAAGATCAGCGAGGTGTACATCATTTTCCGCGCCATCGCGCTGGAAATCACCGGCCAATACGGCCCGGAAACCCTGGACTACAAATTCTTCGCGCCCGAGGACATTCCCTGGGACAGCATCTATTACCCGGCAATCCGGCAGATCCTCGAACGCTATATCGAGGAACGCCAGGCCGGGGTCTACGGCATCTACATCGGCAACGACGATACCGGCAAGATCCACTTCATCCGCTGACATCTCCTAAGGTGCCACCCCCTCGACAATGATCACCTCGGCCCGGGCCACGCCCTTGCGGTGACGTTTCGCCTCCTGATATTGCTCGCTGTGGTAACAGGCCAGCGCCTGCTCGTAAGAATCGAACTCGATGACCACGCTGCGTTGCGGTGTCGGCCGACCTTCCATCGCTTCGCTGCGTCCGCCCCGGGCCAGCATCCGCCCGCCATATAAAGCGAACGCCGCCGGGGCGCGCTGGGTGTATTGGCTGTATTGATCGGGATCGGTGACATCCACGTGAGCAATCCAGTACGCCTTCATAGTGACCTCTTGGTTTATTTTGTATTATGGTATACCAATAAATATACCCACCAAACACTGAGAGTTCCAGCATGGCCTTCAACAGCATCGAAGAAATCATCGAAGATTACCGGCAAGGCAAGATGGTGCTGCTGGTCGATGACGAGGATCGGGAAAACGAAGGCGACCTGCTGATCGCCGCCGACCGTTGCACCGCCGATGCCATCAGCTTCATGGCTCGTGAAGCACGCGGATTGATTTGCCTGACCCTGACCGACGAGCACTGCCAGCGCCTGGGTCTGGAGCAGATGGTGCCGAGCAATGGCAGTGTGTTCAGCACCGCGTTCACCGTGTCCATCGAGGCCGCCGTGGGCGTGACCACCGGTATTTCCGCCGCCGATCGGGCGTGTACCGTTGCCGCCGCCGTCGCTGCCGATGCAGGTCCCACGGACATTGTGCAGCCCGGCCATATCTTCCCGCTACGCGCCAAGGAAGGCGGCGTGCTGACCCGTGCCGGCCACACCGAAGCCGGTTGCGACCTCGCTCGCCTGGCCGGCTTCACCCCCGCCTCGGTAATCGTCGAAGTGATGAACGACGACGGCACCATGGCCCGCCGCCCGGATCTTGAAGTGTTCGCCCGTAAACACGGGATCAAGATCGGCACCATCGCCGATCTGATCCACTACCGGCTCAGCACCGAACACACCGTGGTGCGCATCGGTGAACGCGAATTGCCGACGGTGCATGGGACTTTCCGCCTGATCACCTTTGAGGACCGCATCGAAGGTGGCGTCCACATGGCGATGGTCATGGGTGACATTCGTCGAGAAGAACCCACCCTGGTGCGGGTGCATGTGATCGATCCGCTGCGCGATCTGGTCGGTGCGCAGTACAGCGGCCCGTCCAACTGGACGTTGTGGGCCGCGCTGCAACGGGTGGCTGAAGAAGGTCGCGGCGTGGTGGTCGTGCTGGCCAATCATGAGTCGTCGCAAGCGCTGCTGGAACGCGTTCCACAACTCACTCAACCGCCACGACAGTTCAGCCGCTCGCAATCGCGCATCTATTCTGAAGTAGGGACAGGGGCGCAGATTCTGCAGGATCTCGGCGTGGGCAAGTTGCGTCATCTCGGCCCGCCACTGAAATACGCAGGCTTGACCGGTTACGACCTGGAAGTGGTCGAGAGCATCCCGTTCACCGAATGAGTCCGGGGATGGCCCTTTTACCCGTCAGGTCACTATTGGGTGACCTGACGGCCAAAAAACCGCTTTTGGCTGATAGCCGGTACGGCAAAGTGCTTGCACAAAGTTTGGAATACCATAATATGATATTCCATAGACCGGACAATGTAGCCAAGTGCACCCGTTAGGGAAAGCACCAATAACAGCCCTTGGCACGGTCGCCTTAAGAGGCCAGATGGACCTACTGCTCCCGATAGGCGGGCATTACCAAACCCGCTCAAAAACACAACAAATGAGGGCGTGAAAATGGTGTTGAACAAAGGTGTAACCGCAGTACTGTTCGCAGGCTTGTTGACCACGGTCAGCCATGTGGCGATGGCGGCTGAAAGCGTCAACTTCGTCAGCTGGGGCGGCAGCACCCAGGATGCACAGAAGCAGGCCTGGGCCGATCCGTTCAGCAAGGCCAGCGGCATCACCGTGGTCCAGGATGGTCCTACCGACTACGGCAAACTCAAAGCCATGGTCGAAAGCGGTAACGTGCAATGGGACGTGGTCGACGTCGAGGCGGACTTCGCCTTGCGCGCGGCGGCTGAAGGCTTGCTCGAACCCCTCGATTTCTCGGTGATCCAGCGCGACAAAATCGACCCGCGCTTCGTCTCTGACCATGGCGTCGGCTCGTTCTACTTCTCCTTCGTCCTCGGTTACAACGAAGGCAAGCTCGGTGCCGGCAAACCTCAAGATTGGTCCGCGCTGTTCGACACCAAGACCTATCCTGGCAAACGCGCCCTCTACAAATGGCCAAGCCCCGGCGTGCTCGAACTGGCTCTGCTGGCCGACGGTGTACCCGCCGACAAGCTGTACCCGCTGGACCTGGATCGCGCCTTCAAGAAACTCGACACCATCAAGAAAGACATCGTCTGGTGGGGCGGCGGCGCGCAGTCGCAACAGTTGCTGGCCTCGGGTGAAGCGAGCCTCGGGCAGTTCTGGAACGGCCGCATCTACGCCCTGCAACAAGATGGCGCGCCGGTGGGCGTGAGCTGGAAACAGAACCTGGTCATGGCCGACATTCTGGTCATCCCTAAAGGCTCGAAAAACAAGGCCGCCGCCATGAAGTTTTTGGCCAACGCCAGCAGCGCCAAAGGACAAGCTGACTTCTCCAACCTGACCGCCTATGCGCCGGTCAACGTCGACAGCGTGGCGCGCCTGGATTCGGTGCTCGCCCCTAACCTGCCGACTGCCTACGCCAAGGATCAGATCACTCTTGATTTCGCGTACTGGGCCAAGAACGGTCCGGCCATCGCGACACGGTGGAACGAATGGCTGGTCAAATGAAAATGACGGCAACAGCGTCCCGTCAACCCACGCCGACCGGGAGCGCCACTGGCGCTGCCGGGGCGGTTCCCGGCAAGGCGGCTGTGATGAACCAATCCCCTTCCCTGACACAGCGCTGGCGCGGTTCAAGCAACCTGATCCCCGCCCTGCTGTTTCTCGGCCTGTTCTTTCTGGCGCCGCTGATTGGTCTGCTGCTGCGGGGCGTGCTGGAGCCGGTACCGGGCCTGGGTAACTACGAACAACTGTTCGCCAACTCGGCTTACGCCCGGGTCTTGCTCAACACCTTCTCGGTGGCCGGGCTGGTGACCCTGTTCAGCTTGCTGCTGGGCTTTCCTCTGGCGTGGGCGATCACGCTGGTGCCTCGTGGCTGGGGCCGCTGGGTCCTCAACATTGTGCTGCTGTCGATGTGGACCAGCCTGTTGGCGCGGACCTATTCCTGGCTGGTGCTGTTGCAGGCGTCCGGTGTAATCAACAAAGCGCTGATGGCAATGGGCATCATCGATCAGCCACTGGAAATGGTGCACAACCTGACCGGCGTGGTGATCGGCATGAGTTACATCATGATCCCGTTCATCGTGCTGCCGTTGCAGGCGACCATGCAGGCCATTGACCCGATGATTCTGCAGGCCGGTTCGATTTGCGGCGCCAGCCCCTGGACCAACTTCTTCCGGGTGTTCCTGCCGCTGTGCCGGCCGGGGCTGTTTTCCGGTGGCCTGATGGTATTTGTGATGTCCCTCGGTTACTACGTGACCCCGGCGCTGCTGGGCGGCGCGCAGAACATGATGCTGCCCGAATTCATCATTCAGCAGGTGCAGTCGTTCCTCAATTGGGGACTGGCCAGCGCCGGTGCAGCCTTGCTGATCGTGATCACGCTGGTGTTGTTCTACTTCTACCTGAAGCTCCAGCCGGAATCCCCGGTTGGCGCCAGCAACGCGAGGTAAGCCGTCATGCTCCTGACCCCCAATGCCATGAGCCGGCGCATGCGTTTCGGCCTGTATTTCACGACTGGTTTGATCGCGCTGTTCCTGCTGTTGCCGATCGTGTTCATCGTGCTGCTGTCCTTCGGCTCCTCCCAGTGGCTGGTGTTTCCGCCGCCGGGCTGGACGCTGAAATGGTACGGCCAGTTTTTCTCCAATCCCGATTGGATGAACGCAGCCATGGCCAGCCTCAAGGTCGCCGTGCTGACCACGATCTGCGCTGTAGCCCTGGGTTTGCCGACCGCTTTTGCCCTGGTACGCGGGCGCTTTCCAGGACGGGAAATGCTCTACGGTCTGTTCACCCTGCCGATGATCGTGCCGCTGGTGATCATCGCGGTGGCGGTGTACGCGCTGTTTCTCAAACTCGGCTACACCGGAACGATGTTCGCTTTCGTGGTCAGCCACGTCATCGTGGCGCTGCCGTTCACCATCATCTCGATCATCAACTCGCTGAAGCTGTTCGATCAGTCGATCGAGGATGCTGCAGTCATCTGCGGCGCCTCGCGACTGCAGGCGGTGTACAAGGTGACTTTTCCGGCAATCCGCCCGGGTATGGTCGCCGGTGCGCTGTTCGCGTTCCTGGTGTCGTGGGATGAAGTGGTGCTGAGCGTGATGATGGCCAGCCCTACCCTGCAAACCCTTCCCGTGAAAATGTGGACCACCCTGCGCCAGGACCTGACACCCGTGATCGCCGTCGCTTCGACGCTGCTGATCGGCCTCTCGGTATTGGTCATGGTCATCGCCGCCGCCGTTCGCCGGCGCAATCAAATCAGCGCCTGAGCGCACAGGAGTACGACATGAGTGCCGTCATCAAAGATTCCGCGCAGCAGAACGACAAACCGCTGGTCAGCCTGCGCAACCTGAACAAGTACTACGGCGACTTTGCCGCCGTGGACGACATCTCGCTGGACATCAAGGACGGTGAATTCCTGACCTTCCTCGGCTCCAGCGGCTCCGGCAAAAGCACCACCCTGTCGATGCTCGCCGGCTTCGAAACCCCGAGCAGCGGCGAAATCCAGGTCAATGGCCAGTCGCTGGTCAACGTACCGCCGCACAAGCGTGACATCGGCATGGTGTTCCAGCGTTATTCGCTGTTTCCGCACCTGTCGGTGCGCGACAACATCGCGTTCCCATTGGCCATTCGCAAACTAGCCACCGCCGAGCGTGAGCGTCGGGTCGATGCGATGCTCAAACTGGTACAACTGGAACAATTCGCTCATCGTCGCCCATCGCAACTGTCCGGCGGCCAGCAGCAACGTGTGGCGATTGCTCGGGCGCTGGTTTATGAACCACGCATTCTGTTGATGGACGAACCTCTCGGCGCTTTGGACAAAAAACTGCGCGAAGATTTGCAGGATGAACTGCGTCAACTGCATCGGCGCTTGGGTATCACCATCATCTACGTGACCCACGACCAGGAAGAAGCCATGCGTTTGTCTCAGCGCATCGCGATTTTCAGTCACGGCAAGATCGTTGGATTGGGCAGCGGTTTTGATCTGTATCAGAACCCACCAAATGCCTTCGTTGCCTCGTTCCTTGGCAACTCCAACTTCCTCAAGCTCAAGGCTCAGGGCAATGCGGTGGCTTCGTTTGAAGGTCAGTCTCTGTCGATTCGCCTGACCGCAGGGTTGCAAACCAATCAGGATGTTTTGCTGATGGTGCGTCCGGAAAAAGCCTTGGCCTTGAGTGTCGAGCAAGCTGCGCAGGAGCCGTTGGCAGCGGGCTGGAATGAAGTGTCGGCGATTGTGGGTGAGGTGCTGTTTCTTGGTGAAAGCCAGACTTGCACTGTGATTACTTCCGGCGGTACCTCAATGACCGTCAAGGCCCTCTCTGCCGCCGGCATGCCGCTCAAGGCTGGCGATCCGGTGCGAGTGCGCTGGGCGACTGCGGATGCATGCGTTTATACCGAATGGGCTGAGAGCGATCTGAATAAGGCTGCTGGCGCTCATTGATCCTCAAGCGACCCATGCCAGTGGTCCGCACGTTATCTGTCCCCCTCGGGTCGCTGCAACGTCGGGTTGCAGCGGCCTTTTTTTGAACTCACTATCCCCTCTGCCTGACTCATCGTTTTCACGAGCAAAGGCCCCGGGATCGCCACGAACACAGCATCCGTGCCCTGCTCCGAGCGGATGTGTATCTCCCTCTCGAATACATCCTTCAGCCAACAACGCCGTCGCCTGACTTCGCACTTTCGCGGGCAAGCCCGTTCCCCCAAGGATCTTCAGCGAACACAGCATCCCTGCCCCGCCCCGATAAAATGTGGGGGCCTGCTCGCGAGTACCACCACCCAGCCAACACCGTCGTCGCCCCTGACCAACCGCTTTCTCCAGCAAGCTCACACAGTGAATCTTGAGTGGGCACAGCATCCGAGCTTGGTACCGATCAAATGTGCGCCTTCAGCTCCCCCCTCTGCTCGCCATCCAAACGAAAATGCCCGGCACAGGCCGGGCATTTCAGACGAACAGAAGACGGGTTTGATTAATCGGCATAACCGAGTCTGGAAGCTTTGCGCTCTTGCGCTTGACTGCGGGTAGCCAGGCAATAATACAACGGGCAAGTCACCACCAACCCCACCAGCCACGACAGATCAGCCCCTTCCACCAAATTGGCATACGGCCCGACATACAACGACGTATTGGCAAACGGCAGCTGCACAATAATCCCGATGAAATACGCAACGATCGCATGCAGATTGAAACATCCGTAAATCCCGCCATCCGCACGGAAGATCGAGGCAATGTCATAGCTGCCACGCTTGATCAGATAGAAATCAATCAGGTTGATCGACACCCAAGGCACCAGTACCAGCAACAGCGCCAAAATCAGGCCAATGAACTGCGAGATGAAGTCTGAAGAAGCGCCCAATGCGACGAGGCAGCACCCCGCCAGCACGACACTCGACAACACCACGCGCACCTTGATGCTCGGCGTCCACTGACTGGCGAAGGTCTGGATCGAGGTGATGATCGACAGCACCGCGCCATACAGATTCAAGGCGTTGTGGCTGATGATGTTGAGCAGAAACAGCACCATCAGGATCGGCCCCAGCCAGCCGGTTGACTGCTTCACTGCTGCCATCGCTTCGGTGCCTTCCGGAGTCGCCAGCACCGCCACCGCGCCGAAAGTGAACGACAAAATGGTACCCAGGGTCGCGCCCAGATACGTGGCGAAGAACGGACGGGCGATCCCGATATCCGCCGGCAGGTAACGCGAGTAGTCCGACACATAAGGCGAGAAGCTGATCTGCCAGATGATCCCCAACGACACCGTTGCCAGCCAGCCCGACAGGTTGAAACCGCCGCGAGTGAAGAAGTCTGCCGGCAGGTCGTGGGCGAAGATGTAAAGGAAACCAGCAAGCAAGGCACTGCCCATGACCCAGGTTCCGATGCGATTGAGGGTGTGAATGAAACGGTAACCGATCACCCCGATCGCGGTGGCGCTGAGGGCACCGATGAGGATGCTCGCCGGCACCGGAACCGAAGGCGCGATGCCGACAATGGACTTTCCGGCCAGGACGATGTTGGAGATGAAAAAGCCGATGTAGATGATCGCCGCAAAGAACACGATCAGCAGCGCACCGTAACGGCCGAACTGACCGCGGCTCTGCACCATCTGCGGAATCCCCATGCGAGGACCTTGCGCCGACGCCAGGGCAATCACCAGACCGCCGACCATATGTCCGAGCGCAATCGCCAACAGTCCCCAGTACAGGTCAAGGTGGAACACTTGAACCACCATGGCGCCGGTCACGATGGGCAGCGGCGCAATGTTGGTACTGAACCATAAAGTGAAAAGGTCGCGGGCCTTCCCGTGGCGTTCCGCGAGTGGGACGTAATCGACCGTGTGATTCTCGATCAGGGGGTCTTGCCGGGACATCTGGGACATGTGCATGAACTCTAGTTTGTCTGATCTTATAGTTGTACGAAGCCAAACCGGGGGAGCTCTTTGGCCGCCCCTCAGATGCCGGTCATATTATGGTATTCCATCTTTTTAACAAGACTGATCCGGTCTTTTAGCGCCCATCTGAGCCGCAATCCTCAAGCATCAGCGCCCGTTTAAACGGGCTACAAGCCCCGTAAACATTGACTACAAGACCAAAGACGTACGTTTATCGGGTCAAAAAAAAAGCCCTTGCAAACTATGTATTACGGTATACCATCAGACCTACAGGCACATAAAAACCCGCATTACACCGCCAGAGGACCGTCCCATGATCGATGCCGCCATCTACAAACAAGTGATGGGTTCGTTTCCTTCCGGGGTGACTGTGATTACCACGCTGGATGACGACGGCCAAATCGTCGGCCTGACCGCCAGCGCCTTCAGCTCGCTGTCCATGGACCCGGCCCTGGTGCTGTTCTGCCCCAACTACAGCTCCGATTCCTATCCGGTACTGATCAAGAACAAACGCTTTGCCATTCACGTCCTGTCCGGCGGCCAGCAGAGCGAAGCCTATGCCTTCGCACGCAAAGGCAAAGACAAGGCGCAAGGCATCGAATGGACCTTGAGCGAACTGGGCAACCCGATTCTGGCCAATGCTACGGCGGTGATCGAATGCGAGCTGTGGCGCGAATATGAAGGGGGCGACCACGCGATCATGGTCGGCGCGGTGAAGAACCTGATCGTGCCCCAGCACAACGCCGGGCCACTGGTGTATTGCCACGGCAAAATGGGCGCCCTGCCCGTGCTCGCCTGATTCGACAATACTCAGAGATAGCTTGGGTACATTGCGAATATCCAGACTCCAATAATCAGCCCGGTCGACTCTCGATCGACCGGCCAACAACAAAAGATCCGAGGTAAGCGTCATGAAGTTTTCCCTGTTCGTGCACATGGAACGTTGGGACGAAAGCGTCAGCCACCGTCAGCTGTTCGAAGACTTGACCGAACTGACCCTGATGGCCGAAGCCGGCGGTTTCAGCACTGTCTGGATCGGCGAACACCACGCCATGGAATACACCATCTCGCCAAGCCCGATGCCGCTGCTGGCCTACCTGGCCGCCAAAACCACCACCATTCACCTCGGCGCCGGCACCATCATCGCGCCGTTCTGGCACCCGTTGCGGGTCGCCGGTGAATGCGCGCTACTGGACGTGATCAGTAACGGTCGCATGGAAGTCGGTCTGGCCCGTGGCGCCTATCAAGTTGAATTCGATCGTATGGCCGGCGGCATGCCCGCCTCCTCCGGCGGCCAGGCGCTGCGCGAGATGGTTCCGGTGGTGCGCGCCCTGTGGCAAGGCGATTACGCCCACGATGGCGATATCTGGAAGTTCCCGACGTCCACCAGCGTGCCGAAGCCGATCCAGAAGCCCAATCCGCCGATGTGGATCGCCGCCCGCGACCCGGACTCGCATAACTTCGCCGTGGCCAACGGCTGTAATGTCATGGTCACGCCGCTGATGAAGGGTGACGAAGAAGTCCTCGATTTGAAGAACAAATTCCAGGCGGCGCTGGATAACAACCCGGACGTACCACGCCCGCAACTGATGGTGCTGCGGCACACCCACGTTCACGAGGCCGATGACCCCGAGGGCTGGAAAGTCGGGGCCAAGGCGATCTCGAAGTTCTATCGCACGTTCGATGCCTGGTTCGGCAACAAGGAAGTGCCGGTCAACGGCTTCCTGGCGCCGAGCCCGGAAGAAAAATTCGCCGCTCGTCCAGAATTCGAACTGGAGAGTCTGCACCGCACCGCCATGATCGGCACCCCGGAAGAAATCATCCCGCGCATCAAGTATTACCAGGAACTGGGTGTCGACGAATTCAGCTTCTGGTGCGATAACAGCCTGCCCCACGCGGAGAAGAAAAAATCCCTGGAGCTGTTTATCAAACACGTGGTGCCAGCGTTTCGCTGAACCCACTACCCTGCCCCTCGGACGCGAAGCCGGGGGGCTGACTGACGTGTAGGGTCGATTCCAATGATCAATGATCGCCGCCCATCACTCGCCCTTCCCTCCGGCGCCGAGCAGGCTTACCTGCGCGGCGAATGGACCGCTTCGCACCTGCATTTCAAGCGCCTGCGCGCCAGCGTTACAGCCAAGCAGAACGGCTTCTGGCAACTCGTTCACTGAGCCCACCCGAACTGGAATTCACGCACTCCACGTCTCGTCATCGCGAGGCGTGCCCGGTGCATTGTGCTTCGCCCATGATCAGGTTTGCTCAATGAACAATAAAAACGCGCTGTTGATCATCGACATGCAGCAGGAGGACGGTTTCGTCCTGGAAAACCTCGACACCGTGGTGGCCAACACCGCCGCCCTGCTCGACACCGCCCGCCGTCAGCGGGTGCCTGTCATCTATACCCGCCACATCAATCAGGCCGACGGCAGTGATTTGCCGCGCGGCGAACCGCGAGCGGCCGACGGCGGCCCGAGCAGTTATCGCGCCGGCACCCGGCAAGTGGAAATCATCGAAGGTCTGGCGCCGCAGCCTGATGAACTCATTATCGACAAGGGCCGTTACAGCGCCTTCCACCGCACGGACCTGGACGTCCGACTCAAGGTGCTCGGAGTCGATACCCTGATCGTCTGCGGCGTGCTGACCGATGTCTGTGTGCTCAGCACGGTGTTCGATGCCTTCGCCCTGGGTTATCACATTCGGCTGGTCAGCGATGCCTGCACCACGACCACGCTGGCGGGGCATTACTCGGCGCTGCTGATCATGGCCAACTGGGTCTACGCCCTGGAGATCCTGACCTGCGCCGAATGCCTGCGAGCGCTGGAAAACCGCGACTACCTGAGTCTGATCCCCGAGCACCCAGACCTGTTCGCCCACCAGCCCCATGAGCTGGAAAGCACCATCGCCCGTTTGCACACCCACCTCGCCCGGACTCAGGAGTAATCGCCATGCAAGTGGAAAAAAGAAGCATCGATTTCATCCCTGAAACCGAACGTCATGGCCAACCCGGGTCGCTGTTCTTCATCTGGTTCGGCGCCAACATGAACATCACCACCATCGCGTCCGGCGTGTTGCCGGTGGTGATGGGGCTTAATCTGTTCTGGAGCGCATTGGCGATCATCATCGGCTCGCTACTGGGGGCGATTTTCATGGCCTCCCATTCTGCCCAGGGGCCGAAACTCGGCATCCCGCAAATGATCCAGAGCCGGGCGCAATTCGGCGTGTTGGGGGCGGTGTTGCCGCTGCTGTTCGTGATGCTCATTTACCTGGGGTTTTTCGTCAGCAACACCTTGCTCGCCGCCCAGGCATTGGAGTCCGTCAGCCCGTTGCCGGCCACCGGCAATATCTACCTGATCGGGGCGTTGTGCTTTGTCGTCGCGCTCTATGGTTATCGCCTGATCCATCGCCTGCAGAAATTGCTGTCGCTGCTTTCGCTGTTGGTGTTCATCGCCGCTACGGTGCTCGCCTTGCAACTGCCGATCCCGGCCGAACAATGGCTGCCGACGGGTTTCTCGTTGTCGAAGTTTCTGGCGGCGGTGAGCATTGCCGTGACCTGGCAACTGTCCTATGCGCCGTATGTAGCCGACTACTCGCGTTACCTGCCGAGCAGTACGCCAACCGCAAAAGTGTTCTGGTACAGCTACGCCGGCACGGTCAGCGGCGGTGCCTGGATGATGATTCTCGGGGCGATCCTCAGCGTCGGCATCAGCGACTTTTCCAGCAACGTGGGCAGCCATGTCGCCGGGCTGTTTGGCAGCGGCGCGTTGCTGCTGTTTGCCTTCATCGTCTATGGCCAGGTGTCGATCAATGTGTTCAACCTGTACGGCACCTTCATGTCGACCATTACCGTGATCGAACCCTTTGCCCGGCTCAAGGTGACGCCTCGGGTACGTGGCCTGTTCATGCTGGTGATCAGCCTGGTGGCCACGGCTTTGTGCACCATCAGTCAGGACGACTTCATCAACTTCTTCCTCAACTTCATTTTCTTCATGAGCTATTTCCTGATCCCTTGGACAGCGATCAATCTGGTGGACTACTACTGCCTGCGCAAAGGCCAGTACCGGATCGGTGACATCTTCGACAGGGACGGGATCTATGGGCGCATCAACTGGATCGCTTGCGGCAGTTTCGTGCTGGCGATCGCCCTGGAAATCCCCTTCATGAACACCACGTTGTATGTCGGCCCGGTAGCCAACGCCCTGGACGGCGTAGACCTGGCCTGGATTGTCGGGTTGCTGGTGCCCGCCCTCAGCTATTACGGGTTGATGAAACTGGGCAAGCGCGCCCAGGGAGTCGGCGAATTGTCCTGATAACCCCCTGAAAGCCCCAACGCCGGGTGCGATGCCCGGCGTTGTACCCTCGCGCAACGGTGTATTCAGCGCGCTCGCCGATCCATGCTGCGCTCGAAAATCGCGCCCTCGATACCCAGCACTTCCCGGGTGTCGGCATAAATCCCCACTCCCTTTTCCCAAACATGCTTGATCGACTGATCTGCGCAGCGTATCCGGTAATTGAGTTCGAACGGTTCCTGCCGTGACAGGGCATATTGCACCTCGCGCCAGACGTAATCGGCATCCTGGGCCAGGATCAGGCTGTTGTAGGTGAACTCATGGTTGTCCACCAGCCGCTCCGGTGGATACCCGGTCAGTTGCAGGCAACCGGCACTGACGAATTCCATGGTCCAGTCGCGGTTGTTGCGGCCGCGATAGATCAGCCCCGGCATGCTGTCGAGCAGGCTCATGCTGCTGCGCTGGCTGGCCTGCAAGGCAATCTCGCGCCGCTTGTGCGCAGTGATGTCGCCGGCCACCAGATAGAAAGCCTGAAGCCCGCGCTTCAGGCTGACGTCGAACCAACGCAATTCCCCCGAAGGGTGAACAAAACGCAGCCGCTGGTTGAAGGAGGTTTCGGGGTGCCGACGCAGTTCATGCAGGGCCTGACGCCACAACGAACGGTCTTCGTGGTGCACATAGTCGATGAGGTTGCGTTCCGTACCCGGCAGATCCATCAGCTCGACCCAGGCCAGGTTGAAGTGGGCGATCTGACCGTTATCGCGCAGTTCGAGCAGCGCCGCAGGAAAGCGATCCATCAGGTGCAAGGGCAGTGTCTGCACAAATGCTTCTGGTCGTTCCATCATCTAATGACGCTCCTCGTGTCTCACCGACGCGCCGTTGTGCACCCACGCCGCCAGCTCCAGGCGCGAGTGCAGGCTGAGCTTCTGCAAGAGATTCCTCACATAGATTTTGACCGTGCCATCGCTGATCCCCAGTTCACGGCCGATCTGTTTATTGCTCATGCCCGCAGCGATCAGGGCCAGGGTCTGCCCCTCGCGCTCGGTCAGGTTGCCGGTGTCGAGCGGATCCGCATCGTGCGCAGGCCGGGTCACCGACTCGCGCTGATCGGCCAGCAGCGCTATCAGGGTTGAATCCAGAACAATCGCGCCCTTGTGGCAATTGCGCATGTAAGCCAACAACGCATCAGGCTCGGTTTCCTTGAGCACATAACCACTGGCGCCCAGGCGCAGGGCCGTCAACAGCTCGGCGCGATCCATCGATGCGGTGAGCACCACCACCTGACAGTCGAGGCGCAACTGACGCAGTTCATCGAGCACCTGCAAACCGCTCAAGCCGGGCATGTGCAGATCCAGCAAGACCTGCTGCGGCGCCAGGCTCACCGCCAGGTTGATGCCTTCGCGGCCGCTGGCGGCCTGCCCCACCACTTCGAAGTCGTCGCTGGCGCTGAACAGCTGTGCCAGGCCTTTGCGAAACAACGGGTGATCATCGATCAGTAGTAAGGTCGTGCAGTCCATCGAAACTCCCCTGTGGCAGGTCTTGGTGGCGGCGAAGGCCAAGGTGTACGCGAACCCCGTGCGGGCGGATCGCCTCAATGGTCAGTCGGGCGCCAATGCTCGCGGCGCGCTCGCGGATAATCGCCAGGCCGAAATGGTTTTCCTCCCCTGACGCCGGGCTCAGTCCGATGCCGTCATCCTCCACCGATACGCAGGCTTCACCGTCCTGGTTTTGCCGCAACTCGATGCGCACATGCCGTGCATGGGAATGGCGTACCGCGTTGGCCAGTGCCTCGCGAATGATCTGCAGAATCTGCAATTCGGTTTCCGGGCTCAAAGCATCATCAGCCAGGCGATTGTCCAGTTCAAAAACGATGATGCAGCGCCGCGAGAACTCAGCGACAGAGTCGGCCAGGGCCTGACGCAGCGAGCGCCCGTCCATGGTCAGACGAGCGCTGGTAATCAGCTCCCGCACCTGACGCTGCAACTGACTCAAGCCACCGCACAGTTCCTGCAACGCGGCGTTGGCGTGCGCAGGCTCGCCCAACTGCGACTGCAGCAAACGCGCCTGGAACGACAGATAACCCAACTGCTGAGCCACCGAATCGTGCAACTCACGGGCCAGGGCGCCGTGCCGGGAGGTCGCCTGTTTGCGCTGTTGCTCACGGGTGTAGCAGCGCAAGCGCACGGTGACGCCGACCGCCTGCGCCGCCTCTTCCAGCAGCTGGCGCCAGCTTGCGTGGACCGGTTGTGGGGTATCCAGCAACAACACTCCTTTGTTCGAATCATCACTTTGCGGCAAGGCACACACCAGGCGATGAACGCCTCGTTGCCGACAAGGGCCACAGACCTGAGCCGCATCATCCAGTGTTGAATCGCGCCAAGGGCAGCGTTCCACGTCCTGGCAGCCCTCGATCAATCCGCGCCGCGCCGGCCCCAAGTCTTCGCCGCCCAGGATCAGATTCAGTTTGCAGGTCGGCAACACTGCTTCGAAACGGTCCAGAAAACCCGACAAGGCACGGTCAGCGTGCACCTGACACAAGGGCAATCCGGTCAGCAGTTTGCGCACGCTGCGTGCCTGTTCGGGGCGGATACGCCCCAACCAGAGCGGCCACCACTGCGGTCGTGTTCGCACTATCGATAACTCCCCGTCCGGTTGCTCAGCCTTGAGCAAAGACCAGCAACTTCCATGCCCCGGACAGGCGTTGTTCAGGGCTTATCTCCAAAGGCATAGCCCTTTTTCCGGATTGAGAAGATTTTCCCCATAGGAAAGTATCTTCCCCAACAGGAAACCAATTCCCAGTTCAACGCCAGGAAAGCCCACATGACGGATAGACACAGCGCCGCCCCGGACCGACTTCACAGCCTCCCGTGCTATCGCCAACCGCTGCCTCGTGAAAGCGTCACCCGGCACATCGTGGTCATGCCATCGGCGGCCGTCTGCACGCCCTTTGTCGGGGAACTGGAACAGCCCTTGGTGCTGAATGGCGAGAGCGCCGACTTTTCCCGCCGCCTGCATCAGGTGCTGGTTAGCGCCACCGTCGGCAGCCATCTCTACATCATGGGCGACGAGGCCTTTATCTGGCGTATCCACGGCGAGGCCCGCAGTGCCGGACTGGAAGATGACGAGATCGACATCACCCGTACGATTGCCGGCCAGCGTCTGGTGTATTGCGTGCACTGCGGCCTGACTCAGGCCGCCGGGCCGGAGCCGCTGCTGAGCTGCATCGGTTGCGCCGTCGGGCTGGAAGTCCGGGAGCACTTTTCCCGCCGCCTCGGGGCATACCTCGGCGTCTGCACCAACCCCGACCGGCCTTACGCCGGAGTCCGGTCATGAGCGCCGTCATCAAGGTGCGGGTCAGTGCGGCAAGGATGCTTACCCCCGTGGTGCGCGAGATCACCCTGCAGACGTGCGCCGGGCCCCTGCCGGCTTTCTCCCCCGGCAGTCATGTGCAGGTTCACCTGCCGCTGGCCGAGGGCAAGGTGCGCAATGCCTATTCACTGACCGGCGACCCGGCGGACAGCCAGCATTACCGCATCGCCGTTCGCTTGCAGGAAGCCTCCCGCGGCGGCTCGCACTACCTGCATCGGCAGGTCCGGATCGGCGACACGCTGCAGATTTCGCCACCGGCCAATCTGTTCGCCCTGCACTCGACCGCCAGCCTGCACATCCTGATCGCCGGAGGCATCGGCATCACGCCGTTCATGACCTACATCGCGGCCCTGGAACAACGCCAGGCTCACTTCGAATTGCACTACCTCTGTCGTCCGGGCCTGAGCGATGCCTATGTCGAGGCGTTGCAACAGCGGCTGGGATCGCGCCTGCACACCTACGCCAGCCGCCCGGACCTTAGCCGGATCCTGCGTGATCGACCGCTGGGCAGCCACCTTTACACCTGCGGTCCGCAACCGTTGCTCGACGCGGTTAGGCAACAGGCCAAGGCACTCGGCTGGCCGTCCAGCCGTGTGCACTGGGAAGCGTTCAATGCGGCACGACCGGGCCGAACCTTCGAGCTGGAACTGCTGCGCAGCGGCCGGCGCCTGCGGGTCGGCCCCGATCAAAGCCTGCTCGAAGCCCTGGAGTCCGCTGGGCTGCAGATCCCCAACCTGTGCCGTGGCGGGGTCTGCGGCCAATGCATGACCCGCCACGTGGGCGGCGATATCGAACACCGCGACAGTTTCCTGAGCCCCGCCGAGCAGGCCGACTTTCTCATGCCCTGTGTCTCCCGCGGCTGCGGCCCTACCGTTTCGCTGGATCTTTAGGAGTCGACCATGACCATTCAACTAAGCCCCGTGCAGAGCTATCGAGACGATTTCAGCTTTCGCAACAGCCCAGCTGCCATCCGTCGTTTCCCTTTCCCCTTCACCGAGGACAGCTACCTGTATTCGGTGAACATCGAACCAGCGACTTCCCGGGATCCCGGCTCGATCTACCAGCACGGGTTCGACATCGACGAACACTACCGCTCGGAAATGGCCGAACGCGCCTTGGTGCTGGACAAGGATCCGCGCCGCTACCTGGTGCTGCCGCACATGCAAGTGGCGGCCTGGGATGCGCTGCAGATGCTCATGGAGCACCTGGCCGCCGACTATCCGCAGTGGTTCACCCTTGAGCGTGACGCTGAACACTGGCATTGGCGCAACACCCTGCTGGATATCGATCAGCGCTTTGTGTTCGGTGATGCCGCGACCCTGCCTTGCGAACCGCTGGAGTTCATTGGCCGCCAGGTGCAGGGGGATTTCGCCCTGCTCGATCAACGCGACGGCGATCTGTACATGGACGCCGGCCTGGTCACCGGCCCGGCCGACTGGTCCCTGGCCTTCGACGCCGGCATGAGTTTCAAGCAGTGGCATTCGCCGGTGCCCATGGCCCACCAGATGGGCATCTTCGACCGCGCGCTGAAGTACCTGCTCAACCTGCAGGTAGGGCAGCCGGTGCGACGCCTGAACTGGACGCTGACCATCAACCCGCGCCTGGACTCCTCCCCTGAGACTTTCCATGAATGGGGCGCCGACCGCGGCCGCATCACCGCCGAGAACGTCGGGCAACAGGTTCACCTGCGGGTCGAGTTGCAAGTGATGGTCCGCCTGCCCCGCAGCAACGCGGTGATGTTCAGCATCCGCACCTACCTGATCAGCATGCAGGAGCTCGTCACTCAACCCGGCTGGGGCTGCCGCCTGCACCGTGTGCTGCGCGACCTGCCCGAGCCGATCGCCGACTACAAGGGCATGAGCCGCTACCGACAGACCCTGATCGAGTGGCTGAGCCGCTTCGATCAGGCCTGAACCCTGACCCCCTTTCACCGACAAGGATCTTCTCATGGCGCATTCATGGCGTATTTCTGCACTGGCCGAACGGCACCGCGCACTCGGCTCGAACCTCGAAGACTGGAACGGCATGGGCACTGCCTGGACCTACGACAGCGACCTCGCCGATCACCATCAGGCGATCCGCACACGGGCCGGGCTGATGGACGTGTCCGGGCTGAAAAAAGTCCACTACGTAGGCCCCCACGCCGAGAGCCTGCTGCAATGGACAACCACCCGCGACATCGCCAAGCTTTACCCCGGCAAGTCGGTGTACGCCTCGATGCTCGACGAGGAAGGAAAATTCGTCGATGACTGCATCGTCTACCGCACCGGACCTAACGCGTTCATGGTGGTCCATGGTGCCGGCAGCGGCCACGAAATGCTGGTGCGCTCATCCCAGGGCCGGCAAGTGGCGGTGCTGTTCGATGACGACCTGCACGACCTGTCGCTACAAGGGCCGCTGGCGGTGGACTTTCTCGCCGAGCACGTGCCCGGGATCCGTCAACTGCCTTACTTCCATCACCTGCAAACCCGCCTGTTCGACCGTCCGGTGATGATCTCTCGCACCGGTTACACCGGCGAGCGCGGCTACGAGATTTTCTGCAAGGCCGCCGATGCCCCGGCGCTGTGGGACACGATCCTCGAACAAGGCGCGGGTCTGGGCATCATCCCTTGCGCCTTCACCGCCCTGGACTGGTTGCGGGTGGAAAGCTCGCTGATGTTTTTCCCCTACGACAACTCGCAGATGTACCCCTTCGCCGATCAGAAGGCTGGCGACACCCTGTGGGAAATGGGCCTGGATTTCACGGTCTCCCCGGACAAGCGCGAATTCCGCGGCGCCGAAGAGCACTTTCGCCTGCGCGACCAGGAGCGCTTCAAAATCACCGGCGTGCTGCTCGAGGGCGTCCGCGCCGCCGAGGCCGGCGACACCCTGTGGCAAGGCAACCAGCAAGTCGGAGTGATCACCTGCGGCATGTATTCGCGCTTGAGCAAACGCTCGATGGCCATCGCCCGCATGAGTGTCACCTGCTCGGTTCCAGGCATTGCCCTGCAGGTGCGCGGCAGTCAGGAAAGCGCCGCCGTGACCCACGCCCTGCCCTTCGACGATCCGGAAAAAACCAAGCGCACGGCCAAGGGCTGAGCCTCCAACCACTTTATCCAAGGGACCTTCGATGGATACTTTCAACGAACATTACATTCTCAAGATCAATTGCCCGGCAGCGTCCGGCATCGTTGCCGCGATCACCACCTGTCTGGCCGGACAGCAGTGCTACATCAGCGAGCTGGCGCAATTCGACGACGAGTTCACCGGGCAGTTTTTCATGCGCGCGGTGTTCCGCTTCAACACCGGCGTGACCGGCGATGTCGGTGCTCTGCGCGAAGGTCTGGGCGACTTGGCCGGCGGCTTCGACATGCAGTGGCAGCTGTTCTGCAGCAGTCAGCCGACCCGCGTGCTGCTGATGGTCAGCAAGTTCGACCACTGCCTGACCGACCTGCTTTACCGCCACCGCAAGGGCGAGATGGACATGCACATCACCGCAGTAGTCTCCAACCACCTGGACCTGCGGGCCATGGCTGAACGCGAGGGCATTCGCTTCATCTACCTGCCGGTCACCAAGGACAGCAAGGCCAGCCAGGAAGCCGAGTTGATGCGCATCGTCGAGGACACCCAGACCGACCTGGTGGTACTCGCCCGCTACATGCAAATTCTGTCTGACGGTCTGTGCCAGCAGCTGTCCGGTCGAGCCATCAATATCCATCACTCGTTCCTGCCCGGTTTCAAGGGCGCCAAACCCTATCACCAGGCCTACGACCGTGGCGTGAAGCTGATCGGCGCCACCGCCCACTACGTCACCAGCGACCTCGACGAAGGCCCGATCATCGAGCAGGAAATCCAGCGAGTCGATCACACCTACCTGCCCGATGCGCTGGTCGCCATCGGCCGCGACACCGAAACCGTAGCGCTATCCAAAGCCCTGAAATACCACCTGGAACACCGGGTGTTCATCAACCAGGACAAGACGGTGATTTTTCGCTGAGCGAGCCCTTTTCCGATCCATCGCCACAAGACACAGCCACGAGAGACGACCATGACCACACGCGTAGCAATCATCGGCGCCGGCCCTTGCGGCATGGCTCAACTGCGGGCATTTCAATCGGCCAGGGACCAGGGAACGCCCATCCCGGAACTGGTCTGCTACGAAAAACAGCAAGACTGGGGCGGCATGTGGAATTACACATGGCGCACCGGTCTGGACGAGAACGGCGAACCGGTCCACGGCAGCATGTACCGCTATTTGTGGTCCAACGGACCGAAAGAGTGCCTGGAGTTCGCCGACTACAGTTTCGATGAACATTTTGGACGCCCTATCGGCTCGTATCCGCCACGGGAAGTGCTGTGGGACTACATCAAGGGTCGCGTCGAAAAAGCCGGGGTTCGCGACTACATCCGTTTCAACAATGTGGTGCGCCAAGTCACCTTTAGCGAAGAGACTCGCCGCTTCACGGTGGTCGCACACGACCATGGCAGCGATACCCGGACCTCGGAAGAGTTCGACTATGTGATCAACGCCTGCGGGCATTTTTCGACGCCGAAGATGCCGCACTTCCCCGGGTTCGAGCAGTTCGGCGGGCGCATCCTGCACGCCCATGATTTCCGTGAGGCGCTGGAGTTCAAGGGCAAGGATCTGCTGATCGTCGGCAGCAGCTATTCCGCCGAAGACATCGGTTCACAATGCTACAAATACGGCGCCCGCAGCATCACCAGCTGCTACCGCACCGCGCCCATGGGCTATGACTGGCCCGCCAACTGGGAAGAAAAGCCGCTATTGCAACGCCTGGAAAAAAACCGCGCGTACTTTATCGACGGCACCCACAAGCACATCGACGCGGTGATCCTCTGCACCGGCTACAAACATCACTTCCCCTTCCTGCCGGACGAACTGTGCCTCAAGACCGATAACCGACTGTGGCCGATGAACCTGTACAAAGGCATTTTCTGGCAGCCCAACCCGCAACTGATCTACCTCGGCATGCAGGACCAGTGGTACTCGTTCAACATGTTCGACGCCCAGGCCTGGTACGCCCGCGACGTGATCCTGCAACGCATCGCTCTACCCGACCAGACACGAAGGGCCGCCGATATCCAGGAGTGGCATGCCCGCGAACAGCAGCTTGAAACCAACCAGCAGATGTTCGAATACCAGGGTGCCTATATCCAGCAACTGGTGGACGCCACCGACTACCCGAACTTCGATATCGCCGGGGTCAACGACACCTTCCTGCACTGGAAGCACGACAAGGCCCACAACATCATGGGTTACCGAGACAAATCCTACCGATCGCTGATGACCGGCACCCAGTCGCCACCCCACCACACGCCTTGGCTGCATGCCCTGGACGATTCCATGGCGGCGTACCTCGCTGAACCGCCGATGTCCGTCAAGTCGATCGGTTGACCCGGGAGCCCCACCATGAATGCACCTCGTGTTTCCCGCCCGCGGGAGCCCGGACTCTTTGCCCGGGCCCCGGCCCTGGAGCGCTATCGGGTGGCCGTCGGCGGCCTGACCCTTGTCGCGTTGCAACCCGGCGACAGCCTGCAAGTGATCGACCTCGAAGGCCGGCAACCCTGCGAATTGCTGGCCATCGATATGCTGGGTCGCAGCGCCCTGGCGGCCTGGGCGCTGAGCGGTTCGACGGCCTGCGGGTTCATCGGCGCACGGCTCGCCGAGCCGACCTTGCAATCGCGTCGCATTGGCCAGGCGCTGAGCCGACGTGCGATTGATCCACATCACCTGCCCAGCGCCGCGTCACTCTGGGACGAGGACAGCCCTGCCGACTTCAGCCGCCACTTCGTCGCCAGCGATGAGCTACTGGTGATCGTCGCGGCACCCGCCGGGCCAACGGCCGTCGACCGCCAGTATCGGCCCAGCGAGCTGCGACTGCTGGTGACACGGGCCAATCCCTCGCCCCTGCTGCTGCCACACTTGCCCGAGCCGCTGGGTGAGCTGCTGGACGAGTTCACCCTCAGCGCCGGCACCGCCCACAGCTACACCGTCGGCAAAGGTCAGTACGTGCAGGTGCTGGATGTCGCCGGTCGCCAGTGCTCGGACTTTGTCGCTCTGGATCGACGGGCACTGGATCGCGGTATGGAACTGGACCTTGACCAGACCGTGACCCGCACGCTGAACGGCAGCGCCTACCCGGCACCGGGACTGTTCTCAAAGTTTTTCGACCGGCAGATGCAACCGATGCTGGAGGTGGTGCGTGACACCGTCGGCCGCCACGACTCCTTCGCCCTGGCCTGCGCTGCGCGCTACTACGAGAGCCATGGCTACTTCGGGCACGACAACTGCAGCGACAACCTCAGCCGAGTGCTCGCGGCCCATGGGGTCAAGGCCCGCAATGGCTGGCCGGCGATCAATTTCTTTTTCAATACCGGAATCGACGCGCACCAGCAGATGACCCTGGATGAACCCTGGTCGCGCCCCGGTGATTACGTGCTGCTGCGGGCCATGACCGACCTGCTGTGCGGCAGTACCTCGTGCCCGGATGACATCGACCCGGCCAATGGCTGGAACCCGACCGATATCCATGTCCGCATCTACAGCGAAAAGGAGCGTTTTTCCATCGCCATGAGCACTCGAACCACGGCCGATGCCGACCCGATACTCACCCGTGAGTCCGCGTTCCACTCACGCACCAGCGCCTTGACCGGCAGCTTCGTCGACTACCGTAACTGGTGGCTGCCGCTGCGCTATGACGGCTATGGCGCAATCGAGGAATACCTTGGTTGCCGCGAGCGAGTGGCGGTGATGGACCTGACCGCCCTGCGCAAATTCGAAATCATCGGCCCCGACGCGGAAGCGTTGTTGCAGTACTGCCTGACCCGCGATGTGCGGCGCCTGGCGGTGGGTCAAGTGGTGTATTCGGCGATGTGTCACGAGCACGGCGGCATGCTCGACGACGGCACCCTGCTGCGCCTGGGCCCAGACAACTTCCGCTGGATCTGCGGCGAGGATTACGCCGGAGTCTGGCTGCGCGAACAGGCGCAAAAGCTCGGCATGAAGGTCTGGATCAAGTCCGCCAGCGAGCAGATTCACAACCTGGCGGTGCAAGGCCCGATGAGCCGCGAGCTACTCAAACAGATGGTCTGGACCCCGCCCAGCCAACCGAACCTGGAAACCCTGGGCTGGTTCCGTTTCCTGGTGGGCCGCCTGGACGGTTACGACGGCTGCCCACTGATGATCTCGCGCACCGGTTACACCGGCGAACTGGGCTACGAAGTCTGGTGCCAGCCCGAGGATGCGGAGCGGGTCTGGGACCGGATCTGGCAACTGGGCCAACCTTTGGGCCTGGTGCCGCTGGGCCTGGAAGCGCTGGACATGCTGCGCATCGAAGCCGGGCTGATTTTTGCCGGTTACGAGTTCAGCGACCAGACCGATCCGTTCGAGGCCGGTATCGGCTTTTCCGTTCCGTTGAAAGGCAAAGCCGATGACTTCATCGGCCGCGACGCCCTGCTACGACGAAGCGCCCATCCCGCTCACAAACTGGTGGGTCTGCAACTGAGCGGCAACGAAGGTGCCCACCACGGTGACCCTGTGTACCGAGGCAGGGCCCAGGTCGGGGTTATCACCAGTGCCTGCCGCTCGCCGCTGCTGGCCAGCAATATCGCGCTGTGCCGGGTGGACGTGGCCTGCGCCGACGTCGGCACTGCGTTGGAGATTGGCAAAGTCGATGGCCTGCAGAAGCGCATCAGCGCCACGGTCACCGCAGCGATTTTCTACGACCCCGACAAGAGTCGGGTACGCAGTTGATCGATCACATGAACTTAAGCGCCACCCGACTTTGACTGCCCCACTACCACTCTACTCAGACATGGGAATACGAAGATGGAAGCGACTACGTTCGAGGCCGTACCGCAGGCCGCCAGCTCAGTGGGCAGCCTGCACCGCAAGATCGATTGGCGCGGGGCTTTCTGGGTCGCCAGTGGCGTGCCCGCCCTGGTCCTGTTCTCTATCGGCGCGATTGCCGCCACGGTAGGCAAACCGGCCTGGATCGTCTGGATTGTGTCGATCCTGTTCGGCTTCATCCAGGCCTTCACCTATGCCGAAATCGCCGGGTTGTTCCCACACAAATCCGGTGGCGCGTCGGTCTACGGTGCAGTCGCCTGGGTGCGCTACAGCAAGCTGATCGCACCGGTCTCGGTGTGGTGCAACTGGCTGGCCTGGTCCCCGGTTTTGTCCATTGGCTCGGGGCTGGCAGCCGGTTACATCCTCACCGCATTGTTCCCCGCTGATGCGTTGATCAATACCTGGCAACTGACCCTGCTTGACCTGGGCTGGGTCAAAAGCGGCCTGTCACTACGGATCAACGCGACGTTCGCCATTGGGCTTTTGATTTTGCTGACGGTGTTCGCCGTGCAGCATGGCGGCATCTTGCGCTCGGCACGCCTGACCCTGGTGCTTGGGGTGACCTCGCTGATTCCCTTGCTGCTGGTCGGTGTGGTGCCGTTGTTCACCGGGGACGCGGCCCAGGCCAATTTCCTGCCCCTGTACCCGCTGGCCCATGACGCAGCCGGGCAAGTGATCGACGGGCCTTGGGATATTTCCGGCTGGTCATTGATGGCCGGCGGCCTGTTCATGGCCGCATGGTCCACTTACGGTTTCGAAACCGCGGTGTGCTACACCCGGGAATTCAAGGATCCCAAGCGTGACACGTTCAAGGCCATTTTTTACGCCGGCCTGCTGTGCATTCTGGTGTTCACCCTGGTGCCCCTGGCGTTTCAGGGCAGCCTCGGTCTCGGACAACTGGTGACCCCGGCGGTGCTCGATGCCAGCGGCGCGGTGGTCACACCGGCGGTCTATAGCGGTCTGTTGTCACCCGCGATCTACAGCGGCATGGGCGTCGGCCAGGTCATGGCGGACAGCATCGGTGGCGGTAAGCTGGTGGCCAACATCGTGCTGATCATGTTGGTCCTGGCCACGCTGCTGGCGATCATGACCTCGATGTCCGGCTCCTCGCGCACCCTGTATCAGGCATCGGTGGATGGCTGGCTGCCGAAATACCTGGGCCGCACCAACGAACACGGCGCGCCTACCGCAGCGATGTGGACCGACTTGTCGTTCAACCTGCTGCTGTTGCTGATGTCCGATTATGTGTTCGTGCTGGCCGCGTCCAACGTCAGCTACATCATCTTCAATTTTCTTAACCTCAATGCCGGCTGGATCCATCGCCTGGACCGTCCCGACTGGATACGCCCGTACAAGGCCCCGACCGTGCTGTTGGTCGCGGGTGGCGTATTGAGCTTCGTCAACCTGGCGTGCATGGGGCTGGGAGCCGATATCTGGGGCGCCGGCACCCTGGTGACCGGTCTGTTGCTGGCGTTGTTGATCCTCCCGGTGTTCTGCTTCCGGCACTATGTGCAAGACAAGGGGCGCTTCCCGGAAGCGATGCTCAGCGATCTGTACATTCAGGCCGATGCCGGTCAAAAACGCGCCGGCTGGTTGCCTTATGCCACGCTGATCGCGGGTGTACTGGTGGTGTATGGTTGCCATCAACTGGTAGCCTGAGCGCCCTTGCCTGCAGGTCTCTGATGGATCATCGGGGCGCAACGACGCCTCGATGATCACTTCGCCCCCCTATCAATCAAGACGACGGTGACTCTTTTGATCAGCACCACCCCTGCTCTTGCCCGCGTTATCGACGGCAAAGCCATCTCTGCCCAGGTTCTCGACGAAGTTCGAGAAGAGGTTCTGGTCCTGGCCGGACAGCAGATTTACCCCGCCCTGGCCGTGCTGCTCGTCGGTGAAGACCCCGCCAGCGAGGTCTATGTGCGCAACAAATTGCTGCGGGCCAAAGAAGTCGGCATTCGCTCCCTTGAATACCGTCTGCCGGACGACGCCAGCCAGGCGCAAGTACTGGAACTGATTGCCCAACTGAATGCCGATGCCACAGTGAACGGCATTCTGGTGCAGTTGCCCCTGCCAGGACATATCGATGAAGCGGCAGTAATTCACGCCATCGACCCGATCAAAGACGTGGACGGTTTTCATCGGGAAAACGTCGGCGGCCTGGTGCAAGGCATCGAAGTCCTGACACCCTGCACGCCCAGCGGCTGCATGCGTCTGCTGCATGAAACCTGCGGTGAGTTGAGCGGCTTGCACGCGGTGGTCATCGGTCGTTCGAACATTGTCGGCAAACCCATGGCGACCCTGTTGTTGCAGGCCAACTGTTCGGTCAGCGTGGTGCACTCGCGCAGTGTCGATGCACCGGCGTTGTGCAGGTTGGCGGACATCGTGGTCGCGGCGGTGGGTCGACCTGAGCTGATCGACGCCAGCTGGCTCAAACCCGGAGCGGTGGTGATCGATGTCGGCATCAATCGCATTACCGACGCGTCGGGAAATCGTCTGGTCGGTGATGTCGATTACGCCAGTGCGCGCACGGTTGCCAGCGCGATCACGCCGGTACCCGGTGGGGTCGGGCCGATGACCATTGCGTATCTGCTGAAGAACACCCTGATCGCCAGTCAATTGCAGCGTGCTGCTAGGCGGCCTGATAGCCGGCCTCTGGTTTGTTGATCGAGTACATATCCGTTTCTGCGGTCACGGCGACTTAGGGTTCCGCCCTTACGGCGGGTCACTTGGAAAAGCCCCAAGTAACCAAGGGCTCTTGCCCCTGTCGTTCGGTGCCTCGCCCAGGCTCGGCATGCCCTCGCTCCGGTCCTGCTCCGTGGACCCGCCGCCATCGGCCATCCATGGCCGGGGGCGGCTAACCCGGCATCCATGCCGGGTTGCCCACTGCGCAGAACCTCCACTCGGCCTCTCGAGGGGGCGAGCACCGCAAACGCAAAAACGAGGCGGTCTACCGGCCGGCCTGGCTTCAAGTAACCGCATTTCCCTGTAGGAGCTGTCGAGCGAAGCGAGGCTGCGATCTTTTGATCTTGCTGTTGCTTTGCTTTGGCTTCCGATCTGCCGCCCCTTTCCCAGAGGCCGAACGCAGGCGTTGCGCAGGGGGCACCGCGGCAAGGATGCCGCGGTAGCCGCCCCCGGCCATGGATGGCCGATGGCGGCGGGCCCCCGGAGCAATGCCGGAGTGAGGGCATGCCGAGCCTAAGCGAGGCACCGAATGGCGGGGCAAGAGCCCTTGGTTACTTGGGGCTTTTCCAAGTGACTCGCTGTAAAAGCGAAACCGCCAGCCGCCATTACCGCAGAAACGGATATGTACTCAGACAACAAAACAAAGGTCGGCTATCAGGCCGCCTTCGCGAGCAGGCTCGCTCCCACAGTTGACAGGTGTACATCCGCAAAAACCCCGTCAGCAGCAGCGACAGGGTTTCACGCTCGATCAACCGTCAGGATCAGTGGTTATAGGCACTCTCGTTGTGCTCGGCCAGGTCCAGCCCCATCTCCTCCACCGACTCGTCGGCACGCAAGCCGATCACCGCGTTGATCACCTTGAGAATGATCCAGCTGATGACGAAGCAGTACACCGTCGTCAGCAACACGCCCTTGATCTGCGCCACAACCTGAGCGCCCATGGTCACGCCTTCCACCAGCCCACCCAGGGACGGTACGCAGAACACGCCGGTCAATACTGCGCCAATCATTCCGCCGATGCCGTGCAAGCCAAATACGTCGAGGCTGTCGTCATATCCGAAGCGGCGTTTCAGCACCGTAACGCTCAAATAGCAGAACACCCCGCACAGCAAACCGATGGCCAACGCGCCGCCGACGCCCACATACGCACACGCCGGAGTAATGCCGACCAAACCGGCCAAAGCACCGCTGGCCAGGCCCAAAGCACTCGGCTTGCCGACCTTGAACCACTCGGTGAACATCCAGCCGAGAATCCCCGCGCAAGCGCCCAGTTGGGTGTTGAGCATGACAATGCCCGAAGTGCCATTGAGGCCGCCGCCGGAACCGATGTTGAAGCCGAACCAGCCAACCCAGAGCATCGCCGCGCCGGCCATGGTCAGGCTCAAGTTGTGGGCGGGCATTGGCGTATTCTGGTAACCCTTGCGCTTGCCGAGTATCAGGCACGCGGCCAACGCGGCAACGCCAGCATTGATATGCACCGCAGTGCCGCCGGCAAAATCGAGGACACCCCAGTTATGCATCAAAGCGCCCGAACCACCCCAGACCATATGGGCGACGGGCGCATAAACCAGGGTAAACCACAGCGCCATGAACCACAGCGCCGCGGAGAACTTCATGCGCTCGGCGAATGCGCCGGCAATCAGCGCCGGGGTAATGATCGCGAAGGTCATCTGGAAGGTCACAAACACGCCTTCCGGAATGTCACCGACCAGGCTCTCCGGGGTCATTCCAGCCAGAAAGGCCCGACTCAAACCACCGACGAAACTGTTGAACGTCACCTGCCCCTCGACCATGCCGGTGCTGTCGACCACCATGCTGTAGCCATAGATAACCCACAGCACGCCGACCAGGCCGGCGATGCCGAAGCACTGGGTGAACAGCGAGAGCATGTTTTTCGCCCGTACCAGACCTCCGTAGAACAAGGCGAGGCCCGGCAGACACATGAACAGCACCAGCACCGCTGCGGTCACCATCCAGGCGGTGCTGCCGGTGTTCAAGGTGGGTGCATCGGCCGCCTGGGCGAGCGGCGCGAGCGCGCCGGCCGCCATTAAGACAAGAAGGGATTTGCCGAGAAGACGATTGACCATTTTCAAAGCTCCTGCAAAAGAATGGAAAGTGTCTGGCAGCGAGCAATGGTTATTTCATGGGCCTCTTGGCGGGCCTCTCAATCTGTGGCGAGGGGGCTTGCCCCTCGCCAAAGGCCTTTCACTCAGCCTCAGTAACCGGTACCGGAACCCGGAATCCAGTTGGTTCCCGCCAGCGGCACCCGCGCCATGGCAGCCGACTCCACGGTCAGCGCCACCAGATCCTCGGGATCGAGGTTGTGCAGGTGCGACTTGCCGCAAGCCCGGGCCATGGTCTGGGCTTCCAGCACCAACACGCGCAAGTAGTTGGCCAGACGCCGACCACCCTCCACCGGGTCCAGACGCTTGGACAGCTCCGGGTCCTGCGTGGTGATCCCGGCCGGGTCGCGGCCGTTCTGCCAGTCATCGTAGAAACCGGCGGCCGAGCCGATTTTCTTCAGTTCCTCGTCCAGGCGTGGATGGTTATCGCCCAAGGCAATCAGCGCAGCCGTCCCGATGGCCACCGCATCCGCACCCAGCGCCATCGCCTTGGCGACGTCGGCACCGTTGCGAATCCCTCCCGAGACAATCAGCTGAACCTTGCGATGCATGCCCATCTCTTGCAAAGCTTGTACCGCTTGCGGAATGGCCGACAAAATCGGGATCCCGACGTGTTCGATGAACACTTCCTGAGTCGCTGCGGTACCGCCTTGCATGCCGTCGAGCACAATCACGTCAGCCCCGGCTTTTACCGCCAACTTCACGTCGTAGTACGGCCGGCTGGCGCCGATCTTCACGTAGATCGGTTTTTCCCAATCGGTGATTTCCCGCAGCTCGGCAATCTTGATCGCCAGGTCATCCGGGCCGGTCCAGTCCGGGTGACGGCAGGCGCTGCGCTGGTCGACACCGATCGGCAAGGTGCGCATACCCGCCACGCGCTCGGTGACTTTCATGCCCAGCAACATACCGCCGCCACCGGGTTTGGCGCCCTGCCCCAGGACGATTTCAATGGCGTCGGCCTTGCGCAGATCGTCCGGATTCATGCCATAGCGGGACGGCAAATACTGATAAACCAAATGCTGCGACTGGCCGCGTTCTTCCGGGGTCATGCCGCCGTCTCCGGTGGTGGTGCTGGTGCCGGCGATGGTCGCGCCACGGCCCAGAGCTTCCTTGGCATTGGCCGACAAAGCACCGAAGCTCATGCCGGCGATGGTCACCGGAATCTTCAGGTGAATCGGCTTCTTGGCGAAGCGGTTGCCGAGGATTACATCGGTACCGCACTTCTCCCGATAGCCTTCCAGCGGGTAGCGCGAAACGCTGGCGCCGAGCAGCAGCAAGTCATCGAAATGCGGCAGCTTGCGCTTGGTGCCGCCGCCGCGAATATCGTAGATGCCGGTTTCCGCGGCACGCTGGATTTCCTGGATGGTCAGGCGGTCGAAGGTGGCTGACTCGCGCAGTACCGGAGGCGCTTTTTGGCTGATTGGGTCGCTCATATCTATTCTCCTCGCGCGGATCAGTACGCGGACGCGTTATCGACTTTGAAGTTGTACAACTGACGGGCCGAACCGTAGCGCTTGAAGTCAGCCGCCTTGTGCTCGAAACCGGCGCGGTCGAGCAGCCCTTGCAGCTCTTCCAGGTGCTCGGCGCGCATATCTTTCTCGATGCAATCCGAACCCAGGGATTCAACGGTCCCTTTCACGTAGATGTGGGTTTCATACAACGAATCGCCCAGCGCATCGCCGGCGTCGCCGCAGACCACCAGGCGACCGGCCTGCCCCATGAAGCAGCTCATGTGGCCGATGCTGCCGCCGACAACGATGTCGATGCCCTTCATGGAAATCCCGCAACGCGCCCCGGCGTCGCCTTCAATCACCAGCAACCCGCCATGGGCCGTGGCACCGGCCGCCTGAGAGGCGCTGCCTTTGACCCGGACGTAGCCGGACATCATGTTCTCGGCACACCCGACACCGACGTTGCCGTGGACGGTGATCGAGGCCTTTTGATTCATCCCCGCGCAGTAGTAGCCGGCGTGACCCTGGATATCGATGGACACCGCTTCATTCACCCCGACCGCGAGGTTGTGCTTGCCATCGGAGTGAGTCACCACCCACTCGTGATCAGTCACGTTATTGACCTGATCGTGCAGCGCCTGATTGAGGTCACGCACGGTGGCAGTGGAAAGATCGATGGTTTTCATGTGTGCGCTCCTTAAGCTGACTCGCGTTCCCAGATGTAGAGAGTGGCCGGTGCAGGCTCCCAGATTCTGGCGTTTTCGATTCCCGGCAGGCTCGACAAGGCCTGATACTCGGAGGCCATGGCGACGTAGTCGTCCGTCTCGGCAAGGATCGCCGGCTTGCAGGCGACCGGGTCGCGGATCACCGCAAAACCGTTGCGGGTGCCGATGGCAAAGGTGAAGAAACCGTCGAGATCCTCCAGTGAGTGATCCAGCGCTTCCTTCAATGAATCGCCCTGCTGCAGGCGCCAGGTCAGGTAGCCGGCGGCCACTTCGGTGTCGTTGTCGGTCTCGAAGTGAATGCCTTCGCGCTTGAGTTCCTGACGCAGGCGGAAGTGGTTCGACAACGAGCCGTTGTGCACCAGGCACAGGTCGGCGCCAGTGGAAAACGGATGGCTGCCTTCCATGGTTACCGCGCTTTCGGTGGCCATGCGGGTGTGGCCAATAATGTGGCTACCCTTCATGCCGGCCAGGCCGAAACGTTGGGAAATTTCCTGGGGCAAGCCCATGCCCTTGAGGATTTCGATGCTTTGCCCGGCGCTCATGATGCGCAGGCTCGGTGCCAGTTCAGCGAGGGCCAGGCGTACCGGCGCCTCTTCGGCATGGATCTTCAACACCGCGGCACTGGCGTTCTGGAACCAGTCCAGCGAACAGCCCAGGCGCCCTTCCAGTTCGCCCATCAGGGTTTTCCAGTCGAAGCCTTCGGTGGTCGCCTGCAAGGTCAGCTTGACCCAGCCGTCCGCCACTTCATCGCCGTAAATGGCGAAGCCGGCACTGTCCGGGCCACGATCGGTCATGGCCTGCAACATCGGTTCGAAAAGCTTGCCGAGCTGGGATTCCAGCTGCGGATTTTTCAGATAAAGGCCTACGATTCCACACATATCAAGTCTCCTTCGGAGGCAGTGAACGCCCGGCGCCGTGCCGGGTGCCCGAATGGTTGTCAAAATGGAAAATCAGAAAAATTCGGTGTAGCGCTGGATCTCCCAATCGGAGACGTGGCGGCTGTATTCCACCCACTCCATGCGCTTGAGCTTGATGAACTCGCCAACGATCTGCGGGCCAAGCACCTCGCCGAACAAGGGGTCGGCTTCGAGCGCGTCGCAGGCTTCCTTGAGCGATTGCGGCAGGGTCTTGATGCCCCGCGCGGCAATCTGCTCGAGGCTCAGGCTGTAGAGGTTTTCATTGCAGACGTGGTCGATTTCCAGCTGCCGATCGATGCCATCCAGGCCCGCAGCGATGATCGCGGCGCTGACCAGATAAGGGTTGCAACCGGCGTCTGGCAGACGGAATTCGAGGCGGCCGTAAGGCACCCTCACCATGGCCGAACGGTTGTTGGCGCCGAAGGCGATAAAGGCTGGCGCCCAGGTCGCACCGGACAACGAATTGCCCACCACCAGACGCTTGTAGGAGTTGACCGTCGGCGCGGCGAAGGCACACAGCGCCGGGCCGTGGGCAAGCAGGCCCGCGGCGAAGTGATAGGCCATTTTCGACAGGCCCATGCCGCTCGGATCACTGGCGTCATGGAACAGGTTCTTGTTGTCGGCGCTGCTGATCGACAGGTGAAAGTGCATGCCATTACCGGCGCGCTTCGGGTCGGGCTTGGGCATGAACGAGCAGATCATGCCCAGGTCATTGGCAATTTCGCCGGCGGCCATGCGGAAAAAGGTGAAGCGATCCGCCGAGGTCATGGCGTCGCTGTAGGTGTAGTTGATCTCGAACTGGCCGTTGGCGTCCTCGTGGTCGATTTGATAAACCTCGAAGTCCACAGCCTGCAGGGCTTCGGTCAGCCGCTCAAGGAAAACGCGAGAGCGCGACAAGCCTTTATAGTCGTAGCAAGGCTTGTCGAGGTTGTCGCTGGGGTCGACCAATTGCAGCTTGCCCTGCTCGTCGCGACGCATCAGGTTGAACTCGGGTTCCAGGCCGGTGTTGAGGGTCCAGCCCTTTTCTTCCAGGCGTTGCACTTGTTGCTGCAGCACATAACGGCTGTCATACGGATGCGGCTTACCGTCGACGTGGCCGACGCACACCACCCGCCCGTAACCCGGCTGCCAGGGCACCGGGGTCAGGGTGGACAAGTCGCCGCGAGCCATGAAGTCCGGGCCGTGGGGTTCCATGCCCATGCCACTGATCGCGAACCCGGCAAAACCCGCCCCCTCTTCGGCGACGGTCTTGAGCCCACAGATCGGCACCGACTTGGTCTTGGCCGCACCGTGAATATCCACAAATTGCGCAAGCACGTACTTGATCCCGTGCTTGTCGATGATGCGCTGGGTTTCTGCTGGCAACATTGCTCGTCACTCCTCGCGAAAGGCAAAACATTCTGGATGGGCCTTGACCGTCTTTTTATTCCTAAAAAGAAAGTTATTTTCCCAATAGGAATGCAAAGCCCTTGCCAGATTCGCGAGTGAAACGTCGAAACGCCGTGACAGGCGCTTTTGTGCTGTATATATGGGAATATTCTTTTCCCTGTGGGAATACTGCCCGCAGGGCAGGCGCCAAGCGTCGCCATTTGCACTTTCTCAGTGCGAAACTAATATTACTGAACGGAAAGTGTGCAGGATCTGATGACTATGTCGACCGAAACCGCCCCGCGCCTCAAGCTTGAGCAATATCTGGGATTGCAGATCAAGCGCCAGCGCCAGGCTCAGGATCTGAAATTGTCTGACGTGGCCAAGATTGCCGATATCAGTCAGGGCATGTTGAGCAAGATCGAAAACGCCCAGGTGTCCACCAGCCTCGATACCCTGAGCCGTCTGTGCGACGTGCTCGGCCTGCCACTGTCCAAGTTGTTCAGCGAATATGACCAGCAGGACGGCAGCGCGCTGTTGGTCAAGGCCGATCAGGGCATGGAAGTGGTGCGCCGCGGCACCGAGAAAGGCCATACGTACCATCTGCTCAACCACACTCGCGGGCCGAAGAAGAGCTTCGAGGCCTACATGGTCAGCATGGATGACGCGAGTGAGGAGTTTCCGACCTTCTCCCACCCTGGCACCGAATTCCTCCACCTGCTGGAAGGTGAACTGATCTATCGCCACGGCAATCAGCTGTACCGCATGGAGGCTGGCGACAGCTTGACGTTTGAAGGCGAAATTCCTCACGGCCCCGAGCAACTGGTGCAAGTGCCGATCCGCCTGCTGTCGATCATGAACTACGGCAGCGACAAAGAGTAACGCCCCCTCTTCCCCCGCTTTGCCCCGCCTTGAGGCCGACCCACGTCGGCCTCAAGCATTTTCCTGCCAGTTAAAAAACTTTCTTAAAAGCTCTGGACGTGACACACCCATTTCCCCTATAAAGCCACCAACAGGAATAATTTATTCCCCACAAGAAAATGCGCTCATGGATGAGCCTGCTGTCCGCTGACACTTTTTTCGCTATGCGATGAGCTGCCGCCATCATCCCGAGGACGTGTCATGCAACACGAAAAAAACCATTTCATCATCAAGATCACCTGTCCCGCGGTGTCCGGCATTGTCGCTGCCGTCACCACCTACCTGGCGGACAACAGTTGCTACATCGGGGAGATGGCGCAATTCGACGACGACTTCAGCGGCCGTTTTTTCATGCGTGCAGTGTTCCGTTTCAACGACGGCCATCAGGGCGACATTCAACAGATCAAGGACGGTTTCGCCGACGTCGCGAAGGCATTCGAGATGACCTGGGAATTGCACGACACCCGCGAGCCGATGCGCGTACTACTGATGGTCAGCAAGTTCGACCACTGCCTGACCGACCTGCTCTATCGCTACCACAAGGGCGAGATGGACATGACCATCACCGCCATCGTCTCCAACCACCTCGACTTGCGGCCAATGGCCGAACGCGAGGGCATTCGCTTCATCTACCTGCCTGTCACCAAAGACACCAAAGCCCGGCAGGAAGCCGAGCTGATGAAGATCGTCGACGACACCGGCACCGAACTTGTGGTGTTGGCGCGCTACATGCAAATCCTCTCCGACGATCTGTGCAAGCAACTCTCGGGCCGGGCGATCAACATTCACCATTCGTTCTTGCCCGGTTTCAAAGGTGCCAAGCCTTATCACCAGGCCTACCAGCGTGGCGTGAAACTGATCGGCGCCACCGCCCATTACGTCACCAGCGACCTCGACGAGGGACCGATCATTGAGCAGGAAGTGCAGCGTGTCGATCACGTCTACCTACCCGACGACCTGGTCGCCACCGGCCGCGACACCGAAACCGTGGCCCTGTCCAAGGCGGTCAAGTACCACCTGGAGCACCGGGTTTTCCTCAATCAGGACAGAACGGTGATCTTCCGGTGAACACGCACAAGCTGATCGACGGCAAGGCCACTGCTGCCCGCGTGCTGGTACAGGTCCGCAAGGACGTGGAGCGCCTGCGCGAGCAAGACATTCAACCGGCACTGGCGGTGATTCTGGTGGGCAGCGACCCGGCCAGCCAGGTCTACGTGCGAAACAAGATCCTGCGCGCCGAAGAGGTGGGTATCCGCTCGCTGGAACATCGGCTGTCCACGGACACCAGCACTGAACAGTTACTCATTCTGATCGCCCGATTGAATACCGATCGTTCGATCCACGGCATTCTCCTGCAACTGCCGCTGCCTTCGCATATCGATGAACTATGTGCACTGGAAGCTATCGCTCCGGACAAGGATGTAGACGGGTTCCACAGTCAGAACGTCGGTGGTCTCAGCCAGGGTCGCACGGTGCTCGCGCCCTGCACCCCCAGTGGTTGTTTGTATTTGCTGGAACAAACCTGCGGCGATTTGCGCGGCAAGCACGCAGTGGTGATCGGCCGCTCGAACATCGTCGGCAAACCCATGGCAGCGTTGTTGCTGCAGGCCGACTGCTCGGTGACCCTCCTGCATTCGCGCAGCCCGGACCCGCAGGCTCTATGCCGGCAGGCAGACATCGTCATCGCCGCCGTGGGGCGTCCAAGGCTGATCGACGCCAGTTGGCTTAAGCCAGGCGCCGTGGTGATTGACGTCGGCATCAACCGCATCGAAGACGATGGCCGCAGCCGCCTGGTAGGCGATGTCGACTTCGACAGCGCCCTGCCCCATGTCGCAGCGATCACTCCGGTCCCTGGTGGTGTCGGGCCGATGACCATCGCCTTTCTGATGAAAAACACTGTCACCGCTGCCCTTGCGCAACACCAGGCTCTACACAACCAATCGGAGGCCCTATGCCATTCAATCTATTGAAGTACGGGCTGAGTTCGGAGTACCCGGTAGAAGTGGATTTGCCGCCACCAAAGGAACTCAAGTCGAGCTATGACGTGGTGATCATCGGTGCCGGCGGCCACGGTCTGGCCACCGCTTACTACCTGGCCAAGTACCACGGCATCACCAACATCGCGGTGCTGGAAAAGTCTTACCTGGGCGGCGGCAATACCGCGCGCAACACCGCGGTGATCCGCTCCAACTACCTGACCAGCGAAGGTGTGCGCTTTTATGCCGAGTCGGTGCGGATGTTCCAGTCGCTGTCCAACGAGTTCGACTTCAACATCATGTACTCCGAGCGCGGCCAACTGACCCTGGCCCACACCGATGCCACGGTGCGTTCGTTCCGGCAGCGCGCCGAGGTCAACAAACACTTTGGCGGCCGTACCGAGATGATCGACCGGCAGCAGATCCGTGAACTGGTGCCCAGCCTCAACCTCGATCCCGGCCACTTGCCGGTAATCGCCGGGCTTTGGCACATCGACGGCGCCACCGCGCGCCATGACGCGGTGGCCTGGGGTTATGCCAAACAAGCCGCCAAGCGCGGCGTGGAAATCCATCAGCTCACCGAAGTCCAGGACCTGATCATCGAGAACGGCGCCATCACCGCCGTCAAGACCAACCGAGGCACCATCAAATGCGGTTGTGCGGTGCAGGCGATTGCCGGGCACAGTTCGTTGCTGATGGCCAAGGCTGGGATCCGTTCGCCGATCCAGACCTTCCCGCTGCAAGCGATGGTCACCCAGCCGTTCAAACCGTTTCTCGATCCGCTGGTGAGTTCCTCTGCCCTGCACTGCTACGTGCAACAGACCAGCCGTGGCGAAGTGGTTTTCGGCGGTGGCTCCGATCCCTATCCGCTGTTCAACACCCGCTCGACGCTGGACCTCAAGGAAAGCCTGCTCGCCCATGCGATCGAGATGTTCCCGTTCCTGGCCAACGCCAAGCTGATGCGCCAATGGGCCGGCATCACCGACATGACCCCGGATTACAGCCCGATCATGGGCCTGTCGCCGGTGAAGAATTACTACCTCGACGCCGGTTGGGGCACCTGGGGTTTCAAGGCCACGCCGATCTGCGGCAAGACCATGGCCGAGTTGGTCGCCAGCGGCGGCAAGGTGCCGGAGCTGATCAAACCTTTCGGCCTCGAACGTTTCTCGACCTTCCAGCAAGTCAACGAAATGGGCGCCACGGCGGCCAGCCACTGACGGAGAGCAGACGATGAAAATCATGACGTGCCCGCTCAATGGGCCGCGCAATATCAGCGAGTTCACCTATGGCGGTGAATTCAAACCCATGCCCAATCCGGTGACCTGCAGCGATGCCGAATGGGCTGACTACGTGTTCAACACCGACAACCTCGCCGGCGTGGTGCGCGAGTGGTGGATGCACACGCCCTCCAGCTACTGGTTTCTCGCGGAGCACCACACCGTCACCGACGAAATCCTGCGCACCTTCGATCCCAAAGAGCTATTCAGCACCCGTGTCGAATTCAACGCCGCCGCCAAGGAGATCGCAGGATGAACCGCCTACCCGCCCCCATGGGCCTGCTGATCGACCGTGACCAGCCGCTGGATTTCAGTTTCGATGGCGACCGTTATCAAGGCTTGCAAGGCGACAGCATCGCCAGCGCCCTGTTGGCCAACGGGCGTTTCCTGATCTCCCGCTCGTTCAAATACCATCGCCCGCGTGGCCCGCTGACCATGGCTGGCCAGGACGCCAACAGCTTGGTGCAGTTACCGGAAGAACCCAACGTGCTGGCCGATGCCCACACCTTGTCCGCCGGGTTGCAGGTGACGGCGCAGAACGTCAACGGCTCACTGGACAATGACCGCGACGCCTATCTGGGCAAGTTCTCCAAATTCATGCCGGTGGGCTTCTACTACCGTTCGTTCTACAAGCCCAAAGGCATGTGGAAAGTCTGGGAGCCGATCATTCGCAAGAAGGCCGGCCTGGGCGTGCTCGACCTGAAATTCCAGCCCGAGTACTACGACAAGGCCTACTTGTTTACCGACGTCGCGGTAATCGGCGCGGGTCCCGCCGGGCTCCATGCGGCGCTGATGGCAGCCAACGCGGGGGCCAGGGTGTTGCTCATTGAGCAACAACCTGTTCTGGGCGGTTCGCTAACCTATGCCCGCTTCGATATCGAAGGCGACAGGGCTGAAACCCTGCGCCGAAAGCTGCTCGCGGCGGTAGAGCAACACGCCAATATCCAGATCCTGACCGAAGCCACTTGCAACGCCTGGTTCACCGACAACTACCTGCCGGTGATTCAGGGCAAACGCATGTACAAGGTCCGCGCCCGCCAGTGCCTGGTGTGCAGCGGCTCCTTCGATCAGCCGGTGATCTTTCGCAACAACGACCTGCCGGGTGTGATGCTGACCAGCGCGGCGCAACGGCTGATGAAGCTGTATGCGGTCAAACCGGGTAAACGCGCCGTGGTGCTGACGGGCAACGATGACGGTTACCTCGCCGCGCTGGATCTGCACGACCAGGGCGTGGAGGTCGTGGCTGTGGTGGACCTGCGTCATGGTCCTTCGGACGAATCCCTGCTGCGCGCACTGGCGCAACGCAAGATCTACCGCCAGGGCAACAGCACCGTCTATGAAGCCCTGCATGAGAAAGGCATGCGCCATATCAACGGCGTCGACGTGCGCAAAATCACCGCACAAGGCCAGGTCGCCGAGAGCGGACAACGCCTGGAGTGCGATTTACTGTGCATGTCCGCCGGTTACATGCCGGTCTATCAACTGCTGTGCCAGGCCGGCGGCAAACTGGCCTACGACGATCAGCGTGCCGAGTTCACGCTCAGCGGCCTGCCTAAGAATCTGAATGTCGCCGGCTCGGTCAACGGTCGTCACCAGCTGGATAACGTGATTGCCGATGGCGTGAATGCCGGTACCGAAGCCGCCCTCGCGCTGGGCCTGACAGTGGGCACGCAACGCGAGCCATTGAGCGGCGAGGCGCGGGTCAACTTTAATTGGCCAATCTTCCCGCACCCCAAAGGCAAGGACTTCGTCGACTTCGACGAGGATCTGCAAGTGGCCGACATCGTCAACGCCACCCGGATCGGCTATCGCGATGTACAACTGGTCAAGCGCTACTCCACCGTCGGCATGGGACCGTCTCAGGGTCGTCACTCGGCGTTGCCGACGGCGCGGTTGGTGGCCTGGGCCACCCAACGCAATATCAGTGAAACCGGCGTGACCACGGCGCGACCGCCGTTTGTTGCGGAAAAGCTGGCGCATGTCGCCGGCCGCGCGTTCGACCCGTACCGACAAACGCCGATGCACGCTCGTCACCTGCAAGCTGGCGCGAAGATGATGCCTGCGGGCATTTGGCAACGCCCGGCCTACTACGGCAACGCGAAGGATCGCGAGGCGTGCATGCAGGCCGAAGCCCTGCACGTGCGCAACAAGGTCGGCATCATCGATGTCTCGACCCTCGGTGGCCTGGATGTGCGCGGCCCGGACGCGGCCGAACTGCTCAATCGGATGTACACCTTTGCGTTCCTCAAGCAGCCGATCGGCCGCTCCCGTTATGCGCTGATGACCAACGAGCACGGCGTGGTAATCGACGACGGTGTCTGTGCGCGGTTTGCCGAGAACCATTTCTATGTCACTGCCACCACCAGCGGTGTCGACCGGATCTATCAGCAAATGCTTAAGTGGAACGCGCAATGGCGCCTGGACGTGGACGTCGCCAACGTCACCGCGGCCATTTGCGCGGTGAACCTTGCCGGGCCGGACTCGCGCAAGGTGTTGGAACAGGTCTGCACCGACCTCGACCTGAGCGCCGAAGGGTTTCCTTATCTGGGCGTGCGTCAGGGCACGGTCGCGGGGATCAAAGCGCGCTTGTTGCGAGTCGGATTCGTAGGCGAACTGGGGTATGAAATCCACGTTCCTGCACGCCACGGTCTCAAGCTTTGGGATGCGCTGATAGAAGCCGGCAAGGCCTATGACATCCGCCCCTTTGGCGTCGAAACGCAGCGCCTGCTGCGCCTGGAAAAAGGCCATGTGATCATCAGTCAGGACACCGACGGCATGACTCACCCGGCGGAAATCGACATGGGCTGGGCGATCAGCCGCACCAAGCCGTTCTTCGTCGGCCGCCGTTCGGTGGACATCCTCGAAGCCCAGCCACTGAAACGCAAACTGGTGGGTTTCAGCCTGCCCAAAGGCAGCCCGCAACCGTTGGAAGGCCATCTGGTGCTTAACGGCCCGGACATCAGCGGCAACGTCACCTCCTGCGAGTATTCCGCCTCCCTGGGCAAGATCATCGGCCTGGCCTACGCCGGCATCGACCAGAGCACGCCTGGGCAACAAATTCCGATCCGCGTCGAAGGCGGCATCGTGGTCCAGGCCGAGGTGGTGCAGTTGCCCTTCTTCGATCCCGACAACCAACGCCAGGAGCTTTGAGTCATGACCAGTCTGAAAGAACAACACAGCATCGCCCGGCAAGCCCTGGCACCGCTGCCGGGGTGCCGCCTGGCGGACCTGACCGACCTGCCGCGAGTCGGTTTCCGCGGCGCCCGCAGTGCCGAGTACCTGCGTAGCCGCGACTTCGTCCTGCCGGATGCGCCCAACAGTGCGGTGATTCAAGCTGATGGCAGTCAGGTGGCGCGGCTGTCGCAGACCGAGTTCCTACTGCTGGGCAGTCCCGAGGATCAGGGCCAACGAATCGCGGATGAAGAGGCCCGTTGGGAACTCAATCATCAAGCCAACTATCTGCTGCCTCGTCAGGACAGCCATGCCTGTTTTCAGCTGACAGGGGATCATCTGAGCGAAGTATTGGCCAAGCTCTGCGGGGTTGATCTGAGCCCGCAGGCGTTCGGCCCGGGAGCGGTGGCCCAGACGTCGGCGGCACGCATCAACGTGATCGTCATCAATTCAGGCACCGTGCAACAGAGGAGCTTGCACATCCTTTGTGACCGGGCGTCGCGGGAGTATTTTCGGGAGGCGTTGGAGGATGCAATGCAAGAGTATTCAGGTCTGGCTACGGCTGTGACAACGCGCTGACTCTGCCGCCCTACTGGTCATGCATGCTGAGACGAAATTCCGTTCTAAGCATGCATGGGCAGATGCCGACAGTAATGACAATGCCGCTTGTAAATGTCACGCACAAAAAAACGCCACTCATTGAGTGGCGTTTTTTGTGAATCTTGGAGCGGGAAACGAGACTCGTATCTGGCGTCCGACTCGTTGAAATTTAAGGGGTTCATTCTCTTGCCAGAGCAGGAAAAGACTTAATTCTGGACTTGTTTTTAGGGTGTTTCAACAGCAAAAAAGACCGAACTCCAAGGAAGGCTATTAGATTCTGCGCTTAGCCAACTGAAAACTGTTATCAACCTGACTGTATCAGTAGCACAGGTCTGCTCGAAAAATGCCCCCACTGTCGAACGATCCTCATCATCTCAGGAAAATCCACAACTGATTGTTGGCGCATCAAGCGGCCTGGAACGAAGCGTCGTTCGGCAGCCATATTCTCAGGTTAGGTCCGTCAAAACACTCGCCGACTGACAACAGCAAATCATCGAGATTTCTCCGCACAGGACTGTGCCAGTGCGCGTCCAAGCTAAATGTTTCTCGATTTGCCCAGAATCCTGTCGAAAAGAAAGCTCAGCCCCTCACCCGCCTTGAATTTCCAGATGACCCGATCGCCAGTTTCCCTCTTAAAACTGGCGCTGTTTGTACCCTCATATTCTGGAATTGAAAGCTGACAAAAAGCAGTAAGCCTGGCAAATATATCTCGATACTTACCTGAAGACTTAAGCGCGATGCTGCCGGCAGACAAAAATGAGGAATAAGCCAGGCTTTTTTGCGCGCGGGCAATTATTAACCTTTTGCTGTCAGGCGGATCATTCAATAGTTCGCAGGCCTGTGAAAAAAACAAATATTTCTCAAGCGCTCTCCTAGGGCACCAGAAAGACCAGAGGCCGCACACCATAATGGGTAAGTTGCAATCCATCTCACCCTTATAGGTCAAGCCCCTATCCCAGTCAGGCGAAATATCACTATATTCCAGCGCTTGCAGATCAGCATCCACGCGGTATTTAAAGTACTCAGGAAAACAATCGATGGCATCTTTCAATGCCTCAGTAAAAAAACTAGAGTGGACATTATTGGTCAACGCATCATTTGCCTCTTGAACGATCTGAGCCTTGTCAACGCTTGCACCAGAAAAAATCCCGCCAAAGGGCCCATCTAGACTCCAAGTTGTTGGGCCGATTTTTTCTAAGTCTTTCTCCTTGTAGTGCTCGATAGGCACGACGAATCGCCTGAATAGATTTGCGTAACTGACAGGAAAATACCGGGCGGCAAACAACCAACCTACGACGCTGTCTTTATCAAGAAGGCGCGACTCTATGTCCGAGTTTTTCAAAATCTCGTAGTCAAAGGACAAGCTTTTGTTATTTTTCAAGCCTTCCAGCTTAGTGATCAGAGCGGCGCTGGGAACCGTTGAGTAGAAGCCGATAAATTTCGTGCAACCATTGGAGTAGATGGCTGACACCGGATCGTATTCCTGATCGGCGCCCACGGAGTTATCGCTATGAGCGTAATGTTTGCAACTGACTAGTAGAGTTTCACCACTCAATTGAACCTTGAGGTCAAGATCATTATCGGGGCCTCTTGTAGTACGTGCTAGTACAACGCCGCCTAGTACCTTTTCAAAATATTCTTCCGCAAATTTTTCAAATGCATCCAGCTCGTCCTTCATCGATGCTCTACTTCTAGCCTTTCGCAGCTTAGGGCTGGCGGAAGGAATCTCGCGAAAATCTAGGATACCCACATGACCTCCAAGTCTTCAGTCCTCCATGATTCGTTCGAATTTTTCATGGAGCTTATCAATAGATACGACAGGATAATGTATCAAGCCTGTTGATCGCTATGCCATCATTGGCGTCACTGCACCGAGCGTGGCTAAAGGCTCAATACCTCGGTAAAATTGGAGCATTCCGCTATTGAATTCGTGAGCAGTCGGCATATTCGTCTAGCTCCAGCATTCATTATGATCGACGATCTTCCACCACCTATGCAGCCTGCTCTCCCCGCCGGAGTTACCAGATCGATATAGACCATCACGCAGGATGTACTACGCTGGCCTTCGTATGGGGTTGATTGTCAGGCGCTACTGAAGGTGAAGATCTAAGAGCCGTCATGGATTATTTATTACTCTCGTGTCTATGTAGGCAGATGACCGAGACGATAATTTTGCTTCTACTAGGTATTCCTGCAAACATGAAAACTCGCCAACTATAGTCACTCGCCGAGAAACTTTTGCACCAATGGCATTGGCTGATCGCTGTCTTCGAAGCAGGCAACGGGAGTTTGAAAATCCCTTGGGTTTGGGGATTTATCGTCTTATGGCCGCTCCTGCAGTGCCGCGGTTGAAAAAAACGCGGTCTCCAGTATCGAGACCGCGCTCACGCTTAATCGTCAGAATGCCATGCCCACTTTCGGCGGATTTTTGAAGATGCCATGGGCATGCCGCCACATCGTTATATTCTGAGTGTGCGGCTGGAGCAGGCGCGCAAGCTGCTGAGCATGTCCAGCATGCCGATTGCCCGCATTGCCCAGGAGAGTGGGTTCAGCACCTGAGGGCCTGTTTTCGGGCTACGCATGCGGTGACGCCAGCCAAGTATCGTACGACCATTGCTGCTGGCGCCGAGCGGTAAAGCACTCCTTGTCGAGTGCGGGGCGCTGCCAACTCGGCGTCTGCTGCCCCTCAGAGATAGCCGGCCTTGCGAGCGTTGCCAAGCATCACCTTCTGCAACAGGCGCCGCGAGATGCGCTTGAGGTGAAAGGCCAGGCTCGCATAGGGACCGCTGAGCACCAGGGTCTTGCCGGTTTTCACGGCCTGCAGCACGTCGTTGGCCACGACATCCGGGGAGCATCCCTCGCGGGCGTAGTAGCTCTGCAGGCGCTGCAACTGCGCCGAGGTCATGCCCGGGGAAGTAGCGCTGCCGCTGGTGGTGATGGCGGTATTGATCACCCCCGGACAGACGTCGGTGACCACTATCTCGCTACCGGCCAGTTCCATACGCAGCACATCGCTGAGGCCGGCGACGGCCGCCTTGGAGGCCGCATAGGCTGCCATGGACGGCGCCGGAGCGAAGCTCGCCGTGGAGGAGACATTGACTACCTGGCGCGCGCCGCCGGCGGCCAGCATGTGCGGAATGAACAGGTGGCACCCGTAGACCACACCCATCAGGTTGACGTTGATCACCCGCTGCCAGTGGGCCAGGTCGCTGTCGAGGAACTTGCCAAGGTGGGCGATGCCGGCATTGTTGTAAAGCACGTCAGGTGCCCCCAGTTCGGCGATCACCTGCTCGCAGAAGCCCCGCATGGCCGCTTCGCTACTGACGTCGACCGTGTAGATGTGGCATTGCACATCCAGCGCGTGGATTTCTTCCTGCAGGCTCCGCAGCGCGTCGAGCTGCAAGTCGCTGGCGATGATGTGGGCCCCCTCGCGGGCGAAGGCAATGGCGGACGCGCGGCCGATGCCGGAGGCCGCGCCAGTGATCAGGATCTGTTTGCCTTGCAGTTGTGCAATTGCCATGGGTAGCTCGCTGGTTGGAATGTCTGTTGGTTAGGTCTGTGGATCAGGCATTGATTGGCTTGATGGAAGGCGATTGGGTTCAGCTCTGCTCCCCGAGCACCGTCATCGCACGTTCGTCGAGATCGAGCACCGCTCGACTGAGGTAGAACTCGGCACCGCCCTGCGCACGACCTCTATCCTGTTGCAGTTCGGCGCGCACGAAGCGGTAGCTGGTCCTGATCTTGGCCAGCACCTCGGCGTGCGTGGAATGCACGACATGGGCCACGAGGGCATTGAGGTGATGAAAGACTGCAGTCAGGCTGCGTGGGTCGGGGCTGCGCTCCTGCAGATCGAAATAGACCATGGCACTGGCGCACAGCAGCCGACGGCGGCTGCCGGCTTTGCTGAGTTGCTGGGCACTGTGCGCATCGCCCCAAGCCAGCGGACTCATCAGGTACAGCAGGCACAACAGCACAGGCGTTCGCATCTTCTCCATCCTCGGTTCTGGTTGTTATGGACAGTCTTGAGGTTCAAGGCGCCTCGGCGCGGCAACAGCAACAGGCCGGTGCCACCGGCTCATGTCACCGCCTCGGCGTTGCTCTTGGCAGGCACGGCGCCATCCGCTGGAATCGGCTTCATCTGCGGCTGAGCCGGCAGCAGGAAGTGCGACAGCGCCGGGATCAGGATCAGCGCACCGAGCATGTTCCACAGGAACATGAAGGTCAGCAGGATGCCCATGTCGGCCTGGAACTTGATCGGCGACCAGGCCCAGCAGATCACCCCGGCCGCCAGGGTGATGCCGACCAGCCCCACCACCCGCCCGGTGAAGGCGACCGCGTTCTGGTAGGCGTCCGACAACGACATGCCATGGCGCTGGTAGTGCAGCTGCACGCTGAGCAGGTACAGCGCGTAGTCCACTCCTATGCCCACGCCCAGGGCGATCACCGGCAGGGTGGCGACCTTGACGCCTATGCCCATCACCACCATCAGCGCCTCGCAGAGAATCGAGGTCAGCACCAGCGGCAGGAGCGCCACCAGCGTCGCGCGCCAGCTGCGGAAGGTGATCAGGCAGAACAGGGTCACCGCCAGGTAGACGTACAGCAGCATGGTGCGGTTGGCTTCGCGCACCACGATGTTGGTCGCGGCCTCGATCCCGGCTGAGCCTGCGGCCAGCAGTAACTGGCGATCTTCGGTGCTGTTTTCCCGGGCGAACTTGTCGGCAATGGCCACCACCGCGTCCAGGGTTTCGGCCTTGTGATCCTTGAGAAAGGCGATCACCGGCATCAGCGAGCAGTCGGTATTGAATAGCTCGGGGGCGTTGACCGAGGCTTGTTGCGCGGCGTAGTTGAGCATGTCCTGGTTGCGCTGGATGCTGTGGAGCTTGGGGTTGCCCTCGAAACTGCCGGCGGTGATCTGGCGCACGGCGTTGACCAGCGATACGGTGGTCTGCACCCCCGGATGCTGTTGCAGCTCCCAGGCCAGGCGATCGGCCAGGACCAGAGTCTGGTAGTTCAGGCAACCTTCCGGGGCGGTCTTGATCATCACCGCGAACATGTCGCTGGAAAGTGCGTAGTGGCTGGTGATGTAGGCATTGTCGCGGTTGTAGCGCGAGTCGGCGCGTAGCTCGGGGGCGCCGCTGTCGAGATCGCCGATCTGCAATTGAAGGCTGACCATGAAACCGCCGATGCCCATGAGCACGGCCACCAGCACGGTGCAGGTGGCCCACTTGCGCGTGGTGAAGCGGTCAAGCAGATCCCATAGCTTGCCGAAGCCACGGTGCTCGACGGCGCGGTTGTCGATCTTTAGCGCGCGTTCGGCGGCCTTGCGCCCGACGCCCACGTAGGACAGCGCCACCGGCATCATCAGCAGCGAGGTGAAGATCAGCACGGCCACGCCGATGCTGGCGGTAATGGCCAGGTCCTGGATCACCGGGATGTCGATCAACATCAGCACGGCGAAGCCCACGGCGTCCGCCAGCAGCGCGGTGACTCCGGCAATAAACAGGCGGCGGAAGGTATAGCGAGCGGCGATCAGCTTGTGGGTGCCGCGGGCGATGTCCTGCATGATGCCGTTCATCTTCTGCGCTGCATGGGACACGCCGATGGCAAAGATCAGGAATGGCACCAGCACCGAGTACGGATCGATGACATAGCCCAGCCAGGCGACTATGCCCAGCTGCCAGACCACAGCCATCAGTGAACAACCGACCACCAGCAGGGTACTGCGCACACAGCGGGTGTACAGGTAGATGATCAGCAGCGACGTGACCACGGCCAGACCGAAGAACATCATGACTTGAATAAGGCCGTCGATCAGGTCGCCCATCAGCTTGGCGAAGCCGATCACCCTGATCTTGTACTTGCCCGTGCCCTCCTCACCCGACGCGCGCGCGGTGCTGTCCCCAGCGTACTCGATCTTGTCACGCAGGCGCTGCTCCAGCAGCTTGGAAAACTCGTGGTAATTCAGGCTCTTGCCGGTGGCCGAGGCCTTGTCCAGCAGCGGTACGATCAGCATGGTCGACTTGAAGTCGCGGGCCACCAGGCTGCCGACTATGCCGGCGCGGTTGATGTTCTGCTGCAACTGCCCGATGTCGCTCGCGCTCCCCTTATAAGAGTCGGGCATCACCGGACCGCCCTGGAAGCCTTCTTCAGTCACCTCGGTCCAGCGTACCGCCGGGCTCCACAGCGACTTCATCCAGGCACGGTCAACGCCCTCGGTGAGGAACAGCTCGTCATTGACCTGCTTGAGCACGGCCAGGTACTCGAGGTCGAAGATGTCACCCTGAGTGTTCTCTACCACCACCCGGACCGAGTTGCCCAAACCCCGTAGCGAGGCGCGGTTCTCCAGGTAGTTCTGAATGTAAGGCTGGCTCTGGGGAATCATCTTCTCGAAGCTGGGGCGCAGTTCCAGTCGGGTCAGCGTCATATAGCCCAGCACCAGAGTTATTAGCGCCATGAACAGGATGAACGGCCCCCGGTGGTTGAACACCAGTCGCTCCAGCCGATTGCCGGAGCGGTGGTCGAAGTCAGCCAGGTCGCGGATCACCGGCATGGTGTCTTGTTGGATTTTGCCCATGTAGGGATACTCGCTCGTATTCTTCTGGTTATTGGGCAGGCAGACTGCGTACGCCGCGCGCACCAACCAGGATTAGCGCACCATTGGCGGCCTGGATCGCACCGGCGACCGGGGCCTGCTGCGCTTGCGGCAACAGGCGCAGCCGCGGCTGGCTGTCCTCGGCCAGCAACTGGTGGCCCGCCTGGGTGAACAGCCGATAGTGGCCCTGGGCATCGACCAGCGCGGCGGAAAAACTGATCTGCAGATCGATGGGGCGTGCCAGCCAGGTATAACCACCGTCACGGCTGTGCAGAACATTCCCGCGCAAGCCATACACCAGCACCTCCCCGGGTTTGCCGATAACGCCGAAGAAGCTACCCTCGTAAGGGGTTTCCAGCTCGGTGAAACGTTCGAGAATGGCATCCCACTTGCGCAGCAGCCCCTGTTCGCCTGCGATATAGAGCGCGTCGCCAGTAGCGGCAATGGCATTCAGGTGCAGGCCCTGGGGGTTGTCGGTGCGGTCCTGGAATGGCGTCCAGCTCTGCCCACCATCGGTGGTGCGCAGGATCAGGTTGAAGACGCCCACCGCGTAGCCAAGCTGCTCGTCGGCGAACCAGACGTCGAGGAAGGGCTTATCGGCACCCTCGTCGACCAGCCGCTGGCCGGCAGCGGCCAGAATGGTCCACTGTTCGTTGCCTGGCTCGGCGGCGGCCAGGGTGCTGTAGTGTTTGAGCACCAGCTCACCGATCTGGCGGCCATCGAGCTGCTTGCTCCAGGTCAGGCCGGCGTCACTGCTGTGCAGGATCACGCCGTCATTGCCCACCGCCCAGCCGTGCTTGGCGGTTGGAAAATACACGGCATTCAGATCGGAGCTGACCGGCACGGCGGCCTGCTGCCAAGTCTTGCCGGCATCATCGGAATAGAGAATATGGCCACGCTGACCAACGCTCACCAAACGCTCACCCGCACGGGTAACGTCCAACAGGGAACTGCGCAGTGCCAAGGCACTCGCCTTGGCCGGCAGGTCCAGCACGTCGACATAACTGGCAGCCTGAGCGACAGCCTGCTGTAGCGTCAACGTGGCGCACAGCACGAGCAGCACGCATTTGTTGAAAGAACACATAGTACGTCCTCTTGGAAAAAAGTCTCCGAAAGGCATGGACATGCACTCCGGCGCAAAGTCTGCCCGGCGTTACCCGGGCAGGCGGAGTAGCTTCAGCGGATCCCCGCGCCGGCCAGCGACTCGGAAGACCACTGCGCGTTGGACAGTGGCTTGCTGTACTTGATGCCGCCGTACGGGCCGGTAAGGCCGCTAACGCTGTAGCTGCCACCGATCAGGTCATAGTTGACGTAGGGTGTGGCATCCGGGACCTGCTGGTCATAGCTCTGGCTGAGGAAGGCAAAGGCCCCCCGGTACAGCTGGCCGCGGGCGTCGTACTGGTCCGAAGCCAGGGCGATCCAAGTGTCCTCGTCCAGGTAGAAACGGCGCTTGTGGTAGATATGGCGGGCGCCCTCCTTGAGGGTGGCTTCGACCACCCAGACGCGATGCTTCTCCCAGCGCACGGAGCTTGGTTCCATGTGGTTGGCCGTGAGCAGCTTGTTGGCGTCGGCCGCGTAGGTCACCCGATAAGCGTTATAGGGCACGATCAGTTCCTGCTTGCCCACCAGCTTCCAGTCGTAGCGGTCCAGCGCACCAAGAAAGACGAAGGCGTCATCGTAAGTCGCCGCACCGGCGGAGCCCGGGTCGGGGGTATCGTAGGCCAGGCTCGGCGCCAGCTTGACCCGGCGCACGCCAGGCAGGTACTGCCAGGCACGCCGCGGCTGGACCAGTGGGTTGACTGCGTCACGTAGCACGATCGCTTCGCCGGCACGGCGGGCCGGGCCGGTGTACATCAGCTTGATCTGATAGTAGGTATCTTGGGCCTGCATCAGCTTGTTCAGATCGTCGTATACCGCGTAGTTCACCCAGGCGTTGCCGGTGGCCGCCAGGCTGGGCTGGCCACTGCTGTCGACAAACCAGTTGTCGAACTTGCTGGAGATGTTCATGCCCTGGTAGCGCAGCAGGTGGTTCCACATGGCCTCTGCGCCGGACTGCGGGATCGGGAAGGGGGTGCCCGGCAGCGCGTTCTCGATGGCGTTGCCACCTTCCGTGGACTTGGTCGTGACGGCGTTCTTCAGGATGTTGTCCAACACACCCTGGGGGATGGAAGCACTGCGATGGGTCGGGTAGACCTCCATACGGAAGCCGGGATAACGCTTGGCCAGTTCGACGGACACGGCAGTCAACTGGTCTTTGTACTGCTCGACGTTCTTGCCATCGATCACCAGCAGCGGCTTCTCGTTGGCGAACGGATCGGGACGCATGCTTTCGCCGGGCTTGTAGCTGGCCGGCGGGGTAGTCAGACCGCCCTGGTAGGCCGGGATGGAGCCGTCGGCGTTGCCGGCCTTTTCTGCGCCGATCAGCGTCAGCTCGGCGCCGAGCTTGGCGGCTTCTGCGGTGGAGACGGCCGCTTGGGCCTGACCGGCGAGGGTCAGCACCAGGGAGGCGGCCAGAAGCGTATGCACGAATTTCATATTGTTGTTCTCCTGCTTAGTGGCTAAGCCGTTCGTGGATCAGAAGGTGGTCTTGAAGGTGAGGTACATGGCGGCGCGGTCCTCGGTGGCGCCGCCACCAGTGAACGCCGTGTAGCCACCGGCGTAGCAGGTGTAATCCTGTTCAGCGTCGAACGCGTCCGGCGTAGTGCCATCGGTCTGGCCGTCGTCGCAGGACTGACTCTTGCCGAAGGCGTCTACGTACTTGAGGTCCACGTAGTACTTGTTGTAGATCGCCGCACCGAGGCCGATGGCATAGGTGCCCGCTCCCTCCGCACCGCCGGCCACCACCGGTGAAACGCCGTCGATGCCGACGTTGAGCGACAGCGGTGCACTCAGATCGATACCCGGAAATACTTGGTACCAGGTCGGGGTGAAGTTGACCGCCAGGCCCCAGTTGTCGCGGGTTGGCTTGTCGATGCCGCGGTAGCTGCTCTTGCCCTTGTAGAGCGCCTCGTTCTCGCTATCGAGGCTGATCAGCCTGCTGTAGTACAGCTCGCCGAGCAGAGTGGCTGAATCGAACAGCGGGGTGTCAGCGATGGTCATCAAGCCATTGAGGGTCCAGTGCAGGGTATCGCCTGTGGCGCTCAGGCTGTCGCCATCCCGGGGCGTGCCATAGACGACACCCGTGCCCGCCGTGCGCGGCGGAATGACCATGAAGCCATTACCAAGGCCCAGGGGGCTGGTTGAACTCAGCACGGCGGGGATGCTGGCCAGTGGCATGTTCTGCCGGAAGTTGAGATCGCTGCCGACACTGACGCCGCCGAACTCCTTCGATAGGCTGATGCCGTAGATGTTGATGTCATCGCCGTAGGCGAACTGGTAAGTGCCGGTGGCGAGCGAGTTGAGCAGGTTGGGAAATGCCCCCGCTGGTAGCGGGACTGCCCCGGCAATTGAGAATGACGAGGTATTCAGCCATGCCTGCGGCAGAATGTCCGAGGTTTTACGGTAGTAGACGCCGAGGGTGCCATCCAGCCATTCAGGCGACCACTTGGCCATGACGCCCCAATCGCCACGGTCATCCGGGGTAAGGTCCTTGCCACGACGAATGCCGGTCAGGGCATCCTGCAGCAGGAAACCCGGGGTGCCGGTATGGCCGAGCAGGAATGACTGAGCACCTTGCCCAAGCAGGTCGGAACCACCGTAGTAAGTGCCGGCCTCCGGCAGGCGGGCCTCGTCCCAGCTCAGGAAGTACTGGGCACCGATGGTCAGCTCCGGGTTGACGGTGAAGCTGGCGGAAATCTGGTTGCGTGGAATGAACAGCTCCTTGGCCTCGGTGCCAGGGGACGCCGACAGCTTGGCCAAATCCAGGCCAGCCTGGCCATAGCTGACCGAATGCACCGGGTTGAGGATGGTCTCGCCCCAGAACACGTTGTGCTGGCCAGCCTTGATGCTCAACAGTGACTCCTCCCCCACTTCGGTGCTGTAGAACACGAAGGCATCGAGAATCTCGCCGGAAGGGCCGCTGTAGTAACGCTTGGCATATCCACTCAGGTGCGGGCTGCCAAAGCCAACACCGTCCGCGGTAATCAGGGACGTGCGTGGATCAACCAGCACCTGGCCGGACTGGGCGCCATTGCCGTTGACGAACGGGTTGGAATTGGAGCCGGTATTGTCATAGGCCTTGTCGTACCAGCTGGCGGCACTGACGCGCAAACCCATGGCATTCTGATAGACGACGTCTAGTTCGCTGAGCAGGTCGACGCGGTTGGTGATATTGGTCCCGGACTTGCGGAAGTTGTAGTCGCCGTCGTTGCTGTTCGGCGTAGCGAGCATGCGCTTGTCGGCGCTCTCGGTGCGCACGCCGTAGTTGTACTTGACCGTGTTGTCGAAGCGCACCGACCAGTCTTCGCTGCCGGTGTCGAACTCGAAGGCCTGGGCGGCTGGCATGGCGGCCGCCAGAATGGCCGAGGCCAGCAGGCTTTGCCGCAGGTTGAGGTGGCTGTTATTGCTTTTCATGGGCGAATGCACCTTTTTTTATTGTCGTTGTTGGTTGTGCAGTAAACATTTCGGGCCTCTTACGGCCGTTACTGGGAAATCCGTTGCAGGATGCTGAGAGAGACCGCGCGACCTAACGCCGTGCTGTGCTGCAGGGCGGTTCTGGCCCTGCTCAACTGACGAGGACCGGCCACGCCACGCAGTTGCCAGACCAGCTCGACCAACTGGGCGATACCAGTGGCGCCGGGGGCGTGGCCGCGGCCGAGCAGGCCGCCGGACGGGCAAACCGCCACACCGCCGCCGTCACCGTTATGCCGGCCCTGGGCGAAGGCGGCGAGCTGATCCTCACGGCAGAAGCCCAGGGCGGCACAGTTGATCAGGTAGTCGCCGACGCTTTGGTCATGCAGCTCGACCAGGTCGATATCTTCCGGGCCGAGACCGGCCAACTCGTAGGCACGGGTCGACAGGCGCCGGGTAGCGGAGCGGCCCAGCACGTCGAGGGCACTGAACGACTCCTGGTCGGCATCGCTGTCGCCGCCGCGCAGGCTGACCAGACAGGCGATATCGGCACGCAGCCCGTAGCGCTGGGCGAACGACGGCGTGCACAGGATCAGGACGGCGGCACCGCATGCCGGGGCACTCAAGTAAGGGGCAAGCCAACTGTCGACCTCATCCAACTGGTTGAACAGGGCATAAGGATTGAGGCGTGCTTGGGTTCTGGCCCCCAGCACAACCTGCTCGTAGATGGCCTCCGAGACCCCCAGACCGGTGAGCAGATGGCTGTTCTGGGCGGCGAACAGTTCTGCTGGATGCTGGCGTCGTTCCAGCTGTTCGAGGGCTTGATGGTTTTCCGCCGTGAGGTCCTGCGGTTTGCCCGCGCGTTCGCCCAGATCGAAGAACGCCCGGCTGGAAATGCCTGCCGGCATGGCTTCGCAACCAACCACCAACACGCACTCGGCCTCGCCCGCAAGCAAGCTCTGGCGCGCCTGGTGGAAGGCGCTATGCCCGGAGATACAGCCGTCGCGGACATTGACCAGGCTTGTTCCGTTCAGTCCGAGCGGCGCCATCAAGCGCTCGCCGATGCCCGAGCCGGAGTGCACGCAGGCGAAAAAGGTCTGGTCGATCAGATCGAGATCGAGGTCCGTGTCGGCCAAGGCCAGGTTCACCGCCGACTTGGTCAGTTCAGTGGCATGGCCAGTGCCCAATGCGGTGAACGGGGTCATGCCGACACCTGCGATCAGTACCTTGTGCGTCATCGTCTCTGTCCCGAGGTCGATAGCGCGACGCTGCAATCGGCGTCGCACCGAGCCGTCAGCAGACCTGCCGGCGGTTCTTCATGGGATTGAGACTATTCCCGGCGCACTACTTTGCCCCCCCCGGCGATGGGGGGGGCTGTGCGAGAAGTCGGGGAAAGGCTGCTAGGGCTGCAGAATGCCCAGCAGATAGGCGCGATCGAGCACGTGCTTGCGGTTGCCGGCCTGGAACTTGCCGAACAGGTTCTTCATGTGCCATTTCACGGTTTCTTCGCCGACCTCCAGGGCCAGGGCGATCTGCTTGTTCGACATGTTGCGCGCGAGCAGTTGCAGGACCTCGCGCTCCTTGGGGGTGAGCATCCGGCTCGGCGAGACGCTCACCGTCGAGTGTTTGCGCGGCGGGCCGGGCGCTGCGGCGGGTGGCTGCACGGCGGCCGTTGGGGCATTGCCCTGTAGCTGGGCCGCCCAGGCCGGCAGGTCCGGGTGGGTGTCGGCGAGAATCCGCAACAGGCCGTATTCCTCGGCCAGACTGACGCCCTCGCGCAGGGCCGGCACACCGTCCTCGCCGAGACGCTGGCGGGCCAGTGCCTGGAGCAGCAGTATCTGTACGCTTTCACGGCCACGGCGCAGGCGCTCGGCCAGTGGCGCGGCCTGTTCCAGCAGCGCCAGTACGCCGCTCCAGTCATGGCTGGAGACGCAGGCATAGACATGCCCAAGCTGTGCGTATAGGGCCAGTTCGGGGCCCAGCAGACCGCGTGGTTCGCGGACGAAGTCGGGCAGCAGTTGGTCGAGGCGCTGCCACAGGGCCTGGCAGGTTTCGCTGTGGCCTCGCAGGGCGTGCTGGCGCAGCTGTTCGGCCAGCGCGCTGATGCACAGGCGTGGCATCTGCCGGGTCTCGCCGATGGAGAACAGTTCGTCGAGCAGGTCGTGGGCGCGGTGGGTCTGCCCCTGCAGGGTCGCCAGGCGGGCCGCGCTTACATAGCCCTGGACGATCGCCTCGGGGGCAGCCAGGCGCGCCAGCAAGTCCAGGCGATTGGCGAGCACGGTACTGGCCTCGGCCTGGGCGTCGCGTTCGAGCAACACATTGGCTAGGGTCGTGGCCATCAGCAAGGCGATGCCGCTGCGCCGGCCGATATCCTGCTCGGCCTTGCTTAGGCTGGCGCGCAACGCCCGCTCGGCGCTGAGCATCTGGCCCTCCCAGAAATACGACAGGCCGAACTGCCAGTCGCGATGGCCGCGTACGGCATCCATGCCGGAGGTCCATTCGAAGCGCGGCGCATGCTGGCAGTAATGGCGGGCACGCTCGGTATGCCCCGCCGCCAGGGCCAGGCGAATCCTGTGGTTGGCCAGGATGGCCTGCAACTTGATGGAAAAGGCGGGCGCCTTGTCCAGCCAGGGTTCGATGATCTGCTGCGAGGAATCAGGGTGGTCGGCGGAAAAGGCGGCGGTCGAGAGGATCGCCGCGGCTTCGCACTGCTCTTCTGCGCTGGCGTTCGGGTCGCTGCCGACCTGCTCGATCATCTGCACGGCCTGCGTCCGGTGCCCGCTCAAGGCCAGTGACCAGGCCACGACTAGGCGCAGGCGCGGACGCCGTTCGACTTCGTGGCTGGGCAGTTGCTCGATCCAGTCCAGCGTCCGGGAAAAGTGACCGCGCAACATCAATTCGTACAGGCAGCTCTCGGCCAGAGCATAGGCTTGCTTGGTTTGCCCGGCCAGCAGTGCCTGGCGCGCGGCGGCCTCTGGCAGGCCATGGCCTGCGAGCCATTCGGCGGCGCGCTGGTGCAACAGTTGACGCTCTGCTTCGGGCAGTGCGGCGAAGCGGCTGCGCAGCAACTCCTGGGCCAGCGGATGGATGCGCAACCAATCGCTGTCCACGCCCTCGATCAGGATCGGTGTGCTGCTCAGCAGCTCTTGCAGCCAAGCCGCGGCGCGTTCATCGGCGAGCAGGACGATGCACAGTTGCGGATGGACCATCTCGAACAGCGAGATGCGCGTGAGGAAGTCGGTCTGCCGCTGCGAGAGGCGGGACAGCAGCGAGTCGATGAAGAAATTCTGCCGATTGCCATTGCTCACGGCCAGGTCGCGAATGGCGCTGTGCAGGTCGCTGCTGCGCTCGATCGCCGAAATCGTCAGTTGCAGGCCCAGCGGCCAGCCCTCGGTGATCTCGTGCAGGTGCGCGCAGTCGTCCAGTTCCAGGCGCTGGCCGAAGCGCGTCGCGAGCAGGGCGAGGGTCTCGTCGAGGGTGAAGCGCAGGTCCTCGACGCTGACCACGCCGAAGTAACCCTGCGCCAGCAGTTCGGCCATCGGCAGGGCCATGCGTCCGCGCGAGGCCATGGCCACGCGCAGGTTGGCGGGTGTGTTGCGCAGCAGGTAGGTCAGCGAGTGGCGTGCCGTCGCCTCCGGCAGGCTGTGCGCGTCATCCAGAATCAGCAGAGTTTCGGCACCCAGATCAGCGATTTCGGCCAGCCAACTGGTCAGCTCGTCGAGGTCGTCGGCGCTCTTGCCGAAGAGGCTGCTACTGCTCTGGGGCATTACTGGTCGACCGCTGCCGACCGCCTTGGCGACGGCCAGGCCGTGAGCCAGGCGCAGCGGATCATCATGCTCGTCGAGGGTTAGCCAGATCACCACGCCGCCCTGCGCCAGCCAGTCGCGGCGCCACTGGGCGAGTAGTTGGGTCTTGCCAAAGCCCGCCGGTGCCTGCAGCGCGATCACTGCCTTGTCGGCCAGCTCGGCGGAGTCCAGGCTCAGCCGGGGGCGCACCGTGGCGGACTTCTGCAAGCGCGGCGGAGTGGCCTTCAGGACCAACCCGGGTTCGGTACTCACTAGGCTCAAGTGCTGTTCTCACGGTTGACGGAGTGCGGTCTCCAGCTGGCTACGGTGCGCCACTGGCGGTTCTTATTGTCGGACCATTCTGTATCCGTTTCCGCCGGCTGGCGATGCTGCCGGCACACGATGCGATCTTTTCATTTGGCCATTGCCGACGAACAGAAGTCCAGACGTTCGTTGCGCCGAGTCTGATCGGATTCCGACGCCCCCCCCCATCGAGGGGGGCGGAGCCGCTGTCCGGGCGGCCTATGGTGGCAGCGTGGAAGGGTATGGCGGACTGCTGTTCCCCCTCCGCACCAATTACACAGGCATCTGGAGACTCCATGAACGCTCGAATCCTGGCAGCACCCCTTGCTGGCATCCCGCCTGACCTGCAGCGGCCTGCGCTGAACGCGCCAGTGTGCCCAGGCGTTGGCCTTGCTGGCCCAGAGTATGGCTGATGCCAGCTCGGCGCCACTGCAGAAGGTCCCGCTCAGGGGCTGGCTGCTCCCTTTGCTGTTGATCGCGCTGCCGGCAGGGTCGGACGGAGATAGTCCGCTTGAACCGCCCCCCAAACGCAGCGCTGAACGTGCCGCTTGGTGAAGTAAACCCAGTGCTTCGATCATTCGCCAGGATGGCGAGATTGATGCCATTTCAGTGAACAACGCAGTACTCGAGGAGTGTGTCGTATGAGTCCGTATCGCGTAGGGCTGGACAAGCAACCGGCCAACCACATGGCGTTGAGCCCGCTGACGTTCATCGAGCGTTCGGCTTACATCTATCCGCAGCGTCCGGCGGTGATTCACGGTCGGCGTCGTTATACCTGGGCCGAGACCTATGCGCGCTGTCGTCAATTGGCGTCGGCGCTGGCCGCTGCCGGTGTGGGCCAAGAGGACACGGTGGCGGCGATGCTGTCCAACACCCCGGAAATGTATGAGTGCCACTTCGGCGTGCCGATGTGCGGGGCTGTGCTCAACACCCTCAACACCCGCCTGGATGCCGAGGCCATCGCCTTCATGCTCGAGCATGGCGAGGCCAAGGTGTTGATCACCGACCGCGAGTTCGCCCCGACCATCCGGGCGGCATTGCTCAGGGTCAGCCATGACATCCTGGTCATCGATGTCTGCGACAGCGAATACGACGGTCCCGGCGAACCGCTCGGCAGCTACGAGTACGAGGCGTTCATCGCCAGTGGCAACCCGCAGTTCGTCTGGTCGTTGCCGGCCGATGAGTGGGACGCGATTACCCTGAACTACACCTCGGGCACCACCGGCAATCCCAAGGGCGTGGTCTACCACCACCGCGGTGCCTACCTCAGTGCACTGTCCAACATCGTCACCTGGGGCATGCCGCCGCATGCGACTTATCTGTGGACGGTGCCGATGTTCCACTGCAACGGCTGGTGCTTCACCTGGGCCCTGGCGGCCAATGCCGGCACCAACGTGTGCCTGCGCAAGGTCGACGCCCAACTGATCTTCCAGGCCATCCGCGAGCACCGGGTCAGCCACTACGGCGGCGCACCCATCGTGCAGTCGCTACTGATCAATGCGCCGGCCGAATGGCGCGAGGGTATCAGTCATCGGGTATCGGCGATAACCGGAGGTGCCCCGCCGCCGATGGCGATGGTCGAGGGCATGAAGCAACTGGGCTTCGACCTGACCCATGGCTACGGCCTCACCGAAACCTATGGTATGTCTACGGTATGTGCCAAACACCCGGAGTGGGAGGCGTTTCCACTTGAGGAGCAGGCTCGTCTCGGCGCACGTCAGGGCGTGCGCAGCATCTGCCAGGAAGGCATCAGCGTGCGCGATTCCGAGACCATGGAGGAAGTCCCCCATGACGGCCAGACCGTGGGCGAGATCATGCACCGCGGCAACCTGATAATGAAGGGCTACCTGAAAAACCCGCGTGCCACCGAAGAGTCTTTCGTTGGTGGCTGGTACCACAGCGGCGACCTGGCGGTGGTAGAGCCGGATGGTTACGTGAAGATCAAGGATCGCAGCAAGGACATCATCATCTCCGGGGGCGAGAACATCAGCTCGATCGAGGTCGAGGACGTGCTCTACCGCCACCCTTCCGTGCTGGCCGCCGCTGTGGTCGCCACTCCCGACGAGCGCTGGGGCGAAGTGCCCTGTGCCTTCCTCGAACTGCGCGATGGCCATGCGCCCAGCGCGCAGGAGCTGAGCGCGTTCTGCCGCGAGCGCTTGGCCCGCTTCAAGGTGCCCAAGCAATTCGTCTTCGGCCCTTTGCCCAAGACCTCGACCGGCAAGATTCAGAAATTCGTCCTGCGCGAGCAGGCGCGCTCGGTGTTGGCTATCGACTGAGACCCGCCAGGGCCTCACGCACCGCCCTACCCCAGACCATTTCTAAGAAAGAGGAATAGCCCCATGCACACAGACACAGCCTCCACCGTGGTGATCACCGGCGCCTCCTCGCGCGCGATGGCCAGGCTGATCGACAAGCGCGTGAAGTCGGGCGTGGTACCGACCGTCCCGTGCACGCTGGTGCGTCCCTTCCTCGGCCACCTGCCTAAGCGTCTGGCCAACGCCCTGGGAGATTGAACGAAATGGATTATCCGATGCGCAGATTGCAGATCAACGGCCTGGAGATGAACGTACTGATTGCCGGCGAAGGCCCACCGGTGCTGCTGGTGCATGGTTTTCCCGACACCCATGCAGTCTGGCGCAAGCAGATCCCCATGCTGGTCGCGGCCGGCTACCAGGTGATCGCCCCGGATACCCGCGGCTGCGGCGAGTCACAGATGCCGAGTCGGGTCGCCGACTACCACCGCGATCTGCTGGTGGCGGACCTGCGCGCGCTGCTCGATGCGCTCGACATCGAGCGGGTGCGCCTGGTCGGCCACGATTGGGGCGCGATGCAGGGCTGGTTTTTTACCCTGGCCCATCCCGAGCGGGTGGAGCGCTACATCACCCTGTCGGTTGGCCATCCGGCGGCCTATGGCAGCGGCGGCTTGGCGCAGAAACTCAAGGGCTGGTACGTGCTTATGTTCCAGTTGCGCGGCTTTCCCGAGTGGCTGCTGAAGGCCGGCTACTGGTGGTTATTCCGCAGGGTCACAGCCTTTCCCGAGGAGTTTGGCCACTGGCGGCAGGCCCTGATGCGACCGGGGCGCCTCGCGGCCGGCATCAACTATTACCGTGCCAACCCCGGCGTGATCCTGCCGTACGCCTGGCCCAAGGCCCGGGTGCCGGTGTGCGGCATCTACAGCAGCGGCGACCGCTTCCTGACCGAAGGGCAGATGCGCGATACCGCGCGCCATGTGGACGGCCCTTTTCGCTACGAGCGCATCGACGGCGCCAACCACTGGCTGCAGCTGCACGCGCCGGAAAAACTCAATCCACTACTACTCGACTGCCTGCGTTGAGCAAGGAATTCACATGCACACCTATCGTTTCGAACTGACCCTGACGGCGCTGCTGCTCACCTCCTCGTCTTATCCCAGTGGCACACGCCGGGCTGCAAGCTCGGCGCCGACGAGATCGACGGTTAGATGAGTAGCCTGGAGCAGAACCTACCCTGGCCGGCGCAGAAGAAGGGCGATCTGATCCTGCCCATGCTCAGCTGGGCGCTGGCCTGCTGATCCTGTTCCTGGCTGTGGCCTGGATCCGCGCGCTGCGTCGCAGTCGCAGCGGAACTATGGCCGGCGGCGAAGCTACGCGAGAGCTGCCGGCTGTCGCGGAGCCTCCCCAGATGATTCCCCCTTATTCGGAGTTCCTCTCATGTCGATTGAACAAGTCGGGCCGGCCGTCGAGCAGATGCGCCAGGTCTTCGCCAGCCAGCGGGCCGCCTTCGCCCGCGAGCGCTATCCGTCGTACCCGGTGCGCCGGGCCAACCTGCAGGCACTCAAGGCGGTGGTGCTGGACAATGCCGACGCGATCGCCGCAGCCATCGCCGCCGACTTCGGCCACCGCTCCAGCCACGAGAGCAAGCTGCTCGACTTCTTTGGCCTGGTGAGCGAAATCAACCACGCGCTCAGGTGCTTAAAACAGTGGATGAAGCCGCACAAGCGCGGGGTCGGTCTGTGGTTCCAGCCTGGGCGTGCTGCTCTGCTGGCGCAGCCGCTCGGGGTGATCGGTATTGCGGCGCCTTGGAACTATCCGCTGTACCTGACCCTGGGGCCGCTGTGTGGTGCGTTGGCTGCCGGCAACCGCGCCATGATCAAGATCGCCAGCGACTCCAGCCATTACGGGGCGTTGCTCGCGCGCTTGTTGGGCGAGCGGTTCGCGGAAGATCTGGTGGCAGTGATCCAGCCGGGACCCGGAATCAACGACCAGTTCTCCCGCCTGCCGTTCGATCACCTGATCTTCACCGGCTCGCCGGGCGTCGGACGGCAGATCATGCGCAACTGCAGTGAGAACCTCACCCCCGTGACTCTGGAGCTCGGCGGCAAGTCGCCTACCCTGGTGGCGCCAGGCTTTTCGCTGCAGCGCGCCGCCGAGACCATCCTATGGGGCAAGTGCCTGAACTCCGGGCAGACCTGTGTCGCACCGGACTACCTGTTCCTGCCCGAGGGTAGCGAGCAGCAGTTCATCGAGCATGCGCGGAGCGCCGTGGCCCGTTACTACCCGGGGCCACTTGGCAGCAACCCGGATTACAGCTGCATGATCAATGCCCGGCAGTTGGCCCGGGTCGAGGCTCTGCTCGCCGATGCCCACGACAAGGGCGCGCAAGTCGTGGCGCTGGCTGATGCCGAGGAGGCGCGCCGCGCCGGTAAGCTGGCACCGCACCTTGTGCTGAATGTGCGCGACGACATGCAGATCATGCAGGAGGAAATCTTTGGCCCGCTGCTGCCGGTGCTCGCTTATCGCGAGCTGGAGCAAGCCCTGGACTACATCAATGCCCATGAGCGACCGCTGGCCCTGTACCTCTTCGACGAGGACGAGGCGCGGGTTGAGCAGGTGTTGAGGAAGACTCTCTCAGGAGGCGTCTCGGTGAACACCGTGATGCTTCACGTGCTACAGGAAAACCTGCCGTTCGGCGGTGTCGGCAACTCGGGGCTGGGGCATTACCACGCGCAGGAGGGGTTCCAGACCTTCAGCAAGATGCGACCAATCTTCTACCAGGCCCGTTTCAATGGCAGCTTCCTGCTCAAACCTCCCTATGGACGTCTCACCGAGGGCCTGCTGCGCCTGCTGCTGCGCTGAACCGCTCGGCTCAGCGCTGGCCTGCTGCGCCTGCTGCTGCGCTGAACCGCTCGGCTCAGCGCTGGCCTGCTGTTCCTGGCCGCGGCCTGGGTCCGCGCCCTGCGCACTAACTTACATTGGCCGCTGCCCGGCCCCACTCCATCCAACATTCCGGAGGTAGCGGATGAAAGCTGTTGTTTGCCAGAACACCGAATTGCAGGTCGTCGAGCTGCCGGAGCCGATACCCGCCAAGGGTCAGGCACTGGTCAAGGTGCTGCGCTGCGGCATTTGTGGCTCGGACCTGCACATGCGCCACCACTGCGACGAGTTCAAGGCCGTGGTGGATAAGGTCGGCTTCGCCAAGGTATTGCCGTCCAGCAGCGATCCGGTGGTGTTCGGCCATGAACTATGTGCCGAGGTGCTGGAGTACGGCGCCGGGTGCAACAAGAAACTTAAGCCCGGTACCCGGGTGGTGGCCCAGCCGGTCCTGCGTATCGGGGCTGCGATCCATCTGGCCGGCCTGTCGCCGCTGGCCACCGGCGGCTACGCCGAGCGCATGCTGTTGCAGGAGTCGGCGCTGGTGCCGGTGCCCAATGGCCTGTCGGCCGAGATGGCGGCCCTGACCGAGCCGATGGCGGTGGCCTGGCATGCGGTACGCCGCAGCGAAATCCAACGCAAGGACGTGGCCATCATCATCGGTTGCGGGCCGGTGGGCCTGGCGCTGATCTGCCTGCTCAAGGCGCAGGGCGTGGAGCACGTGGTGGCCAGCGACTTCTCCGCCGGGCGGCGTGCCCTGGCGCAACGGTGCGGGGCCGATGTGCTGATCGATCCGCGAGAGGGTTCGCCCTACGCCAAGCGTCCCGGCGAGGATTTCATCCGCGATCTGCCCAGCTTGCTGGAGCTCTCGTTGGGCACCCGCGAGAAGCTCGGCAAGCTGCCGGTGCCCTGGCACATCGCCTGGCGCCTGGCCGAGAAGCTTGGTGTCGGGGCGCCGAAGCGTCCGGTGATCTTCGAGTGCGTAGGCCTGCCCGGGCTGCTGCAGCAGATCATCGATGGCGCGCCGCTGCTGTCGCGGGTGATGGTGGTCGGTGTGTGCATGCAGGTCGACCGTTACGAGCCGGCCTTGGCGATCCACAAGGAGATCGACCTGCGCTTCGTCTTCGGCCATTCGCCGCTGGAATACCGCGACACCCTGCACATGATCGCCGAGGGCAAGGTCGACTGTGCGCCCATGATCACCGGCACCGTCGGCCTGGACGGGGTCGCCAACGCATTCGACGCCCTCAAGGATCCGGAGCAGCACGCGAAGATCCTGATCGACCCACAAAGCGCAGTGGCCCAGCTATGAACAGGACGACGACCTTGAACGCACGTTCGCCCTTGCCCCTGCCGTTGAACCAGATCGCCTTCAGCGTGGTCGATCTGCGCCGCACCGAAGCCTGGTGGTGCGACGGACTTGGCTTCCTCCCGGCTGGCGGCAGCCGCCTGATGATGCGCGGCCCGCTGAGCGCCACCATCGTCGACCTGCCCGGCGCGGCGATGACCTGCTGGTGCCTGGTCGGGCGCAACGACTGGTGTCAGCTGGAGCTGTTCCAGTACGAGCGGCCGATGGCGCGCCTGATGCCGGCCGATCGCCAGCCCAACGACATCGGCTATAGCCGCATGGGCGTCTGGGTGGCCGATTTCGACCTGGCGCTGGCCCGTCTGGCCGCGCTCGGTACCCAGCCGTTGACGGCGCCGCTCGGCGCAGCCGGTGCGCGCCGCGTATGCGTGCGCAACCCCGACGGGGTCTATGTCGAGTTGCTGGAGCAGGATCCACTACCCGAGGAGAACCTTCGTGGTCGCCAGGACTGCCCAGTGGCGATCCGTTACGTGAGCATGACCACTCCGGATCTGGCCGCCTCCAGCGCCTTCGTCGGCAGCGGCCTCGGCGTGCCCGAGCACGACCTGCAGCTGCACGACGATGCCCATGAAGCGCTGTGGGGACTGGCGGACGCCGGCGCCAGGCGCCGGGTATTCGGCGGGCCAACCCTGTTGCTGGAGATCGTCGAGTATGGCCGCGCTCCGGGGCGGCCCCGCGAGGCGTGCTACCGGATCAACGACCAGGGCATCCTCAACATCTGCTTCGGCGATCCGCGAAACCGCCATGGCGTCAACGCCATGCACCAGCGGGCGCTGGCCGCGGGCGCCAAGGCGAACTGCCGGCCGATCCATATGCCGCTGGCCGGTTGCGTCTACGTCAACGATCCGCTGGGGTTTTCCTACGAGTTCATGTGGGCCCGCCCGGGCAGAGGGCATCGTGACTTCGGCTTCCTGCCGCTGCCGCGCGAGCGGCGCCCGCTCGCCGACAACCAGGCCTGCGCCGCGAGCATCGAAATCGCCTCCGCGCCAGAGCGGGTCTTCGCCCTGCTCAGCGACCACCAGGCACTGGGACGTTGGGCGGGGCTGGGGCAGTGTCGCCTGGTCAAGCCGGGGGCCGGCGAGGTCAACGGCTATGGCGCCGAACGGGTGCTGAACTCGCTATTTGGCGCCATTCACGAACAGATCACCGAGTTCAATCCGAACCGGGGCTATCGATATCGCGTGCTCCAGGGCTCGCTGGTGTATTGCCATCAAGGCGAGGTGCGCCTGACCCCCTGCCGCGGCGGCACGCGCGTCGACTGGCAGATCCGCTTCCGTACGCGCATCCCCGGCCTGGGCATGCCCCTGCGCTATCTGCTCGAACACAAGCTCAATGCTGCGCTCGTAGGCCTGCGCCGCCAGTTGACGAACTGAGCATGTCCCTTGGTCACCCCATGAATCTGGAGAAAAACAGCATGCATATCCTGAAATTCGTCAGCAAATACATCGTCTTGAGCATTGTCATGCCGGTGACGATCGTCGCCGCGCTGCACTTCTACTTCTATCACTTCGGTTGAGCGAGATGCCTCCCATGAAATCAGCCTACTCCCTCGGTCTGCTCACCCTGTTATTCGGTGCCAGCGCCAGCGCCGCCACTCTCAGCGGCCACGTCATGACCGACGATGGCAAAGCGGTCGCCGGCAGCATGGTAACCGTCTGGAACGAAGCGCGTAACCGTAAGGAAACCGTCTACAGCGACGCCAACGGTCGCTACTCGCTGGAAACCGGCTTCGCCGGCAAGCTGCAGGTGCGCACGCGTACCCCCTATTTCAGGGATGTCGTGCAGCCGCTGGAGCTCGCCGCATCCGATCGGCAGCGCCTGGATTTTCGCGTGGCCAAGATCGCCTCGGTCGAGGAGCTGTCCAGCAGCCTGACCGCCTCGGCCCATGCTGCGACCCTGCCGTTCCCGGATGCGCCGACCAAGGAAGCCTTCATTTCCCAGTGCAGCTTCTGCCACCAGCAGGGCAATGCGTCCACCCGTATTCCGCGCAGCGAGGAGCAGTGGGGAGGGACAATCAATCGCATGGAGGGTTATCTGGCGACGCTGACCTATGGCGAGGAAAAGAGCATCGCCAAGATGCTCGCCGAGGGCTACGACGGCAAGCCGATCAAGGCGCTCCAGAGTCACGACTTCAGCCCCGAGCTGGCCAAGGCGCGGGTCGAGGAGTGGCATGCAGCCACGCCCCTGTCCTTCCTGCACGACACCATAGTGCTGGCCGACGACAAGCTGATGGGCATCGACGAAGGCCGCGACGAGGTGTACATCCTTGATCGCCAGAGCGGGCAGATCGACACCTACCAAATGCCTGTGACCGACGAGGTCAAGGGTGGCAACTTCCGCGGCATGCAGATGCCGATCGGCATCTTCACCGGCAAGCACGGCCCGCACAGCGGCGCGCAGATATCCGACGGACGCGTCTTCTTCACTGGCGCGCTGTCGAGCAACCTGGTCATGTTCAACCCGTCGACCAAGGCCTGGAAGCTCTATCCAATCCCGCAAGGCTTCCTCTGGCGTAAGGGCCTGTATTCGCACACCATCCGCGTCGACAAGGATGAAAATGTCTGGTTCACCGTTCTGATCTCCAACACAGTGATGAAGTTCGACACCAAGACCGAGCAATTCACTGAAATCGAAACCCCACACAATGGCGTGCTGCGCTGGATCACCGACACCTTCATCGGCGTCGTGCTGAAGATCTCCGCCTGGTTCCCCGAGCAGAATTTCCACCTGGCGCTGTCGCACCACAAGTGGCTCAACGGCGGCCGCAACGTGTTCAACTGGCCCTACGGCATTGATATCAATCCGCTCGATGGCGGCGTCTGGTACAGCAAGCTACTGGCAAACAAGATCGGCCACATCGACCCCGTCACCCATGAGGTCACCGAGTACGACGTGCCGCACAAGGGCCCACGCCGCCTGCGCTTCGGGCCGGATGGCAGCCTGTGGATTCCGTCTTTCGACGAGGGCTACCTGATGCGCTTCGACACCCAGAGCAAGACCTTCGAGAGCATCGCGCTGCCTCTGCTGGCGGCGAACGAGTACGAGATCCCCTATGCGCTGAACGTCGACAAGCACGGCGACGTGTGGATCGCCACCAACAATACTGATCGGGTGATGCGTTATATCCCGGCGCAGAAGAAGTTCATCGCCTACCCGATGCCCAACCGGGTGATCTGGTTCCGTGACTTCGAGTTCACCCGGGATGGCCGCGTGTGCACTTCCAACTCCAATCTGCCGGCCTATGCCCACGAGGACGGCCTCCCTGCCTTCGTTTGCATCCAGCCGGACGTCGCCGATACCGACACCTTGCAGCCGGCGCATCAGCATGCGGCGGTGATGGCGACCAAGTAAGTGCGCTGTACCGGGCGCGGCTGTGCGCCCGGCAGGCCTAAACCGGCGAAGCCTGCGCGGAGCTGAAATGGCTGCCGCGCGCTCAGGCCACGATGGAACTCAAACAACTGGTGCCGGTACCCGGCTCCTAGACCTTCTGCAATGCCTGGCAGGAGTCGGTGAGTGCGGGTGAGAACGACAATGAGCCGGGTCGTTTTACGGCTTTGCTCGGTTACGAGCGGACCTCGGACACGGGTGCCAACAACCTGCACCGCAACGTCATCTTCCGTGACAACGGTGACAAGGTGGCGCAAATCGATCCCTTCACCACCCTCAAGCCGCTGGGCAACGACAACCCGCGAGTCGATCTGGGACGCGATGCAGCGCGGCGAGACCTATGGCATTACTGGGCCGCGCATGAGCGTGCGCCTGTTCGCCGGCGGGATTTCAACCAGGCCGACCCACAGAGCCGCAGCCTGGCCAATGCCGGCTACAGCAAGGGCTGGTGAGATGCCTGGGGCTACAGCGGGTTGAGATGCTCGTCGAACTGGTTGAGGCTGACGAACTGCAGCGGTTGCAACTGGTCCAGTCGGCGCAGGTGCTGGCGGTATTGATCAAGCAGTTCCAAGCGTGCCTCGTGCGAGATGTAGGGCACATGGTAGGCGACGAAGGGCGGCAGTACGGTCATTCCGGTGTAGGCCAGGGTGCCTTGCAGGATGGGGCGCAGCATGGCATTGAAGTCGCCGTGCACGCCGCCCTCGATCAGCATGTGCGGTCGTCCGCCGACACTGATTGCCAGAATGGCCCGCTTGCCGCTCAGCCCGCCCTGGTCGTAGAAGCGCTTGCCGCCATAGCAGACGCCGGACAGTAACACGCGGTCGATCCAGCCTTTCATGATGGCCGGCATCGAGAACCAGTAGAGCGGGAAATTAAAGACAAGCAGGTCGGCGCGCAGCAGCTTGTCCAGTTCGCCCTGGATGTCTGCAGTCAGCGTTTGCTGCTGATGGTTGTGGCGCTGTTCCAGGGCATAGACCAGATAGTCCGGTTGTTGGCGGGAACCGAAGTCGGCGGCGCTGGCGACCGGATTCCAGTGCATGGCATGGAGGTTAGAAAGCTCCACCTCATGGCCTTGCGCGCCCAGCTCCTGCACGGCGAGATTCATCATGGCGGTATTGAAGGACTGCGGTTCGGGGTGGGCGTGGATGATCAATACGTTCATGCAGGGGTTGTCCAGGCGGGTGGCTAACGGGATGCATCCACTCTAGGGGCGGCGGCATGCTTGCGCACTGGTCTGAAACGACAGTTAGTGTGCGGATACGGACAGTACGGTCAGGCTCATGGGCCTGGTCTAGCAAATCACGGAAAACCTGCGGAGAGAGCCATGCCCAGTGCCGCCATCTTGGGCTTCGATGATGTCTATGCCTCGGTGCTCGGCGGTTTTGCCGACATGCTGCAGGTGGCCAATGCGCACCTGCGTAGACAAGGTGCGGCTCCCGAACAACTCTTCGAGTGGCAGTTCATTAGTGCCGATGGGCGGCCGGTGCGGGCCTGCAATGGACTGGAGCTGGCGATGCGTCCGCTGTCGATGGATAGCCGTTTCGACCTGGTGTTTATTCCCAGTCGGCATTACCGGGGCTGGGACGAATTCCAGTCCTTCCTGGGCCGACAGGCCGAGGCACGTGCCTGGTTGATCCGGCAGTGGCGCCAGGGCGCCTGGCTGGTAGCCAACTGTACGGGCACCTTCTTGCTCGCCGATACCGGCCTGCTCGATCACCGCGTGGCCACGACTACTTGGTGGTTGGAGGGGCATTTCCGTTCGCGTTTTCCCCGGGTCGATCTGCAGATGCGTCCCGTGGTGACAGAGGCCGACCGCCTGGTGTGCGGTGGTGCCCATGCGACCTTCCTTTTGCAGACGGCTCGCGTGCTCACCCACTTCGTCGGCAAGGCCGTTGCCATGCAGTGTGCGCGCAGCATGCTGATCGATCTGACGCAGACCACGCAGACGCCACTGTTGCCACTGATTGCGGGCAAGTCGCACAACGATACGCTGGTGCATCGCGCCCAGCAGTGGCTTGAGGAGCACATGGCCGAGACTTTTCGCATCGCCGAGTTGGCCGACAGGCTGGCAGTCAGCGAGCGGACCCTGGCGCGCCGGTTTCAGCGGGTGCTGGGACAGTCGCCGCTGACCTATCTGCAGCACCTGCGCATCGACACGGCGCGGGCCCTGCTGGAGGCCGGCGATCTCTCCAACGAGCGGATTGCCCAGTATGTCGGCTACAGCGATATCAGCTCCTTCAGCCGGCTGTTCCGCGAGCGGGTCGGCATCACTCCCGGGGCTTATCGGGAGCGCTTTCAGTTGTCGGCCGACGAGGACTGACAGCCAGGTACCGGTCGAGGACACCCATCCTTGCCTATGGCTGTATTCGCATATTAAAAGTCGATTTAGCCTATTACCCTGGCCATTGAGGCTCCCTAGAGTTTTCGTCGTTTCACCGAACGAGTTCACCAAGGGAAACTCCATGACCGCTCAGAGCACTTTTACCCGCTATCAGGACAGCCTGTACCACGACCTGAACACCCCAGAGGAAATTCTGGCCATCCGTCAGGAGGTACGCCGCTTTGCCGATGAGCATGTGGCACCTGTGGCCTATGCGATCGGCCATACCGAGGAGTCGGTAGACGCCTTTCCGCGCGAGTTGTTCGCCAAGATGGCCCAGGCCGGGTTGTTTCGCATTCCCTTCGCGGCCGAGGTCGGGGGGCACGGCCTTCGGCATCCAGCCACTGCGACCGCGGTGATGATCGAAGAGCTGGCCTATCATTCGAACTCCGTTGCGGCGATAGTCGATGTGCACTGCGTTCTTGCCGGTGGCGCCCTCAAGCATGGCTCCGACTCGATCAAGCAGCGCTACCTCACACCTCTGCTCAAGGGCGAGAAGATCGGCAGCTTCGCCACCACCGAGCCTGACGCCAGCTCGGACCTGAGCGTCGAGGCCATGCGCACCATCGCCATCCGCACCGAGGATGGCTACATCGTCAATGGCCGCAAGCGTTTCATCAGCAACTCGCCGGTCGCCGATTTCGTCGTGCTGCTGTGCGTCGATGGCCAGCGCATGACCGAACTGGTGGTCGAGCTGGATTGGCCCGGTGTACGCGTGGGCCAGCCGGACAAGAAGCTGGGCAATCATGGTCAATTGACGGCAGATATCTACTTCGACGACGTCAAGGTGCCCCTGGAGAATGTCGTAGGCCAGCCAGGTCAGGGCCTCAAGATCGCCCTGCAGACGCTCACCTTCGGCCGGATCGCAATCGCCGCCAGCGGCGCCGGCATGGCTCAGGCACTGTTCGATCACAGTGTCGAGCGGCTCAAGACCCGTCGCGTCTTCGGCAAGGCCATCGGGCAGTTCCAGCATTGGCAGTTCAAGCTGGCCGAGCGCGCCACCGAAATCGAAAATGCCCGCAACCTTTACCTCAAGGCGGCGCTGCGCATGGATGAGGGGCAGGCGTTTCCAGAGCCCGAGGCTGCGATGGCCAAGTGGTACGCCACCAACCTGGCCGGCGAGTTCGCCCGCGAAGCGGTGCAAATCTTCGGCGGCTACGGCCTTATGCGCGAAATCGCCGCCGATGGCTCGCACTATCGCGTCGAAGAGATTTACCGCGACTGCAAGATTGCCGAGATCTACGAAGGGGCCAATGAGATTCAGAAGATGGTGATCGCGCGCGGCATCTTCGGCAAAGAAATCACCGGCTGATTCGCGGTTCCTATCCTGAACCATGCTCGGCGTTGCGCCAAGTCAGACCGGCAACACGAGCTCACCGGTCACGTATGAGTGAAACGCTCGTTCACCGAAATCCGCACTGTAGCGGGTATTGGCCTACAGCGCGGCGTGACCAATACCCGCTTCGCCCCCGAGCGGACGGTCGGGGGGATTGACTAAATCAGCGGCGATTCAGTGCGTTTTGAGCAGCTATTGCAAACCACCCAAAGAAAAAACACGCCAAAGACCAGATCGCCGGCGCCATAGACCGAATAGAAAATCGCGGTCACCGGCGAATCAGCAAAGAGCGTCGGCAGGCTGTCGAGATTTTTGGTGAGCCACATCAGCCAGGTCATGACGTAGAGTATTTTTTCCACGAAAAACAGCAGCACTAGATAAGGCACGGCCTGATAGGACTTGGCCACAGAGGCGTAGGCCGCGCCCCAGAGCATGATGCAAATCAGGCCAAACCAGGAAAAAATGGCCGGGTCGGTTGCCGAGAGCAGAGTATTGGTGAAGAACTGCGAGAATGTCAGAACACCGAAGATATTGTAGGCCCCGGCGAGCCAAAAGCCCTTGGTGATAAGCGAGTTTGGGTGATAATTACCGGGCACTGTTGTTGCTCTCTGGGTAATGGTGGCAGGTAAGCCACGCACTTTTAGCACTCAAGATATCGCGCAAAGACAGGCTCTCCGAGGGTTACGCGTTTAGCTCGATATGTATATCTCTGGCATCAAAGCCGCTCATCGGCATCAGCAAGATTTAGGCTATGTCCCAGTTATGTGTTGAGCAGCCCACCTTGTAGGAGGGGCTTTAGCCACGATGGGGCACGGCAGGCAGTACAGCATCAATGCACGGTAGCCACACGGTGGACTGTTCGCTGCGCTCCTGAGTCCATCCTACAATTTGGCCTTCAATACGTAACTGGTACCGAGCCTAATCAATGTGGTTCTCACGCCGTACTGGGCTCCGCGTCCAACAGCTCGGCTGGCTGCGACTGGCTGGCGCAGGTGACGAACTCGTAGTCCGCATCGCGCACCCGCCGGGTCTGCAGCCAAAAGCGCCAGGTGGCACCCGGCCAGATCAGCACGTTCTTGCCACCGGCCTGCTGATACCAACTGGTGCAGCCGGACGACCAGGCGGTGCCGACAAATTTGGCCTGCAGCTTCTGATTGAACTCGCGCTGCACCTGCGGCTTCACGTCCAGATAGTCGGCGCCTTTCTCCTGCAGGCGCTTGATGCACTGCATGATGTAATGCACTTGAGCTTCGATCATGAAGATGACCGAGTTATGCCCCAGGGCCGTGTTGGGGCCGAGCAGTTGGTAGAAGTTCGGAAAGCCGGTCACCGTCGTACCGTAATAGGCTTCCGGACTCTCTTTCCAGTCCTGCGTCAGGTCGTGACCCGGCAGGCCGGTGCAGGGAAAATCCTTCATGTAGATGCGGGGGTCGGTGACGAAACCGGTTCCGAGAATGATGCAATCGGCCGGCAGCTCACGACCATCGCGTAACAACACCGAGTGCTCGCGCAACTCCTTGATGCCAGCGCCGATCAGCTCGACGTTGTCGCGATTGAACATCGGCAGCCACTTGTTGGAAATCAGGATGCGCTTGCAACCGATCAAATAGTCCGGCGTCAGGGCCTTGGCCAGCGCTTGGTTCTTGACCTTGACGTTGATAAACAGCTTGGCCAGTTTCTGTATAACTGCCGCTACCCGTGGCGCAAACAGCGGCCAGGCACGCGACTCGTTGCTCCAGTACAGGCGTGCACGGTGCAAGGTGCGGCTAAACGGCAGGCTGACGAACAAGCGTTTTTCCCAATCGGCATACGCCCGCTCGTCACGCGGAATCACCCAGGCCGGGGTGCGCTGCAAAATGCTCAGCCTGGCGACTTTGCCGGCAATTTCCGGGGCGTACTGAATGGTGCTGGCACCGGTGCCTAGCGAGACCACCTGTTTGCCGCTCAGGTCATAGTCGTGATCCCACTGCGCCGAATGGAAAATCTTACCCTTGAAATTTTCCTGCCCTGGAAACGTCGGTATCGAGGGCACATGCAACGGGCCCGAAGCCAGTACCACATGGCGCGCGACAAACTGCTCGCCGGCGGCGGTATCGACCGTCCACAGGCCCTTGGCCTGATCGAAATGCATGCCGCACACTTCGCGATTGAAGCGCAGAAACGGACGGATACCGAACTTCTCCGTGGTATCGAGAATGTACTGCTGAATTTCCTGCCGCTCTGCGTACCGTTTGCTCCAGTCGTTTTTCGGCGCAAAGGAGAACGAATACATGTGCGATTGCACATCACAGGCCGCGCCCGGATAGCTGTTCTCGCGCCAGGTGCCGCCGACATCGCCGGCCTTTTCCAGCACGACAAAGTTGTCGTTACCGGCTTCGCGCAATTTGATCGCCATGCCCAGGCCGCCAAAGCCCGAGCCAATAATCACCACATCGACAATCTTGCTGGTGCTGGTTGCGGCTGACTTGTGCATGGGCGCTCCTTGACAGGGATAAATGGCAATGTCGCCAGTCTAGGAGCCGCCCCATAGGAGAGATATGCTAGGGTTGGCAATAACTTGACAGTTTCGGCAAGACAATAAAATCAATATGGCCAGTCATTCGATCCTTGGACTCACCTACATCTTCAACAGCCTGCGCAAGCAGGGCCTGGATGTTTCCCCGCTGCTGCAACGCTACGGCCTGGATCTTGAGCATCTGGCACCGGATGCGCGGATCGATCGCAGCCTGGAGCTGCGGCTGATATGCGAGCTGGCCGGGGAGCTGAACCAACCCAGCGTCGGTCTGAGTATCGGCAACGGCGTCGGCTTTGCCGGCTATGGCCCCCTCAGCCTGCTGTTGCTGACCTGCGACACGGCCCAAGAAGTTCTGTATTGCGGCATCCGCTACCAGCAACTGACCTATCTGTTCAGCGAGGTTAGCTTTCAACCCGGGGAGAGAGTCAGCGCCCTGACCCTCGCGTCACTGCCGCTGGCCGAACCCGCACGACGGATGCTGATCGACATGCAGATGGCCGGCACCTACAAGCTGATCCTCGATGTTCAAGCCAGCCTGAACATGGACCTGTATGCCATTCAGGTTGACCTGCCGTATCCCAAGCCGGCCGAGGCCCAGCTGTATGAGCAGTTTTACGGCTGCCCGGTGCACTTTGACGCCAGCATTGCGCGGTTTTGGATGCGCAATGAACACCTGCAGTTGCGCCTGCCCAGCGGCGATCGCAGCGCCAATGCGCTCTACCGCCGGCAGTGCGACCAGTTGCTACTGGGACTGCAACAGGAGCAGGCCAGCGGCAACTCGGCCGATCAGGTGCGTGCGCACCTGAGCCTGTTCACCGCAGGTTTTCCGACGGCCTGCGAGGTGGCCGCGGCCCTGGGGTTTTCCGAACGGACCCTGCGCCATCAGCTGCGCAGCCAAGGCACCTCGTTCCGGCGCATCCTCGAAGAGCTGCGCTTTGCCCGTGCGCGGCAATTGCTCGAAAGCAGCCAACTGCCGGTAGAGGCCATCGCCGGGCAGCTGGGATATGCCGAGTCGGCGGCCTTTATTCACGCCTTCCAGCGCTGGTCCGGCAGCACCCCGGCGCTCTATCGCCGCCAGCACCAGCTGCGGCGGGTGCCTGAGTTGCCCCGACCTTGTCCGGTGTGATTTTGGGCTTGATTTTAATCGCTGCTACCGCGGAACGGCTGCACTAGCTCTTAACTGGCAAGCCATAGCAGGCAACTGCCGGCCGGCTAGACGCGGCTCATGGACATGACCACATGGGAATCAGTAACGTGCCGGTACTGCATGTCGTTTTTCTCCTGTCGGATTCCGCACGAGCGGTTGCTAGTGTCCGCGAGCCTGCAACAGTTTTAACGGAGGGTAATGAACATGGCGCATAACCCTGCTTTACCCTTGGTGCGAATTCCCTACTTCATGCTCGACGAATCCCTCTGGGACTATTCGCTGCTGTGCCACTTCTTCCGGTAATAGCCGGGGCTTTCTCCGGTCCACTGCTTGAACGCGCGGTGAAACGCACTGGCCTCGCAGAAGCCGGCCTTCTCGGCGATCGCGGTGATGCTCAGGTCGGTGTTGCGCAGGCACTCGAAGGCGATTGCGCGGCGTACCTCGTCTTTGAGCTCCTGGAAGGAGAAACCTTCTCGCTGCAGCTGGCGGCGGAAGCTGGCGATGCTCATGGCGCGCTCCTCGGCCATGTCGGCCAGGGTCGGCCAATGTTCGTAGCGACAATTGCGCAGCTGTTTGTAGACTTCGGCGCTCAGTCCCTGGCGATTGCTGAAACGCACGATCAACCATTGCGGCGAGGTGCGCAAGAAGGTCTTCAGCGTCGCCAGGTTCTGTACCAGCGGCAGCTCCAGGTAGCTGGCGGCGAACTCGATTTCGCTATGGGAGGCCTCGAAACTCAGGTTGGGCCCCCAGAACAGGTGGTCGTCACCATGCTCCGGTCGCGGGTGGCTGAATTGCGAGCTGTCGATGGGGATGCGCCGGCCCGCCAGCCAGCACAGCAGGCCAAGCACTACGGTTAGGTAGGTTTCCTCGGCGACGCTGCGCGCCTGCGGGTCTGGCTGGCGGTTGCGCAGGCGGATCACGGCACGGTCGCCGCGTACCGACAGACTGCCGTGGATATCCCGCAAGAACAGACCGAGGCCGCTCAGGCACTGGCGCAGCGCCTGGCCGAGGTTGTCGGCCTGGATCAGGCCCCGACAGATCAGGGCGAAGCTGCCGGTCGGCATCCCGTGTGAGTCAAAACCGAGGAACTCGTCGTCGAGCTCCCGGGCGACGGCCAGCCAGAGTCTGGCAAAGGCTGAGGCGGAGATGCGTACCGATTTGTCGCTCAGTTGTTGTTCGGGAATACCCGCCGCCGCCAGTACCACGGCAATCCGCTCGGGTTGCCCGCGCAGCCCGTAAAGCGCTGCACGGGCAAAATACACGGCCACTGAATCCTTCTCTTGCATAACACTCGCTCGCTGCGGGTCAGTTGCCTGGGGGTTGCAAAAAGTATCAGCCAAATCGGTAATTTTCGGCATAGGCCAGTGTTCATCGGCTCCCTAGACTACCCCACGCCTGAGCAGTGCGCCGCCACAACGTGCGCCGTCTACGCATCAGTTGGATCTCAATGCCACCGGAGTCTCCTATGCCTAATCCCGAAGTCTATATCGTCAGCGCTGTCAGAACTGCAATCGGTTCCTTTGGCGGTACGCTCAAGGATACCCCGCCATGCGAACTGGCCACGACCGCGGTCAACGCCGCCCTGCAGCGCAGTGGTTGTGACGCCCAGCGTATCGGTCATGTGGTGATGGGCAATGTCATTCCCACTGAGACGCGAGATGCCTACATTTCCCGGGTGGCCGCGATGAATGCCGGTATCCCCCAGGAAACTCCCGCATTCAACGTCAATCGCCTCTGTGGTTCCGGTCTGCAGGCGATCATCTCGGCGGCGCAGAGCCTGCTGCTGGGTGACTGCGATATCGCCATCGGCGGCGGTGCCGAATCCATGAGCCGCGGCCCTTATCTGCTACCCGGCGCGCGCTGGGGTGGCCGCATGGGTGATATGCAGGCCGTGGACTACATGCTCGGCACCCTCCACGACCCGTTCCAGCGGATTCACATGGGCATTACCGCCGAGAATATTGCCGAACTGCATGGCATCAGCCGCGCAGAGCAGGACACCCTGGCGCTGGTCAGTCAGCACCGTGCGGCGCGTGCTATTACCGAAGGACGTTTCGCCGGCCAGATCGTGCCGGTTGAAATCAAAACGCGTAAAGGCACGCAGCTGTTCGAGGTCGATGAGCATGTGCGTGGCGACACCTCGATCGAGCAACTGGCGGGCATGAAGACCGCATTCAAGCAGGGCGGCACGGTCACCGCCGGCAACGCCTCGGGACTCAACGACGGTGCGGCGGCGGTAGTCCTCGCCACGGGGGAGGCGGTGCAGGCCGAGAACCTGCGCCCGCTGGCCCGTCTGATCAGCTACGCGCATGCCGGTGTCGATCCGGTGTTGATGGGCTTGGGGCCGATCCCGGCAACCCGCCTAGCCCTGCAACGCGCCGGCCTGAAGGTCGCCGACCTGGATGTGATCGAGGCCAACGAAGCCTTTGCCGCCCAGGCCTGCGCCGTGGCTCGCGAACTCGACTTCGACCCGGCCAAGGTCAACCCGAATGGCTCGGGCATTTCCCTCGGCCACCCGGTCGGTGCCACCGGAGCGATCATTGTCACCAAGGCCGTCCATGAACTGCATCGTACCCTGGGCCGTTATGCCCTGGTGACCATGTGCATCGGTGGCGGCCAGGGTATTGCCGCGATCTTCGAACGCGTTTGAGCAGAGGGAAGACGACCATGAGCGACGAAATTATTGGTGTCATTGGTGGCGGCATCATGGGCAGCGGTATTGCCCAGGTGTGTGCCCTTGCGGGCCTGTCCGTCGTGCTGGTGGATATATCCGAAGCCGCCTTGGCCAAGGCGCGGGTGTCCATTGATCGCAGCCTTGGCCGACAGGTGGACAAGGGCACGCTGACGGAACAGCAGCGCGCTGCTGCGCTAGGACGCATCAGCACCAGTATCGACTATGCCAGCCTGAGCGACGCCAGCCTGGTGATCGAGGCGGCCAGCGAAAACCTGGACCTGAAGCTGCGCATCCTCAAGCAGGTTAGTGAGCAGGTCAGCGCCGAGACCATCATCGCCAGCAATACCTCGTCGCTGTCGATTAGTCAGTTGGCCTCCCAGGTGCAGCGCCCCGAGCGCTTTATCGGCCTGCATTTCTTCAACCCGGTAGCGGTCATGACGCTGGTGGAAGTGATTCGCGGGCTGGCAACCACCGATGTTTTCCATGCCCGCACCCTGGCGTTCGCGGAGCGCATTGGCAAGACCGCGATCAGCACGGGTAACCGCCCGGGCTTCGTGGTCAACCGGATTCTGGTGCCGATGCTCAACGAAGCCATCTTCACCTTGCAGGAAGGCCTGGCCACTGCCGAGGATATCGACATCGGCATGCAGTTGGGTTGCGGTCAGCCCATGGGGCCGCTGGCCCTGGCTGATCTGGTTGGTCTGGATACCCTACTGGCGATTCTGGAGTCCTTCCAGCAGGGTTTCGGTGATCCCAAATACCGCCCGCCTCCCCTGCTCAGGGAACTGGTGGCAGCCGGTCGCCTCGGGCGCAAGAGCGGTCATGGTTTTTATCGCTATAGCTGATTAGCGGTTGCCAAGGATGGGCTACCGCTGGCTTTTCCCAGGAGTCGTGTCGTCATGAATACCAAGCGATCATTCGTCTCATCATGCCCTGGCGATTCAGGCGAGACACCGCTCTCGCGCCTCGAGCAGATACGCGGCAAGGCGCTAGAACTGTTCGCCGAGCGCGGTTTTGCCGAGGTGGGTATGCGTGAGCTGGCCCTGCATCTGGGGATTGGCGCGGGCTCGGTGTACCACCATTTCCAGAGCAAGGAACAACTGCTGTTTGAGCTGATCGAGGAACTCTACGAGGACCTGCTTGATGCGGTCGTGCTCACCGACCATGGTGCCGCCCACGGCCGCCTGCAGGCGCTGCTACGGGCACATATCGCCTTGCACGAGCACCGCGGTCTGCATTTCCTGATGGCCGAGCGGGAGTATCGCTGCCTCTCGCCGCAGCACCAGAGTCAGATCCAGCAGATGCGCCGGCGCTATGAGGAGAAGCTCCTGGCGCGCTTGTTGGAGGCCGGCGCTACAGGCCCGCTGCCGGTGCTCAAGGCGACCGTGCAAGCTATCGGCGCCTGGCTCAACAACCTGCCGGCCTGGCTGGATCAGGCTGGTTTGTCCCCCGACGCAGCGGCAGGAGGTGATCGGCGGGATCGTCCTCGGCTCGCTGTCCGGCGTTCTCAAGCAGCCGCCAGCGGCTGCAGATAGCGCAACCGTAGTTACGTTGCGCGTCCCTGGTGCAAGCCCGCGCGGCTGACCTTTCTATTAATCGGGGCATGCGCAATGCCCGCACACTGTCTGAGTAATTCAATCATGTCTGACTACCAAGCTCCCCTGCGCGATATGCGCTTTGTGCTCAATGAAGTGTTCGAAGTCTCCAAGCTGTGGGCCCAGTTACCGGGCTTGGCTGAAGTGATGGACGAAGACACCGCCGCGGCCATCCTCGAAGAGGCCGGCAAGGTCACCGGCGGCGTGATCGCCCCGCTAAATCGCAGCGGCGATGAAGAAGGCTGCTCCTGGAGCGACGGTGCGGTGAAAACCCCGGCCGGCTTTCCGGATGCCTACAAGACCTACGCCGAAGGCGGCTGGGTCGGCGTCGGTGGCGACCCGGTATTCGGCGGCATGGGCATGCCCAAGGCGATCTCGGCTCAGGTCGAGGAAATGGTCAGCTCGGCCAACCTGTCGTTCGGCCTCTACCCGATGCTGACCGCCGGCGCCTGCATGTCGATCAATGCCCACGCCAGCGAAGAGCTGAAAGAAAAATACCTGCCGAACATGTACTCCGGCGTCTGGGCGGGCTCCATGTGCCTGACCGAGCCGCATGCCGGCACCGACCTGGGCATCATCCGCACCAGGGCAGAGCCGCAGGCTGATGGCAGCTTCAAGGTGTCCGGCACCAAGATCTTTATCACCGGCGGTGAGCACGACCTGACCGAGAACATCATCCACCTGGTACTGGCCAAGCTGCCGGACGCCCCAGCAGGTCCGAAAGGCATCTCGCTGTTCCTGGTGCCGAAGTTTATGGTCAACGCCGACGGTTCCCTGGGCGAGCAGAACAGCCTGTCCTGCGGCTCCATCGAACACAAGATGGGCATCAAGGCTTCGGCCACCTGCGTGATGAACTTCGATGGTGCCACAGGCTGGATCGTCGATGCGCCGAACAAGGGCCTCGCTGCCATGTTCACCATGATGAACTACGAGCGTCTGGGCGTGGGCATCCAGGGCTTGTCCCTGGGTGAGCGCAGCTACCAGAACGCCGTGGAATATGCTCGCGACCGTATCCAGAGCCGCGCGCCGACTGGTCCGGTGGCTAAAGACAAAGCCGCTGACCCGATCATCGTGCACCCGGATGTGCGCCGCATGCTGCTGACCATGAAAGCGTTGAACGAAGGCGGTCGTGCCTTCTCCAGCTACGTCGCCATGCAGCTCGATACCGCCAAGTTCAGCGAAGACGCCGCCACCCGCAAGCGCGCGGAAGAGCTGGTTGCCCTGCTGACCCCGGTGGCCAAGGCCTTCCTTACCGATATGGCGCTGGAAACCACCACCCATGGCCAGCAGATATTCGGCGGCCACGGTTACATACGTGAATGGGGCCAGGAGCAGCTGATTCGCGACTGCCGCATCACCCAGATCTACGAAGGCACCAACGGTATCCAGGCGCTCGATCTGGTCGGCCGTAAAGTGGTCGGCAGCGGCGGCGCGTTCTACAAGCACTTCGCCGATGAGATCAAAGCCTTCACCGATTCGGCCGACAGCAGCCTGGCCGAATTTATCGAGCCACTGAAAGGCGCCATCGCCAACCTTGAACTGATGACCGCTGACCTACTGGAGCGGGCCAAGGCCAACCCGAACGAAGTCGGTGCTGCCTCGGTCGAGTACCTACAGGTGTTTGGCTACACCACCTACGCCTATATGTGGGCACTGATGGCACGTACCGCCCTGGCCAAGCAGGATCAGGACGAGTTCTACGTCAGCAAGCTGGGCACCGCACGTTTCTTCTTCGCCCGCCTGTTGCCGCGTATCCACTCGCTGACTGCTTCGGTTAAAGCCGGTAGCGAGAGTCTGTACCTGCTGGATGCGGCGCAGTTCTGATCATCCCATGCCCAGGCTTCCAAGCCTGGGCAAACTCCTGATCGCGGCATGCCTGCCGTTGTACGCTGACCACTAACAGTTGGCCATCACGCCCAGATTTCAGTGACGCAAGCTTCATGATTCTAACTCCAAACACTAGATGGGCACCGAGCCAGGGAGAGCCCAACGGCGCGCTTTCGCCTCAGGAATGCTCAAACAGCGCGTGCAAATTGTTTGAGTTGAAGAACGCACCCGGATGGAACACCCCCACCTCCATCGACAACGCCAGAAAACGACGCGCCTGTAGATCGGCAAAATGCGCCTGAAGAGTGGCGAAAATATTTTCGCCCTATTTCCTCACGCAATGCCTGCGGACGAGTGGCACTCAACTTGAGCTCGACATGAACTCCTGCGTAGTCGCCCAAGCCATCCGCAAAACAATAGTGCTCAATACGCCGTGCCAGACTGCGGATGCCACCAGTGGGGAACAACTGCTTGGCGATCAGTTGTCGATGAACGTTGGCGAACAAAGTGTCCAGCGCCAGTTCGTTTTCCAGGTTGGCGGTGTGCGTACTACTGAAATCGGCCCGTGCCTGACCGTTTATCAGTTTGCCCCAGCCGAAAAATCTTCACTGGAAGACAGAAGACAAGCTCCGTGAAACAGCGTCTCTACAGTCATTGCCCCATACAAATCGTCCAGTTAAATACAAG
>Ga0255334_1000033_pt1 | contig 200994 bp, 207 predicted proteins | sample EtOH5_35cm_T3_12_FD_202080 | JGI IMG/M metagenome (GOLD analysis project Ga0255334, IMG submission 202080) | Sandy soil microbial communities from University of British Columbia, Vancouver, Canada - EtOH5_35cm_T3_129 | ecosystem: Engineered > Artificial ecosystem > Sand microcosm >... | reverse complement strand
TTGGCACAATTATAGTCATATAGAGCATGGTTCAGGCTCGATAGCTAAGTCAATTTCGCACCGTTAGGTGCGATTACCTTAGAAGCCCCCACCTCTAAGTGTTAGCGTAGGTGGAGGGTAGTTCACGGAGGACGTCCACATGTCTGAAGAAAACAAGGCACCTGAAACCAGTCGCTACATGGTCATGAAGCGGCTGCGCCATAACGGCAAGCAGCAAGCTCTCGGCACCACCCTGGAGTTGACCGACGAAGAAGCCAAGCCGCTGCTGGCGCTCGGCGTGATCGTCGCAACTCCGCAGCAAGCGGAACCGGCGAAGGACGCCGAACCTGAAGGTGATCCGAAGGGCGAAAAAGCGTCCGAGAAGTCCAAGGCCGGGGGCAAAAATGCCGCTGTCGAGGACAAGGAGGAAAAATAGCCGTTAAACGGACTGTACGCCCTTCTGCCGGTTCGGGGGTAGGATGAACCGGGACGAACCGGAAAGGGGTGTTATAACACCCGCTAACACCGTTAACGGACGCGCTGACGCTGCGGGAGAGGAGGAACCGGACGATGTACTGCACAATTGACGATCTGCTCGGCCAAATCGACAAGTCCAAGCTGATCGAAATCACGAACGACCACGAAGACCCGGCGCTTGATGACCAGGGCGAAGAAATCATCCACGAAGGCAATGCGAACAGCGCGATCGAGGCGGCGGCGGCCGTAGTGGACACCCATATCATGGTGCGCTACCCTGTGCCGCTCTCCCCTGTGCCGAAGATCATCAACAAGCTGACGGCCGACATCGCAATCTATAACCTGTTCACCCGGCATTACAACGATGAAGACAACGTATTTGTACGCCGGTACAAGGACGCGATCCGCCTGCTGGAGAAGATCGCCGCCGATGAAGTCAAGCTGACGGCAGGCGAAAGCAGCATCCGCACCTATTCGCGCCGCAAGCACTACGACGAAGGCTTTCAAAGGATGTATGACTGATGGCGGCCGATGGCGTTCGCGTGGAGGGCGACTGGTCGCGTCTGTTCGAGGCGCTGCGGAACTTGAATCTAAGCAACGCCGAGCTGAAGATGTTGAACGCGCAGATCGGCCAGATCGTAGCCGAGGGCTCCAAGGAACGATTCGAGACGGAGAAATCGCCGGAAGGAACACCCTGGAAGCCCCTCTCCCCTCGCACCCTGGAGGCTCGGGCCCGGCGACGAACCAAGCGTAAAGACGGCAGCAGCGGATTCAAGACGAAGCGCGGCAAAGTGTCCAAACGAGCCGAACGCATCATGACCAGCGGCCGACCGCTGAAGGACACCGGCCGTCTGATGCGCTCCATTGCCGCCAAGGCAACCGGCAGCGGCACGGCGATCGGCACCAATCTGGTGCAAGGCGCGATTCAACAACTGGGCGGGCCTGCCGGTCGCGGCAAGAAAGTCAACATTCCGGCGCGTCCGTACCTGGGCGTATCCGGCCGGGAAGAAGCCGACATCATGGAGCTCATTAACGACTTTATCAAGGAGCGTACCACATGATTAAACAGGCGAAAGACACAATCGAAAACATCCTGAAGGCGGGCGGCGTGAAAACCATTTTTCGCGAAGAGGAAGGGCTCGACCGCAGCCGGAAATCCCCTTCCGTCATCATCCTGGCCGCTCCCGAAAAGCTGGTGCCGGATCGGCAGAAGGCCGCCAAGTTCCAGCAAGGTGTTCGGCGTATCCTCCGTACGAAGCGGTACAAGCGAGTGATGCCGATCGAGGTCGGCATCTTTGACCGCAGCGAAGAGGAAGTCGATCACTGGATACAGCTTTTGCTTCGCGAGCTGCCGGACGGCATTGACGACGGGCAAGGCAACTATACGGCCATTCGCCCCAGTACGATCGAATGGGTGGCCGACAGCAGCAACCGCGCGGCCGCGAACCTGACGATCGAGTTCGACTACGGTATCTATGTCGATCGTGAGCTGGCTAGTATCGAAGCCGTGAATCTTAAATCTATTACCGTGGAGGCGAATCAGCATGACGGATAAGCAAAAGCCTGCCGAAGCCAAGCAGGTAGCGGCGACGCAGCCGATCGAACAGTGGCGCGACGCCTTGGGTACCGACAAGACGCTGTTTGTCGGCCTGCTGGCCGCGACCGGCTGGGCCGAAGGCTACGAATGCACGCAGAAAGAGTATGAAAAGGCCGTTCAGGACTTCTTGAAAGCACCTATGCAGCCTAAGAAAGGACGGTGACAAGCATGACAACGGGACTTCCTGACGCCAGAGTCAATATTCAAGACGGCGGCCTCGGCGCGTCGAGCGATGCCGCTGGCGGCGTTCACCTGAAGATCGGCGTCTGCACGCTCGGGACACCGAACAAAATCTATCGGGTATCCAATCCGACCGCCGTCGTCGATACGTTCGGCACCGGCGAGCTGGTGAACGCCCTGCTGGATGCCATGCAGCTCGGAGCGCGGGACATCATCGTCATACCGGCTGCGCCTGGCGTCGTCGGTACGATCGGGACGGTAGCCCACTCCGGCACCGGCGGCATGACGATGGCGGCCACCGGGCAGCCGAACAACCAGTACGACATTGTGGTACGGATCACCAAGGGTGGCGCGGTCAACGAGGCGCAGTATCAGCTCTCGCTTGACGGCAGCACCTTCCAGAATGTCCGCACCATTCCGAGCAACGCGAACATTCAGGTGCAAGGCACCGGCGTCACGCTTCAGTTCACGCCGCCCGAAGCTCCTGCTTCTGCGACGTTCGTGGAAGGCGACGAATACCGGGTGCAGACCACGGCACCGAAGATGAGCAACGCCGACTATCTGGCGGCGATGAACGTGGTCAAGAACAATTCCCTGGATTACGAATACATTCACGTCGTCGGCGCTTCCGAGCGTTCGCTATGGGCCATGTGCGCATCGGATGCGATCGCCCTGGAGGAAAACCACAAACCGATTCACTTTGTTTGCGAAGCGCGTCGGCCGGAGCCGGACGAGACGATCGACGACTGGGTGCAGGATCTGATTACGGAACGCCAGAGCTTTACGAGCAATCGGGTTTCCGTTGTGGCTCCCCTCGTTCAGATTGCCGCGCTGGATGGCAGTCAGCGGTGGTCGAACCTGGGCGCAGCCTATACCGGCATCCTCTCCCGTGCTCGCGTCAGTGAGTCGCCGGGCAAGGTGATGAGCTTCCCGCTGACGAACGTCCTGGCGCTCATGCCGGGCATGGATAACGGTCATATCAAAGCGCTGGACGATGCTGGTTACATCACGGCCCGCACGTTCGAGGGGCTTTCAGGCTTCTACATCACCAACGGCCGCACGATGGCGATCGTGGGCAGCGACTTCGAGTTCGTGGAAGTGCGTCGCGTCGTGGACAAGGCGGCCCGCTTGGTTCGCCAGGCCAGCGTCCGGTTCATTCAGAGCGAGGCGGACGACGACGGACTGGACAACCTGCTCGCCAACATCGGCGCACCGCTGGCCGGTCAAATGATGTCGCGGACCGCACCGGAGATCAGCGACTTTGCCCTCTCCATTCCTGAAGGGCAGGACATCTTCTCGACGCGAGCGCTTGATGTTGACTTGGCGATCGTGCCGATCCCGATCATGAAATGGATCACAGTGCGACTGAAGCTGAACAATCCCATGATGAGTTAGGAGGAAACCGCATGATTAACGGTAAGGTGTACGATTGGGAGTCCGTCACGGTCGGCCTGCCCTACGGCGTGGCGATCGCCATTTCCGGCATCGACTACGACGACGAGCTCGCGGGTGAACTGGCCTATGGCAAAGGCGCGGCTCCGGTCGGATATGGCAACGGCAACTATACGGCCAGTGCCAAGATCACCATGCTGCGCGACGAATACAACAAGCTGCTAGACTATGCTCGCAGCCAAGGCAAACCGCTGTACCGGCTCCCTCTCTTCCCGATCACGGTCAGCTACGCCAATGATGGCGAACGAACGCGAACGGACGAGATTCGGGGCTGCAAATTCACGAAGACAACCAACAAAGCCGCCCAGGGTGACACGAAGCTGGAAGTCGAGCTCGAACTGCTCGTCACCGGCCAGATCATCCGCGACGGCGTGAAATCCATCTAGGAGGGCGAACAAGCACATGGCAAAGGATAAAGCGGTTATGAACAAGGACGAACTGAAGCAAAAGTATGGTCGGGTGTATGAGATTAGCGTCGAGGGGCTGGAGTACGAGAACGGAGATGAAGCGACGTTCGCCTTCTACTTCACCCGACCGAAGACGAGCGACATGTCCCGTTTCACCAAGGAGTTGAACAGCAAGCCAGACATGGCGATGAAAAATCTTACGTTTTCCTGCATTGTCTCGGAACAGGAAGAGGAGCTGCGCCAGGCGGTCGAAGAGTTCCCCGGCCTGCCGTTTAATACGGCCAGCCGCCTGATGGAGCTCGTCGGAGCCAGCGCGGCCACCAGCTTAAAAAAGTTGTAAATCTCGTTTCCGAGCGCTTCGAGGAAATAGACAGCAATTACTTCGAGGCCGGTCAGCTGCTCATCCGCCGATATTTCCCGGATGCCCTGGACAATCTGGAACTGGAAGACTTCGCGGAGCTTTACGCAAAGTCGTTATGGTACGAAGACCGGGACATCAAACTGCACGCATCCGCGATCGCAATGGCATTCGGCGGCGGCCAGAAGTAACGGCGCTTGAAAGGAGGCGCACCCGATGGGCGGTTTGAGCTCACTGTTTAAGCTATCGGTTATCATGAGCATGGTCGATCGGATGACGCCGGAAGCGATGCGGGCCGGGCGGTCGGCCAACGAATTGCAGGGCAATATCGGCAGGCTGCGGCAGAGCTCCGGCGACTTTTTGAAGTTCGCCGGGAAATGGGCAGCGGCTGCGGTCGCGGCCGTCGCGGTGGCAATCGGAGCGATGGGTGGCGCAGCGATCGCGATGGCAAACGAGATTGACCAGGCGACCGGCAAGCTGCAAGCGCAGACCGGCATCACCAGGCAAGTCGCTGAAGACCTGATGCAAGTCTCCAAAGGTGTGTACGCCAGCGGCAGGGGCGAGTCGATCGAGCAGATCACGGCCGACCTGGCGAAGGTTCGGCAGAACCTGGGCGGCTTGTCCAAGGAAGCGACGCAAGCGTTCCTGTCCTCGTCCTACGCCGTCGAACAAGTATCGAACGGGGCGACGGGCATCGAAGAGATCACCAAGGTCACGAAGACGCTCATGCAGAATTTCAAGGGTTTGAGCGAAACGGATGCCCTGGACATGATAACGGTCGGCTTCCAGCGCGGCGGTGACTTCGCCGGTGACTTCATGGACACCATCAATGAGTATTCCGTCCACTTCGCCGGGCTTGGGATGAGCGCGGAGCAAATGTTTGCAACGCTGCTCGCTGGTAGCAAGGAAGGCGCGTTCAATCTGGACAAGGTTGGGGACGCCGTGAAAGAAAGCTTCATTCGCATGCAAGACCTGTCCCAGGGCAGCATGGACGCTTTCCGAGGGTTGGGCCTGGATGCGAACAAAATGTCGGCCGACATCGCGGCAGGCGGCGATCGAGCGAATCAGGCGTTTCAGGCTACGCTTTTGAGCCTGGGCGCAATGAAAGACCCGCTGAAGCAAAATGCGATCGGTGTCGCCCTCTTCGGTACGCAATGGGAAGACGTCAAGCAGAACGTCGTCCTGGCGATGGCCGAAGGGCAAAAAGGGCTCGGCGACTTCCAAGGCGCGACCGAAGCCGCTGGCGATGCGCTCTATAACAACCTGACAAACAAGTTCACCAGGCTGCGTAGAAGCATCACGGTGGAGCTGGCGAGCGCGGCCGGGCCGCTGACAGGGCTGCTGAATCAGCTCATGGATCGCGTGCTCGCCATGATGCCGCAAATCTCTTCAGCCATACAAACGGCATCGTCGGTCATTGCCCGAGTCATTACGTTTCTTGTCGGGCTGGGCAAAACCGTGGGCACGTTCCTGAAGCCGATCGCCCCGTTCCTGACGGGCATTGTCTCCGCCTTCGTCGCCTTCGCTGCTATCATGGGCACGGCGAAGCTGGCGGTCACGGCTTTTAATATCGTGATGCAGGCCATGCGCTTGCTGATGCTGACCAACCCGATCGGCTGGGTGCTGCTCCTGATCGGCCTCCTAATCGGCGCGTTCATCAAGATGAACGGCGGTATAGATGGCACGAAAAAGATGCTCGCTGGATGGTTTAACGCCTTGAAAGCCTGGTGGAAGTCGGACGGCACGCAAGCCTGGGTAAGTCGGATCGTGGCCGTGTTCAAACAATTCGTCGCACAGATCGGCCAGGCATTCAACTGGATCATGCAGCAGGTTCGCATCTATTGGCCGGTCGTGCAAAACACCATTGTTCAGGTGTTCCAGTACATCCGCACCAACGTCCTGCCGGTCGTGATGGAGATTGCGAAAAATGTGGGCGGCATGTTCGTTCGCATTTGGACAGTGGCGAGGCCGCTGCTTCAGCAGCTGCTCACCACATGGATCAAGTCATTTAAGCAAATTTGGGCAGCGGTGCAGCCGCTGGCCGTCACGCTCGGGCGGGTGTTCAAAACGGTGTTCCCGATCGTGCTGCAAGCGGTGGCCGCGATCTATAAGGCCGTGACGACCTACCTGCCCCCGGTGCTGGCGTTCGTCGGTGAAATCTTCGTTTCGATCTATCAGGCTGTCGTGCCGATCATTACGGACGTGGTGACAAGCGTCGTCCAGACGTTCAATGCGGTGCTGAATTGGGCGCTGGCGATCTGGCCGTATGTGCAGCAGATCATCGCCGGAGTGTTCCAGTACATTCAATGGGTATGGGCCTTTATCGGGCCGTATGTGATGGCTGCGATTGAAATTTTGAAATCCATCATCATGAACGGCTTTAACTTCATCGCCGCAACGATTCAATTCATCTGGACGACCATCAAGAGCATTATCATGATCGCCTGGTCGCTGATCTCCGGGATCATTAAGACCGCGCTAGCGATCTTCACTGGCGACTGGCAAGGCGCTTGGGATGGCGTCAGAGGGATTGTGGTCGGGGTTTGGGAAGGAATTAAAACCTTTATTAGTGGCTTCGGAACCTGGCTTTTCGACAGCGGCAAGGCGATTATCATGACGCTGGTCGATGGAATCAAGTCCGTGGCATCGGCACCAGTTGAGGCGGTCAAGAACATTTTCAGCAAGGTGCGCGAGTTGCTGCCATTCTCCGATGCGAAGACCGGCCCCCTCTCCGAACTGACCTATTCCGGGAGTAAAATCCCCGGCACGATCGCCGAGGGCGTGGCAAAAGGGGCCGGGCTGCTCAGGGCTGCTGCACACAACATGATGGAAGGCTTGGGGCTTGATCGAACATTCGCTTTCCGTTTTACACCTGAAGCGCCCGCATCCGTTCCGATGCCGGAAGTTCAGCGGCAGCCGGTGAATACGATCGCCCAGGCTCCGGTCATGATCGAAGCCGGAATCCGCAGCGGCATCGCACGGCTGCGAGCGGCAGCAAGTGCAATTATGCCCGGCTTTAAACCGGTGCTCGCGCTGCCAGGAGGCGGTACATTCCCCGGTGGCATCCCGGAGTATCCGCCATTCCCCGGCCCGCCTGCGCCGGAATACGACCCTACTCCCCCGGCTCCAGCGCCAGGCGCTGGCCGCTCGCAAACGGTCAACCTGCGCGAGGTATTCCGGGAAACTTCGGTCGAACGTGAGACAATCCGTGAAAAAGGCGGCACCAAGCAGCCAATCACGGTTAACATATACGGCGGCAGCGAGAAGCAGCGCCGCGATCTGCTCGATGTGCTAGAGCGATTCAACGAACAGAACCGGGAGTGAGCGCATGAACATCCGCATGGAAGATGAACAAATCAAGGTCGGCAGCGTGCTCCTCCCTGGCGTGTACGAAAGCATGGAAATCACCGGCGATGTTCGCACAGACGAGGAAGAGCTCAAAGGCGGCAAAAAGGTCGTCAATCACAGTTACAACCCGACGAGCATCCGGCTGAATATGAAACTGCTGAACGACGAGAACGGGACGGCCGAGGACAAGCTCACCACGATTCACAAGGTTTTCCGTTCCTCGGCCGCTCAAAAGAAGCCGCAAACGTACACGTTTGTGTCCGAGCACGCCAAGGCTCGCGATGTGGGCAGCGTGATGCTGATCCGGCTGCGCAGCCAGGACAGCAACACGAACGACATGATCGACGTTAGCCTGGAGTTCCAGGCCACGGAAGCGACGACGGTTTCCGTGCAAAAGGTGAAGGCTGGCAGCGGCAGCGGTCAGCAATATACCGTCGAGAAGGGCGACACGCTTTCCGCGCTCGCTCGCCAATACGGCACGACCGTCGATGCGATCGCGAAGGCGAACAACATTTCAAACGTCAATCTGATTTTCGTCGGCCAGAAGCTGACCATTCCAGCCGCCAGCAGCAACGTGAAGAAGGCGGCCGCCTCCTCGGCCGCCGTGGACGACGCCACGCCGCCGAAAGTGGGGTGAGCCTATTGTTTCAGCAGATACGCATTGGGAACACGGTCGTCGAAGGCGGGCTGAAGGAATTGGATGTGTGGCGCTCCCGCAAAGACCCGGCAGGCTATGCCGCCTACGTCCTGCGAGAGGAGGTCGAGGTCGCAGTCGAACCTGGCGCGATCGTGGAGATTGATCTCGGGTATGACGAGAAGGAAGTCGGCCGGGTATTCACCGGGGCGATCAGCCGCTCGGCCGAGGAGCGCGTCATCGCCAAAGACGGCATGACGCAGCTGCTCGGGACAAGCATCACACAGTCCTTTATGCAGGCAACGCCCCAGGACATGATTAAATTCGGGCTGAAGCTCGCAGGCGTTGAGGCGTTTTCCCTTTCTTCGCAGGTATTTGGCACCAGGGATCAGGTTGTCGCCGGTCTGAACGTGTACGACATGATCCGGCAGCGCATCAACCCCTATTGGGGCGTGGACTTCGCCGCCTACTTCGATGCAAGGGACGTCTTCATCTGGCAAGCTCCAGTGAAAAACAACGACATGTATCTGTTCCAGTATGGCGAGAACATTCTCGAAATGCTGTCCGATGGCGACATCGGGATGTTCCGCACTGTGTTCGTTCCTGGCCTGGATCATTCGCAGTATATTACCCTCTCACATCCTGGGGCGATGGGCGTCGCCTTGATCGAAACGGTACATCATTACATCCTGGACGACAAGCTGCGGACAGACATTTATTACAAGCTAGAAAGCGAGTGATCCCATGCCGGACGAACTGGACACTTTCAAAGAGGCTGTAAAAGTCATTATAGAAAAAGAGTTCCCGGAGCTGGTCAGCCCGGCCCGGCATATGCTTTTTGCGACCGTCATCGACCTGAAGGGCGTAACCGTCGATCTTCAGGTGCTGGCAGCGGACGGCACTCCGCACCCGTCCTTCCCTCCGCTGCCGAGCGTGCAGCTTCCGCCAGGCTTATCCTTGCAAATCGGCCAGCGGGTACGCATCGGTTTTTACTATGCCGATCCGGCGCTGCCCTACATTGATGGAGTGACGGGCGATGCTTGAAGACTGGAACGACATCTACCTGGATGACGAGGGGAACTTCCGGGAGGCGTCGGACGGCGACGTGCAGATCGTGATCGGCTCGGCGGCCATTGTGCAGGACATCCGTCATGAACTGGAGACGGTGCAAGGCTCCTATCCTTTTGATGAGGTATACGGCGCACGCCTGACGGAGTTCATCCAGCGCGAGAATAACGAGCTGGCGCGGCAGGAACTGATCCAGCAAGTGGAAGAGGTTGTCCGACGCCATGCGGCCGTGATCGCGGATAGCGTCGAGGTCGAGGCGGTTTCATGGACGATGCGAGAAATTGTCTTCGCTGCCTCCTTCAGCATCCAGGAAGACGGTGACACGGAGAGCGCCGGATTGACCATCATCATCACCGTTGACGGTGTGCGTGTAGTGAGGAGTGATTAAATGCCTGAAGACCTGATCCAAGCCAAAACCGAAGATGAGCTGATGGAGGAGGCCAAGGAGCAGCTGCAAGGTCAGCAGTTCCCGGCCCGCCTGCTGCGTAAGGGCGGCATCTTCTACACGCTCCTAGCCTTGTTCTTTCGGGCACTGGCCGGACTGTACAGCCTGCTGCCGTTGATCGTGCAGCAAATGTATGTTCATTCGGCTACAGGTCAGTGGCTGGATGTGGCCGCCCGAGAATATGGCGTCTTCCGGAAGCAGGCCACCAAAACAGTCGGCACAATCACCTTTATGCGGAACGACACCAGTCAGCGCATCATCATCCCGGCCGGGGCGATCGTCTCCACCAGCCCCGACCTGGAAGGCAATGAAATGCGGTTTTACCTGAAGGAAAATGTCGTCCTGGCCGTCGGCGCAGCTGAAGCGTCTGGAGAGATCGAGGCCGAGGCGGCCGGTTCGGCCCACAATGTCGCCAGTGGCATGATTCGCAATATGCTGACCTTCGTGCCGTATGTCAGCCTGGTGAATCGCGAGGATTGGCTCACGCGCGAAGGCACCGATGAAGAAACGGATGAGGAGCTGCGCGAGCGAACGATCAATCGCTGGGAACAGCTGTCCACCGGTGGCATCCGCGACTATTACCGTTCCCTGGTGGAATCCATAAATGGCGTTGTCGCGGTTCATATCGAGGACGATCACCCGCGCGGTGAAGGAACGGCCGACATCATCATTTCCAGCGTGGCAGGCATTCCGTCTGCCGCGATCGTCGAGGAAGCGCAGCAACTCATCGACGAGAAAGGTTCCATCATTGGCGATATTCGAGCCTTTGCGGCCGAGCCGGTGACGATTGATGTGGAAGTCGTCGTCTACTATGATGCCGAGTATGCCGAGCCGCAAGCCGTCGAAACCGAGGCGATCCTCCGCATTCAAGAGACGTTTCGTTATGGCCTGGTCGATCGAAACGATGGGATTCTGCGCGTGAATCCGCGCTATCCCTTTGACCGGTCGATGATCGTCTCGAACCTGCGCAAAGCGACCAATGTCGTCCAAGTGGACGTGCTTCAGCCGGAGGACACGATCACGATCACTCGCAGGCAAGTGGCCGTTCTCGGGGATGTGCATGTCGAGGTTCGGGAGGCGAATCGCATATGAAAAAGTTCGCCGATGATCTGTTTTCCTGGGCGCATGGCATCTTCAAAAAAGCGCCGCGACGCTCGGACATGGACATGTCCAAGCTGGCCGACGCCACTGGCAAGCTGTTGGATGACGCCAAGCTGATCGCCTTTCGTGTGCGGGAGCTGAAGTTCATTGCCACAGCCGAAGGCGCTGCGCTCGATCTGCATGGGATTGACCGCAAAATGCCACGCCTGGCCGGAGAGACGGACGCCAGCTACAGAAGGCGGCTGCTCGCCGCTTATGATCTGTACCGCGAAGGCGGTACGAAAGCCGGGATGAAACGAGTGCTTGAATCGCTCGGCTATCTCGAAGCTGAAGTTTACCCGCTGTATCGCGAAAAATACAAGTTTCATTTTCATGACGGCACGCTGCGCATGGATGGCGAACACAACATGAAGGCGAAGGACGATTCGGCTCATGTGGAGTACCTGGCGAAGTGGTCGCAGTTCATCATTTACCTGAATGCCAGTGATGACGCGCTGATGCAGCGCGATCGCGAGCGCCTGCTCTACATGATTAACAAGGCCAAGCCGATCGAATCAAAGCTCTATGCGTTTCTGTTCTCGTTTGCCGCACGCACCGCCTTCTATTTGCGGCATACCGGCTATTCGCTCATTCGTTCCCCTGCCTACCTGCTGAACCGACCGGGGGGCTATCTGATGAATGGTCGCCGGGTAATGGATGGCACGACCAACATGGGCAATGCCTTCGCTAAAGGGTACGCCCTAGTTCGCTCCGAAGCCCGGACATCCAGACAGGTGCATCCGCTCCACGATGGCAAGCATCGTATGAACGGTCGGCTGACGATGAATGAGCAGGATCATGTCTTGCACTCCGCCAGCGCCAAGGTGAAGACCGAGGCCGTCAGTGATCTGGCTGCAAGTCATCGGCAGACAGCTGCGAAGTTTGCTTCAGCGGTTCGTCAGCCTTATCATTCGCCGTGTATGGATGAAGCTTTACACATGGACGGCCAGCGACACATGCGAGAAGACGGGATCGTCTACACGCTGCGAAGTGTGTTCCAGACGGCGAGCGACGGCGGTGCGTTTGGCCGGATGGGCGAAGACATCCAGTACATGGACGGCGGCGGCCACTTGCGCCGCATGGACGGCGCGAACCGGATGGCGAATGATCTGCTGCTGGATGGCACGGCGCACATGAACGGCCAGCGCCTCATGCGACCGATCGCGACGCACCTGGCCTATTGCGAGCCGATGGACAGCCGCCGTCTTATGGGCGGCAGCTGGCGGATGGATGGCAAGACGGGCATGCGCGGCGTGGCGGTTAGACACAACAACGTCGCGCTGATTGTGAGACGAAATGACTACATCGTGGAAAGGAGAGCCATTTCATGAGCTTTCAAGTGACAACGAGACAGGCCCGCAAAGATATGGCCCGCGCTCGATTGGGGCAGATCACAATGCCGAAGGTAACGCACATCGCTTTTGGAACAGGCGGCCATACTCCAGGGGATGTTCTGACGCCGGTCATGCCTTTGGATACGGCGACCGCCCTGGAAGAAGAAGTCGCGCGGTATCCGATCGTATCAGCCGCACTGGTGAATGATACGACGGTTCAGTACAAGGTCATCATACCGAAGGGCGCACTGAACGGCGTGGTGCTCACCGAGCAGGCGCTTGTCGATGAGAATGGCAAAACTGTCGCGATCAAGACGTTCGGAGCCAAGAAAAAAGAGCCCGAGGATGAGTTCACCTTCACCTGGGACGAAGACTTTTAATCAAGGAGGTACACTATGCCACTTATTGGCCAAAATGAGTTCACGTCGAGCGTGACCGAGTATGACGCGCAGACCCCAGTCGTCTATACCGTTTACAACGAAGTTCATCAAGCCTTACTGAACAACACGGTTTTTTTGAAGGCGTTGGCCGATGCGATCAATGCGGAAGTGCAAGCGGCACGTGGAGGAAACGCATCGCTGACTGACAGATTTACCGGCATCGTAAACCGTCTGATCGCTCTTGAAGCCAGCGAGATCATCGAGTCCGGAATCAAACTGGAAGGACTCGCCTCTGCTCTCCATCAGGTCGAACAGTATCTCGCGCAAGGGAAAATCGAAATCGCCTACCCGGATTTTACGCTTGCGGACACGCTGCAAGTCGGGGTTATTAACGGCGTTGCTGGCGATGATAGCCTTGACCTGGTTGACACCTCGACCCTCAAGACAGGCGTGATCTACCACCTGACAGATGGTACCAACCAAGAACAGGTTATCATCTCGCAAGTTCTCTCCGGTCAGCGGGTGAAGCTCACTTCGCTCTTGCAACACAACTACGACAACACCGCGAGTTTGAAGCGTACCACGGCAACGGTTGACTACACGAACCACCATATTGACGGCTCGGGTGTCTACTACACCAGGCCGCTGCGGGTTTCCGGAAAAGGAAAGCTCATCGTTCAGTCGACCAATCCAGCAGCTGCACCGACAGCAGAAGTATCCTATGCTGCGACGGAAAGCTACACAGCTTTAACGCAGGAGTCTTCCCAAAACGTCAACGGTATTCTGGAGACGGTGTTCGCATTTGATGCAGGCACCAACCAGGAAGCTACGTTCCGCCTGACGCTTGGTGCATACAGTGTCAACGCTATCGTCTTACAAGATAGAGAACAGAGCAGCGAAACGGTTGAATCGGGACTGGTACCTGTCGTCTCTATGACCAGCACTTTCGCAGGGGAGTCCGGTCAGACGATCACGCATAACGTCGGGCATCAAAACTACGTGGTGAACGTAGAGGTAACAGAAAATCCTGCCGGTGACTTAGGAGAGTTTTGGGTCACAAAGAATGCGAATACCGTCACAGTTCACAACAGCGGCGGCGCTCGCACCGGCTTCAAGATCACCGTTTCCTTACCGGTAAAAGACGTACTGACAGGCAATGCAAACTTTAACGGCGCAACCGGCACAACGATCACCCACAGTGTAGGCCATACCAACTATGACGTTGGTGTGATCCCGACGCAAAATCCCGGCGGGTACTTGGGCGAAGTATTTGTCAGCAAGTCAGCCAACAGCTTCGTGGTATACAACTCTGGTACAGCCACAACGGCGTTCCAGTGGACTCTCTTGACCTAAAAACGATAGGAGGTTTTCCAAGATGGCAATTAAACTGATGTCTGGCGAGAACGAAAAGGTATCGATCTCTGGCTCCAAACTGCTGATCGAATATTTTGAAATGATGGGCGGTACAGTTCTTGCTTTTGAACTGGACTGCGAGGAACTGCAAGGCGCTCTGGTGCGTCTTTATCTCAGCCCATTCGGTACCTATACGGTCAGGGCGAATGATTGGCGTGGCGGATGGTGGCAAGTTACAGAGATCGAGCTGCCGCCGCGATCATTCACGCAGGAGGAACAAGAAAATCCAGACACGGGAGAGATGGAACCGGTAGACGTTCCGATTCCGCTGGACCTGTCAAAGGTTGAGGTTAAAGTCTGGAGTCTGCCAAACTTCTAAGGGAGGGTCATAGATGACAATTAGTCTCAAAACAGTGAAAGATGCAGCGATGGCCAAAGGAGTAGCAGCTCCTGCGGCCCTCTCTCTCGGTTCCATCAAGCAAGCGATCCTGAATGCTAACGGCACATACAATCAATCGACACTATCATTAGCGGAACTGCAAGCCGCTATCTCGACTTTGAGTGGCCAGGTCATCCCGTCGGGGGCTACTGATCTCGGCAACGGCGAAATCCAGACATCCGACGGCTCCCGTTGGGTCTGGTTTCCTAAGTATTATTACAAGATCAACGCTGACGGAAGTGGCGGAATGATCTTCTATACGGAAGCCGTAGCAACTGCGGAAGGCTGCACCCTTCACCCTGCATTTATTGTGGGAGGAGTCGAGATTCCGGGGTTCTATTTGGCCAAGTACCAGGCATGCCAGCCGGATGCAACGGTCTACAGCAAGGGATCGCTGGCAGTGAACCCAACACTAACAGCTGGGAACAGCGCACATGCGTGCAAGACAAAAAGCGGCGTCGTACCGTGGGCGGAAATCACCTATGCGAATGCGAAGGTCGCCTGCGAGAACATGAATGGTGTGTTGGGATTAACCAACAAGATCCACTTGATGCGTAACGTCGAATGGGGAGCGTTGGCACTATGGTGCTTGATCTTTAAAGGGTCAAAGTTCCCGCGCGGAAACAACAATTCCGGAAGCGACACAGACTTCCCAGGTGAAGGGAGCGGAACTGCTGATCCGACGCAGACTGGGCGAACCCTAACCGGCACCGGACCGGCCACGTGGTATCACAACGGATTGACAACGGGGATCGCGGACCTCAACGGCAACGTATGGGAATTTGTTGACGGGATTGAAGTAGATTCTAGCGGCAATTTCCGCATCTATGATTATGCTGCTGCATCCCCTGCATGGCAGACGATCAGCACCGGTGTTACAAAGGGGTCTGGTCGAATTCTCACTTTAGCGCAAGCCGGTATCCTGAAGGGACAAGCGGTAAATGCAACCGCTGACTCAACCGGTGCAACTGTATTCGGGAGTGACTACAACCAAATCCCAACTACTGGTCCGAGCTGCTTCATGCGTGGCGGCAACTGTAGCAATGGTACCAGTGCCGGGGTTTTTGCGCTCTACAATACGAGCCTGACGTACACCAATGTCTACGTCGGGTTCCGCCCCGCTTTGCACGTGTAATCTGCAATCTGCTAAAACTGAAAATCTGGCAGGCATGCGATAGCATGCCCCGTACAGCAATCCAGAGGTGAACATGCAAAATCTGAAGGTACTACAAAAGGCTTACGACATGACCAATTACGGGTATGTCGCGCTGCGTCAGTTTCCAAAGTCGGAAAAATACGGACTGGCAGCGGAAATCAAGTTCGCAATGCTGCAATTGATGAAGCACATCATCGCCTGCAATCGGAGGTATTACAAGAAAACGTCCATCCAAGAAATTGACGTTGCCCTGGATACATTACGGATGTATATACGGCTGGCCAAGGACCTTCAATTCCTTGATCTGAAGCGGTACGAGAACTGGGCGAAAATGCTAAATGAGCTGGGGCGAATGGTGGGTGGCTGGATGAAATCCATTCAGCAATAAGTGCACGTTGGGGGCGTGGCCTATACGGAGTCCGAACTGCTTCATGCGTGGCGGCAACTATAGCAATGGTACCAATGCCGGGGTTTTTGCGCTCAACAATACGAGCCTGACGAACACCAATGTCAACATCGGGTTCCGCCCCGCTCTGCCCTGATGCCAGAAGTTGACAGCTTACGGGCTGTCATCCAGCGCCTGGGCCAAAGGGGCCACGCTCCCGTATCAGCTGATTGGGCTGGTCAAAAACATGAAAAGGCAGTGTCGTGTGGTAGCGACAGCGAAGCTCGACACTGACCGACTTTGCTTGGTGGTGAGTATCGTGAAGCGATACAGCAACTTATTTGAGACAATATACGACTTTGAGAGTCTTCATGCGGCATATAAACGAGCTAGAAAGGGCAAGAGGTACCGTGATGGTGTGCTGGCCTTCAGTTCCAATCTGGAAGAACGGTTGATCGAACTGCAAAATGAGCTGATCTGGAAAACATACCGGACAAGCTCTTACCGGCACTTCAAAGTTTATGAGCCGAAAGAAAGACTTGTAAAAGCACTACCATTCCGGGATCGTGTCGCTCAACACGCGCTCGTCGCCGCGATTGAGCCTATCTTTGAGAGGAGTTTCATCTACCACTCCTACGGGTGCCGAGTCGGGAAAGGGGTTCATCGAGGATCACAGCAATTGATGTACTGGCTGCGAGAGACGCAGCAGAAATGGGGAAAGGTTTACTGCCTGAAGGCGGACATCAGCAAGTTCTTCCCATCGATCAATCACAACACACTGCTGTCGATCATCTTTCGCAAGATCAAGTGCCCGGATACACTCTGGCTGATCGAGGAGATTGTCCGAAGCTCCGATGATTCTTCAGATGTTCCAGGCATAGGGATACCGGTCGGAAACCTCACGAGCCAATTGTTTGCGAACATTTACATGGATCAGTTTGACCACTATGTGAAGGAGCGGATGCGGATCAAATATTATATCCGCTACATGGATGACTTCGTGATCCTACACCATGACAAGAAAGAGCTGCGGCGCTGGTTGCAGGAAATAGAGGATTTTCTCTTTTCTCGGCTTCAGTTAAGGTTGAACCCGAAAACGGACATCTTCCCGATCTCACGCGGCGTTGATTTTCTGGGATACAGAACGTGGCCGACGCACCGGCTGGTGAGAAAAAGAAGCATCAAGCGGATGAAGCGAAAAATGCGGAAGTTCCGACGAGGCTTTGCTGAAGGCAAGGTCGATCTGGAGGAATTGAACCGGACGGTGCAAAGTTGGATTGGGCACGTCAAGCATGCAAACTCGTACAACCTTCGCAAGAAGTTGTTCGAGACACACGCCTTGACGAAGAAACTAGGCAAATCAATCAGCGAAGGAGAGAACGGAAAATGAAAATTGCAATTGATGCAGGGCACGGCCCGGAAACAGCAGGCAAGCGGACGCCTGACGACAGCATGCGAGAGTTTCGCTTCAATAGTGTGACGGCTCGGTATGTCCGGGAGGAATTGTTGAAGTATGAAGGTGTGGAGGTATTGTTCACGCATGCCGACGACGGCAGCCGTGACGTGCCGCTGAAAGAGCGAACGGACAAGGCCAATGCATGGAAGGCCGATGCGCTGGTTTCTATCCACGCTAATGCCTACGGCAGCACCTGGAACGACGCACAGGGTATCGAGACGTTCGTCTATACGTCCCGACCTGCTGAAGCCGTCAAACTGGCCGAGGCCGTGCAGCAGCATCTCCTCCTGGAGACGGGAAGGAAGAATCGCGGCGTGAAGGCGGATAATCTCCACATGGTTCGCGAATCTCACATGACGGCCATCCTGGCCGAATGCGGCTTTATGACCAACAAGACCGAGGCCGAGCTCCTGAAGAGTGACAGCTATCGCCGAGCGTGCGCAAAAGCGATTGCGGAAGGGCTGGCCGAAGTTTATGGCCTGAAGCTGAAGTCGGTCGCCGCAACGCCGACACCAAAGGAGTACAGCGGGAAGTTCAAGGATGTTCCCGATGGTCACTATACCAAATCGGCGACGGAAGACCTGGCGGCCAAGGGCATCATGAACGGCGTGGCTGACGATCTGTTCGGTTTCGGACGACTGATCACCCGCGAGGATGCAGCTGTCATTGTAAGCCGCGCGGTCGGCTACCTGGAACAAAAAATCTCACAGAAATGAGGAATGAAACATGAACATCGACATCGGTATTTATGACACGACGCTGATCCCGGCGATGATCTTCGTGCTTTGGATCATTGGACAGGCGGGCGTTCCGCGACGCTTCCTGCCTTTGACGGCTCTCGTTCTTGGGGTGGTGCTGGGACTGGTATTTATCGGCGCGACGCCGGAGGGGGCGATCGCGGGGGTTCTCCTGGCGGCCGCAGCAGTTGGTTTTCATTCCGGCAGCACGAACACGGCCCAAGTGATCACCGGCATCACCCAGGCGAAAGTCAACCCGGAGGAGCTGATCGGCGAGGAGATCGAGATACCCGGATTGACGGGCACATTCGAGGTTAGAAGCGTTGACGATCAGGGCGTGATTACGGTCAAGCAAGTGACCGCAGGGTAGTAAACGCGAAGCAGGTCGGCGGAGTGAGCGATCACCCTACCGACCTGATATTCTAACGGCTTCCCTAAACCGCTTTTTCTAATTAAACGTGAGACTTTTTCTAATTTTCGCTGCGACGCCACAAGAACGAGATGAAGCAAGGGAAAACAAACGCCATACGGCTGCTGGACAAGGAAAAAATCGAATACGCGATGCTCACGTATGCGGCGGACGACGGAAAGATCGATGGCGTGTCAGTCGCGAAAAAAATCGGACGGGAGCAGGGGATCGTCTACAAGACGCTGATCTCGCAAGGAGCGAGCAAGGCGTACTAAGTTTTCGTGATCCCCGTCGAAGCGGAGCTCAATTTGAAAAAGGCAGCCAAAGCGGTAGGCGAAAAGAAAGTGGAAATGATTCCGGTCAACATTACCCCCGTGTCCGGCTACATACGCGGAGGCTGCTCCCCGATTGGCATGAAAAAGCTGTTTCCGACGGTCATCCAGGAAAGCGCCCAGGCAGGGGAGACGATCATCGTGAGCGGCGGAAAAAATCGGCGTGCAGATTGAACTCGCCGTCGCAGACCTGGCACGGCTACAAAAACCGCCTCCCCACAATCTGCACCACCCGCCCCCAAAGCTGCTGCAGCCTCCGCCGGGAACGAATCGACGCTTGTCGATCCGGCTTTCGCAGATAAGCTCTAAGTGGAACGACGCGAAACCGGACCCGCCCGCCGGTGAAATATCGCTGGGAATAGGTGGGGATCACAGAGATGTCCGTGATCGTCGTCTGCCCCTGGTCGTTTTTTTCTGCGGAAAAGCGCAGAATGGCACCGCACTGGGACTGATCGCAGGCGAGCATGCGCTCCGACGTGAAGTTCCCCAGCGAGTAGGCGACCAGCGTGCGCCGCTTCCCGCCGGTTGTCCTCGCGGCTAGCGGCGTCGCCACCGGCTGCAGGACATGGGGATGGGCGCCCAGTATGACGTCCGCGCCCCGGTCCAGAAGAGCCTGCACCAGATAGCGCTGCTTTTGCGTCGGCGTAAAGCGGAACTCGACACCGAAATGCAGGCAGACGATCAGCAGGTCGACTTGTGGGCGAAGCCGGGCGATGTCCTGCTCGACAGCCCCTTGTTCCAGCAGATTGACCAGCCACGGCCGATCAACGGGGATCTGCTGCTTGTTCGTCCCGTACGTGTAGGCCAGAATGCCGATGCGGATGCCGTTCACGTCCCGGATCAGGTAGGTAGAGGCTTCCTGCTGATTGCGGAAGGTTCCCGTGTGCGCGATCCCGTGTTGATCCAGCAGATCGAGCGTGCGCAGCAAGCCTTGGGGGCCGCCGTCCAGACAGTGATTGTTGACCGTCGTCAGCACGTCGAAGCCTGCCTGGCTCAAGTCGCGCGCCAGCTCGTCGGGACAGTTGAAGCGGGGGTAGCCCGTGCGAGCCGAACCGATTTGATAGGGCTGCGCTTTGCCGGAAAACGTGGTCTCCAGATTGCCGATCGTGAAATCTGCGCCTTGCAGGATAGGCGCGACCGGCGCGAACATGTCCGCAAACGAATAGAGCCCCGTGCCCTGTATGTGCGCGGAGGCGATCTGCTCCCTCCACATGAGAATATCGCCTACTGCGGCGATCGTTGCTTTGTGAGTCATAGGCTTCACCTCTCTCTTTCTACTTTATTCGGGGATTCGTCCGCTTGATTTGGATGAAAGCGGAACGATTTCATAGATGAAGGTCTAAACAGGCTGTCTCTTTCCTTCATACACTATCCGTGACGATGGCGAGGACTGAGTGGGAGGGGAGTTATTAGTGAAAAGGAACGGAAAAGGCAAAGCCCGAGGAAAGGCGAAGGCACCAACTGCGAAAACACTCATACTCCAAAAGCCTGTGATCGCAGTGACGGGCAGTGCAGGGAAAACGACTACCAAAGAGATGATTTCCGCCATTTTAAGCAGGCGCTGGAGCATCTATAAATCGATGTACAACAAAAACTTTGTAGGGAATACACGGGCCCACGTCAGACGGATCAAAGACGAGCACAAAGCGGCCGTCCTCGAATTCGGAGTGACTGGCAGCGGCCATCTCAAAAAGCATTGCCAGATCATCCAGCCGTCGATGGGGGTGATCACGAATATCGGGACGGCGCACATCGGCAATTTCGCAGGACAGGTTCACGGAATCGCCATGGCGAAGTCAGAGCTGATCCGTCATATGAAGCCGACAGGGATCGTCTTTCTCAATATGGACTGTCCGTATTCGCGCGCGATGAAAGAACAGCCGTACGCGGGGACGTTTGCGGGCAGATTCATCACCGTCGGGATTGCCCACGCAGCTGATTATCAGGCGCAGGATATTGACGTCGGCGAGCGGGGAATCCGCTTTTCCTGCGTATGGCAAGGGAGCAGGGAAGAGTTTTACCTGCCTGCCCTGGGCGAGCACAATGTGTACAATGCGTTGTTTGCCATCGCGGTCTGCCATACGCTCGGCTGTTCCATCCGGACGATCCGCGACGGCCTGCAGTCATTTCGGGGGCAGCGCAAAAGGCTGGCGAGGTATCGTCTGGCAAACAACGTGCAGATCCTGGATGACACCTACAGCTCGAATCCGGAAGCTGCCAAGGCGGCGATCGACGTGCTGTGCCAGGTCGGCAGCGGGACGAAGGTAGCGGTGCTGGCGAGCATGCTGGAGATGGGCGACTACGAGGTGGTCGCGCACGAAGACGTCGGCAGATACTTGAGCCAAAAAGATGTGGATTATTTGTACACGCTGGGGAGAAGCGCCCGCCATATTGCTCGAGGAGCCATTCGCTCCGGATTTCCGGCCAACCGGGTGATCCATTGTCAGACGAAGGCAGGGCTGCACCGCATGCTCGCCAAACGGATCGGGCCGGATACATCCTTTCTCGTAAAGGGCTCGCATCGCCTGAAGATGGGAGAAACCGTCCTGTTTCTATGCAAGGAAACGACGAGGATCCAGCAGAGACACAAGTAACGGACATGACAGGGGAAGCACTCGCCGGGAAAAGGGACGAGGGCTTTTTTTTCTAGGTTTCGCAAGGGCGGGTGGCTAGTGCTTTTGTCATCCGTCTATGTATTCAATTCCTCTGCTGGAAAGATTTACAGCCTACTAGCGCCTCTGTTTTTCCCGTAAACTGGTTCCGTACCCAATAGATTGGGATAGACAGCCAGGAGGAGAATGAATGACGAAACGAGATTGGTTGAAAAAGTCGAGTGTCGCCGTCATGCTGGGTGCATCCCTGTTCACGCTTGTCGAAGGTGGACATGCTGCAGCAGCACAAACTGTGGAGTCGCCCAATTCTGCCCAAGCGGCGGAAGTCGTCAGGATCGCGCAGACGCTGATCGGAAAAGATTACAAGTACGGTGCGTTCGGCCCGAATTCCTTTGGATCGGCCGGATTGGCGACGTACGTATACAAGCAGGCAGGAGTCAGCATTGACGACACGATCGCCGGGCTGTACAAGGCTGGCGAGAAGGTCGCAGCCAAGGATGTGCAGGAAGGGGATCTGTTGTTTTTCTCTTCGAGCGGCGAGGGAGCGCCGAGCTTCATGGGGATCTACCTGGGGAACAATCAGTGCATATACTCATCCGAAAGCGAGGATGCCGTAGTCCTCAAAAATGTAAGCGACTATACGAAAAAGCTGCTGGGAGTACGCAGAGTGCTGCCGCCAGATACGGGAACAACGAATCCTGAGAATCCCGACCCGGGCACGCCCTCCGTCAACATCGGGGACAAGATCATCGAAGCCGGCAAGAAATACATGGGGACGCCGTACGAATACAGCTCGACCCGAGCGAACAAGAAGACGATGGATTGCTCGGAATTTACCATGTGGGCCTATCTGGACGGAGCAGGCATCGACATGGGCAAGGGTGGCGCCAAATCCCAGGCCAACTACGTCAAAAGCCACGGCTCTTACACGACCGACATCAGCAAGCTGAAAAAAGGCGACCTCGTTTTCTTCATGAGCTACAAAGGCTATAAAGCGACCGATTATCAAAACATCGACGTATCCAAGCAGAGCATCAACCACGTCGGCATTTACATGGGAGATGACAAGCTGCTGCACACGTTCTCCAAGGAGTCCGGCGGGGTCAAGATCACGGACTTCTCAGGGACGCACTGGGAATATCGCTTCATCATGGGCGGTCGCCCGTACTAAAGAGGGCATCGGCCGTCAGCCAATCGCATCAATCAGGCAAAGAGAGGGCCGCGTGAAGACGTGGGCCCTTTTCCTGTTGTCAGGAAAGGAGCGGGACGGGATCATGGCACAGCAGACAGGAGCGGAAAAATAGGTGAATGACCGGCGGCAAACGCACATGCCATATCCGCATCCGCTGCATTTTCTATAGGGAGACTTGTAGGAGGTGAAACGTCATGTCACATCGTTTTCCGCCCCCGCCACCAGGAGGCTATCCGCCGCCACCGGGAGGTTTTCCCCAGCCGCCGGGAGGCTTTCCGCCGCCCCCGCCAGGACCGCCGCCAGGCAGGACGCCGAGTTCCCCAGGTTCGCGAGGGTACGGAGGCTCGCGCCGGATTGACGCAGGCAGTTTCTACCCTTGTTTGTATCGCTATGCCTACGTGTGGCTGAAGAATGGAAATTCATTCTGGTTTTATCCCGTCTACATCAGCCGCTCGTCCGTTTCAGGGTATCGCTGGAGACGCGATCGCTGGGATTACTACGGGACGGAGCTCGACAGGATCGCTTATTTTACATGCTGATAGAATGAGGCGCAGCTCCCGCAACATGCCGGAGCTGCGCCTCGTTCGGTTGTTGGCCTCACTGTCGCTGTACGGTAAGCGGAAAGCTCTTGTGGCCGTGGACGTCGTCTTTTTCCAAGTCTACCCCGCTCGCCTGATGACCGTGATTCGCAGCTTCCCCTGCAGCCTCGTGCTCATGGGCAGGGACTGCGGACGCGGCAGAACGGTCGGCGACGGTAAAGGCCACCTTTTGCATGCTGTGGAAATCGCGGGCGGTCACATGGTAATAAACGAAATAAGAGCCGGCTTCGGCAATTGCCTGCTGGGCGGTGTACACGCCGTCCGCCTGCAGGGCAGCGGGAATCGTCACATGCTGTTCCTGCCCGTCCTTCCACCATTCGAATTTGACTTCCTTGGCATCATTGACGGGCGCGCCATTCTGGGTCACTTTGACAGAAAACGTGAGGGTCTCGCCGCTCGCAGGCTCCTTCGGCTGGATGGAAAAGTCAGCCGCGAGCGGATCGGCCGACGGCAGCGCCGCCTCTTGATGGTCGTGCCCACAGGCGGCAGCAATCACGGCCAACAGGCAGAGCAGGGAGAAACAATACCGTTTCATGTTTACAATCCTTCCTTGTTCCTGGTCAACAGTTCCTGATAAATCCGATCGGTGTCAAAATCGTCTCCCATCCCAAATTTGCGGATGACTTCGTTGTTGGCATTGACGAGATAGGTGCTGGACGAATGGGCAAAGAAGCCGTCCGCCGATTTGCTCATGACGAAGCCGAGCGAGCGGGCTACGGTCTCGATGGAACGCTCGTCGCCGCGCAGGATGGTCCAGCCTTGCGCGTCAATCCCCAGTTGTTTGGCGTACTTTTGCAGGACATCGGGCGTATCGTTTTGCGGATCGATGGTGACGGTCAAAAACTCGACGCCGTTTCCCATCAGATTGGCTTCCTTCAGCCGCTTTTGCAGCTGCACCATCTGCAAAGTCGTCGTCGGGCACACATCCGGACAGCGGGTGTAAATCAGCTCCACCAGGCGGATATTGCCTGGCTTCGGAGCGAGCGAATAAGCTTTGCCGTCCAATGTTTCCAGCGAGAGCGTCGGCAGCGCGGCAGTGACGTTTTGCGAGCCGCCCCAGAACCAGGAAGCGACGAGTGCCGCGAGCACAAGCGCAGGCAATAACAGCAGCAGCCGTCTAAGCCGGTATGCAGCCGCAGGCGTTACAGGCATGGCAGCGAACGCCCCCTTTTTTTCTCATCGTTAGTGCGGAAGCAGCTGATCGTCAGGCTGATCTTTTTCCTTGCGGTACCACAGGGCGAACAGGTAGGCGAGCACCGAGCCGTAGGTCAATTCCTGCATCAGCTTCATGATAATACCACCCAGCCGCTGATCGTCAAGAGGCTGCAGCGGGACGGCCAGCATCGACTTGTCGATGGGGGCGGAAAAGAACGGCGCGCACAGCATGGTCGGCCCGTTCACATACGTATCGTACAGCGGAGTGGCCGAGAAAATGATCAAGGCACAGGCCGGGGTGATCAGTACGCCGTTGGCGAAAATGTAAGCCAGCTTTTGCAGCTCTGTCAAGCCGTGAATCTGCGTGATGACCGGCGTCCACATGAGCAGGGCGCTCAGCAGCAGAAGCAGGTGGATCAAATTGTGCATCGCCAAATGGTTCATGGCCAGGTCGAGAATGGCAGGCATGTGATAAAAGGAAAACAAGGCATTGAACAACAGCACGGCAGGGATCGGATGGCTGGTCAGACGCAGCAGCGTCCTGGTCCATTTTCGCTCCAGCAGGGGAGAGTACAACGAGGAAGGCGTTCCTGCCAGCAGAAGCAAGGGCATCACCAGATAGAGCAAGGATTGCTGCAGCATGTGCGCGCTGAACAGAAAATGCCCGGCGACGTTGAGCGGACTGCCCATGCCGAAGTAAAACAGCAGCAAGCCCGCGCTAAACATGGTTTTTTGTCGGAAGGAAACGGGGGTCGCGTGGGCAAACGTATGCCGCAGCGTGCCGACCAGCGAGAAGTAGGCAACCCCGATCAACACGGTCAGGACGATCAGCTCCGGGTTCCAGGCAGCCCGAAAGCCGAATGTCGCAGTCAAGTAGGCGAGTTTCATGTTCAAACCTCCGATCGTATCCCAGAATCTTCCCCATCTACCATTATAGGCAAATGAGAGAAAAACCCTCATGACTCGTTCGGGCTATTTCTGCGAGCGACAACCGCAGTGTTCACATAAATGCCATCTGGCCTGCAAAAACAGCCCCCCGCTCAAGTGACGGGAGGCCGTTGGAATCATGATGATTTTTGCTGTTCTTCCAGCCATTGCTTCCATTCGCTGGCTTCGTGTCCGCCAACCAGACGCGCGACTTCCTTGCCGGCTTTGTAGTGGACGAGGGTCGGAGTGTATTCGATCTGGAATTCGTCCCAGCTGGAGGTGAACTCCAGCAGATTGTGTTTTTTCATGTCGGCCTGCATGTCCCGAGCGATGGGAACGAGAACGGGAGTAGTCGCCTGGCAGTGCTCGCACAGCGGGCTGTAGTAGTAGACGTACAAGTCTTCCTTGTTGTTCAGGCGCGTTTTCAGCTCATCGGGCATGATCAGGTTGTCGTACAGCGGGTCATTCAGCTGGGCGAGGGTCGCCGGATTGAGACTGGCCTTGCCGTAAGGGTTGCCGGCCGCTTGCTGACGGTTGGAGATGTCGGAGTAGACGATCGCCCCGATCAGCACAGCCGCCACGAGAATGGACAGGAAGATGATCTTTTTCATGGATTACTGCTCCTTTCCGTTTTTCAGGACGATGACTTGCAGCGCGATGATCAGAACAAAAGCGACCAAGGCGAGAAAAGGAATCGTGATAAAGCCGAACCAGTTGATGTACTCGGTATTGCAGGGAACGATGCCGCAAGCATTGCCCAGCTCATGCAAGGCGGGAACCTTCTGGATCAAATAGTGGTAGAGGGAGATCAGGCCGCCGATCGACGAAAGGATCAGGATGTACAACGATATTTTGTCATCCTTTTTCGCGGAAGCGACTCCCAGCAGGATGACGAGCGGGTACATGAAAATCCGCTGGTACCAGCACAAATTGCACGGTATGTATTTGAGCACTTCGGAAAAAAAGAGACTGCCCGCCGTAGCGATCAGGGCGATTCCCCAGGAAGCAAACATGGCTTGTTCCATGACTTGTTGACGCTTCATCGTAACACCTCGTCCTCCTAATAGCATCATGCGCGATGGATGTAGAGTGGTCATGCAGGGTAAACCGGCAGGGCTTGTCCAAGGAGGAATTGCCCGTTTCCACTACCCATTGTAGTGTAAAAGCGGACAAGAAACAATACGTCATTTGGACAAACTGCCGATTTACCCGTTGACGTGCACGATCGGATACGGCTGGACGGACTGGATGGGGACGAAAATCGATTGCAGGGAAGGCCACTCCACGAGCAGAATCCCCCGGCGATAGGCTGCGCCGCCGTCGATGCCGACGAGGCTGTCCCGCCTCCACGGTCCGGTCCCGCGATAGCCGGGCAGCTTGGGGACAGGGGTGTGCCCGAAAACGATGGGCATCTCCCCTTCGTAGTTCTCGTAAAAAGGCTCCCGGATCCACAGCAGATCTTCCGGATTTTGCTGGGACAGGGGAAGGCCGGGCCGGATTCCGGCGTGTACGAGCAGGACGGCCGGAGCGCCGGTCTGCGGGTCGGCAGGCAATTCGATGTGGAGGGGCAGGGCCTGCAAGGCGGGCAGCAGAAACGGATATTGCGTGAGGATGAGCCGCCTCGCTTCGTCCTGGATCCGGGGGGAAGCCAGATCGCCGCCGACGAAAGCGCGGCGCAAGGGATGGTTGCTAAGAAAGGAGCGGACCGTGGCATCCCCGCCGTTGAAGCGCAAATAATTTTCATCGTTCCCTCTGCCCGTGAGCCAGTCTTCAAACATTTGCTCATGGTTGCCTTTGAGGAGGAACACTTGCAGGGGATACTGCTGGCGCAGCTCGAGAATGTAGAGCAGGACGGCCTTCGACTGCGATCCGCGATCGATCGCGTCTCCGATCACGTACAATTTGTCACCTTGAGCGGGCGAAAAAGAAGCGTCCTGCAGCGCTTTTTGAAAGGCCTGATACTGGCCGTGGATATCGGATACGAAATAGGTCGTCACTGACAAGCCCACCTCCTGCGTGTACCAAAATGCAGCTCTTTCTACTACAATATGAGAAACGGGAAAACGGGTGAAAGGAGGGGAGCGCATGGATCGGCAGGAGCGATTCGAAACCAGATGATCGGGGCCGTCTTGCAGCAAACAGAAAAAATCATGAATCTGTGAAAATTACCCTTGTTTTTTTGCGTGGAGTGTACTATAATTTCATTTGTAAATGACGTGCTAGCGTAGCACAGGGGTAGTGCAGCTGATTCGTAATCAGCAGGTCGGGGGTTCAAATCCCTTCGCTAGCACCATCGCATACATACAAAACCAGGGAGCTTTCTCCCTGGTTTTTTGGTTTTCTCTTTTTATTTCAGCAAAGCGACGTTGCCGGACACGGCGTCAATCGCATGGTGTAATATCCATTTTATTCCAAATAAGGCACAAGACGAAAGATTCCCCCGCAAATTTCCCGTGTTGTTCCCTAGAGCTTCCCGCCAAAACATGTTACCATCGGATGTAGCATTCATTTGCAGCTTGATGGCAACGATTTCGATAGACGAAATCAATAGAAAAGTACAGGTGACGACGATGCAAATCTTATCCGTGGAGAATCTCTCCAAGAGCTATGGGGAGAAAGTATTATTCGATCACATATCGTTTCATATCGCCGAGCAGCAGCGAGTCGGCCTGATCGGAGTGAACGGCACCGGGAAGTCCTCGCTGCTGAAAATCGTTGCGGGTCTCGACACAGCCGACAGCGGAAAAATCGTGCATGCCAACCGCTTCCAAGCGGAATATTTGCCGCAGAATCCGAGCTTCGAGGAAGATTCCACCATTTTGGACCAGGTCTTTTACGGGGATTCTCCGTTGATTCAGCTCTTGCGGGAGTACGAAGGGGCGCTGGCTGACCTGCAGACCTCGCCCGAGGATGAGCAAAAGCAGGCGCGCGTCTTCTCCCTGCAGAGCAGGATGGATGCAGCCGACGCGTGGGAGAGCGACACGCAGGCGAAGATGATCTTGACGCAGCTGGGCCTGCACGACTTTTCGCAAAAGATGAGCGAGCTGTCAGGCGGCCAGAGGAAACGGGTCGCGATGGCGCGGGCGCTGATCCAGCCGGCGGACCTGCTCATTCTCGATGAACCGACCAACCATATCGACAACGAGACGGTGGAATGGCTGGAGGAATACTTGTCCCGTTACAAAGGAGCTTTGCTGCTCGTGACGCACGACCGGTATTTCCTGGATCGCGTGACCAACCGGACGTTTGAGCTGGACGGCGGCAAGCTTTACAGCTACGAAGGCAACTACGCGGCATTCCTGGAGAAAAAGGCGGAGCGGGAAGAAAATGAAGCCGCCGCGGAGAGCAAACGGCAAAATCTGCTGCGGCGGGAGCTCGCCTGGCTGCGCCGCGGGGCCAAAGCCCGGACGACCAAGCAGAAGGCGCGGGTCCAGCGGGCGGAGGAGCTGCGCGATCGCAGTGTGGAAGGCCCGGCGGCCAGGCTGGACATGGCGCTGGGCGCGAGCCGGCTGGGCAAAAAAGTCATCGAGGCGGAGCACGTCAGCAAGGCCTACGGCGATCGCACGCTCATCCTGGATTTCAGCTATATCGTGCTGCCTGGGGACCGCGTTGGGATCATCGGCCCGAACGGCAGCGGCAAGTCTACGCTGCTCAACATGCTGGCAGGCAGGGTCCAGCCCGATTCCGGCACGATCGAGGCAGGCCAGACTGTCAAGCTCGCCTACTACACCCAGAACAGCGTGGAAATGAACGAGAAGCTGCGGGTGATCGAGTATATAAAAGAAGCGGCGGAAGTCATTCATACGAGCGACGGAGAAACGATCACGGCCTCGCAAATGCTGGAGCGCTTTCTCTTTTCGCCGCCCATGCAGTACACGCCGATTTCCCGGCTGTCCGGCGGGGAGCGGCGTCGGCTTTACTTGCTTCGCACGCTGATGGGCGAGCCGAACGTCCTGTTCCTGGACGAGCCGACGAACGATCTGGATATCCAGACGCTCAGCATCCTGGAAGATTACCTGGAGCAGTTTCCCGGTGCCGTCATTACCGTTTCCCATGACCGTTACTTCCTGGACCGGACCGTTGACCACCTGTTTGCCTTCGAAGGCCAGGGCGTCATTCGTCCCTTTATCGGCAATTATTCCGAGTATCTGGATGAGCGGCGGGCGGAGAAGGCGGCAGCTGCTGCCTCTGTTGCAGAGCCGCGGGAAAAAAGCGAGGGCAGCCAGGCCAGCCGTGGAAACAACCGGACGAAGAAGCTGTCCTACAAGGATCAAAAGGAATGGGACGAGATCGAAGGCAGGATCGCGGCACTGGAAGAGCGCAGCGTCAAGCTGAAGGAAGAAATTGCGTCTTCGGACAGCGACTACGGGAAAGTGGAAAAGCTGTACGCCGAGGAACAGCAGGTGGCCGCCGAGCTGGAAGCCGCCATCGAGCGGTGGGCGGAGCTCTCCGCCATGATCGAGGAGCTGGAACAAGGGAAGTAAGCGGATTGCCGGCCTGGTGCCAATCTCTGTGTGTTCAGCCAGTAATTGCAGCTGTGAATCGACGGCGGGCTTCGGTAGACTAGAGTAGATTACTTAGTAGAGGAGTCGCTGTCATTGCCTGCCTACAAGTTGGACCCGGAATGGGCCATGTCTTATCTAGCGGAGCAAGAGGAAAAGCTCGCAGCCGAGCTTCAACCGGAACAAAAACAAGTGGTCATGAACAAGTTAAGGGAACTGACTTTGTGTATCATGTACAAGCAAGCCAGACGATTTCTGGTGTATGTTGAATCCAGCGAACGAAAGACCGGGACAGCAGCTGACAAGAATGCACGGCTCATGTGAGCAAGACTCGCCTCGGGATCAGCAGAGGCGGGTCTTTGCTTATGCGTCTGGCGACAGGGAGCGCCGTGTCCCTTGCTTGGCCATCCTGCCCGTCCAAACTCGAGGGCAGGCATGGCGAAACGTCGCGCGGGAAAGTGTGCTACCGCGCTCTGATTTTGACCGGCGTGCCGATGGGAACGAGGCTTGCCAGCGCATTCACATCTTCATTGTACATGCGGATACAGCCGCGGGAGACGTACCTGCCAATCGAGGCAGGATTGTTGGTGCCGTGTATGCCGTAATGAGGCTTGCTCAGCCCCAGCCAGTATGTGCCGAAGACGCTCAAGGGGCCGCCGGGGTAGGAGTCCGGATAAGGGACTTTATTGACGATCGTAAAATCACCGCGGGGAGTTGAGGTGGCGATTTTCCCCAATGCGACCGGAAAGGAACGGACAAGCTGCGAACCATCATACAGATCCAGACGCCGTCTGGCGATGGAAATGCGAATCTGGTAAGACGGCATGATCCCACCTCCCATCTGGGGCGACTGCGGCCCTAGCGCGAGCCGAAGTCGTACGAGTATTTGTCCGGGTAGCGCAGGCCGTCGCGGTAAAACAAGGTCCTCACCCATGCGTACATGCGCAGTGGAATCGAAGGAAAGACGATGGCCAGCTGCCCTTTTTCCAGGATGGGTAAGTCCAGGGGGGATTGAATTTCGTACGGCACGCCTTCCTGGTCCAGCAGCAGCTTGTATTTGTGAGCCTCGCTCCAGCTGACCGGGTAATAAAAAGACTTTTCCATTTCATCCAACACCTTTCCGCGGTTCACTACTCCTCATTGTATGCGAGGATTTTGAGATAAAAAAAGAAAACGCAGCCCATTGGATGAAAAATAGGCTGCGTCCGTATCAGAAACTTTCATGCTTCACAGGGAAAAAGAGAAGCTCAGGGCAAATCAATCAGCATGAAGTGGGAGTTGGCTTTTGCCTGGATGTCCAGCTTGGCCGTCCCCGTGATGCGAACGGCATCCCGCCTTTCGAGGGAGGTGTTCTGATCGAGCAGCAGGCCGCCTTCCATGACAAACAAATAGATACGTCTTCCCGCTTTCTGTTCGAAGTGGATGGTTTTGCCCTCCTCCAGTCGAGAGAGGTACAGGGTCAGATCTTGATGGATCTTCGCGATGTTCTCGCCGCCTTCCGCCGATACGACGGGGAGCAGCCGGTTCGCAAGCCTGGACGGGTCGTACGCCTTCTGTTCGTAGGAAGGCGTCAGCCCGTACTGGGCCGGCTCAAACCAGAGCTGCAAAAACTTGACTTCTTCCGCCGCAGAAGGATTCATCTCCGAATGGACGACCCCTGTCCCGGCGCTCATCAGCTGGACTTCACCCGGGCGGATGATCTCCTGGCGGCCGGTGCTGTCGCGATGACCGAGCTGCCCGTGCAAGACGATCGAGACGATCTCCATCTCCCTGTGGGGATGGGCGCCGAATCCGGTTTGCGGGGCGACGCTGTCGTCATTGAATACGCGCAAAGGGCCAAATCCCATATTGTCGGGATCGTAATAATCGGCAAAGGAAAAGCTGAAATTGCTTTTCAGCCAGCCGTGGTCTGCCGTGTAGCGGGATGCGGCTTCATAGACTTGAATCATGGTGAAACCTCCTAGTTATGTGTACTCGCATTGTTTACTACTTTAGTGAAGATAATAACATAAAATTATTGATAAGAAAAAATGGAATGATTTTCAAATGGATTCCGTGTAAAGTGAAAATAGTGGCAAATAGGAGGGACACTCGAGTGAGGCAGACACATTTGCACTTTAACATGCATATTGGCAGAAAAAAACCGGAGAGCGTAATCAGTCGCGAGACCGTTTGTCCGTTTTGCGATACGGGCAATCTCACCCATATTCTGGAGCAGCGCGGGTCGATGATCTGGCTGATGAACAAATATCCGGTCTTGCAGGATACCTATCAGACAGTCCTGATCGAATCGGATGACTGTGAAGGAGACTGGTCCGTCTACTCCAAAGAGCATGCCCACAATCTGCTCGCTTTTGGCGTGGAAAAATGGCTGGAGCTGGAAGACAGCGGCTCCTTCCAATCGGTCCTTTTTTTCAAGAACTACGGTCCCTATTCGGGCGGCAGCATTCGTCACCCGCATATGCAGATTGTCGGCTTGAACAAATACGATTATCACAGCCAAGTAAAAGAAAGCGATTTTGCAGGGATCGTCATCGACCGGGAGCGAGGGGTGGAGTGTACCCTCTCGACGCACCCGCGCGCAGGCTTTTTTGAATACAATGTCATTCTTTCGGGCTGGGAAGGGCTGCCGAGGATGGCGGAATACCTGCAAATGCTGGCGCATTGGATTCTCCATCACGCCAATCGCCGCTGTCTCAGCTACAATTTCTTTTTCTACCGTTGGGGCGAGCAGATTATCGCAAAGGTCATACCGCGCTTTGTCACCTCGCCTCTTTACATCGGCTACTCCATCCCGCAGGTGGCAAACAATTTGGAGGATGTGGCAGCGGAAATCAGACGTCTGTACTTTTAGGGGGCCAAGAGCATGGGAGATCAGGTGATCGGGAAAAACCGACTGTCGGCAGAAGAGCTGGCGGCAGTCAAACAGCTGGTAACAGTGTGCAACGAGCACGATGGAATCGATCTCAAAGTAAATCCGGACATGCTGGCCAAGCGGTCGGGTTCACACACCGAAGACTTTTTGTGCTACGCGGAGGAAGAGCTGGTCGGCTTCCTGGGAATGTATGTCTTCCACGGAGAAGAAGCGGAAGTGAGCGGCATGGTTCATCCCGCGTACCGCAGACGCGGGATTTTCCGGGCTCTGCAATCTCGTGCCGCCGAGCAATGCCGGGAGCGAAGCATTCCGAACCAGCTGTTTATCGTACAGCGCCAGTCAAAGACAGGCAAGGCGTGCATGGAGCATTTCGGCGCCCGCTACCATTTTTCGGAATACTGGATGGATCTGGACAGCGGGAAGACAAGCGCTGCGGCAGACATCGAGATGCGCGCGGCAGGGCCGCAAGACCTGGAGACGGTGATCTGGCTGAATGTCCACGGCTTTCAGATGGACGAAGGCCGCGCCAGGGAAATGAGCAATCGCATGGAGCAGGACTCGGGTGCCGCGACTTACCTGATCCTCGCAGGCGGGCAGGCCATCGGCAAGATCAGCGCCAAGGTCACGGATGGCGAAGGGTTCATCTACGGCTTTTGCGTGCACGCTGACCATCAGGGAAAAGGCTACGGCCGCCGCGCTTTGGCACGAACCATCGAGCTGCTCCGTTCGCAGGGAACGGACCGGATGTCGCTGGAGGTAGCCAGTGAAAACAGCGGTGCGCTCGGACTGTATGAATCGTGCGGCTTTGTCGTCAGGTCCACGAACGACTACTACAAGCTGCCGCTGTAGGCGGTCAAACTGCACCCGGGTGCGCCGCAGATTGGATATGCGGTCCGCTTCCGTGCTACGATAAAAGGGATCTACGCTGGAGTGCGGAAAAGGAGTGACTGCATACATGAAACTGTTGTCCATCGAACCTACGCCCAGTCCGAACGTGATGAAGCTCAACGTGGACGAGCGGCTGCCGGATGGGGTCCAACATGTCTATACAAAAGAAAAGGCGGCCGGGTCCCCGGAGCAGATGGAGAAGCTGCTGGCGATCGAAGGCGTCACCTCGATTTTTCATACGGCTGACTTCCTCGCACTGGAGCGAAAATCGAATGCAGACTGGCAGCGCATCCTGACAGCTGCGCGAGAAATTCTTGCGGCGGGAGAAGGAGCGGCTGTCCCTGTGTTCGCGGCGTTGGAAGGGGCGGCGTTCGGGGAAGCGCAGGTTTTCGTGCAAATGTTCCGCGACATTCCGATGCAGGTAAAGGTCACGATGGGAGCGGAGCAGATCCGCGCAGCGCTGCCGGAGCGGTTTGGCCAGGCCGCGATGCGGGCCGGATCCGCCTCGCCGAACCTGATCATGGAGCGCAAATGGGTAGAGCATGGCGTGCGCTATGGGGACCTGCGTGAGATCGGGGAGGAAGTGGCGCAGGAAATCGCGGCCGCCTATCCGGAAAACCGCGTGGAGGAGCTGGTCGAGCGGGCGCTGCAGTTGGGAGAAGGAGAGGCGCCTGCCCCGATCGTCCGCGAAAAGAAAAAGGTCACAATCCAGATGCTGGACGATCCCGACTGGCAAAAAAGGTATGCGGCGCTTGATCGGATGGAACCGGCCGAGGAAGATCTGCCGGTGCTGGAGAAAACGCTCGGCGATGCCAAGCCGTCCATTCGCAGGCTGGCGGTCGTCTATTTGGGCATGGTCGGGGGCGACGCCGTATTTCCGCTGCTGTTCCGGGCGCTGAAGGATGATTCGGTGTCCGTCAGACGCACGGCAGGCGACACCTTGTCCGATCTGGGCGATCCGCGGGCGACTGCTCCCATGTGCGATGCCTTGCAGGACCGCAACAAGCTGGTCCGCTGGCGCGCGGCCCGCTTCCTGTTTGAGGTCGGGGAAGAGACGGCGCTTCCTGCTCTGCGTGCGGCGCAGAACGATCCGGAATTCGAGGTCAGCCTGCAGGTGAAAATGGCGGTGGAGCGGATTGAGAGCGGAGAAGCGGCCAGCGGGACCGTCTGGCAGCAAATGACGCGCAGAAACGAGCAGAATTAGCGCGACCGAGCGGCGGACGAAGCAGTCGGCCTTTGCGCCGGACATACTCTCGTGATGATAGGCCGGATATACCTCGATCGCTGGGGAATACTCCCTAAGAGGAATCAGTGGCTCGCCGCTTTCCCGGACGGGCGGCAACCGGTATGGCAAACAGGCATGTGCGGGAATGGAAGTTCCGATAGGCATAGGGAAAACACCTCTCTGCTGATTTGTCCCATTCTAACATGGAAATATCAGGAGCTTAATGGTATCTACTAGTATAAAAATAAACACAGTTCAATAATGGTTGACTTCCACGGGACATATCCCTTATTCTAGGAGAGGGTTTTCGCCCATGTCATCAACATTGAGAGTAGCGTAGGGGGATTGTGTATGACAACCAATCACTATGACGTTGTAATTGTAGGCGGAGGTCTTGCTGGCCTCTCCAGCGCCGCCTATCTTGCGTCAAATGGCAAAAAAGTAGCCGTCTTGGAGCGCGGGCAATTGGGTGGTCGCGCCGTTACGTTGAAGATCAAGGGTTTCGATTTCAACTTTGGCGCCCATGCGATTTATGCTCGGGACAGCTCCGTTTTGAGAACGTTTGAAAAAGAATTGGACATTCACATTGATTGGCAAGACTTTAATCCTACCAAAGCCAAGTACGATATCGGAAATGACTTGACAGCGGTTCCGGCGAACGTGCAAGGGCTGTTTCAGACCAAGGTGCTGAAAGGCTTGGACAAAGTATTGTTTACGTTTGAAATCTTGAAAACAATGCTGAAGATAGAAACCGGCCATCCGCACATGTCCATTCAAAAATGGATGAAAAAGAAGCAAGTGAGCAACGAAGTCAGAGAAATGATGCTGACGCTGGCATCCTCCAACTTCTTTACGCGGGAACCGGAGAAAATTCCGTCGGACGTTTTCTTTACCTACTACAGCCGCCTGTTCAAGACGAACAAGCCGGTCGCGTATATCGGCGGCGGCTGGCAAGCGCTCATCAATGAATTTGTCCGCATCATCGAGGCGAACAACGGCGTCATTCTGACGAAGACAAAAGTGGAGAAATTCCATGTGGAAGAAGATCACGTCGTGGGAGTGGCCACGCCGGAGGGCGAGTTTACGGCAGACGAATTCATCAGCTGCATTCCGCCGAAAGAAATGCTCAAGGTGTTTGGCGAAACGCGCCTGGAGCATGCCATTGCCCAGCACGCCGAGTACGAGCCTACCATCGTCATGGTTTACGATATCGGTCTGAAAGAACGCATCGATGTGCCGTATTCGTACATCTACGACAAGCAAAACAACATCTTTATCACCGATATTTCCTACTACGACCACACCTGTGTGCCGGAGGGCGGGCAGCTGCTGCAGGCGACTGCTTACATGCGCCAGTCCGAAGTCGGGAACAAAGAGATCGCCGAACAGCGCAAACGGGAGATCGAGGCTCTGTACGACAAGCATTTTGCCGGCTGGCGCGAGCAGCTGGTCGTTCCGCGTGTCTCCGCGCGGGCGATCGTGCAGGAGATCAAGTGGACCATCAGCCAAAAACCGATGCCGACGTTCTTGCCGGACTGCCGCAACCTGTTCTTTGCGGGAGACTGGTGCGAAGGCCAGGGACAGTTGTCCGAGCTTTCTTTCTCCAGCGCATGGAATGTTTCGAAGCTGATTTTGGAAAAATAAACAGGACGATCCAGCGGGTGTTTCTCTTTCGCCAGGAGAGAGGGACACCCGCTTTTTCCATTCCGCGCATGAGAAAGCCAAGGCTCCGCCATGTCACGGACGGAGCCTTGGCTGCACTTGCACGGGATCAGACCCTGGAAATACTTTGCGATACCCGGGAAGACCCGCCGAGCCCGGCCGGCGAGCGACGGGATCGCTATGCCTGCTTGTACAGATCGTAGACGAGGCGTCCGATCTGGGCCATGACGCCGGCAGCCGGTTTTTCCTCCAGCCCCCTGTTCAGCAGGCAGATGGTGACGGCATGATCGCCGAGAAATAAAATGCCGGTATCGTGCGCAATCTGGGTGACGGTCCCCGTCTTGTTGGCGAACTCCCATTTCGGCACCATGCCGATGAAATCTCCGTCCGCATCGGGAAAGAGCAGCGGGATGCGGTCCCGGTGCTGCTGCTGCTTGAGGATGGCCATCATTTTCAGACAGCTGTCATACGAGATGACTTTTCCGCTGGCCAGGTAACGGAACAGGGAGCCCATGTCTGCGGCGGTCAGCTCGTTGTAGCCTTCGAGCTCGGCGGGGACCACCATCAGCTTGTTGTAGAAGCGGCTGTTGACCATTTCCGTTTTTTGCATGGCGGCGCGAATGCTCTCGGCTCCGACCAGGTCGATCAAGATGTTGGTCGCGGTGTTGTCGCTTTGGATGATCATCAGCGTGACCAGGTCCTGCACGCTCAATTCCGTACCGGGAGTCATGTGCTGCAGGACGCCGGCGCCGCCCACGAGGTCTTCGCGGCGCAGCCTGACGGTCCGCTCCAGCGCGAGCTTGCCCGCGTACGCTTCCGCAAAAACGGCGACCATGATCGGCACCTTGATGATGCTCGCCGCGTAGAATCTCTCGTTTGCATCGATGGCCAGCTTCTCTCCCGTGTGCAGGTCTTCCAGATAGATGCCCCATTCGCCGCCAGCCTTTTCGGTCAAATGCGAGATCGGGGTGGTTAAACTTGAGAGCATTCGATCCATCTCCTTTTCCATGTATAGGGAATCATAAGCGGGTACGCCTATTAATTCGGGGGTGCATGGCTGCAGTCCTGCAACATCTGTTTCCGGCTTGGCTGAGGAAAACATTTCCGCTTGCCAAAGCCGTCGCCCGTCCAAGAATTTAGCTGGGTAGAAGTTTTTTGATGTAGACAAAATTTTCTCAAGATCATATCATTGATACATGCTCCTAACAATCAAGAAGAATGATTCCAGAGACGGGGGTTTTTTCATGAAAAAAATAAAGAAACTGTCCTTTTATGCGCTGCTGCTGACGAGCCTGTCATTCGCCGGCTGTAGTACGCCCCAAGGGAGCACAACGGGGGAAAAGCCGTCCGAACAGGCGACGGCTCAAAGCATGCAAGTCAACCTGAGTACGGGCGAGCCGAACACCATCGATCCTGGACTGGCAGAAGATATCCCTTCGATGTCTGTCACCCGTGCAGCCTTTGATGGCCTCTTGCGCCTGAATAAAAAGGGCGAGCTGAAAGAGGCGATCGCAGAGAAGTACGAGGTATCGCCGGATGGGCTGACCTATACGTTCCATCTGCGCGAGGCGAAATGGTCCAACGGGGATCCCGTCACGGCGCATGATTTTGAGTATGCGTGGAAGCGCGTGCTGAATCCGGAGACAGCTTCGGCCTATGCGTATCAAATGTACTATCTGAAAAACGGGGAAGCGTACAATGCGAAGAAAGCAAAAGCGGAGGACGTCGGGGTCAAGGCGACAGACGACAAGACACTGGCCGTGACGCTGGAAAATCCGGCGCCGTTCTTTCCGGAGCTGGTCGCTTCCGTCACGTACTTCCCGGTCAATCAAAAAGCGGTGGAAGCGAGCAAGGATTGGGCTTCCAAGCCGGAAACCTACGTGGGTAACGGTCCGTTCGTGCTGAAGACGTGGGAGCACAAGTCGAAGATCGAATTTGTGAAGAACGACACGTACTGGGACAAAGATTCCGTCAAGCTGTCCAAGCTCACCATCAACATGATCGAAGACGCCAACACGGAGCTCTCCATGTTCGAGAACGGCGATCTGGACTGGGCGGGCTCCCCGCTGGGAGATCTGCCGCTCGACGCTCTCGATGCCCTGAAGGAAGCGGGCAACATGCAGACGCAGGCGACAGCCGGAACGTACTGGTACATTTTCAATACGACGCAAAAGCCGTTTGACAACAAGCAAATTCGCCAGGCCTTCGCGACAGCGGTCAACCGCAAGGAGATCACGAAAAGCGTCGTTCCGTTCAAGAGTACGGCAGCGCTGGGAATCCTGCCTCCGACGATGACGCTGAATCCGGACGGCTACATCAAGGACGGCGATGTCGAGACAGCGAAAAAGCTGCTCGCGGAAGGCATGAAGGAAGCGGGCATCACCAAGCTGCCTGAACTGACGATTGCCTACAACACGTCAGAAGTGAACCAGCGCATCGCAACCGTCATTCAGGACCAATGGCGAAAAGCATTTGGCATCGAAGTCAGACTGGTGAATAAAGAAAATAAAGTACACCGCGAGCAAATGAAGGAAGGCAACTTCATGATCGGCCGCGGCAGCTGGATCGGCGATTTCAACGACCCGATCAACTTCCTGGAAGTGTTCAAAGGCGGTCTGAACACCTCGAAATGGGAAAACAAAGAGTTCCTCGATCTGCTGGCGCAATCCGCAAAAGAGGGCGACGCAGAAAAACGCAAGGAGATCCTCCAAAAAGCGGATGCCATCGTCATGGATGAAATGCCCGCTCTGCCGATCTACTATTACACTTACGCCTGGGTCAAGCAGGACAGCGTAAAAGATGTCGTGGTGGACGCGCTCGGATTTATCGACTTCAAGTACGCTTCCAACGAAAAGAAATAGAGAACAGGGAGTGACGCGTGTGCAGCCGATTCTCGGTGTGGCGTGTACGAAAATGCATTTCCTGAATAACCACCTCGACCCGTTTTTTTACGTGGGCTCCGGCTATGTGGAAGGGATCGCCAAAAGCGGCGGCATCCCGCTCATCCTGCCGCTGCTGACAGAGGCGGACGCGCCGTTTCGGGCGATGCTAGATCGAGGCGATCGAGAGCCTCGACGGGCGCGTCAAGCGAGACGGCCTATTAAAAAGGAAAGCGACAGCCGCTCTGCGTCAGGCAGGGCGGTTTTTTCTTACCCAGAACAAAGGCATGCTCAGGCAGCGCCTGCGGATTGCTAATGGAAATTTTTCCATTAATGCGTGACGGGCCGAGACGAGTTTTCTCTCTCCCGCGAAAGCGGTATACTAAATGGAAAAGAAAGGCGCAACAAATCCGGCGAGGTGAGGATACATGCTGCAAAAGGGCGTGGTGGCGCCGTTGTTTCAGGCGGACAGCACAAAGGGACCGATTGATTTGCGAGACTACGCGGGCGACAAACATATCGTCCTGATTTTTTATCCGGGAGACGATACGCCCGTATGCACCAGACAGCTGTGCGCCGTGCGCGACAGCTACGCCGCTTTCGAAGAGGCAGATGCGGCAGTCTTCGGCGTGAACCCGGCTGGCCTCGACAAGAAAGCGCCATTCGCAGGCAAGTTCGGGTATTCGTTTCCGCTGATCGTCGATGCGGACCAGTCAATCCGTCAGGCGTATGATGTGGGCAAAATCATGGGGCTGTTTTTTCAGCAGCGAATCGTCTATATCGTGGGAAAAAACGGACGGATCGTGTACGCCAAAAAAGGAAATCCGCCTGTGTCTGAGCTGCTGGAGGCCATCTCGGCATCTGTCCCTTGCGCAGACGGTCAATAACAGGGATAATACTTGCATACGAGAATGTATGTTTGGTGGTATCCGGCACATGAAAAAATTTTTGCATCTGGATATAGACGCTTTCTTCGCCAGTGTCGAGCAGCTGGACAAACCACAGCTGCGGGGAAAACCGATCATCGTCGGGGGAACCGGCAGCCGTGGAGTGGTCTCGACTTGCAGCTACGAAGCTCGCAAATTCGGGGTGCGCTCCGCCATGCCGGTCGCGCTGGCACGCAAAAAATGCCCCCTAGGCATCTTCCTGCCCGTGCGCTACTCCCGCTATGTGGAGAAATCGGCAGAGGTGCGGGAGATTTTTTCCGCCTACACGGAGCGTTACCAGACGGTCGGGCTGGACGAGGCCTATCTCGACGTGACCCAGTATGACAATGCCGTCCCGGTCGCCAAAGAGATCAGGAAGCGGGTGCGCCGGGAGACGGGACTGACCTGCAGCATCGGGCTGTCCTACAATATGTCGCTGGCCAAGATCGCGAGCGATCTGAAAAAGCCGGACGCTTTCGTCATCATCCGTCCGGAGCAGGCGCTTGACGTTTTGCGTCCGCTGCCGATCGGCGCGCTCAACGGCGTCGGCAAGAAGTCGCAGGAGCTGCTCGCGAAAAAGGGGATTGAGACGGTCGAAGATTTCTGGCAGCTGTCGCTGGACGAGGTCGCCTCCCTGTTTGGCAAAATGGGGCGAGCGCTCTATCATCGCGCCAGGGGGGAGGACAACCGGGAGATCGTAGGACATCGTCCGCTCAAGTCGACGAGCCGGGAAACGACCTTGCCGTTTGATCTCTACGATCGCGAATCCATTGCGCCGATCGCCCATTCGCTGTTGCGCGAGGTCGAGGAAGACGTCCGTCAGGAAAATGTCATTCCCCAGACGATCACCCTAAAGATCAAGTACGCGGATTTCACCCAGAGAACGAAGCAGCACAAAGCCGCTGCCGGCGCCGACTGGCAGGAGCTTTTGGACGACTTGCTCGATGTCTTTGACTACGCTTCGGGGGTACGTCTGGTCGGCGTAGGCTTCTCCAACTTCGCAGAGCCGCAGCTGGAGCGGTACGAGCAGCTGACGCTGTTTCCCTGGAAGCACGGGAGGTAGGGAGCCATGCTGGTGGAAGGGCAGAATCCGTATCATTGCTGCGCGTCCTGTATTCATTTTCGCGTGGAGAAAACGGCGGGGAACGTCACCTATCGCTGTTCGCGGCTGACGTACGAGACACAGCCGCATTATCAGTTCCACTGCTGGTCGCCGCGCGGCAGCGTCCGTCGGCTGATGGATGCCAGACGGGAAACAACAGAAGAAGAGAAGTGACAGCAAAACCCCCGGACGCACGATTGCGGCACCGGGGGTTTCGTCACGGGAATCAGGCATTACAGTCTCATTTCATTGCCGCCTGCGCGGGCGCGGACCGTCGGCTTGGAGCGGAACAAGACGTACAGCAAGATCCCGAAGCCGAGGACGCAGCCGGCGACGACGAACAGCACGCTCGACACAGGCAATGCGTCGGTCAGCGCACCGGCGACCGGAGCAATCAGGCCGTACGCGAGCGTCATCACCGCAAATAGCAAGCCGATGGACGCCGGGGTCGCGCCCAGCTTTTCGGTCAAAAAGTTCGGGAGGGTCGGCTCGAGCAGGCAGAGCGAAATCTCCGCGAGCAGGACGATCCCGTATCATTGCACGCGTCGATGATGAGCTTCATCATGAGTGTCACGTTCATGTCGACGATCAGTCCTTCGCGAATCCCTTGCTCGATCAATTGGCGCAGCATGGCCCAGTCGTTGGACAGGGAGGCGTCCACGATCGCCCACTGCTGCGGATAGTAGCGCTTCATCTGATCGAGAATGCGCAGGTCATAAAAGTCGTTGTGGGTCGGCAACACCATGATGACCGGACGGATTTTTTCGATCAGCGTAAGGCTCGTATCCTCGATGATCTGCCTCGTTTTTTCAGCGATTTCCAGAGATCTTTGCGCAATGATTGTCTCCAGGATTTCCGCTTGCAAGCGGGCTGGCGCTTTTTCTTTTGCAACCAAGTGGCCGATTATGGTATAGTAAGTGCCGAAATCGCGGTTGATTGCTTCACATTATTCGGAGGTGCCCCGTGTTTTTACAAAAGCTGGTGCCCAATCAGTTTGTGGATTCAATCCACCACATTGATATAGATCAATTGAAGCGAAACAACGTCCGCGCCGTCATCACCGATCTGGACAACACGCTGGTGGAATGGGACAGGCCGCTTGCCACTCCCCAGGTCGAGAGCTGGCTTGCGTGCATGCGCGAAACAGGGATTCAGGTCACCGTCGTCTCCAACAACAAGCTGCAGCGGGTCGAGTGTTTTTGCAAGCCCCTCGGGATCGGATTTATCAGTGCAGCGCGCAAGCCTGCGAACGCGGCTTTTTTGCAGGCGGTTCGGCAGATGAACGTGACCATTGCCGAGACTGTCGTCATTGGCGATCAATTGTTTACGGATGTGCTGGGAGGAAACCGGCTCGGATTTCATACGATTTTGGTCGTGCCGATAGCGCAGACAGATGGTTTTTGGACGCGGTTCAACCGTCAGATGGAACGGGTCGCTCTTCATTGGATGGAACGGAAAGGAATGGTTTCGTGGAGGAGAAAAGCATGATGGATCAGACGGCTGCCGCCTGTGCAGGCTGCGGGATCGCGATTCAGTCGGAGGATGCAAAGCGGCCAAGCTACGCGCCGCCGTCCGCGCTGGACAGGAAGGTGGTCATCTGTCAGCGCTGCTATCGGATCAAGCACTACAACGAAGTGGCCCCCGTCAGCATGGGGGACGACGATTTCCTGCGGGTTCTGGACGGCATCGGATCCACTCAATCCCTGGTGGTCATGGTCGTGGACATCTTTGATTTTCAGGGCTCCTGGCTAAAGGGCTTGCCGCGTTTTGTGGGCAAAAATCCGATTTTGCTCGTGGGCAACAAGCTCGACTTGCTGCCGCGCAACATCAACCTGAACCGCGTGCGCAACTGGATGCAGCACGAGGCCAAGGAGCGCGGTCTGCGCCCCGAGGATGTCGTCCTGATCAGCGCGGCGAAAGGTCAGCACATCGACGAGCTGCTCGCCCGCATCGGAGAGCTGCGCAAGGGCCGCGACGTCTACATTGTCGGCGTCACCAACGTCGGGAAGTCCACGATGATCAACCGCATTTTGCACGACTACGGGGCCGCGGAGTTGGAGATCACGACTTCTCCGTTTCCGGGAACGACGCTGGACAAGATCGAGATTCCGCTGGAAGACGGGCGGTCCATCTACGATACGCCGGGCATCATCCACCGGGATCAGATCGGACACATGATCCCGCCGGCGGATTTGCGCAAAATCACGCCGAGAAGCCGGATCAATTCCAAGGTGTACCAGCTGGATGACCGCCAGACGCTGTTCCTGGGCGGACTCGCCCGCATTGATTTCGTTTCCGGCCAGCGCCAGCCTTTTGTCATTTACGTGGAGAATGACTTGTACATTCATCGCACCAAGCTGGAGAAGGCCGATGAAGTCATGGAAAAACATCACGGCAGCCTGCTGGTCCCGCCGACGGGCGAGGAAGCTGCGAAAGCGTTGCCGCCATTTGTCAAGCATACGTTTAAAATCAAGCCGACAGGAACGGCCACGGACATCGTCATCTCCGGGTTGGGCTGGGTAAGCCTGCAGGGCAAGCATGACGCGAGCGTCGTCGTTCATGCGCCCAAAGGAGTAAGCGTAGGGATCAGAAAAGGGCTGATCTAGCTTTGCCAAAGAGAATCGCTCCGTCCTTGTTCCCTCGCGTCTGATAAAAGAGAGCCATTAGGGGGTAGGAGAGCATCATGATTACGAGTAAAACACAGTTGGTTGGCCTGTTCGGCCATCCGGTTTCCCATTCACAATCGCCTATGATGCATAATGCCGCATTTTCAAAAACAGGCTTGGACTTTGCCTATGTCGCCTTTGATGTCGACGCGGACAGCCTGGAGGATGCCGTCGCAGGCATTCGCGCCTTGGGCCTAAAGGGAATCAACGTGACGATTCCCCACAAGGTCGCCATCCTGCCGATGCTCGACGAGATCGATCCGCTGGCCAAGCGCATTGGCGCCGTTAATACCGTCGTGATCGAGGACGGGCGCCTGATCGGCTACAATACGGATGGCATGGGGTACGTGCGCTCGCTCGCGGAGGAGACGGGAATCGAGCTCGACCGGCAGATCGTCACCATGGTGGGAGCAGGCGGGGCTGCTCGCGCGGTTGCCTTTACCCTGGCGGAAAAAGGGGTCAAGGAAATTCGCATCATCAACCGCTCCCGGGAAAGAGCGGCGATCCTGGCAGAATCCCTGCAAGCGATCGTCCCGACGAAAATCGTGGAGCAGGGAGCAGGAAAAGCAGCGATTGCCGATGCATCGCTATTAATCAACACGACTTCCATCGGAATGCTCCCGAACGTGGACGAAATGCCCGTGCCCAAAGAATGGCTGCACGATCGGCTGATTGTCAGCGATCTCATCTACAATCCGCTCCAGACCAAGCTGATCAGCGAGGCGAGAGCGATCGGCGCCCGCGTCCACTCCGGCGTCGGCATGTTCGTCAACCAGGGAGCTTTGTCCTTCGAGCTGTGGACGGGGAAAAAGGCTTCGACGGAAGTCATGCGGGAGACAGTCCTGCAGCAATTGAGCAAAACAGCAGAATAAACCAACACGATCCGATGGATAGATGAAGGAGGCATGCCGATGCTGACCGGCAAGCAAAAGCGCTTCTTGCGCGCAGAAGCGCATCATCTCACCCCGATTTTTCAGGTGGGAAAAGGCGGCGTAAACGAGAATATGATTGCACAGATCAAGGAAGCGCTGGAAGTTCGCGAATTGATCAAGGTGGCGATCCTGCAAAACAACAGTGACGACAAGCATGAAGTCGCAGAAGGCCTGGCGGCGGGAGCGGGAGCCGAGCTGGTGCAGCTGATCGGGCATACCGTTGTCCTGTACAAACCATCGCGGGAACACAAAACGATCCAGCTGCCGTAGGCGATTGTCATGAACGAGGGGATCAGGCATGTAGGCATTATGGGAGGGACCTTCGACCCGGTTCATTGCGGCCATCTGCTCGCAGCGGAGCAGGCGAGAGAGCAGGCAGGTCTGGATGAGGTGTGGTTCATGCCCACACATCTGCCGCCGCACAAATCGCGGGACGGTCTCACATCCGCTGCGGCCCGTCTGGAAATGGTGGAACTGGCCATCGCGGATCACGAATCGTTTCGGGTGACGGACATTGAGCTTAAGCGCAAGGGTCCATCCTACACTTACGATACGATCGTACAATTGGTGGCGCAGTTTCCAGAGTGCCGCTTTTCCTTTATTATTGGGGGAGACATGGTGAAGATTCTGCCGAACTGGTACCGGTTTGCGGAGCTGAGCCGGATGGTCCGCTTCATCGGGTTGGAGCGGCCAGGCGCGGATGTCGAGCATGTATTCAGCGACAACGTGACTTTTGTGGAGATGCCCGTCTGGGATATTTCCTCCACGCTGATCCGTGCGAAAGCGGCGGCAGGACAGAGCATTCGCTACTTGGTTCCGCGTCTGGTCGAGCGCTATATAAAGGAGAACCGAATCTATGAATGAATGGAGCAATCGGGAGGAGCTGCTCGCGCATGTGCGGGCGCAAATGCACGAGAAGCGGTATCTGCACACGCTCGGGGTCGCGGGGTCGGCCCGGAAGCTGGCGATTCGTTACGGAGCGGATCCTGACAAGGCGGAGCTGGCCGGATATTTGCATGATTACTGCAAATGCTGGCCGGTTGACAAGATGTTCGAGATCCTCGTGCGTCACGACATGCTGACAGAACTGCTCGAAGCAGAAAAAGAGCTGTGGCACGCATTCGCGGGGGCGATCGTCATCCAATCCGATCTCGGGATTACGGACCCGGAAATTTTGCAGGCCGTCCGCTACCATACGACAGGCAGAGCGGGCATGTCCCTGTTAGAAAAAGTGGTCTGTGTGGCAGACTATATAGAACCCAACCGCAATTTTCCCGGTGTGGAGCAAATACGCGAGCTGGCTGAAAAAGACCTGGACGCGGCTTTGGCGCTCGCGCTGGGAGGCACGATGCAATTTCTGCTAGAAAAGCAGAAGACGGTGTTCCCGTTGACGCTTTTGGCATACAACGACTTGATTTCCCGCAAAGGGAGAGTAGGAGGGTTTAATGGTTAAAACAGTAGAAGATTTGGCGCGTTTGGTCGTGAAGGCTGCCGAGGATAAGAAAGCGGAAAACCTGATGGTGATGGACATTCGCAACCTGTCTGTGATCGCGGACTACTTCATGATCTGTCACGGCAACAATGAGCGTCAGGTGCAGGCGATCGTCAAAGAAATCCGCGATCAGGCGCACAAAAGCGGCACCAACATCCGGGGCATCGAAGGCGCGGCAGAAGGACGCTGGGTGCTCGTTGATCTGGGAGATGTCGTCATCCACGTATTCCATCGCGAGGATCGCGAGTTTTACAACCTGGAGCGGCTGTGGAAGGACGCCGAGCTCGTCTCCTTCTCTGCACAAGGGTAAGCGCGATGGCATACGCACAGATGGCGGCGGTGTACGACCGGCTGATGGCGGACTCCCCCTACGCCGAGTGGCTGGACTGGGTCGAGCGCAACTGGGCCAAAGGAGAGAAGCCCAAGCAGGTGATTGACCTGGGCTGCGGGACGGGCACGATCGCGATCCCGCTGGCCAAGCGCGGCTACCGTGTGACCGGTGTCGACCTGTCAGCGGAAATGCTGGCAGTCGCCTATGACAAAATGCGCCTTGCGCAGGTTGATGTCGTCTGGGTGGAGCAGGACATGCGAGAGCTGGAGCTGCCGCAGGCCGATGCGGTCATCTCGCTGTGCGATTCCCTCAGCTATTTGACCGAGGAAGCGGGTGTGCAGGAAACTTTTCGCCGGGTGTTCGCTCATCTCGCGGATGGAGGCAGCTTCCTGTTTGACGTGCACAGCCCGCACAAAATGCTGCACGTTTTCGGCGATGAGACATTCACCTACGCGGACGAGGAAGTTTCGTACATTTGGCAATGTTTTTGCGACCCGCTCCGGCTCGAGGTGGAGCATCAGCTGACGTTTTTCATCCGCCAGCCAGTGGGCTTGTACGAGCGGGTGGAGGAGGAGCACTGGCAACGGGCGTACCAGCCGGTCCAGCTGATCCGCTGGCTTGCCGATGCAGGGTTTGCGGACATCGTGGTGACAGCGGATTTCACCGGTCTGCCGCCGCAGGAGACGAGCGAACGCCTATTTTTTGCCGCGCGCAAGCCGAAACGTTGACATGATTGGTTCATATTTACTATAATCGTTTTATAACTGCAAACTTCGATGCGTTGAAAGAGGAATAGTAAGAGTGAACTCCGTGTGCTAGAGAGTTGACGGCTGGTGCAAGTCAACCCGGAGTCATCTGAACTCGCCTCCCAGCTCTTTCTCCCAAGGCCGATCGGCGGCTGTGTAAGGGGAAGCGCATGATCCACGTTACGGACGGAAACAAGTGGGTGAATGATGGACATTCACCAATCTGGGTGGTACCGCGGGAGTAAATACAGCCTCTCGTCCCTGTTCGTCGTTTTGATGGGGGACGTGGGGCTTTTTTATTTTTTACCGTGTTCCTTTATTTTTCACCATTGAGGATGGGAGTGCTTTACCATGGTTTTTAATCATCGCGACGTTGAGAAGAAGTGGCAGCAATACTGGGAGCAAAACAAGACCTTCCAAACATCGGAGGATCCGGGCCAAAAGAAGTTTTACGCGCTGGACATGTTTCCGTATCCTTCCGGCGCCGGCCTGCACGTCGGCCATCCCGAGGGGTATACCGCTACCGATATCTTGTCCCGGATGAAACGGATGCAAGGCTACAACGTGCTGCACCCGATGGGCTGGGATGCGTTCGGTCTGCCGGCGGAGCAGTATGCGCTGGATACCGGCAACGATCCTGCGGTATTTACCGAGCAAAACATCAACAACTTCCGCCGCCAGATCAAGTCGCTCGGCTTCTCCTACGACTGGGACCGGGAAATCAACACGACCGACCCGAATTATTACAAGTGGACCCAATGGATCTTTACCAAGCTGTATGAACACGGCCTAGCGTATATCGACGAAGTAGCCGTAAACTGGTGCCCTGCGCTGGGAACCGTTCTGGCGAATGAAGAAGTCATCGACGGCAAGAGCGAACGCGGCGGCCATCCGGTCGAGCGCCGTCCGATGAAGCAATGGGTGCTGAAAATCACGGCGTACGCAGAGCGTCTCCTGACTGACCTGGAGGAACTGGACTGGCCGGAGAGCATCAAGGAAATGCAGCGCAACTGGATCGGCCGTTCCGAAGGGGCAGAAGTAACGTTCGGCATCAAAGGACACGACGAGACCTTCACGGTGTTCACCACACGTCCTGATACCTTGTTTGGCGCGACCTATGCCGTGCTGGCGCCCGAGCACAAGCTGGTGGACTTGATCACCTCGCCGGAGCAAAGAGCGGCGGTGGATGCCTATTTGGAGCAGACCAAGCGCAAGAGCGACCTGGAGCGCACCGACCTGGCAAAAGAGAAGACCGGCGTGTTCACGGGCGCCTATGCGATCAACCCTGTAAACGGCGAGCGTCTGCCGATCTGGATCGCCGACTACGTGCTGATCAGCTACGGTACCGGTTCCATCATGGCGGTGCCGGCACATGACGAGCGCGACTATGAATTCGCGAAGACATTTGACCTGCCCATCAAGCAAGTGATCGCAGGCGGAGACATTTCCAAGGAAGCGTATGCTGGCGATGGCGCGCACCTCAACTCCGGTTTCCTGGACGGCCTGAACAAGGAACAGGCGACCAGCAAAATGATCGAATGGCTGGTGGCAAACGGCAAAGGAAACCGCAAAGTGACCTACCGTCTGCGCGACTGGCTGTTCAGCCGCCAACGCTACTGGGGTGAGCCGATTCCGATCCTGCATCTCGAAGACGGCACGATGAAAGTCGTACCGGAGGATCAGCTCCCGATCACCCTGCCCAAAACAAAAGAAATCAAGCCGTCCGGCACAGGCGAATCTCCGCTGGCGAACATCAGTGACTGGATCAACACCGTGGATCCGGAAACCGGGAAGAAAGCCCGCCGTGAGACCAACACCATGCCGCAATGGGCAGGCAGCTGCTGGTACTTCCTGCGTTTTATCGATCCGCACAACGCCAATGCGCTGGCCGACCCGGATAAGCTGAAAGAATGGCTGCCGGTCGACATTTACATCGGCGGCGCCGAGCACGCGGTCTTGCACCTGCTCTACTCGCGCTTCTGGCACAAATTCCTGTACGACATCGGAGTCGTGCCGACCAAGGAGCCGTTCCAAAAGCTGTTCAACCAAGGGATGATCCTCGGGGAGAACAACGAAAAAATGAGCAAGTCCAAAGGCAACGTCGTGAACCCGGATGACATCGTGAACAGCCACGGCGCAGATACCCTGCGCATGTACGAAATGTTCATGGGGCCTCTCGATGCGTCCATCGCCTGGTCGACCAAAGGGCTGGACGGTGCTCGCCGCTTCCTGGACCGCGTCTACCGCCTGTTCGTGAACGACAACGGCAAGCTGAACGGGAAGATCGCAGATACGACGAAAGTCGGCGGCTTGGAGCGCATCTACCATCAGACCGTGAAGAAAGTGACGGAAGACTACGAAGGACTGCGCTTCAACACCGGCATTTCCCAACTGATGGTGTTTGTCAACGAGGCGTACAAGGCAGACGTGTTGCCGAAGAAATACATGGAAGACTTCGTGAAAATGCTGTCTCCGATCACTCCGCACATCGCCGAAGAGCTGTGGGAAAAGCTGGGACACACCGAGACGATCGCCTACGCAGCCTGGCCGACGTATAACGAAGCCAAGCTGGTCGAGGACGAAGTGGAGATCGTTCTGCAGGTTAACGGCAAAAACAAGGAAAAACTGCTCATCGCGGTCGATGTGACCAAAGAACAAATGGAAGAGCTAGCCTTGGGCAACGCCGTCATCAAGGAACTGATCGAAGGCAAAACGATCGTCAAAACCATCGCGGTACCTGGCAAACTGGTCAATATCGTCGTTCGCTAGTCGAATCGCGCGGATGGCCAAGCCGAACAAGGAGCGGACCCTGTGCAGGACAGGTGTCCGCTCCTTGTTTATAGAGAGATTAAGAATGGATTCGTTCGTATCCGGTATCAGTGCAGCTAAGGCCCCGACAAAGGTGTGGCGGAGCCGGGTTTTCTAATGCCGAGGTACTGTTGTGAGGGAAGAGGCGCGTGGCGTTGCTGAAGTCTGGCAGCTAACCGGAATACCCTGACATTGCCGAAGTCCCGCAGCTAACCGAAGCACCACAGCTTTGTCAATCTCCCTTCGCTTCCTGCGGCTGATTGCTCAGCCTGTGCGCAGCCAGCTCCTGGTCTTCCGCGAATTTCGCATGAGTGCGGCGGAATACTTCTGCGAAGAGACCCGGAATGCCTTCCTGCAGGGGAATCAGACCCTCGCCTGTGATCCCGCCGGGGACACATACCCGCTGCTGCAAGGTGGGGAGCGTAAAAATTTCTTCTTTCAAGAGATCGGCCATGCCGATGAACATGTTCGTCGTCAAATACGCAGCGGCCTCGTGCGAGATGCCTGTTTCCTTCACGGCGTCGTCGATCATCTGCTGCAGGATGTAGCTGATAAAGGCAGGTCCGCAGCTGGTGAGGTCAGAGGCGACGCGCAAGAACGATTCAGATACGACTGTGGGGTGGCTGATCTGGGAAAAGAGGGTGAGAATGAACTGCCGCTGGGCTTCCGTGATGCGCGAGCCGAACTCACAGAGGCTGATTCCGCTGCGGGCGGCATTCGTAATGCTCGGGACGACTCTGGCGACGGCGGAAGGAACCAGGTCCTCCAGCTGAGCGAGCTTGATCGGACTGGTGATGGTAATCAACAGATGCTCCGCCGTCAAGGCAGGGGTAATCTGCTCCAGCATGACCCTGTATTCCAAAGGCTTCACGCACAGGAGCAGCACCTGTGCCCGCATGGCCAGCTCGGCATTGCTCTGCGCGACGGCCACTCCGGGATGGCGTTCGGCCAACCGTTCCGCTTTGGCGGGGGTGCGGTTGGCTATGATGATCTGGCCCGGGGACAGGGCTTTGGATGACAGCAACGCTTCGATCAGGATGCTGCCCATGCTGCCTGTACCGATGAACCCGATCGTATTCATGTCCATACCTCCTCCGTGATTCTTTCCCATTCTATGTGCCCACAGCAGCTATCATGACCAAAGAATCAGCGGAACTAGCGAATCCGGATCCGATCCTTGATTCGCGCAAACAGTTTGTCGCCGATGCCTTCGATGTCCCGCAGCTCCTCCGGGGAGCGAAAGCCGCCCTTTTCCTCGCGATACTGCAGGATCGCCTTGGCCCGCGCTTCCCCGATGCCGGGCAGGGTCATCAGTTGCTCCAGCGTGGCCGTGTTGAGGAGGATCGGCTGTTCGGGAGCGGGAGCCGCGCTTCCGGCATGATTGGCCGCGTAGGCCGGGGAGGAGACGCCGGCTGGCGCGGAGGTAGAAGCGCCGCCAGAAGCGCCAGAGAGGGGAGGGGCAACAGAGCTTCCTTTGGCAGGAATGACGATGGCGGTGCCATCTACTAGCGGAGCAGCCAGATTCAGCTGATCGAGATCCGCTTCCGGTTTGGCCCCGCCAGCCTTGGCGATCGCGTCGGCGACCCGCATGCCCGCTACCATGCGATACAGTCCGGGCTGTCTGACGCTTCCCTTGACGTCCACATAAAGAGGGGAGGAAGACGGCTCTGCGGGCTGGGCGACCATCGCCTGCGGCGCGGCGGCTTTATTTTTCGCGCCGGAAGCGCCGGATGCACCAGCAGCGCCGGATGCTCCAAAAGCTGGATCGGGCGCTGCTGGCTGCGTTGCGGCCGTCGCCTTTCGCGCAGACATATTCCCAGCTGCAGCCCCTCCAGTAGAGAACACGCCCTCCCCAGAAAGGAGCTCCTCATCCTCGGAAGCGTAGGCGGGAGGGATCAATGGCAGCTGGGCAGACATGTCTTTCCTCGAGTCCGGCCGCGCCTGATAGAGCCACAGGCTGCTTGCGATCAGCACCACGGCTGCCGCCGGCAAAATGATGCGACAATATCGCTCCCACCATTCCAGAACCACAAAAAACCCTCCCTTGCCTTTCGCGAGTATCGTAGTAGAGAGGCGGTGCTCTCTAGTAGCGATGCTACGAGAAGTAAGAGAGGGTGTGCAAGTTTATTTCGCTGCTCTATCCGATGTGCTGGAGAGAGCTTTTTTTGCGGCGAATGTCGACAGTCGGGCTGACGTACGGACCGAAGTTGTATTTTTGCTCGATAAAGATTTGGTGCCAGAGCATGAAGACGAGAATCGTCCAGATTTTTCGGCTGTAATCGGCATTGCCCTCGCGATGCTCATCCAGCATGTAGAGCACGTAGGCCTTGTTGATCAGATCGTCTACCTTGGATTCGAAGATGATTTCCTTCGCCCATTTGTAAAATTCGTTCTTCAGCCAGTGACGGGTCGGAACCGGGAAGCCCAGTTTTTTTCTCGTCTTGATTTCCGGCGGCAAAAAGTCCTTCATCGCCTCGCGCAGGACGTGCTTGGTCGTGCCATTGGCGATTTTGTACTTCGTCGGGATGGTCGCGGCGAATTCAAAAACTTTCTGGTCGATGAAAGGCACGCGCAGCTCCAGGGAGTTGGCCATCGTCATTTTGTCCGCCTTCATCAGAATGTTGCCGCGAAGCCACGTGTGGATGTCCAGATACTGCATTTTGGTCACATCGTCGTACTGGGAAGCGCGCTTGTAGATCTCCTCCGTGATGGTGAACGGGGATATGTACGAGCAGGAGCGCGAGATGTCCTCCATGGCGACGCGTTTTTTCATGTCCTCGCTGAAGATCAGAGCATTCCCGAAGAAACGCTCTTCCACGGTTTTGGAGCCGCGGATCAGGAAGTTTTTCCCTTTGAGCTGATCAGGCAGGCGCTCCGCCATGTAGCCGATGGAATGACGCATCCAGCCAGGCATGCCGGAGAACATTTTCAGGGCGCTTGGCTCCCGGTAGATGTTGTACCCGCCAAAGAATTCGTCTGCTCCTTCGCCGGACAGGACGACGGTGACGTGCTCGCTCGCCATCCGGGCCACAAAATAGAGCAGGATCGCGGACGGGTCCGCCACCGGCTCATCCTGATGCCAGATGAGTCTCGGCAGCTCGTTCATGTACTGCTTGGCGTTCACGATCATCTCGTGATGCTCGGAGCCCAGGTATTGCGCTGTCCGTCTGGCGAAATCCAGCTCGCTGTAGCCCGGGATGTCGGAGCCGACGGAGAAGGTCTTCACAGGCTCAAACGTGCGCAGCATGGCTACGATGCTGCTGGAATCCACCCCGCTCGAGAGGAAAGCTCCGCGCGGCACTTCGCTCACACGGTGTTTGTCCACCGATTCGAGCAGCACGCTGCGCGTACCTTCCACATAGTAGGAGAACGGCTTGTTCTCGTCCGGATTGAACTCGACATCCCAGTAGCGCTCCAGCTTGATCTGGTCGTTTTCGACGATGAAAAAGTGCGCCGGCGGCACGCGGTAAATGCCGCTGTACATCGTCTGCGGATCCGGTACGTACTGGAAGGTGAGATAGTGATAAAAAGCGGTGTGATTCACTTCCCGCGCCAGTCCGGGCAGCTCCAGCAAGCTCTTGATCTCGCTGGCGATTCCGATCGAATCGGCGGTTTCCACATAGTAGAGCGGCTTGATCCCAAAGTGGTCGCGCGCTCCGAACAGCCGTTTCTTGCGGGCATCATAGAGGGTAAAACCAAACATCCCGCGCAAATGCTTCGGCGCATCCGTTCCCACTTCCTCGTAGAGGTGCAGGATGGTTTCAATATCAGAATCGGTGTGAAAAACGTGTCCGAGGTCTTTTAACCATTGTTGCAATTCCTTGTAGTTGTAGATTTCTCCATTCCCAATGATCCAGATCTCCCGTGTTTCGTTAAACAGCGGTTGATGTCCGCCTTCCACGTCGATAATGCTTAAACGACGAAAGCCCAGGGCGACGTTGTCTTCCAAATGAAAACCATCGTCGTCTGGACCGCGGTGCAGGATGACACCGGTCATCGCGCTGATCGCTTCTTGCTGGGCAGGCGTTTGCCGCTTGTTGTAGAGTGATACGATTCCACACATATGAAATGACTCTTCCTCTCACTGGATTGCTCCTGCTAACTCTATCACGTATCGACAGTCAGCGCAATCACTGCGAATGCCTAGCAACCCCGCAAAACATGGGCTGCGAAGCCACTCTTTTCCTATTTTTGTCCCCGTTCGAGCGGATATACTCGGGAATACGAAAGAATGATTCGACAAAGGGACGGAGGAATACGCGTGACGATGTACAGAGCCAGCATCTCGATGATGGTAGGACTATGGCTGGCGGCCTACGTGCATCCGGCCTGGCTCCTTGCCGCAGCAGGCGTTGCAGCGACGGCTGCCCGTTTCCGTGGACGTGCGGGCTTGCAGAAGCGGATGTTGTTCTGCGCGCTCGTTACAATTTTAGCAGGTCTCTATTTCTATGGGTACGGGGTTCTTCATTCCTCCGGGCTCGCGCCGTATGCCGAGCAGGGACGGAGCGTATGGGTGCAGGGCGCGATTGATTCCGCCGTGAAAAGGGATGGGGATGTCGTGCGGTTTTACATGACGACGAGCTCCTGGTCATGGGACAAAAAAAGCTGGGCAGCCGTGAACCGTCCGGAACGAATCGCGGTCCGGATCAGCCTGCAAACAGAAGGAGAGGCCATGCAGGCAGATACATGGACACGAGGCAGCGAGCTGGCCGCCTTCGTGACGCTGTCGCTGCCCGATACCGCCCGCAACCCTCAGGCTTTCGATTATGCGCGATATTTGCACTGGCAAGGCGTCCAGGTGACAGCTGAAGCTTCCTTCCGCCATGCGAGCGTGAGCGAGAGTCGCAGCTTCTGGGCGCGATTTCAAGGGTGGCAGGACGAAGCGGCGAGAAAAGTGGAGCTGCTCTTTGACGATCCAAAGGCTGCCGGCTACATGAAATCGCTGCTGCTGGGAGCAGGGGAGGACGTCCCGCCTGAATTGTCAGAGATGTATGCGGATTTGGGCCTGAGCCATGTGCTTGCCATCTCCGGACTGCACGTCACGCTTGTCAGCAGCATGCTCATGTGGTGTTTGACACGGACAGGGCTAGCGCGAAAATGGTCCTTGCTCGCAACCGTCTGCTTGCTTGCCGGATACGTCTTTCTGGTCGGCGCGAGCGCCTCGGCGGTTCGTTCCGGCCTCATGGGCGGAGTCGGCCTCGTCTGTCAGCTGCTGGACAAAAAGGCAGATGGCAGGGAAGTGTGGGCAGGCGCGTTCATGCTCATGCTGCTGGCCAATCCTTATCAGCTGTGGCATATCGGCTTTCAGCTGTCGTTTGCCGTCACCCTCGGGCTGATCGTCTTCGTTCCTTTCAGCCAGCACATGCTGGTCCGCGTCCCTTTATGGCTGCGCACGCTGTTCGCCGTCACCCTTGCCGCGCAAGCCGTCTCGTTTCCTTTTCTGATCTATCATTTTCATCAATTTTCTCCCCTCTCGTGGCTGGTCAATCTGATCGCAACCCCGATTCTCTCCATGGTTGTCCTGCCGCTGGGGTATATCGCTCTCTTGGCCGGGATGGTTCACCCTTTCCTGGCCAGCTGGCCGGTCCTGGTCTCCACCAAGCTGCTTCATTGGCTGCATGAGCCGCTATTCGTCCTGCAGAGCCTGCGCGTCCCTTTTTCCCACTGGCCGCATCCGCAGTGGTGGTGGCTGCTGGCGTACGCAGGATACTTCACAATATTGCCCATTTTATGGAGGATGGGGTATCATCGGCAGAGAGATGCGATCGTCTGCGCCGCGTTTTATTGCGGGTTGCTCGCCTTGGCGAGACAGCCTTTTTCGGCAGGTGACGAGGTCAGGATTACCTTCCTGGATGTCGGCCAGGGGGATTCCATCATTGTCGAAATTGGTAAAGAGAAGGTATACTTAATGGATGCAGGAGGGACCGTCCGTCTCCCTTCGCGTGAAGCGTGGAGGGAAAAGCGCAATCCGTATGAAGTGGGAAAAGACGTCGTACTCCCCTTCCTGAGAGCGCGAGGGATCGAGACGATTGACCGTGCCGTCATGACGCACGGCGATCACGATCACATTGGAGGAATGGCTGCACTGGTTCCCCGCTTTTCGTTCGGGGCGGTGCTTGTAAATGGCGTCACACCGGAAGGAACAGAGAGAGAAATCCTTCGGCAGTTTCAGCAAAAGGGAGTTCCCATCTTGACGGGAAGCCCCGGTCAGGCATGGACGGATGCTCCGGGAGTGGTCTGGACATGGATTTCGCCGGAGCAGCCAGCAGCAGCTTCCGGCAATGATGCCTCCGTCGTGCTGCTGCTATCCGCATACGGCCGATCGGTGTTGTTCACCGGCGACATCGAACGCGGCGCGGAGAGGGAGATCGTGCAGCAGGGGGTGCGAGACGTGGATGTTCTGAAAGTAGCCCACCACGGCAGCAGCACCTCCACTACGGAAGAGCTGCTGCGGTCATTGCGCCCAGAGGCTGCCGTCATTTCCGCAGGTGCCCGCAATCGCTACGGGCATCCGTCGGCGGAAGTATTGCAACGACTCAACGAGACAGGCTCCAAGGTGTACCGTACCGACAGGCAAGGCGCGGTTACGCTGATCGTTACGCCCGAGGGGATGACTTTGGAGACGCAAAAGTCAAATACATAAGGTGATTGCAACCTTTTCTTTAAGCGAACCGTCTGTAGGGGGGAGAGGAGAATATGCAGGAAGCAGAGCTGATCAGGAAAGCGCAATCCGGGGATCATGAAGCGCTTGTCGATCTGCTCCGATCTGTCGAGACCTCCGTGTACCGCAGCGCTTACTATATTCTTGGGAACGAGCAGGACGCACTCGATGCATCCCAGGAAGTGCTTATTCGCATTTATCGAAAAATAGATACCTATCAGGAAAAGGCGAAGTTTTCCACCTGGGTGCAACGAATCGTGAGCAACGTTTGCATGGATAAATTTCGAGCGAAGAAGGAAACGGTCTCCATAGACGAGCATGAGCTGATGATCCCTGATCGAAACAACGTTGAAGATGAAATCCTTCTCACTGGCTTGTCGAATGACATCCAGGAAGCCATCGGCAAGCTGCCCCGGCAGTACCGGATGGTTGTAGTGCTCCGCTACCTGGAGGATTTATCCTATCAGGAAATCGCGGAGGCATTGGAATTGCCGCTAAACACGGTAAAGTCGTATCTGTTCCGGGCTAGACAACAGTTGCAGGAACTTTTGTACGACTACCAGAAAGGGGGGATCGGTTGATGACCAACGAGGAAATTTGGGAATGGATGCAGCGGGATCTGGACGGGGATCTTTCTCCGGTAGAACAAGACGCGCTTTACAGCCTCATTCGCAAAGATTCTGATCTGCAATTGAAATACAACCGTTTGAAAACTGTTTCCGAGCACTTGGAACAGCTTCCCCCTGTCGTACCTTCATTCAGCATCGTGGATTCCATCCTGCCAAGACTGGAAACGGCCGCAGCCGTACCGGCGCAGGCAGCTGCGCTGAATGTAGCAACTCTTCCTACTCTGGAAGTGAAACGCAACTCGTCTTTGCCGTCGGAATCGGAAAAGTGGAAACGGATGAAAGTGTGGCTTGCCAGTATCGGGAGTACCGCGGTCGCTGCCTGTCTCATAATCGGGATTTTATTCGCGGGCAGCGACGGCAAAAATGTCGAGCCTGACCTGTATCAGCAAGGATCGGAAACGGTAACGCCGACAACAACGGACAAAGCCCCGCTAATGGGTCCGCCAGTTCCTCCGCCCAGCACTAATCTCCCGTCATCGAATATGCATGAGGAGGACAAAAAAGCGACGAAAACTTCGACTCCTGCGAAGAAGACGAGTTCGAAGAAAGTCTCCAAGGGCGACCCAATAAAGCCCGTATCAAAACCAGCTTCGAAACCGGCAGCAACCAACCCTGTACTCCCGCCAAAGCCTGTCGTAAAGGAGGAAAAGCCACCGGCATTCCCGTATGGCTTGGAAGAGACCTCGGACAAGGAAGACAGGGATACTGGCCGCGACAGAGAGAGTGCCTCGGACAGGGGCAGCAGCGAGAATAAAGCCAAAACGAGCAGCAACCAAAAAAGCATAGAAAAAGACAGCAGCGAGAAAAACCGGTACAAGAGCGACAGAGACTGATGAGAAATTTGCGGCTTGGCAAACGTGGATTTTACAGGTGGACCGGCACCAAGCAAGAGAGTTTTGCGTATCGTACAGTATCAAGCACCCCCTGCTTACCGTTTGGGGAGGAGGAATCCCGGGGCTTTTCCCCAAACGTTTACATAGAGGTGCCAGCAGACGGAAAAACCGCTTCCCATTTTTACTGGGGGGCGGGTTTTTTCTGTGTTTCATGAAAGTGGATGTGACCGCTTGCGGTCAACAAAACGGTCATGACCGTTTTGTGCTATAATAACGCAGGACAGGACAAAGAAAGGAAGGGAAAGCCATGCCACTCGTAACGGCCATCCGGGAAATTCGGCAAAAGCAGTATGCGCCCGTCTACGTCTTATACGGTCCGGAATCCTTTCTCGCAGAAGAGTTTCTGTCAGTGGCGCGAAAAGAAATGATTGACCCTGAATTCAGCGACCTCAACGTGAGTGTTTACGACTGTGCAGAGACCAGTCTCGGTGACATATTGCAAGACGCGGAGACGCTCCCCTTCATGGGCGAGCATCGGCTCGTCATTGCCAGACAGGCGTATTTTTTGACGGGGAGCAAGCCGCCCTCCAAAGTCGAGAGCGATCCGGACGCACTGCTCGCTTATTTGCAAAACCCGCCTCCCTACACGACGCTCATCCTGCACACGGATGCGGAAAAGCTGGACGAGCGAAAGAAGCTGGTGAAGACGCTTAAGCAAAAAGCCAGGGTGATCCCGTTTGTGCTGCTGAAGGACGCGGAGCTGTACGGATGGGTAGAGCGCCGGGCAGGCAAATACCGGGTGTCGATCCGGCGGGAGCAGGTGATGAAGCTGGTGGAACGCGCTGGGAGCGAGCTGCGGCTGCTGGACAAGGAGCTGGAAAAGCTGGCGCTGTTTGTGGGGGATGGCGGCGTGATCACGGACCCAGTCATAGAAGCGCTCGCTGCGCGAACACTGGAGCAGGATGTGTTTGCCCTGATCGAGCAGGTGGCGTCCGGGAGACTGGACAAGGCGCTGCGCATGCTATACGACAGCATGAAGACAGGGGAGGAGCCGATCAAGCTGTTGTCGCTCTTGGCGCGGCAGTTTCGCATGCTTCTGCAGGTGCGGCAGCTGGCCCCGCGGGGTTACTCCCAGCAACAGATGGCCGGCATGATCAAAATGCATCCGTACGCGGTCAAAAAGGCAATGGAGCAGGCGCGCAGCTTTTCCGAGGAGTCCTTGAAACGGCTGCTTTTGATCCTGGCCGAAGATGATTTTCGCATGAAGTCGGGCCAGGTGGACAAGCGTTTGGCGCTGGAGCTGTTTATTGCGCGGGCTTATGAGGAGCGAAAGCGGACGACCGGGTGAACAAGCTACACCCCCGGGCGCGCTTGGCCGATTCCTGAAAAATAGACAAGGGAAAACCCCGTGAACACAGGTTCGCGGGGTTTTTTGCAACTTTGGGTCTCTTACGCTACAGGAGCGCTCAGTACGTTAAGCTTTTTCGTCAAACGGGATTTTTGACGGTTTGCTGCGTTTTTATGAATGAGACCTTTCGAAGCGGCCTTGTCCAGCTTTTTCACAGCCACCAGAAGAGTGGATTTCGCCAATGCTACATCGGAAGCGGCGACAGCTTTCTCAAAGTTTTTCAGGGAAGTGCGCATATCAGACTTTTGAGAAGCACGGTGCGCGCGGCGCTTTTCGATGGTTTTGGTGCGCTTAATCGCGGATTTAATATTTGGCATGTGTGTCACCTCCTTAGACGACCATAGACATACAGTCATACAACAAAATAATTCTAGCACGCACGGTATCCATTTGCAAGAAAGGATTCGGAATAAAAATGGTGGATTCAAGCAACCTAGTAGCAGGAACAAATGGGAGAGGGGAGCCAACGAAACCATGGAACATAACATCGATCTGTCCGGCTATTCGATTCGCACGGATCTCGCGGTGGAAGCACACGAGCTGGCGCAGCAGCAAAACGAAAGCGACATCCCGGGAATCTGGCTGCAGGCCGACGACGAAGAGCCCAACATCAAGGTCACTCGCCTGCATGTGCAAACCGAGGAGGCGGGCAGAGCCATCGGCAAGCTTCCGGGACATTACATCACGATAGAAGTGCCCAAGCTGCGGGACAACGATACATCCATTGAAGAACAGGTGGCGAGGCGGTTCGCCCGGGAGTTCGCCGGCTTTCTCGGGAAGCTGGGGATCACCGAGGACAAAAAAGCGCTCGTCGTGGGACTGGGCAACTGGAATGTGACGCCTGACGCCCTCGGTCCCATGGTGGTGGAAAATTTGCTGGTGACGCGCCATCTTTACCAGCTCGCGCCTGACACGGTCGGGGAGGGGTATCGGGAAGTGAGCGCCCTGTCTCCGGGGGTGCTCGGCATTACCGGCATCGAAACGAGCGAGATCGTCTTTGGCGTCGTGGAAAAAAGCAAGCCGGACGTCGTCATCGCCATCGATGCCCTCGCCTCCCGCGCCCTTCACCGGGTGAATACGACGATCCAGATCTCCGATACCGGGATTCATCCCGGCTCCGGCGTCGGCAACAAGCGCAAAGCCATCGATCAACAGACGCTGGGCATTCCCGTCATTGCCATCGGAGTCCCTACCGTCGTATTCGCGTCCACGATCGTCAACGATGCGATTACGTACCTGCTCGGCCATTTCGGCCAATCGATGGCGGAGAGCAAGCGGGCCTTCAACAAGCTCAGCATGAGCACCCTTCCGGAGCGCAAGGAGCCGTACACCGAGGAGGATTTGCCGGATATGGAATCGCGCAAAACCTTCATGGGGCTGGTAGGCTCGCTGCCCGAGCAAGAAAAGCGCCAGCTGATCCACGAGGTGCTCCGTCCCCTGGGACAAGACTTGGTCGTGACGCCGAAGGAAGTGGACGAATTTATTGAAGGCGTCGCCAATGTCATCGCCACAGGCCTCAATCGTTCCTTGCACAGGGCGGTCGATGAGAAAAACAGCGGAGCCTACACCCACTAGGCTCGCTGCAGCTAGAGTCGGGCCCCGCCTTTTGAGAGGAATGCTAGGAAAGGGGTTCTATCGTCTCTATGAGGCTCATAGGCTACAGCATAGACAAGCGGGCAGGAAAATCGGATGCTCCCGCGACAATGCTGCAGCATGAGGAGTGAGACAGATGGCTTCCTTGATCCAACGCCAATTCGCCGTTCTCTCATTTATAACCGCCTTTTTGTTTGTCATGACCGGGATCCTCTCCCTGGGCGGCAACAGGCTGATGATCGCGTCCTCTACCGTCCAGCAGGCGGCTGCGCACGTCTCCAGCCTCGCCATTCTCGAGTGGATGGGACAGGAGATTCCGGCGCTGAGCGAGATCGTGCACGCCACGGCGGACCGTCGGGCGAACAGCGTCCCCGGTTTTTTGTTCCAGCTCGCCACCAGCATCCAGCCCGGAGACCTGCGAAGCTTGCTGGGCAGGGAGCTGCCAGGCATGGTGACGATTGACGACGCCCGCTTTGTCGTGGCAGGCAAAGGGGCGACGCTCGCCGACTTTTACGTAGAGTATCCGCCGCATCCAAAGCAGGTCATAGACGCCTCCGATGCCGTGCCGCTGACGCCGCAGCCGGCGACGCAAGAGCAGGACAAGCCGGAGAAAGAGCAGGGAAAGCCCGTCGCAAAGCCGAATACGGGCGGCAAGAAAATCGTCTACGTGTACAACACGCACAATCGCGAGTCGTGGTACAGCGAGACGAAGCCGATCGGGACTTCTGTCGATCACCCCACCCGCAACATCTCGCTGGTAGGCAAGCACCTGGCGGAAGCGCTGAACGACCGCGGGATCGGCGCCAACGTGAGCAAGGATGACATCTACCAGGAGCTGCTCAACAAAAACATGGACTACGCCCTGTCGTACGCGCAGTCGCTGCAGGTGGTCAAGGCGGCAGTGGAAGGCAACCGGGAGCTGCACTACTTCTTCGACCTGCACCGCGATACCGCCCCGCGTGACCGGACGACCGCCACGATCAAAGGAAAGACGTATGCCCGCGTCATGTTCGTCATCGGCAAGCGGAACAAAAACTTTGAAAAAAATGAAGCCTTTGCGACCGAATTGCACCACCTGATGGAAGAAATGTATCCCGAGCTTTCACGGGGCGTCATGGAAAAAGGGGCAAAGACGGACCACGGGGAGTATAATCAGTCCATTTCACCGGGAAGCCTGTTAATGGAAATAGGCGGTACGGAAAACACCTTGCAGGAGAGCCTGAACACGGCCGAAGCATTGGCGGACGTGTTTGCAGCCTACTACCTCAAGGCGGAAAAAGTGGACAAACCGGCAGTGGATGAGCCGGCAAAGAGGTGACGAGCATGAACGTGACGGCAAAATTGGCAGGACTGTTGATCGTGCTGCTGGTGGGAGTCGTGCTGGGCCTGCAGACGGCAGAGCGGGGCATTTCCAAGGTGAGCGGCTTGCCCGATCAGCAGCCGCAGACCTTTTACATCAAGAAAATGGACCAGGGAAAAGTGGAAATCGCCGTAATGGGCAAGCAGGTGCGGACGACCAACCCGGAAAAAATGGTCAATTACATGAGCAACATGGGGCAAAGTCTCGGTTCGACAGTAAAGAGCGGCGCGAAAACGTTTGTCGATTGGATCGGCCAATTCTTTGAACCGTAATGTTTTGTTTATGCGCAAAAAAGAATAGGCAGAAAGTAGGGATGCCAAAAGGCCCGTTTCTTCGGGCCTTTTGGGTTTAGAATTGACTGGTAAAAAACAGGAAAAAATTACAAAAATACATTAATTACATTAATGCCTGAATACAGGGGATGCGAACAGGAAAATTAACCGTATAATAACAATATTCTGGATAGTGGGTGAAAATATAATCATTTGAATTTATTGTGTTGCCAAAAAATTGTACTAATGGCATAATATCTATTGATAGAAGTATTTCTATTGAATAAATTCGGTAAGAGAGGTGCGCCCCGTGTCACATCCTGTCCTTCAAATTGAAAACCTGCAGACGCACTTTTTTACGAACCGCGGCCAGATTCCTGCTGTTGACGGTGTGACGATCACGGTAAACAAAGGTGAAGTAGTCGGCATCGTAGGAGAATCCGGTTGCGGAAAAAGTGTTACCTCCCTTTCCGTCATGAAGCTGGTGCCCCATCCTCCCGGCAAGATCGTCGGCGGCTCGATCCGCTTCAAGGGCGAGGATCTGGTGACAGCAGATGAAAAGCGGATGCGCGAAATACGCGGAAACGAAATGGCCATGATCTTTCAGGAGCCGATGACGTCACTCAATCCGGTCTTTACGATCGGGGATCAGATCGTGGAAGTAGTCCGTTTACATACGAAGGCGAGCAAAAAAGAAGCCAGACAGCGTGCGGTCGAAATGCTGAAAAAAGTAGGCATTCCACGCGCGGAGGCCATTGTGGACGAGTATCCCCACCAGTTGTCCGGGGGCATGCGCCAGCGCGTCATGATCGCAATGGCGATGGCCTGTGATCCCGAGCTGCTGATCGCGGATGAGCCTACGACAGCTCTCGATGTGACGATCCAGGCACAGATTCTCGACCTGATGCGGCAGTGCAACAGGGAGTCGGACACGGCGATTTTGCTGATTACCCACGACCTCGGGGTAGTGGCGGAAATGTGCCACCGGGTCGTCGTCATGTACGCAGGAAATGTGATCGAAGAAGGGGATGTGCGGACGATCCTGAAAAATCCGCAGCATCCGTACACCATCGGCTTGCTGCAGTCATTGCCCAAGCTGGACAAAGCACAGGAGCGCTTGTATTCCATTCCGGGTAACGTGCCCATTCCCGGCTCGCTCACGGCGGGCTGCCGGTTTGCGCCGCGCTGCGACAGGGTGACAGAGCGATGCCGCGCGGAAATGCCCGAGTTGAAAACAGTGGGAGAGAACCATCGCTCCCGCTGCTGGATCAGCCAATAACCCGAAAGGAGCATGCAGGTGACTGAAGAACTGCTCGTCGTGAAAAACCTGAAAAAATACTACCCGATCACAGGCGGTGTCCTCGGAGGAGAAGTGGGAGTCGTCAAAGCGGTGGACGATGTCTCGTTTTCCGTAAAACGGGGACAAACCTTGGGACTGGTAGGAGAAAGCGGCTGCGGCAAATCGACGACCGGACGTGCTTTGCTCCGGCTGATTGAACCGACTGCCGGGGAAGTGCATTTTGACGGAGTGAATGTAACCACTCTGGCTGCGGACGAGATGCGCAAGATGCGCCGCGATATGCAAATCGTCTTTCAAGATCCATTCGCCTCTCTCAATCCTCGTCACAATATTGAGAAGATTCTGGAAGAGCCGTTGGTTGTCCATGGAATCGGCACGTCTGCCGAGCGGAAAAAGCGGGTGGAGGAGATGCTGGAGGTCGTTGGCCTGAGCAGCTATCATGCGCGCCGGTATCCGCACCAGTTCAGCGGAGGCCAGCGCCAGCGGATCGGCATCGCGCGCGCCCTGATGCTCAATCCCAAGCTGATCGTCGCGGACGAACCGGTATCCGCGCTGGACGTCTCGATTCAATCCCAGGTGCTGAACCTGATGCGGGACCTGCAGCGCGATTTGGGCCTGACTTATCTGTTTATCGCCCACGATCTCAGCGTAGTCCGGCATATCAGTAACCGGGTCGGGGTCATGTACCTGGGACGCATCGTGGAGCTGACCAGCAGCGAGCAGCTGTACGGCAATCCGCTGCACCCGTACACCAAAGCGCTGCTGTCGGCCGTTCCGACGCCGGATCCGGACGCAGCGCGCGATCGGGTCATCCTGCAGGGCGATGTGCCCAGTCCGTCCAACCCGCCGAGCGGTTGTACCTTCCATACGCGTTGTCCGCATGCGACGGATGAATGCCGCACCTTACGCCCCGCCTTTCAGGATGCGGGAGACGGACATTTTGTGGCTTGCCATCTGTACACGTCCTAGTCGGCGCGAGGGGAGCGAGTGCCTCGTCAAAGGGGGGATGCGAAGCAAGAGCGACACGAGCTGTTCTTTATCAAAATGAAGCGAGATTTTAAAAGAGGGGGATTATTTCATGAAGAAGAGAGTTCTCTCTGCTGCCATGACCAGCTTGCTGGCACTCGCGATGCTGCTTGCTGGATGCAGCGGATCGCCAACGGCACAGCCGGCCGGACAGCCAAAGACAGAAACACCGGCGCCAGCAGCGGAACCGGCGCAATCCGGTCCCAAGCAATTGATCGTAGGCCGCGGCGGCGATTCTGTCGGCCTGGATCCGATTTCTCAGACGGACGGCGAGTCTTTCAAAGTGACGGAAAACGTGTTTGACACGCTGGTTGGTTACGAGGAAGAGAGCACGCAAATCGTTCCTTCCCTCGCCGAGAAATGGGAAATTTCCCCGGATGGCTTGACCTACACCTTCCATCTGCGCTCCGGCGTGAAATTCCACGACGGCACGGATTTCAATGCCGAAGCGGTGAAATGGAACTTCGAGCGCTGGGGTGACAAAAACCATCCGCAGCACAACAAAGAAGGCTTCGAGTATTACAACGACATGTTCGGCGGCTACCAAGGCGATGAAACCCACGTCATCAAGTCGGTTGAGGCAGTAGACCCGCAGACGGTGAAATTTACGCTGAATCGCCCGCTGGCTCCCTTCATCCAAAACCTGGGCATGTCTTGCTTTGCGATCGCTTCGCCGAAAGCGGTGCAAGATCTGGGGCCGGAGAAGTTCAACGAGAACCCGGTAGGGACAGGTCCATTCGTCTTCAAGGAATGGAAGCGCAACGACACGATCACGCTGGAAAAAAACCCGAATTACTGGAGCGCAGGCTTTCCGAAATTGGATAAACTCGTCTTCAAGGTCATTCCTGAGAATACGGCTCGTCTGACGGCTCTGACCTCCGGCGAGATCGACCTGATGGACGGTCTGAACCCGGATGACGCACAGACTGTGAAGGACAATCAGGATCTGCAGCTGATTCTGCGTCCGTCCATGAACATTGGCTTCGTCGGATTCAACGTCGAGAAAAAACCGCTCGACAACCCAAAAGTTCGCGAAGCCCTTTCCTACGCCATCAACAAGCCAGCTATCGTTGAAGCGTTCTTCGCCGGATTGGGGGAACCGGCAGTCAACCCGATGCCTCCTTCCATCTGGGGGTACAACGGCAACATCAAAGACCGCGAATTCAGCCTGGACAAAGCGAAGCAGCTGCTAGCGGAAGCAGGCTTCCCGAACGGCTTCAAAATCAAGTTCTGGGCCATGCCTGTAGCCCGTCCGTACATGCCGGATGGCGTGAAGATCGCGGAAGCCATCCAGCAAGACTTGAAAAAGATCGGCGTCGAGGCCGAGATCGTCACCATGGAATGGGCAACGTACCTGGAAAAAACCAAAGCGGGCGAGCAAGAAATGTTCCTGCTCGGTTGGACTGGCGACAACGGAGACCCGGACAACTTCCTGGCCACCTTGCTTGACAAAAACAACATCGGCGGCAACAACCGCACGCGCTGGGCAAATGAAGAAGCGCACCAATTGCTGATGCAAGCGCAATCCGCTACCACGAAGGAAGAACGTGAAAAGCTGTACCAGCAAGTACAGGAAATCATCTTCAAGGACGTGCCAATGGTGCCGCTCGCGCACTCCACGCCTGCCCTGGCTGCAAAAGCGAACGTCATCAACTACAAACCGCATCCAAAAGGCTCCGAGAGCTTGGAGAAGGTTGACATCAAGGAGTAGGGCGAGCGAAACGACAGACCGCAGAAAGGGTAAGAGGAGAGCATCCCTCTTCTTGCCCTTTCCTTCCTGATGCGGCACTCATGGATCGTTGCTCTGCGGCTTCTCAAGTCTTTATTAAGGAAAGCGAGGAGATGGCATTGCTATCCTACAGCATCCGAAGAATTCTCATGCTCATCCCCGTTCTGCTGGGCATGTCTATCGTCGTTTTTTCTATCATACGTGCCATCCCAGGCGATCCGGCTCTCACCATTCTGGGAGAGAAAGCAAGTCCGAAGGCAATTGAAGATTTACGGGAAGCGCTTGGTCTGAACCATCCGTGGTACATTCAGTATTTAGATTATGTCAAGCAGATTTTGTCGGGGGATCTGGGAATATCGCTGCACTCCGGCGCCAGCATTACGCAGGAAATGGGTCCCTATTTGGCTGCGACGACGGAATTGACCATCGTCAGCATGCTCTTTGCCGTAATCATCGGTGTGAATGCGGGCATTCTTTCCGCCTGGAAACAAAACTCCTGGTTTGACTACGGTGCCATGCTGATCGCCTTGATTGGCGTCTCCATGCCCGTCTTCTGGCTTGGTTTGATGGAGCAATGGCTCTTTGCACAAGAGCTGAAGTGGCTGCCATCTGTTGGTCGTGACAATTCGCGTAATCCCGTAGAGGCCATTACGCAGTTCTATATACTGGATACGCTTCTCGCCGGACAGTGGGATCAGCTGTGGGAGGTGGTCAAGCATCTGATTTTGCCAGGCATCGCTCTGGGCACGATCCCGATGGCGATCATCGCCCGCATCACTCGCTCCAGCATGCTGGAGGTCATGCGCGCGGACTATGTGAGAACGGCACGGGCAAAAGGCTTGGCCCAGTTTTGGGTCGTCTACAAGCACGCATTGAAAAACGCGATGATACCGGTGCTGACGGTGATCGGCCTGCAGACGGGCCTGCTGCTGGGGGGAGCTGTGCTGACCGAGACCATTTTCGGCTGGCCGGGGGTAGGGCGCTACATCTTTACGGCTATCGGCAATCGCGATTATCCGGTGATCCAATCCGGCATCTTGGTCATCGCCACGATCTTTGTGCTGATCAACCTGCTGGTAGACCTCCTGTATGCCTACATTGATCCACGCATCAAATACCGCTAGGGGGGACAGGAGACATGGCAAATACACAAGCGCAAACCGTACCTTTGCACGTGAAGGACGAACCAATCATCTCGCCCTGGCGCGAAGCCTGGAGAGCCTTGCTGAAAAACAAGCTGGCGATGGTCGGGCTGGGCATCATCCTCTTTTTCGTCATCGTTGCCGCTTTGGCCCCTGTGATTGCACCGTATTCGTATGACGATGGCGAGCTGGTGATGAAGAACAAGCAGCCGTCCGGAGAGCATTGGTTCGGCACGGATTACAACGGGCGGGACGTGTTCAGCCGTGTCGTGTACGGCGCGCGCATTTCCTTGTGGGTGGGCACATTCTCCGTGATTGGCTCCGTCGTGGCAGGGACGATTCTCGGGCTGTTGGCCGGCTATTACGGAAAGTGGATCGACTCCCTGATCTCGCGCATTTTTGACATCATGCTCGCGTTTCCGAGTATTCTGTTGGCGATTGCGATCGTCGCCATCTTGGGGGCATCGTTGCAAAATGCGCTGCTCGCCATCGCGATCATCAACATTCCGACCTTTGGCCGTCTGGTGCGGTCGCGGGTGCTCAGCCTGAAAGAAGAAGAGTTCGTTATGGCGGCACGGGCCATCGGAATGAAGGATTCCCGCATCCTGATGCAGCATATTTTGCCGAACAGCCTGGCTCCGATCATCGTGACCGGCACGATGGGCATTGCGACGGCGATCATTGAAGCGGCTGCTCTGGGCTTTCTGGGGTTGGGTGCTCAGGCGCCCGAGCCCGAATGGGGCAAAATGCTGTCAGACTCCCGCCAATACATTCAAAAAGCGCCGTGGACGGTTATTTTCCCGGGCTTGTCCATCATGCTGACGGTGCTCGGCTTCAACCTGATCGGAGACGGCTTGCGCGATGCGCTCGACCCCCGAATGAAAAACTAATACGCATAAGCGGTGGGAGGGAGAAGATTACCCTCCCGTTTTTGCGTAGAAGAACTCCCTGCACAGTCGATTGAATGCAGCAGAAGCCTTGGTGACTACTTGATGGGCTACGCCGGGAATCATGACCATTTGGGACTGCGCCATTTTTTGATGGAGCAGCTGTCCGTATCGGTGCATCGGACGGTCTTCTTCGCCGTAGACGAGCAGAGTCGGCAGCTGAAGCTCAGACAGCCGTTCCGTGCAATGATAGCTATGGCCGGCCCGGTACAGTTGCTTTAACGTATCGGCGTCAGTCAAGGAAGCGTGCCTGATCCAGCTTTCTTGCATGTGCCGATCATCCGTATGGGAGGAGGCAATGCTCCTGGCCAGGAGGGGGACGCCATGTAGCCGGGCCATGACTTCTGCCAGGTAAAAACGGCTGTGCAAATAAAGATCGCTCACCTCGGAATTGGCGCCGACCAGGATCAAACCCTGCACCTGGCCAGGATGACAGAGGGCGTATTCCAGTGCGATGGAGGCCCCTTGTGAATACCCGAGCAACAGAGGGCGCTCATAGCCCAACTCCTTTAGAAGTTCATGCAGGCACACGGCCAGATGATGAATGGTGAAAGGCTTTGCGGGCCGGCTGCTGTGACCGTGGCCGGGCAGATCGGGAACGATGAGCTGGTACGTTTCCGCGAGGGGCTGTTGTGAGCTGAAATTAACAGAGCCAATGCAGGGAGCATGAAGGCAAACAAGCGGGGTGCCCCGACCGGCAATGGTGCAGGCGAGCTGTTCTCCATTTGGAAGAGAGACGATTTGTTCCATGATGATTTCCTCCTTGTGAATCGAAATGATGACTGTACCGGAATTTTTCCAGAATAAGCTTCTTTTTTGCAGAGGGAAATGGTAACCTCGCAGTAGAATAAAACGGAGAAAGCCAGGTGACGAAATTGTTCCAAGGACGCATTCAGAAGCTGCATGATTTTCTGCTCAAGCAAGAGCTCGACGCGGTGTTGATCACTTCTCCCAAGCATGTTTACTATTTGACAGGCTTTTTCACCGATCCCCATGAGCGCTTTCTGGGACTGATCATTCCGGCGAAGGGAGAGACATCGCTGATCGTCCCGGCACTCGATCGGGAGGCGGCTGCAGCCGCCTCCTCCGTCCAAAATATCTTCACCCATACTGACATACAAAATCCGTACGAAGTCTTAAAACAAACCTTGCCTGCGAATGTCAAGCAGCTGGGAATGGAAAAAAATCAGATGACTGTCGATCGTTACGAAGCCATGGGCGCGGTCGTCCAAGCCACTCGTTACGTGGATGTGGAGCAGCCGCTGCGCGAAATGCGTGTGATCAAATCTGCGGATGAAGTGGACCGCATCAAGCACGCGATCCGGCTGGTGGAGGATTCCCTGAGCGAGACGCTGAAAAAAGCGAAGCCAGGCGCGACCGAGAAGGAGCTCGTAGCAGAACTGGAATTCCAAATGAAACGTCTGGGGGCGGAAGGGCCTTCCTTTGCCTCCATGGTACTGGCCGGAGAAAAATCGGCACTGCCGCACGGAAAACCGGGTACGCGCCAGGTGCAGGAAGGAGAACTGCTCCTGTTTGATATCGGGGTTGAGGCGAACGGTTATGTTTCCGATATTACGCGCACCTTTGCGGTGGGGGAAATCAATGATCAACTGCGGGAGATTTACGAGATAGTCCTGGCTGCCAACGAAGCGGCGATCGCCGAGGTCCGTCCAGGCGCAACGCTTGCCCATCTCGACAAGACAGCGCGAGACGTGATTGCGGCCAAAGGCTATGGAGAGTATTTCATGCACCGCCTCGGTCACGGTCTGGGGATGGAGGTGCATGAGTACCCTTCCGTCCATGGAGAAAACCAGGACAAGCTGCGCGCCGGCATGGTGTTTACCATTGAGCCAGGCATCTATTTGCCGGGTGCAGGCGGAGTGCGGATCGAGGACAATGTGCTCGTGACCGAGACGGGAGTCGAAGTGCTGACGCAATTTTCGAAAAAGCTGACGGTGATTGGCTAGGTTAAAGATTGTCCGAAAAACAGAATAAAAAAGATTCGCCCGGGAACGGTCTGGGAGATTGCGTTCGCCCATTTGCCGATCGCGGGCGAATGGATTGCGGCAGACTGGTCCAAAGCGCAAGAGACGATTATTTGGGACATCCGCTATCCGCGCGTATTGCTGGCGGCGATCGTGGGAGCAGGGCTGTCTGTCGTCCGCCAGGAATCGTTCGTCGAATTCGACTTTTCCGTTCACGAGATCGTACTGATGGGACGTTCTCCGCATAAACGCCTGTTCCAGGCGGATACGAGGGAAGACCGGCAAATGGGAGAAGAAGCCTTGGCGCGGGTCGGGATGAGCGGCTATGGGCAACGCAGCTTTTTTTCTTTGTCCGGGGGAGAAAAACAGCGGGTGCTGATCGCCAGGGCATTGGCCCAGCAGGCGCCCGTTTTGGTGGTCGATGAACAGACCAACCATCTGGATGTCCGCTATCAGCTGCAAGTCATGGATCTGGTGAAAAAGCTGGGGCTCACCGATCCCCTGAGTAAAACGGGCCTTCCGGGCGGGTTCGTTTTTCCTGTTTTCTGTGCCTGGCGCCGACTGTCGCGCTATAGCGCCTGAAAAAGGCGGCGCTGCGTTCTTTGTCTGTATGCCTCTCTGTCACGTGTGCGACAGGCAACCTCCCGTGACGGCATCCCTTGGGGAGAAAACGCGTTGGGTCAAAAGCGGCGAATGCCCGGTTCTCTTTGGTTGCGCCGGATGTCGTGCGTTTGATATAATTACCGTTAGTGTATTTTTTGCGACCGCAATCCGGGACGTTTGATTGGATTCGCGTGGGAGGGAACGAACAACACATGGATCGCCGTGAAAGACAGAAAAGGATACGAAATTTTTCCATTATCGCCCACATTGACCATGGCAAGTCTACGCTGGCTGACCGGATGTTGGAATTGACCGGTGCGCTCACAGCGCGTGAGATGGAAGCCCAGTTTCTGGATACGATGGAGCTGGAAAAAGAGCGCGGCATTACGATCAAGCTGAACGCCGTGCGCTTGAACTATAAAGCAGATGACGGGGAGGAATACATCTTCCACCTGATCGATACTCCCGGACACGTCGACTTTACGTACGAGGTGTCCCGCAGTCTGGCTGCCTGTGAAGGGGCGATCCTGGTCGTGGACGCCGCGCAAGGGATCGAAGCCCAGACTCTGGCCAATGTCTACCTGGCTCTGGACAGCAATCTGGAGATCATTCCGGTCATCAACAAGATCGACCTGCCGAGCGCCGAGCCGGAGCGCGTGAAGCAAGAGGTGGAGGATGTCATCGGGCTGGATGCCAGCGAGGCTGTTCTGACCTCCGCCAAGGCAGGCATCGGGATCAAGGAAGTGCTCGAGGCCGTGGTGCAAAAGGTGCCGGCGCCGCAGGGCGATCCGGACGCATCGCTGCAAGCCTTGATTTTCGACTCCTACTTCGATGCTTATCGCGGAGTAATCGCTTCGATCCGCGTCGTGAACGGGACCTTGCGCAAAGGCATGAAGATCAAGATGATGGCGACAGGCAAGGCGTTCGAAGTGACGGAAATCGGAACGTCCACGCCGCGCCAGACGCAAGTGGAAGAACTGACCGTCGGAGATGTAGGCTATGTGGCCGCTTCGATTAAGACTGTAGGCGATACGCGCGTGGGGGATACCATCACCGACGCGAGCCGCCCTGCTGCCGAGCCGCTGTCCGGCTACCGCAAGATCAACCCGATGGTATTCTGCGGTCTGTACCCGATCGAGACGAACGAGTACAACGACCTGCGCGAAGCCCTGGAAAAGCTGCAGCTGAACGACGCTTCGCTGCAATTCGAGCCGGAGACCTCGCAGGCGCTCGGCTTCGGCTTCCGCTGCGGCTTCCTAGGACTTTTGCACATGGAAATCATCCAGGAGCGGATCGAGCGCGAATTCAACATCAACCTGATTACGACCGCGCCGAGCGTGATTTACCGCATTACCAAGACGAACGGGGAAGTATTCGAGATCGACAACCCGTCGAAAATGCCGGAGGCCCAAAAGGTCGAGACGATCGAAGAGCCATACGTCCTGTCCACGGTCATGGTGCCGAAGGAATACATCGGCGACGTCATGCAGCTGTGCCAGGGCAAGCGCGGCGATTTCCTCGACATGCAGTACATGGGCGAAAACCGCGTGCAGCTCAAGTACGACATGCCGCTGTCCGAGATCGTGTACGACTTCTTTGACCTGTTGAAGTCCGGTACGCGTGGTTACGCTTCCTTTGACTACGTACTGGCAGGCTACAAGCCATCCAAGCTGGTGAAAATGGATATTCTGCTGAACGGCGAGATGGTCGACGCCCTGTCGTTTATCGTGCACAAGGATACCGCACACGCTCGCGGAAAAGTCATCTGTGAAAAGCTGAAGGAACTCATTCCGCGCCAGCAATTCGAAGTGCCGATCCAGGCGACGATCGGCCAGAAGGTCGTCGCCCGCGAGACGATCAGCGCGCTGCGCAAAAACGTGCTGGCGAAGTGCTACGGCGGGGACATCTCGCGGAAACGCAAGCTGCTTGAAAAGCAAAAAGAAGGAAAGAAGCGCATGAAATCTGTCGGTTCCGTCGAGGTGCCGCAAGAGGCCTTCATGGCTGTGTTGCGCATGGATGACAAGAAGTAGGCCTGACCATGTGTCAGGTCTTTTCCATTCTGTTATCGGAAAAGGAGGGGAAGGGACATGCAGCCGCAATCGGTTTACATCCACATTCCCTTTTGCACAAACAAGTGCTATTACTGTGATTTCAACTCGTTCGTCACCAACAATCCGCAGCTGGTCTGGGACTACCTCGGGGCGTTGAAAAAGGAGATGGAACGGACTTTTTCCAGCCAGCTGCCCGAGCAGGTCAAGACGATCTTCGTGGGCGGAGGTACCCCGACTTTTCTCGATCACGCCCAGATGCGGATGTTTCTGCAGACGGTGCGAGACAGCCTCGGCCCATACTGGACGCCCGATCTCGAGTTCACGATGGAAGCGAACCCGGGCACGACCGACGTGGAGAAGCTGCGCATCATGCGGGAGTACGGGGTGAACCGGCTGAGCTTCGGGGTGCAGTCCTTTGACAACGCCCTGCTGAAGCGGCTCGGCAGAATCCACGACACCGATGACGTCTACCGCAGCATCGGGAATGCGCGGCAGGTCGGCTTTGAAAACATCACGATCGACCTGATGTTCGGGCTGCCGGACCAGACGATGGACATTTTCCGCGAAACGTTGGAAAAGGCATTCGCGCTCGGCACGACCCACTTTTCTGCGTACAGCCTGAAGGTGGAGGAAAACACGCTGTTCCACACGCTGTACCAGAAGGATCAGCTGCCTTTGCCGTCGGAGGACACGGAGCTGGCGATGTATTTGCTTTTGATCGAGAAAATGGAGAAGCATGGCTACCAGCAGTACGAGATCAGCAATTTTGCAAAAAAAGGCTTTGAAAGCAAACATAATAAAACCTATTGGCTCAATGACGAATACTATGGTTTGGGTGCAGGGGCCCACGGCTACGTGAACGGCGGGCGGCACGTGAACGCAGGGCCGCTGGCGGTTTACATGCAGATGAGCAAGGCTGGGCTGCCGCGCGTCGAAGAGTTTCCCGTTCCCCGCGAGGACGCGATGGAGGAACAGATGATTCTCGGCCTGCGCTTGCGGGAGGGCGTGGACCAGGAGCGGTTTGCGGAGCGGTTTGGCGTATCTGTTTGCGAAGTGTTTGGGAAAATAATAGAAGAAGAGATTGCCAAAGGAATGCTCGAGGCGCGGGACGGGTGCCTTCGTTTGACGAAGAAGGGGCTGCCGCTCGGCAACGAGGTGTTCGCCCGCTTTTTGCGTTGACGGATGGCGGGAGTCGGCGATTTTTGTGTCAATTTGACTTCGGAACCCATGAAGTCCGTTGACAAATCCTTCTACTATTGATACCTTAGTAAGTAGATTTAGCACTCGATGATGATGAGTGCTAACAACAGGGAGGCGAGAAACAATTATGTTATCTGACCGTCAACAAGTGATTTTGAATGCGATCGTCGATAATTACATTCATTCAGCCGAACCTGTTGGCTCCCGCACAATCTCCAAACGGGAAGACATCGGGTTGTCCTCGGCGACGATCCGCAATGAGATGTCCGACTTGGAGGAGCTGGGGTATCTCGAACAGCCGCACACTTCGGCAGGACGTGTCCCATCCACCAAAGGGTATCGTTTTTACGTCGACAACCTGATTCAGCCGCATCTGTTTGATGAGGGTGAATTGGGCAAACTGAAACAGTTGTTTGCCGAGCGTATTCTGCATGCTGAACAGGTAGTGGAATACACGGCTCAAATTCTCTCCCAGCTGACGAACTACACAGCCGTCGTGCTCGGGCCGGAGATCTTTGAGCATCGGTTAAAACATATCCAAATCATTACTCTGAATGACAAAGAGGCGGTGGCCATCGTGGTCACGCACACCGGCCGCGTGGAAAACAAGCTGCTTGCGCTGCCGGAGGGCGTCGGGGCGTCCGAGATCGAGCGTCTCGTCAATCTGCTCAACAGCAAGCTCTCCGACGTGCCGCTTTGGCAACTGCGCCAACGCCTCTACCAGGAGATTTCGGGCGAGATGCGACGCCATACGGAGCAATACGAGGAATTGCTGAATCTCCTCGACCAATTCCTGGTCCAGCAAGAAGAGGATCGTGTGTATCTGCGCGGTGCCACCAAGATTATGAACCAGCCGGAATTCCGGGATGTAGACAAGGTAAAGGACATTTTGGAGCTTCTTGAGCGAAGCGACCAGCTTGTCCATCTGTTCGGGACGCCGGCAGACGGTCTTACGGTGCGCATCGGCCAGGAAAACCAGCTGGACGCGATTAAGCAATGCAGTATCATTACCACTTCGTACTCTTTGGGCGGCAGGCCCGTGGGAATGGTGGGGATACTGGGCCCGACGCGGATGGAGTACGGCAGAGTCATTACCGTGCTCAACTATTTGGCGGAAGGCCTGTCGCACATGCTGACTTCGCAGTTTGAGAAATAATGGATGGAAGGGCTCTGGACGAGTAGCCGGAGTTAAGCCGCAGGAGGTATCGACGTTGAGCGAGGAAAAGATGACGCAAGACCCGACTGCTGAAGAGGAACTGGCAGAAGCGACCGAACAGCAGGAATCGGCGGAAGGAAACTGGGAGCAGGAAGCCGCCCGCTGGAAGGCGCAGGCAGAGGAGCACCAGAGCCGGATGCTTCGCGCTCTGGCTGACATGGATAACCTCAGAAGGCGTGTGCGCAAGGAGCAGGAAGACCTGGCCAAGTACGCTTCCCTGAAAATCGTGGAAGAGCTGCTGCCGGTCCTGGACAACTTCGAGCGTGCGCTTGCCGCCGACAAGGAAGCGATGACCTTGGATTCCTTGCTGGCCGGCGTGAACATGGTGTACCGCCAGATGACGCAAGTCTTTGACAAGGAAGGCTTGACCCCGATCGAGGTAAAAGGCCAGCCGTTTGATCCCCATGTGCACCAGGCTGTGATGCAGACGCAGGATCCGGAATTCGCTTCCGGAACAGTGGTAGAAGAACTGCAAAAAGGCTACATGTTCAAAGACCGCGTCGTACGTCCGGCGATGGTCAAAGTAAACGAGTAAATCCATTTCTCTAGTAAATAGACAGTGAAGCGTTAGGAGGACATATTGTATGAGTCGCGTAATCGGAATTGACCTCGGAACCACCAACTCTTGTGTGGCAGTAATGGAAGGCGGAGAGCCTGTCGTTATCGCCAATGCGGAAGGAAACCGCACCACTCCATCCGTCGTCGCCTTCAAAAACGGCGAGCGCATCGTAGGCGAGGCTGCAAAGCGCCAAGCCATCACGAACCCGGACAATACCGTAATTTCCATCAAGCGCCACATGGGTACTGCTCATAAAGAAACGCTGGAAGGCAATGAGTACACCCCTCAACAAATTTCTGCGATGATCCTGCAAAAGCTGAAAGCAGACGCAGAAAGCTACTTGGGCCAGCCTGTGACGCAGGCAGTCATTACGGTTCCTGCCTACTTCAACGACAGTCAACGCCAAGCGACCAAAGACGCCGGCAAAATCGCAGGTCTGGAAGTAATGCGCATCGTCAACGAACCAACTGCGGCCGCTCTCGCATACGGTATGGAAAAGTCGGAAGACCAGACCGTGCTCGTATTCGACCTGGGCGGCGGTACGTTTGACGTATCCATTCTGGAGCTGTCCGAAGGCTTCTTTGAAGTAAAAGCGACTTCCGGCGACAACAAGCTGGGGGGGGACGACTTCGACCAAATCATCATCGACTACCTGGTGAGCGAGTTCAAAAAAGAACACGGCATCGACCTGTCCAAAGACCGCATGGCGCAACAACGCTTGAAAGACGCTGCCGAGAAAGCGAAAAAAGACTTGTCCGGCGTGCTTACGACCACGATCTCGCTGCCGTTCGTCACAGCGGATGCGACGGGTCCAAAACACTTGGAAATGAACCTGACTCGCGCGAAATTCGAAGAGCTGTCTGCCCAGCTCGTGGAGCGCACCATGGGCCCGACTCGCCAGGCGCTGAAAGATGCGGGCTTGACTCCAAACGACATCGATAAAGTCATCCTCGTCGGCGGTTCCACCCGGATCCCGGCCGTACAGGAAGCGATCAAAAAATTCACAGGCAAAGAGCCGCACAAAGGCGTAAACCCGGATGAAGTAGTAGCACTGGGTGCTGCTGTTCAGGCCGGGGTACTCACCGGCGATGTGAAAGACGTCGTTCTGCTCGACGTCACTCCGCTCTCCCTGGGTATCGAAACGCTGGGCAGCGTATTTACCAAGCTGATCGACCGCAACACGACGATCCCGACCAGCAAATCCCAAGTGTTCTCGACAGCTGCGGACAACCAGACAGGCGTGGAAATTCACGTGCTGCAAGGCGAACGCCAAATGGCTGCCGACAACAAGACGCTGGGCCGCTTCAACCTGACGGACATTCCGCCAGCACCGCGCGGCGTTCCGCAAATCGAAGTTTCCTTTGACATCGATGCGAACGGGATCGTAAACGTTCGGGCAAAAAATCTGGGCACCGGCAAAGAGCAACGCATCACCATCACTTCGAACTCCGGTCTTTCCGACCAAGAAATCGAGCGCATGGTAAAAGACGCGGAGCTGAATGCCGAGGCGGACAAAAAGCGCAAGGAGCAAGTGGAAATCCGCAACGAAGCTGACCAGCTCGTGTTCACGACCGAGAAAACGCTGAAAGACTTGGAAGGCAAAGTGGACCAGGCGGACATCGACCGCGCCAATGCGGCAAAAGACAAAGTGAAAAAGGCGCTCGAGGGCGGCAACCTTGACGAGATCAAGGCTGCGAAAGACGAATTGTCCGAGATCGTTCAACAGCTCTCTGTAAAGCTGTACGAGCAAGCCGCGCAAGCCGCACAGGCTGCGCAAGGCGGAGCAGAAGGCGGCCAGGAGCCGAAGAAGGACAACGTAGTCGATGCAGACTATGAAGTGGTAGACGATAAAAAGTAATCACGTTGGAGATAGGAAGGGGAGTGCTTTCCTCCCTTTTCCCCCGCGATGTGACCCATGAAAGTCAAAGTCACGGAATGCTGACTTTGACTTTTTTTCAAGTCTGTCACATGCTATGATAACAGTTGACTGTCATGGGAGTGATTTAGGAGATGAAACGAGATTTCTACGAGGTGCTGGGAGTTGGCAAGGACGCGGACGCGGATGAAATCAAGAAAGCGTACCGCAAGCTGGCGCGACAGTACCACCCGGATGTAAATAAAGCCGCAGACGCGGAAGAGAAGTTCAAGGAAGTAAAAGAAGCATACGATGTCCTGTCCGATTCGCAAAAGCGTGCCCAGTACGACCGCTTCGGCCATCAGGATCAGAACCAGGGTTTTGGGGGAGGCGGCTTCGACGGCTCCGGCACGGGCGGCTTCGGGGACATCTTTGATATGTTTTTCGGCGGCGGTGGGCGACGGGCCAATCCGAACGCGCCGCGCAATGGCTCCGACCTGCAGTTTGGACTCAGCATTGACTTCACGGAAGCGATCTTCGGGAAAGAAACCGATGTGGAAATTCCCAAGGAAGCGGAGTGCGAAACTTGCCATGGCTCAGGAGCCAAACCGGGTACCGGCGTAGAGACTTGCAAGGCTTGCCATGGGACCGGACAGCAGGAAGTGACGGCGAACACGCCGTTTGGCCGGATCGTCAACCGCCGCGTATGTACCGCGTGCGAAGGCAAAGGAAAGGTCTACAAGGAAAAATGCACGACCTGCCGAGGCAGCGGCCGCGTCAAAGTGCGCCGCAAAATTCATCTCAACATCCCGGCCGGTGTGGATGACGGTGCGCAGCTGCGCGTCACCGGCGAAGGCGAACCAGGCATCAACGGCGGACCTCCGGGCGATCTGTACGTCGTGCTGCGCGTGAAGGGCCACGAGTTTTTCGAGCGGGAAGGAAATGATATTTACTGCGAGGTACCGCTCACGTATGCCCAGGCGGCGCTTGGCGACGAGATCGAGGTGCCGACGGTGGACGGCCGCGTGAAACTGAAGATTCCGGCGGGGACACAGACCGAAACGTTCTTCCGCTTGCGGGGGAAAGGCGTCCCGCATCTGCGCGGCAACGGACGCGGCGACCAGCACGTCAAGGTGCGCGTGATTACCCCGACCAAGCTGAGCGACAAGCAAAGAGAGCTGTTGCGGGAGCTGGCGGAGCTGTCGGGCGAAAAGCCGGGACAGCACGGCGGCGAAGATGAAGGTTTTTTTGAAAAAATGAAACGGGCATTCCGCGGCGAATAACGGCCGCGGCTTTGCTCGCTTCGGACAGCATCGGTAACCTAGGGAGCATATGTAGGGAGTGGTAGATTCGTGAAATGGTCTGAAATCAGTATCCATACAACGGCCGAGGCCACGGAGGCGGTTTCCAGCATTTTGTATGAAATGGGTGCCAACGGGGTCGTCATCGAAGACCCGGAGGTGCTGTACCGCGAGTGGGATACACCGTTTGGTGAAATCTACCAGCTCTCTCCCGATGATTTTCCGGCCGAGGGCGTATTCGTCAAAGCATACTTGCCGGTCGACAGCAGCGAGCTGTTTGATGTCGTGGAAGAATTGAAGGAACAGCTGGCGCAGTTGACCGAGTACGGTTTGGACATCGGAGGGGCGACCATCGCCGTCAACGATGTGCACGAAGACGAGTGGGCCCATGCCTGGAAAAAGTACTACAAGCCTGTGCACGTGACGGACCGGATGACGATCAAGCCGGTATGGGAGGAATACGAGCCCAGGCATCCGGACGAAATCATCATCGAGATGGACCCGGGGATGGCGTTTGGCACAGGGACTCATCCGACGACCATCCTCTGCCTGCAGGCCGTGGAAAAGTACGTCGACAAAGGGGACCGCGTCTATGACGTAGGGACGGGCACCGCCATTCTCAGCATTGCCGCCGTCAAGCTCGGCGCCGAGCACGTGCTGGCGATGGATCTCGACGAGGTCGCGGTGCGCTCAGCCCAGGCCAATACGGAGCTGAACGGCGTCCATGAAAAAATTACGGTGAGACAAAACAATCTGCTGGATGGCGTGGAAGAGCCGGTCGATGTCGTCGTCGCCAATATTTTGGCGGAAGTGATCGTGCGCTTTACCGGCGACGTGTACCGCGTGCTGAAGCCACAGGGTGTGTTCATCGCGTCCGGGATCATCCAGGCGCGCGAGGCCGACGTGAAAAAGGCCCTGACCGATTCCGGCCTGGCCGTAGTGGAAACGACTGTGATCGACGACTGGGTAGCCATTGTCTCAAAAAAAAGATAGAATAGTGAGGTTGGCGAGATGCAGCGATATTTTGCCCAGCCAGATCACTTTACCGATCAGGAGGTCACGATTGTCGGAGACGACGTCCACCATATCGTAAACGTGATGCGGGCAAGAGAAGGCGAAGAAATCTTCGTCTCTGACGGAGCAGGCAGGTCTGCACGGGCCAGGCTGGTCTATCTGTCTGCCAAAGAAGCGCGGGCGACTGTGCTGGAAGTGCTGACGGAGCAGCGGGAATTGCCGATTCGCGTCACGATCGGCCAGGGGCTCCCGAAAGGCGAGAAGATGGAGTGGATCTTGCAAAAGGGGACGGAACTCGGGGCGTACTCCTTTTTCCCGTTTTCTTCGGAGCGCACCATCGTCAAGCTGGACGCCAAAAAAGAGGCAAAAAAGCTGGAGCGCTGGCGCAAGATCGTCAAGGAAGCGGCGGAGCAGTCCCATCGCAGCGTGCTCCCGCAGCTGCCGGCTCCCGTCTCGTTCCGGGAGGCGCTGGAAGCCGGGAGACCGTACACCCGCTGTGCGATCGCCTACGAAAAGGAAGGCGGCACGTCCCTGCACGAGGTGCTGACCGACATGCAGGCAGATGATTCCCTGCTCGTACTCATCGGGCCGGAAGGGGGCTTTTCCCCGCAGGAAGTGGCACAAGCAGAGGCAAAAGGCTTCCTTTCCGTCTCGCTCGGACCTCGCATCCTGCGCACGGAGACAGCCAGCCAGTATGTTCTCGCCTGCGCCTCCTACCAGTTTGAACGGATGACTCCGGCACCACGCCAAGCTTGACAAGGAAGAAAGGAGGAATCGCAATGTCTACCGTTGCTTTTCATACATTGGGTTGCAAAGTAAACAGCTACGAAACGGAAGCGATCTGGCAGCTGTTTAAAGCAGAAGGCTACGAACGCGTCGACTTTGAACAGGAGGAAGCCGACGTGTATGTCATCAATACATGCACCGTGACCAATACAGGGGATAAAAAGAGCCGTCAGGTCATCCGCCGGGCGATCCGCCGGAATCCTCAGGCCATCGTGGCCGTGACGGGATGCTACGCGCAAACTTCTCCGAGCGAGATTGCACAAATTCCCGGAGTCGATATCGTCGTAGGGACCCAAGGGCGGGAGAAACTGCTGGAGTACGTGAATCAGATCAAAGTGGAGCGCCAGCCGATCAACGCCGTCGGGAACATCATGAAAGCCCGCGAGTTCGAGGAGCTGGACGTGCCGAACTTTACGGATCGCACACGCGCTTCCCTGAAAATTCAGGAAGGCTGCAACAACTTTTGCACGTTCTGCATCATTCCCTGGGCGCGCGGCCTGATGCGCTCGCGCCAGCCGGAGAGCGTCGTGGAACAGGCGAAAAAGCTGGTGGAAGCCGGCTATCTGGAAATCGTGCTGACGGGAATTCACACCGGCGGTTACGGCGAGGATCTGGAGGATTACAACCTGGCGAAGCTGCTGGTTGACCTGCACCAGGTCGACGGTCTGAAGCGCATCCGCATCAGCTCGATCGAGGCGAGCCAGATCACCGATGAAGTGATCGAAGTCATCAACCATTCTGACCGTGTCGTACGCCATCTGCACGTGCCGCTGCAGGCAGGCGACGACGACGTGCTGAAGCGGATGCGCCGCAAGTACACCACGGCTGAATTCAACGAAAAGATGGTGAAAGTACGTAAAGCCCTGCCAGGCGTCGCGATCACCACAGACGTCATCGCCGGCTTTCCGGGGGAAACCGAGGAGCAGTTCATGAACGGCTACGAGTTCATCCAAAAAATCGGCTTTGCCGAGCTGCACGTGTTCCCGTACTCCATGCGCACCGGCACGCCGGCCGCCCGCATGACCGACCAGATTCCGGAAGAAGTCAAGCACGAGCGCGTCACCAGGCTGCTGGAGCTGAATCAACAGCTGACGTTCGCTTATTCCTCGCTGTTCATCGGCGACGTGCTGGAAGTCATTCCGGAGCGTCCGTACAAGGAAGCGCCGGAGAGCGGACTTTTGATGGGATACTCCGACAACTACCTCAATGTCGTCTTTCCGGGCGACGAGAGCATGATCGGGAAAATTTGCAAAGTGCGTCTCGATGAACCAGGCACTGAATACTGCAAAGGGACTTTTGTGCGCGTGCTGGAGAAGGAACAGCTGCAACTGCCCCTGCTGAGGGAGCGAGCCATATGAAGGAAGTTTCGGCAGGAGGCGTTGTCTACCGCGAGCAGGATGGGGAATACATGCTTCTCTTGATCGAAGACCGCTATGGCAAGGTCACGCTGGCAAAAGGGAAGCAAGAGATCGGCGAGACCATCGAAGAGACAGCATTGCGCGAAGTATTGGAAGAGACGGGCGTAGCCGGGCGATTGGGCGGCAAGCTGGACATGATTACGTACGTTTATCATCATCCGGTAACGGGTGAGGCTGTCGACAAGGAAGTCCACTACTACCTGGTGGAGGCGTACAATACCGAGATCACCGTGCAGTTGGAGGAGATCAACGACGTTCACTGGCATCCGGCGGCTGAGGCCTGGGAGCTCCAGCAGGCGCGGGGCTATCGCAACAACGACCGTGTGTTCCTCCTGGCATTCCAACAATTAGGGATTGAGGTGTAACCCGTGAATATGAAAAAATATATCGACCATACCTTATTGAAGCCGGAAGCGACTGCGGCATTGATTGACCAGCTGTGTGCAGAAGCAAAAGAGCACGACTTTGCTTCCGTCTGTGTCAATCCGTACTGGGTGAAACGCTCCGCGGATTTGCTGGCGGGTACGGACGTGAAAGTGTGCACCGTCATCGGCTTCCCTCTGGGAGCCAGTACGCCGGAGGTCAAAGCAGCGGAGACGCGTGACGCGATCGCGAACGGGGCTGCCGAGGTAGATATGGTGCTGAACGTGGGCGCGCTGAAATCCGGCGATCTCGAGGCCGTCAAGCGGGACGTGGCGGCTGTGAAGCAAGCGGCTGGTTCCGTATTGCTCAAGGTCATTCTGGAGACTGGCCTTTTGACCGACGAAGAAAAAGTGACGGCCTGCAAGCTTTGCGTGGAAGCAGGAGCGGACTACGTGAAGACTTCTACCGGCTTCGGTCCCGGGGGAGCGACGGTAGAAGACATCGCGCTGATGCGCAAGGCGGTTGGTCCGGATATCGGCGTCAAGGCTTCGGGCGGCGTGCGCGACGGGGAAGCTGCTGCGGCGATGATCGCGGCTGGCGCGACTCGCATCGGAACCAGCTCTGGCGTTTCTATTGTCACAGGTGCGAAGACGACAGGCAGCGGTTACTAGGAACAAAACAGTCATGACCGTTTTGTTGACGGCAAGCGGCCACATCCACCTTCATGAAAAACGTCGGGATGTTCCGATCCCCCGATGAGAGGGGACGTTTTTCACAGAAAAAGCCTGGCCAAGGAAGGGCCGGGCTTTTTTAATAGATTTGCTTGCGTAGACGGAATCACCAAAAGAGGAGATCGAGGTAGGGAGAGGGGTTGGCAGGAATGAAGATCGTCCAAGGCGTTTTGATCCTGCTCGTCTTTTATGCAGGGGGGACACTGGCGAACAGATGGCTGCACATTCCTTTGCCGGGCAATCTGCTGGGGATGCTGCTGCTGACGCTGTGCCTGTGCACAGGCTGGATTCGCATGGGGTGGGTGGAGCAGGCGAGTGCTTTTCTGGTGCGGCACATGATGCTGTTTTTCGTGCCGATCATTGTCGGTGTCGGATCGTATATGGGCTGGATTGCCAAAGATCCATGGACGATCGTCCTGGCCATGGTGCTCGGTCCGCTCGTCGTCATGCTGGTGTCCGGACGTGTGGTCCAGTGGTACTTGGAGCGCCAGCGGAAACAGGCAGAACCCGCCGTGGAGCAGGAAGGGAGGGCTCTCGATGCTTAGTCAGCTGTTTGCCATCGTGGTGACGCTCATTGGCTACAGGGGAGCGACCGCGATCACGGTGCGCTTTCCGCGTCTCCAGCCCCTCGTCGTGGCCGTTTTGGTCGTCGGAGTCTCGTGGTGGCTGCTCAGCGGCGACTGGGAGGCGTTCTCCGCCGGCGGTCAGTGGATCTCTTTCTGGCTCGGTCCGGCTACGGTCGCGCTGGCCGTTCCGTTGGCCAAACAAATCAGGGAATTTGCGCACATCTGGAAAGGCGTTCTGCTCGGCGTAGCCGTCGGCAGCGCAGTTGCCATCCTCGTCGTTCTCGTCATTCACTGGTGCTTGGGTTCTGACGAGCTGCTCGTGAAAAGCATGCTGAGCAAATCCGTGACCACGCCGATCGCCCTGGAGCTTTCCCGCTCGATTGGCGGCGTGCCTGCGCTGACCGCCTTTTTTACGGCGTTGACCGGGATGATCGGAGTGCTGATCGCGCGGCCTGTTCTGAAGTGGGGGGGCATCCGCGAAGACTGGGCGATCGGCATCGCCGTAGGAACGAGTGCCCATGCGATCGGGACGGCCAGCTTGAACCGCATTTCCCCGGTGCAGACTGCTGCTTCGAGTGTGGCGATGATTGTGGCGGGCGTCATTACCTCGATCTACCTGATTCCTTTTTCCTTTTAAAAAATGGTGCCTGCGCTAGGCTCGTTTCCGCTTGTCCGGAATCAGCCACTGGATGAAGCTGGCGATCTGGCTGGTGAACGGCAGAGCGACCAGGGAACAAACCAGATTGAAAATCGTCTGGGAATGGGCGATCTGCGTGGCAGGATTCTCCGTTAAAAAGGCGCTGACCAGGGCAAGCTGTGGGAGCAGGGGCAGAAAGGCGAGCGCACCGGCGACGTTGAACAGCGTATGGCACCATGCGACCTGCTTGGAGGCGGCATTGGTGCCGATGCTGGCGATGACGGCGGTAAAGCAGGTGCCGATGTTGGCGCCGAGCACGATGGCCAGGGCCGTCTCCATGGACAGGACGTTGTGGGAGAGCAGCCCCATCGTGATGACGGTGGTGGCAGAACCGCTATGGATCAAACCGGTAAAAATAATGCCGGTCAAAAGTCCTGCTCCAATGGAATGCCTGCTCTCTATGAACAGGGAGCGGAAGGTTTCCGACTGCTCCAGCGGGGCTGCCATCAGCTTCAACGTATCGATGCCGAGAAAGATCAGCCCGAAGCCGGCGATGACCAGACCGGTGCAGCGAATGTTGCGCCGCGGCATGAGCCAGAGCGCGACCCCGATGAGCAGCATCGGGACCGCGAACGATTCCAGCTTGAGCGCGATCAGCTCCGTCGTGACGGTCGTGCCCAGATTCGTGCCGAGGATGATGCCGACCGTCTGCGTAAAGCGGATGATCCCGGCGTTGGTCAGCCCGATGGTCAAGACGGTGACGGCGGTGGAGCTTTGCAAGGCAAAGGTGGACAAAAGACCCATCCAAAAACTGTGGATCGGCGTCTGGGTAAACCGACCCATCCATTGCTCCATTTTTTTGCCGGCGAGATTTTGAAAGCCGGCTCTCATGGCATACATACCGAGCAGAAACAAACTGAGCCCAAACGAGAACGGGGCGAGGATGGACACGATCACAAAGCAAAATCCTCCTTCCCTGAACATACATGATCCCTCGCCGAACGGAGGGGAATTGTCTGGCGATACTTATACGCTATGCCTGTACCGAGACGAGCATGACAAGGAGGCCCAGCACTGTGGCGAGAGTATACTTGAATCAGCATCGAAAAAAACGGCTGGAATCCGGCCATCCCTGGGTTTTCCAATCAGAAGTGCTGGAAATCCAGGGAGACGTCCAGCCGGGAGAGATCGTGGAAGTCGCCAACCACAAAGGGCACTTCCTCGCGAAGGGCTACATCAATCCCGCTTCCCAGATGGTTGTCCGCATCCTCAGCTACGATCCGGATGAAGCGATCGACTACGATTTCTTTCTGCGCAGGATCCGCCAGGCAGCCGAGTTTCGCACCCGTTTTGTGGACAACCCGCGCGCATGCAGGGTCATCTACGGCGAAGCGGACTTTTTGCCCGGGCTGATCGTCGACCGCTACGAGGACGTGCTGGTCATGCAGGTGCTGTCGCTCGGAATGGAGCAGCGCCTGGATTGGATTCGCGACGCGCTGGTGGAGGTCTTTGCGCCAGCCGGCATTTATGTGCGCAACGATGTGCCGGTGCGGAAGCTCGAAGGTCTGGACCAGGGGAAAGGGGTCCTGTACGGAGAGTGCCCGCGTGAAGTCCTGATCGAGGAAAACGGTCTTAAGTACTACGTGGACATCGTGGAAGGACAAAAAACCGGGTTTTTCTACGATCAGCGGGAAAATCGCGCTTCCATCGCCCCTTTGATGAAAGGCTGGGGAGAAAAGCACGGCATCGCGCTGCAGCCGGTCGATGTGGACGGCGAGCAGCTGGTCGTGCCCGTCGACAAACGGGGAAAAGTGGTGAAAAATCCGTTCTGGGACGGCGCCGAGGTGCTGGAGTGCTTTACCCATACGGGCTCGTTTACGCTGAATGCCTGCCGGCACGGCGCGAAAAAAGTGACGGCGCTCGATATTTCCGAGCACGCGATCGAGACCGCAAAGCGCAACATCACCTTGAACGGCTTTTTGCATCGCGTGGAATTTGTGGTGGCCAACGCGTTTGATTACTTGCGGGAGAACGTCGAAGCCGGCCGCAGCTGGGATGTCGTCATCCTCGACCCGCCGGCTTTTGCCAAATCGCGCGGAGCGGTCAAAGGCGCGATCCGCGGGTACAAGGACATCAACCTGAACGGATTGAAGCTCGTGCGTCCCGGAGGCTTCCTCGTGACGGCATCGTGCTCGTACCATATGTCTCCCGAGCTGTTCCTGGACACGATCCAGGAGGCGGCGGTGGACGCGAAGAAAATCCTTCGCCTGATCGAATGGCGGGGAGCCGGAAAAGACCACCCGCAGATCACCGGAGCGGACGAGGCGCATTACTTGAAGTTTGCGATCTTTGAAGTGCGTGATCGGAAATAGGAGCAAAACAATACCCCCGTTCATCGTGACGGGGGCTCTTTTGCATCGGTTTCACGCGAATTGCTTGTCGCTCCTGACGCGGCGGACCAGCTCCAGGGACTGCTTAAGCCCCAGCTCCTTGCCCAGCAAGACTTGTCCTTCTGCCGGGGTAGCAGCTCGAGCTTGCGAGATCATCTGCAGCTCGTGGGTGAGCAAATGCTCGACCAAATACAGCTGCACTTGCCCGATTTCCCTCTCGTTTCTTCGGTCGCGTTCGCTGTACTTCCGCTTTTCCAGGCTCTCCTCGACGTACTTGTCGATGTCGTCTTCCAAAAAATGCGAAGCGGTGCAAATAATGGTGCGGTAGTCTTCTGTCTGGGAGGGAATGGTGCGGACGGTATGGCCGAGATGGGCGAAGGAAGTTTATTTGCTATGATATGACGGATGGAGTCTATGAGTGAATCCCTTGAAATTGCGAAACGGTTTGTGTATGCTGGGTTGTGGGCTCGGCCCGGTAAGAAGAGCAGATGCTGGGCTTTTGCATAGCATAGGAGAGAAAGATACTCGGTAGGCTCTCTGTCGCAGCAGAGAGGAAAGGAGTAAGGAAGATGGGAAACGAGAAGATTCGTCTGGGTATTATTTACGGCGGGAAATCCTCGGAGCATGAGGTTTCCTTGCGCACAGCCCTGTCCATTATGAAAGCGGTGGACGTGAATAGATACGAAGTGACCCCTATTTACGTTCGGCTCGATGGTTCATGGGTGAAAGGGGATGCGGTCGCCGGACAATTGCCAGAGCGAATCGATGCACTGAGGCTGTCGCCGAACAACAAAGAGAGGATTGCAGACAACGACTCGCCAGGACAGCAAGTGGTTCCTTCCTCCAAGCCTGCTTCCCTGTTTTCAATCGGTCAGCAGGTGGATGTGATCTTCCCGGTGGTTCACGGACCGAACGGGGAGGACGGCACCATCCAGGGCCTGCTGGAGCTGGCGAACCTGCCGTACGTAGGCACCGGTGTGATGGCATCCGCAGTCGGGATGGACAAATGGATGATGAAAACGGTCTTTGCCCAGACGGGATTGCCGCAGGTGAAATACATCGGTCTGTTGCGTTCGCACTGGGAGAAAAATCGGGAAGACAGCATGGACAAAATGGAGCGGGAACTCGGTTATCCCTGCTTCGTGAAGCCGGCCAACATGGGCTCCAGCGTCGGGGTCAACAAGGCGAAAAACCGGGAAGAACTGGCGAACGCCCTCGACATCGCCGCCAAATTTGACCGCCGCCTGATCGTGGAAGAATTCGTGAACGCCCGCGAGCTGGAGATCGGCGTACTGGGAAACGAAGAGCTGATTACTTCCGTCGTCGGGGAGATCATCGCGGCGAAGGAATTTTACGATTACGAAGCCAAGTACAAAGGTGCCGGTACAGAGCTGTCCATTCCGGCGAATGTTCCCGGGCACGTGTCCGCCCAAATCGCCGAGATCGCCAAGAAGGCATTCCAGGCATTGGACGGATCCGGTCTTTCTCGCGCGGACTTTTTCTGGGATGAGCAAAACGACAAGCTGTACATCAACGAAGTCAACACGATGCCGGGCTTTACGCCGTTCAGCATGTATCCGATGCTGTTTCAGGCCGCAGGGATCGGCTACAGCGAGCTGATTGACAGGCTGGTCCAGCTGGGCCTGGAGCGCCACGCGGACAAACAGCGCAATATCGTGGATGCGGAAGAATTGGAGTAGCCTTTGCCACTGCAGCAAATGCGGCTCCTGCGTCGTCTTGCAAAAGATCCACGCGCTTGCGGGAGGCATAAACAAGACGCCACTTCCTTGCGGCGAACACAGAAGCGGCGTCTTTTTCATACCCTCAGAATGCTCACATCCTGATCCGGCATCAGTGCAGCCAAGGCTCCGCCAAAGGAGTGGCGGAGCCCAATTGTTTCATGGGCGCGCGGCGGGACGCTACGGCTGGCGCTCCAGATCGGAGATGACCGTCCACAGCTCCATGCCCCGCGAAGCCTTGAACAAAAAGGCGTGCCGATCGTCGCGCAGCGGCAGGAGAGCGGCGGCGGCCTCCTCCTTGGTGGCGAAGTGCAGCTTCTCGCCTTCATAGGCGCCGCTGATGTGACGGGAATGCTCTCCGACCGTCACCAGCAGGGAAAAACGGTCCCGCAAGGCGTTGGCATAGGCCCCTACCTGGGCATGCATGGCGTCGCTGTCCGGGCCGAGCTCGAACATGTCGGCCAGCACCAGCACTTTTTGCCGCTCGGGGAACAGCTCGGCGAATGTGCCGATCGCGGCTTCCATGGACGTCGGACTGGCGTTGTACGCGTCGCTGATGTACACGGGGCCGTGCGCGGACTTTACCTGCTCGAACCGCATGGCGGACAGCTGGACGGTCGAGAGGGCAGCCGCGATCTGCGAAGTGCTCATGCCCAGCCGTTGGGCGATGGCGACAGCCGGCAGGGCATTGAGGACGCTGTGCTTTCCATGCAGGGGCAGGAAAGCCGCAAAACGCTCGCCTGATGAAAAGCACACCGTAAAATGCATGCCGTCTTCAGCGGAGCGGATCTCATCTGCCCAAATGTCGGCAGGTCCCTCCACCGAATAATAGGTAATCTGTCCCGGATAGAGATGGGCGATCATGCGCAAGTATTCGGAGTCGCCATTGAGGAGAACCAGACCATCCAGGGAAGTGTGAGGCAGCAGCTCTGCCTTGGCGAGGGCGATTTTTTCCCGCGAGCCGAAAAACTCCATATGGGAGTCTCCTATGTAGGTGATGACGCTGATCTCAGGCTTCACGAGCGAAGCGATCAGGTCGATTTCGCCCGGGTGGTTCATCCCCAGCTCCAGGACAGCCGCCTGGTGGCTTTCCTCAATCTGCAGCAAGGAGTAGGGCACCCCCAGATGATTGTTCCAATTTTTATGCGTCTTGTAAACGGAAAAACGGCTCCCGAGCACGTGAGCGACAATGTCCTTGACCGTCGTCTTGCCGATGCTTCCGGTAATGGCGATAGGCGGAATGTCCAGCTGGCTGCGATAGGCGGCCGCCAACTTTTGAAAAGCCCGCAGCGTGTCATTGACCAGGATCAGTCCGAATCCTTGTGGCAGGCCCTGCGGAACATTGCTTTCATCGGAGATCACCGCTGCGGCGGCGCCTTGCTGTGCCGCTTGCAGAAGAAAGTCATGGCCGTCCCGAGCGCCGCCGGTCAATGCCACAAACAGGGACCCTTGGGCCAATTGGCGCGTGTCGAAGTGAACGGCGGTGAGCAGCAAGCCTGGATCGCCTGCGCGCAGCATTCCTCCCGCTTTGATGACCGCATGCTCCAATGCGAATGGTTTCATGTCCACAAGCTCCTTTTGTGATGGATGAAGTCCAAACCTCGAAGTCATGCTATCACGCGCACTTTGCCGCCGCAAGGGGATTTTGCTGTCGAAAAGATTGCTTTTCCTTGGGACAGTCCGCTATCATGGTACTATCTTCTCATACATAAGCGATGAAACTTTCAGGATGAACCCTGAGTGAAAGGTGATTGGAAATGGAAAAAAGCATCTTTACGAGAATCATGGAGGGCGAGATTCCTGCCCGCGTCGAGTACGAAGACGAACAGGTGATCGTCATTCACGACATCGCCCCCAAAGCGCCGGTGCATCTGTTGATCATCCCGCGCAAGCCCATCCCTACGCTCCTGGATGTGCAGGCCGAGGATTTGCCGCTGATCGGCCATATTCACCTCGTTGCCCAAAAACTGGCTGCCAAGCTGGGGCTGAAAGGCTTCCGCCTGGTCAACAACTGCGGAAAAGAAGGCGGACAGGAAGTCTTCCACATTCATTACCATCTTCTGGCAGGCTTTCACGAAGAAAACTGAACTAAAGGTTGACCTTCTTTAGTCGATTATCCTATAATATAGTGTGACAGTCTGTTCGTACGTCGATTCAGGCGTCCCACGGTTTTAGCGGAGGGAGGGAAGACAAATGGCAGAAATTCGAGTCAAGAAAAACGAGTCTTTGGATAGCGCACTTCGCCGCTTCAAGCGTGAAAGCGCAAAATCCGGGGTGATGGCGGAATTGCGTAAACGTCGCCACTTCGAGAAGCCTAGCATTAAACGCAAAAAGAAATCCGAAGCAGCTCGCAAGCGCAAGTACTAATTGACGGAGGGCCCATCATGAGTGTAATGGAGCGACTCGATCAAGATATGAAACAAGCAATGAAAGACAAGGCTGCGCTCAAACTCTCTGTTATTCGCATGGTGAAAGCCGCGTTAAAGAATGAAGAGATTAACAAAGGCAGACTTTTGTCTGACGACGAAGTGCTGACCATCTTGACTCGTGAGTTAAAACAACGCCGTGAATCCCTCCACGAATTTGAAAAGGCGAGACGCGAAGACCTTGCCTCGAAAGCGCGCGAAGAGATAACTGTGCTCGCCGCTTACTTACCCGCTCAGCTTAGCGAAGCAGAAATACGTGAAATCGTTCGGGAAGCGATAGCAGCCGCCAATGCCACCTCGAAAAAAGAGATGGGCAAAGTGATGGGTGCGATCATGCCGAAAGTGAAGGGCAAAGCTGACGGAAGCCTCGTGCAAAAGATTGTATCTGAGGAACTACCATCGTAGACGAGTATCACCTCATATAGATACGAAAGGGAGGAACCCAGCCGGTTGACGGTTGGGTTTTTCTTTTGCCGAATTGAAAAAAATGAAACGGTTTTCCGCTGCATTCCGTATACCATAATAGATATTCGTTGAAGCTGATAGTAGAGAGGAGGGGGAACGTGATGAACACGGCTTGGAGGGCAATGCGCCGCTTGTGGATGGCGCTCTCGCTGTTCAGTGTGCTGGCTGGCCTGATGATGTTCGTTTCAGCCCAGACGGCAGCTGCGGCGTCCTATCAAAAAGCGTTCTGGATCCCGGTTGACAACACGATCGAGCGAGGGCTGGAAAGCTTTCTGACACGGGCTTTCGCAGAGGCGGAAGAACAGCGCGCCGACCTCGTCATCCTCGATATCAATACGCCGGGTGGGGAAGTGAGAGCCGCCGGAGAGATCGGAAAGCTCATCCGGGAAGCTCCGATGCACGTGGTTGCCTATATAGATAACCAGGCGTTTTCGGCGGGGACCTACATCGCCCTGAATGCCGATGAAATCGTGATGACCCCCGGCAGCAGCATGGGGGCAGCGACTCCGATCGATCTGGCTGGCAACGCTGCGGATGTGAAGATGATCTCCGCGTGGTCCGAGCAAATGCAGAGCGCAGCCAAGTTGAACCAGCGCAATCCGGACGTCGCCCGGGCGATGGTGGAGATCGACGTGGATTTTCCGGGACTGAAAGGAAAGGGGACCGTGCTCTCGCTGGATGCCCAGACAGCGCAAAACGTCGGCTACGCCGATCAGGTCGTCGGGAGCAAAGAGGAGCTGTTCCGGCAGCTCGGTGTGAATGCTGCGTCCATCCAGACGATTGATCCCACGGCGGGAGAACGAGTGGCCAGATGGGTGACCAACCCCTTCGTGATGAGCGTGCTGCTGATTGTCGGACTGGTCGGGATTGTCATTGAGCTGTTCGCGCCCGGTTTCGGCGTGGCGGGGACCATTTCCCTGGTTTCCTTTGGCCTGTACTTCTTCGGACACTTCGTCGCCGGCTTTGCCAACTGGCTGCATATCGCCCTGTTTCTCATCGGGATCCTTTTGATGATTATGGAGATTTTTCTGCCAGGCGGCATCGTCGGAGCCATTGGCTTCATCAGCATCGTGACTGGATTGATCATGGCAGCCTACGACACGCAGCAGGGACTTGCCTCCTTGGGCATCGCCGCACTGGTTACGGTGATCGTCGCGGTTCTGCTGGTGAAACGTTATGGGGTGAATGGCCTGTTCAAGAAATTCATTCTCGGCGACGTCCAGCGCAACGAAGAAGGATACGTCGCCCCGAAAGACCAGCGGGATCTGCTGCACAAATCGGGAGTCGCCCTGACGCCGCTTCGGCCAGCCGGGATGGTGAAAGTGGATGGCAGACGCGTCGACGCCGTGAGCGTGGGCGGCTATGTGGCGGCAGGCACGCCAGTAATCGTGATTCAGGTAGAAGGCACGCGCATCGTCGTGCAAGAGCAAGAACTCGAAGAAAAGGAGTGAGCGTTACATGTTGGAAAGCGGATTGATCCCTCTTATCTTTTTGGTGGCGGTAGCCATCGTCGTCCTTTCCATATTCTTCTCGTTCGTCCCCGTCATGCTGTGGATATCGGCTCTGGCATCGGGAGTGCGCATCGGGATTATCACCCTCGTTGCCATGCGGCTGCGCCGCGTCATCCCGTCGCGGATTGTGAATCCGCTGATCAAGGCGCGCAAGGCAGGCCTGGAGTTGGATACCAACCAGCTGGAGAGCCACTACCTCGCAGGCGGTAACGTGGACCGTGTCGTCGATGCACTCGTAGCCGCTCAGCGGGCGGATATTCCTCTCGGCTTCGAACGCGCGGCGGCCATTGACCTGGCAGGACGCGACGTGCTGGAAGCCGTGCAGATGAGTGTAAACCCGAAAGTGATCGAGACCCCGATTGTCGCCGCGATGGCAAAAGACGGGATCGAGTTGCGCACCAAGGCGAAGGTGACGGTGCGCGCCAATATTGACCGGCTGGTCGGGGGCGCGGGCGAAGAAACGGTCATCGCCCGTGTCGGAGAAGGGATCGTCTCGACGATCGGTTCGTCCACCAGCCACAAGGACGTGCTGGAGAACCCGAATCTGATTTCCAAGACAGTGTTGAACAAGGGACTTGATGCAGGTACGGCTTTTGAAATTCTGTCCATCGATATCGCGGACGTGGATGTCGGCAAAAACATCGGGGCCCAGCTGCAAACAGACCAAGCGGAAGCGGATAAGCGGATTGCCCAGGCAAAAGCGGAAGAACGCCGTGCGATGGCTGTCGCCCAGGAGCAGGAAATGAAAGCCCGCGTACAGGAGATGAAGGCCAAGGTCGTGGAAGCGGAGGCGCAAGTGCCGCTCGCTCTCGCCGAGGCGCTGACCAGCGGCAAGCTGGGTGTCATGGACTACTACAACATGCAGAACATTGCGGCTGACACGCAAATGCGCCAATCGTTCGGCACGGGCAGCGACAAGTCGAATAATACGCCGCCTAACGGACAGGAATAAGGGCGATCGCCATGGAAGAACTCATCGACCTGCTCTTTTCTCTCCTGGGCTGGATAATTCCCCTGATCGGCAAGTTCTGGCTGCTCATCCTGGCCTTGATCGCGTACAGGATATTCGGAAAGAGCGGCAAAAGGATGGCGCAAGGCAAGCCCCGGCGCATGCTGACACCGGTGGAAAACGGAGGCTATCCCATACAAGTACCTCCCCGGGAAGAGCGCAAGCAGGTGCGCGCTTCCTCCCGCTACGAGCCACTGGCCCCCGAAGAATCGCTGGAAGGTGTCGGCATCGAACAGGAGGGGGCATTTGCGGACCCGGATCATCCCGTGCGGCCAAGCGAACGCATTTCGCTGCCCCCTGCCGTCCAGGAGGCTGCCGAGCCGTCTGCGCCTGCGTTTGGCCTCGATCCCCGCGAAGGGATGAAGTGGGCGATCATTTTCGGAGAGCCGCGTTCCAAAGCGCCGCATGGCTCTCCGGCAGCACGGAGAAATGCATAGACAATTGAGGGACAGGCGACCGCTTGGTTTGCCTGTCTTTCTTTTGCTCACGGAAGAATATTGCCGAAAAACTTGTCGAAAGATCGCGAATAACTTGTCTTGTGTCGTTTCACGCTGTTGACTATGCTGAGTGTATAGAAATATCTTCCAATCTCGGACAAGGGGTAGTGGGCTGCAATGAATCAACAAGCATATGAAAAACTGGGGCGTTTTCGCCAAAAAGTAATCCGGCTTGTCTATGTGGAGAAAAAATCCATTTATGAAACGGCCATCGCTTGCGGTTGCACGGCGGAAAAAGTCAAGCGGGTCATGAAGAAATGGAAGCTTGTTTCACGCGATGAAGCTGTTGCCCTGCCTCCTGATGAACAATAACAGATGACGAGCCCTTGTCGCTATGCGGCAGGGGTCTTTTTTTGCGACGATCAGCGCGAGTTTTCCTATGAATGACGCCTCCCCCCGCCGCATACGCATAGGTAAGAACGGTTTTGCGCGGTCATTGTATCCCCATGGCTGCCTCAAGAAAAGGAAGCATATTCGGCGCAGTAGCGCTAGTACGAGAGGGGGCTTATCCATGAAGCGTTGGAGCCGCCTTCTGCGCCAACTGGCGGGAGGGGTTTTGGAGCTGCCGCAAGATGTTGTCCTGGAAGTCCCGCGCATCACGATGATCGGTCATTTGCAAATGTACATAGAAAACCATCGCGGAGTTCTGCATTTCAGCGAAAAAGAGCTTCGCTTGCTGCTGACGAACGGTCAGATGATCGTATCGGGCGAACAGCTCGTCATCAGGGCGATCTTGCCGGAGGAGGTTCTGCTGGAGGGCAGAATCGGAGGCGTGAAATTTCTGGAGACCGGGCCGCAGGGCTCGTAACACGGGGGGAAGGCGGGAAGCTGCATGCGAAACGGACTGAAAGAGTGGGTGGACGGCCATGTCACCATCACTGTGCGGGGGAAGCGGTTCGAGCGCTTGTTGAATATGGCCATTCGGGAGGGGATTCGCATCTGGAATATTCGCCGGGCAGGCGAGGAGCTGACTCGCTGCGACATTCTCATACGCGATTATTTCCGGTTGCGTCCGCTGCTCAGGGAGACAGGCTGTCGCAGCCATGTGGAAGACAGGGGAGGTTTGCCGTTCTGGCTCGTTCGCCTGCGCAGGCGGGCAGGACTTGCTATCGGGGCGTCTCTTTTTTTTCTCGGATTGTACATGCTGTCTTCGTTCGTCTGGACGGTACAGGTCAGCGGCACGCGACACATGGATCCGCAGAAAGTGCTGCAGGCGGCGGAGCAGATCGGGATTAAAGAAGGGGCATGGAAGGTCAAACTAAAAGAACCGCTGGTGATGCAAAAAGAGCTGATGAGTTTGCTGCCGGAAGCGACGTGGGTTGGCGTAGAGATTCAAGGGACGAGAGTGCGCCTGCAGGTCGTGGAGAAGGACGCTCCGGTCAAGCCGTTGCCGACGAGTCCCCGGCACCTGGTGGCGAAGAAGCGGGCCGTCATTTCCACGATCTTGCCGGAAGTCGGGAAAAGCCAGGTGAAGGTCAATCAGCTCGTGGAAAAAGGGCAAGTGCTCATCTCGGGCATCATCGGCAACGAGACGCGCCAGCAGGTCGTATCGGCACGCGGCAAGGTGCGGGGAGAAGTGTGGTACGTCAGCGAGAGCTCGCTTCCCCTCACGCAGACCATGCAACGGCTCACCGGTGAATCTCAAGAGCGGCAATACTTGCTCATCGGGCCGTACGCTGTCCAGGTATGGCCGCTGAACAAGCAGCCTTTTGCCCGTTCGGAGAATACGGAGTCGCGCTTCTTGCCTTCCTACGCGGGCTACACATTGCCGATCGGCTGGAAAACGGTGCACACTTCCGAGACGGAGCCCGTCCAACGCCAGCTGAGCGAGCAGGAAGCGGCAGAGCTCGCCAAACGATTCGCCAGAGAGGACATTTTGCGGATGGCCGGCAAGGATGCGGTGATTTCAGACGAAAAAGTTTTGCACGTCACTACAGAGAATGGTAAAGTTTACTTAAGCATTCATTTTTCCGTCATCGAAGACATTGCCGTCGAACAGCCGATTGTGGGAGTCCCGCAGCCGCCGGCTGGGACGGGCAAGCCGTGACGCATTGTTTAATTACCGTTGCAAGGAGATGGAAGCCTGTTGCACCAACACGATGAGGTAAGAATCCCATTTGCAGACGCATCTGAGGCCTTGCTGTTGTTCGGACCACACGACGCGTACTTAACATTGATCGAGGAGAACAGTTCCGCCAAAATCATGACGCGAGAAGGCGAGCTCGTGATTTCAGGCGACCAGCCGGAAGTGGATAAGCTGGCTGCACTGGTCGGCATTTTGCTGCAACTGATCCGCAGGGGAATGGCTCTGTCTGAACGCGACATCTCGTATGCGATGATGTTGAACGATCAGGGAGAGGCCTCTCAGCTACTGGACGTGTACGATGAGGAAGTCGCCCGTACCCACCGCGGGAAGCTCATTCGCGCAAAGACATTGGGGCAGCGCCACTATTTATCCGCGATCAAAAAGAAAGACATCATATTCGGAATCGGACCGGCAGGAACAGGGAAGACGTACCTGGCTGTTGTCACAGCAGTCAACGCGCTAAAGAACGGGCGGGTGAAGCGGATCGTCTTGACCAGACCGGCTGTGGAAGCAGGAGAAAGTCTCGGATTTTTGCCTGGGGATTTGCAGGAAAAGGTGGACCCGTACCTGCGGCCTCTCTACGATGCCCTGTACGACATGCTGGGCAACGAGCAGGTAGCCAAAATGATGGAGCGCGGACTGATTGAGGTGGCTCCGCTGGCGTACATGCGCGGCCGGACGCTGGAGGATTCGTTCGTCATTTTGGATGAAGCGCAGAACACCACTCCCGAGCAAATGAAAATGTTTTTGACTCGTCTCGGATTCGGCTCTAAAATGGTCATCACGGGTGACGTCACCCAGGTGGATTTGCCCAAAGGAAAAAAATCGGGCTTGCGCGAGGCAGAGCGCATTCTCAGTTCGCTTTCCGATGTAGCCTTTATCCACTTCCAAGAAGGAGACGTCGTCCGCCACAGCCTGGTGCAAAAAATCATCCAGGCGTATGCCAGAGAAGAAATCGAGCACAATTATCGATAAATCGCTTTGCATAAAGGAGACCATGCATCTGTGCTAGCTGTAGAAATTCTTCATGAAGATATCGAACCGATCGAGGAGCGCCTGCAAAGCTTGCTCGTGAAATGCCTGGAAGCGGCTGCTGTCCAGGAGGAAGTGAGCGGAGAAGTCGTCGTCACGATCGTCAGCAACGAGCGGATCCACGAGCTGAACCGCGATTACCGCGATGTGGATCGGCCGACCGATGTTCTGTCCTTCGCCATGAATGAGCCGGGCGAAGGGGAAATGGAAATTTATTTGGACGAAGGCGATCTCGAGGAATTTCCGAACATGCTCGGGGACATCATCATCTCCCTGCCCAAGGCCCGGGAGCAGGCGGAAGACTACGGGCATTCGCTGGAGCGGGAGCTTGGGTTCCTCGCTGTCCACGGCTTTCTTCATCTGCTGGGCTACGATCACGGCACCGAAGAAGAGGAAAAGGAAATGTTTTCCCGTCAAGAAGCAGTGTTGGAGCAAATCGGCTTGACGAGGTAGGCGATGGCATTGAAAGAGTGGGACCGTCTAGTGCGCAGCTTTTCCTGCGCCCTGCAGGGAATTGTCCATACCGTGAAGACCCAGCGAAACATGCAAATCCACGCAGCCGCTGCCGTAATCGTGCTGCCGGCGGCCTGGTGGCTGCACATTCCACGCAGCGATGTTTTGCTGGTCTTTTTTTCGATTGCCCTGGTCATGGCGCTGGAGCTGGTGAACACGGCGATCGAAGCAGTGGTGGACCTCGCGTCTCCGGATTGGCACCGCTTGGCTAAAATTGCCAAGGATGCAAGCGCTGGCGCCGTGCTGGCGGCAGCTTTCGTCTCCGCGGTGGCCGGCGTCGTGATCTTCGGGCCGCCGCTGTATCGGAAATGGTCCGAATGGTTTTTGCCTTGACAGCAAAAGGGGCCGGGCGGCTATTGCGCAAGGAAGTGACCGGAATACCGGACTGAGCAGGCTACTGTGGACCAGGTGCTTCTTTCCTCATCTGTGGAGGGAAGCCTGGTCTCTTGGTGTCTTTGCGGGAGGAAAGGGTCCGATCTTTCGCCAGAGCCCCCTGCCAGAGAATAACGTTGTGAGGAATGATGAGAATGGATAAACAAGCGTTGATGCGACAAGCAATCGAGGCGCGGAAGCTGGCGTATGTGCCGTATTCCCGTTTTCCGGTAGGGGCTGCGCTCCTGACCGAAGAAGGCAAGCTCTACCTCGGCTGCAACATCGAGAATGCCGCCTATTCCCTGTGCAATTGCGCAGAGCGCACGGCCTTGTTCAAAGCCTACTCGGAAGGAGACAGAGCCTTCAAGGCGCTCGCCGTAGCGGCAGACACCCCGAAAGCGGTGTCTCCGTGCGGCGCATGCCGGCAGGTGATGGCGGAGCTTTGTCCGCCGGAAATGCCTGTCTGTTTGACCAACCTGAACGGCGATGTTTGGGAAACGACAGTATCCGCCCTGATTCCCGGGGCGTTCACCAAGGAGGATTTACGTGGATAACCGCAAGACCAAGACAGCTTTCAAATCCGGCTTCGTCTCGATCGTGGGACGGCCAAACGTCGGAAAGTCAACCCTGCTCAACCATGTCGTCGGACACAAGATCGCGATCATGTCCAACAAGCCGCAGACGACGCGCAACAAGATTACGGCTGTGCACACGACAGAGGAAGGTCAGATCATCTTCCTCGATACGCCGGGCATTCACAAGCCGCAGTCCAAGCTGGGCAACTACATGGTGACGGTCGCGGAAAATACGCTGAACGAGGTCGATCTCGTCCTGTTCGTCGTGGATGCGACGGAAAAGCGCGGCGCGGGTGACGAGTACATCATCGAGCGGCTGAAGCAGGTCAAGACGCCTGTGTTTTTGGTCATCAACAAGATCGACAAGGTCCACCCGGAGGCGCTGCTGCCGATCATTGACGACTACCGCAAGCTGTACGATTTCAAGCAGATCATCCCGATTTCCGCTCTCGAGGGCAACAACACCAGCGCCCTGACGCAGGCCATTTTCGAGGAAATGGAAGAAGGGCCGATGTTCTACCCGGCCGATCAGGTGACGGACCATCCGGAGCGCTTCGTCGCGGCTGAGCTGATCCGCGAAAAGGTGCTGCATCTGACGCGGGAAGAGGTGCCGCACTCCATAGCGGTCGTCATCGAGGAGATGAAGCGCGGGGAAAACGGCAAGACGCTGTACATCTACGCGGCCATCTACGTCGAGCGCGACTCGCAGCGCGGCATTCTGATCGGGGAAAGAGGCCAGATGCTCAAGGAGATCGGCCGCCGGGCGCGCAAGGACATCGAGCGGCTGATGGGCGACAAAGTCTTTTTGGAGCTGTGGATCAAAGTGAAGAAAGACTGGCGCAACCAGGAGCGGATGCTGCGCAACTTCGGCTTTTACAACGAAGAGTAGCCCGACCATACGTGTTAATTTTTCCAAGGGATAGAATAACGGGCACAGGTGATTCTAAGAAGGAAGTGGATAGACCCGATACAGGAAAGGATGATGCTCCATGCTTCGTGACTTTTCTTGGAGAGTTTTCGCTTCAACCGGTGACATCCATGCTTACCTTCTCTACCGGGATCACCATCAAACGGATGGTGCTGACGAGAAGGCCTCCTTTGATCTCGCCCAGGAAGAATTGGGTGACTCGCAGGCATGCTTGTAAAATGGGAAGGAATTGTCATCCGCAGCGTGGACTATGGAGAGTCCAGCAAAGTGGTGACGTTGTTCACCCGGGAGCACGGTAAATTGGGCATCATGGCGCGTGGAGCCAAAAAAACCAAGAGCCGACTGGCAGCCGTCTCCCAGCTGTTTTCACATGGGTACTATCTGTGCAAGGCAGGACCCGGAAGCGGTATGCCGGGTCTCTCCCAGGGAGACATCATGGAATCGTTCCGGGATCTGCGGCAAAGCCTGAATGCAACGGCTTATGCCGCATACATGGCAGAGCTGCTGGATCGCCTGACACATGAGCGGGAACCCAATCCGTACCTGTTTCAACTGCTTCTCCATACATTCCGGTATTTGGACGAGGGACGGGATGCGGAGATTTTGTGCCGCATTTTTGAAACCAAAATGCTCATAGTGGCCGGAATCTCGCCTCAATTGTCTGCGTGTGCCAGCTGTGGCGCAGAGAGGGAGCCTTACGCGATCAGCGTGTCGCAAGGCGGACTTTTGTGCCCCGTTTGCCTCCCGTCCGATCCGTATGCCATAGCGGTAACGCCCTCGACCTGGAAGCTATTGCGGCTGTTCCAGGTATTTGATTTGGAGCGGCTGGGGGAGATCGAAGTCAAGCCGGCGACGCGCAGTCAGCTCAAGCGCGTGCTGCGCAGCTTCATGGACGAGCATCTCGACCTCCGGCTGAAAAGTCGCTCGTTTCTGGAACAATGGGAGCAAATGGCGATGCCCGATACGAATCATTGACATCCGAATGTCTTTTCGTTATGATAAGTAGCAAATTTGATTCTGATTGTTGCCATGAAGGAAAGGAGTAGTCGGCCGCTGGTTGTCTCAAGCGAACCGGGGAGAGTGAAAGCCCGGTCACCAAGCTGATGAAGGGCGTTCCGGAGCAATTTTTTAGCCAAGGTGGGCGAAGATGTTGTTCGCCAAGTAGGGTGGAACCGCGAGAATCCTCTCGTCCCTACACCGTCTCATTGTAGGCGGTGTAGGCGGCGGGAGGTTTTTTACATTGGAGGAGGAAAGAGCATGAAGATGACTTTTCAAGACATCATTTTGACGCTGCAAAACTATTGGGCGAAACAAAATTGCCTGATCGTTCAGCCATATGACGTAGAAAAAGGGGCCGGCACGCTGAACCCGATGACCTTTCTGCGCTCCCTCGGCCCTGAGCCCTGGAATGTCGCATACGTAGAGCCTTCCCGTCGCCCGGCAGACGGCCGTTACGGGGAAAATCCGAACCGCCTCTACCAGCATCATCAGTTTCAGGTCATCATGAAGCCTTCGCCTGACAACATTCAGGAGCTGTATCTGGAAAGCTTGCGCCAGCTGGGGATCGAGCCGCTGGAGCACGACATCCGCTTCGTCGAGGACAATTGGGAGCATCCGGGACTCGGCGCATGGGGGCTCGGCTGGGAAGTGTGGCTCGACGGGATGGAAATCACCCAGTTCACCTACTTCCAGCAAGTCGGGGGCCTCGAGTGCAAACCGGTAGCGGTGGAGCTGACATACGGTCTGGAGCGCCTCGCTTCCTACATTCAGGAAAAGGAAAACGTGTTCGATCTGGAGTGGGTGAACGGCTACACCTATGGCGACGTATTCCTCCAGCCGGAGTACGAGCATTCCAAATACACGTTTGAGCTGTCTGACGTAGACATGCTGTTCCATCTGTTCAACACCTACGAGGCGGAAGCCAAGCGCCTGATGAAAGAGCATCTCGTCTTCCCTGCCTACGACTACGTGCTGAAATGCTCGCATACGTTCAACCTGCTCGACGCTCGCGGCGTCATCAGCGTGACGGAGCGCGCCGGTTACATCGCCCGTGTGCGCAACCTGTCCCGTGAAGTGGCGCAGACCTACTATGCGGAGCGCGAACGGCTGGGCTTCCCGCTTTTGCAAAAAGGAAATCCAGCAACCGGTGCGTCTGCCGTGAAAGGAGAGGGTTCGCATGAGTAAGCGTGATCTGCTTTTGGAAGTCGGGTTGGAAGAAATGCCTGCGCGCTTTGTCGCAGAAGCGGCAGCGCAACTGAAGGAAAAAGTCGAGAAGTGGCTGGCAGTCAAGCGGATCCCGTTCGAGCAAATCGCCTCCATGGAAACGCCTCGCCGCTTTGCCGTACGGGTGAGCGGACTCGCGGAAAAGCAGCCGGACCGCAAGGATGAAGCCAAAGGACCAGCCCGCAAAATTGCCCGGGATGAAGCGGGCAACTGGTCAAAGGCAGCGCTCGGATTCGCCCGCAGCAACGGCGTGGAGCCGGACCAGCTGTATTTCAAAGACGTCAACGGCGTAGAATACGTCCATGCCCGCAAATCAGAGACCGGCAAAGCAACCGCGGATCTTTTGCCGCAGCTTGCCGATGTGATTGCAGGCATGAACTTCCCGAAAAACATGCGCTGGGGCGCAAACGATCTGAAATACGTCCGGCCGATTCGCTGGCTGGTCGCCCTCTTCGGAGAAGAGCTGATCGACCTGGAGATCGCCGGTGTCAAAAGCGGCCGCATCACCCGCGGACACCGTTTCCTCGGCACCGAGGTGGAAATCAGCCACCCGGCCGAGTATGCGAGCAAGCTGGCCGAGCAGCATGTCATGGTCGACCCGGATGAGCGCCGTGCCGCGATCGTCGGGCAAATTCGCCGGATGGAGCAGGAAAAGGGCTGGAACATTCCGATGGACGAAGGGCTGCTGGAGGAAGTCGTACACCTCGTGGAATATCCGACGGCTCTGTACGGAACGTTTGAAGAGGAATTCCTGACCATCCCGCGCGAGGTCCTCGTCACCTCCATGCGCGAGCATCAGCGCTACTTCCCGGTGGAAAATGCGGAGGGCCAGCTGCTGAATCATTTTGTGACCGTGCGCAATGGCGATGCGCGTGCGCTGGAGAACGTAGCGAAAGGAAACGAGAAAGTGCTGCGCGCCCGCCTCTCGGACGCCCGCTTCTTCTACGTGGAAGACCAGAAGCTGCCGATCGACAGCTGCCTCAAGCGGCTGGAGACTATCGTCTTCCACGAAGAGCTGGGGACGATCGGGGACAAGGTGCGCCGGGTGCGCAAGACCGCAGCGCAAATCGCCGAAAAGCTCGGCGTGAGCGCGGAAGAAGCCAAGCAGGTCGACCGGATCGCGCAGATCGCCAAATTCGATCTGGTGACGAACATGGTCGGGGAATTTCCCGAGCTGCAAGGGATCATGGGGGAAGATTACGCCCGCAAAGCAGGCGAGAACGACATCGTGGCAAGCGGTGTGTTCGAGCACTACCTGCCGCGCTTTGCAGGAGACCAGACACCGAAGTCCGCACAAGGCGCCATCGTCAGCTTGGCTGACAAGCTGGACACGATCGTGGGGATCTTCTCCATCGGCATCGTGCCGACCGGCTCTCAAGACCCGTACGGTTTGCGCCGGATGGCTGCCGGGATCGTCACCATTTTGCTGGAGCGAGGCTGGCAGCTTTCCCTCGAGCAGCTGTGGGATGCCGCGCTCGAAACCTACGCAGCGCAAGGCGTGGACAAACGGACGGCAGCAGAAGTGAAGAAAGATCTGGCTGATTTCTTCGCCCTCCGCCTGAAAAACGTGCTGCAGGAAAACGGGGTGCGCTACGACGTGGTCGACGCCGTCCTGTCCGCCGAATGGTCCTTTGTGCCGGAAATGTTGGCCAAAGCCAAGGCGCTGATGACAGCCGTGGAAGGCGACGACTTCAAGCTGATCGTGGAACAGTTCAACCGGGTCAACAACCTGGCGCAAAAAGCAGAAGCCGACCGGGTAGACGAAGCCATCTTCGCGGAAGAGGTGGAGCATGCGCTGTATCAGGCGTACCTGTCCGTCCAGCAAGAGGCGGAGAGCCTGAAAAATGACCAGGAGAAAGCGCTGGCCACGCTGGCTACCTTGCGTGAGCCGATCATATCGTTCTTCGATTCCGTGATGGTCATGGCGGAGGATCAGGCTGTACGCGCCAACAGACTCGGCCTTTTGCTCCGTCTCTCCCGTCTCCTTTCCGCTTACGCCGATTTCTCCAAGCTCGTGTTTGCATAAGAAACAGACAGGTTGCCTCCGCCCCGATCGTGGCGGGGGCAGCTTTTTTCCATGTGAAAGAAGGAATATCCGGTCGAATAGAGTAATACTAGGAAGAGGTAGACAGACGTAAACCGGGGTGATTGGTCATCGAGCTTACCAAACGACAAGAGCAGATCTTACAGATCGTGAAGGATGAAGGGCCGATTACGGGAGAGCATATCGCAGATCGGTTGAATTTGACCCGCGCGACATTGCGCCCTGACCTATCCATCCTCACGATGTCAGGTTATTTAGAAGCCAGACCTCGGGTCGGGTATTTTTATGCCGGCAGACCCGCCAGTTCGGTCATCAGTGAACGGCTTCACAAGCTTCTCGTCAATGACTACAAGGCGGTTCCCATCGTTGTATCCGAATCGGATTCTGCTTACGACGCCATCGTGACCTTGTTTCTGGAGGATGTCGGCACGCTGTTCGTCGTGAACCAGATAGGCTGCCTGGCTGGAGTCATCTCGCGAAAGGACCTGCTGCGGGCCTCGCTCGGCAATAAGACGCTGGAGGATGTCCCTGTCAGCATCATCATGTCGCGAATGCCCAACATCATTACGTGCGCACCCGAGGAGACGCTGTATGCGGCAGCCAAAAAGCTGATTGACTTTCAAATCGATTCCCTGCCGGTGGTGCGTCCCAGCGAGGATGATCCCAAGCAGATGGAGCTGACAGGGCGGGTAACGAAAACAACGATTACCAAGGCGTTTGTAGAACTCGGCAGCGAACCGAAAGTGTAGGAGGAGAAGCGATGCAGGGAAAACAACAAGGACAGCTCATCTACGTGGTCTCAGACTCCATCGGCGAAACGGCCGAGCTTGTCGTTCGCGCTGGAGCCAGTCAGTTTGACCGCTTTTTGATTGACGTTCAGAAATATCCTTACATAGAAGACAAAGAATCCATCGACGAGATCATTGCTTCCGCGAAAGAGTCCAAAGCGATGATCGTTTTTACGCTGGTCATTCCGGAGCTGAATGCGTACATCACGCAGCATGCCGCTTTGCACGGCATTCCGGCCATCGATGTCATGGGACCGCTCATGCAGACGCTGCAAAACACGCTGCAGGAGCCGCCGAGCGGCAAGCCGGGCCTGGTGCGCCGATTGGACGAGGAGTATTTCCGCAAAGTAGACGCGATTGAGTTTGCCGTCAAGTACGATGACGGGCGCGACCCGCGGGGATTGCTCCGCGCAGACGTGGTGTTGATCGGGGTATCTCGAACCTCGAAGACGCCGCTTTCCATGTACCTGGCAAACAAGCGCCTGAAGGTAGCGAACGTGCCCCTGGTGCCCGAGGTGGAACCGCCGGAAGAGCTGTTCCAATTGCCGCCTGAGCGCTGCATCGGGCTGACTATCAATCCCGAGCAGCTGAACGGCATTCGCACGGAGCGCTTGAAAGCGCTGGGTCTGACGGCACAGGCCAACTACGCCAATCTGGAACGGATCGAAAAAGAGCTGGCGTATTCCAGCAAGATTATCAAGCGTCTGGGCTGCCCTGTCATCGATGTGTCCAAGAAGGCAGTGGAAGAGACGGCCAACATCATCCTCGAGATGATTCGCAGAAACAAACTGCGCAATGAAAAGAAATAGGCCAAAAGAAGGATTTTGACGTTTTTTGTAAAAAAGAATAGGACGACAATCACGTTCTTGGCGGCCGTAAGCGTTTATTGCCAACAGAAATGTGGAAAAGTAGAAAAGAAGTGCGATCCCAAGAAGGAAAATGACGAATTTTGACGAACTAAATAATCTCGTCGTTCGATTCTCCTAAAAAGGTGGATAGTGATGGCTGGTCCCACTTCTAATGAGTTTGTGAACCGAGTGCGTACCGCTGTCGACATCGTAGACGTTATTGGAGAGTATGTACAGCTGAGAAAAAGCGGTCGTGCCTTTCTCGGTCTATGTCCATTTCACTCTGAAAAGAGTCCTTCCTTTAACGTAAATGCGGAGCGACAGTTTTTTCATTGCTTTGGCTGTGGAGCAGGCGGAGATGTTTTTTCCTTTATGATGAAGCAGGAGCAGCTGACGTTCCCGGAGGCACTTCACAAACTGGCAGAGCGTGCCGGGATTGACGTGCCCGCGCCACAGCAAGAAGAGATTTCTCCGGAAAAACGGGCGAGACAAGCGATGCTGGAAGCGCATCAGCGTGTTTCCAGGCTGTACCACTACGTCCTGACGGAGACCCCATACGGTGTGGAGGCGATGAAATATCTCACACGGCGCGGGATGTCCAAACAGACGTTAACCGAGTATCAAATTGGGTTTGCCCCGGATTCATGGGATTTCGTCACACAGTTTCTCAAGAAGCGGAGCTTTTCCCAGGATCAGATGGTGGAAGCGGGGCTGCTCGCCAAAAGCGACAGCGGAAAGGTGTTTGACCGGTTTCGCGGACGCGTCATGTTCCCCATCCATGATTCGCAGGGAAATGTCATCGGATTCGGCGGGCGGTTATTGGACAACAGCCAGCCCAAGTCGCAGCCCAAGTATTTGAATAGTCCGGAAAGCCTCTTGTTCAACAAAAGTGCTACCCTCTTCAATCTTCATCGTGCTCGTGCGCATATTCGCAAGAAAAAGCAAGTACTGTTGTTTGAAGGGTACGTTGACGTGGTGTCAGCGTGGCAGGCAGGCTTTACCCAGGGTGTAGCCACATTGGGTACGGCGCTGACTGAGCAGCAAGCCCGGATCCTTCGGCGGAATACGGATTCGGTGGTGCTTTGCTACGACGGAGATGCTGCCGGTCAGGAAGCAACGAGCAAGGCGATTCACGTTTTGCAGCAGGCAGGATTGGCCGTGCGGATCGCTCCTCTTCCACAGGGGACAGACCCGGACGATTACATCCGCCAGCACGGGCCTGAAGCGTTTTCCCAGCAGGTTGTGCTGCAGGCTATGCCGGCTACTGCTTTCCGGCTGAAACATTTGCGGAGCCAGTTCGTAATACATGACGAGACAGACAAAGCCCGTCTCATTGCCAAGGCGGTAGAAATCATCAACGAACTGGACAGCCCGGTGGAACGGGATTTGTATCAGCGGCAATTGGCAGAAGAGTATTCCCTGACTCTCACGGATTTGAAATGGGAGTCCAAACGCGCCTATAAACAGCAAAAAAGTGAGCGCCAAAGGGATAAAGTGTCACCAGCATGGAATAATAGTATAAATAATGGCAAAGTTACGCTCGCGAAAACACTGCCACCCGCTTATTACACGGCTGAACGCAAGCTGCTGTTTTACTTGATGCGGAATGAAGACATCGCCCTCCGCGTGCAGCAGGAATGCAGCGCACACTTTCAAGTGGACGAACATGATGCGCTGGCCGCCTACCTGTATGCCTACTACGCAGAGGGAAATACGGAAGACCCCGGAAAGTTTATACATTACGTGCAAGACGAATCGTTAAAGCAATTAGCCTCGGGATTGGCCATGATGGAGTATAAGGAAGACGTTTCTGATTTAGAGATCAGTGACTACATCAAACAAGTGAATAACTACCCGAAGCGTGCCGAGTTGGAACGATTGCGCGAAGAGCAGCGGAGCTTACACCTCCAAGCGGCCGCAGCGGACAGCGAGGATGCGCGCAAACAACTGGAAATTCAAGCAGCCATCGTAGGGATGAAGATTCTTGAATTGGAAAATGCTTTAAAAGAAGGGTAGCATCAGATCATTCCCGGGGAAGGAGGGATAGTAGATGAACAAACAAAACATCACTTCAGACATGGAAGCAATGTCCATCGAACAAGTGAGGGAACAATTGGTCGAACTAGGCAAGAAACGCGGTATGCTGTCTTATAAGGAAATAACGGATCGCCTCTCAAGCTTTGAGCAGGATTCCGAGCAGATGGATGAATTTTTTGAGTACCTGGGTGATCAAGGTATCGAAATCAACAACACCGAGAACGACGACGATGACGATGAAGTCGATCCAATGATCATAAAAGACGAGGACAACGAAGAATTTAATTTTGACGATCTCTCTGTTCCACCCGGAATCAAGATCAATGACCCTGTACGGATGTATCTAAAGGAAATCGGTCGTGTGCCTCTGCTTTCCGCTGAAGAGGAGATTAAACTTGCCAATCGCATTGAGCAGGGAGACGAGGAAGCGAAGCGCCGTCTGGCGGAAGCCAACCTTCGACTGGTCGTTTCGATCGCCAAGCGCTATGTAGGGCGCGGCATGCAGTTCCTCGACCTGATCCAGGAAGGAAATATGGGTCTGATCAAAGCTGTTGAAAAGTTCGACTATCGCAAGGGCTTCAAATTCAGTACGTACGCGACATGGTGGATTCGCCAGGCGATTACCCGCGCGATCGCTGACCAGGCACGCACCATCCGAATTCCTGTGCATATGGTGGAGACGATCAACAAGCTCATTCGGGTATCGCGACAGCTCCTGCAAGAGCTGGGACGCGAGCCGATGCCGGAAGAAATTGCGGAGAAGATGGACGTGACCCCGGAAAAAGTACGGGAAATCATGAAAATTGCGCAAGAGCCGGTTTCGCTGGAGACACCGATCGGAGAAGAAGACGATTCGCATCTGGGTGATTTCATCGAGGACCATGATGCGCTGGAACCTTCCGATGCTGCTGCTTACGAGTTGCTGAAGGAACAATTGGAAGACGTGCTCGATACGTTGACCGATCGGGAAGAAAACGTGCTTCGTCTGCGCTTTGGTCTGGACGACGGCCGTACGCGTACGCTGGAAGAGGTCGGGAAAGTATTCGGCGTCACACGGGAACGGATTCGGCAGATCGAGGCAAAGGCCTTGCGCAAACTTCGTCACCCAAGCAGAAGCAAGCGCTTAAAAGATTTCCTGGAATAACCGATATAAGGAGTGTGTGGCCTACGTACAGCCGACGTAGGCTTTTCTTTTTCCACCAATCCAGACCATTGCCGTCGATAGTAAGGAGGGGCCGCGTTGGACGACCAGCGCAAGCGAACCATCATAGCAGAGATTGAAAATTGGCAAAGGAATCAGCTGCTGCCTGAACATTACTGCATTTTTCTGTTAAATTTGTATACAGAAGGGGATCGGCCACTTTCGCCCGCACTCGCAGCCAAGGGCGGCGACCGAAAAAAACTGGTTGCAAGGACTGGTACAGGAGCAGGAAACGAAATGGCCGCAACAGCCTCTTCGTTCGAAACGAGTCGGCTTTCTCCCGTGACCGGCAAAATGGTAATGGCTTGGCTTCTTGGCGCCTTTGTCATCGCCGGATTGATCTTGCTTGCTTTTCATTTTAACCGTTTTCAGATCCCAATGCAAATTGCCATCTTTGCCTGTTTCGCACTTGTTTTCTATATACTGGGATTTGTTTTTCGCCGCACGGCTCCCCCGCTGACCCATCTTTTTCTGATCCTGTCTTTTGTGATCCTGATCGCGGGCGGAGTGTACGGCATCCATCGGTTGAACGGATCGCATCCGCTGATCCTGTTTTACCTCGGGCTGATCTGCGTCCTGCTGTGTGCCAGTGCGTTCGTCTTCGGATACTCGTATTTGCTTTATTCCGGTATGCTGGGATTGGCGCTATTGTACGGATTTGCGACGATTGACCGGGTGAGCCGCGATTATACGTGGTGGAAGTCCGAGCTGTACTGGGTGCCTTTGGCATGCCTGTTGACGGGCCTCGGCTTTCTGATGAACAGCGGCAATCCGAAGTGGGCCGGTGTCTTTGCTTTTTGCGGGCTGGCAGCCTTTTTTGGCGCAGAGGTGCAAGCGCTGTACATCTACGAAGCACAGCGTGATGTCATTCAACTGCTCTTGTTCATCAAAGTCTTTTTGGCTTCCGCGCTGTTTTTCTTTACCCGCCGCTATTGGTATGCGTGGCTGCGCCTGTAGGTGAGCATTTTCTGCAAGGCGGAAAAGCCCGTTTTCCTGGCAACCTCTGTCTGTTACAATGAATGGGGACAGCGGATTGGGGGGATAAGGTGAATAGCAAGGGGAAGGTACTGATCGGGATCCTGCTCGCGGCCGTTTTTCTCGGAGGGGAATCAGCCGCGCAGATTATCGGTGTCAAAACCTACGGTGTAGGGTACATATTGGGAGCCCTTTCTTTTCTGGGAGCGATCGTTGTTGGAGCACGCCAAAAATAGGCGTGTTTTTTGTGTGGAGCAGTCTTTCATGGAAAATGCGAAAGATTCACACACAGGCAGCAGACGATGGTGTATAATGGGATGAGAATTCTGAGCAAACGCTCAGTCAAAATCACGAACATCTTTTTAACACTGAGCTAAAGCGCTTTCAAGGGGGTTGTAAAATGAACTGTGATTTGACACAGGAACAGCTGATGTTGAAAAAAATGATTCGGGAATTCGCCGATGAGGTCGTGGCGCCGGGAGCGGACGAGCGCGACAGGACAAAGCAGTTCCCGTTAGAGGTATTCCGGCAAATGTCCGGGCTGAATTTGATGGGACTGCCCTTTTCCGAAGAATACGGCGGAGCCGGAGCCGATACGGCAAGCTTTGCCATCGTGGTGGAGGAACTGAGCCGTGCCTGTGGCTCGACGGGAATCACGTACTCCGCGCACATCTCTTTGGGCGGCGCGCCGCTGTCCTTGTTTGGGACGGAGGAGCAGAAGCGCGCGTACTTGTCCAAACTTTGTTCGGGCGAGAGCTTTGGCGCGTTTGGCCTGACAGAGCCGGGAGCCGGCTCGGATGCAGGGGGCACGAAAACGACGGCCGTACGCGATGGACAGTCGTGGGTGATTAATGGCTCCAAATGCTTTATTACCAATGCCTCTTACGCTTCTTTTCTGGCGCTGACGGCCGTTACGGACAAACAGAAGGACTCGCGCGGCATTACCGCGTTTATCGTGCCGACTCATTCTCCGGGCTTCAGCGTTTTGGCCAACTACGAAAAGCTGGGCTTGCACAGCTCCAATACGACAGAGCTCGTTCTGGAGCATGTGGAAATTCCGGCAGAAAATGTCTTGGGCAAGGAAGGCGAGGGCTTCAAGCAATTTCTCATCACGCTGGATGGCGGACGCATCGGGATCGGAGCGATGGCGGTGGGGCTTGCCCAAGCCGCGTACGATAAAGCCCTGCAATATGCGAAGCAGCGGACAGCCTTCGGAAATTCGCTCAGTCACTTCCAGGCGATCCAGCACAAGCTGGCCGACATGGCGATGCAGATCGAGCTGGCCCGGAACATGGTGTACAAGGCAGCCTGGCTCAAAGACAACGGACGCCGCTTTACGAAAGAAGCGGCGATGGCAAAGCTGTACGCCTCCGAAGTAGCTATGTCCGCTACCCACCAGGCGATCCAGATTCACGGCGGATACGGCTACATGCGCGAATACCAGGTGGAGCGCTTTTTCCGCGACGCCCGGCTGCTCGAGATCGGCGAAGGCACATCGGAAATTTTGCGCAACGTCATCGCCCGCGAGATTGGCTGCTAACTGTTATATCGAGACTCCCCGCTGCTGCTTTGGCGGGGATTTTGTCGTTCTTTGCTTGGGAATTGTCAGTCATTTAGGTTGGGCAATCGCTGCCAAATAGGGTAAAATAGAGGCTATGGAAGGTGAAAAAACACATGACATTTGTAACAATCTCCAAGCGTCTGGAAACGATTGCTCGCTATTGCCCACAAGGAGCCCGCGTCGCCGACATCGGATCGGATCATGCGTTGTTGGCTTCTTATTTGCTTTTGCAGGGAATGGCGTCGCACGTCGTTGCCGGCGAGCTGAACGAGGGGCCGTACCAGGCGGCGCTTCGGCAAATACATACGCTGCAGATCCAGGACCGCGTTTCGGTGAGAAAAGGAGACGGTCTGGCGGTGCTAAGCCCGGGTGAAGTCGACGTCGTCTGTATGGCAGGGATGGGCGGACAATTGATCGCGTCCATTCTGGAGGCGGGAATCGACAAGCTGGAAGGGGTGAAACGTCTCGTCCTGCAGCCGAATGTCGGCGAGGAAGTCGTCCGCCGCTGGTTTTTGGACCATGGCTGGCTGCTGATGGCAGAGACGATTCTCGAGGAAGACGGGATTCTCTATGAAATATTGGTGGCAGAGCGAGGTGCGGCTGACCTGCCCTATGAACACAAGGACCGCACGAGAGAGGAACTGCTGAGAATCGGACCATTTCTCTGGGAGCAAAAGCAGCCTGCGTTGAAGAAAAAATGGCTGAACGAACGAGAGAAGTGGGAGAAGGTCCTGGAACAGCTGAGTCGCTCGGACAAGCCGGAAGCGGCAGAGCGAATCAGGCAAATCAGGGCAGAAGTCGAATGGATCGATGGGGTGATCGCATGTTTGCACACGGACAGACTGTGATTCAGTACGTGGAGCGGCTGGCTCCCAAGTCGCTGGCGATGGAAGGGGACAAGATCGGGCTTCACGTCGGTACTTTGCAAAAACTGGTGAAAAAGGTGATGGTGGCGCTCGATGTGCTGGAATACGTGGTGGATGAAGCGATCGCCGAAAAGATTGACCTGATCGTCGCCCACCATGCCGTCATCTATCGTCCGCTCAAAAACATCCGCACAGACCTGGCGGCAGGGCGCGTCTTTGAAAAGCTGATCAAGCACGACATCGCCGTGTACACCGCCCATACGAACCTCGATGTGGCGGTTGGCGGGATGAACGACTGGCTGGCGGAAGCAATCGGCCTGACCAAGGTAGAGGTGCTGGACGTCCTCCATCGGGATGCGTGGAAAAAACTGGTGGTCTTTGTGCCGGCGAGCCACCGCGATGCCGTATTCCAGGCAGTCGCGGAGGCTGGCGCCGGATGGGTCGGAAACTACAGCCACTGTTCGTTCCAAACGGAAGGAACCGGGACGTTCCTGCCGAGGGAAGGAGCGAATCCATACATTGGCGCGGCAGGCAAGCTGGAAAAGGTCGAGGAAGTCAGGCTGGAGACGGTCGTGCCTGCCTCGAGACAGTCGGCCGTGATCAAGGCGATGCTGTCTGCTCATCCGTACGAGGAAGTGGCGTACGATATCGTTCCGCTCGAACAGGCCGGGACAGGCTTTGGCATCGGTCGGATTGGCGTGCTGCCGGAGCCGATGGCGCTGCGTGAACTGGCAGAGCGGGTGAAAGAACGGTTTGCGTTGCAGGGCCTTCGCGTCGTGGGAGATCTGGACGCGCAGGTAAAAAAGGTGGCGGTAGTCGGCGGCGATGGCAGCTCGTTTGCCTCCAAGGCGATTTTCAGGGGCGCTGACGTTTTCCTGACCGGGGACATCGGCTATCATACGGCGCACGATGCGCAGGCGGAGGGACTCTCCATCATCGATGCCGGCCACAATATCGAAAAGATCATGAAGCAAAAGCTGGCGGATTATTTGATCGAGCAGTTGCGGGCGAACGGCTACCAGACGGAAGTCGTCGCTTCTGGTGTGCACACGGATCCGTTCCAATTTGTATAGAGGTGATCGGGCAAAGGCGAACCATGGCCTTTTGCCTGCCAGTTGAAGTGTAGGAGGATTTCATGTGCAAAAACTATTCCGAACGTTTTCTTGCGCGCTGCTTGCCGCTTCCCTGATGATCCCCGGCTTCGCCTCCGCGGCTGGGGGCTTCCTGCCTTACGGGGACATCAGCAAGCATTGGGCCAAAGCTTCGATTATTCGCGGAGTGCAGGCGGGACTTTTTGCGGCAGGCAGCAAGGCGCCGCTCTTTTATCCGAATCGCGCTATGTCGAGAGCCGAGTTTGTCGCATTGATCGACCGGCTGTACGACGGCGGACAGTTTCAGCTCTACCCGCTGACCTTTCTTTCCGAGCATGCCGAGTGGAACCGGGGAGAAGGGTTTGAAGAGCCGTACCTTCTCTATAAAGACGTGGACAGGCTGACGTGGATGTATGCGCCGACCTTGCGCGTTTCCTACATCATGGATCGGCTGTACGGACCGGATGCCCTCTTGCAGGTGTTTCCGGGCGAGCGAATGAAACCGAATCAGCCGATCACCCAAGCAGAAGCCGCCCAGCTGCTGCAAATGTTCACCATGGCCGGGGACAGCCAAAAGGCCTGGGATGAAGTGAGCAGCTGGGGCTGGCTCGCAGGGGAGCGCACAGACCTGTTGACGCGGGGCGAGGCGGCCGTCGCAGCCGATCGCCTGGTGACTTATTTGCTGCAGGACACGATTTTGCCCTTGCTCGACTACGACGGTCAAAAGTTTCCGATGGTTCCGGAGATTCAGGAGCTGTTCCCACTGTTTGTGACCTACACGGATCCCAAAAAGGCTGACGAACAGACGTATGTCGACGCAGTGGAGGCCATCCGCAACCATGAAGACACGGATGAGACGTATCGCGATCTGAAGAACCTGGCAAACGACTCCTTTTCCAATCAGATCGGCGTGCACTTTTATTTGAGCTGGGACCCGTCTACGCCATTGGAGGACAATCTCGAGGAGGCGTTCCGTGCGATTGACGCGTATTTCCAGGACAAGGTCATCCTGCCTGACACGCTGCGGCTACTAAGCGCCAATGTATATGACATCGCCCTGCAGCTGGGTGCGGCCGACGCTCATGAATACGAGAAAGTCCTGCAACGCTTGGCCGGCTACGAGCAGAAGCTGAGACAGGACACGAAAGAATGGGAGTCGCTGTCCATTTATTTGGGGGCATTGGAGGTGAGAGCGGGCCATGCGGACAAGGCGCTTGAGCGCTACAAGTCGTTCGCTTCCAAACATCCGGAGGCATTGCTGAACGCCGTGTACTATCTGGTGCAGGAGGGACGCAGTGAGGAGGCGCAGACGCTTCTAGCCCTGCAGCAGCCAAAGTCCTCAGACGAACGGATGGCTCAGCTGGTCAAACTGCTTCGCCAGGATCTGCAATCCATCCAGGACCAGGCTTCCATCGCGACGGATGTGTCCTTTACTCTGAACCATCTGGACCGGACCGCGTCCTATCAGGTGAAAGGCGAAGCGTTCCTGAGCGGCTTTTCCTTCAAGTACGCACAGGATGTGGACGCCCAAAGGAACGCCAGCCATACCCTGGGCTTTTACCAGTCTCCGCAGCAGCTGGTATCCGACAAGCTGGAGATGTACACGGACGGGCTGAAAAAGATTCAGTACACCTATAACTCCGGCAAGCAAGGCTGGTCCGCGAGCAAGGCCGAGAAGCTCGACTACTTGCACGAGTGGGTAGGCACCCAAAGCATTCAGGAGCGGCTGAGAAATCTGGGAGCGCGCTATTACAAGCAATCATTTGGACGCTACGACATCATCACGGAGTGGATTCCGGGTACGGCTCTCGAGGCGAAGGCAAAGAGCCTGACGCTCGGCAGAGGGAAGATTAAGAACGTTTCGCTCTATATGAATAAATACTACATTGACCGCCAGAGCGATGAGCTGGTCGAACATGTGTGGCGCTACGAGGAGCTTTATGAAAGCGATGAGTACGTAGCCTACTCCGGCACGGACCAGTACGACTTGTCGGCGCATGTGAAGGTTTTCATCCCCGCTGAAGTGCGGAAAGAGGTGGCACCATGAAACGGTTGAGTCAGTGGGCGCTGGCTGCTCTTTTATTGGCAGCCGCAATTCCGGTGCAAGCGGCTGAGCCGCCTTACCTGGAGACAGAAGAAGTATTTTATCACGTCATGGCGAGCCACTTGAGCAAACCGGAAGCAAAACAGCTGGTGAGCGGGGCTCTGCAAGCGATCAGCGATCAGGCGGAAGCCAAGGAGCATTTGCAGCTGCCGATTTCGCCCGAAGACGACACGCTCGGGGAAATGGAGCAGCGCATGGCGGAGTGGCAAGCCAAAGGGAAGTGGGATGCTGCGACCATCAACACGTGGGCAATCGATGGCATGCTCGCTGCCTTGAATGACCCGCATAGCGTGTTCTTTACTGCGAACGAATTGCGTCTGTTTCAGTCTGACGTCGAGAATCAGTTCGTGGGCTTCGGGTTCAGGCTTCGGATGCAAGGCGGCGAGCTGATCCTGCGGGAGATCGTGCCCGGTTCTCCGGCTGCTTCTTCTGCCCTGAAGCGGGGAGACCAGCTGAAAAAAGTCGGGGAGATTTCCCTGCTGGGCAAAAGCTTCGAGGAAGCCTATGCGTATTTGAAGGGCGAGGCAGGAAGCGAAGCCGTCCTCACCGTCTACCGCCCGTCCGAAAACCGCGAGTTTCAGGTGAAGCTGAAACGGGCCGTGATGTCGCTGCCGGAAGCGGAAGGACAGCTGTTTTCCAGAGAGGAAATTGGCTACGTCAGTCTCGAGACGTTCGGATCCGACGGGGCGATGCAGATGCGGGACAAGCTGGCTGAGTTTGCCCGTTCCGGAAAGCCGCTGAAAGGACTCGTCCTCGATCTGCGGGACAACGGCGGCGGGTATTTGTCGACGGCCCGCGACATTGCCAGCCTTTTTATGGAGGAAGGCCTGCTGATGTACACGACCAACCGCAATGGAGTGGAAGTGGAGACATGGGTGCGAAACGGACGCGACATCGGGATTCCGGTGCGCATCCTGGTCAACGGCGGTACGGCCTCCGCGTCGGAGCTTTTGTCGGGCGCTTTGCGTGATCACGGCATCGCCAAACTGGTCGGCAGCAAAACGTATGGCAAGGGCAGCGCGCAGCAAGTCATTCCGCTCTCGGAAGGGGACGCCCTGAAGCTTACGTTGAACGAATATTTTACGCCGAAGCATACCGTCGTCAACCACATTGGCCTGACGCCCGACTTGATCGTCGAGGATGATGCGGCGCAGGTCGTGGAAGCCCTGCGTTCCTTGAATGTGACCTCGTGGGAACTGAGGGAGGAAAACGGCGATACCGTCATCAATGGCGTGCCGTTCCCGACCGTCGATCCGCTCTTCAAGCAGGCGGCGGATGGCCTGCAGATCAAAGCCGCCGTCTTGCAGCATCTATTGGGGGATGCGGCCATCGGGGAGAAAGGTTACGTCTCGCTCGCTCCTTATTTGAAAAGGCATCCTGTCTTGCAGCTGCAGCAAAAAAACGGCGTTTACACGCTCGTCTACCAAGGGAAATAAGGAAGAGGCGCACGCCCGTCTGCTGGTAATATTGGCAGACGGGCTTTTTCGCATGAGGCGAATAGCGGGGGGACAGGAATCGAACACTAGCTTGTACGATGACATGACAGACTAAGGATGGCAGACGGATGAAAAAGGTAATTCTCTTCCTGATCGACTCCATGATGCCGGATGTCCTGGAGCGATGCATCGCCGCGAAAAAAGCGCCGGGAATGCAGTTTTTGATGGAGCGGGGGCAGTATATTCCGGATTGTGTCTCCGTTTTTCCAACCATGACCGCGTCGATCGATTGCTCGCTGATCACCGGGGTGTACCCGGATGAGCACAAGGTTCCCGGACTGGTCTGGTATGATCCCGCCAAAAAGAAAATGCACAACTACATCAATGGCGCCATGCCTGTGAAAAAAATCGGGCTCATGCATTGTGCGAGGAATGTGCTGTTTGATTTGAACGACCGGCATATGAGCAAGGATGTGCCGACCATCCACGAGATTCTCGAGGAAAACAAGCTTGTTTCCGGCTCGATTAACGTGATCGCGCATCGCGGCCACAAACAGCATCAGGTGCATATGCCGCCGCTGCTCGATGCGATGACGTTCTTTCAGCTGCGTGAAAAGGTAAGCGGCCCGACAATCATGAGCATGGGCACGCTGGTTCGGCCCGACATTTTTCGGCCGATCACGTGGAATCTCGCCCAGACCTTGAGCGAAGGCTATGGCATCAACGATACGTATGCGATCGATGTGCTGATTGAAGTCATCCGAAGCGGCAAACAGCCGCATTTCACCCTCGTCTATTTGCCCGAAAACGATCACAAGCTGCACAAAGCGCCATTGGATGCGATTCAGCATTTGGCGGATGTGGACAAACAGCTGGTCCGGTTTCTGGACAGCTTTGATTCATGGGAACAGGTACTGGAGCGCAATGTTTGCATCCTGATCAGCGACCATGGGCAGACGATCATCGGGGAAAGCGACGATCACAACATCTCCCTGGACCGGCTGCTTTCCGGGTTTTTCATTCACCCGTTGGGGACGGAAGTGACCCCGCAAATGGACGTGGTGATTTGCAACAACGAACGGATGTCCTATCTGTATCCCACTGACGAGAGCAAGCTGTCGCCGATTGTGGAGGCTGTTTCCGTGGACGAGCGGATCGATCTGGTTGCGTGGCGCGAGGACAGTCAGATCGTGGTGCGGCGCGGCGGCTCGGACCGGATGATGCGCTTTTGGCGGGGCGGCCCTTTTCAGGATGTGTACGGCGGAAGCTGGAGTGTGGAAGGAGAGCTCGCCGTGCTGGATATTACCGTGGATGGAGAGCTGCTCTTGTTCGACACGTTTCCCGACGCACTCTCACGTTTATATGGCGCCTTTTTTTCACAGACCGCCCCCGTGGTCGCTTTGAGTGCGGCAAAAGGCTATGAATTTCTGTCGGAATGCGCGCCTACGCATCTGGGAGGAGGAAGCCACGGCTCGCTGCACAAGCAAGACTCGCTCATCCCGCTTCTCGTGGCCGGCGCTGCCCATCTCTTTCGCACTCCTGCGAGGCTGGTCGATGTGAAGGATTTTATTTTGCAGGAGCTAGGAGTCGTGCAGCCGTAACTCGGCGATGATCGGCAGATGATCGGACCAGGCAATCGGGTACAGCTCGTAGCCGCATACGCGCCAGTGGCGAGAGGCGAAGATGTAATCGAGCCTTCGCCGAAAGGCGGGGATCGTGGGCAGATGTTGTTTGCCGTGCTCCATGGCGCAGTCCACGAAATGCGGGGAAAGCGAGATGGCAGATGAATTAAAATCACCCATCAGCAGCCGGGGGACGTCCGGTTCTTGGCGGGTCAGTTCTGCCAGCAGCTGGAGCTGGTCATAGCGGCTCGCTTGATTCAGGCTGCAGTGAGTGGTCCAGACGGAGATGTCCCGGCCTGACCAGGATACGGTAGCAGCCAGCAAGGTGCGCTTCTCGCGTTTGGCCGGCAGTGAAATCACACGGGTGCCAGTGAGCGGAAGCCTGGTAAGCAACGCATTGCCATAATACCCGTCTGCCAGCGGAATGGAAGGGGCGAAAACGTACGCATAGCCCAGCTGTTCTGCCGCATAAGCCGCCTGATAGCCGTATTTGCTGTTTTGGTGTACTTCCTGCAGTCCGATGAGATCTGGCTGCAGCACTTTCAATGTTCGGACCATGTGCTCGAGTCGTTTTCGCCAAAACAGATCACGACCGCTGTGAATATTGTAGCTGACTGTTCGAAGCATGTTCGATTTCCTTTTGTTCCGACGTGGTTTGGATGTAGTATGGACGAATTAGAGTGCATGTACAAACCCGGCATGAACCGGGGAGACGAGAAGTGAAAAAAACCTCGAACTTACTTATAGTTTCCTGTTGCAATCCATTTTAGCCTATGCTATATTAAAAAATGTCGACTCTGCTGGAAGCGACGAGGAAAAGAAGCAAAATGCTCTTTATGGGTCACATGATCTGCAAAGAAAAGGCGGATTTTCACTGCCACCAGGAGATGCTGCTAATTGGTCGAGGACTGATCCACACCATCTTGGTCCACATGCAGATCCAGTTTTGCAAGTGCATATGATCGCGGAGAGTTACCCAAGAGGCCGAAGGGGACGGTTTGCTAAACCGTTAGTATGCGCAAGCGTAGCGAGGGTTCGAATCCCTCACTCTCCGCCATTTTTATTTTGGCGGCGTAGCTCAGCTGGTTAGAGCGTTCGGTTCATACCCGAAAGGTCGGGGGTTCGATTCCCTCCGCCGCTACCAGAAGTCGATCCAACTGATACCATGGCGGTCGTGGCGAAGGGGTTAACGCACCGGATTGTGGCTCCGGCACTCGTGGGTTCGAGTCCCATCGATCGCCCCATGCAATGGGAGTATAGCCAAGTGGTAAGGCACGGGTCTGCAAAACCTTCACCCCCGGTTCGAATCCGGGTACTCCCTCCACTTCTGTCCCAGTAGCTCAGCTGGATAGAGCAACGGCCTTCTAAGCCGTCGGTCGGGAGTTCGAATCTCTCCTGGGACGCTTTCCGCTAGAAATCCCGTCAGATCAACGCTTGTCAGACGTGAATGGTTCCGTCAGGCCCTCCGAAAGGGCAACGGTCTGCCAACGGTGGAACGGCAAGCAACCGGACCTGCGTTAGACATCACGGCGGATCGCTTAAAAAAGACCTCCTATGGACTCAAGTGCCACATTTGAGCGCATAAGAGGTCTTTTTCGTGAATAGCTTTTGTAATAAAGACAGTCCACGAGCAAAACCAGCCGGAATCAGGGGGAAAGAGAACACATATAATAAGGAAGAGATACATCTGACAAGCATATTTTCAAACGGCAATCGCCTGCTTGCAGGCTAGAGAAGGGAAGCACCAATCGTCCGCGTTTTCATACTCCCGCATTCCTCCGCCGATCAGCCGGATGTTGTGCAGCAGAAGCCTAATATTTTCTGGTATCATTGGTCATCCCCTTTCCTTCTGCTCCGTTGCATGCTACTAATTTTCCTCGTTTCGTATAAAATATGTAAACAGGATCGGAAAGTGTTTTCTACAAAAAATGCATGTTATGACGAATCTATGATATTTTTTGACTCGCCTTATAATAAGGAAGAATAGGGGGGTAGAAACCGCAAATCGAGGGTAGAGAAGCGGATTGAGAACAGCTGGAAATCGTATTGACTTAGGAAAATGGATTGTGTATACTCAAGGACGTGATTGAGCAGCAAAGGCTTCTGCGGTCGTGGTGGAATTGGCAGACACACCATCTTACATCACATGGCTCGTTGGTGAAGCGGTATAACACAGCAGCCTTTCACGCTGTCATACAGGGGTTCGAATCCACTACGGGTCACTAATTTTTTTAGTTGGATTGAAAAACAGGAGCCTTTTGTTGCGAAGGCTTTTTTTCTGCTCACTGTCGTGAGATGTCGAATAGAAAGAAAGAAAGGTGGGAAAGGTGATAGCAGTGCCTTCTTTTTTCCCACTTTTGGGTCATTGCGCATGGAACGCATTTGATGTACACTCCCAATTGAGAGAAAAACAATAGAGAAATGTTGGAAAAACACTACCTGAATCATCCCTGACCCAAATTGATTCAGGTCGAGGAGAAGAATCCATGAGTGTATTTAGAGAGATCATTGAGGGATTATTCATCGGATTTAGTTCAACGGTAGGTGTCATCAGCACGTACCAAACTCTGATCTCTTGTGCAGGGTTGTTTCGTAAAAACGAACAAGTCGCACATGAGCCAGAAAAAACATTTGCGGTGCTCATCGCCGCGCACAATGAGAGTGCAGTCATTGCACCCTTGATCGAAAACCTGAAGCAGCTGGATTATCCGCGTGAGAAGTACGACATCTTTGTCATTTGCGACAACTGTACAGACAACACGGCGGAAATCAGCCGCGCGCACGGCGCTTACCCGTGCGAGCGCTTTGACACGTCCAAGCGAGGAAAAGGCTTCGGGATCGAATGGATGCTGGAAAATCTGTGGGCAAGACCGCAGCAGTATGACGCAGTCGTCATGTTTGATGCGGACAATCTGGTGGAAAAGAACTTCCTGCGCGTCATGAACGACCGACTCTGCAAAGGAGCGCGCGTCATCCAGGCCTATCTCGATTCGAAAAACCCGTTTGATTCCTGGATTACCTTGTCGTACGCCGTGACCTACTGGTTTACCAACCGGATGTGGCAGCTGGCGAGATACAATCTGGGACTGCCGAACACATTGGGCGGAACAGGCTTGTGTATCGAGAGCAACCTGCTCAAAGAAATGGGCTGGGGCGCAACCAGTCTGACAGAGGACCTGGAGTTTGCCACTCGCTGCATCGAGCGGGGGATTTACCCGACTTGGGCGCATGACACCAAAGTCTGGGATGAGAAGCCAATCGACCTGAAATCTTCCATGCGTCAGCGTCTGCGCTGGATGCAAGGTCATTACGATGTCGCCGGCCGCTACATCGGCTCCGTTTTGAAAAACGGGATCAGGAAAGGCCGCTTGGGAATGCTGGACGCAGCTTTTTATTTGTTCCAGCCGATGTACGTCTTGATCGTCACGTTTATGACACTGTTGTTCCTGGGTCGCTTTTTTGAAATTGAGGCATTGATGCCTGCTGCAACCATTTGGCCAAGCTGGTTAGTATATACCTCGACCGCGATCTTCTACTTGCTGCCGTTCCTGGCTTTGTATTTGGAAAAAGTGCCGCTCAGGGGGTATTTGGGAATCTTGCTGCTCCCGCTCTTTTTCCTGACGTGGCTCCCGCTCATGTTCTACGCCTTCTTCACCAAGAAGAATCAGGTGTGGAGCCATACGTCCCACAGCCGGGCGATCCGGATCGAGGAGATCCAGCAATAACGATCATGAGTCGATGAACCAAAACCACAGGGAGACCTGTGGTTTTCTTGTGCATGGAAGCCACTGGCCAAGCCGGTGGTTATGATTTTGGTGGCGTGCCCAGCCGTTCGAAATGATGCGTCTTCCATGGGAGGTCGTACACGCGCATCGCTGCCTCTCCAGCGCCTCCTGCCTGGCAGAGCCGAGTTTTCGCATGTTTCGCGGGTGGCAGGCAGCGGCGTGCATTTGGTATAATGGTTCGATGGGAAAGGAATCGCCAGGGCAGCTTGGCACACCATGGTGCGGACGATGCGCATGAATGTGGCGAAGGACAGGAAATTCGCCGCGAGGAGGGATACAGCAATGACGTTTTCAGCAAATGCTTGCCAGAACGAAGCGCTCCTGATGTGGGGCGACAAGCGTTACCATACATGGAACTATCACTTGCGCCATACGTTCCACGAAAAGATCTTCAAGGTGCCGCTGGATGGCGGCTTCAGCTGCCCGAACCGGGACGGCAAGGTCGCGACAGGCGGCTGCACGTTTTGCAGCGCGAGGGGCTCGGGAGATTTTGCCGGAGACCGCCGGATGGATCTGGAACGCCAGTTTCACAACGTCAAGAGCCGGATGCACGAGAAATGGCCGAACGCCAAGTATATCGGCTTCTTTCAGGCTTACACCAACACTTACGCGCCCGTAGAAGAGCTGCGCGAGATGTACGAAGTCATCCTCAAGCAGGAAGGCGTCGTCGGCTTGTCCATTGCGACCCGGCCGGACTGCCTGCCGGATGATGTGGTGGAATATTTGGCGGAGTTGAACGAGCGCACGTATTTGTGGGTAGAGCTGGGATTGCAAACGATCCACGAGCATACCGCCCGGCTGATCAATCGCGCCCATGACTATGACTGCTATCTGCAAGCGGTGGAAAAGCTGCGCAAGCACAACATCCGCATCTGCTCGCACATCATTTACGGATTGCCCGGGGAGACCCATGAAGAAATGCTGCAGACAGCGAACGCGGTGGCCCATCTGGACGTTCAGGGGATCAAAATCCACCTCCTCCATCTGTTGCGCAAGACGCCGATGGTCAAGCAGTACGAAGCGGGTCTTCTGGACTTCCTGTCGCAGGAGGAGTACACCAAGCTGGTCGTCGACTCGCTGGAGATGTTGCCGCCGGAAATGATCGTGCATCGCATCACCGGCGACGGTCCGCCCGATTTGCTGATTGGCCCGATGTGGAGCCGAAAAAAATGGGAAGTCCTCAACGGCATCGATGCCGAGCTGAAAAATCGCAATACATGGCAAGGCAAGTTTTACCTGCCGCAGACGAAGTAAGAAAAGGCATACGAGAACGGCAAAAGGGAGCCCCGGTATAGGAAAGGCTCCCTTTCTGTTTGGCTGCGCACGGTCAAGAACGGGCGCGCAATATTTTCCGCGCCCTCCCGGGATAGTTGGTAATCAAACCGTCGACCCCCATGCCGAGGGCTTCCTGAATATCGTTGGGGCTGTTCACGGTCCATCCGTATACCGTCAAATCGCGGTCGTGCGACTCTTCCACCAGTTTGGCGGACAACTGGTCCATCGGTACATGCAGCTGGTCAGCCCGGTAGTGGTGGGCGACCTCCCACGGGCGCGGGATGGGACCGACGTACAAGAGCCCTGTCGTCTGAGCGGGATCCAGCTCTTTGATGCGCAGCAGACTGTCGAAGTTGAAGGTCGAGATGATCGTTCGCTCTGTCAGATGATAACGCCGGATCTGCTCGATGACGAGTTCTTCGAGATGGGGCTGATTGGACAAAAAGTTTTTCAATTCGATGATAAAGTGCAGCGGCGTGACGGAAAAGGCGTGAAATACTTCACGGAGCGTCGGGATTCTCGCCCGGGGATTGCGGGAGGACGAGCCCCGGTCTGCGCGCAGCTGCCGGAGCTCCTGCAGCGTGCAGCGCCGAACGAGGCCGGAGCCTGTCGTCGTCCGGTCCAATGTATGGTCGTGAATGACGACGAGCTTGTTGTCACGGCTCAGCTGCACGTCGAGCTCGATGCCGTCAGCCCGGCGCCGGACCGCTGCATGGAATGATTCCATCGTATTTTCCGGAAAAAGGCCGGAAGCACCGCGATGGGCGTAGATGAGGGGAGTCACATGAGCTTCCTCCTTTCACAGACAGACGTATCCCGCTTCTTACATGCATATGTAGAAAGCCCCTCAATACGACTTTGACGAGGGGCGCACGTCTCCTTACCCGATCGCACTGAGCACGATCACAAGCAGGATGAACAAAACCAGCACGAGCGCGACATTGTTATTTCCGAGGCTCACGAGTACCCCCTCCTTCCAAAATGGAGCATGATCCTTCTGTCATTCTATGAGAGTGCCGTACAAATGGCTCTCATCGAATACCTATCTCCTGCGGCACTCGCACACCCGACTTTTGGGGAGGCTTTATACAGAATGGCAGATGACGGGAAGGAGCGTTTTGCTACAATGAAAACAGAGAGGGGAATAGGAGGATGGTTCCATGGTGAATGTGGAGGAATTGCTTGCCGCTGGCGATGTGGTCGTGGATGGGCAAAACCGCCGGGTGAAGCTGCACGTATACAAACCGGGACAGATGGAGGAAATGGATCTTCTGTTGCGAAGGCTCGCCACAGAATCAGACGCGACCAAGCTGATCGTCTACGGAAAAAAAGCGGATGTAGAGCGGTGGGCTGCTCTGGGCTATGCACAGGAAGGCGTTATCGAAGGCTTTTTCCATGGCGAAAACGCGCAGATGCTCGCCTGCTATTTGACGAAGGAGCGGGCGACATCAGCCGCACCGGAGCTGGCGGAGGAGATCCTGGCGCTTTCCCTGGGCAAGAAAGGAAACGGAGAAACGAAGCCCCTGCCAGAGGGCTATGCGATGCGGGTGGCAGACGAGCAGGATGCCGATGAGCTTGCGCGTCTGTATGCTCTGGTGTTTGCCACCTACCCGACGTCGATGGACGACCCGGCTTACGTGCGGAAAACGATGAAAGAGGGCACCCGCCACATGGTGGTGGAGCATGCCGGAAAGATCGCCTGCGCCGCTTCGGCGGAAGTCAGCGAGCGGATGGGCTCCGCCGAAATGACGGACTGCGCCACCCACCCGGATCACGCCGGAAAGGGACTACTGCAGCCTCTGTTTACCGCCCTGGAGCGAAAGATGGAGGAGTCCGGCATCTACTACCTGTACACGCTGACGCGCGCCCAGTCGCCGGGAATGAACGTGACTGCGGCGAAGATGGGGTACCGCTATCGGGGACGGCTGATCAACAACTGCAAGATTTTTTCCGGGTACGAAGACATGAATATTTGGGTGAAACCGTTGCGCTCCGTGCGGGAGTGAGGGCTACGCCTGGGAGGGATACAGCTGCAGCTGGAGACTGCGGGCCATCAGGGCCAATTGCAGCTGCCAGCGCTGATGGGCATCCTCCAGGCGGATGCCCGTTTTTTCTTCAATTTGCGTCAATCGGTATTTCAAGGTGTGACGATGAATATATAACGCTTGGGACGTCTGCAGCCCGTTCCCGTTTTGCCGCAGGTACACCTTCAACGTCTCCAGCAGCTGCTGGTTGTGCTTTTGGTCGTAGTGGATCAACGGCGCAAGCAGCGGCTTCCACAGCTCCCGCAGAGTCTCCTGGCTGCGATGGTAAGGAAACAGGAACTGGTAGCCTCGCATGTCCCGGTAGCGCAACATATGCGGCGTCGTCGCGAGCAGCGGATACGCCTGCAGGGCGAAAATCGCCTCCTCTGCGGCGGCGGCGACGTCTGACAGCTGCGGGCGGGGATTGCTCAAGGCCAGGTGCAAGGAATAGTCCGCGTGCAGCTGGCCCCAGCGCTGGGTAAACAGCTCCAGCAGCTGCAGGCTCTCCCGATTGTCCGGGAACACGAACAACAGGTAGTGCGGGCGTTCGCGAAGCAAATAGGAGCGCTGCTGACGGTCGCACAGCCTGCGCATGAGCAGGATCGCGCTCTGGTGCAGCGCGTAGAGGGCGGCGTCATCCGCGACGTCGACCTTCAGCGATACGACCAGGTGCCCGCCGGTCAGCGGATAGCCAAACATCCGGCAACGGCTCTCCAGCTCGGACGCGCTCATCGGCTTGCCGTTTAACAGCTCCTCCACAAAATCTCCTTTCAGACGCCATTCCGTAGCCGATACGGCTCGTTCTTTTACATATTCCAAAGCACAGAGGGTCGAAGCGTGCTGGAGCGCCACATCATCCAGCTCCTTCCACGCCTGCTGGGGCTTGGCTAGCGTCAGGGTGCCAAAATGCTCCCGGTTGGCGCGGATGGAAATGGCGTGTTCGCTCTTTTCTCCCGCTGCGGCATCTGCCAGGTCAGCCGCCCCGTGCTGAGTCACTTCGAAGCCCAAACCATCGACGAGGGTGACGACTCCGCCTGTCAGCGCAGCCAATTCAGCCGCGATGGCAGCGAGCCCTCCTTTGGAGAGAGCAGCATCGATCATCCGGTCGTGGATCGCCTGCGAGTAGGCGAGCGTTTCAAACTGCCTGTTGATGATCGGCTGCAGAATCGCTTTGGTGATCGTGGAAAAATTGATTTCAGCAGGGATTTCAATGAGCGGCAGCTGCAAGCGGTCTGCCATTTCCACAAAGGCAGCAGGAATCTCGCGCAGGTAAAAGCCGGTATGAATGGCGACGCCGCTCAGCTTTTGGCTGGCCAGGGTCGGGATAAAGGACATGAACCGCTCGTGGTTATCCGCCAGACCAAAGCCAGTTGTGATCAGAAACTCGCCTTCCTGCAGCCGGGTGGCGTCCTCCAGCACCTCCACGATCGTGACCCAGCGGATCGGATTGTCCAAGCCGCCAGCTCCCGCGATCAGCCGGGTCTGGACCATATCAGGCAATTGCAGGGCCTCCCGGATCGTGATGGTCATCGAAGATCCCTCCTCAAAAGTCCGTTATACAAAATGTACAAAAGATTTTGTCTCTTTTCCATGTTTTTTTGCCAGCTCGTCGGATGGCTGCCGTGTCCCGGTCAGATAGGATGAAGGTAGAGAAAAAGCGAGGTGGCGACCATGAAGAGAAGTTATGTAATCAGGCCTGAACTGAACAAGGAATATCCGGTGATTTCCCACGGAAAAGGAATCTACCTCTACGACAAACAGGGAAAACGATACCTCGACGGCTGCAGTGGAGCTGTAACCGCCTTGATCGGTCACGCCGTAGAGGAAGTCGTGGAAGCGATGCACGAGCAAGCCAAGAAGGTATCCTTTGCGTACCGCTCCCATTTCAGCAGCGACGCTGTGGAAGAGCTGGCCGCAAAGCTGGCCGAGTGGGCGCCTGGCTCGCTGGGCTGGACCTTCTTTGTGAGCAGCGGCTCTGAGGCGACCGAAACGGCACAAAAAATTGCGATTCAGTATTGGCAGGAACAAGGCCGGTTCACGAAAAACCGGATCATCTCCCGGTGGATGAGCTATCACGGCATCACCATGGGGGCCTTGTCGATGTCCGGCCACGTCTTGCGCCGCAAACGCTTCGTTCCTTTGCTGGAGAACTACCCGGCGATTACGGGTCCCTATCCGTACCGCAAGCCGGAGGGGCTGAGCATGGAAGCGTACGCCCTGCAATGCGCGAACGAGCTGGAGACAGCCATCCTGCGCACAGGACCGGAGCAGGTGGCGGCATTCATCGCCGAGCCGGTCATCGGGGCGACAGCCGGCGCCGTCGTTCCTCCGGATGGCTACTTCCAGCGAATCCGTGAGATCTGCGACAAGTACGAGGTGCTGTTCATCGCCGACGAAGTCATGACGGGGATAGGTCGTACAGGCAAGGCTTTCGGCGTCAATCACTGGGGCGTGGAGCCTGACATGATCACGATCGGCAAAGGAATGAGCGCCGGCTATACCCCGATGGCGGCCACGATCGTCTCGGAGGAAATCATCGGCACCATCGCAAAGGGCAGCGGGTCGATCATGGCGGGGCACACCTACAGCGCCAACCCGCAGTCGGCAGCCGTATCGCTCGCCGTTCTGAAGCATATCGAAAAGCACAATCTGATCGAGAAGGCCGCAGCATACGGGGCGTATTTGCTGCAAGGCCTGCAGCAGCTGGCGGAGGAATTGCCGCTGATCGGCGAGGCGCGCGGCCTGGGCATGCTGTGCGGGCTCGAATTCGTCAAAAACAAACAGACCAGGGAGCCTTTCGCGCTCTCCGAAAACGTGAGCGGCAAGGTGATTGCCAAAGCATTTGAAAAAGGCCTGCTGGTCTACCCGGCCGTAGGAGGAATCGATGGCGTGGCGGGAGATTCCATCATCATCGCGCCCCCGCTGACGATTTCCAAAGAGGAGATTGACGAGCTGCTCCGCCTCTTGAAGGAAGCGATCGAGAGCGTCCAGCAGGAGCTTCGGCAGCAGGCATTGATCGGATAGAAGGGAGAGAGAGCTGTTGACCACCCGATTTGAAAAAGTGATTTCCCTGGAAGAAGCGCTGACGCATTTTCACGACGGAATGGCGCTGATGGCAGGCGGGTTCGGCGGAATAGGCAATCCTCCCTCGCTGATCCAGGGCATCCTGGATAAAGGCGTTCGCGACATTACGCTGATCAGCAACGATACGGCCTTTCCGCACATCGGCATCGGCAAGCTGGTGACGGAGAAGCGGGTCAAAAAAGTAATCGCTTCCCATATCGGCTCCAATCCGAACGCGGGGGCGCAGATGACGGCGGGGGAGCTGGAGGTGGAGTTCTGCCCCCAGGGAATACTGGCGGAGCGCGTCCGCGCAGGCGGAGTAGGGCTTGGCGGCATTCTGTCGGACATCGGCATCGGGACGATCGCAGAGAAGGGCAGGCAAAAGGTCGAGCTGGATGGCAAGGAGTATTTGCTGGAGACGCCACTCACGGCGCAGGTGTCGATCGTCCACGCCAAAAAAGCGGATCGCTACGGCAACCTGGTATACGATACGAGCGCGCGCAATTTCAACCCCTTGGTGGCCATGGCCGGGGATATCACGATCGTGGAAGCGGATGAGATCGTCGAGATCGGGGAGCTGTCCCCGGAGGAAATCGTCACGCCCGGCGTCTTCGTCCATTTTATCGTGAGAAGTGAAGGGGTGAACTGGAAATGGGCATGGGAGAAGTAAAAGAGACGGAGACCTATCGGGAACGGATCGCCCGGCGTGCGGCGCGGGAGATCGAGGACGGGATGATCATCAACCTCGGGATCGGCATTCCCACGCTGGTCGCCGATTTCATCCCCCCGGATGTGCGCGTCATGCTCCATGCGGAGAACGGGATTCTGGGCACAGGGCCAAGTCCGCAAAAAGGGGAAGAAAACCCGATGCTCTGCAATGCAGGCGGATTCCCTGTGACGCTCGAAACGGGCGCTTCTTTTTTCGACAGTGCCACTGCCTTTGCCATCATTCGCCGGGGCCTGCTCGATATGACCATTCTGGGTGTGCTGGAGGTGAGCCGGGGCGGCGACATCGCCAACTGGATCGTGCCGGGCAAGCGCGTACCGGGGATGGGAGGCGCGATGGAGCTGGCGCAAAAGGCGAAAAAGGTCATGGTGGTCACGACCCATCTCGATAAGAACGGCCGCTCCAAAATCGTCCGGGAGTGCTCGCTGCCGCTGACGGCACGGGGCGTTGCGGACTGGATCATCACGGACATGGCCGTCATGCAGGTCATGTCGGACGGTTTGTATCTGCGCGAGGTCATGTATCCTTACTGCGTCGCCGATGTGATCGGGGCGACGGAGGCGGAGCTGAAAGTCGAGGGCGAGGTTGTCGTATTTCGGTAAGCGTAATGAATCCAGCGAATCCAGATAACCGTATGTCAGGAGGAGAAACATGGCAAACTGGCAGTCTCTCATACATGAGCAGTTGGAAAAAGACCGGGACGAGGCAGTCGCGCTGCTGCAGGAGTGGGTCAAAAATCCGAGCGTGCAGGGCGAGGAAAAATCCATGCAGGAGAGCATCGCGAAGACGCTGGCCGACATGGGCCTGGACGTCGATCTGTGGGTGATGGAAGGCGACGGGCTGCTGAAGCATCCGTACTTCGTCTCTCCGCGCCAAGCGTTCGACGTCAGCCCCAATGTGGTGGGGGTCTGGAAAGGAGCCGGAGACGGCCGCTCGATCATCTTGAACGGCCACGTGGACGTCGTGCCGGCCGGGGACCGTGCGCAATGGAGCGAAGATCCTTTCAGCGGCAAGGTGGGGGACGGCAAGCTGTACGGACGCGGCGCGACGGACATGAAGGGGGGCAATCTCTCTTCCCTTCTGGCGATCTCGGTCCTGCAAAAACTCGGGGTGAAGCTGCAGGGCGACGTCATCTTCCAAAGCGTCGTGGAGGAGGAGAGCGGCGGCGCCGGCACGCTGGCGACCATTTTGCGCGGCTACAAGGCTGACGCGGCGCTCGTCCCGGAACCGACGAACATGAAGATCTTCCCGAAACAGCAAGGCTCCATGTGGTTCCGTCTGTCCGTCAAGGGACGCTCTGCCCACGGAGGGACGAGATACGAAGGCGTCAGCGCCATCGAAAAGAGTCTGGCCGTCGTGCAGGCGATCGGGCAGCTGGAAAAGGAACGCAACGTCCGCCTGGACGATCCGCTCTATGAAAAGCTGCCAATCCCGATTCCGATCAATATCGGCGTCATCGAGGGCGGAAAGTGGCCATCGTCTGTCGCGGACCTCGTCAAGCTGGAGGGACGCATGGGCGTGGCGCCGGGAGAGCAGATGGAGGACGCCAAGGCAGAGATGGCGGCCGCCCTGCAAAAACTGGCGCAGGCCGATCCGTGGTTCGCCGAGCATCCGGTGGAGCTGGAATGGTATGGAGCGAGATGGGTGCCGGGTGCGGTCGCGGAGGAACATCCGCTGGTGGACATTTTGCATCGCCAGTTCGTGGCGGTGACGGGTGAGCGCGCGGTCGTGGAAGCCTCGCCATGGGGAACAGACGGAGGCTTGCTGACGGCCCTGGCGAACACGCCGGCGATCGTCGTAGGCCCAGGCGTCACACAGGTCGCCCACTACGCCAATGAGTACATCGTGCTCGACGACGTGTTCCGGTGCGCCGAGATCTTTGCGCTGGCCCTGCTGGAATGGTGCGGCATCGCCGATACGAATAGCCAGAACTAGAAGGAGAGGCTTGCTGGCTTTGTCCTTCACCAGCTCGATCGCGCACATCGCGCCCAGACCACGGGCATCGCCCACCTCGGCGAACTGCTGCCTGAACTGTTCCAAACGTTTGAGAATGGTGTCGCCGATCGTCTTGGGCTTGAACGTGCTGGAAAATGTCCTGTCTGGGCTGTGCACGCCGAATCGCTATTGGACGGAGGAGTTGGCCATGAAGAAACATTGCTTGATTGGCGGTCAGTGGGTGTCGACTGCCGAGTACGCTTCGCTGTATTCCCCCTATAGCGGCGAGGAAGCGGCGAGAATCATCGCACTGGAAGCGGGCAAGCCGATCAAGACCGCGCGGGGAGAGGTCATCCGCACCATTCAGACTTACAGATTCGCGGCCGAAGAAGCGAAACGCATTCACGGGGAGACGCTGCCTCTGGATGCAGCCATTGGCGGGGAAGGAAGACTGGCTTACACTGTGCGCGAGCCGCTCGGGGTGATTGGCGCGATCACGCCGTTCAACTTCCCGATGAACCTGGTGGCACACAAGGTAGGGCCAGCGCTGGCCGCGGGGAATGCCGTCGTCCTGAAGCCGGCTTCCCAGACGCCTCTGTCCGCCTTTTTCCTGGCCGAGATCGCCGAGCAGGCAGGAGTGCCCGCTGGTGCGTTGAACGTGGTGACAGGCAGCGGAGCGTCTGTCGGCGACCTCTTGGTGACAGATCCGCGAGTCAGAGCGTTGACCTTTACAGGAAGCCCCGCTGTGGGCATAGATATCCGCAACCGGGCAGGACTGAAGCGCGTGACGCTGGAGCTGGGCTCCAACTCGGCGGTCATCATCGACCGCGGCGTCAATCTCGACGAGGTCATCCCGCGCTGCATCTTTGGCGCTTTTGCCTACTCCGGCCAAGTGTGCATCTCCGTCCAGCGCATTTACGTCGTCAAGGAACGTTTTGCAGAATTCGTCAGCAACTTCGTGGCCGAGACGAAAAAGCTGCGCGGAGGGGATTCGCTGTCCGAGGACGCTGACTATTCCGCCATGATCAGCCCGCGAGAAACCAAGCGGGCCGTGGCCTGGATCGAGGAAGCGAAGCAACAGGGCGCGCGCGTGGAGTGCGGCGGGGAAGTAGTCGACCGCATGCTGCAGCCGACCGTCCTGACCGGTGTGCCGGCAGAGGCAAAAGTGTCCTGCCAGGAAGTTCCGCGTGGACCATATGCCGTACGGAGGCGTCAAGGAAAGCGGAATGGGCCGCGAAGGCGTGAAGTACGCCATCGAAGAACTGACCGAGCTGAAGCTGGTCGTTTGTGAAAAAGTAGCCTGTCTCGGAAACGCAGCGCCTGGCTGTAGTGTAGGCCGAGCATTACTTGCCAGTCATAAGGCAGCTATGCTATAGTTAAAGTTATTGAAAACGTGGAGGGATACCGAAGTGGTCATAACGGGGCGGTCTTGAAAACCGTTAGAGTGCAAGCTCACGCGGGTTCGAATCCTGCTCCCTCCGCCATACCTGCGCAGGCATACGTTCCGTTCGAGCAGAGGCTTTTGCGAGCTTCGCTTGGTGCGGAAATCTCCTCTTCTTCCAACATTTACTTGTGGTGCCAATGTTTCTCCAGATGCATAATGGCTATGTAAGGAAATCATCTAGTAAAAACATATGGGGAACTTGCGGCGAGCGAATCTGTGCAGACAGTCGTCGCTTTTTTTTTGTTTATATTAGGCATTGTTTCCTGTATATACTTGTAGTCAATAGTCTTAAGGTCGTGTATCTTAAATGTATTCACGTGAGTGCATTACGTATTATCCCCTTCTCCAGTCGGAAATGGCTGGAGCTTTTTTTGTGAAAAACATCCCCTCTCATCGGGGGATATGCGGATGAGCAGGCATGAGGGGGAGCAGCACCGTTTTTTTCCTCAAAATCCAGCAACATTAATGTCGAGTTATCAGGCAGAATGATATATCCTGTACGTAAGGACTCGATTGTTTCTTGGGGCCCCGCGGTAGCTTCAATAATGCAGACGAAGCTGCCGTCTCTTTTTTGTTTGAAAATATCAGAATATAAACACAATAAAGAAAATTATTGGTATACTAGGAGAAAAGAAGGCGGGGGAGATGCGAAACATGATCGAAGCAAAGAGAGCAAGGAGAAATACGCTGGGTGATATTTTGCGGCGAAGCCACAGACGCTTTCCAGACAAGAAAGCTTTGCAGTTTAAGGATGAAGCGCTTACATATTGTGAACTGGATCGCATCGTCAACCAGGCTGCTCATGCCTTGATCGCGAAAGGTCTGCAAAAGGGGGAGCGGGCTGCTGTCCTGTCCCGCAACTCCATGGACTTCGCCATCCTTGATTTTGCTTTGGCAAAAGCAGGCGTCATCATGGTTCCGATCAACTTCATGCTGAACAAGGAGGATGTGGCTTTTATTCTGGGGCACGCAGAAGTAAGCGCTGTCTTTGCGGCTCCCGAGTTCCACCAGACCGCCGAGGAGGCCATAGCGCTGTCAGGTGTGGCTCCGCTGGTGAAGATGCTCATCTCCAAGCCTGCTGCGCCAGTCGGGGAGTGGGTGCCGTTTCGCGAGCTGTTCGCGAGGGCAAGCGAAGACGAGCCGCATGTCGACCTCGGCGATGAAGATGTTGCCCAGATTTTGTACACAAGCGGCACAGAGTCCAGACCAAAAGGCGTCATGCTCACGCACAAGAGCATCATTTCGGAGTACGTCAGCACGATCATCGACGGGGGCATGAAGGCGGACGACGTGGCGATTCACGCGCTGCCGTTGTTCCACAGCGCGCAGCTGCACTGCTTTTTGGGGCCTTACATCTATTTGGGTGGAAGCGGTATCATTTTGGAGCAAGCGACACCGGCCTTGATGCTGGAGACGGTGGAGGCGTTTCAGGCGACCCAGCTGTTTTGCCCGCCTACGGTCTGGATTGCGTTGCTGCGTTCGCCTGATTTCGCCTCGCGCAATCTCAGCTCGCTGAAAAAATGCTACTATGGCGCTGCGATCATGCCTGTCGAGGTGCTGAGAGAGCTGAATCATCGCCTGCCGAATGCCCAATTCTACAACTTTTACGGCCAGACAGAGGTAGCGCCGCTCGCGACGGTGCTGGGACCAGCCGAGCAAAGCCGGCTCGGCCGGAAAGCCAGCCCTTAATGTGGAGACGAGAATCGTGGACGACGAAGGAAACGAAGTGCCGCGCGGCCGCATCGGCGAAATCGTGCACCGGACCAGCCACGCCATGCTCGGCTACTACCGCGATCCCGAAAAGACGCAGGCGGCTTTCCTCGATGGCTGGTTCCACAGCGGGGATTTGGGGATCATGGACGACGAAGGGTTTATCACGGTGGTCGACCGGAAAAAAGATATGATCAAGTCCGGCGGGGAAAATGTAGCCAGCCGGGAAGTGGAAGAAATGATTTACCTGCATCCGAAAGTATCGGAAGTGGCCGTCATCGGCATTCCCCATCCGTACTGGATCGAAGCGGTTACGGCAGTCGTCGTGCCCAAGGCTGGGGAGACACTGACGGAAGAGGAGCTGCTCGCCTTTTGCAGAGAGCGCCTCTCTGCCTTCAAAGCGCCCAATTACGTGGTGATCGCCGATAACCTGCCGCGCAATCCGAGCGGAAAAATCTTGAAACGGGAGCTGCGCCAGCGCTACGACGTGCTCGCTTCGCAGCAGTAGCGAGAAGCAAGGCAACATAGAAAAGAAGCCCGCTCGAAGGCTGAAGAGCCGGGAGCGGGCTATTTGGCGTGTGTAAAGCGGTTTATTTGACGGTCGATACGGTCGGATGGTCCGGTTTGATGACATCGAACCGGTAGCCTTTGGACTTCAGGAACGTGATGATTTCCGGGAGAGCCTGAGCAGTAGGAGATTTGGTGCTTGAGTCATGCATCAGGATGACGATTTCCTTCTGGTTCTTCACTTGCTGCTTGATGTTGGCGATGGCGCCCTGGGCTGTGTATTCGCTGCTTCTGGCGTCTCCGTTGGTTATGTTCCAATCGATGAAGATATATTTTCGTTTGGCCGCTTCCGCATTGATGGCATGCATCACCGGATGAGCCAGATCATACTGTTTCGGATCCTGATACTTGTGACTGACCGTATTCGTGCTGCCGCCGGGATAGCGGAAAAGAGCCGGCTTGACGCCGGTCGCCTTTTCGATCAGCTGGTTGCCTTTTTCCAGGTCAGTGAAGAAGGCCTCCTTGCTTTTGTACACAATCCGGTAGTCGTGGGAGTAGGAGTGGCCGCCGATGGCGTGTCCTTCGGCAAGGGTGCGCCTGAGAATGGCTTCATGGCCCGCAACGTTGCGTCCCACGACAAAGAACGTTGCCTTGACTCCGAATTTTTTCAGGGCATCGAGCACGACCGGCGTCACCACGGACGGTCCGTCGTCAAATGTCAGGTACGCCACTTTGTCTGCCACAGGCGGAGCGGGCTTGACAGCGGGAGGCTTGATCACCGGTTGCCCTGCGGGCGGATTGGCTCCAGGCTGCGCCGGATTCGTCCCAGGCTGCTCCGAACCAGCCGATCCTTTGGTCCCTTCCGCTCCAGGCTCGGGCAGAGCGGCTGTGCCGGGTGCATCAGCTGTCGTCGGTGCTGCAGGTGTTGGCGGCTGCACCTCGGGCTGCGGAGCAGCGGCCGGCTTGCTCCTGACCGGCAAGAGCGGCTGATACGGCTCCTCCCCATAGATCAGGTAGGGCTGGCGCAGCTCGATGAAGGCTGCGAGCTGCTTCGCATAGGATGCTTCCAAATCTTGCGGATGTTTTTCCTGCTCCAGGCCTCCGCCGACCCAGGAGTAGTCTTCATCCAGCAAAAGCGATGTGCCGTCGGCGATCCCTGTCGCCATGTAGCCGAATACGGCAGGCAGGGTACGCAAGTTCGGCGCATTCGGGATCCACGCCAGGCCGGTCTCCTGATAAAGCATGCCGCGCGTATAGCCTTTCATGGGAACGACAGTCAAGTCTGCGCCGATGCCGCGATTGAAGAACAAGGCCAGCTCGCCGATGGTCATCCCGTGGGCCAGAGGCAGTGTGTCCACGCCGATGTAGGAGCGATAGTCCGCTTCCAGCACAGGGCCGTCGACGATTTGTCCGCCCAGCGGATTGGGGCGATCCAGGATGATGACCGGTTTGCCCTGCTGTCTGGCGGCTGACAGGCAATCGTACAGGTTCGCTATGTAGGGGCTCGTGCGTGCGCCGGTGTCCTGCAGGTCGACGAGCAGCACGTCCATTTGTTTGAACAAGTCCGGGGCGGGCTCCCGCTTCGTGGCGTTCAGGCTGTAGACGGGGATGCCGTATACGGGATGGAGCCATGGCACCATCGCTTGACTGGCGCTGGCCTTGCCATTCAGGCCGTATTCCGGAGCGATGAGCGCAGCGAGAGTGGAGGTGCGATCCCGTCGAAGCAGGTCGATTGTACTCGCTCCCTTGCTGTTGACGCCGGTCTGGTTCGTGAGGAGGCCGACTTTCTTGCCTTCGATCAGCTGATGAAATGGATCGAACAGCACATCGCTTCCCAATTGGATGGCCGCTGTTTTGGCAGAGCTTCCTCCGGGAGGAATCATGCAAAAAATGAGTGCGAGGATGAGGAAAGGTATCATTTTTTTCATCGCGATTGCCTCTTTCAAATGAAAAATTTCGTCGTTGTATGTCTATTGTAACGGTTTTGGAAAGCAAGAAGATTTCATTTTTGTAATAATTTGAAAATAGTTCAAAGGAACCGGTTCGCAAGGCGCAGCGTCCTGTTTCTTTCATCCGGATTGCTTGCATCGGCCCACTTCCTTATAGTAGATTTAGAAACATGCGAATCTTAATGGAAATGGAGTGGAGCAAAATGCTCAAAAAACTAGCCTCGCTTGTAGTGGCCATCGCGCTCGTGCCGGCCGCCGCTTTTTCTGCCGCCGCCGCTTCTGCGCCAGCTGTCATTCAAGTGGAATACAACCAGAAAGCCATCGTATTCCCCGATCAAAAGCCGCTCATCCGCGAAAGCCGCACATTGGTGCCGATCCGCCCGATCGCAGAAAGCCTCGGCTTCGCTGTCGATTGGAACGAAAAAACGCGAACGGTGACGATCAACAAAGGCATGAATCATGTACGCCTGGTCGTGTCGCAAAAAATTGCCAAGAAAAACGGACAAACCATCAATCTGGACGTCCCTGCCCAAATCATCAACCAGCGGACAATGGTTCCGGTTCGTTTTATTGCGGAAGCGCTGGACTACAATGTGAACTGGAATCAAGCTTCCCAGACTGTACTGATTACGGGCGGGCAGTCCTCTGGCAATACGGCTGCGAGCGAAGCGCCAAAGGACGGCAGCACCCAGCAAAAACCACAGACGGCAAACAGCGGGTCCGAGCTGATCGACCGCTCCGTCCTGAAAGGAAAAGCAACCACCTTCTTGACGATGGGCCTTTATTTGGTGAGCGGGCAAGTGCAGGTGGGCAGTGACGTGATCGTGACAATGGGGGACAAGTCCTACGAAGTGGAGGTCCAGCCGGACGGGACCTTTGAGTTTACCCGCGCGGACGATCCCGGCATCAGCGACTTTACGCTGAAAGCCGAAAAAGACGGCAAGGAAGACGTCTACGAAGGCGAATTCGCAAGCAAGAATTAGGAACGCTTTTTCGTGAGTAAGAACACCTCCTGCACACCACACTATGTGCAAGGAGGTGTTTTGGGTTGAAACGAATTCAAGTGGGGATCTGTGCATCGTTGCTGCTCGCAAGCTCGCTCGCAGGCTGTACGCCCGACAAGGAACAGGGCGCGGAGGACAGAAACGGGAACCAGGCGAAGTTCGAGTCGTACGGGATCAATTACCGCAACGACAACGCAGGGATGGAAAAGGGCCCGGCCGCGATGATCAGTCAAAAGTACGTGCACCAGCGGGAGCCACATTTGGTGTCTTTGCTCGAGCGGCATGCGGAAAAGGTTCCGGGAGTCAATGACATCAAGGTGCTCGCCTACAAGGACACGCTGCTGGTCGGAGTCCTGCCGCTCGATACCCCGAAGCCGGATGAAGTGAATCCCAAGCCGAGCATTCCGTACACCCCTGGAAAAATCATCCGGAATGACAACGGCCACACGGATGCGCTGCAAAAACGCGTAGTGGACAGGATGAGAGTCCGGCTGCAGACCGAATCCCGGTATAACATCATGTACGTCTCCACCAACCGAGCACTCTATGACCGGATTGCAGACCTGCACAGGAGAATTATCCGGGGCGAGCCGGTGAGCAACGAGGAATTCCAAGTGTTGATCAACGACATGGGCTATACGATCAAGGGGTACAACTTGGTCGACTGACAAAGCTCCACCTGGACGTCCGGGTGGGCTTTTTGGCGTTTGCGGCTGTCAAAGCAGGAAATGGAAGCGAAAAGAGGGAACTTAATAAGGAGAGAAGGAGAACGGCAAGGAGTGCAGGTCATGAACACACCGCAGGTTTCGATCACTAAAATAACCCCTCCCAGACCGAAGCCGTACGTGCTGCGGCGACCCTCGCTGGCCAAAAAGCTTCGTTTGCTCAGCCACGTCCCGTTTTGCGTGGTGCATGCGGCGACCGGGTACGGAAAGACGATGGCCGTCGCCGCTTACCTGAGCGACGCCAAGCTCGAGTCCAGCTGGTACTACGTGGACGAGAGCGATGCCGATCTGTCCGTCTTTTTGTACGGACTTGCGGAGAGTGTGCGGCGGGTCCATCCCGGCTTTGGCCAGGCATTCCTGAACAGTCTGGGCGCGGCTTGCGGCGAGGCGCTCGAGCCGCACCGCATGGCGGAGCTGTTCGTGCGGGAATGGCTGCAAGTGCAAGGGGATCGCGATCATCTGCTCGTGCTCGACGATTTTCACAGGCTTCCGCAGGACGGCCCCGTCGTTGCCTTTGTCCGCAAACTGGCTGGGCAGCTTCCCCATCCGCTCAAGCTGCTGGTCTTGTCCCGGTACCGACTGGCATGGCCGGAGCTGGAGCTGTGGAAAGCGCGGGGGGAATGTCTCGAGATCAGCTCAGCGGATCTGATCTTTTCCCGGGAGGACAGCGAAGCGTTCTTTCAGGATGAGTACGATGTCTGGCTGACGGCAGAGGAGTGGAGCCGGGTGGAGCAGGTGTCGCGGGGCTGGGTCCTGTCGCTGCGCTACCTGGGCGAAAAAATGGCGGGCGGGAGCTCGGTTGCAGACAGCTTGCAGGACTTGACCCGCCTGGTCCATTTGCTGGAAGCGGAGGTGTGGAACCGGCTGGGCGAGAAGGCGCGGCAATTTTTGATGAAGGGTGCCGTGCTCGAACAGTTTGAAGAAGAAGACTGCCGACAAATCCTCGGGGAAGACGGAGCGGAGCAGCTCGCATGGGCTCGTCAGCACAATCTGTTCCTCTCGGTCGACACAGGGGGCAAGCATTCCTTTCACCCGCTGTTTCACCGCCTGCTGGCGAGCAAGCTGGCGTCGCATAGCGAGCTGTATCTGCAGGTGAACGAGGCGGCGGCGCTCTGGTACCGGCGAAAGGGCGAAGAAGGAAAGGCCTTTGAACATCTGCAGCTGGCGGAAAAATGGGACATGCTGGGGGAGTGGCTCTGCCAGGCATCCGAGCGCCTCTTGACGGACGGCAAGCTCGACATTCTCTATCACTGGATCATGCTCCTGCCGGACTCTGTCAAAGCGGCGAAGCACTGGCTCTGGTTTTATCAGGCCGAGGTCGAGCGCTACCGGTGTCATTACAACAAAGCGTTCGGTTCGTACCAGCATTTTATCGAGCTGTGTGAAAGCAAGCACGATCAGGTCGGTCAATGCCGCGGTCTGGAAGGGATGGCGCGCGTCCATCTCGACAGCGTCCAGGGCGACCGGGCGGAGGCGCTGCTCAAGCAAGCGATCGCGCTGCTCCCGCCGGCCGAGCAGAGACAGGAAATGGCGCCGCGCCTCTACCGGGTGCTGGCGGAAATCTACACCAATCGCGGGGATGCGAAGCAAGCCGCCGAATGGTACAGGAAAAGCCAGGAGCTGGAGCAGATGACCGAGGTGGAGCTGGAGTCGCGCCTGCTGTTTCGGACGGGCAGGCTGCAGTCCTCGATTCAGCTGCTGGAAAAGAAATCGCTGGCGGAGCGGACCCGGCATCCCAAGCTGACCCGCTCGTACCGGGAAACATCGCTGCTGCTGTCGTTTGTGTACGCGCTGAACGGAGACTGGGAGCGGGGCTGGCAGGCGGCTGAGACGGCGATTGAGCTGGGCAGGGCGGCCCATTCCCCGTTTGTAGAGGCGAACGGCTACGTCCGCAAGGCCCATGCCGCGTTGATCAGCCAGCAGCTTCCCGCAGAGGAGATTCGCCTCCTCTACGAAAAAGGACTGCATATGATGGAGGAGCTGCAGTCGACGCGGGGGAAGTCCGAGACGCTGCTGGGGCTGACGCTTCTGCACGGCAGGGAGAAGGCGCTGGACCTCGCGCTGCAATACGGGGAAAGAGGAAAGCAAGAGACGGAAGCGATGCAGGACGACTGGCTGAACAGCCTGGTCCGCATGGCGATCGGGATCGCCTACGCCGCCTACGGCAAAGAGAAAGAGGCACAGGAAGTCTTTCACGATTGCGCGGAGCGGCTCAGCCGATGCAGGGACAGCTTCGGCGTCGTCACCTGCCAGCTATGGCTCAGCTTTCTGGCGTACCGAAGCAAGCAGTGGGATCTGTTCGTGCCGGCTGTGACCCAGGCGCTGTCGCTCATGCAATCGGGGGAATACGACTTTCTGCTGCAGCGCCCGACCATGCTCACGCCGCAGGATGTCCAGCAGCTCATGCCGGTCCTGCTCGAAGCGGAGCGGCGCCAGGTATTTCCGGATTACGTCTCGCAGCTGCTGAACGACCTGGGCTTGCAGAACGTTACCTTCCACCCTGGTTATACGCTGCGAATCCAGACGCTGGGACAGTTTCGCGTCTGGCTGGGCGAGCACGAGCTGAGTGAAAAAGCGTGGCAGCGCGGAACGGCCAAACTGCTGTTTCAGCTGCTGTTGACCAAGCGGCAGCATTTGCTGGCACGGGAAGAGATCATGAACCGGCTGTGGGCAGACAGCGACGAGGAGTCCGCCATCCGCGACTTCAAAGTGGCGCTCAATGCGCTAAACAAGGCGTTGGAGCCGAATCGCACGGCACGCGCCGAGACGTTCTTCATCCAGCGACACGGAAGCTCCTACGGGTTCAACCTGGCGTCCGGCTACCAAATCGATGTCGAGGAGTTTGAAAAGCTGGTCACGCTCGGCTTTGCCGAGGCGGAACCGGCCCAGGCGGCCGTGCTTCTGGAAAAAGGGCTGACGTACTACCAGGGCGACTACCTGCCGGAGTGCCGCTACGACGAATGGTGCGTCGAGGAACGTGAGCGTCTGCAGGCATTGTTCCTGCGCGGAGCAGAAAAGCTGGCGAAAATCCGGCTGGAAGAGGGGCGCCTCGAGGGCGTGATTCGCTGGTGCGAGGCCATCCTGCGGGTGGATGACTGTTGGGAAGAAGCGTACCGCCTGCTGATGACCGCGTATTACCGGTTGAACAATCGCAAGCAGGCGATCCGTTGGTACGAGAAGTGTGTGGCCAAACTGCAGGAGCAGCTGGGAGTGGAGCCATTGCCGGCTACCCAGGAGACCTACCAGAGCATCATGACGAGATAAGACCGCCTTTGCGCGGTCTTTTTCATACGATGACACAGCCTTGACAAAACCAGGAAGGGGCTTTACACTATTTTTTGTACTGACCAGTCAGTTCAAAAAATCGAAGGGAGACGGGAGTGATGGCCCCATCAAAGAAAGACCAGATTGCCCAAGGCGCGTTGACGGCATTTGCCCAATACGGGTTCAGCGATACCTCGATGGATGCGATCGCGGAAGTATCGCAGGTAGCCAAAGGGACGCTCTACTACCATTTTTCCACCAAGGAAGAGCTGTTTTTGTACGTCATTGAAAAAGGCGTGAAGATGCTGATTTACCATGTGGACAGTGTCATGCAAAAGGAAGAGCTGTCATTGGAAGACCGTATGATGAGTGCGTTGGATGAGCATCTTCGCTTCTTTTCCGAAAATCAAGAGCTTTGCTTTCTGTTGCTCAGCTTTTTTACCGGCGACGAAAAGCGGGATCTGATGGTCGGCAGGCTGTTGACCGGCTATTTTACGACTATGGAAAACTACATGACCGATTTGCAGCAGAAGGGCTACATCAGGGCGGATACGGAAATCCGCACGCTGGCCTCCGCACTGTTTGGCATGATCGGCATCACCGTATTGCGCAAGCAGTTTCGGAAGGAGCCGCTGCAAAGCGAGGCTGGCAGGCTGACGCTGCGGAATATGCTGGCAGGGATTTTACAGAAATAGCTGGCAAAACGGGCAGACCTTTTTCACATACACAAAAGAGGAGAATCCATATGAATAAACGTGCATGGATCGGGGTGGCTGGCTTTGCAGCCGGCATCGCAGTGTTGGGAACTGTCTTGTTTGGCCCGGGGGTGGGCAACGTCTCCGGGCAGCGTGCGGATACCGTCTCCGGCGTCATCGAGGGCACGGAAGTCGATCTCTCCTTTAAAATGGGAGGCTCGATCGAGCAGCTGTCGCTGTCCGAGGGAGATGAAGTGAAAGCCGGACAGCTCGTCGCTACACTGAACAGCGAAGAGCTGCTGGCAAAGAAGGAACAGGCAGAGGCTGCCTACCTTCTGGCGCAGGTCAAGCTGGAGCAGGCGAAAAAAGGCGTGTCCCTGACAGACAGTACAAGTGTAGCACAAGTCGATCAGGCGCATGCCGTCGTCAGCTCCGCCCAGGCCCAGCTGGAAGCGAGCAAGAACGGCGCGCGCGCAGAGGAAATCAACCAGTTGAAGGCAAAAGTGCAGGCGACCGAGACAGCCAGGCAGATCGCGGCGACCAATCTGGAGCGGATGAAAAAACTGCTGACGGAAGGGGCAGTGCCACAGGTAAAAGTCGAGGAAGCCGAAATGCAGCACGAGCAGGCGGCCGCCGAGAACAAAGCGGCTGCAGAATCGCTGAAAATGGCGCAGTCCGGCGCACGGCGCGAACAGGTAGAAGCCGCGCAGGCCCAACTCGACCAAGCGAAGGCAGCCTACAATCAAGCCGTAGCGGCGAGAGGTCAGGTAGGCCTGAAAGAGCTGGACGTAAAGCAGGCCGAGGCAGCCGTGCAGCAGGCCAAAGGCGCGCTGGCCGAGATCCAGACGTACTTGAACAATGCCAGGCTGATCGCTCCTGCCGACGGGATCGTAAAGTCAGTCGCTGTGCAAAAAGGCGAGCTGGTCGCACTAGGCTTTACCGTCCTGACCATTCAGACCAAAGCAGACAACTTTGTGAAGCTGTACGTCGATGAATACGCACTGTCTACAGTGAAAGCGGGAGATGCGGTCCACTTGTACGTGCCTGCCCTGAAGCGCGACGTCGAGGCAAAAGTAGCGACCGTAGCGCCGGCGGCAGATTTTGCCGTGAAAAAAGCGACACAAGAACTGGGCGACCGCGACATCCGCTCCTTCCAGGTGAAGATGCTCGTCACGGATCCGGAGCTGCGTCCGGGTCTGACGGTAGAGTGGAACGTCAAAGGGGCTGGTACCGGTGAGTAATTTCTCCCGTCTCTTCTGGACGGAGTGGAAAAATCTTTTTACCAATAAAACAATTCGCTTGATTCTCTTCGTCGTCCCGGTGATGTATCTGACCCTGTTCGGCTTCCTCTACGCGGAGAAAAGAGTGATGCACATCCCCGCCGTGATGGTCGATGCGGACCAGACGGAGCTGAGCCGGGAGCTGTACCGCGCCTTCGAGGCCGACCAGACGTTTGCCATCAGCTCCATCGTCGGGACCGAGGAAGAAGCGATGAAGCTGATCGACCAGGGCGAGGCGAGCGTCGCGCTGATCATCCCGCCGGACCTGGAGAAGAACGTCAAGGCTGGTCGGGAAGCGGAAGTGCTGACGGTCATCGACGGCAGCAACATCATGATTTCCAACACGGCCGTACGTGCCGCCAGCACCGTGGTCAAGTCCGTCTCTGCGGGCGCGACCTTGAAAAAGCTGGAGGCTCACGGGGGCTGGGGCGAGGAAGGGAAGAACTTGTACACCGGGATCGATTACCGCTATCGAGTCTTGTACAACCCGACGTTCAGCTACATGTCCTTCATGGTGTTCGGGCTGGCCGGAACCACTCTGCAGCAAGTTCTGTTTTTGGGCATTGTGCTCTCCGTCAGCCAGCAAAAAGAGGCGGGGACCTGGCGTGAAACGATGGAAAACAACAGCTTCTGGGCGATTACCGCGAGCAAGCTCCTGCCGTACTTCCTGGCCGGGACGCTCAATATGTTCCTTGGCTTTACGCTGCTGCTGAAAGGGTTCGGCATCCCGTACTACGGCAGCACGGTCCATTTCATGCTCGTCGCCACCGCTTTCAATCTGGCCGTTTTGGCCATCGGGTATGCGATCTCCTTTATCTTCAAGGACCAACTGCAGGCGACGCAAATCGCCATGCTCATCGCCGTGCCGTCCTTCATGCTGTCCGGGTACACCTGGCCATTCATGTCCATGCCGACAGTGGTGGAAGCGATTGGAAAATCTTTGCCGCTGACGTATTTTCTGCATGGCGTAAGAGAAATTCTAAGCAAAGGCCACGGCCTGTCTGCGGTCACTTCGGATCTGCTCGCACTGAGCTTCATGACTGTGCTGGGACTGTTCGCAGCCTATGTCAGCTACCTGGTGCAAACGAGGGAAAAAACGGCGCCTGCGAGTGAATCCACGACGGTTTAAGGGGAGATTTGGAGAAAAGAAACCCTTGTGTTATAAAGAATCTTTCCTTTATACTTACTTAAAAAAGGCGGATTCTTCAACGCAAGGGGGACATTATGTCAGCGACTCATCTGAAACAATTGTGCGAAGAGACGTACACCAAGCTGAAAAGGGTAAGCATGGAAGTGGAACGCTATTTGAACCAGGTGACCTTGTCCAGCCTCGTTTCTCAGTCCGGTGATCCGGAAGAGTATGAATCCTACTACCGCAGCTATCTTTCAGACCTGCGCCATTTGCTTGTATACTGCGAAAATGCGTACGACAGGCTGGGGGTATCCTTTCGCCGAGCACGATTCAATGAAGAGTTTGCCGAGGAAGTCTTGTACCAGGTGTACCATACCTGTATCAACAACTTCTACTACCCCAAAGGCGAGGTCTATGACGAAGACGGGCGCTATTCGTATACCGGACAAGATGCGATCATTTTCCGCAAGAAGGTTACACCCGAGCTGCAGCACTTGACGCTTTCGCTGTCGAAGGTATTTGAACTAATGCGTGAGGATCTGCAATATTACGAAACAGACTACATTACAAAAAAACGGATGCAAAAAGAACAAGCACAGGCCTAGCCGCCCGTGCTTGCTTTTGTGTCTGCCGAAAGTCATTCGAATCCGAGGCGCAGGCGAAGCAGGAACTTGTTCAGCAAGCCTCCGATCGTTTTCGGCGGCTGTTCGGTCCGGGCCGGCTCTGTGTGCAGCTGCCTCAGCGTGCCGTTGACGTCAATCATGCCGTAGCCGTACAGCTGGTCGTGGCCTGGAGGGCCGAGATCCTGCGCGGAATTGCGGATCAGCTCCATCACGTCGCGGTTTTTCATGCCGGGATGGACGGACCGCACGAGGGCAGCCAAGGCGGCGACGTGCGGACATGCCATGGACGTCCCGGACAGGGAGGCGTAATCGCTGTAAATGTAGGTGCTGGGGATGTCTACGCCAGGCGCAGCCACATCGACATAGTCGCCGAAATTGGAAAAATCGGCCCGTTCCTTGAGATGGTCGACGGCCGCCACCGACAGGACTTCTTCAAAGGCAGCCGGGTAGCTCGGCTGGTCGGTAGCGTCGTTTCCGGAGGCAGCGACCATGACCACATTGTGCTCGTAAGCGTAGCGGCAAGCTTCCTTGAGCGCGGCCGAAGACGTGTAGTTGCCGATGCTCAGGTTGATGACATCGGCGCCATGATCCGTCGCCCAGTAGATCCCTTGGGCAATGTCGACCGCAGAACCGGAACCGTCCGCCCCGATGGCTTTTACCGGCATCAGCTTGCTTTTCCAGGTCATGCCGGCGATGCCGTCCTTGTTGTTCGTCTTGGCTGCGATCACGCCGGATACATGAGTGCCGTGGCCATTGTCATCCTGCGGCTTGCTGCTGTCGTCGAGCACGTTGTAGCCTTCGACCAGCTTTCCTTTGAACTCCGGATGATCCATGTCGATGCCCGTATCCACCACCGCGACGATGACATCGCTGCTGCCCTCGCTCACGTCCCAGCTTTTCTCCATGCCGATCAGGGGAAGATTCCACTGGTATTCGGTGTAATACGGATCGTTCGGTTTCCGGTTCGGCAAGAGCAGATAGTTGGGTTCCGCAAATACGGAGTCGGGATGCTCCGCCAGCTTTTTCATCAGCTGCCTGGTCGTCAGGCTGCGGGATTTGATGATGAGAAACTTGTCAAAATCACGCTTGACCCTGGCATCGAGAGAGGCGACCAGCCTGTCGATTGTCTGTGGATCGGGTCGCGGCGAGAAGCGGACGACGACTTCGTGCTCTATATAGTGGCTCCGGTCACGCGGGTTGTGGTGAAGCGTCTGGATGTGGCTGCTCTTTTCCAGTCCACGCCGAATGTCTTTCACTTGTTCGATGTAGTTGATCCTGGGAATTCTCGACTCCGTGGAGGTGACCCGGGGATGGGGCTCGCGCATTTCTTCCTGCGCCTTTTGTTGCATACGGTAAGGAATGGCTACCAGACCGATCAGTGCGACCGCAACGACAATCGGGGCCAAGCGCAAAAAAATCACTCCCTCTTGTGCTTATGGATATATCCTGCACATGCAGAGAGTGATTATGAAGGTAAAAGCTTACATTCGATTGTTGAGCGACCGGACCGTGGAAGCCGTGCTGCGCAGAGAGCGGCGCGGAAGCTTCCAGCCCCGGTAGACGGAGACCATGCGACAGACGATGATGCCGACGAACAGCGCGTACAGTTCAATCACAGACGTCGCCCAGTTCAGACCGACAGACACCCCCGGCGACCATCGCCCATACCGCGTAAATTTCTTCCTTGAACACCAGCGGCTTGCGGGCGGCGAGCACATCGACGCCACGGTTCCCACAAGATTAAACCATTCCCAAGACATGTGGCATCGCTACATCCTTCCCTCTAAATCAAACCTAATTGGGTCAACCCGTAATGGATGCCGTCCTCATCGACGTGACGGGTCATGCGATTGGCAAACGGCTTCAGCTCCTCATGCGCGTTGCCCATGGCGATTCCCATCCCGACGTAGGACAGCATTTCCCTGTCATTCAGTCCGTCGCCGAATGCGACTGCCTCGTCAGGGCTGAATCCGAAATAGCGCAAGGCGGCTTCAACGCCTTTCGCCTTGGAACCGCTCCTGGGCAGGACGTCGAGGACGCGCTTGTGCCAGCGCACGTAGGAGACTTCGTGAAAACGTCCCACGTACGGTTCTTCCTCTTCCGCACCGCAATAGAGGAACGCCTGGTAGATCGGGGTTTCCTCCCAGTAGCGGTGACGGTGCGAAGGGGCAGGCAAGCGCAAAGAGTCGAACGATTCGATTACAAAGGGATGGTCGCTGACGTTGGCGTAGCAGCTGTCCGCACTGAGGAACACCATCGGATGATCGTTTCCGTCGGCCATGCCTTCCAGCTTTGCCAGCGTAGACTTGGGAAAAGGGGTGTGATGAATGACGCTGCCCTTGCTCACCACATAGGATCCGTTGAAGCTGACGAACGTATCGATCCCGAGCTGCCGGGCAATGGGCGTCAAATGATAAGGAGAACGGCCGGTTGCGATGGCGACCTGCACACCGTTTTGCTGCAAGCGATGGACGGCTTGAAGCGTGGCCGCCGGAATGACGTGCTTCGTATTGAGCAGCGTGCCGTCGATGTCAAAAAAGACAATTTTATACGTCATTTCTCTTCCCTCACCACTCTTTCTCTCTATACGAAGTCGATATGCCCGGACAGGGCGGCGACGAAAAAAAACAGAAAAGGAATGTCGGGAAAAGACATTCCTTTTCACTTTGCTTTTAGAATACAGCCAGTTCCGTCTCGCTGTCAAATACGTGGCATTTGGAAAGATCCATCCCCAATTTTACCGTCATCCGGGGCTTCAAGCCTTCTCGGGCATCCACGCGGGCGACCATTTGCGTCTGCGCGACATTATGGAAATAGACGTACAGCTCGGAGCCCATATTTTCCACCACGTCCAGTTCGGCGTTCGGGAAGCTGTCGAAGGGATGGGCTTCCACGAATGAGGTATCGCTGTACAAATCTTCGGGACGGATGCCGAAGATGGCCTGCTTGTTTGCGTATCCTCGCTCGCGAAGCAGCTTCGCCTTGTCGCTCGGAAAAGCGACGCGAATCTGGTCTGCTTCAAAGACGAGTGTCCCTTCTTTCTCGACGACAGCGCCTTTCGCGAAGTTCATCGCCGGAGAGCCGATAAAGCTGGCGACAAACAGGTTGAGCGGATGGTTGTAAATCTCGGTAGGGGTCGCCACCTGCTGAATCAGCCCGTCTTTCATGACGACGATGCGATCGCCCATGGTCATCGCTTCCGTCTGATCGTGGGTGACGTAGATGATGGTCGTGTTGAGCCTTTGATGCAGCTTCAAAATTTCCGTGCGCATCTGGACCCGCAGCTTGGCATCCAGGTTGGACAGTGGCTCATCCATGAGGAAGACCTGCGGCTCCCGGACGATGGCGCGTCCCAGGGCGACGCGCTGCCGCTGACCGCCAGACAGCGCCTTCGGTTTGCGGTCCAGCAGAAGAGAAATGTCGAGAATGCGTGCGGCTTCCTGGATCCGCGTCTCGATGTCGGCTTTGGAAAATTTGCGCAATTTCAGGCCGAAAGCCATGTTTTCGTACACGTTCATGTGAGGGTAAAGCGCGTAGCTCTGAAAAACCATGGCAATGTCCCGGTCTTTGGGAGCGACCTCGTTGACGCGCCGATCGCCTATGTACAGATCGCCTTCCGAGATTTCCTCCAGGCCCGCAATCATGCGCAGTGTCGTCGATTTGCCGCAGCCGGACGGCCCGACCAGCACGAGAAATTCCCGATCCTGGATCTCCAGATGAAAGTCATTGACGGCCGTTACCTGGTTTCCATATTTTTTATAGATGTGATTGAGGGTGACTTTGGCCATTTCCGTGGTACCTCCTCGGTAGGATGAAGGGAGCAGACACAACGTTGTGTCTGCATTTGATCGTACCAAGGCAACGGAATGGGGAGTAGAGACAAATTGTACGAATTGTTTGGTCAATTTTGCCGAAAGAGCAGCAAGAGCTGCAGCAGGACGGCATGGGAAAACTGCCTGGGGTCCAGGCCGGTCTGCTCCGCCAGCTTGTCCAGCCGGTACAGGAGCGTATTGCGGTGCAAGTAAAGCTGACGGGCCGTATCGCTGACGTTCAGCTGACAGGCGAACAAGGTCTCCAGCGTCTCGATCTGCTCCGTGCCGAGCTGGAGCGCCGTGTGGCTGGACTGGATGCTGCGGGCCACTTGTCCGGCCAGCTCGGGAGGCAGCGAGGCGGCCCATTGCTCCAGCGGATAGCTCCAGCTGCCGGCGACCATCGCGCGCGGCCGAAACTGCCTCAGGGCACGGGACAAAGAGAGCAACTGCTCGAGCGTTTTCCCCAGCGAGAGCGGCGTCTCGATGGGCGGGCTGACCGTCAGCCGGACGTGCTCCATCCATTCTGTGGAAATGAGTTCGTGCAGCCCGGAAGCCCACTCGAGCAAATCCTCGGATGCGCATGGATTTCCCAGCATGGATATCGGGACGAGAAGGAAATAATAAGAATGACCCAAAGCGAAACCGAGCAGGGAAGAGCGTTTTGCCTGGAAAAAGTCTGAAAGCAGCGACTCGAGCGACTGCCATTCAAACAAGCTCGCGGACCGGCATCGTTCCATGAGGAAGACGGCCCGCTTTTCCCGCCAAGACCAGTGCTGCTCCATCCGTTGCGGCGGGGCGGCCGGCGCACCCTCGACGATGCCCTGCAGCCACGCAGCGACTTGATCTGCCATGGAAGCCTCCGGGCGGGCTTGGGGCGGGGAGAAAAACAGCTTGAGCATCGCTCTGGCAGGCTGTGGCCAGGAGCTGCTCTCAATGAGAATGAGCCAGAGCCTGCCGTCTTCGTCCTCTCCGGAAACGGTAGCCGCCTCCCAGCCGTGTCGCTCCTGTTCGCGCAGAACCAGGTCGGCTTCGCTGCGGGAGGCCTGCAGGCAAGCGATCGGCAGGCCTGTTTCCTGGCGTATGCGCTCTACGTGATTGATCCATCGATCCATGTCTGCGCCTCCGTCTCGGATGCGAGTGAAAACTCGCATGTGAGTAAATACTTTCATTATACCTCACTTGAGGGCAAGCGTGGCAGCAGCTTCCTGCAGGGTAGCAGACGCTGGCGCTGTACCGGCGGATGTGAGGAATGAGGCGCCGGCGAGCGTGTGTACCGTGATCTCCGGGCGCGAGCGCAAGCGGATATTGAGGCCGGTCTGACCGAGTCCTTCGCTGATGTAAAACGGACGTCCGTCTACTCGATGCAGGCCTTTGACCATATTGAGCTTTGGCAGCTTGCCCATTTTCGCCAGGTGGAAAGGGCGCGGCCAGTGAATTTGCCCGCCGTGAAAGTGCCCGGAGAGCAAATAGTCGTATGGGAAATCCTGCATGTGCAAGACGACGTTCGGATCGTGGGTGAGCACCAGGCGCGCTCCTGTATCAGGAACGTTCTGGAACGACTTGGCGATTCTGCTGTGACCCGTGGAGAAATTGTCCACGCCGATGATGTGCAGACGCTGTCCCTGGTGAGAGATGGTTTCATGCCGGTTGATCAGGACGCGACATCCGATCCGCTCCAGCTCGGACTTGAGCATGGCGAGCTTCGGCGGGGACAGCACGTAGTCGTGATTGCCGAAGACGACGTACGTCCCGAGTGCCGGCTGAATCGACATCACGGTCTCCACGTAGCGGATCGCCTTGGGAATATTTTTGTAGCGATCCAGCAGATCTCCGGTAATCGCGATCAGATCGAGAGAGCGGTTCGCAAAATCAGCGACAATTTTGGATGCCTGCACAGACAGATTTTCCATGTGCAAGTCAGACAGATGCAGGATGGACAGCGGCTCCCAGTCTGCGGAATCAGGGAGTCTGCGGGAATGCTGAAGCGGAATGGATACATAATTCGTATGAACATCGAATGTATTGCGGTACGCTCGCAGGAACAGCAGGGCGACAGCCACTGCAATGATCAGTCCTATCATTTTCTGTGTGCCATCTCCTTTTGGTTGCTAATAACGTTCATTATACTAGAATTCGTCTTTTGTCGAATATGTAGGTATTGGTAGAAGGAATTTCGGGAAAAGTCAAGAAATATTATGAATGTTATATGAAATCAATATGGAGTCTAGGAGAGTGAAAGTATGAACGCGAAAAAAATTCCGGCAACGGAAGGTCGGTTTAATCTGAACAACTACGACGAGGTCTACGCGAACTTTGATTGGGCTGATGTGGAAAAAGAATTTACCTGGCATGAAACGGGTAAGGTGAATATGGCATACGAGGCGCTCGATCGCCATCTTTTGACGGAACGCAAGAATAAAACAGCATTGCTGTACAGTGATTTGACTCGGGATGAGGCGTATACGTTCGCCCAGCTGAGCGAGCTCTCCAACAAGTTCGGAAATGTGCTGCGAGGACTGGGAATTGCCAAGGGAGACCGCGTCTTCGTCTTTATGCCCCGCACGCCGGAGCTTTATGTAAGCGTTTTAGGGACGCTGAAGGTAGGAGCGATCGTAGGTCCCCTGTTCGAGGCTTTCATGGAAGCGGCAGTTCGCGACCGCCTGGAAGACAGTGAAGCCGTTGCGATCGTGACGACACCTGCCCTGCTGCCGCGCATTCCGGTGAAGGAGCTGCCTGCGCTGAAGCACGTGATCGTCGTCGGCGCCAAAGAGGAACTGTCTGATGGACAGATCAGCTTTGAAGCGGCGATGGCACAAGCCTCCTCCGACCTGGAAATCGAGTGGGTGGATCGCGAAGACGGCATGATCCTTCATTATACGTCCGGATCTACCGGCAAGCCAAAGGGTGTCCTGCACGTCCACAACGCCATGATCCAGCATTACCAGACAGGAAAATGGGTACTGGATCTGCAAGAGGATGACGTCTACTGGTGCACGGCCGACCCGGGCTGGGTGACAGGGACCGCCTACGGGATTTTCGCGCCCTGGCTGAACGGTGCGACGAGCGTGGTGCGGGGAGGTCGGTTCACGCCGGAATCCTGGTACGAAACGGTGGAAAAATACAAAGTCAGTGTCTGGTACAGCGCGCCGACGTCCTTCCGCATGCTCATGGGGGCAGGGGATGAGCTGGTGAAAAAATACGACTTCTCCCGACTGCGCCACATTTTGAGCGTGGGTGAGCCGCTCAATCCGGAAGTCGTCTATTGGGGGTTGCGCGTCTTCCAGCATCGGATTCACGATACGTGGTGGATGACAGAGACCGGCGGACAGCTGATTTGTAACTACAAGAGCATGGCGATCAAGCCAGGCTCGATGGGCAAACCGATCCCGGGCGTGTACGCGTCGATCATCGACGACCAGGGTAACGAGCTGCCGCCGAATCGCATGGGGAACCTGGCTGTCAAAGTTGGCTGGCCAGCGATGATGAGGAAGATCTGGAACAACCCTGCGAAATACCAGGAGTATTTCCACATCCCGGGCTGGTACGTATCCGGCGACTCGGCTTACAAGGACGAAGAAGGCTACTTTTGGTTCCAGGGCCGCATTGACGACGTCATCAATACGTCCGGGGAGCGGGTCGGACCATTCGAGGTAGAGAGCAAGCTGGTCGAGCATCCGGCCGTAGCGGAAGCGGGTGTCATCGGCAAGCCGGATCCCGTTCGCGGGGAGATCATCAAGGCGTTTATCTCGCTGCGTGCCGGCTACGAGCCGAGCGACGAGCTGATGGAGGAGATCCGCAAGTTTGTCAAGGAAGGTCTGGCCGCGCATGCCGCGCCGCGCGAGATCGAATTCCGCGACAAGCTGCCGAAGACGCGTTCCGGCAAAATCATGCGCCGCGTCCTGAAGGCGTGGGAGCTGGGACTGCCAACGGGCGACCTGTCTACCATGGAAGATTAATCAGCCCCTATGCAAAAACCATCTCTCGCTATCGTGCGGGGATGGTTTTTTGCGTCAGTTCTACTTTTCGTGATCATGGTCATGGCCATCGTGCGGCTGGCCGTGCCCTTGTGGGGAGCCTTCCTGACAGTGCAGGCTGCCATGGCGCACGGAAGAGTTTTCGATCTGGATGGTCGCGTGGGTGATGCCAAAATCACCTTCGCATCGAGGCGGCTCGGTGCTCCCTCGAGCAAAATATGGACCGACTCTTTCGTTACGCGCCAGGCGCTGAGCATGATGAGAACAGCCACGACGATGCTGATCAGCGGATCTGCCACGTACCAGTCAAAGGCCCACATGAGAATCCCGCCCAGGATCGCCCCGATTGAGCCGAGCAGATCGCTCAGGACGTGGAGATAGGCGCTGCGGACATTCATGTTGTCCTGGTAGTCTCCGCGCATCAGGACGAAAGCCGCCGCGATGTTGGCCAACAGTCCGACGAAGGCGATCACGACCATCGTCCCGCTTTGGACCTCGGGCGGATGGAGCAGCCGCTGGTAGGCCTCCCACAAAATCAGCAGGGAAATGACGACGAGGGTCACGCCGTTGGTGAGCGCCGCCAAAATCTCGAACCGATGCATCCCGAACGTTCTGCGCGCAGAGGGCGGGCGAGAAGCGAAATGCAGGGCCAGCAAGCTGAGCAGGAGGGCGGAAGCATCGCTCAGCATGTGGCCGGCATCCGACAGCAAGGCGAGGCTGTTCGTGAGAAAGCCCCCGATGACCTCGACGATGAAATACAGGGTAATGATGAAAAGAGAGGCGAGCAGCGCCTGTTTGCTGGCGCCTCTTCCGTGCTGATGACTATGTCCGTGTGAGTGGCCGTGATGGTGGTCGTGGCCCAATTCTATACACCTCCCGAACAATGTGGAACGGGGATCATCTGCCAAAAGGCGTGCATGCGGTATTCCTGCTTTCTGTACTGTATTCAGCTACATGATACCAGATACAATATAACATTCAAGTGATCATTTGAATATTATGGCAAAGGAAAGCCGTTGCGATAAAGGCAACGGCTTTCGGGTCAATGGAAGATCGAAGCAGCGCATCCCATTAGCTTGCCGTACGAGAGTAGATTCGATGCGGAGCCAGATCGCCGCGATGACGAACGTAAAGAGGTCCCCAGGAAGGATTGACATCGTGCATGCCCTTCAGCAGCGTCGCCATGCTGGTAAAGGCGGACTCGATTTCGGCCTCGCCAGCAATGGACGATGCGACAGCTGCCGCAACGACGTGCGCGGCGTACATGCCGGAAACGATGCAATCCGCCACAGGCAACGAACTGGACAAATAGGAGCGGATCTCCCGGACGATCATCTCGTCATGGTTGTACCAGTTTTGGATCTGCCCGAGAGCGTGGGATTCCAGACTGAGCAGGCGCGTCTGGGCAATGGTGCGCGCAACGATGGCGGCCGATTTCTTGGCCGTCTCGGCGTCCAGGGACGACCTGCCCAGCGTGATGCCTTCGAGGTCCTTGTCCGTTTCTTCGAGCAGAGCGTCTGCCCATTGCGCGGAGCCGTCAAAATGCAGCAGGCGGACGGTCTCGGCAGCGAGATAGCCGCGCAGGATGTCAGCGGGATGCGGGTCGTTTTGAGGACCGGCGTTGCGCAGCTTCGCTTTTCCCGTGTACGCTTTGTTAAGACCGCGGAAGTAACCGATCAGCCCGATGCCTGCCGCAGGGCCGGTGTTCAGGATGCCAAGCACGTCGGAGGCCGTCTCGTCGATGCGCAATGACCAATAATCTGCCAGCGTCCGATTTTGCAGCTGGTCTGACAGGGCGCTGTAGACGGAGTGCTGCAATTCCTCCAACAGCCCGGTATCGGCGTGCAGAATGTCGTGTCCGGCGGTCTCGTGCCCCAGAGCAGCCCAGGCCAGCAGGCCGTGCCGCGCATTCGCCGGGGGCAGGTTCACGATGCCAGTCTTGATGCCAAAATGGGCGGCTGCTTCCACCGTCCACGTATAAGGTCCAAATTGGGGGCGTCCCCATTTGACGAGCGGGGCGATCAGGCTTTCATCAGGCGGCTTGATGCCTTTCCTGTCCTCCTCGCTCAAAAAACCGTCGTACAAATCGCTGACGACCTCCTGAAAGGCGTCTGTCGCTTCGCGCTCGTACGCTTCGCTGTTTTGCAGAATGGCCTGGGCGATGTCGCAGAACAGCCCGGCTTCCCGTTCCTTGTGCGGGTCGCGGCGGAGCATGCTGTTGAATCCGGCTTCGGAGAGCTTGTCCATCGCTTGCAGGAAGGGGAGGTAGACGTGTTCACGGTAAAGCGGGGGAAGGGACTTGGCCGCATCTTGCAAACGACCGTACAGCGAGTGGTAATCATTCGGATCTGGCGGACCGTTGTTCTCGTCCAGGGCAGCGGCTGTTACGTCGTCGATGCAGGCTTGCAGCTTGCGAAAGTCAGGATGGTTCATGCGTGACGCCTCCATTCGTCGAGAGAGTAATGGCTCTGACACGGGTTACGTCAAATCATGCGGGCGGCTTCTGGGGAACCCGCTTCCTTTCCGGTTGGACAAGGAAGTGGTTCCTTTATTATAGCCTGTAAAAACTGGAAAAAAAAGCAGGAGAAGGTAGTCGCATAGTAGTAAATCTCAAAAAAACACGTAGTAAGGTTGTCCTGTTGCGCATATAATTCGAAATGATTACTATTTAATAAGGGGGGAGAGATAAATTGCTAGCCAAAATACGCAGTTTCGCATGGGAAGTGGTCGGCGCCCTGATCATCGGATTGGTTGCCGTGTGGCTGACGGCGACCAAGGGAAGCGGGCGGCTGTCCGGCTGGCAGATAGAGTGGTCGCCCCGCTGGCTGGACATCAAGACGTTTTTCCTCAGCATCATGCTCGAAGCCATTCCGTTCGTGCTGCTCGGAGTGTTCTTCTCCGCTTTTATCCAAACGTTCGTCACGGAAGAACAGGTCCGGCGCTGGACGCCGAAGCATCCGCTGGCGGCTTTGCCCTTTGGCGCGCTGCTTGGATTTTTGTTCCCGGTCTGTGAATGCGCCATTATCCCGGTCGTGCGCCGGCTGATTCAAAAAGGTATGCCGCTGCATGTCGGGATCGTCTTTTTGCTGGCTGGTCCGGTCGTCAATCCGGTGGTGATGTCCTCCACCTACATCGCCTTCGCCAGACAGCCGGATCTCGCTTTTCACAGAGCCGCTGCCGCCTTTGTCGTAGCGATCGTCATCGGCGCGCTGGTGCTGCTGTTTGTCCGTAAAAACCCGCTGCGCTGGGGAATGGAGGCGCAGATCCGGCATGAGGCGGCCCATCAGGAGGCGGTGCGGGGCAAGCTGTCAGCCACCTTTTCCCACGCGATCGATGAATTTTTTGACATGGGCAAATATTTGTTGTTCGGCGCTCTGATCAGCGCGGTGCTGCAGGTATACATAAGCAGGGAGGTCATGGTGGAGATCGGCCAGACGCCCGTTGCGTCCCATCTGGTCATGATGGGGATGGCCTATTTGTTCTCCCTTTGCTCGGAAGCCGATGCGTTCATCGCGTCTTCCTTTTCCAACACCTTTCACAGCAGCGCATTGCTCGCCTTTCTCGTCTTTGGGCCGATGCTGGACGTCAAAACGACATTGATGCTGTGCAGCACATTCCGCTTCGGATTCGTGGCAAGGCTGGTGGGCGCGGTGACGGTGCTCGTACTCGCGGTCACGCTGCTGTGGCCGCTCTAGGGAGGTTTTCGTATGAATCAAGCGAGTTTGAAGCGGCATTACTGGGTGCGCAGCCTGATTTTGAGCGGATTCACGCTGCTGCTGGCGAAGCTGATCGTCACGGAGCGGCTCAGCCACTATCTGGCTCCCCGCCTGCACATGTTCAGCTATGTCACGCTGGGCATTTTGATCCTGCTGACGCTTGTCAGCATCCGCCAGGCTATCGTCGGGCCTCCCAGGTATGAGTGCGACTGCGAGGATGCCCACCAGGTTCCGCGTTCGCTTTGGCGCTCTCTGATCGTCTACGGCTTGTTTGTCTTGCCTTTGGCGATGGGATTTCTGATGCCGGAGCAAATTCTCGGGAGCGATGTGGCCGAAAAGCGGGGAGTGACCTTGCTCGGCAACGATGTGAGAAAGCTGGGGGCGGTCGCCGGGGCGGCCAATGCTTCGGCACAGGGCGCTGCCAGCGAGAGTCTGTCGCAGTCCGGCGGAGCGGGCGGGACAGCAGGGACAGCTACCAGTCAGCCAAGCGGGAAGCCAGGCGACGGCGCAAGGCTGGCGGCTTCCCCGGCGCAGACACAAGCACAGACCCGGTCTGCGGCCCTCAGCGACGAGCAGCTTCGCCAGAAGTTTGCGTCGGGTCTGGGGGATTTTTACACGGATATGGCTGTGTCGCTGTACAAACAGCCGGTGATCCAGCTTGATGACAAGGTGTTTCTCGACGGGCTCACGACGATGGAGCTGTACGCCAAAGAGTTCGCGGGCAAGGAGCTCGAGACGCTCGGATTCGTCTACCGCCAACCGGATTTTACGCCGCAGCAGTTCGTCGTCGCGCGGTTTTCTGTCACTTGCTGCACGGCTGATGCCAATGTGTTCGGCGTGCTGGTGGAAAACGGGCAGGGGAGCAAGTGGCCTACGGACAGCTGGGTAAAAGTGCGCGGGAAGCTGGAGGCGCGGATGGTCGACGGATACGAAATGCTCGTCCTGAAGGCGAGCAAGGTCGAGCCGGTCAAGCCGCCAAAGGACCCGTATGTGTATTACAACTACGACACGCCAATAGGGGGATGAGGGTGCCAAGCTTGCCTTGCGCCCTCGTAGCGGCGCAGCAGCTTATCCGCACATACCTATTGAAGAAGGAAGTACAAAACAAAAAAGCTGGCACCCGCCTGTTGTGCGGAAGTCAGCTTTTCTTTTTTCACGATCACGCTTCCCACAGCCGGACTTTTCGGCGTGCGATCAGCTTGCCGACGAGACCGTGACGGGGGGAGAACAGGAGCGCCAGGAAAAACAGCAAGCCTGCGACTGTCGTCATGGCCCCGGCGATCGAGCTGTCCAGCCAGGAAGCGAGGAAGTACCCGCAGACGGCGGAGAGGACGCCGACACCCATGCTGATGAAGAGCATGGCATGCAGCCGGTCCGTCAGCAAATACGCAGTCGCGCTGGGGACGACCAGCATGGCGACGACGAGGATGGCTCCTACGCTCTCGAAGGCGGCGACGGTCGTCAGCGAGACGAGGGTCATCAGCAGGTAGTGGAACAGCACGACCGGTATGCCGATGGCAGCGGCGAGCGCCGGGTCGAAGCTGCACAGCTTGAACTGCTTGAAGAACAGGCCGATGATAAGCAGGCTGAGGAGGAAGACGCCGCCTACCCCCCACATGGCGCGCGGGCCCATATCCACTCCGTCCAGCTGCCAGGTGTCCCAGGGCACGTAGGCGATTTCCCCGTACAGGACGCAGTCGAGATCGAGGTCGACCTGCTGCGTGTAGAGCGAGACGAGGACGACCCCGACGGAAAAGAGGGCGGTGAAGGTCACGCCGATGGCCGCATCCGACTTGACGCCGCTCTGTTGAAGCATCTGCACGATAAAGACCGTCACGAGTCCGAGGACTGCCGCCCCGACCAGCATAGGCAGAATATCCCGGCTGCCGCTGAACAGAAAGGCGAGCACGATCCCCGGGAGGATGGCGTGGCTGATGGCATCCCCGAGCATGGCCATCCTGCGCAAAATGAGGAAGCAGCCGAGAAAGCCGCAGGAGGCAGCGACGAGAGAGCCGGTCAGGATGATCCAAAACGTATTCACAGCGACAACCCTCCTTGGTTCGACTGCTGCAAGAGGTGAGAGAAGCCTTGGTAATCCGCGAGCTGCGGCGTCAGGTCGTACGCCCGCAGCTGGGCAAGCATCAGGGACAGGGCTTCGTCCGACAGCTGGGGAGCCAGCTCCTCCTGATTCACGTCAATTTCCAGGTGGTGAAATTGATTCTGGTTCATGTGGTACAGATCCCACAGGCGCTGGTTCAGCACCAGCCGATGCGCGACTGGCAGCCCTTCCGACGTAAAGGTCCAGAGCGTCTCGTCGTCCGTGCGCGTGCGCTCCGCAACATAGCCTCTCTTTTGCAAATCCCGCAGCGCATGGCGGACGGCTGCGGTCCGCTTGCCGCACTTCCGGGCCAGCATGGCGGCGCCAAAACCGCGGTACACACTGGTCGGACGGCTTTTCAACTGCTCTTCCAGCTGCTCGTACAAGGCTTGCATGACGTCCTCGCGCAAAATTTTGCGGCGCATGCGCAAAAAGCGCACCATCCTCGCCAGCACGCCCCGGCGAGGGGAGAACAGCAGCGAAAACAGGAAGAAAGCGGTGGCGGACAGGACGATGGTCGGCCCCGTCGGGAGATTTTCCTGCTGGGTGCTGATCAGCGTCCCGAGAACGCCGCTGACGGCTCCGAAGAAGCCGGAGAGCACGACCATCTTGCTGAGCTCATCCGTCCAGTAACGGGCAGTGACGGCAGGGGTGATCAGCATGGCCGCGACCAGGACGACGCCGACAGCCTGCAGCCCGATGACGACCGCCATCAAGAGCATCAGCATCAGGACGGCGTCCAGGAATCCCATGGGAAAGCCCAATCCTCGCCCAAATCCAGGGTCGAAGGAGAGGAGCGTGAATTCTTTAAACAGCAGGGCGACTACCACGATCAGGACAGCGGCGACGACCATGATGGTCACTACATCGGCAAAGACGAGCGAGGCGGCCTGCCCGAACAAAAACTTGTCGAGCCCGCTCTGGTTCCCGCTCGCGCTGTGCTGGATGTGCGTGAGCAGCACGATGCCGATTCCGAAAAAGACGGACAGGGTCAGGGCGAGGGAGGTGTCCTCCTTGATCCGCGTATGTCGGGAGATCGCCGTAATGCAATACGTCGCGAGCAGTCCCGCCACGCCTGCGCCGATCAAGAAGAGTCCGATCGATTTGGAGCCGGTCAAAAGATAGACGAGGCAGACGCCGGGCAGAGCGGCATGGGCGAGGGCGTCTCCCATCAAAGACCGCCCGCGCAGAAAGGCAAAGCATCCGAGAATGCCGCTGCTGATCCCGAGCAGGACGCACCCCATCAACACCCATTGCGTATTCGGGTCCTGCAGGGCTTGCCACATGTTCATGAGTCCGTCTCCTCCTTCGCAGAAGGCGATGCGGTCAGCAATACTTGATTGCCCATGATGTGCAGGCGGCCGCCGTATGTCTTTTGCAAATTTTCAGAGGTAAAGGCCTCCTGGGTCGGACCGGCGGCGATGACCCGGCGATTGAGCAGGATCGCCCAGTCAAAATACTCCTCGACGGTCTGCAGATCGTGATGGACCACCAGCACGGTCTTTTTCTGCTGCTTCAGCTCGTTCAACAGCTGGATGATCGCTTTTTCCGTCGCGGCGTCCACACCCGCGAACGGCTCATCCATAAAGTACAGCTGGGCTTCCTGGGCCAGCGCGCGGGCGAGGAAGACGCGCTGCTGCTGGCCGCCGGAGAGCTGGCTGATCTGGCGGTTCGCGTAGTCAGCCATGCCTACCTTTGCCAGACACTCCATGGCGAAGTCCCGGTCTGCCTTGCCCGGGCGGCGAAACCAGCCCAGCCGCCCGTAGCGGCCCATCAGGACGACGTCGAGCGCGTCGGTAGGGAAGTCCCAGTCCACCGACTCGCGCTGGGGGACGTAGCCGACGAGCTTGCGCTGCTGCCTGTACGGTTTTCCGTAGATTTGCGTTTCCCCGGAGGCGACGGGGATCAGGCCCTGTACGGCCTTGATGAACGTTGACTTGCCTGCGCCATTCGGGCCGATGATGCCGACCAGCTTCCCCTCGGGAACTTCCACGTGGACGCTTCTGAGTACCGGTTTCTTTTGATAGGCGACGGTCAAATCCCGCACCTGGAGAGGCAACGCTTTTGTTGTCGTTGACATGTCCCAACCTTCCTTTCCGCTTGCTTGCTATTTCAACGCTTTGACGATCGTATCGACGTTGTGCTTCACCATGCCGATGTAGTTGCCCTCCGGCGTACCCGGTGCGCCCATCGCATCGGAGAACAGCTCTCCGCCGATGGTGACGGTGTGGTTTTTCGCTGCCGCCCCTTGCACGACGGCTTCAATCGAGCGCTTGGGCACGGAAGACTCCACAAAAGCGGCTTTGATCTTGCGTTCGACGAGTGTATCGACGAGCTTCTGTACGTCCTTCAGACCGTATTCCGAAGTGGTGCTGATCCCTTGCAGACCGAGCACTTCGATGTCGTAGGCCCGGCCGAAATATTGAAAGGCGTCGTGGGCGGAGACGAGCACACGCTGTTCTTTGGGAATAGAGGCCAGCTGCGTGCGGGCGTAATCGTCCAGCTGCTTCAGCTCCGCCAAATACTTTTCGGCGTTCGCCGTATACGTGTCCCGATGGGCGGAATCGATCGCGCTCATGTCGTCGCGCACTTGCTCCACAGCTTTTATCCACAGCGCGACATCAAACCAGACGTGGGGATCGGGGTTATCGGGAGAAGCAGGATCAGCCAGCAAATCTTCCTTGGTCAGCTTCGCGGTTACGGGCTTGACGGGCTTGCTTTTCCCGATCTTCTCGAAAATGTCGACCATTTTGCCTTCGAGGTGCTGTCCCGAATAGAAAATGATATCGGCCTCATCAATCCGTTTGATGTCGCCTTCCGACGCTTTGTACAAGTGCGGGTCCACGCCGGCGCCCATCAGTTGGGTGACGGCGACGTGCTCGCCGCCGACCTGCTTGACAATATCGGCAACCATGCCTGTGGTGGCCGTGACTTTCCAGACTTCATTCGTTGCCTTTGGCGCCTGGCTGCCCGAGCAGCCTGCAAGGAGCAGGGCGGTAGTCATTACAGCGGCAAGCATTCCGGTTCTCCAGCGAGAAAAATATGTAGGATTCAAAGTTTGTCTCCCCTCAATTCTTTTTTATTTGTGCAGAAATGTTTCCTTGGTGCAACTTTAACACATAACCATTCCTTTATGCAACAGATGGTTTTTCTAGGCCCGGCGTTTTGTGAAACAGCATATGAAAAAGGCAGGTGAGCGTGTCACCTGCCTTGAGTTCCGCTATTCTTTTGCGATCAGATGGTGCTTCACCGCATAGGCCGCCAGTTGGACCCGGTTGGCCAATTGCAGCTTGTCTAAAATGTTTTTCACGTGGTTTTTCACGGTGTTTTCCGAAATGATGAGAGTCTCGCTGATTTCCCGATTCGTTTTGCCTGCTCCCACGTACATCACGATTTCCCGTTCGCGGGGGGTGAGCACTTCCGGGACCATGCCGACCGGCTGCTCATCCTGGCGGAAGCGGTGCAGCAGGCGGTTGGCCATCTCGCGGGACAGCTCGCTGTCCTCGCCGAGCAAGGCGTGCAGGTAGTTGATCCAGTCGTCCGGCTCGAGGTTTTTCAGCAGATAGCCCTGCGCGCCAAACTGGATGGCGGTGATGAGGTCCCCGACATCGTCGGACACGCTGAGGATCACGACTTTGATCTGGGGATACGCTTTTTTGACTTCGCGCGTGGCTTCCAGGCCGCTCCATTTGGGCATGTTGATATCCATCAGCACGAGATCGGGCTGCAGTTCGCCGCACAGCCGGAACGCTTCTTCGCCGTTCTCCGCTTCCCCGACGACTTCAAAAGAGGGATCCGGGTCGAGCAGGCTGCGAATCGCGGAGCGCGCCATGGGGTGATCGTCTGCAATGACTACGCGGTAGCCGTTCATTGGGAATAACCTCCTGATTGGGATGTCAGGCTGATCGAGGTGCCGCCTTCCGTCCGCGGGCGAATGCCGATGCTCGCTTGCAATTGCTTGGCGCGGTCGCGCATCATGGACAGCCCGTACTTTTTCGCTTCCTCTACGGACCCATGCAGGCCGACCCCGTCGTCCTCGATCGTGAGTGTCCAGCCGCGCGGATCGGCCGTCGCGAGCCGCAGCCAGGCGTGGCGCGCCTGTGAGTGCTTGCGGATGTTGGCAAAGGCCTCCTGGATGATGCCGAATAGCTGCACCTCTTCGGCGGGTGTAAAAACGCCTTCCTGAATCTGCAGCTCGGGCGAGACGTCAATGCCGGACAGCGCGCTCCACTGCGCCAGCCAGTTTTCCAGCCGTTGCGTGAGACTGCCTTCCTCGGGGAGCGAGCGCAAATTGAAGATGGCTTGGCGGACGTGGTTGTCGATGGCGGAGACGGCGACGCGCGCCTCGTCGAGCTGGCCCTGTTTCAATTTGACGTTCAAGAAAAACAGCGACTGGGCGATTCCGTCGTGCAGCTCGCGGGCGAGCCGCTCTCGTTCCTCGTAGACGGCGCGGCGGGCTTGCTCTTCTATAATGCGCGCATTCATCCGCTCGATCGTGCGGAACATCCATGTGGCAAACAAAAACGACAGGAGCAAGGTCAACAGCGTGATGTAAATGTTGCCGGTCTCCATGGACATGTAGGACAAGAGAAAATCGTGCCGCACGAATTCAAAGCCCCCGATAATGAGGGTGGGGATCAGTACGGTCAGCCAGTGAAAAAAGCGGTAGGTCATGGCAGAGGTCCTTTCCTTACGTGTATCAGTCAATCCTAGTATACCGAAGCAGACGAGCGGATGATATACTCGGTATCAGAACAAGCGTCTGCAGGAGGGAGAATATGAGCAAGATTGCAACAGCGTTAACGATAGCAGGCTCCGACAGCGGCGGGGGAGCGGGGATTCAGGCGGATCTCAAGACGTTCCACCAGCTGGGCGTGTACGGGATGAGCGCGATTACAGCCGTGACGGCGCAAAATACGCTGGGGGTGGCCGGTGTTTATCCTCTTCCGGTAGAAGCCGTGTCCCTGCAGATTCGGGAAGTGCTGCGCGATATCGGCGCAGATGCAGCCAAGACCGGCATGCTGTTTGACGCGGCGATTATTCAGGCGGTCGCTGAGGAGATCCGTGCGTTCGGCATTTCCCGGCTGGTCGTCGATCCGGTCATGGTGGCAAAAGGGGGAGCGAAGCTTTTGCTCGACGAAGCGATCGCGGCACTCACGCAGCAGTTGCTCCCGCTGGCCGCAGTGGTCACGCCGAATCTGCCGGAAGCGGAGTGCCTGACCGGGATGCGGATCCGGACCCCCGAGGAAATGCGGGAGGGCGCCCGGGCGATCCATGCCTTGGGCGTGCGCAACGTCTTGATGAAGGGCGGACATCTGGAAGGGGATGTGATCGTCGACATGCTCTTCGATGGACAGGCATTCTATGAGCTCAGCCACGAACGCGTACCGACGCGGCACACTCACGGAACGGGTTGCACCTTCTCGGCGGCATTGACGGCCGAGCTGGCCAAAGGAACGCCGCTCGTGCCGGCCGTAGAGCGCGCCAACCGGTTTATTTTCGAAGCGATCAAGACGGCGCCGCAGCTGGGTCAAGGCCACGGACCGACCAACCACTGGGCTGTCATCGATTAAAAGGAAGCCCCCGGGGACAAATGCTCGGGGGCTTTGCCTATTTCTCCTGCAAGGGAAGGGAAAAGCCTTGGGAAAGCCTGCTCGGGTAGTCGGAGAGCGCAAAGGTGTGGCTGCTGAGCTTCATGTATGCCCGGCAGGTCGCTTCCTGAGCGGCCTCCAGCGCATCCGTCTCATTGCGCAAGAAGGCGAAGGCGGCTTTATCGCAGGGGACATTCAGCCATTGGCGAGAGCGTGTGAAAAAGTGGGGCGAAGGGAATGGGGATTTTTCGACAAAAGTATGCAGGCGTGCTACAATATGGATTGCTTTCATTTTCGGGAAAGGAACGTAACGCTGCATGAAGGAGTCCATATTGATTACCGTTGAAGGGCCCATTGGAATCGGCAAGACATCGCTGGCACGGGAATTGAGCCGCGCCTTTCAATTGGAGTTGCTGGAAGAAATTGTTTACGAAAATCCGTTTTTGGGTAATTTCTATGAAAACATTGCCGAGTGGAGCTTCCAGCTCGAAATGTTTTTCTTGTGCAACCGGTACAAACAGCTGCAGGATATTCATTCGGAGTATTTGAATCAAGGGACTTCCGTCGTTGCCGATTACAATATTTTCAAAAATACGATTTTTGCCAAACGAACGTTGTCTGAGGACAACTTGCCGAAGTACCTCAAGATCTACGATATATTGACGGAAGATTTGCCGCAGGCCCACCTGGTCATTTACCTGACGGCTTCCATCGATACGGTCCTGAAGCGGATCGCCATGCGTGACCGCGACATCGAACGCAGCATGGACGTGGGCTATCTGGAAAATCTGATCGCCGATTACAACGCATTCATGGAAGCCTTTGAAAAACACCATCCCGATACGCCCGTCATGACATTCGACTGCGACCGTCTCGATTTCGTCCATCGCCCGGAAGATTTGCGCCTCGTGCTGGATGCTATCTCGTCTCGGATTCGCGAGCTGATGGCGGACCAGGGATGAATGGTAACGGCGATTCGCCAGTATGTGAATAAGGAGTTGCGTACATGTCTAGGTTTGAAAACAGCCCCATTCGAAAAAAATACGGAGTGCCAAACAACGCAGTCATTACGATCGGCGGGACAGTCGGGGTAGGCAAATCGACGTTTACGCATGCGCTTGCCGAGCAGCTGGGCTTTCGCGTGTCCATCGAAAAGGCGGACAACAACCCGTACTTGAGCCGCTATTACAATGACTTGTCGCGTTGGGGCTTTCATTTGCAAATTTTCTTCCTGGCTGAGCGCTTCAAGGAACAAAAGCGGATGTTTGACTATGGCGGCGGATTTGTGCAGGACCGCTCCATTTACGAGGATACAGGGATTTTTGCCCGCATGCTGTACGAGCAGGGGAACATGACAGAAGAAGATTACCGTACCTATACCGAGCTGTTTGACGCGATGGTCATGACATCGTACTTTCCGCATCCGGATATTTTGGTCTATCTGGAAGGGAGCTTTGACGACATCATCGGCCGCGTGAAGGAACGGGGACGCCCGATGGAGCAGCAGACCCCGGTCGATTACTGGAAGGACTTGTTTGAGCGCTACGAGAAGTGGATCGGCTCTTTCACCGCCTGTCCGATCCTGCGCGTCAACATCAACGAGTACGACATCATCAACGACCCATCGTCCATGGAGAGCATCATCGCGCGGGTAGCGGAAAAGATCCGCCTCGGCAGAGAGGCGAGACGGTAGACAAAGACAAGCTTGTTTCGGCACTTATTTCTTTTTTTCAGTCTGCCCCCCTCGGCAGCGCTTCGTTTCAGCTTCCGGCCAACCCCTATGGTATAATAGACAGCTATTCACAGACAGAAAAGGAGCTCATCCATGGCAGAAGACTGGTTTGAACGCAGCTTTCGCGAAGATTACGTCCTGGTGTACCGGCATCGCGACGATGCGGCGGCTGATTCCGAGGTGGCCAACCTCTTGGCGCGGCTGCCCATCAAGTCAACGGGGCGGGTCTTGGATCTTTGCTGCGGAAGCGGGCGTCATTCACGCGCGCTGGCTCGTCGGGGGTATGAGGTGGTCGGAGTAGATCTGTCGCCGGTTCTCCTGCAGCTGGCTGAGGAAAACAAACAGCTATCCACAGCTGCGCTTTGTCCGCTGTGACATGGGCGAGATTCCATTCCAGGGCGAATTTGACATCGTCGTCAATCTGTTTACCAGCTTTGGCTACTTCTCGACGGAAAATGACCTCTATGCTGGAGCAAGCCGGTTTTGGCCAGATCCGGGTGTTTGGCGATTACCGGTTTGAGCCGTATGAGGCGGACCGCTCTCCCCGGATGATTATCTATGCGGCCAAAGAGTAAAAGGCTGCCGCTGCCAGGGACTATCTCGCTTGTCCGGTGAATATGATGGTGTTACAACCGTTCATTGGACATAAGGGGGCGCTTTTTTTGAGCAAGCTGTCTTTGGAGCAGGTCAAACTGTATTTGAGCAAGGTGCCTGGCTGGAAGCTCGTCGAGGATCGGATGGCTCTGGCTCGCACGTATCACTGTCGCGATTTTGCTGCAGCGATCGGCTTGGTGAACCGGGTGGCAGAGCTTCTGGAATACGACGGCCAGCATGTCGAGGTCCGGGTGAACGGCGGGACGGTGACGTTTACGCTGGCGACCCATGAAGCAAAAGGGTTGACCGGCAAGGATTTTGCCCTTGCCCAAACGATCAGCAAAGTGAGCTAGAACAGTCGAGAGCCGCTTCCTTCGGTGAAGCGGCATTTCTTTTGGCGAATGGGCGATAGTTCTGATATGATGGGCAGTAACATCACTTCGGAGGGATGAACATGGAGATTCAACAACACGCGGGGCTGCTTGCGCTTTTGCAGGACGAATTTGAAAACAAGCTTGCGCGGATTACGTTCACGCAGTGGGATACCGAGCAGGAAGACGAGGAAGAAGAGACCCGGTTTACGAGCAAGCTGGTCGGCTTTCAGCTGACGGATAACGAATTTGCGGAGAAGGATCTGCTGCTGAAGTTTACGGACGAGCATGATGAGGCTGTGGAAATTTTGATGGAACTCCCGGGCGAGGAAGTGGATTTGGCAACGTTCGAGGAAGGGCGCCTGGCCATTTTTGGCACAGAAGCGGAAGTCGTCCTGGAAAAATGAAGCCGAAGCAACGATTCAGATACGTCGGTACGCCAGATCCGATGACGCAGAAGGAGGTGTACCTCTGCGAGAAGTACATCAAAAAGCATCGCCATGAGTTGGTGCGGGCCGGGGAGTATTGGGTCGACGTGGCGGCGCTGCTCACCTTGTTTCATCTCGACTGCTGGAATTGCCGGACCGTGCACGGGGAGACCTGCTGTGAAGGCGGACAGCCCTACGCCGTGGACAAGCGGCAAATTCCCGTCATGGAGGGACATCTCGACCGGATTGCGGATCATCTGCAGGACGAGAGGGAGCGCGCGAACTGGCAGGTGTACGGCATCTGGGAAGTGGGGCAGCCGCCGGGGACCATCCGGATGAAGCACGGGAACTGTCTGTTTTACCGGGAGCTGAACGGCAGATACGGGTGTGCGATCCACGCTTACGCCGAGCAGACGGGGAGCGAGCTGTACCCGCTCAAGCCGTTCAGCTGCCAGCTGTACCCGCTGGATTTGATCGAGACAGCGGAAGGAATCCTGTTGACGGCGGTGACGGCTGCGACGTCGTCATTCTCGCGCTGGGGCACAGACTATCTCGAGCATTTTTACTGTGCCAGCCGGGAGCGCCGGAAGCAGGCCGCGCATGTGGACGCGTCGCTGTTCGCCCTGGATGGCTATCGGCCGGCATACGAATGGAACCTTCCTCTGCTTCGCTACGTGCTGCAGGATCAGGCGGAGCGGGTAGAGGCGATCCTGGCCGAATGTTCTCTGAGCGTACGGATCTGATTGGAACGTCAGGTACCTTGTGATATGATGGGTATGGCATTGAGTTGATTCGCAAAGGAGTTACAGCTATGAACGTCAAGACCATGCAAGATTCTCGCACTATCCAGGCTTCTCTGGTGCAGCCTTCCGACACCAACTATCACGGAACGATCTTTGGCGGATCGATGATGGCGTTCATCGATGAGGTCGCAGCCATCTCCGCGATGCGACATTCACGCCGCCCGGTCGTGACGGCTTCCATAGACTCCATCGATTTTTTGGCACCGGTAAAAATGGGGCATTCCATTTGCCTCGAGGCGTTCGTCTCCTCGACGGGCAGAACGTCGATGGAGGTATTTGTCAAGGTCATTTCCGAAAATTTGCAAACGGGTGAGCGAATCCTGACCGCGACGTCCTTTCTCACCTTCGTCGCCCTCGATGAAGAGGGAAACCCGACAGAAGTGCCGACCATCGTTCCTGAGACCGACGAGGAGAGAAGGCTGATGGCTTCTGCCGAGGAGCGCAAAAAAATGCGCAAGGAGCGCAAGGCCAACACCCAGTCGTTCATCAGCAATTTGACGATCGAAAAGATGATCTAATCTGCTGGGCTGTTGCCAAGCGAACGCTCACTTGGTTTGGTATTAAGGCAAAAGAAGAGGGAGGGGCTTGCATGAAATACCGTAAATTGGGGAAAACCGATCTGGAAGTTTCAGTAGTAGGGGTAGGTACCTGGCAGTTTGGCGGAGAGTGGGGAATGGACTTTACCCAGGCGGACGTCGACCAGATTCTCGGCAAGGCAAAAGAGCTCGGGATCAATCTGATCGATACGGCGGAATGCTACGGCGATCATCTGTCCGAGAGCCTGATCGGGAATTGCCTGGCGAAAGACCGCCGGGAAGACTGGATCGTGGCGACCAAATTCGGCCATCATTTCCACGACAAGTTTACCCGCACGGACGAATACGGCGCGGCAGAAGTCTTGCAGCAGCTGGAGCGGTCACTGGCGGCCTTGAAGACCGATTACATCGACTTGTATCAATTCCATTCCGGTCCGAATGAAGCGTTTGACAACGATGAGCTTTGGACCATGGTCGACAAGCAGGTACAGGCGGGGAAAATCAGGCACCTCGGCCTGTCGATCGGCAAAAATGGCAACCTGCATCAGACGCAGTCCGCGACGAAGGTCCATGCGAAGACGATCCAGGTCGTGTACAACCGCCTGGACCGCAAGCCGGAGGAAGAAGTCTTCGCTTCCTGCGTGGAGCAGGATTTGGGCGTTCTGGCCCGCGTTCCTTTGGCGAGCGGGTATCTCAGCGGGAAGTACAAGCCGGGAGCCGTTTTTGCGGGAAACGACGTAAGACATCGGCACGACCAGGAGCATGTCGCAAGCCTGCTTGCGCAAGTGGAAGAGATCAGGAAAAACGAAGTGCCGGAAGGGATGGACATGGCGCAGTGGGCGCTGGCCTGGTGCCTGCAGCATCCGGCTGTCACGACGGTCATTCCGGGAAGCAAAAGCCCGGCTCAAGTGGAAGCCAATGCCAGAGCGGCGGAGTACGTCAGCGCGGACCATCCGCAAGCGATCGTCAGATAAACAGCAAAACAGGCAAGGCGAAGGGGGCGGTGTCACGGGACACGCCCTCTTTTTTGACCCGGACGACATCGATATCGTTGACGAGCAAGCTCGCTTGCTTGCGGCGAGTCTCCCCCGCGCCAAGCCGCAGCAAGGCCAGGCTTGCCGAAGATGGACGGGGAGTTGAAACGGAAGGGAGAGCCGCTGCCTGATGAGCAGAGCAGTCCCCCGTTCCTGAGCGGCGCTACTCCAGAAAGCGGGATTTGATCTCGGGAGCGGGCAGCATGCATTGCTCCGCCCTCCCCAGCCAGCGGTACCGATTGCGGGCGATCCAGTCGTACACGGCATCCCGCAGGCGGCGGGGGAGCAGCATTCCCGCCCGGGACAGGGCAGGCCATGCCCCGCGCAGCTTGCGGCCTGCGCGCAGGACGGCGTCGGACTTCGTATAGAGCACGCCGTTTTCGATCAATACGACGGACTGGAGGCTGTCGGCATATGGAAAGCCAGCGAGCAGCTCCTGCCCTTTTCCCGATTGCAGGGAGGCGAAATGAATCCGGCCATGGGGATCGCGGCGCAATATAAATTGAACCGCACCATGGCAGAGGTGGCATACCCCATCGAACAGCAGGATGGATGCAGGCTGGACTGGCTGTCTGGGCGATTTCATGAATGCAGCCCTCCGATTGCGACTCAAAGAATGGTGAAGCTCACTTTCATCATAGCAAAGGGCGGGCAGAAAATGAACGGACAGAATCGATGGTTACTGCCAGCAAAGTGTACCCTCGCGCACCAGCTGTTCGGCCTGCTGCAGATCAGGGTACATCTCTCTGTCGTCGGTGAGCCTGGGGACGACAGTCCGCAGCAGCTCGAACGCCTGGCGGGTACCTGCGCCCAGCGCGCCGTGGCCGAATTCGATCGCTTGCGCAGCCGCCAAGTATTCGATGGCCAGCACTTTCGCCGTGTTCCCGACGACGGTGCGCAGCTTCCGCGCGGAGGACGTCCCCATGCTCACATGGTCCTCCTGATTGGCGGAGGAGGGGATGGAGTCGACAGATGCGGGATGGCACAGCACTTTGTTTTCCGAGACGATGGACGCAGCCACGTACTGCGTGATCATCAAGCCGGAGTGCAGGCCGCCGTTTTCCGTCAGGAAGCCGGGGAGTCCGCTGAGCTGCGGATTGACCAGCCGCTCCGTGCGCCGCTCCGAGATGTTCGCCAGCTCCGCGATGGCAATCGCCATAAAATCGGCCGCGAAAGCCATCGGCTGCCCGTGGAAGTTGCCGCCCGAGATGACATCGCCCGTCTCCGTAAACAAAATCGGATTGTCCGTCACGCTGTTGCTCTCGCGAGTGACCGCTTGCCAGACGTATTCGAGCGTGTCCCTGGTCGCGCCGTGCACCTGGGGGATGCAGCGCAGGCTGTAAGGATCCTGCACGCGCAGCTCGCCTTGGGCAGAGGTGCGTTCGCTGCCCTGGAGATGGAGCAGCAGCTTCCGGGCTGACTCCTGCTGGCCCGGGTGAGGGCGGACGAGGTGAAGCTGCGGATCAAATGCCTTTGGAATGCCGCGCAGCGCCTCGATCGTCATGGCGGCAATCACCTCTGCGCTCTCGAGAACGATGCGGGAATCGCAGAGGGCGAGGCATAGCTGGGCTGTCATGGCTTGCGTTCCGTTGATGAGAGCGAGTCCTTCCTTGGCTTGCAGGCGGATCGGCGCCAGGCCTGCCTGCTCGAGTGCTTGCTGGCCTGACAGTCGGCGGCCGTTTGCTTCGGCTTCGCCTTTGCCGAGCATGACGAGAACCATGTGCGCCAGCGGGGCCAGATCGCCGCTTGCGCCGAGCGAGCCTTGCTGCGGAATGATCGGATGGACCCTGCGGTTGCACAGCTCCACGAGATGGAGCAGCGTCTCTTCGCGGATGCCGGAATAGCCTTTGCACAAGGCGTTGATGCGCAGAGCCATCATCGCGCGAACCACCTCAGTCGGATAAGGCTCCCCCATTCCGCAAGCGTGGCTCATGATGAGGTTTTCCTGCAGCTTGCTTCCATCTTCCCCGCAGATCATGACATCGGAAAATTTTCCGAAGCCCGTGGTGATGCCGTAGACGACGCGTTGCTCCTTGACCATCTGCTCCACCATGGCGCGGGAACGCCGCACGTTTTCCAGTGCTTCCGCAGTCAATTCGATGCGGCAGCCTGTTCTCGCGATGGCGACGACTTCTTCAATGCCCAGCTGATTACCGTCCAGCTTCAAGACGTTTGCTTGCTGAGTCATGCTCCTGTTTTCCTCCTTTAGCATAGCAGAGAGCGAAAAGAAAGAGGGGTTAGGATACTAGATCCTAACCCCTCTACCTGGGCACATATGTGATTGGCAAGCCCGTGGCCGCCTGTTTCCTGGCATGCGTCTTCCCCGCTTTCTTTCGTCTGTGCGCAGCTGTCTGATCATTTTTATGAGTACCTCAATTGTAGCGAAAGCATGCGTGCAGTCAAGTGGAATGTTGACACGGCGCGTACACCGGTTTGAAAAAACGGGCTCAGTCCATTTTGTTGAACTGGGCGAGTGTCGTTTCTCGATCGGGATATATGTCATACCATGTACTGTGTGATTTCACTAGAAAGGACGTGTTTCATTCCGTGGAAAGACGACGTAGAGTGCCTCCGAGCGCGGCTCCTTCGCATCCCGCCCAGCCGCGAAGGCAAAAAGAAACGCCAAAGGAAACGCCAAAACCGCCTTCCCTGTTCCCGTCGCCGAATGTTCCATCTCCGAACATGCCTTCTCCCAATGTGCCGTCGCCGAATATACCTTCGCCAAATTTGCCTTCACCAAACCTGCCGTCGCCGAATGTACCGTCGCCCATCCATCCGTCCCCGGAAGCGCCGAAACGGCCTAAATCTGTGCGCCCGATACCGCAACGGCCCATTCTCCCGGCACCGAACCAATCCGTCCCGAAAGCACCGAACCCCATACCGCCAAGCCGCAGGGCGCCGAATGTGCCGCCGAACATCCCGCACCATCGGGAACCAAACGTGGGACCGAACATCCCGCACCATCGGGAACCAAACGTGGGACCGAACATCCCGCACCATCGGGAACCAAACGTGGGACCGAACATCCCGCACCATCGGGAACCGAACGTGGGACCGAACATTCCGCACCATCGGGGACCGAACGCGGCGCCAAACCTCCCGCACCATCGGGGACCGAACGCGGCGCCAAACCTCCCGCACCATCGGGCTCCCAGCCTGAAGTCAAACAAACGACCGCCGAATTCTTCGCCCAACCTGCTGCCGCATTGGGGTTCGTCAAACAATCGTCCGCCGCATGGCCACGCAGGCGCAGATCTCGAACTGTATCTGTTCAAGTTCCAATTCCATAACGATCGGATGCAGTACTACCATCACAAATGCGAGCAACACGAAGGCAACCGCCGCAAATACACCGAGTACCGGAAGCACTACAAGCATCACCAACGCCGGATGAAGCATTACCATGACCGTTGTCAGGCGTGGGATCACAGTGGAAGCAGCTCGTATGGCTCGCACGGCTCGCATGGACACGGAGGATCATCGAGCGGGTGCGGATGCTCCCGTTAATGGAAAAAAGACGCCGCCTGCCAAAGTGACGTGCCCTTAATCATTGAATGATAAACAAAAACCAGCCCATGTGCAGAAGGAGGCGTGCGGCTGGTTTTTCCTGTGCCCCCGCATGCGGGCGTAAGGATGAGGCGATTAGAGGCGGCACGGCTTGTAGCGAGAAAAATGCTTGATCATATGTGTGGGATTAATAATCAAAATATTTTTAATCACTCATAATGTTTATTCGGAATGGACATTTGTCATGTTTCCAGAAAGATGTTATATTCACCGAAGGTTATTTTTTTTTAGTTTTATTTAATTTTAGTGACGTACCGATCATCGGACGCAAAAGCAAGCAAAACGTCAACAACGAAGGGGGGCAGCAAAGCGCATGAATCAGGTATGGACGATCTTGCTCATCGGAGCCATCGCGCTTCTGGGCAACTGGATTGGCTATCAGGTCCTCCGACAGAATCGCTCCCAGGCATTTTGCTTTTGGCTCTCATCACGCTGATCGGGATGGGCTTCGCGCGGATCCTGCCGTTCAAGTCTCCGGTTATCGTCTGGATTTGCTTGTTTGCGATGATTGCCACTTCGCCGTTATTTCCCGGCAATGCGTACACAGCTGCCGCCAGCGGAAAAATCAATCTGCTCGCGCTGGCGACGCCGATACTCGCGTATGCGGGCCTGTCGCTGAATCCTCCATGTGTCCTTGGGCCGCGGAGGTTCTCTGCTAGGTAAAAGAATTGCTCGATCAGGAAATGACGGGTATACTCGTAATAATCAGAACATTGCGGGATGCAAGAGAGAGACTGGAGTGGAGAAACCATGATGATCGATGTGAAGAATGTCAGCTGGCAACGGGATGAGACGACCATTCTGGACGGGATTGACTGGCAGGTCAGAGAGGGAGAGCACTGGTGTCTCGTCGGTTTGAACGGCTCGGGAAAAACAAGCCTGCTCAAAATCATTAGCGGATATGCGTGGCCGACCAAAGGAGAAGTGAGCGTTCTGGACAATTTGTACGGAACGGTCGACCTGCGCGAGGTACGGAAATCGATCGGCTGGGTGAGCACGTCGCTGATGGCGCAGCTGCATGAGCACGAAACCGCGTTTCGCATCATTTTGAGCGGCAGGGAGGCTACGATTGGCCTGTTCACGGCTCCTGCAGAGGAGGATGTGCAGTACGCCCAGGAGCTCTTGGAGACGTTTGGCTGTGCCGCCTTGAAAAATCGCCCCTACGATGCCTTGTCACAGGGGGAACGGCAAAAGGTGCTGATCGCCCGCGCGCTGATGGCAAGGCCGCGCCTGCTGATTCTGGACGAGCCGTGTACAGGGCTCGATCTGCTGTCGCGGGAACAGCTGCTGGCCATGATCGAACAAATCGCCAGCCAGCCGAACGGTCCCGCCCTCGTGTACGTCACGCACCATATCGAAGAAATTTTGCCGTGCTTCACCCACACGCTGCTTTTGAAGGCAGGCAAGGTGGAGCGCTCCGGGGAGACGGAGCAAGTATTGACGGCAGAGGAGCTGAGCCGCTTTTTCGGTGTAAGCGTTGACATCCGCCGCTCGCAGGGACGTACCTGGATTAGCCTCGGCGAAGAAGCAGTGGTTCGCTGACGATTGTGGCCACTGACGGCACGCTCATGTATGATTGTGTATAATAGGTAAGGAAGGAACTGAATCTGGGGGGAGAGGAGAGATGGAGGCATGTCCAATGTGGTTGCACAGATCGCTGACTCCACCTGGGCGATTATCACTTATGAGGAAGCGTGGAATAGCTATATCAACAGCTACGTGATCAAACAAGGCGACACGTTTGTGCTGGTTGATTCTCAATTGCGAAAGCACCGCGCCTTTCTGCAACAATCGCTCATTGAACTAGGAGTCAAAGCCGAACATATCGAGTACATCTGTTTTACCCACCGCCACCCTGATCATATCGGCAATGCCGACTTGTTTCCATCCCGGAACAACTGGATCCATCTGGACGACTACTACGAACTGGACGATTTCTCACAGACGCTTTTCGGCCATACGTTCACCGGAGCGGGGGGATCTCTTCCATCGCTTCGCTTTCGGCAGCTCTCCTACCATACGGAAGGATCGGTCGTCCTGTTCGATCCGCAAACGAAGGTCTGTTTTAGCGGCGATCACGTGTGCTTTCCAGAGGCAAAGCTGGGCAGCGTCGTAGGGGAGGCGCCCGAGGTCCGCGAAGCGTATAAGGACTATGTACGGATGTGGATGGCAAAAGAGCCGGAGCGCGTGCAGGAGTACGCAGAGGGCTTGGAAATTTTGCTGGATTGGCCCATCGAAACCCTGGCGACGGGACATGGCCCGATCCTGAAAGGAAATGTCGTTCCCTTTATTCGGGAGATCATGGCCATCATCCGCGGCTGACCATAAAAAAAGACTTGTGCGGCATGCTCTTGCTGGCACAAGTCTTTTTTTTTTCGTCCGGGCGTGGAATTATTTCTTGTCGCTGTCTTTTTCCTTCTCTACCAGGGCGGGGTCCGCAATTTGTACATTGAACTTTTTGTGCAGGTCTTCCAGCCATTTGTCGATGTTGGCGCGTCTGTTCTTGTCCTTCAGACTGTCCACGATGTCAGCGCGCGCCTGTTCCAGCTTCTGGTTTTTGTACTTGTCGTCCTTGTTTTTCTCGTAGTACGCCTTGATTTGCTCCTCGGTCACAGGGAATGCTTTATCGAGCATCTGGTCGCGCATGAGAATCAGAGCCGTTTTTTCGCGGAACTCCGCTTCCGTCGTGTGCTTATTGTCGAGGTACTCCTGGAATTTTTCAGGAGAGCCCAGTTTTTCTTTCACCGGATTGATCAGCTTGTCCAGCTCTGCATCAGATACGGTGACCCCTTGCGCTTTCGCTTCCAGGCGGAACAGCTCAGCAGCGACGAGCTGGGTCATGACGGATGGGCCTGATTTCAGCTTGAGGGCTTCGTACATTTGCGACTGGGTAATGGAAGTATCGCCAATCTTGGCAACGACTGCATCCGTTGGCGTGGATTCTTTCGCCTGGGATACGCCGATCACCGCGAGGCCGAGAATTAAGACGGATACGGTAAGAATGGATACGGTAAGAATGGATACATCAAACTTTTTCATGGAGTTGTCCCTCTCTTTCTTGCATGTCTGCCAAACAGTATAGGGGGAACATACGGGAAAAATATGTAACCCGATCCTACAAGAATTCCACAATAGGCAGGGAACGATGGGGGATCCCTGGGCAAAAAGCGCGTGCAGGCAAAACGAAGCCGCACAGCCTGATCGATTGTGCGGCCTGTGGTTCACATGGTTTTCTATGCGTTACCCAGCCTGTGTGGATGCTTTTTGCCATTCTTCGAGACGTTTCTCCAGCTCGGAACGGTTCAGGTGGAGAAAGCGCGGTGACGATTTTCCCATCAATTGGCGCAGATGGGTGAGAGCTCGTTCATAATTGCCTCTGGCCGCTTCAATCTCAGCGAGGCAAAACAGCTTCCACTCGCGCGCGGATCGCTTGGTGGCGATCAGCTGATAGGCCTCCCACGCGCTTTCTACTTCTCCCAGACGAGCGTGGGAACAGGCGATGACGGCCAGCGAATCGGTCATCCCCTGATCGCGCTGATAGATGCGAAACGCGACTTCCAACGCTTCGCTGTAGCGTCCGGAGGAGTAGTACACGATCGCCAGGTTGTAGAACAAGTAGTGAAGCATGGCTTGGTTGAACAGCGAGGGGTGGTCCTTGCACACGTGGATGCCCTGTACGATGAACTTTTCCGCCAGTTCATAATTGCCGGTCATGATTTCATGCGTTGATTTGTCCAACATGGCGACGGCACGCGAACGATTCTTTCGATAAGAAGCGTCCAGCCAGCGCAATCTCGCTTCCAGGCGGCGCTTGGAAAGGTTGGCCATATATTGAAAGCGGAAGGGCCAGTGCAGCCGGATAAACATGACCGCCAGCACGACTGCCGCCCCCGCCAACGTCGATGTCAAATTCAGATCCAAATACTCCACGCAGTTGACACCCTCTCTCTCTTCCCTGCTGCTTTTACTCATCCATCTTAGCACAGAACCTGGTGGCGTGACAGAGTCTTGCCTTTATTTCGTCAGGGAGAGTGTGCCGAGCTGACGGTGGCTGGACAGATCCTCAGCTGCCACATAGCCCGCGGAAACCGTGTACAAAGTGTCGCCAATGGTCAGGATGCGGTTGATGTTGTTCGTGCTGACATACCAGCCGTCCCCTGATTTTTTCAGCTCCTGCTCGGTGAGATGGGTAATCTTGCTGGACAGCGTAAAGCCGGATTGCAGATTCAGCCGGTAGACGTAGGCTCCCTGGAAGACGAACCTCCCGTACTCGCGAATGTCGCCGTTCTCCTTTTGCTGGGCGCTCCGCTCATAGACCGTCACGGGGAAGGCGAGCAGTTCCTTTTCCCTGGAAAAGAGCAGCGCTTTATGGTTCGAGAGCAGCTCGGAATCCGTCCCCCGATCGCCGATGACCGTCTTGAATTTTTCCTCTGGATGGGTGACGTCCGAGACGTCGAACAGGGCGATTTTCATTCCTTGGTAGAACGCCATGTCTTTGTCTGCCACGGCTTCCTTGCCGAATCCGATGATGTGATTCTCGTCATAGGGGTGCAGGTATTCGCTGTAGCCGGGAATTTTCAGCGCCCCGAGAATGGCGGGAGCTGCCGGCTTCGCCAGGTCGATCACAAACAGCGGATCCACTTTTTGGAACGTCACCACATAGGCGCGTTTTCCCATGAACCGGACCGAGTAGATGCGTTCGCCGGGGGCGATCCCTTCCAGCTTGCCGTAGGTGCGCATATCCGGATCGAGCACGTACAGGTTGTTTTTGGACGTGTGCTCATCCGTGCGCCACGTGTCGCCACTGGTCGTCGCGATGCGCAGATACCCGTCGTGCTCATCGAGGGAAAACTGGTTGAGAATGCGCCCGGGGACAGTCCCTTTGCCCGAGTAGGCGAGGCTTCCGTCCTTCATGGCGAACCGGTAGACGGTCGTGCTCGATTTGGTTGCGACCGGCATGATGGCCGGCGCGAAGGCTGGCTTCGCCGCTTGGGCAGCGCGCGGCTGCGCTGCGTATTCCGTCACTGCCACATAAAAGTTGTTCGCCGACGCGTAGATGTTTTCGCCCGCGCCCACATACGTGCGGAGGGCCATCTTTTGCTGCGGGCGGTCCAGATTGACGCCGGCCACCAGCAAATAATCCGGCTGGATGCTTTCCGGGAAGTATTGAATGTCGGAATAGGGGACGGTCTGGAACGGTTCCCCCTGTGCGGTATCCCGATAGGCCGGGCCTGGCAGCTCTTCCTTGCCCTCAAAGATGCCGTACGTGTTCACGTAGTGGTTGGCGGCCAGGTAAAGATCCGGGCCGATTTTGCGTGAAGAGAGGTACTGGCCTTCCACGTCCACCTGGCGGGTCAAGCGCGGGTGGTCTTTGTCGCTGATGTCGTAAATCATCGCTTTTACCGTTTGTCTGTTTTGCACGTCAGGTACACGCTGCTTGGACATGATCGGCGCAGAGGCCGCTGCGGAGTCGCTGGCTTGCCCGATGACGACCAGTCTCTTTTCATCGACGTACAGCTCCAGTGGTTGAAAGAGGCCCTCGTCGTAGCTGACGCGGCTTTTGACCTGCATGCGCGCAGCGGGGGTTGCCTCTATGATGCGAACCTCCTGGCCCGTCGCCTGGTACAAATGCGTGCCGTCGCTTTTGACGATGTCGGCTTCATCGACTCCCGCCACTTGCGTATTGGTCGTGGAGAAATCAGCAACGGCGCCTTCCGCAGCGTCAGCCGAGCTCGCCTGTGGAGCAGCCTGGCCCATGGCGGGAGCAGCTTCCCTGGCAAGGGCGGACATTTTGGCGTTCTGCGAGCGCCATTCGCTCTCCAGCAGCTTTTTGAGCTGGCCAAATGAACCGACGACGGGCAAACCATCCTTGTATTCGGCAGCCAGTTCTTCTTCTCCCAGCGCTCCGGTTGCCGAAAAAAACGGGGTGAGCGCCAATGCGAGAGCGGCGGCTGCGAGCAGCACGAACCATCTTTTTTTCATGGTAAACCCCCTTTTCCTCCGAGCCTTTCGATTTGGCTGCTTATAGGACGGAAGATTCGAGCAAATGTTTCATACTTCTTCCGGCACAATCTACGGACAGGCAGGAGGGCGTATGCTATAATAGTAGGCGGTTTATGATACCAATTCACACCACTTCGTCAAAAGGGGCGTCATAGATGGAAAACTTGAAACAAAGTATCCTGGAGCTGGTCACGGATACGTCTACGAACCTGCCGCCTGACGTGCGCCGCGCCGTCAATGCTGCAAAACTGCAGGAAGATTTGGGCACTCGCGCCGCTCTTTCTTTGTCGACCATCGCGCAAAACATCGTCATGGCAGAGGAAAACGTTTCGCCGATCTGCCAGGACACCGGCATGCCGACATTTGAAGTAAAGACACCGATTGGCGTCAATCAACTGATTATTAAAAAAGCAATCAAGGAAGCGATCGCAGAAGCGACCAAAACAGGCAAGCTGCGTTCCAACTCCGTTGAATCGCTGACAGGCGTCAACACGGGAGACAACCTCGGACCGGGTACCCCTGTCATCCACTTCGAGCAATGGGAAGAAGATGAGATCGAAATCAAGCTGATCCTCAAAGGCGGCGGCTGCGAAAACAAAAACATCCAATACTCTCTCCCCTGTGAGCTGGAAGGCCTCGGAAAAGTGGGCCGCAACCTGGATGGCATCCGCAAGTGCATCCTGCATGCCGTCTATCAGGCACAAGGCCAAGGCTGCTCCGCAGGCTTCATTGGGGTCGGGATCGGCGGCGACCGCACATCCGGCTTTGCGCTGGCGAAGCATCAGCTGTTCCGCCGCGTCGATGACGTGAATCCGATTCCCGAGCTGGCTGAGCTGGAAAGCTACATTCTGGAGACGGCGAACCAATTGGGCATCGGGACGATGGGCTTCGGCGGCAACGCGACTCTGCTTGGCTGTAAAATCGGTGCAGAAAACCGCCTGCCAGCGAGCTTTTTCGTATCCGTCGCTTACAACTGCTGGGCATTCCGCCGCCAAGGCGTCCGCCTGAATCCGGAAACCGGCGAAATCACCCGTTACCTGTACAAAGATGAAGCGGTAGCCATGGATCTGACTCCGGCGGCAGCTGCTGACGCTCCGGCAGAACGCAGGGAGGTTGTCCTGCAAGCGCCGATTTCCGAAGAGCAGATCCGCAGCCTGAAAGTGGGCGACGTCGTGATCATCAACGGCGAGATGCACACGGGCCGCGACGCGCTGCACAGCTACCTGATGGAAAACGACTGCCCGGTCGACCTGAACGGCGGTGTCATTTACCATTGCGGCCCAGTTATGCTGAAAGACGAAGCAGGCGAGTGGCATGTGAAAGCGGCAGGCCCGACGACCTCCATTCGCGAGGAGCCGTACCAAGGCGACATCATCAAAAAGTTCGGGATTCGCGCCGTGATCGGAAAAGGCGGCATGGGTCCGAAAACCTTGAAGGCGCTGGAAGAGCACGGCGCCGTCTACCTCAATGCGATCGGCGGCGCAGCACAATATTACGCGGAATGCCTGGAAAAAGTAAAAGGCGTAGACTTCCTGGAATTCGGCATTCCGGAAGCGATGTGGCACCTGCGCGTGGAAGGCTTTGCGGCGATCGTCACGATGGACGCGCACGGCAACAGCTTGCACGCCGACGTCGAGAAATCGTCCCTGGACAAATTGGCGCAATTTGCTGCACCGGTATTCAAATAAGAAGATTCGAAAGCCTCTGGCACGCAGATGTGAGCCAGAGGCTTTTTTGTGTGCAGCCTTGCCCGGCGAACAGCGTCACGGCGGATGTCCTGGGTATTTGACCATTCTTTGAAAAATGGGTATTGGTTTAGGTTCACGGCTGTCGGGTGGGCATAGGTTAGTAGCGAGACAGATCCGACAAGGAGTGATCCCAAGTGAACTATGTAGTCCGTGCGGGCGATACGCTAAACAGCATCGCAGCGCGCTTTGGCGTATCCGTACAGGAATTGATCCGCGTCAATAACATCGCGTACCCGTACTACATTTACGTCGGTCAAACACTCTACATTCCGATCGCCGCTACCCCGACCCCGACTCCTCCCCCGATGAGCGACTTCGACCGTCGACTGACCCGTGTGGAATATCGGGTAGATGCGCTGCGTGACGACTACACCAAGCTGAACGACCGCGTAGATCGGCTGGAGACGAGAATGTCCCGGCTGGAGACCCGCGTGACCAATCTGGAGCGTCCCGTCCCTCGCCCAAGGCCGGCTACGACGCCGACGCCGACGCCGACACCCCGGCCGCGCAGCTGATCGCGTCCGGCCACGTCAAAATGCCCGAAAGCCAATGCTCGGGCATTTTGTGTGCCATCCCATTTTTTTCGCGAATGGTGATTTCCCTTCAAGACGTTGCTGCATAGGGTGATAGGAGAGGACCAAGAGGGAGGTGCGGCCATGTTCGGGCTTAACGGAAAAATTGTGAGACACCACTTCATGGGCGTCTATGGCAAAGTGGTGCAGATTCGTGAGCTGGTGGAAGTGCTGGATACCGTCTTCGATTCCTTCCACAAGGTGAACACGATCAGCAAGACCATGCTGGGCCCTCGCAAGCCGAGCGCCAAAAAGCTGGATCGGCTACGCTAGCCGTCCGCAACGTGAATAAACGAAGAGAACCCCGCCGTCATGCGCGTAAAGGCAAAAACAGCGGGGTTCTTTCGCATCCAGAAAGGGCGGGAGGCTGCGCGGCGTCTAGTGCAGATGCTTGTTCTGCATGGCCTGCCTGCCCATTTTGACCATTTCCTTTACCATGCCGCCCCCGAGGCGACCGCCGATCCTGCCGGCGTCATGGGAGCTGAGCTGGCCGTTGTAGCCATGCTGCAGGGGGACGTGCAACTCTTGCGCCACTTCGAACTTCGCCTGGTTGGGGTCTGCTACCTGCGCGACCTGCGCTTTCAAGGCATCGAGACCGGATCTGGCGTTCGGGACGAGCGGGCGTCTGCGTCTGCTCATGGGGCATTCACCTCTGCCCTATGTTGCCCGAATCAGACCAAAGCCTTGCGCTTCGAGAAGTCCGTTTCCGGGTAGTAGGTATTGGCAACGAGCAGATTCGGTCCGGCGCAGCGGGCATCTGGACAGAAGCAATTGATCTTCTGGTTCAGCGGGTGCTGCTGCCATCTGGCGAACATCGTCTCGAGCCGATCGGACTGGATATTTCCCAGCGGCTCGACATCGCCAAAATCGGTCACGGTCACATCGCCCGTAAAAATATTGAGGTTCAGCCGGTTGCGGCCGTCCGGATCGTTGCGCGTCGTGACATTGTTGGCGGCGCGCAGCCGTCTGATCAAGTCGCGGTCTTCCTGGACGGGACTGCAGGCAAAGAACGGCAGGGTGCCAAACAGCATCCACAGCTCCTCATTGCGGATATCGAGCATGCGGTGCACGGCCGCGCGCAGCTCCTCCAGCGTGAGAACGTCCAGATCGCGGGCAAAGTCGCTCGCGTACATCGGATGGACTTCATGGCGGCGTGCGCCCATCTCCTGAATTTGCCGATGAAGCGTCGCAAGCTTCGGCCACGTCCGATGGTTCAGCATCGTCTCGGCGGAGACAAACACACCGGCGTCCGCCAGCTTTTTCGCGCTGTCCATGATGCCGGCAAACAGGGCTTCCGCCTGTTTGGGTGAAACCGGCTGCCTTGCTTTTGCGTAAACAATATCATGGAATTCTTCCGGCGCAGACCAGTTCCAGGAAATATGCATGACGTCTATGTAAGGCAAGATCAATTCGTAGCGCGAAAACGGCATGGTCATGTTGGAATTGATCTGCGTCCGCAGCCCGCGCTCGGACGCGTACTTCAGGATCGGCAGGATCACCTCTTTGACCGTGCGTTCCCTGTACATCGGTTCTCCGCCTGTTAAACTGAGAGTAAGCAGATCTTTCGCTTCGTCCAGGCGGCGAAGGATGAGATCGACAGGCAGAGCCGGATCGTCCTTGTAACGCAATGTATCGCCTACTGCACAATGCTCGCAACGGAGATTGCACAGGTTCGTTACCGTAAATTCGACACTCGACAGCTTGTAGGCAGGCGGTGTCGCCTGAAACAGCGGCTCCCATGGATCATGCCGGGGTGTGAGTGGTGTAGACGGAACCATGCGGATCAATGGTGGAAACCTCCTTCATTCTGCGTACATCCAATCTATTATAACGACATTCGAGCGGGAGGAGAATAGCTGACAGATGATTATGGGAATGTCTTTTAGTCGCGGAGTCCTGTTTCACGACCGGAATGTGTTGGCTTGTGCGGAAGTGAAAGGCGGAGTCATCCATATGTGGGCGGAAAAAATCACGCTCCGTACCATCGGCAAGCTATGGTACCGCATTTTTTTCTCCTTTCCTTGGCATTACCAGCTGTTTCATCTGCTGCTCGCCGTCTATGCGGTCGCCGCTTATGCGAATCCCTCGTTTGCGCTGTTTGACCCCATGTGGATTGCCGTCTACATCGGGGGCTTCCACTTCGTCTTTCCCAGAGTCATGAAAAAATTTCACGGAGCGGAGCACAAAGTCTTCAGCTACGGCGGCAAAAAATCGCTGGATGCCGTCGGGGAAGTCGCGAAAGCGGATATTGTCAACGCGGGCTGCTCGACGAACCTGGTCGTCTGGTTCTTTCTCGGGTTTCTGTTGACCGTGCTGCTTCTGCCCCTTGGATGGAGCATTGCTTGCGGCGTGGCGATGCTTCTTCTGGGGATGTTCGGAGAGCGCTTTTTGCGCAAATATTGCGGGTTTGCTTACAGGCTGTCAGGCTTTTTCCAAAAGCATTTCACCACAAAGGAGCCGGACCGCGTGCACCTGGAGACCGCGATTCGCTCGTACATGTTATTCGAGCACATCCGGCAAGCGCACCGGCGGGCCGCCTGATCGTTCCAAACGGCGGAAATGCAAAAGAGGAGCGCGTCCCCTGATCAAGGGGAATGAATGGAATAAAATTTCATAAAAAGAACTTTGATGAATGAAGCCGCTAGCTGAACTAAGCAGCAGCCGCAGCTAAAAAGACAACTCCCTGTTCGTCCAGAGGATGATGAGCCAAGTGACTATTCACTGCTCATGCGGCTCGTGACGCTGGAGCGGCCGACCTATAGCCCGGCCATTGACGTGTTTCGCAGGCAGGGGGCTGTGCTGCTCCCCGTGGAGATCGGGAAGGACGGCTACGATCTACAGCAGGTGGAAGCGCTCATGCAGACTCATCGACCACGGCTGTTTTACTTGAACCCGACGTTCCACAATCCGACGGGGTACACGATCTCAGCCGAACAGCGGAAGCGCCTGGTGGAGATCGCCGGCCGCCATCATTGCCTGCTGGTGGAGGACGATCCGTACCGCGATATATATTTTGGGAAAGAGCCGCCCTTACCGCTGTTTTCCTACGATACGACAGGCACGGTCATTTACTTGCGCAGTTTCAGCAAGTACGTCGCGCCCGGCATAGGCATTGCCACGTTGGCCTGCCGCCCTTCCATCATGAAGCTGTTGGTGCGGGCGAAGTCGCTGTCGGACAGCGGCACTCCCTTGCTGAATCAAAAGATCTTTTTGCTGTATTTCTTTTCCGAACGGCTGCAGCAGCATCTCGACAAGCTGCGGATCGCCCTCTCGGTTCGCAAGGAGATCGTGGAGGAGCAGCTGGCAGCGTTCCTGCAGGCTTCCATGGCTGTTGAAGGCGCACAGGATTTCTCTTCGGGCAACAAAAAAGCCGCTCTCGCAGCGGTTTAGCGGCTTTCCTGCACTTCTTCCCGTTCCAGCGGCGTCCTTTCCAGCTGGCGATACGTTTTTCCCTTGTCGACGTACGACTGGCGGATGCGGCTCAGCTCCTTGTAATCCGCTTCGGTCAGCTCCCGCTTGAACTTTGCCGGATTGCCGACGACAAGCGTGCGGGGAGGGACCTTCATGCCTGGCGGGACGAGCGCTCCGGCAGCGACCATGGCTTCCTCGCCGATCTCGGCGCGGTCCAGGACGATGGCGCCCATGCCGATCAAGGCGCCGCGTCTGACCACGCAGCTGTGCAGGACGGCGTTGTGTCCGACCGTCACCTCGTCTTCGAGAATGAGAGGATTGTTCGGGCTTTGGTGCAGGGTGCTGTTATCCTGGACGCTGACGCGCCGGCCGATGACCGTAGGGGCGATATCTCCACGAATGACGGTGTTGTACCAGATCGAGGAATCCTCGCCGATTTCGACGTCGCCGGACACGACCACGCCTTTCGCGAGGAATACGGATGGGTGGATGCGCGGCTTGACGTTTTCAAATGAGAGCAGTAACATAAAGTCCCTCCTGATTCAATGTATGCTTGGACAATCGTTTGGCATCATCCGGGGATGAAGAATGGAAAAGCGGCCGGTCGCCCCGTCGAAATCGATGACGGTACCGGTCAGCTGCTCTGCGTCCGCTTCCTGATACAGAAAGCGAATCCCGTTCACTTCCAGCACTTGGTCGTATCGTTGCGCTTCGGTGAGCGCTATACTGTAGGTGAAGCTCCCACAACCCGTCGTTGTAGGAATGAGCTTGATGCCGAGGTTGTCCGCATCGGGTTCTTCCGCGATCAACAGGGCAAGGCGTGCTGCTGCGAGCGGGGTAATGATAATCACGTTCAACCCTCCTTGTCACCTTTTCTATTGTACTACAGCTTTTGGAGAATGAACAATCTGGCGGGTTTTCCAAAGATGCCTTGGTTGACCGATCAATCGCCTTGTGATAAAGTAAATGGTACTGATTCTGATGTGCAGGAAATGTGGGTAGTCGCTGCCGCGGTCGTTTTCGATCGGCGGTAGAGGAAAGTCCAGGCTCGCCCAGGCTGAGATGCCTGGAGTGTTCGTACCCGGTGCAAACCAGGGCAGTGAGGCTCGCCTCATTGACGGCGTGGAAAGGGCTCTCTCGGAGGCCCGAGTACGCTGAAAGTGCCACAGAAACGTAGCTTTTCTGGCGACAGAAAAGATGGAACGCGGTAAACCCTGCGAGCGAGAAACCCAAATTTGGTAGGGGAACCGTCCTGAAGGAATCAAACGGAGGGACGGATGGCGCCAACAGACGCCATAGATAGATGGCTACCGCTCTCTGTGCGAGGGGCAACCCGCTTGCAGCACGGGAGAAACAGAACCTGGCTTATAGCATTTCCTGCTGGAACGAAAGCAAAACCGCCTGAGTCATTCAGACGGTTTTTTTGTGTTTTCCGCTGACTGCTTTCTACGGACTGTGCGAGGCGTCGCCTGCGGGAGCGAAAGGATTGTCAGAAGTTGGCAGTAATATTGCATGCAACATTTCGCGAAAAACCAATGTCAAATAGACGCTTGCCAAAGCCCGATCCGTCCCCAGCCAGGAGAAGCGGCGGAAGGGCGCCTTTGACAATTCCTTGAGACGCCGCCAGATTGACATACCCGGTCGCCCAATGGCTGGCTGGCAGGTCCTTGAACGCCGTGGACGAGGCGTGACCTGGAAATACAACGTCGGCACGAAAAATATTGTCGAGCTGACCTTGGAAAAACAGACCGTCACCGGCTATGTGACGAAAAAATCCGGTGACAAGATCACAGTGAATGGAAAAGTGTACCAATTGGCGGCGAGTCTGACGGCCAGGTCTACGTGATCGTCGTCAACAAGCGTTAATCCCCTTTCTTGCCCCTGCCTTGTTTTGCTTGCAAAACAGGGCGGGGCGTTTTTTTATCGGACATTTGTCCCCGCCTCCTCCTGCCGGGAAAAACTGGGTATAAAAGGGGCGTACTATCATAAGCCCTTTTCCATAGGGTTTATGGAGGAGGTGAATTCCTTGGATGACTTGCGCATGTTGAAACAGTTTATCCATGCGGCCGAACAAGTTTGGAATCAGATCGCGACCTCGCCGCGAGGGAAGCCGGTCTATACCGTAGGCGGCGGCGATTATACGCCCTTGCCCGAACGGTACAACTCGAAGCGGAAAATCTCCCGCATTTTTCGCCGCTACTGGGGAAGGCAGCTTAGCGAGGCGTTGATTCGCAACCTCAATCTGCGCCTGGTCAAAGGCAAGCTCTGCATCCCGTACGGCGATCTGCCGTCGCCCCCTGCGACGGTGCAAGCCTTGCAGCTGAGATTGAATCAGCCCAATCAAAAGGTAGTCTGCGCGACGTTAAGCGGAGGAAGCAAAAAGGTGCGGGTCGACTATCGCCTCATCCGCGCCGGAGCCACTGCCCCCTACATGATCATGAAACGGTCCGGGAAGGAAGCGGACCGCAGATTTCGTCCGCCAGCGGCAGGAGCCAAGGCAAAAGCAAAGGCGGCGCCAAAAACAAAGCCAAAATCAAAAGCAAAGCCAAAACAAAAGTCCAATGGAAGAAGAAAGCTCCTCAAAACCCCATAACCTGGGGGCGAGGAGCTTTCTCGCTTTACGCTTCGATCGAGACATGGTATTCCCGCAGCCAGTAATCCAGCTGGCCGAGAAAGGCAAACAGCTGGGGTGTGCTCATCAGCTGGCCGAAGAACGGGATGCTGGATGCCTGCGCATCCGCTTCCGCGATCCGCCGGATGGTGGCTGCGTCAATCAAAGGCAGCAGCGGCGAGGCAGGGTCGTTCAAAATATCCAGCAGCCAGGCGCGGACGCCCTCTGTATAGCTCGGGTTGTGCGTTTTGGGATACGGGCTTTTTTTGCGGTAGAGGACCTCATCCGGCAAGAACCCTTCCATGGCTTTGCGCAAGATGCCTTTTTCCCGGTTTCCGTACGTTTTCAGCGCCCAGGGGATGTTCCACACATATTCGACGATGCGGTGGTCGCAAAAAGGGACGCGGGCTTCCAGACTCGCCGCCATGCTCATCCGGTCTTTGCGGTCCAGGAGCGTGTTCATGAACCAGGTAATATTGAGGTAAAACATTTGCCTGCGCCGCGCTTCGGATGGATTTTCCCCCGGCAGCTGGGGAACTTCGTCCAATGTTTCCTCGTACCGCATCGCGACGTATTCTTCGGGTCTGACCCAGTCTCTCAGCTCGGGGGACAGCCAGGAGGCGCGCTCTTTCGTCGCCCTCGCCCAAGGGAACGTGCCGGCGTTCAGCATTTCCTCCCGATGGAACCACGGGTAGCCGCCGAACACTTCGTCGGCGCATTCGCCGGAGAGGACGACGGTCGTTTCTTTTTTGATTTCCCGACAAAAGAGGTAGAGAGACGCATCCACATCCGCCATTCCGGGCAGATCGCGGGCGAGTGTCGCCGTTTTCAGCGCATCGATCAGCTCGTCGGTATCGAATTCGATGTTGTGATGGTGAGTGCCCAAATATTGGGAAACGAGCTTCACATATGGAGCATCCTCGTTCGGCTGGAAGGCGCTCGGCTGAAAATGCCGGGCGTTGTCTACGTAATCGATCGAATAGGTATGCAGGGTGCCGCGTCCTTCCCACCTGAAGGACTGTGCGGCCACGGCTGTGATGATGCTGGAGTCCAGGCCCCCCGAGAGCAGAGTCGAGACGGGAACATCCGCCACCAGCTGGCGGTGTATGGAGTCCGTCACCAGCTCTCTGACCCGCGCGGCCGTATCCTCGACATCGTCGGTGTGGGGAAGGCTCTCCAGCTGCCAATACTTCTGTTTCCGGATCCCGTCCCGGGTGACGATGAACGAATACCCGGGTCGCACTTCGTGGACGTCCCGGAAGACGCCGTGGCCGGGCGTGCGGGCGGGACTAATGGCGAATACTTCGGCAAGCCCTTCCCGCGAGAGCACCGGTTTGACCTCCGGATGGGCGAGCAGCGATTTCAGCTCCGAGGCAAAGAGGAACGAGCTGCCGCGCTCCGCGTAGAAGAGCGGCTTGACGCCCATCCGGTCGCGGGCGAGAAACAGCCGCTGCAAGCGCTCATCCCAGATGGCGAAGGCAAAGATGCCGTTGAGCCGGCTCGTGCATTCCGGTCCCCACTCGAGGTAGGTGTGCAGCAGCACTTCCGTATCGGAGTGGGATTGGAACGTATGGCCTGCCGCGAGAAGCTCCGCGCGCAAGTCCTCCGTATTGTACAGTTCGCCATTGTAAATCATAGTGTACGAGTATTCGTTCTGGAACGCCGTCATGGGCTGCTGTCCTCCAGCCGGATCGACGACGACCAGTCGATGATGGCCGAACGCCGCTTTTGGCGTGACCCAGAAGCCCTCCGCATCAGGTCCCCGCTTCGTCAAACAGCGCGTCATTGCTTGCAAGACAGGGCGCTCCTGGGAAAGGTCTTTTTCCCAATCAATCCAACCTACGATACCACACATGTCTATTCATCCTTCCCATGAGGCATTGCACATCACACAGGGTATGCAAGACGCCCAGTTTGATTGTCTGTCCAGCAGGGAATTGGGACGAAAAAGCGGAATTTATAGAAGATTCCAACATACGGGAGGGTGCGGTGGACAATCTTACCTTGCTGCTTATCGAGAGAATGGGCATCTTGCTCACGCTCGCCTTTATCCTCACCCGCATTCCCCTGTTCCGCCAGCTGCTGGATCGGGAAGTTCACCTGGGGACGTCCATTTCCTTTTCGTTGATGTTTGGATTGTTCGGCGTCGCAGGCACGTATGCGGGTGTTGTCGTCAAAGAGGATTCGTACCTGCCTGCCTTCTGGATCTTCTCCTTGTCGCCTAATGATGTCATCGCCAACTCCACGCTGGTCGGAGTCGTCATCGGAGGGCTTTTGGGCGGGCCGCTTGTCGGCCTGGTAGCCGGTCTGATCGCGGGCGCTCACGTGTACTCGATGGGCGGCTTTGCGGCGTTGCCGGTGGGGATATCCATCCCCGTCACCGGACTTCTCGCGGGCTACGTCGCGCGGTTTTTCTCCCAGGAGCGGGTCATTTCTCCCCCGAAAGCGCTGTTCATCGGCATGTTTGCGCCGGTCATCCAGATGTCGCTGATCCTGATCATGGCCGGGCCTCCCGAGCTGGTGCGCACCGTCGTCAATGTCATCGGCGTGCCTATGGTGCTAACGAACAGCATCTCCATCGCCATCTTTACGACCATGATCCGCGTCGCTTTGCAGGAGCAGGAGCGCTCCGCCGCCATGGAGGCAGAGCGGGCTTTTACGATTGCCGAACGAATTTTGCCGCATTTGAAGATGGGGCTCACGAAGCAGGCGGCGCAAGCGACCGCTCTGCTCTTGCAGCGGGAATTGAAAGCGGCCGCGGTCGCCGTGACGGACCGGGAACAGCTGCTGGCCCATGTAGGAGCAGGGGCCGAGCATCATCTGCCGGGAGGAGGAATTGCCTCGGATTTGGACAAGCGGGCGCTGTTCAGCGGAGCGATCGAGCGGGGGCTAAACCGCGAAGCAATAGGCTGCGCGCGAAAAAATTGCCCCCTCCAGGCGGCGATTCTGGTCCCGATCCGTGAAGGCGGCAGTGTCGTCGGATTGATCAAGCTGTATTTCCGCCGGCCGCAGCAGATCGGCAAAGTGCACGAGGCGCTGGCGAGGGGGCTGAGCAACCTGATCTCCAATCAGCTGACGATCGCCCTGACCGAAAAAATGAAAGGATTGATGATGGATGCAGAGCTGCGCATGCTGCAAGCACAAATTCATCCGCACTTCCTGTTCAATACGCTGAACTCCATCGTCACCCTGATCCGCATCGACCCGCAGCTGGCGCGCCATATGACCGTACAGCTGGGCACGTTCATGCGCCTGTCGCTCAAGCTGACCTCCACGCCGCTCGTTTCGGTGCGCGAGGAGCTGGACTATCTGTTTGCCTACCTGGAGATCATCAAAATACGCTTCTCGGAGCAGTTTGCCGTCCGCTGCGAAATCGGAGAGGGCGTCGGGGAGGCGTTCATTCCTCCGGGGACGCTGCAGCCGCTCGTGGAGAACAGCATTCAGCATGGCTTGCGGCAGAGGCCGACTGGCGGGGAAATCGTCCTGAAAGTAAAACGAGAAGGCAATCATGTCTTGTTCGACGTGGAAGACAACGGAAGCGGGGTGCCTTCAGAGCTGCTCCCCGTCCTCGGCCGGATGCCGACACAGAGCAAGGAAGGAACCGGCATTGGCACGCACAATGTCAATCAGCGGCTGGTCAGCCTGCTCGGCTCTGACGCCGGGCTCGTCTATTCCAATAAGCCGGGGAGCGGCTGCAAGGTTGCTTTTTCCATTCCGATTCAAAAAGAGGAGAGTGCTCGATGACGATTCGCATTATGATTGCGGAAGATGAGAGGCTGGCCCGCGAAGAGCTGGTCTATTTGCTGCGGCAGGAGGCGGATGTCGAGCTGCTGGCGGCGGCGACCAACGGCAGGGAGCTGCTCGAGCTGGTCGAGGCTGAGGTACCGGACGTCGTCTTTCTCGATGTCAAGATGCCGGAGCTGGAAGGTACGCAGGCGGCGAGAATGCTGACCGCGCGCAGGCATCAGCCGCTTATCGTCTTCTGTACGGCCCACGAGGAATTTGCGGTGGACGCCTTCAAGCTGTACGCCGTCGATTACTTGTTGAAGCCGTTCGAGCCCAAGCGGGTCCAGGAGACGATGCAGCGCGTGCGCGAGCGTCTGGCCAAGGGCAAGACGGAGCAGGCAGCGCCGGCCAAACGCTCCAAGCTGCTGGTAGAGGAGAACAACCGGCTCGTGGTCATTGATCCCGCCACGATTGTCTACGCCGTGCGCGAGGAGCGGTTTGTGCGAATCCATACGCAAACGGATGCGTACACGACCCGCATGACGCTGACGCAACTCGTGGAAAAGCTGCAGGCGTACGATTTTTTCCGCACGCACAAAAGCTACCTCGTCAATCTGCAGTACGTAAGCGAGCTGACTCCGTGGTTCAACGGCGCGTACAACCTGCTGCTGAAAGGGGAGGAACGCATGCGGATCCCCGTGTCCCGGACTGCTGCCAAGGATCTGCTGCGGAGATTGGAGGAATGATTTTGCCTGTTCATGCCACTGACGATGCGTAGCCTGCCATTGGCGCGCACTCCTCGACATCTTGCGCAGAAAACCGCCACTGGATCGCCATATTCTTTACAATAAGGAATAGTAAGCGTTTACAAATAGTTTTGAAAAGGGGGAGATTCCCATGGGAAATACGGTTTCAGCACAGAAGAACGTAGCATCTAGGCAATCCACAGACTATGCGGCGATCATCCAATCTGAATCGTTTCAGGAGTTGTTGAGACGGAAGAAAGCATTCATCCTGCCTTCATCCATCTTTTTCTTCGTCTTTTACTTCTCACTCCCGATCCTGACTTCCTACTTCACTGTTCTGAATACAAAAGCGGTCGGAGCCATTTCCTGGGCATGGGTTTTCGCGTTCGCGCAGTTCATCATGACATGGGGCCTTTGTATTCTGTACACCAGACGGGCAAAAAAATTTGATGTCTTGGTCGAGAAGATCAAGCAAGAGGCAGGAGGTACTCGCAAATGAATGTAACCGCTTTCTTGCTGTTCCTCGCAATTGTACTGGTTACCCTGGTGATTACGTATTACGCTTCCAAAAAAACCAACACGACGAGCGAATTTTACACGGCTGGCGGCGGATTGACAGGCTGGCAGAACGGGCTGGCGATCGCGGGCGATTACATGTCGGCGGCATCTTTTCTGGGGATTGCGGGAATGATTGCACTGACCGGCTTTGACGGATTTTTCTACAGCGTCGGCTTTCTGGTGGCCTATCTGGTCGTGCTGTACCTCGTAGCGGAACCGCTTCGCAACCTGGGTAAATACACGATGGCCGACATGATTGCCGCCCGCTTTGACAGCAAGCAGATCCGCAGTGTGGCGGCGCTCAACACCATTGCCATTTCCATCTTTTACATGATCGCGCAGCTGGTGGGCGCGGGTGCCCTGATCAAGCTGCTCCTGGGCCTCGAGTATACGACCTCTGTACTGATCGTAGGAGCCCTGATGACAGTCTATGTCGTGTTTGGCGGCATGACGGCGACGTCGTGGGTGCAAATCGTCAAGGCCGTCTTGCTGATGCTGGGGACCTTCGTCATCTCCATCCTGGTGTTTGCGAAGTTCGACTTCAGCCTGTTGAAAATGTTTGAACATCTGCAGACGGCGACTCCGCTGGGCGAGCAGTTCCTGAATCCTGGTAACAAATTCAAGATCGGCCTGGATACGATCTCGCTGAACCTCGCGCTGGTTCTCGGGACGGCCGGATTGCCGCACATTCTCATCCGCTTCTTTACGGTGAAGGACGCGGCGACGGCACGCAAGTCTGTTGTATACGCGACATGGATCATCGGCATTTTCTACGTCATGACCGTGTTCCTCGGCTTCGGCGCGGCAGCGTTCGTCGGGGCTGCCAATATGGACCCGGCAGGAAACATGGGAGCGCCGCTGCTCGCGCAATCCATCGGCGGCAACTTCCTGTTCGCCTTCGTCTCCGCAGTGGCCTTCGCCACCATTCTAGCCGTCGTGGCCGGCTTGGTGCTTACGGCAGCGTCCGCGTTCGCCCATGACTTCTACGGCCACGTGCTCCGTCACGGAAAAGCTACGGAGAGGGATCAAATGAAGATGGCGAAGTGGGCGTCGGTAGGCGTATCGGTCATTTCCATCCTTCTCGCGCTGTTCGCGCAAAATCTGAACGTGGCGTTCCTCGTTTCGCTGGCGTTTGCGGTAGCTGCCAGCGCAAATCTGCCCGTGATCCTGTTCACCATCTTCTGGAGAAGGTTTAACACGACCGGGGCCATTTGGGGGATGCTGGTCGGCCTGTTCAGCTCGCTGATTCTGGTGGCGATGAGCCCGAACGTGTGGAATCCTGTTGCAGGCAAAGCGATTCTGGTCGGCGAAGCGCTGTTCCCGCTGCCAAATCCAGGCATCGTATCGATCCCGCTCGGCTTCCTCGCCGCCTGGATCGGGACTCTTCTGTCGAGCTCCCGCAATGACGCCAAGTACGATGAAATTTTGGTGAAAGCGAATACAGGAATGCGCGATTCCGCATAGAAAAGGGTAAGTCAGGAAACTCGTGCCGTCGCAAGAGGCTGGGGTCATCCCCGGCTTCTTTTCTGTTTGGCGGCGGGTATTCGAGATCGTTGGAGGTGGCGCTCATCACAACCATCATTTTTTTCCTCGCCGTGATCGTCGGGACCATGACTATCACCTATTCCGCAGCGAAGCAAACAGGGACGACTCGCGAATTTTACGCCGCAGGCAACCGGCTGACAGGGCTGCAAAACGGGATTGCCATCGCCGGCGACTACATGAGCGCGGCCTCTTTCCTCGGCATAGCAGGCACCATCGCCATGTACGGATTCGACGGGTTCGTCTATGCGATCGGCTTTTTTGTCTCCTATCAAATTATTTTGTTTCTGATCGCGGAGCCGTTGCACAATCTGGGACGCTACACGCTTGCCGATGCGATCGCCGTCCGATTCGGCAGCTTGCGGCTTCGCGGCGTGGTCGCCGCCACGACGCTGCTGATCACCGTTTTCTACATGCTGGCCCAGCTCGTCGGGGCGGGGGCGCTGATCCATTACTTGCTGGGGATCGAGTACGCCAAAGCCGTGATGGTGGTGGGCAGCCTGATGACGTTTTACGTGGTGTTCGGCGGAATGGTCGCCACCTCGTGGGTGCAAATCATCAAAGCGATCTTGCTGTTGACGGGCACGCTCGTTCTGAGCCTCATCGTGTTTTCCCGCTTTCATTGGAATTTGTCGGAGATGTTCGCCCATATGAGCACGATTACGCCGCTGAAGGAGCAATTTTTGCAGCCGGGAAACCACCTGAATGAGCCATTGGAAACAATCTCCCTGCACTTGGCGCTCATTTTGGGCACGGCGGGTCTGCCGCATATCATCTCCCGGCTGTTCACCGTGAAGGATGCGATCACCACGCGCAATTCCATCTACACCGCGACCTGGATCATCGGCGCGTTTTACCTGATGACGATTTTCCTCGGCTTCGGAGCCAGCGCCTTTGTCGGATATGAGGCGCTGCAGCAGGTCGGCTTCGGCGGCAACTTGACGGTCACGCTGCTGGCGAATGAGCTGGGGGGAGAGTTTTTGATGGCCTACATTGCGGCGGTTGCCTTCGCGACGATCCTCGCCGTCGTCACCGGGCTGGTCTTGTCCGCCTCCTCGGCTTTTGCCCACGATGTGTACAGCCATTTGATTCGCAGAGGATTGGCCTCCGAAAAGGAGCAGGTGAAGGTCGCCAAATTTTCCTCGGTAGCGGTCGGGTTGATCTCCACCTCGCTGGCCATCGGCGCCGAAAAGATGAACGTGGCCATTCTGGTCGGCTTGACGTTTGCCGTGGCGGCGTCGGCGAATTTGCCCATATTGCTTTGCACCTTGTACTGGCGCAGGTTTACCGTCCAGGGGGCGGTCGCGGGCGTGCTGACCGGGCTCATCTCCTCTGTCGTGCTGGTCGCTTTGGGACCGGCTGTCATGAACAGCGAGCGCGGCCTGATTCTGGCAGATCCCCTTTTTCCGATGACCAATCCCGGCCTGATTTCCATTCCACTCGGCTTTCTGGGGGCGTGGATCGGGACGATGTGCAGCAAGCCGGAACCGGGGGCGGACGAACAGTTTGAACGGGTGCTTTTCCAGGCTCATACGGGGATTCGCAGCGGGAAGGGGCAAACAGCAGAGACAGAGCGTGCATAAAGAAGACGTGCCTGTCCCACCCTATCGAAAGAAGGGAGGAGGACGTGATGGGCACTCAAAAAGAGAAGGACACTGTTTCCTCGGCTCAGCCGGATGTGTATGAGCAGGCACGCGGAGCGCTGGTAGACTTGATTGCGGAGCTGCGGGAAGCGCTGGACGAACAGGATACGGCCGTGTATATGCGCAAAGGCTATGAAATGGTCGGAGCCTATTTTCGGCAACCGGTCAACACGGGCGAGCTGACCCTGATATTCGCTTCGGTGCTGGAAGATATTCTCCACAAGCTGGAAATGACCCAACAGGGTGAGAACGTGACCATGGTACGGGATGAGTACAGCGTCATGAAAAAAGAGGAGTGAAAACGGCCGGGTCGAGGTCGTTTTTTCTGTCAAAAACGTCCTCTTTCGCAGCCGGATGGGGCCAGGCAGCTTTCGATCGCTGCAGATCGGGCGGAGGAAGAGGTTTCTTGCGTCGCAAGAGCGGGTAAAAGTATCAGGGGAGGATGGAAGCAGGAGGAAGACCCTATGAAATATGTAAATGTCGAACAAGTAGAGCCAGGCGACGTGCTGGCCCGCAGTATTTATACGAGCGAAGGCATGACGCTCTTGCATGCGAATGTGCAGCTAACGGTCGGGATGATAAATAAACTGCGCCGATTTGGCGTGACCATGCTGAGCATCAAAGACCCGTTGCTGGACGAGGTCAAGGAAGAAGAGGTCGTGACAGAAGCGACGCGCAAGGATGCGATCCGCAATCTCTCCGCAGCCATCCAATGCGTGCAGTCCGGCAAACAAATGGATACGCGCGGGATTCACAAGTCCGTGACGAGCATCATCGATGAGACGCTGCGCAATCGCCACGTGCTGCTGAACCTGGGAGAGATCCGGACGACGGACAACGCCATGTACATTCACGCCTTGAATGTGTGCATGATGGCGACCGTGATGGGAGTCGGCCTCGGGTACAGCACGGCACAGCTGAAGGAACTGGCGATCGGGGCGCTGCTGCACGATGTCGGCAAGCTGCTCGTAGACAAGGAGGCGCCCGCCTACAAAGCCAACAGCATGGAAAACCATCACACGTGGCTGGGGTTTCACCTGTTGCGGAAGAAGCATGAAATGAGCATCGTCTCGGCGCATATTCCGTTGCAGCACCATGAGTGGGTGGATGGAAGCGGCATTCCCCGCGGACTTGCAGGGGAAGAGATCCATGATTTTGCCAAGATCGTCGCGATCTGCAACTACTACGACAATCTCATCTCGCCTCTGTCCGAGGAGGAGGAGACGCTGCCGCCGTATGAAGCGTGCGAAAAAATCATGGGCCTGGCGGAAAAACGTTTCGATCACAAGATGGTCATCGCCTTTTTGCGGTCGATTGCCCTGTACCCGACAGGGACTTCGCTGCGGCTGAGCACCGGGGAAATCGGCGTCGTCATCGACCAAAACCGGGGGCTGCCTTCGCGGCCTGTCGTGCGGGTGATCCGCCGGGAGCAGCAAGCGAGCAGACATATGAGCGAGGAGCATGAGATCCGTGACGTCGATTTGAGCGAGGAAACGACGGTGTTTATTTCTGGCATAATGGAGTAAGGGGAAAGTCAGGGCTTTTTCTATCCAAGATCAGGGAGAGCCCCTACATACGATAGCTCCAGCCAGATCTACAATGAAAACAGGCAAGGGGCTGGTCCCTTGACTATCCGAAGAGGAAAGGACGTGCGCGTATGTCCCGTATTCTGGTACCCGTTGATTTTTCTGCCCAATCCTATCAGGCAATCCGCTTTGCGGTCGCCTATGCAGCCGCTAAGCATGAACTGACCATTCTGCATGTCATACGGCCTTTTTCATCGCGTTCTGTCGAACAAAAGCTGGGAAAAGAAAATTTGGAAAAGCTCCAATTGGATGAAGCCAAGGAAGATGTAAAACCGCTCCTGCAGATCGTCGAGGAGGCAGGCGTGCCGTATCAACTGAAGCTGGTGTTCGGCAATCCTCATGAAGAGATAGCCAAACGAGCGACGGAAGATTATGACGCAGTCGTCATGGGCACGCACGGATACGGACGGATGACTGGCTACTTCAAGCAGAGCGTCAGCTATCCGACGGTTCATGACGCCAAGCTTCCCGTGTTTCTCATTTCGGAAGAGACAGTGGCGAGCCAGTTCCCATGGCGCAAGGCCCTGATTGCGGTCGACGGGTCGGAGCAGGCGCTGGCAGCTCTGAAGACGGCGCTTGCGCTGGGCGAGGGACTGGACGTTACGTACACGCTGCTGTCCGTAGTCACTCCGCCTGTGACGTACACCGGCATTTACGGCATCGGCTGGGAGGATACGGCTACGCTCGAAAACTGGGGGAAGGAAATCGTCACCCCCTGCGAAGAACTGCTGAAGGCGAAGCAGGTTGCGTATGAGTGCAAGGTGCTGATTGGCGACCCCGCGACGCTGATTCGCGAGACGGCACGGGACGAACAGGCAGACCTGATCGTGCTCGGCCATCACGGGCAGGGCGGAATCGCCGGCACATTGGTCGGCAGCGTCACCTTCAAAACGATCCACCGCGCCCAGACTCCGCTCTTGATCGTCAAGGGATAAAAAAGAGGCTAAACAGCACAGCTGTCCGTCACTCGGACAGCTGTTTTTTTACGCGCAAGCAGCACTTGCATGGACAGGCATCTCGAATCGAGGGGGGCGTTCCCTGTACGACGGCAGTTTTGTCTTCTATGACCAAAAAGCCGATCAGTACAGCATCTATAATAAATGACGGGTATCGCATATTTTCTACATGTGTAATCCTAAGGAGGTGGATGAGGGTGTCTACGAAAGTGCCTGGCATCTCGGAAGCAGAAAACCATACGCATGTTGGTTCAATTCATTTAACATATCCCGAAAGAAGTCTCCCACCTCAAGGAACGTGAAGGTGCGATAGCACCAGTGAGTAGGTGGGAGATGAATTTCGGTAGGCGAAGCCTAAAATCTTTCTGTTTCTATAAGGGTATGA